>Ga0255336_100019_pt1 | contig 404163 bp, 365 predicted proteins | sample MeOH1_35cm_T3_17_FD_189102 | JGI IMG/M metagenome (GOLD analysis project Ga0255336, IMG submission 189102) | Sandy soil microbial communities from University of British Columbia, Vancouver, Canada - MeOH1_35cm_T3_179 | ecosystem: Engineered > Artificial ecosystem > Sand microcosm > Unclassified...
CGGCGCGATAGAAGGCCTCCAGCAGATCGGCCGTCACCTGTTCCTTCAAACTGGTGGCATAGATCGGCAGCGGATTGAGGCCGCGTTCGATCAAGCCGGCGATCAGCGCATCGATGGCGGCGAGATTACCCGCCTGCAGCAGCGCCCGGTAGAAGACGATGCCGGCGACCGGCCGATCGGGCTGCCAGACGGCATGCAGGTCGTCGATGCGGAGGATTTCCCGGCCCGGCCAATAAAGGCCGGCACGCAACAACGGCCGCGGCTCCCGCCAATCGGCCGTGCGGCCGAGCAGGCCGGCGCCATAGGCAAGCAGCTGCCGCGCATTCTCGACACCGCCCTGCACCAGATATTGCCACAGCCGATGCACCGTTTCCGCCGGCAGGGTCGACTGCTCGGAAAGCTCGAGATCGGGCTGGTCGTCGCCCGGCAGGAAAGCGAGCTTGATGCGGCGCTCGCGGCAAACCGCCGCCACCTGCTCGACGCCATAGGGCCAATAGCGCACACCGCCGATCACGCGAATGACGACCAGCTTGGCTGTGGCGACGATGTCCTCGACATAGGTGTCGATGCTGAGATTGTGGCTGAGCTGCAACAGGCTGGCGAGACGCAGGCTGGGCATATCCGACGAGGAACCCGCCTGCGCGGCGGCGAGACAGGCAAGCTCGGTATCGGCGGCGCTCAGGATGACGATATCGCCCGGCGTCTGGCCGAGGTCGATCGCTTCCGAACCGTCGGCAATGATTCCGGGCTTGGCCGCCAGAAGATGCATGATCGCGCCGCGCTACCTGCCGCCGTGCTTATAAGGCGAGATCGCGGGTGATGGCAGCGCGGTCGAGGCCCTTCAGGCCGATCACCACCAGCCGTCCCGCCCGCTCGTTCTGCTCCCAGGCGCGGTCGTAATAATGCTGCACGCGGTTGCCTACGCCCTGCAGCACCAGGCGCATGTCCTTGTCGGCGACATCGAGGAAGCCTTTCACCCGCAGGATGTCATGGCGCTCGATCGTGGGCAGCAGCTTCTGCAGCAATTGGTCCGGCGAGGCGAGCTGCGGCAGGTCAAGATGGAAGCTCTCGAAATCGTCATGGTCGTGTTCGGCCTCGAGGTCGTGATGCGACGGCCGGCTGTCGAGATCATCCTCCGCCCCGGCACCGAGGCCGAGCAGAACGGCGGGATCGATCTCACCGAACTTGGCCGGCAGGATCTTCGCCCGGCGCTGCAATTCCTTGTTGATGGCGGCCTCGGCAGCGACCCGGTCGCCGGCCGACATCTGATCGGTCTTATTGAGGACGATCAGATCGGCGCAATTGATCTGGTCTTCGAAGAGCTCGGCCAGCGGGCTGTCGTGATCGAGGTTGTCGTCGGTGGCACGCTGGGCATCGACGGCCTGCGGGTCGTCGGCGAAGCGGCCGGCCGCCGTCGCCGGCCCGTCGACCACGGCGATGACGCCATCGACGGTGACGCGGGTGCGCACTTCCGGCCAATTGAAGGCGCGCACCAGCGGCTTCGGCAAAGCCAGTCCCGACGTCTCGATGATGATATGTTCCGGCGGATTCGGCCGATTGAGCAAGGCCTGCATGGTGGGCACGAAATCGTCGGCGACGGTGCAGCAGATGCAGCCATTTGCGAGCTCGACGATATTCTCCTCCGGGCAGCCTTCGATCTTGCAGCCCTTGACGATCTCGCCATCGACGCCGGTTTCGCCGAATTCGTTGATGATGAGGGCGAGACGCCGGCCCTTGGCATTCTTCAGCAGATTCTGAATGAGGCTGGTCTTGCCGGCACCGAGGAAACCTGTCACCACGGTCGCGGGAATTTTCGTGCTCATCTCATTACCTTCTCATCACGCCGCGGCAGAAATACCGCGGCCCATGTCAGTCAAAATCTATTTCAGCCGCAGCGGCAGGCCGGCGGCGACGAAGAACACCTGATCGGCGGCGGCGGCGACCGCTTGGTTGAGGCGGCCGGCATGATCGCGGAATCGCCGGGCCAGGGCGTTATCCGGCACGATGCCGAGGCCCACTTCATTGGCAACGAAGACGACCGGCCCGCCCAATTGCGGCAGGCAGCCCACCAGTTGCGCCGTTTCCGCGGCGATGTCGCGTTCCGCCCCCATCAGGTTGCTGAGCCAGAGGGTCAGGCAATCAACCAGCACCGCATCGCCCTTGTCGGTCTCACGGCCCAGGGCCTCGGCCAAAGCCAGCGGTGCCTCGACGGTACGCCAGCCCTCACCGCGCTGCGCGCGATGCAGGCGCACCCGTTCGGCCATTTCGTCATCGAAGATTTCCGCCGTCGCCAGATAGGCGCGGTTGCGCGGCACGCGATCCAGCAATTGCTCGGCAAAGCGGCTCTTACCCGAACGGGCGCCGCCCAATACCAGGGTCACCGGCGGCAGCTGACCCGGCATGGCCGTGTAATCGATCCTGGTCGGCGCAAGCGACATCGATCAGTCTCTCCCTCCCACCGAGGTGGCTGAGTTGCATGGTCGCCGCCAAGGTTTCCTGGCTCGATCATCGTCCGGTTCGCACCGGATCGCCGGAACGGCCTTCCCAGTGCCTTGGCACCAGTGGCGCGATCTTTCCGACGGCCCACCGGTCTGCGACCGATGTGCCGATGATCCTACAGTTGCGGGGGCAGCGCTGGCTTTGCGGGCGGCACGACACGCGCTTTCGCCCGGCGACCAGCTTCCCTCCTGCGGCGGCGCCAACCTAACCAACCCCCACCGGCATTTCCACCTTAATTCCGCTGCGGCTATTTCCCGGCAGAGCCGGCGGGGCGATTCCGCTGATGCCAGGCAGGCAGGACGAAATGCTGTTGGGCTAAATGGTGCGAATTTATGACGAAAATCAACTTTTCATAAAACAATATATGATAATGTGATATTCGCTTTCGGCTATCCCTAGTATTCGCGAGTCGAACGCGCGACATCTTGTTGGCCGGCAGACCACATCTACGGCTAACCATCGGAAGAATTTGACTAAAAATGGATGAATTTGAGTTCGGCACAGGTTCGTTCACGGCTGCCAGCCTGTTGCCGCTCGGCTCGCCGGCGCCGATGATCGTCTGTCGCCGGGAAAGCGGATTGCTGCTGCGCGCCAACCTGGCCGCACGCAGCCTGCTGCGGCTGGAAACCGATCTGACCACCCTGCCGCCCTGGTCGCTCTGGCTGATGCTGGAGGCGGCCACGATCGGCGACGAGATGATGCGGCGCCTGACCAGTGGCGATCTCATCGAGCAGGTGGAGGCCGGGTTGCGGCGTCCGGACGGCAGCCGGGTCGAGGTTCTGCTGTCGGCCAATAGCGTCTGGTATGACGGCCAGCCCGCCGTCATCGTCAGCCTTGCCGATATTACCGACTTGAAGCGGCGGCAGGCGGAGCTGGCGGCAGCCCGGCAGCACCTGCTGGATGCCGAGGAAGCCAGCCGCAGCAAGAGTGCCGTCCTGGCGGAAATCAGCCATGAACTGCGGTCGCCGCTGAATGCCATTCTCGGCTTTGCCGAAATCATCCGCGATCGCCATCTCGGCGATCAGGCCCTGGACCGCTACAGCGAATATGCCGGCCTCATCCATAATGCCGGCACGCTGCTGCTGTCGCTGATCAATGATCTGCTGGATCTCTCCAAGATCGAGGCCGGCAAACTCAGCCTGCAGCGCGAGCTCTTTCAGGTCTCGTTGTTGTTGCGCGACTGCGCCATTCTCGCGCAGCCGATCATCAATCGCCGCAACCTGCAGCTGGATCTCGCCTTGGACGAGAACCTCGCTCTGATGGTCGATCGCCGCCGCTTCATTCAGATGATCCTCAATCTGCTGAGCAATGCCGCGAAATTCACGCGCGCGGGCGGCCGCATCCTGATCAGCGCGCAGCGCCTCGACGCGCAATACATCGCCGTCATGGTCAACGATAACGGCATCGGCATGAGCGCCGAGGATATCGCCGTGGCGCTGCAACCCTTCGGCCAGGTCGCCCATGCCAATGAGACGACCGAGCTTCCGCCGGAGCAAGCCGGCACCGGACTTGGTTTGCCGATCGTCAAGTCCCTGGTCGAACTGCATGGCGGTCGCTTCGTCATCGACAGCCTGCCCGGTAGCGGCACGACCATCGCCTTGCTGTTCCCCGCCGCCATCAACGAAGGCATCTGACGTCCCGGCGCCGGCGGTGCGCCTCGCTTGCTCCCTTGGCTGCCGCTCGCCCGGCACCTCTCTCCCCCTACCTCCTCCCGTCCGCCACCTCCCCCTGTCCGCCACCTCCCTTGTCCGATCAGCCGGGCCATGACAATCTGCCGCCTTCGAGCATCAAGGACGGCCCGCCGACATGTCCGCCAAGCCCCGCATCGCCTTTCTCGGAACCGGTTTGATGGGACAGCCCATGGCCGCCAATCTGTTGCGGTCGGGCTATCCGCTGCATGTATGGAATCGCCGGCAGGACAAAACCCGGTCCTTGACCGCTTTGGGCGCCGAGAGCCACCCGACCCCGGTTGAGGCGGCATCCGGAGCGGAGATCATCATCACCATGCTGCTGAACGGCGAGGTGGTGGAGACGATCCTGGGCGAGATCGAAGCCGGCTTACGGCAAGGCCAATTGGTGATCGATATGAGCTCGATCGCCCCCCGCATGGCGCGGGATCACGCGGCGCGATTGGCCGCGCACGGCGTCGACTATCTCGACGCGCCGGTTTCCGGCGGCACCGTCGGCGCCACCGATGCGACATTGGCGATCATGGCCGGCGGCACCGCCGCCGCTTTCGAGCGTGCGACGCCGGTCTTCGCGGCGATGGGCCGCGCCACCCTGGTCGGGCCGCATGGCGCCGGGCAACTGGCCAAGCTTGCCAATCAGGCCATCGTCGCCATCACCATCGGCGCCGTGGCGGAAGCGCTGCTGCTGGCAAAGGGCGGCGGCGCCGATCCGGCCGCGGTGCGTGCCGCCATTGCCGGCGGCTTCGCCGAAAGCCGCATCCTCAACCTGCACGGCGCCCGCATGCTGACAGGCAATTTCACCCCGGGCGGTACCATTGCCACCCAGATCAAGGATCTGAAGAACATCCTCGACGAAGCGGGCGAGATCGGCCTCGACCTCCCGTTCGTGCAATTGGCTTATCGCCTGTTCCAGGACGCCGACGCCGCCGGCCTCGGTGCACGCGATCACAGCGCGCTCTATCAGCATCTGGCGGCGATGAACAAGCTATGACAGCAATCCTCGCCTGATTGCCATCGCGTCGCCAGGCGCTATGATGCCGGCAATCGCGATATCAGGAGTTTACACCATGGCCGGTGTGCCGACTTTCGCCAGCTATCCCAGCTTTCTCTCGGTGCGCAAGACGACGCCCGATGCGCGCTTCTGCGTCGCCGGCGTTCCCTACGACATCGCTACCAGTTTCCGTCCCGGCGCGCGTTTCGGTCCCAATGCCATCCGCCAGATCAGCCGCATGCTGCTCGACGGTGAAAATCCTCATGACTGGAGCGATATCAGCCAGCTCGACATCGCGGATCTCGGCGATTTCGACGTGCGCGTCGGCGACGTCGAACTCAGCATGCAGATGATCGAAGAACAGGCGGCACCCATCGAGCATCTGATCACGCTGGGCGGCGATCATTCGATTACCCTGCCGCTGCTGCGCGCCCTCACCAAGAAGCAGGGACCGGTCGGCCTGGTCCATTTCGACGCCCATATCGATACCTGGCCGGACACGTTCGGCCAGGTCCACGGCCACGGCTCCGTCTTCTATCACGCCATCAACGAAGGCCTCATCGATCCCAATCGCATGATCCAGATCGGCATCCGCTCGCCGGTACAAAAGACCGTGCATGACTGGACCACCGGCAAAGGCGTCGAGATCATTTCCGGTCCGGACCTGCACCGCACCACGCCGGAGGAAATCGCCCGGCGCATCAAGACCAAGGTCGGCACCCAGCAGAAGACCTATCTCAGCTTCGATATCGACTGCATCGATCCGTCACAGGCGCCGGGCACGGGCACGCCGGAGATCGGCGGCGCCCAGACCTGGCAGATCCTCGCCATCCTGCGCGAACTGGGCGGCATCAATTTCGTCGGCATGGATGTGGTGGAAGTGGCGCCCATCTACGATCACGCCGAGGTCACCGCCCTCGCCGCCGCGACCATCGCCTGGCAGTATCTCTGCCTGCAGGCTGGCGACCGGCGCGACATCCGGTGAAACGCCGGCGAACAGGCGCAGGTTCAGGCCTTGACGATGTCCCAGACCTTCTCCGGCGGGCGGCACAGGACCGCCGCCTTGTCGGTGATGACGATGGGACGCTCGATCAGCACCGGTTCGGCCACCATCTTGGCGATGAGTTCGTCGTTCTTCAGTTCGGCGACGTCACCGCCCGCTTCTTCGGTCAGGGTCTCATAGGCCTCCCCCTTGCGCCGCAGGATGTCAGCCGCCTTGGCGCCCCCCATCAGCTTCAGGATGCGCTTCAGCTCGGCCGCGTTGGGCGGCGTCTTCAGGTATTGCACGACGTCGGGCTCGATGCCCTTTTCCGTCAGCCAGCCCAGAACCTTGCGCGACGTGCTGCAATTGGGGTTGTGATAAATGGTCACACGCATCAAATCCTCCCTCTGCGAGATGCCCGCAAGATAACCAAATCCCCATGTCGCGCCAGGGTGTTTTCCGATCGCCTTTTCCGGCTTGGAGCATCCGGCATCAGGGAGTAGAGATAAGCCATGAAGATACTTTATTTCGCCTGGATCCGCGCCAAGATCGGCATTGCCGCAGAAGACGTGGCGCCGCCCGTCGAGGTGACGACCGTCGGCACGCTGCTCGATTGGCTGGCGGCGCGCGGGCCGAATTACGCGGAAGCGCTGAAGACCCGCTCGGTCGTCAAGACCGCCGTCAATCAGGAATATGTCGACGCGGATTACCCGGTCAAAATCGGGGACGAGATCGCCCTCTTTCCACCGGTAACCGGCGGCTGAGGGGCGACCGATGATCCGCGTCCAGCAGGAAGATTTCGATATCGGCGCCGAGCTTGCGCGGCTGGGCGACGGCAACCATGCCGTGGGCGGCATCGCCAGTTTCATCGGCCTGGTGCGCGATATGTCGCCGCAAGCCGCTCCTGGCGGCCAATCTGCGAGCAACAAGATCGGCGCCATGACGCTGGAACATTACCCCGGCATGACCGAGAAGCAGCTGGCCGCAATCGAGACGGAAGCACGGCGCCGCTGGCCCCTGGAAGATTGCCTGATCATCCATCGCTGTGGCCGCCTGCTGCCGGGCGACCGCATCGTCTTGGTCGCGACCGCTTCCGCCCATCGTCAGGCAGCCCTGGAATCCTGCGCTTTTCTCATTGACTGGCTGAAGACCAAGGCGCCGTTCTGGAAACTTGAGGATGGCGCGCAGGGAAGCCAATGGGTCGAGGCCAGGAGCAGCGACGATCAGGCTGCCGCGCGCTGGAACAAATGAACCTGGACAACTGAACACCGGGATGCCGGCCGCATTAACCCTTCTGCCCCGAGCGCGCTCCGCCCGATCTTCCGCCGCCATTTCGCCCGATACGGTTGATTTTCGTGTCGGCGCACCTCATTTCTTGTCCTTTCACACCTGAAAGGCCCGAACGGACCCGCCATGATCGATCTCCTGACCGATCCCACCGTCATCCTCAGTTTCCTCACCCTCGCCATTCTCGAAATCGTCCTCGGCATCGACAATCTGCTCTTCGTGCAGATCGTCGCCGGCCGGGTACGGCCGGAGCGCCGCATGCTGGCACGCCGCGCCGGGCTGGCTCTTGCCCTGTTGACGCGCCTGGCGCTGCTCGCTTCGATCTCCTGGATCGCCAGCCTGACGGCGCCGATTTTCACCCTGAACTGGGCGTATATCGGCGCCGATTTCGCGCTGTCGTGGCGCGACCTGATCCTGCTGGGCGGCGGCCTGTTCCTGCTCGCCAAGGCGACGACGGAAATCCATCACAACATCGACGGCGAAGAAGAAGCCGATCACAGCGCCAAGACCTATCTCGGGCTCGGTGCCGCGGTGGTGCAGATTGCCATCCTCGACATCGTCTTCTCGCTCGACAGCGTGATCACCGCCGTCGGCATGACCAATCATCTGCCGATCATGGTGGCCGCTGTTGTCGCCGCCATGGTGGTCATGATCTTCGCGGCCGGCCCGGTCGGCGATTTCGTCGACCGTCATCCGTCGGTAAAGATGCTATGCTTGGCTTTCCTTCTCTTGGTGGGCGTTGCCCTGCTGGGCGAAGGCCTGCATTTCCACATCCCGAAAGGCTATCTCTACTTCTCGATCGCCTTCTCGGCCTTGGTCGAGGGGCTTAACCTCTGGGCGCGCGCACGCCGCCGCGCTGCAGAGAAAGCCTGACGACCATCCAATCGGCTTTTCGACGGCACCGGGGCTCCCGCCCCGGTGCGCTTAGACGCATCCGCAGGAAGAAGGAGCACGGCCATGGATATCGGCTTCATTGGTCTCGGCAATATGGGCAAGGCGATTGCCGGCAACCTCATCAAGGGCGGCCACAAGCTCACCGTCTGGAACCGATCGCCTGGCCCTGCCCAGGAACTCGCCAAGTTGGGCGCGGCGGCTGCCTCTTCGCCGGCCGAAGCCTTTGCCAACGACATCGTCATCTCCATGCTGGCCGACGACAAAGCGCTGCGGGGCTCGCTGATCGATAACGGGGTTCTGGCCGGCGCGCGGCAGGACGTGCTGCATATCAACATGGCGACGATTTCCGTCGCCCTGGCGGAAGAACTGACCGAGCTTCATGCGAAGCTTGGCCAAGGCTATGTGGCCGCGCCGGTCTTCGGCCGGCCCGATGCCGCGGAAGCGGCCAAACTGAACGTCGTCGTGGCAGGTCCGCGCCAGCTGGTCGACCGGGCGCAGCCGCTCTTCGATCTGGTGGGGCAGAAGACCTGGCACATGGGCGACGAGCCGCGTCGCGCCAATGCCGCCAAGCTCGCCGGCAATTTCATGATCGGCGCCGCCATCGAGGCGATGGCCGAAGCGACGACGCTGGCGGCCGGCTATGGCGTGCCGGCGGCCGATCTGCTTGATCTTCTCACCAACACCCTGTTCGCTTCGCCGGTTTATAAGGGCTATGGCGGCATGATCGCGGCCGACCGCTACCAGCCGGCAGCCTTCAAGCTCAGCCTTGGCCTCAAGGACCTGCGCCTGGCGCTGGCCGCGGGGGACCAGGCCAACGTGCCCCTGCCGATGGCGAGCCTTGTGCGCGACAACCTGCTGGCGGCGGTCGCCAATGGCGAGGGCGATCTGGATTTTGCCGCCTTGGCCAGGGTGGCGCAGCGCCAGGCGGGGCAGCGCAAAGCCTGAAACGACAACGCCCCGTTCCGGTGGCCGGAACGGGGCGCGTGGCCGGGCAGACCGCCGGCAGCGGTTATTCCGCCGCGGCGCTCTTCACATGGGCGCGGACTTCCTTGAGGTAATCCTCGCGCAATTGCTTGGTGATCGGACCGACCTTGAAATTGTAGTCGCCGATCTGGCCGACCGGGGTCACCTCGGCCGCGGTGCCGACCAGGAAAACCTCGTCGGTCTTGGCCAGCTCGTCCGGCATGATGGCCCGTTCCACCACCTTGATCTGACGCCGCTTGGCCAGTTCCATCACCGTCTGGCGGGTGAGGCCGTTGAGGAAGCAGTCGGGCGTCGGCGTATGCAGTTCGCCGTTCTGCACCAGGAAGACATTGGCGCCGGTCGCCTCGGCCAGCTGGCCGCGATAATCCAGCATCATCGCATCCTGGAAGCCGTCGCCTTCGGCTTCATGCTTGGAGATGGTGCAGATCATATAGAGGCCGGCAGCCTTGGAGGCCGTGGGCGCCGTATCCGGCGCCGGGCGGCGATAGCGGGCCCATTTCAGGCGGATACCCTTTTCCAGCAGTTCCGGCGAGAAATAGGACGGCCATTCCCAGGTGGCGACAGCCACGTGAATCGTATTCTGCTGCGCCGAGACGCCCATCATCTCGCTGCCGCGCCAGGCGAGGGCGCGAACATAGCTGTTCTTGAAGCCCATCTTGGCGACCAGCTCTTCCTTGGCCTTGTCCAGCTGCTCAACCGAATAAGGCAATTTGAAGCCGAGGATGTCCGCCGAGCGGTGCAGGCGTTGGCTATGCTCATGCGATTTGAAAATCTTGCCCTCATAAGCGCGCTCGCCTTCGAACACACAAGAGGCATAATGCAGGCCATGGGTGAGAACGTGAATCTTGGCATCGCGCCACGGCACCAGCTTGCCGTCGAACCAGATAAAGCCGTCGCGATCGTCAAAAGGCAGGATGCTCATCAGGGATTACTCCAAACCGGGGATGGGTATAGGGTTATAAAGTGATCTTAATGGACCCCAGATTTAAAACATTCGGAAAAATAAGTCAACATGGCTGACATAAAATCACCCGCGAACCCGCTTTTCCTTCGGGAAGACGATCTCCGCCAGGGCATCGAACTGCTGTTCTTCGCCTACCGCGATTTCACCGCCAAGGCCGATCAGACCCTGGCGCAATACGGGTTCGGCCGGGCCCATCACCGGGTCATTTACTTTGTCGGCCGTAACCCCGGCATGACGGTCTCGGACCTGCTCGATATCCTGAAGATCACCAAGCAGAGCCTCAGCCGGGTCCTCAGCCAGTTGGTCCGCCAGGGCTTCATCGTCCAGCGCCCCGGCACCATCGACCGGCGCCAGCGCCTGCTCAGCCTGACGGAGCTCGGCGCCGATCTCGAACGCAAGCTGACGGAGGAGCAGCGCGCCCTGGTCGCCCGGGCCTATAAAGCCGCCGGCGCCGACGCGGTTGACGGCTTCCGCAAGGTGATGCTGGGCATGATCAACGAAACCGATCGCGCCAAGTTTCGCGCCAGCGGCGCCCGCTGATCGTGCGCCGGCGGAATTGGCAAGGCGGAGCCGAGACGTTGACCGGGGTTGTTGAGCTGAGATGACCGAGCAGGAACTGCAACCAGATGCGGAGCAGGCGACGCCACCCCATGTCCTGGTGGTGGACGACGACCGGCGCCTGCGTGATCTTCTTGGCCGCTATCTCGCCGATCAGGGCTTTCGCGTCACCACGGCCGTCGATGCCTCGGAGGCGCGCAACAAGCTGAGCAGCGTGACCTTCGATCTGCTGGTTCTCGATATCATGATGCCGGGCGAGACCGGGCTGCAGCTGACGGAACATCTGCGCCAGGAAAGCCATGTGCCGATCCTGTTACTGACGGCCATGGGCGAATCCGAGGATCGCATCAAGGGTCTCTCCGTGGGGGCCGACGACTATCTCGCCAAACCCTTCGAACCGCGCGAACTGGTGTTGCGGATCCAGGCGATCCTGAAGCGGGCCCGGCCGGTCACGCCGGCCAGGACGCCGACCCGCCATATCAAGTTCGGCGCCTTCGTCTTTGACCTCGAGCGCCGGCGGCTGACCCGGGCCGGGGCGCTGGTTTACCTGACCGAATCGGAAACCGAGTTGCTCGGCCAGCTGGCCGAGCGCCCGGGCAACCCGATGACCCGCGAGGAACTGTCCGACATGGGCAGCAATATCGGCAGCAGCCGCGTGATCGACATCCAGATGACTCGTCTGCGCAAGAAAATCGAAGATGATCCGAAGTTTCCGCGCTACCTTCAGACGGTACGCGGTCGCGGCTATGTGCTGCAGCCCGACTAAGCTGCCAGGATTTGGGCGATTGAGATTCGGGCAATCAGGGTTCGGCGCATGAGCGAGTATCTGACAGAGACGATCACCAGCCTGGAGCGCATCCTGCCGCGCTCGCTGCTGGGCAGGTCAATCCTCATCATCGTGACGCCGCTGGTCCTGCTGCAGGTGGTTTCCGCCTGGGTCTTCTATGACAGCCATTGGGATACCGTGACGCGGCGCCTGGCGCAGGCGGTCGCCGGCGACATTTCCGCCACCATCCAGTTGCTGCCGCATTCGGCCAACCTGCAACAGGCCTCGCCCGATCCGGATATCGATCTGCTCGGCATCGCCGCCAATAACATGAAGCTGGCGCTCACCTACAAGCCCGGCGAGATCCTGCCCAACGACCCCACCATCATGCGGCAGAATCTGGTGGACCGCCAATTGGCCAGCGCGCTGCATGACCGGCTCAACCTGCCTTTCCTGATCGACAGCCGCTCGCTGGAAAAATATGTCGAAATCCATGTGCAGCTGGCCAATGGCGTCCTGCATGTGCTGGTCAACCGGCACCGGCTGTTCAGCTCGACCACCTATGTGTTCTTCCTGTGGATGGTCGGCACCTCGGTCGCGTTGCTGACCATCGCCACCCAGTTCATGCGCGGTCAGGTCGAACCGATCAAGCATCTCGCCAAGGCGGCCGATGATTTCGGCAAGGGCCGCGATGTCGAAGACTTCCGGCCGGGTGGCGCTGTCGAGGTGGAATTGGCGGGCCGCGCGTTCAACCTGATGCGCGACCGCATCCGCCGCCAGATCGCCCAGCGCACGGAGATGCTGGCCGGCGTCAGCCATGATCTGCGTACCCCTCTTACCCGCATGAAATTGCAGCTGGCGATGATGGGCGATACACCGGAAATCGCCGAGCTGAAAAACGACGTGGTCGATATGGAACGCATGATCGGCGCCTATCTCGCGTTTGCCCGCGGTGAAGGCACCGAGCAATCCTTCCCCACCGACCTCATCGGCGTGATCGATGAAACCGTGACCAATGCCCGCCGCGAAGGCGCCCAGATCGATGTCGATGTCGCCGAGGAACAGCTCATCCTGCCGCTGCGGCGCGATGCCTTCCGACGCGCCTTGACCAATGTCATCGGCAACGCCCACCGCTATGCGCGCCATCAGCGCCTCAGCCTGAAGAAAAGCTCCAACAGCGTCGACATCCTGATCGATGACGACGGGCCGGGCGTTCCGTCGGATCGCCGTGAAGAGGTGTTCAAGCCATTCTTTCGCCTGGAGGAATCGCGCAACACGGAAACCGGCGGCACCGGCCTCGGCCTCACCATCGCCCGCGATATCATGCGCAGCCATGGCGGCGATCTGACCCTGCGCGATTCACCCCTGGGCGGATTGCGCGCCAGCCTGCGCCTGCCGCTATAAAGCTGCTTTCAACGACTTAGGCGGGCATGCCGATCAGCGAGATCTGGCGCCCGTAATCCGGCTCCTGCCGCACCGTGGTACGGCGATAGGAGAAAAACTGATCTTCCTCTGCACAGGTATCGCGACCGATCAGTTCGACGGCGACAAGGCCCAGGGCGCGCAATTGGTCGCGTACATAGCCGCCGAGATCGAACATATATCGCTGATCGCGGATCGAGGGGATGAAATAGCGTGCCTGGGCGGGATCCTGGGCCAGAAAGGGTGCCGGAAACTCCGGTCCCACTTCGTAGGACAGCTGACCGATGCAAGGACCGATGGCGGCCCTGATCCGCGCCGGCCGAGCCCCCAGTTCCACCATCTTCGCCACGGTCTGCTGCAGGATGCCGGAAATGGCACCCTTCCATCCGGCATGTGCAGCACCGATCACCTTGGCGCGCTCATCGGCAAAAAGCACCGGCGCGCAATCCGCCGTCAGGATGCCAAGCGTGATGCCGGGCTTGGCGGTGACGATGCCGTCCACCTGCGGCGCTGCTTCGCGCGGCCAGACCGTTTCGGCTACGACGGCCTTGGCGCTATGCACCTGATAGGCCGTCACCAGCGATCCCGCCGGCATGCCGATCGCCGCCACCGCGCGGGCGCGATTTTCCAGCACCGCATCCGTCGCATCCTGGGAGCCGATGCCGCAATTCAGTGTCGCATAGAGTCCCGCGCTGACGCCGCCTTGCCGCGTCATGAAGCCATGGCGAATGCCCGCCAATCCGCTCAGTTCTGCCGCTTCGATCATGCAAATCCCGCCAGTTCGGTTACCTGGGGCGATGCCATCGCCACAACCTTGAAAAGCTTCCCCATCGCATCGTCATCGATCAGACGGTGCAGCGCCCCGCCGATCTCTTTTACCATGTCCGCGCTCTGTTGCCGCGATAACATTGCCGCGCGCGTCTCGATCCCCAGACCGCGCAGGAAATCACCCTGCGAAACGGGGCCGAACGCGCTGCAGCCGGCGGCTGCCGCCAGCCGTGATAAGGTGGCGAAGTCCACATGTGCAGTGAGATCGGCATCGCCGACATCGAGCAGGGGATCATGATAGCGATGCGCCCGCAAAGCCTGGAACGTATCGCCAAAGCCGCTGGCGGCCGGTCCGTAATCGATGATCAGCGCAGCCCCCGCCGTTTCCAGGCAGCGCTGCGCCAGCAGACCTAGGATACGCTGCGAGGCGGGCGATACCTCGACGATCGCGCCGACGGGCGCTGCCCGCAAGGTGGGCGGCAGCAGCGCCAGTTGCGGCCCCGGCGGCAGCAAGGTCCAGGCAAAGCTGTCCTGCGCTTCCAGAGCAATGCCCCGCTCGCGCCAGCCTTTATCCGTCATCAGGAATTGATGGATCGGCAGGGCATCGAAGAATTCATTGGCGATCACCAGCAACGGGCCGGACGGCAGGCTTTCGATACCGTCATGCCAATGCGGCCGATAGGCCTGCAGGTTTGCCGCCTGCCGCTGCCGCAAGGGTTCGCTGATTTCGACCAGATGCAGATCGATCGCCGCGAGAAAATCGGGCGCACGTTTAGCCGCGCGCAGGGCATCGGCCATCAACGTACCGCGGCCGGGCCCAAGCTCGACAAGATTGATTCTGCCCGGCATGCCGAGGCGATGCCAGGTATCGATACACCAGAGGCCGATCATTTCGCCGAACATCTGGCTGATTTCCGGCGCGGTGATGAAATCGCCGTCACGTCCCAGCGGATCGCGGCTGGCATAATAGCCAAGCTCGCGCGCCGTCAGGGCAAGCCGCATGAAATCGGCGATGGTCACTGCGCCCTGCGACCGGATCTGCGTGGCGATACGAGCCTGCATCTGCCGGGCGGGTTCAGATTCGGCCGTCACCACGCGGCAGTGCTCACGACGGCACGGCCATCTTGCGGCCGCGCAGGACGAGATAGAGGCCAAACAGGATCATCGGAATGCACAGGATCTGGCCCCAGGTGGTCACCGCATTGGCGCCGAGATTGACCTCCGGCTCGCGGAAGAATTCGCTGAAGCTGCGGGCGATGCCGTAACCGATCAGGAAAATGCCGCTCAGGGTTCCGGTCGATTCACGGATGCGCTGCGAGCGCGAGGCGACATGCATGACGAGGAAAAGCGCCAGGCCTTCCAGCGCCGCTTCATAGAGCTGGCTCGGATGACGCGGCAACCCGCCGGCCGCCGGATTGGGGAAGATCATCGCCCAGGGCACATCGGTGACACGGCCCCAGAGTTCGCCGTTGATGAAATTGGCGATACGACCGAGGCAGAGGCCGATCGGCGTGGCGCAGGCGACGACATCGGCAATCGGGAAGAAGCCGAGCTTCTGGCTGCGGCCATAGAAATACATCGCCAGGATGACGCCGATCAGGCCGCCGTGGAAGGCCATGCCGCCTTTCCAGACCTGCACGATCTCCAGCGGATGGGTGAAATAGTATCGAGGATCCCAGAGCAGAACCTGCCCCAGCCGGCCGCCGACGATGATGCCGACCACGATCCAGGTGACGAGGTCGTCGAATTGTTCACGCTTGATACGCTGCGGCGGCAGTTTGATCAGACGCAGGCAGTACCACCAGCCCAGCAGGATGCCGGCGATATAGGACAGCGCGTACCAGCGGATATCGATCGGCCCCAGATGCAGGGCGACGGGATCGAAATTGGGGAAGACGAAATAGCCGGTCGAGTCGGCAGCCATGGTGAATACTCGTCGCGCCAGGGTTCATCAGAGCGGGGGTTCATTATACCCGGGAGCTTCGTTATATAGGGGAGAGCCGAAACAGCGGCAAGTTACCATCCCGGGAGCCAAACGGCGCCATTCAGGGAACATGTTGCAGGAGTTTGAAGATGCAGACCGATAACCGCTTGCTCGATGATCTGGCCAAAGTCGCGACCGGCGCCCTCGGTTCGTTCAGCGGTGTGCGCCATGAAGTGGAGCAGCGCCTGCAGCAGCAGCTCGAACGCATCGTCGGGCGCATGAATCTGGTCAGCCGCGACGAGTTCGAGGCGGTCAAGGCGGTGGCGCAGGTTGCCCGCGAAGAGCAGATTCGCCTTGAAAAGCGGGTGGCCGAGTTGGAAACGAAGCTGGCCGCCCTGTCCGAACGCTCGGCCGGCTGAGTCCCGAAGCGGGACGGTTCGCGCAGTTAAAACTTCTTAAAAAGAGCCCTTGCACGTGAGTCGCAAATCTGAGACTCTACATTTGGTGGGGTCCTTTGATTCATCATCAAAATCCTGGGGCCTGACCCCACCGCGTTAGGCGCCCAGGGGCCGACCATGGAGGGCGCTGCAATGGCATTACTCCCAGCCGAGTCGACCCGCGCTGAAATCAATCCCCTTGATGTCATGGAAGAATTGGTTAACGCCAACGAATGGCGTTACGACCGCTCGACCGATCAGGAGATGATTGTCGAATTCACGGGTCAATGGTGTGACTACCGCATGTTCTTCGTCTGGCAGGAAGATCTGGGGGCAATGTACTATTCATGCCTGTTCGACATGCGCATTTCGCCGCCCCGGCGCCGCGATGTGACCGAATTGCTGGCTTTGGTGAATGAAAGGCTCTGGCTGGGCCATTTCGATCTCTGCTCGGAAGAAATGGCGCCGATGTTCCGGCACACCATTCTGCTGCGCGGAACGCCGGGCATTGCCGTCGAGCAGCTTGAAGACTTGGTGGAAGCCGCATTAAGCGAGTGCGAACGCTTCTATCCTGCCTTCCAATTCGTCGTCTGGGGCGGTAAGAAGCCGCAGGAAGCGGTGGAAGCCGCACTCCTGGAGACCGTCGGCGAAGCTTGAGGCATCATGACTGGAACGAGTGGGCACCCGCAGGCCGGGAATGTGCAATCCCTGCGCCTGCCGGGTGCGATGTTGCTGCTGGGTTGCGGCAAGATGGGCGGCGCGATGCTGCGGGGCTGGCTCGCGCGTGGCGTACCGGGCACGCAGCTTTTTGTCGTCGACACCAATCCCCGCGACCTCGATGACGTCATCGCTGCCGGCGTCACCGTCGTAGCCGGGCCGGCCGATCTGCCGGCAGGCTTCACGCCGGCGATCGTGCTGCTGGCGATCAAGCCGCAATTCATGGACCAAGCGCTGCCGGATTACCGCCGCTTCGCCCGGCCGCAAACGCTGTTTCTCTCCATCGCCGCCGGCAAGACGCTGGCTTATCTTCGCCAACAATTGGGCGATGCAACCATCGTGCGGGCGATGCCGAACACGCCCGCCGCTGTTGGCCGCGGCATGAGCGTCATCGTGCGCCAGCCCGGCGTCAGCCAGGTGCAACTCGAGCTGTGCGCCGGGCTGCTCTCGGCAGTGGGTGAAATCGCCTGGGTCGATGACGAGGATCTGATCAATGCCGTCACCGCCGTCTCCGGCGGCGGTCCGGCCTATGTTTTCCTGCTGATCGAATGCCTGGCCGAAGCGGGACGCGAGGCGGGGCTGCCGGCCGAACTGGCGATGCAGCTTGCCCGGTCGACGGTTTGCGGCAGCGGCGAGCTTGCGCGTCAATCGAGCGAATCCGCAGAAGCCCTGCGCAAGGCGGTGATGAGCCCGAAAGGCACTACCGAGCAGGCGATTGCGGTTTTGACCGCGCCCGACGGATTGCAGCCGTTGATGACGCGCGCAATTGCAGCCGCCACCAGGCGCTCGCGCGAGATCGCCGCCGGCTAGAAACACTGATCTGGCAGCCTTATCCCTTTCGCACTGCAGCGTTGCGGGAGCCGATGACGCCGGTACAGAGTCTCGACTGATCACGTAGAAATGATGATCGGGCGACGCGGTGCCGGACCGGTTTTCTCATTGGCGACTTAAAGCCTATAGCCGATACTGTGGGCAATCGATGTTGATCCCGCGCCAGCTGGGTCAGGAACTCTCAACATCCGTTTCCAAGCATGGTCGGCTGGCCGTCCGTACGACGATTGATGGGCGCGATGACCGATGAGCCTGGCAATTGAGGAGAATCATCATGGCACGACGACCGGCGAAGAAACCGGCATCGCCCAAGACCAAGACGACAGCGGCGGGGCGGGCAGGCAAAGCACGGCAATCAACGCATCACCCGAACGGTGCGACTCACGGTGACGCGGGCGCCCAATTGCGCGCCGCCTTCCTGAAGGAACTGGAGACGCTCGGCTGGCGCGATCTCAGTTATGCCGATGTGGTCGCAGCCGCGGGTCTGCCGCTGGCGGAAGCCTATCGGATCTATCAGTCGAAGATGGGCGTTCTCATCGGCGTGGTGCAGGCGACCGACCGGACGCTGCTCGAGGGTATCGGCGAAGAGCCGCTGGATGGATCGGCGCGCGATCGCCTGTTCGACCTGATCATGCGGCGCTTCGATCAGCATGCCGACCACAAGGCTGCTTTCTCCGCCCTGCTGGGCGATCTGCGTCATCATCCGCTTGAAGCCCTCTGTCTGACGGCGCGTGTCGAACGCTCGATGGGGCTCCTGCTCGACTTGGCAGGCGTGCCGAGCAGCGGCCTGCGCGGCGCCTTGCGGGCAAAAGCCCTGGCGGGCCTCTACCTGCATGTCTTCCGCCACTGGCTGAAGGATGAGAGCGCCGATTCCGCCTCCACCATGGCCCTCCTCGACAAGCGGCTCGAACAGGTTGAACGCCTGCTCGGCTTCATCCGACGGGCCCGTCCCCATCATCGCAAGGCCGGCGAAGCGGATGAATCCGCGGCAAGTGCCTGATCCAGCTTAATAAAAATTTTTTGTTGCGGCGCAGCACAAAACGCTTGACGTCTCCGCTGCGGCGCAGCATATTAGCTCCAGATTGTTGCGCCGCAAACAGAGCGAGCGCCAAACCTAAATCTGGAGATGGCACGAATGGCTAAGAGCACGACTGCCGAGACTGAGTTCGTAAAGTTCCCTGACTTTGCCCAGGCTCAGGCTGATTTCAACAAGTGGTTCAACGACGTTTCCAAGTTCTTCGTCACCGGCAAGACCCCGAGCCTCGATCTCGATGGTGTTTTCGCCGCGCAGCGCAAGAATGTTGAAGCGTTCACCGCCGCCAATCAGGCTGCTTTTGAAGGTGTGAAGGCTGTTGCGCAGCGTCAGGCCGAGATCGTCCGCACGGCGATCGAGGACTTCACGAAGGCTGCGAAGGAGCTGAGCGCTGTGGGTACGCCGGAAGAGAAGCTGATGAAGCAGACCGAGCTGGCGAAGACCGGTTTCGAAGCTGCGATCGCCAATCTGCGTGATGTCAGCGAGACGCTGCAGCGCGCCAATGCCGAGGCTGCCTCGCTGATCAACAAGCGTGTGGTTGCCAGCTTGGACGAGCTGAAGGACGTTTTCGCCAAGGTCAAGAAGTAAGCGGCGAAGAGATTGCTCAGCGGCGCCGGATGGTAGCTGGCGACGCTGACGGAAAGGCTCCGCGGGAGCGAAGCCTTCGAAGAGTTGAGTTCCTGCCAATGTCCTAGAGCCTCCCCGCACGAGGACAGGCAGCATTGCCCGTCTGGACCCAAGTCCAGACGGGCCTCTTTTTTTCTGGCTGCCGCTTCTTGCGGCGCACCCATTTGCCTCCTTCCGGTGGCCTCCTCGGCCCGCAATGCTCCCTCGCCACCCGTTTCCCACGGCATTGCCTCCGACTCCGGCGGCTGTTAGCCTGACGCCCCTTTAAGGCAGTCGTCAGGCTCAGATCGTGCAAGCATCCGCCGCATCAACACCGGAAAATACCCCGGAAATCAACTATGACACTTTCCGTCAGGTCGACATCCGGGTCGGCACCATCATCGGCGTCGAACCTTTCCCCGAAGCACGCCGGCCCGCTTTCAAACTGACCATCGATTTCGGCCCGGCTCTCGGCCAGCGCCGCAGCTCGGCCCAGATCACCCGGCATTACACGCCGGAGCAGTTGGTCGGCCGACAGGTGGCCGCGGTGATCAATTTCCCCAAGAAGCAGATCGGCAAATTCATGTCGGAGGTGCTGGTTCTCGGTTTTCCGGATAGCGACGGCGACGTCGTGCTGATCGCGCCGTCCCAGGTCGTCCCCAATGGCGGCCGGCTGTTCTGAGTGTCGGCGCCGACCGCCTGCTACCCTTCGTCCAATAGCGCCCGTCATCATTGACCGGGCTGAGATCATGCGGAGCTGAAGATCATGGCCTTACATTTCGCCGAAGCTGAATTGGCTGACCGCCGGCGCCGCACCATCGAGGCGATGCAGAAGCGCGGGTTGGACGGCCTGCTGATGTTCCGGCAGGAAAGCATGTATTACCTGACCGGCTATGACACCTTTGGCTATGTCTTCTTTCAGTGCCTCTATCTCGGTGCCGATGGCCGCTTGATGCTGCTGACCCGGGCGCCGGACTTGCGGCAGGCCAAACATACCTCCGACATCGACGATGTCCGGGTCTGGATCGACGCGCCGAATGCCGATCCCGCGGGCGAACTGCGCGAATATCTGCGGCGCTTCGATCTCTCCGGCAAGACGCTGGGTGTCGAATGGGAAGCTTATGGCCTCACCGCCCGCAGCGGCATGCGCCTGCAAGCGGCGATGGACGGCTTTGCCGATCTGGTCGACGCCTCCGACCTCGTGACGCGGCTGCGCCTGATCAAGAGTCCGACCGAACTCGCCTATGTCCGCGAAGCCGCACGGCTCGCCGATCTCGCTTTGGACGAGGCCCATCGGCTGGCGGCACCCGGCGCCGATGAAGGCGAAATTCTCGCCGCCATGCAATCCATCATCATCCGCAATGGCGGCGACGATCCGGCCAACGAATTCATCATCGGTTCGGGCGATGACGCCCTGCTCTGCCGCTACAAGACGGGGCGGCGCAACCTCTCGGCGCAAGACCAACTGACACTGGAATTCGCCGGCGTCTATCGGCATTACCATGCGGCCCTGATGCGCACGATTCCGATCGGCACGCCGCCGGCGCGCCAAGTGGAAATGCACAAGGTTGCTGTCGATGCGCTGGAAGCCTGCAAAGCAGCCTTGCGGCCGGGCAATACCGTCGGCGCCGTCTTCGATGCCCATGCCAAGGTAATGGACCAGGCCGGTTATCAGGACCATCGCATGAATGCCTGCGGCTACAGCCTGGGAACAACCTTTGCGCCCAATTGGATGGACTGGCCGATGTTCTATCACGGTAATCCGGAGATCCTGCAGCCGGGCATGGTCTATTTCATCCACCTGATCATTTTCGACAGCGATCGCGGCCTCGCCATGACCAACGGCCAGACCTGCCTGGTCACCGAAGGCGCTTGCGAGGTGCTGTCGAAACGCGGCACGGATCTGGTCTGCCGATAGGTCGACGACGGTAACCCCGGGGGGAAATCTGCAATGCCCTATATCTGGCTCATGGTGATCGGATTTGCGATCGGCCTCGCGGTGCTATTCATCGCCACCTGAGAGGACCCGATTTCGCGCCATCGGATCGACAGAAAATAAAGCCAAAACAATCACATACATAAATATGACGAATCCGTGCCGCGGGCATTTACAGCCCGACCCCGCCTTGATACATTCCGCCCGCTTTTAGCCCGTAAATCCGGCCGAATTGGCTGATCTTGAGCCAGACCAGCCGCTCATTCGCGCCAGCTACCGCCTCTTGCGGAAGCCGGGCATCGCCGGATCGAGGGCGGCAAGCACAGAGCGCACGGGCGGACAGGCGAAATGCCGGTCGCCCGCTTGTTATATGAACGCTGAGCATGACGCAGCCAGCCCATCGCACCACCGGGCAGCGCGCGAGGAATGGAATCGGATGAAGATCCTGACCGGGAACAGCAATCGGCCGCTGGCTGAAGCCATTTCCGCCTGCCTCAACCTGCCGCTGGTCAATGCCAGCGTGCGGCGGTTCTCCGACATGGAAGTGTTTGTCGAGATCCAGGAGAACGTGCGCGGCGAAGATATCTTCGTGGTGCAACCGACTTCCTTCCCGGCCAACGACAATCTGATGGAATTGCTGGTGACGCTGGATGCGCTGCGCCGTGCCTCGGCCCGCCGCATCACCGCCGTCATTCCCTATTACGGTTACGCCCGGCAGGACCGCAAGTCCGGGTCGCGCACGCCGATCTCCGCCAAATTGGTCGCCAATTTGATCACCACGGCCGGTGCCGATCGCGTGCTGACGGTCGATCTCCATGCCGGCCAGATCCAGGGCTTCTTCGATATCCCGACCGACAATCTGTTCGCCGCCGGCGTCCTCACCAAGGACATCCAGGAGCGCTTCGTCGCCAAGGGTAGCAGCGGCGATCTGTGCATTGTCTCACCTGACGTCGGCGGTGTGGTCCGCGCCCGCGCCATCGCCAAGCGTCTGGAAGCCGATCTCGCGATCGTCGACAAGCGCCGCGAGCGCGCCGGCGTCAGCGAAGTCATGAACATCATCGGCGACGTCAACGGCAAACGCTGCATCCTGGTCGACGATATCGTCGATTCCGCCGGCACGCTTTGCAACGCCGCCGTCGCCTTGCGCGAATCCGGTGCCACCTCAGTTTCCGCTTATGTGACCCATGGCGTGCTGTCCGGCGGTGCGGTCGCCCGCGTCTCCGCCTCGCCGCTGGAATCGCTGGTGATCACCGACAGCATTCAGGCCACCGAAGCCGTGCGCGTGTCGCAGACGGTGCGCCAATTGACGATTGCGCCCTTGCTGGCCGAGGCGATGGCCCGCATCAGCGAAGAGCGTTCGGTCTCCAGTCTGTTCGACTGAGGTCATGGAGAATATCCGTGTCGCGCGCCATAAGCGCCCGGCCGGGTCAATCCGATCTGGCACCCCTGGAGGCCGATCGGTCTGTCGGTTCAATACCGGACCGGCAGTAACTGCGAGATTATAGGAGCTATCATGTCCGCAGTTATCAGCATCAGCGCGCAGCCCCGCGAGCGCGCCGGGAAGGGGGCCGCTCGTTCGACTCGTCGTACAGGCCGCGTCCCCGCCGTAATCTACGGCGAAAAGCAGGAACCCACCTTGATCTCGGTGGAGCCGAAGGAACTTGAACGGCTCGTGCACAAGAAGGCGTTCTTCGCCACCTTGCTCGACGTCGATCTCGCCGGCAAGAAGCATCGCGTCCTGCCGCGCGACGTGCAGTTCAATCCGGTCACCGACGTGATCGAGCATCTCGATTTCCAGCGCATCGGCAAGGACACCAAGATCCATGTCAACGTGCCGGTGGTGGTGAAGAACGAACTCGCCGCGCCGGGCCTGAAGCGCGGCGGCGTCTTGAACCTCGTACGCCACGAGATTCCCTTCACCTGCTCGCCGGAAAACATTCCGCAGCAGATCGTCGTCGATCTCACCGGCCTCGATATCGGCGCCAGCATCCATATCAGCTCGATCGAGCTGCCGAAGGGTGCGACGCCGAATCTGCGCGAGCGTGACTTCACCATCGTCACCATCGGCGCCCCCAGCGGCCTGAAGGCCGATGCCGAAGCCGCTGCTGCTCCGGCCGCCGCGGCCGCTGCTCCGGCGGCGGGTGCTGCGGCAAAGACGGCTGCCCCGGCTGCCAAGACGGCCGCCAAGACGGCTGCTCCGGCTGCCAAGGCGCCGGCCAAGAAGTAAGATCCGACCATGCGGTTGGTTGTCGGTCTGGGCAATCCTGGCCCATCCTATGCCGGCAACCGCCACAATATCGGTTTTATGGCGGTGGACGATCTCGTCCGCCGCCATTCCTTTTCCGGCCGCCGCGAACGCTTCCACGGCGTCACCTGGGAAGGTGCGATCAAGGACGAAAAGATCGTCCTCCTCTGCCCCCTCACCTATATGAACGACTCAGGCCGCGCCGTGCAGGCGGCGGCACAGTTCTTCAAGCTGCAGCCGAACGATGTCATGGTGTTGCATGACGAGCTTGACCTGCCGCTCGGCCGCCTCAAGGTCAAACGCGGCGGCGGCGCCGGCGGTCATAACGGGTTACGCTCGATCGACGCCCATCTCGGCAACGATTACTGGCGCCTGCGCCTCGGCATCGGCCATCCCGGCGTCAAGGAACTGGTGAAGCATTACGTGCTGCAGGATTTCGCCAAGGCCGAATGGCCGCTCGTCAAATCCGTCGTCGAGACGGTGGGCGAAACCTTCCCACTCCTGATCGGCAAGGATGGCGGCTGGAACGACAACGGCTTCATGACCAAGACCAGCCTGATCCTCAATCCGCCGCCGCCCAAGGAAGCGAAACTGGGTGAAGCAAAGGCGCAGCAACCCGGCGATGACACGCCGGCCGCGCCATCGGCGGCACGGAACGGCGACAAGTGACGGAGCCGGGGACCGAGATCCAGGCGGTACTCGCACAATTGGCTGCGGAAACGGCGGCCGGCACCGGCCCGCTGCGCCTCGCCGCCCTTGCCACGATCGCCGGCCACGAGCCGCAAGTGCGGCATGTGATCATCCGCAGCTTCTCCCAGCCCGCCATGCGGCTGGTCTTCTTCTGCCGGGCGGATGACGCGAAATTCGGCGAGATCGCCTCGCATCCGGCGGTGGAACTGGTCAGCTATGTGCGTGAACCGGACCGGCAGCTGCGCCTCGCCGGTGCCGCCGCCACGCTGACCGATCCGAAGACGCTGGACGATTTCTGGGGGCGCATCAGGCCGACCGCGCGCGGCGACTATGTCTTCTCGCGCCATGTCACGGATGCAGAGACCACGGCCGGCGCGCTGCCGGGGGACGACGCACGAGCCCCGCTCTTTCGCGCCGTCGAGGTGAAGATCCGCCGCGTGAAACTGCTCACTTTCGAGGGTGAGCGCTGGATCGAACGCAGCTTTCTGCCCGCGGCCTGAGGCTCTGCTGCGGCCAAGAAACGGTTGTCCGCTCCCGGCTTTCCTGATAGGTGAGCGCCAGTATTCCAGGTTGCCGCTGCGCGGCGGCGGACTTGACCCAAGGCATTGACGAACAAGGATTTTCATTATGGGTTTTAATTGCGGCATCGTTGGCCTGCCGAATGTCGGCAAGTCCACCCTGTTCAATGCCTTGACCTCGACCGCGGCTGCCCAGGCGGCCAATTATCCGTTCTGCACCATCGAGCCTAATGTCGGCCGGGTGTCGGTGCCGGATCCGCGCCTCGACAAGATCGCCTTGCTCGGCAAGTCGGCCAAGATCGTCCCCACGCAGCTGGAATTCGTCGATATCGCCGGCCTGGTGCGGGGGGCCAGCAAGGGCGAAGGCCTCGGCAACCAGTTCCTCGCCAATATCCGCGAGACCGATGCCATTGTTCATGTCCTGCGCTGCTTCGAAGGCGAAGTGACCCATGTCGAAGGGTCGGTCGATCCCATCCGCGATGCCGAGACGGTGGAAACCGAATTGATGCTGGCGGATATGGAGAGCCTGGAGAAGCGTCACGACAGCGCCGTCAAGAAAGCCAAAGGCGGCGACAAGGAAGCCAAGGCGCTGATCGAGATCACCGAGCCGGTGCTCGCCGCTCTGCGCGACGGCAAGCCGGCCCGCACCGTTCGCAGCAAGCTCTCGCCCGAACAGATGCCGCTTTTCAAGCAGCTGCAACTGCTGACCGGCAAGCCGGTGCTCTATGCCTGCAATGTCGAGGAAGCCTCCGCCGCCACCGGCAATGCGCTTTCGCAAAAGGTCGCTGCCAAGGCCAAGGCCGAGGGCGCCGTCTCCGTCGTCATCTCCGCCGCCATCGAAGCGGAAGTGGCGCAGCTGGCAACCGATGAGGAAAAGGCCGAATTCCTCTCGGCGCTCGGCCTCGAAGAGACCGGGCTCGCCCGCGTCATCCGGGCCGGCTATGGCCTGCTCGGCCTCCTCACCTTCTTCACGGTCGGCCCCAAGGAAGCCCGCGCCTGGACCGTGCGTGCCGGGGCCAAGGCGCCGGAAGCGGCCGGTGTCATCCACAGCGATTTCGAACGCGGCTTCATCCGTGCCGAGACCATCAGCTACGAAGATTTCATCGCCTATAACGGCGAGGCCGGCGCCAAGGAAGCCGGCAGGATGCGCGCCGAAGGCAAGGACTATGTCGTCATCGATGGCGACATCTTCAATTTCCGCTTCAACGTCTGAGGCCAGCCCCAACCAGTTGGTCCGATCAGTTGGCACCGACCAGTCGGCCTGACCGGGTGGCCTCACCGGGTAGCCTCACCGGGTAGCCTGACCGGGCGGTCAGAATGCGCCGCCGAAGCGCGACAAAGTGACCTGCCGGCCGCTGACGGCTTAGTTTGCCCTGGCCATACTGCTATGCTGCCGGCAGGAATGCGTGCGGGGATGCCGGCGTTCACGGCGGAGAGGGCAAAGTGGCATCGCTGATTTTGGACAAGCGGATCGAGCACCCGCTGCGTCGCGTCCTGACGGATGAGGTGCATGCCCGCCCGCCGCTCGGCCTGTCGGCGCCTGCCGTCCTGTTTCATTTCGCCTGGCTTGGCGATGGGGCGAGCGAGACGCTGGCCGCCCTCTGCCGCAGCCATGGCGAGCCCGGCCCTTCACCGACCCGCCGCCATGGCCTGATCCAGCAGAACGAGGGCTGGATCAAATGGGAATGCCATACGGAATTCGTGACCTGCTGCTTCCTGCGGCCGGATCATGGAACGGCCGAAATCTGGCCCGCCCTGCCGCCGGATGTCGCCCAATTCGTCGACATGCTGCCGGGCAACTGCCTCGTCGCGCTGATCCTGCGGGTGGCGGCCGATGCGCCCGGCGCTTTCGAGGCCGCGCGTCTCGCCGAGATTTTCCCGAGCGGCGACCTGATCGGTTCATCGATCGCCGCTGGCGACGGCATGGTCTGGACGGATTTCCGGCTCGACCCCACCAGTTTCGGCCGCATACTGGTGCGCAACATCCGCATGACGCCGGGACGCCTGGGCCGCGCCGTGCAGCGGCTGCTCGAGGTCGAAACCTATCGCATGATGGCCTTGCTCGGCCTGCCGCTGGCGCGCGAGATCAGCGATGAGCTCGGCCATCTGGAAAAGCGGCTGACCGAGATTGCCGCCCGCACCGCCGATACCGGCCGCCATGAAGAGGATCATGAGCTCCTCGATCAGCTGACCCGCATTGCCGCCGAGGCAGCGGCCCTGTCGGCGCGCAGCCGCTATCGCTTCAGCGCCACGGCGGCCTATGCAGAGCTCGTCGAACGGCGCCTCGGCGAATTGCGCGAGGACCGGATCGACGGCCTCTCTCGGGTCAGCGCCTTCCTCGAGCGCCGCTTCCACCCGGCTACCTCCACCTGCGCCTCCTGCGTCCGCCGCATGGACGTGCTGGCAGGCAGCATCGATCAGGCGGCCGACATGCTGCGCACCAGGGTCGACGTCAATCTCGAGGCGCAGAACAGCAACCTGCTGCGCGCGATGGAAAGCCGCAGCCGCACCCAGCTGCGCATTCAAGAGGCGGTCGAGGGCCTGTCGGTCTTCGCCATCAGCTATTACCTGATTGCCCTGCTGAAGATATTGGTGGAAGGCCTGCTGCCGGGCGACTTTGCGAATCGCGAGCATGTCATCGCCGCCATCGCCGTGCCCGTGGTGCTGGCCGCGGTCTGGCTCGGTGTGCGGCGCCTGCGCCGGGTTTTGAAGAGCGATCACTGAACGCGGGGACAGCCCTGCTCAGCGATCAGCGGCCGACCAGCTCCAGGATCAATCCATTGGCATCGCGCGGATGAATGAGGCAGCTGTCGCCGAGCTGGAAGAAATCGATGCCGGCCGCCCGCAGATGGTTGATGCAGCGGGCGCGATCCTGGACCTCCAGCTTCATCGCCGCCATCCAGGGCGTGGGATAGCTGGGCAGATCGTCGAGGCCCGGATGCAGCATGGCGAGATTCTCAGGGGTCACGAAACGCAAGGTGCCGAAGCCGCAATTGACGATGGTGACGCCGTCCAGCACCTTGAGCCGTTCCGGCCCGAAAATCGGCAGATAGCCCAGAGCCGTGGTGACGGGATCGTCACAGACGACGGTGGTCGAAATAAGTGCCGTCGCACCGTTGGCATGGCGCTGCCACTCCGCCTGGCGCACCAGATCCGGCGTCAGGTGGTTGCAGACGAAGGCGCGGATCGAGGGCGTTTCGGCCGCCGGGAGAAAGACCAGCTTGAAAGACGGCATGACGTCGCCGTCCGGCAGTTCCAGCAGCCGCGCCAGATCCTTGGGGCCGTCCGGATGCAGGCCGGCGGCGGCAAGCTGGTCACGGCAGGCGATCGCGTCGTCGGTGGCGAAGGCGACGCCCATCAGCCCTTCGCGCTGTTCCAGGAATTTATCGAGATCGTTGGTGAACTGGGCGGCATCGATGATGCCCAGCAACTCGATATAGCCGCTATCCAGCATGACGCAGTAGTTGCCGGTACCCCAGCCGATATGCCGGCCGCGCGGCGTTACGGTGAAGCCAAGCCGACTCCAGACCGACCGCGCCGCCTCGAGATCGCGTACACCGATCAACGTATGATCAATGCCGGTTATACCGCAACCGGACGTCATCCCTCTATCCCCGCCACTGCCTTCGCTATATCCAGCCGCGCGACCGCAAAACCGATCGTCCGGCGTCAGGTTTTCCGATCAGGTTCCCGGCGCAGCCCCCACTGCACAAACGAAAACCGCCGCCGAGCATAAGCTATTCGGCGGCGGTCGTCATGTTCGTCGTCAGCGGCCGGGGCCGCCGGCCTTAATGCACGTGTTTCCAGACCTTGCGCTTGGCGGCATAGGCCAGCAGCGTGAAGGCGACCAGGAACAGCATGGCCTTGAGGCCGGTATGCTTGCGCTGCTCCAGATTGCTCTCCGACACCCAGGTCAGGAAGGTGGCGATCGATTTCGCCTCTTCATCCAGGGTGGCCGGCGTACCGTCGGCGAAGGTCACCGAGTTGTCCTGCAGGGGCTGCGGCATGCCGATCTGATGGCCCTTGAAGTACTTGTTGTAGTTCATGCCCGCGTTGAGCTTGAGATCGGCGGGCGGTTCACCATAGCCGTGCATCAGGGCGTAGATGTAGTCGGCGCCGTTATAGGCCCCGAAACCCTTGCCGGCGCGCGACTTGGCGAGCAGCGACATATCCGGCGGCAGGGCGCCGTTATTGGCGGCACGGGCCGCCTGCTCGTTCGGGAACGGTGCCTTGAAGTGATCGGAGGCCTTGCCCGGGCGCTCGAACATCTCGCCCTGGTCATTCGGGTCTTCGTTCTGCACCTGGACCTTGGCGGCGATGGCGGCCACCTCATCCGGGCTGAAGCCGATATCTTCGAGGTTGCGATAGGATTCCAGATTCATCGAATGGCAGCCGGAGCAGACCTCCGAATAGACCTGGAAGCCATGCCGCAGATCGGTACGGTCATAGGAACCGAAGAAACCGTCGAACGACCACTTCTGCTGCGGGATGTCGATGTGGCCCCCCGGCTCGGCCATGATGAAGGCCACGGCGGCGACGCCGAATGCGGCCGTCGCAAGCTTCAGGACTGTCGAACCGATACTCATCACGCCTTCTCCATCGGCTTGCTATTGGCATGGGCGACCGCATGGCCACCACCCTTCAAAACCGGCTCGCTGATCGACAGCGGCAGGCGCTTCGGGGTCTCGAAAATCGAGAGCAGCGGCAGGATGATGAGGAAGTAAGCGAAGTAATAGAGGGTCGCGAGCTGGCCCAGCTTCAGGATCTGGATCCCCAGCGTACCGCCGGCGAAGGTCACCGACCCCAGGGCGTCGGCATCCGGCACGCCGGCCGCCGCAACCAGTTCCTCCGACGGCGTCACATGGAACGCCAAGGGTTGCCAGAACCAGTCAGGCGGGTTCTTGCCGATGAACATCAGCATGGCGCAGTCGAAGACCAGCATCCAGAAGAACCACTTGAAGACCGGGCGGAAGGTACCCGACCGCACCGGCGACCGGTCGAGCCAGGGCAGGAAGAACAGCACCACGATGGCCGCGCCCATCGCCAGCACGCCGGCCAGCTTGTTCGGGATCGAGCGCAGGATCGCGTAGAACGGCAGGAAGTACCATTCAGGAACGATGTGCTCCGGCGTCGACAGCGGATTGGCCGGAATATAGTTGTCCGGATCGCCCAGGGCGTTCGGGAAGTAGAACACCCAGAAGGCGTAGAACAGCAGGAAGATGCCGAGGCCGAACACATCCTTGGTGGTGTAATAGGGATGGAACGGAATGGTGTCCTGCTTGCCCTTGGTGTCGATGCCGATCGGGTTGTTCGACCCGAAGCGATGCAGGGCAATGATGTGCAGGATGACGACGCCCAGGATCACGAAGGGCAGCAGGAAGTGCAGGGCAAAGAACCGGTTCAGGGTCGGATTGTCGACCGAGAAACCACCCCAGAGCAAGGTCACGATCTTGCCGCCGAACACCGGAATGGCCGAGAACAGGTTGGTGATGACGGTGGCACCCCAGAAGCTCATCTGGCCCCAGGGCAGCACATAGCCCATGAAGGCCGTCGCCATCATCAGCAGCAGAATGAGAACGCCGATCTGCCACAGCAATTCGCGCGGCGCCTTATAGGAGCCGAAATAGAGGCCGCGGAAGATATGGATGTAGACGACGATGAAGAACATCGACGCGCCATTCATATGCAGGTAGCGCAGCAGCCAGCCGTAATTGACGTCGCGCATGATGCGCTCGACCGAATTGAAGGCCATGCTGACATGCGGCGTATATTGCATGGCGAGGAACAGGCCGGTGGCGATCATGGCGATCAGCATGAAACCGGCCAGCGAGCCGAAATTCCACCAGTAGTTCAGGTTCTTCGGTGTCGGATATTCGTTTGCTTCGTGATCCAGGTAGGAGAACACCGGCAGGCGGTGGTCGATCCAGCGGATCACTGGATTATTGAAATGCTTGCTCATCTCGGTGCGCTCCCCTTAACCGACCTTGACCTTGGTGTCGCTGGTGAAGGTATAGGGCGGCACTGCCAGATTGAGCGGCGCCGGGCCTTTGCGGATGCGACCGGAGGTATCGTATTGCGAACCGTGGCAGGGGCAGTAATAGCCGCCAAACTCACCACGCATTTCTGATGACTTCTCACCCTGCGGGGTGCAGCCGAGATGGGTGCACACGCCAACCACCACCAGCCATTCCGCCTTCTGCACACGCGCCGCATCGGTCTGCGGATCGCGCAGGCCGGCGGGATTGGCGATGACTTTGGTGGGGTCCTTGGGATCGACCGTGGGATCGGCTTCCTTGGCCTTGGCGATTTCTTCCGGCGTGCGGCGGCGAATGAAGAGCGGCTTGCCCTGCCACTTGATGGTGACGCCTTCGCCCGGCTGCACTGCGCCGAAATCGTATTCGGTGGAAGCCAGCGCCAGCACATCCTTCGACGGGTTGAGGCTGCTGATGAACGGCCAGACCACCGACGCGACACCAAAGGCGCCGGCCGATGCCGTCATCAAATAGAGAAATTCGCGGCGCGTGCCGCCGGCAGACCCGGATTCGGGAGCCGCATGCGCTTGATCGGCCATATAATTCATCCCTCTTGCGATCGCCGCCTTCGCTGCATCGACCGCGCGCGGGCAAGGCAGTGAGACGAGACCTTCGTCTTGGTCGCACGCCTTATATCACGCTGCTGGGGGCGTCATCGGCCGGCAACTTGCGACAAACCGCCGCACGAAACCAGACGTGAGCCACCACCCCGGCGCAGCTTCCGGCGCGGACTCCGCTTGGGTATAAAGGAATTCGCGTGCCTTTGCAAAGCGCTCGGCGGTGCCGAGCACTACCTTCAAGGGCACGAGCGACGGCCATAAGCGGCTGCCGTTTACCTTAAGAAGCCACGCAATTTCCTCGACTTAGGCAGGGCCGGACGCAACCGCGCGGAAGCGCCGCCCGCCAGATCGGATCACCCATATGCGCCTCGTCATCTTCCAGCCGGACATTCCCCAGAACACCGGCACCATGCTGCGGCTGGCGGCCTGTTTCGGCCTCGCCGTCGATCTCATCGAGCCCTGCGGCTTCGTCTTTGACGATCGCCGCCTGCGGCGCGCCGGCATGGATTACCTGGAGGGGGTCGATCTGCTGCGGCACCGTTCCTGGGCCGGCTATCTGGAATGGCGCGCGCAACATCCCAGCCGGTTGATTCTGTTAACCACAAAATCGAGCGAGCGATATTGCGACCTTGCCTTCCGGCCGACGGATTCGCTGCTGGTCGGACAGGAAAGTGCCGGCGTGCCGCCGGAGGTGCATGCGGCCGCCGATTGCCGCATCGCCATTCCGATGCAGCCGGGCTTCCGCAGCCTGAATGTCGCCCTGGCCGCCGCGCTGGTGGTCGGCGAAGCACAGCGGCAGACCGGCTTTCCGGCGCTCTCCTGAACAGGTAGAACCGTCGCCACGCAATCCGTTTCGCCGCCCGCCTGGAGAAAGCGAAGAATGAGCGACTACCCGACGACTCACCAAGAACTGGCCGCCACCTGGTTCGCCGAGCTGCGCGACCGCATCTGCGCGGCCTTTGAACAGTTGGAGACGGATCTCGTCGGGACCGAGCACGGGCATATGGCGCCCGGCCGTTTCGAGCGGCAGAGCTGGCAACGACCCGATGCCGCCGCCGCAGACGGGCAAGGTGGCGGCGGCGTCATGTCGGTGATGCGGGGCCGTGTCTTCGAAAAGGTCGGCGTCAACATCTCCACCGTCCACGGCACCTTCTCGCCGGAATTTCGCAAGCAGATACCCGGCGCTGCGGAGAGCGGCAGCTTCTGGGCGAGCGGCATTTCGCTGGTGGCGCATCTGCGCTCGCCGCTGGTGCCGGCCGTGCACATGAATACCCGGCACATCGTCACCAGCCATGCCTGGTTCGGCGGCGGCGCCGATCTGACGCCCATGTTCATGGATGCCCATGAGGAAGATGCGACGGCCTTTCACGGCGCCTTGCAACAGGCCTGCGAGCGCTTCGATGCCGATTATTATCCGCGCTTCAAGAAATGGTGCGACGACTATTTCTACCTGCCGCATCGCCAGGAGCCGCGCGGTATCGGCGGCATCTTCTATGACACGCTCAACAGCGGCCGATGGGACAGCGACTTCGGCTTCACCCGCGCCGTGGGCGAAGCTTTCCTCGCCATCTATCCCGAGATCGTGCGCCGCCATATGAACAAGAGCTGGACGCCGGAGCAACGGCGCCATCAACTGATCCGCCGCGGCCGCTATGTGGAATTCAATCTGCTGTACGACCGCGGTACCACCTTCGGCCTGAAGACGGGCGGCAATACCGAAGCCATCCTGATGTCGATGCCGCCGGAGGTGATCTGGCCGTGAGCCGCTTACTGCAACGCGAGCTGCGCCCGTAGCCAGTCGAGGCAGGCGCCCCGATCGGCGGCAAAGTCGCCGGCAATCCACCAGGATTCGACGAGCCCCAGCCAGCGGCCGAGCGCGGTGCCGGGCTGTATGCCGAGCGCCATCAGATCATGCCCGCCGATCGGCAGCTTCGGCGCCGGCCAGCCGGCAATGAGCTCGGCGGCGGCGCGCAGATCGCCGTCAGGGGCGCCGCCCGGCGTATGAACCAGAACGAGATCGAGCGCCAGCTCGTTGCCATGGCGGTAGACCAGGCAATGCAAGGCGGGCGCATGCAGCTCCAGCAATTGCCCCGGACCGCTGGCGATGCCGGTCAGGCGCTCCTGTTCGCGGCGTGAAAGCCGCAGACGCGTGCCGACGGCGAGAGCCTGCGATTTGTCGGTGAGCAGCGCGGCCAGCCGGCGGATGCCGGAGACAGCTACCCTGCAGGCCGCCTCGCGCGCGGCGGTGAGCGCCAGACGCGCGGCATTGCTCGCCTCCGGCAGATAGGCTTCGACGATGCCGCCCGACAGCATCTGCGCCCAGGTCTCCGGGCCGTGCGCGGCACGCAGCAGCTTCAAGGTTTCCTGGCGCAGCCGCTCGCCCGAGAGATGCGCCAGCTGCGAGCAGCAGCTGCGCGCTGCTGCAAAGGCCTCGGCATCGAGTTCACCGCTGGCATAGCTCGCATGAAAGCGGAAGAAGCGCAGAATGCGCAGATAGTCCTCGCGCATGCGCGCCTTGGCATCGCCGACGAAGCGTACCCGGCCGGCCGCAAGATCATCGAGCCCGCCGAAATAATCGTGCACGACCCCATCCAGCCCGCAGGAGAGCGCATTGATGGTGAGATCGCGCCGCGCCGCATCGGCGCGCCAGTCATCGGTGAAGGCAACCCGCGCCTGACGGCCGAAAGTCTCGACATCGCGGCGCAAGGTCGTCACTTCGACCGGCTCATGCGCGGCGACGGCGGTCACCGTGCCATGTTCGATACCGGTCGGAATGGCTTTGATCCCGGCCTGCTCCAAGAGCGCGATAACCCGCGGCGGCGGCAGGGCGGTGGCGATATCGACATCGTTGATCGGCCGGCCGAGCAGGGCGTCGCGCACGCAACCGCCGACGAAACGCGCTTCATCGCCTTGCGCGGTGATGGCGTCATGGACCTGGCGGGCCGGTCCCTGCTGCATCCAGGGCTGCGGCAGGGCATGGAAATGAGCGGGACTGGACATGCCGCACTATTGGCGGTCGCTTCTGCCCCGTCAACTATCGGCGTCACTCGTCCCGTTCGCCGAGAATCTCGGCCAGATTCGACAGCATCCCGGCAGTGGCGCCCCAGATATATCGATCCTCCCAGGGATAGACATAGAAATGCCGTTCGCGGCCTTGGAAGAGGCGCGTCTCCCGTCGCCGGTTGGCCGGGTCGCGGAAGAAGGAGAGCGGCACCTCGAAGACGGCCGCCACTTCGTTGGGATCGGGATGCAGCTCCAAAGGTGGCGTCACCAGTCCGACACAGGGAATGACCTCATAGCCGGTGCGAGTGACATAGGTATCGAGCCGACCGATCATATGAACATGGCTGCGCGGCAGGCCGATTTCTTCTTCGGCCTCTCGCAAGGCCGCGGCTTCCGCATCGGCATCGCCGGGATCGATGCGGCCGCCGGGAAAACTGACCTGCCCGGCATGGTCGGAGAGATGCGCCGCCCGCAGGGTCAGCAATACCGTCGTGCCTTCGTTCCGCTCCATCAGCGGCACCAGCACCGCCGCCGCCTGCAAAGGCAGCCGCGGTGCCATGTCCGGATTGAGATCGTGATCGCCGCGCACCATGCCGGCCGTCGTTTTCTGCGCCGGCTGGACCGTATCGTCGGGCGTGGTGCCGGGCGCCGAGCGGCGGCTGGGAGCGGGCGCTCCCTGGAATCGGCTGATGATGGCGTCACGTAAGCTGGTCATCTCTTATTCTTCCTCCGCGAAGGCACCGAGCGGAAAAAACACGCCACTGCTCCAGACACCAAAGGCGGCTTGGTTTTCGATCGTGTGACAGGTGCCCAACTCGACCAAGTGATAGTAGACGGATCGCAGGACCAGCGCATCGAGACCGGGAGGCAGCCTGCTCGCGCTGCCCCGGGCCGACGAGCTGACTGCGGATTCCGGCGACGGCGTCACCGGCGGGCGCACCCGAAGATATGGTGAGGGCTGACCGTCCGGCGCCGTCTCCACCCAGAGCGGATGCGCCGCATCGGCGGTGACTTCGTCGTCGAGATTGGTGCGGAAGCGTAATACCTGATGACAACCACTGCCTGAAGCACTCACCTCCACTGCCGTAAAAGGCGCATCATCGACGACGACACGGCCGCGCTCCGCCGGAGTCACCAGCCAGTAGGCGCCGTCATCTTCTCGCCGCAATACAGTGGAAAATAGCTTGACCAATGGCTTGCGGTTGATCGGTGACCCCCGATAATACCAGGTCCCATCTCGCGCAATCCGCATATCCAGGTCGCCGCACAGGGGCAATTCCGAAAAGTCTGCGTTGGACATTGCCCCGCTCAAAGGTTTACCCTCCATATCAATAGCTTACGCCGACATAAGGAATGGATCACGAGATGACGAGCAGCGTATCCCTCGGCACCACCACGAACCAGCCCCAGAATGCCGCAGCAACCGCACCTGATGCGGCCGATCTTGCCGGCGAGATCGAGAGGCTTGCCGGCCGCCTGGCCGATCTGCGGACTGCCCTGGCGACTGTTATATTTGGTCAGGAGACAACCATCGAGCAATCCCTGACGGCCTTATTGGCCGGCGGTCATGTGCTGCTGATCGGCGTGCCCGGCCTCGCCAAGACGAAGCTCGTCGATACGCTGGGTCGTGTCCTCGGCCTGGATGCCAACCGCGTGCAATGCACGCCCGACCTGATGCCGGCCGATATCACCGGCTCCGAAGTGCTGGAGGAATCCGAGAGCGGCCGGCGCAGCTTCCGCTTCATTCAGGGTCCGGTCTTCTGCCAGTTGCTGATGGCGGATGAAATCAACCGCGCCAGCCCGCGCACGCAGTCGGCCCTGCTCCAGGCGATGCAGGAACATAAAGTCTCGATTGCCGGCCAGACCTATGCGCTGCCGAGCCCGTTTCATGTCCTGGCGACGCAAAACCCGCTGGAGCAGGAAGGCACCTATCCCCTGCCCGAGGCGCAGCTCGACCGTTTCCTGCTGCAGATCAATGTCGACTATCCGAGCCTCGCCGCCGAGCGACAGATGCTGATCGTCACCACGGGTGCGGGTGAAGTGCCGCCGCCGGCTATTCTGTCCGGCGATGAATTGCTGGCCGCGCAACGGCTGGTCCGCCGCCTGCCGGTCGGCGAGAAAGTGGTCGACGCCATTTTGCGGCTGGTCCGCGCCGGCCGCCCGGAGGAAAGCGATCTGCCGGACATCACCAAGAATCTTGCCTGGGGACCGGGGCCTCGGGCCGGCCAGGCCCTGATGCTGGCCTGCCGCGCCCGGGCGCTGATCGATGGTCGGCTCAGTCCGTCGATCGACGATGTCGTCGCCCTCGCCCATCCCGTGCTGCGTCACCGCATCGCCCTCAATTATGGTGCGCGCGCCGAAGGCGTCAGCCTGACCAGTGTCATCGACCGTCTGGTCACCCTCCTGGGATAAGTCCGCTCAATGGCAGCGCCACAACAGAAGTCCAGCACGCCGGATATCGGACCCATCGAACGGCTGAAAAGCCTGGCCGCGGGCGTGGCCAGCAAATTGCCGCCGTTGCTGATCGCCGCCGAGCGCATTGCTCTGACGGTCGAACAGGGCGTTCATGGCCGCCGCCGGGTCGGGCGCGGCGAATCCTTCTGGCAGTTCCGGCAATACTATCCGGGTGACGAATTGCGCCGCCTCGACTGGCGCCAATCGGCCAAGTCGGACCGGCTCTATCTGCGCCAGACCGAGTGGTCGGCGGCGCAGTCGGTCTATCTCTGGTGCGATCAGAGCCCGTCGATGGCGTTCACCAGCCAGCGCGATCTGGCCAGCAAGCTCGAACGCGCCCAGGTCATGCTGCTCGCTTTGGCGACGGTGCTGTCCAATGCCGGCGAGCGCGTCGCCTTGCTGGGCCACAGCGCGCCGCCAATGTCGGGCCGTACCGTTCCCGAACGCCTGGCGGAGCGGCTGTTGACGGAAGCCAGGGGGCTGGACCGGTCCGACGGCCTGCCGCCTGCCGCGTTGCTGCCGGCCCATGCCCATGTGGTGCTGATCAGCGACTTTCTCGTGCCGCTGCCGGAACTCGCCCGCATGATCGATCATTTCGCCGATCAGGACGTGCACGGCCACCTTCTGCAGGTGCTCGATCCCGCGGAAGTTCACCTACCCTATACCGGCCGCGTCAAATTCGAGGGACTGGAAAAGGAAGGCGACCTGCTGATCGGGCGCGCCGATCTGCTGCAGGATGCCTATCACACGCGCCTCGCCGAACATTGGGCGGCCTTGCGCGAACTCGCATCGACCGCCGGTTGGAGCTGTTCGCGCCATGTCACCAATGAATCGGCGGCCCAATCCCTGCTGCAGCTCTATCAATGGCTGGCGGCAGATTACCGGCTGCGGCGATGACCGGCATCGCCCTCGGCAACCGCGGTGCCGGCAGAAAAATGAAGCGAGGCAGTGAAATGCTCGAACGGCTGTCGTTTGAGAAAGGGTCACGATGCTGACGCTTGGCGCCTTGAGCTTCGCATCGCCCTGGATACTTGCCGCCCTTGCCAGCCTGCCTGTGCTCTGGCTGCTGCTGCGGCTGACCCCGCCCAGTCCCAAGCGTATCCGCTTTCCCGCCATCCGCCTGCTGATCGGATTGCGGCCGCGTGAGGAGACGCCGCACCGCACGCCCTGGTGGCTGGTGCTGTTGCGCCTGACGATCGCCGGCCTTGCCATCCTCGCTCTGGCGCAGCCGTTGTGGAACGCGGTGAGCAATGTCGGCGCGAAGCGCGATCTCGTCCTGGTACTGGATGACGGCTGGGCCAGCGCCCTGCAGTGGCAGGAGCATCAGAGCATTGCGCTCGAAGTGATAGCGGATACCGAGCGGCGCGGCGGCAAGGTGACATTATTGACGACGGCGCCGCATGCCGACGGTTCCGCCGTCGCCGCCCGGCTTATGAGCGCCGGCGATGCCAGAGCCCTGGTTGCCGGATTGTCGCCGATGCCATGGCCGGTTGATCGCAAGGCGGCAAGTGCGGCGCTTGCCGGCCTCGCCCCCGGCAGCGATAGCGAGATCGTGTGGCTCAGCGACGGCATCGCTGCCGCCTCGACGGCAACCGAAACCCAGTTCGCCGACGCGCTGGCGCGCCTCGGCAAGCCGCGCATCATGGCGCCCGATCCCGGCCAGTTGCCGCTGATCCAATTGCCGGCCCGCCGCGATACCGACGGCATCACCGCGACCCTCTTGCGGGCCACCATCGGTGCGCCGCAAGAAGTCAACCTGCGGGCCCAGGACCGCGACGGCCATGGCCTCGGTTCCGCCCAGGTCAGATTCGCCGCCGATCAGCGCCGCGCCACGGGGCGGCTGGTGCTGCCGCTTGAATTGCGCAACCGGGTCAGCGCGATTGCAGTGGAAGGCGGCAACTCGGCCGCCAGCGTCGCGCTGCTGGATGATGGTGGCGGCCATAAGCCCGTCGGCATCATTTCCGACAGCCCGCAGCAGGGCGAGCAGCCGCTGCTGGGCGAGCTCTATTACCTGCAGCGTGCCCTGGCGCCGAACAACGACGTGCGGGTTGCCGACCTGGCCACCTTGCTGGCTCAGCCGATGTCGCTGCTCATTCTGCCGGATGTCACGGCCATTGGTCCCGACGATCGCCAGAAGCTGCTGCAATGGATCGATCAGGGCGGCACGCTGGTGCGCTTTGCCGGACCGCGCCTCGCCGGCGCCGAGGGCGCCGACACCTTGCTGCCGGTGCGGTTGCGGCGCGGTGACCGTGCCATCGGCGGCGCGCTTTCCTGGAGCAAACCGCTGCAGCTCGATCAGTTTCCGGCCAGTTCCCCGTTTGCCGGGCTGACACCGCCCGCCGATGCGACCGTCTCGCGGCAGGTCCTCGCGGAGCCGGATATCGATCTCGGCAACAGGACCTGGGCCCGCCTCAGCGACGGCACGCCGCTGGTGACGGGCACGCAGCACGGCAAGGGCTACCTCGTTCTCTTCCATACCAGCGCCAATGCCGACTGGTCCGATCTCGCCCTCTCCGGCCTCTTCGTCCAGATGCTGGACCGGCTGGTCCTGACCGCTGAAGGTGTCGCGCCGGTGGATGAGCAGGAGCCGCGCCCATTGCCGCCGGTCGCGACGCTTGATGGATTTGGCCGCCTGCAGCCCGCCAGCGCCATGGCGCAGCCGATCGTCTCGAGCGAAATCAACAAGACAGTGGCGGGCCCGCGCCACCCGCCCGGCTTTTATGGGCCGCCCAATGGTCGCCGTGCCCTCAATCTGACGGCGACAATGACCGGCATCGTCCCGCTGCAATCCGCGACCGAGCCGCTGCGGCACCAGACGATCCTCGATCTCAAGCCCTCGCTGCTCCTGGCCGCCGCCTTGCTGCTGATCCTCGACCAGTTGATCGCCTTGGCGCTGCGCGGATTGCTGCGGCCGCGCTGGTCGAGCGCCGTCCTGCTCCTCATGGCCGGCAGTTGCGCCTTGATGCTGCGGCAGACGCCGGCGATGGCGGCGGAGGCGGATGACGGCAAGATCGTTTCCCTCATTCAGACGTCCCATCTCGGCTATGTCGAAACGGGTGTGCGCGATGTCGACCAGACCAGCAAGGCGGGATTGACCGGCCTGACGGAGATCCTGCTGGAACGGACCGCTGCCGATGTGGGCGATCCCATCGGCGTCGATCTGGAAACCGACGACCTGACGTTCTTTCCGATCCTTTATTGGCCGGTCACCGCCTCGCAGCAGGCGCCATCGGCGGCGGCCGTCGCCAAGATCAATAAATACCTCGCCAATGGCGGTTTGATCCTGTTCGATACCGCCGACCAGAACATCAGCGGCATGACGGCAGACCAGCAGAGTCCGGCGGACTTACGCCTGCAGCAATTGACGGCCGGCATCAATGTTCCGCCGATGCATCTCATTCCCGCCGATCATGTCCTCTCACGCGCCTTCTATCTGCTGAAGGATTTCCCGGGACGCTGGATCGGCTCGCCGCTCTGGGTGGAGGTCGGCCGCGACGACGTCAATGACGGTGTCGCCGGCGTCATCGTCGGCGGCAACGATTATGCCGGCGCCTGGGCTGTCGACGCCAACGGCCAGCCGCTCTATCCGGTGACGCCTGGCGGCGAGCGCCAACGGGAGATGGCCTATCGCTTCGGCGTCAATCTCGTGATGTATGCGCTGACCGGCAATTACAAATCCGATCAGGTGCATGTTTCCACGATTCTGGAGAGGCTGGGCCAGTGACACCGCATCTGACCTTCGGCGCCTATTCCATTGTCACCTCTCCCCTGCTGCCCTGGCCGGTGATTCTGGGTCTTGGAGCCGTCCTTCTGGTTCTTGCCCTGTACGGCATTGCCCGTCGCGCGCATGGCGGCGTGCTGCGTCTGCTGCTGGGGCTGGTGGCGATCTGTCTTCTCACCAATCCGGCGATGATCGAAGAGCAGCGGCAATACGAAAAGGATGTCGCCCTGGTCATGGTCGATCGCTCGCCGAGCCAAAGCCTGGAGCACCGCCAGCAGGATGCCGATCAGGCCGTGGCGGCGATCCGCAAGCAGGTCGCGACCATGCCCGATCTCGACCTGCGCGTGGTCGAAACGGCCGGCGGCACGGATCACGCCGACAAGGGCACTCAGATGGTCGATGCCCTGCATCAGGCGCTGGCCGACATGCCGCCGAAGCGGCTGGCGGGAACCATCATCGTCAGCGACGGGCAGATTCATGATGCGCCGGCGGACGGCAAGGATTCCAGCATCACCGCCCCCGTGCATCTGCTGATGACCGGCGATCCCGATGCCATCGACCGGCGCTTGCTGCTGACCGAGACGCCGACCTTCGGCATTGTCGGGAAAAATGTCGCTGTCAAGTTGCGGGCCGACGACCTCGGCACCCAGCCCGACGGCACCAGCACGGCACGCTTGCATGTGCGGCGCGACGGGGCCGACCTGCCCGATATCGATCTGCTGCTCGGCTCGGAGACGACCGTGCAATTGCCGATCACCCATGGCGGGCCGAATGTCTTCGAATTCAATGTCGCTGACGGGCCGCATGAACTGACGCGGATCAATAACTCCGCTGTCATCACCGTCAACGGCATCCGTGACAGTCTCAAGGTCCTGCTGGTATCCGGCGAACCGTCGCCGGGCGAGCGCACCTGGCGCAACCTGCTGAAATCCGATCCGGCGGTGAACCTTATTCACTTCACGATTCTGCGGCCGCCGGCCAAGAGCGACGCAACCCCGATCAACGAACTCGCCTTGATCGCCTTTCCGATCGAAGACCTGTTCCGCCTGAAGCTGAAAGATTTCGATCTCATCATCTTCGACCGCTTCCAGCATCTCAACATCCTGCCGGACGAGTATTTCCACAACATCGTCAAATATGTCGAGAATGGCGGCGCCGTGCTGGAAGTGGCGGGACCGGGCTCGGCCGGCCAGTTCAGCCTCTACCAGACGCCGGTGGCGGAAATCTTCGGCGCCTTGCCGACCGGCCAGGAAATGCTGACCGGCGGCTTCAAACCGAAACTGACCGAGCTGGGGCGCCGCCATCCGGTGACGGCGGGCCTGCTCGACGGCGACCCCGCAGCCACCAAACCCGATACCGATCCGCGCTGGGGCCGCTGGTTCCGGCAGTTGCCGGTCACGGCCGGCCGCGGCACCACGGTGATGACGGGATTGAATGGGCTGCCGCTCTTGATCCTGGAGCATCAAGGCAAGGGCCGCGTCGCCCAGTTGCTCTCGGACCAGATCTGGCTTTGGTCGCATGGCTTCGAAGGCGGCGGCCCGCATGCCGAACTGATCCGCCGCATCGTCCATTGGCTGATGGCGGAGCCGGAACTGGAGGAAGAGGATCTTCGCGCCAATGTCGTCGACGGCAAGCTGGAGATCACGCGGCAAAGCCTTGGCACCGACCTGCCGACGCTCACGGTCACCCTGCCTGATGGAAAGCAGCAACAGGTGAAACCCACTGCGGCCGATCAGGGCCGGTCCGTCGCCACGCTGCCGGCAACCGAAACCGGACTCTATCGGGTGAGCGACGGGCAGCACCAGGCCTTCGCCGCCGATGGCAGCCTCAATGCCCTGGAGTTCCGCGATCCGCGCGCCAGCGCCCAGCCGCTCGCCAAGCTTGTCGCAGCGACCGGCGGCGGGATCGTCAGTTTGACCAAGCAAGGCATGCCGGAGTTGCGCCGGGTCGCTGCCGGCGACCCGGCAGCCGGCAGCCGCTGGCTCGGGCTGCGGGAAAATCGCGATTATGTGGTGACGGGCATCCGGCAGACGCCGCTTCTGCCGGTCTGGGTAGCCCTGGCGCTGGCCCTCGGTCTGCTTCTGCTGACCTGGCAACGCGAAGGTCGATGAGTGTTCATCCCGGCCTTGCTCCAGGCGGGCATATCGCTACCCAAACGGCAACGGCCCCGCGCTGCGGGGCCGTTCGTCAGGCAATGCCCCGTTTGGGGCAATAAAACCGGATCGGTTACAGATTGGCCAGCTCGCTGTCATAAACCTTCAGCAGGTCCTGGACCATCTGATGGCTGCAGCCTTTGCTGTCCTTGAGCTTCCGGGCGTCGGTCTTGGCCGTTTCAATCAAGGTCAAGCGTTCGCCGGCACCAATTTCATGATTGACCTTGGTGTCGATGTAGTCGGCCAGTTTCTTCCAGCCGGCTGGATCGATCTGAGTATCGCGGCACAGTTCCGAAGCGTAGATCGCCTCGTAATATTTGCTGTAGGTGCCGGACAGGTCGTCCGCGAAGGCGGTGACCGAGGCGCCCACAATACCGACCGCCATCACGGCCGATAGAGACAACCTGGACATACTCTGCTTCAACATTTCGGGTGATCCCTCTTGGTGGGTAATTCGACAGCGGCTAGTCTCCGGCGTCAATATCGCCTTTGCAACCGTTTTTATTTGCCGCCGGGTTTGCGCCGACGCAAGCTAACATGCTTGCGCCAAAGCGGAAATCGCTAAATCAGCAGGAGGGGCTGCCGCATGCGACGTACAACACGTTTCCGTGAGCTGGTGGAGGCGCCGGAAATTCTGCTTCTGCCGGGCGTGCACGATGCGCTCTCCGCCCGCATCGCCGTCGAGGCGGGCTTCACGGCCGTGACCTGCGGTGGCTACGCGGCGACAGCCAGCTTGCTCGGCGCCCCTGACATCGCTCAATTGTCGATGACCGAAATGGCCGACATGTATGCCAGGCTCTGTGATGCCATCGCTTTACCGGTCCTGGCTGATGCCGATACCGGCTATGGCAATGCGGTGAATGTTGCCCGCACGGTCCGCGCCTTCGAACGCGCCGGCGTCGCCGGCTTATTCATCGAAGATCAGGTGGCGCCGAAGAGATGCGGCCACATGGACGGCAAGCGAGTCATTCCCGTGGTCGACATGGTGGCAAAACTGAAGGCCGCCCTGGATGCGCGGAACGATGCCGATCTTGTCATCATGGCGCGCACCGATGCCCGCGCGATCGAAGGATTGGAAGCGGCGATCGAACGAGCCCAGATCTATCGTGAGGCCGGCGCTGACGTGATCTTCGTCGAAGCTCCTTTAACTGTCGACGAGATGAGCCGCATCTGTTCGGAGATCCCCGCCCCTTGCATGGCGAACAATGTCGAAGGTGGCAAGACGCCGACCTTGTCCGCCGCCGCGCTGGAAGAAATCGGCTATGCTTTGGTCGCCTTTCCGGTAGCGGCAACCTATGCAATCACCCAGACCTTGCGGCGCCTCTATGCGACGTTGCGCGATACCGGTGAAACGCAGTCCCTGTTGCCGGAGATGATCAGCTTCGCCGGGTTCCATGATCTCGTCGGGCTGCCGCAATTGCGCGAGATGGAACGCGGCTGTGACGGCTTTGCCCGGGATCTGCTGGAGCGCCTGGCAGATCCGGAGCGGCGAGAGCCGAAGGACTGATGATAGGTCGGAAAAATTCTGCGGCGATATTTCAGCGCGGCGGCTTGCCCGGCGTCGCGGTTGTCGGCACGAAATCCGGAATCTGACGCCGGTCCAGCATCTCGAAAACCTCGAGCCCGAGGAATCCACCGGCCGGGTCGCCGTCGCGAAACAGCGGCAACATGCAATATTCATAAGGGTCCGAGAGCTGGCCATCGGCCTGCTTCAGGGCATTGTCGCCGATGATCGCCTTCTTGGTCTGCGACAGATAGGCAAAACAATCATCCCAATTGATCAGATCGTGATTGCTGTAATCCATCTCGTGCAGATAGAGGCCGGTACAATCGATGCGATTGAATTCGGCATGCAGCGTTCCATAGACCCGGTAGCGCACGCGTAAGGGATTGGTTTCGATATCGCCCATATTCATATTGGCGAGATAGGCGCGCATATCGACGGGGTCGATTTCCTGGCGGGAAGGTGGCCGATCATCCCGCCATTTGCTGCGCCAGTATTCGAAGAGATCGCGCGTCTTCCAGTGTCGCGCCTGACCGGGGTCCGTGAAATCCTGATGCTGATATCGCGGTAGAGTCAAAGTCGATCTCAACGAATGGTACTGAGAAATGAGTTCAAATAGCGCATGGGGTATGTAAACAAATGGTTAGCACATACGGGCCGCTGCAAGCTTACGGCAATCTCTCGCATAAAAACAATCTGAAATGGAATATCCTCGCGCAGCTGTTTCACTGATTAGGTCATGGTTGCGCGAGGCTGTCGACAGCTTTCAACGCGGGAATGAATCGCCGGGATGAATCAGCGTTGCGGATAAAGCGGCCGTGCAAGATAGCTCATCGCGCAACGGTGCCCCGCAACATCGAGTTCATAGCGGCTGCCCACAAGTGATGTCGCGGCGGCCGCCGTATCCACACGCACATACGCCATAACGATTGCCCGACCAGCAAGCCGGCTATATCCGGCCGAGCTGACCTCGCCGACGGCGACACCGTCGTGCATCACGATCTCGCCGCCCCAGGGGAAGACCGCCGGATCTTCAACCGCAAAGATCGCCAATCTTTTCCGGATGCCGGCTTTCTGCTGCTGCAGCAAAGCGGGACGACCGAGGAAGTCGGCCGTCTTCTCCAATTTGACCGCATGGCCAAGCCCGGCTTCAAAGGGCGTCTCGTCAGGCCCCAATTCGGCACCGAAAGCTTTGCGGCCGGCCTCAATTCGCAGCGCATCGATCGTGTAATAGCCGGCATCCACCAGCCCGAAATCCTGCCCCACCGCACATAGCGAATCATAGACGGTCACCATCAAGTCGGTCGGCACGTAAAGTTCGTAGCCGGGACCGCCGATATAAGAGACAGCGGCAACGAGGAGCCGCGCCAGCCCGAGATCGATCGGAATGACTTGCCCCGGTTTGACAGCGGGAGACAGTGCCGAAGCGAATGAAAGACGAGCCAGGATCCCGCCTGCCTGCGGTCCCATGACCGAAAGCACGCCATAGCCCGATGTGATATCGGTGACGGTGGCGTTGGAACCCGCGGCGTGAATTTCCAGCCAGGACAGGTCGCGCGTCGTCTGCGCAGTTCCGGAAATGACCATGAAGCGATCGGCGGCGAGCCGCAGCACGGTCACATCGGATTCGAATCCGCCGCGTGAATTGAGCATGGCCGTATAGACGACACGGCCGATATCGACATCGATCTCATTGGCGCAAATGCGCTGCAGCACCGCCAAGGCGTCTACACCTTGGACGAGAAATTTAGAGAAGGAACTCTGATCAAAAACCACGGCCGCTTCCCGTGCCGCGCGCTGTTCCGCCAGCACATGCGCCAACCAGTCCGGCATGCCGAAAGTGGGCTGTGCCGCGAGCGAGCCGGGCGGTGCGAAATAGTTGGCGCGCTCCCAGCCCATGCGCGAGCCGAATTGGGCGCCCTTGGCCTTCAGGCGATCGTAAAGCGCCGAGCGCCTGAGCGGCCGCGCCGATTGCAGCTCCTGGCGCGGATAGCGCAGGACGTAATGCAGGCCGAGGCTTTCGACCGTGCGATCGCGGAGATAGCGCCGATTGGCCATGAACGGCGCCAGGCGGCGGATATCGACGTCCCACAGGTCCTGGCTCGGCGCGCCACTGACCATCCATTCGGCAAGCAGCCGCCCGGCACCACCGGCATTGGCAATCCCGGCCGAATTGAACCCGGCGGCAACAAAATAGTTGGCCACTTCCGGCGCTTCACCAAGAATGAAATTGCCGTCAGGCGTGAAACTTTCCGGTCCGTTCAGCAGCTGCTTGACCTCTGCCGTCTCCAGACAGGGCGTACGGTGCAGCGCGCTCTGCAGCAGAACATCGAAATGCTCCCAATCCTCCGGCAGCAGCTGGAATTCGAACGTGTCGGGAATGCGTTCGACATCCCACGGCTTGGCCCGCGGCTCAAAGCCCCCCATGATAAAGCCGCCGACCTCTTCCTTGTAATAGATATGGCCATCGGGATCGCGCAGCACCGGCAAGGCGGGATGCACGCCCTCGATGCGGCCGGTGACCAGATAGAAATGCTCCGCCGAAAACAGCGGCACATTGACCCCGGCAAGCTGGCCGAATTCCCGCGCCCACTGGCCGACGCAATTCACCACATAATCGCACGCGATCTCGCCGGCATCGGTGATCAGTCCGGCGACGCGTGGCCGCCCCAGGCCATGCGCAAGCTTGACGCCCGTGACCTTGACGCCTTCGCGGATCCGGACGCCGCGCCACCGCGCGCCCTTGGCCAGCGATTGCGTCAGATCGGTGGGATTGACCTTGCCGTCATGAGGAAACCAGACGGCGCCCACCAGGTCATCGATGCGCATCAGCGGAAAGCGTTCGCCTGCTTCGGCGGGCGAGATGAAATGTGCCTCCAGGCCAAAGCTCTTGGCGCTGGCCAGACTGCGGCGCAGCTGGGTGACGCGGTCCTGCGTCCGCGCGACCGTGATCGAGCCGCATTGCTTCCAGCCCGTTGCCAGGCCGGTCTCGCTTTCCAAGGCGGCATAAAGCTCGGTTCCGTAGATACTCATGCGCGTCATCGCGCGGTTAGCGCGCAACTGCCCGACCAGACCGGCCGCATGCCAAGTGGTGCCGCAGGTCAGGCGCCCCTGTTCGAGCAGCAGAACATCCGTCCAGCCAAGCTTCGCCAGATGATACGCCGTGCTGACGCCGGCGATGCCGCCACCGACGATGACGACACGGGCCTGGGTGGGAAGGGAGGACTCGCTCATACTATAACCCCGCATTCTTGATATGCAATTTTTTGCAATAATTTGCAACATAGTGCAACTTATTTTTGCACAAACTCATGTCAGCCATGTTGCAGCCTCGGGCGATTATCCCTTGATGGAGCCGCATTTTTTGCTAAATCTCCTGCGATTGCCGTACCGAGGGCACTAAGGCGGGCGCCGGATTCCGGAAACCAACGACCTCCAGATCGGGCGGCTCCTTTTCGAAAGGAGTTGCGCCATGCGCCTGCTTGTCATTCAGCATTGCCCCGTGACGCCCGCCGGCCTGGTCGGCCAGATCGCCGCCGAGCGCGGTGCCGCGATCACCACCCTGCTGCCCCACGATAATGGCGACCGTCTGCCTCCGGATGGCAGCCCGTTGGACGGCCTCATCGTCCTCGGCGGCCCGATGCATGCGGGCGACGATGCCGGCTATCCCGCTTTCGCCGACATCATGGCGCTGATCCGCGACTGCCACGACCGCGGCGTGCCGGTGCTCGGCATCTGCCTCGGCGCGCAATTGATCGCGCGCGCTTTCGGCGAGCGGGTCTACCGTTTTGGCGGTCTCGAGGTCGGCTATCCGCCCGTCTATCTGACCGCGGCGGCTCAGGACGACGCCTTGCTGGGCGGCATGGCAACGGAACAGCGCGTCATGCAACTGCATGAGGACAGTTTCGACCTGCCCCGGAATGCCGTGCTGCTGATGCAAAACGAGGTCTGCACCAATCAAGCCTTCAAGATCGGCGCGCGGACCTACGGCTTCCAGTTCCATCCGGAAGTGACCCTGCAGGAGGCGCGCGCTTTCCCGCGCGACTGCTGGGCGTCGATGCAGCGCAATTTCGGCGCCGAAGCGGAAGCGCGCGAGGCCCAGGCCTTGATGGAAGCGGACCGTCATTTTGCACAAGGGACGCGGTTCTGCCGCACCATGACGGACCGCTGGCTCGATCTGGTGACGACCGCCCAGCGCGAGCGGCAGCTGGCCGCCATGAGCCAGGCGGCTTTGCCGCTCAGCGCCTGATCCACCCATTGACCTGAGGCCCCTCATGCCGCGACTGCCCACCAGCACGGAAGACAAACCCTTTTGGTGGCGGGCAGCGCCGCGACCGGTTCTACCGCAAGCGACGCTACCCGCGCGCGCCGATATTGCCGTCATCGGCTCGGGTATAACCGGCCTTGTTGCCGCCATCCATCTCGCGAAAGCCGGGCGGCATGTTGCTGTCTTCGATCAGGGCGAGATCGGCAGCGGCGCTTCCTCGCGCAATGCCGGCTTCGTGGGCCGCACCCTGAAATACGGCTTCGGCGATCTGCAAAGCAAACACGGAACGGCGCATGCCGTCACCGTCTATCGCGAGATGCAGCTAGCTTTCGACAGCGTGGCGCAAACCATCGCCGCTTTCGGCATCGATTGCGACTACCAGACCCATGGCCGGCTGGTTCTGGCCAATACACCGAAACAATATGACGAGATCGTCGCCGAATACCGGCTGCGGCAGCAGCATCTCGGCAACACCTTCGAGGCGGTCGATAAAAGCGATCTGCAGCGCGAGATCGCCAGCGACCGCTATTATGGCGGCGTGGTGGTGCCGGACATGGCCGCATTGCATCCCGGCAAATATCACCAGGGCCTGTTCCAGGCCGCGCAGGCCGCCGGCGTTGCCTTTTATCCGCGGACGCAGATTGCTTCATTGCGCCGATCCGGCACGACCTGGCAGCTAGCCGCTGCCGACGGCGCCAAGATCGTGGCGCAGCAGGTGCTGCTGGCGACCAACGGCTATAGCGGCCGGCTGTTTCCCTGGCTGCAGCGCCGCCTCATTCCCTTCGACGCCTGGATGATCGCCACCGCCGAGCTCGATCCCGCTTTGATGGCGAAACTGCTGCCGGCCCATCGCACCTATATCGACAACAACATGAACATCGATTTCCTGCGCCGTTCGCCCGATGGCAAACGGGTGCTTTTCGGCGGAAAGACCGGCACGAAATCGACCCTGCCGGTGATGGCGCGGCGCCTGGCCGGTGAGCTGCGCGCCATCCTGCCCGATCTCGCCGCGACCGATATCGACGATGTCTGGACCGGACGCTGTGCGGCAACCTTCGACCTGCTGCCGCATCTGGGGCAGATCGAGGGACTGCATTACGCTGTCGGCTATTGTTTTGCCGGCGTGCCGATGGGCACCCATTTTGGCCGGCTGATCGCCAATCGCCTGCTGGGTGAAGGCGCGCAGACCTCGGTCTTTGCCGATAAGCCCTTTCCGACCATGCCGCTTTACACCGGCAATACCTGGTTCGTGCCGGCCATGATGCGCTATTACGACTGGAAGGACGGCAAACGCCACGCCGCTTGAGCCGCAAGCGGGATCGATGTCGATCCGCCTCCCGGCATCGGCGTGGCGCGCAACCGTCTTATGTCTCGACGAAGCTTATTTCTCGAGGAAGATGGTGTAGAACTTGCGCACCGTCTTCGGCATGTGCCAGGTGCCCTTGAAGCCCTTGGCGATGGTGAAGGTGTCGCCCTTCTTGAAGACTTCGGTGTTGCCGCGCTGATCGGTGATATGCACTTCGCCCTTCAGGATGTGGCAGAACTCGTCGAAGGGATAGCTCGTCAGCTTCAAGGTACCCTTCTGGCATTCCCAGACGCCAGTCATGAACTTGCCGGTCTTGTCCGTGAAGTAGTTGTGGCTCGATTCCACCGGATTGCCCGCGACGAGCTTGCCGAGTTCCGTAACGCCACCCTGCTTCAAACCTTTGCCCTCGGGTCCGTCTTTGGACATGCGGACCAATTTCTTGCTCATGATCTCTCCTTCTGGCGATGAGCGCTTTCAATAGACGCTTTGAGACGTCGGGTGGTCGATTAACCTGTTGCCATCACTTTGTCTATCACGACCGCTTGTCCGGCCGCTGTTTCAGCAAGGCAATAGGAAAGGACAGCCGATGCGTTGCATGACGATTTGGCGTGGCTGGGTCACCCGTCGACACGTGCTGCAGGCACCGTTCAAACGGTAGGATTGACGGAACTTTGGCGTTATCCTCGTGCGTCACGCTGAGAAGGAAATCATGTCCCGCTTCATTGTCCGAGCCGGCCCCATCACCGCCCTGCTTTCCGCCGCCTTGTTTGGCTTGAGTACCCCGCTCGCCAAACTGATGATCGGCGAGGTGGATCCCTGGCTCCTCGCTGCCATGCTCTATCTCGGCTCGGGAATCGGTCTGGCCGCCTTCTACGCGATATCGCATGGCGGCTTTGGCGCTTTGGCGCACGGTGGCACCGCAGTTACCCCAACGGCACGCGAGACACCATTAAGGACAGCAGACCTGCCCTGGCTCCTGGCGGTCATCGCCAGTGGCGGTATCGCCGCACCCGTTCTGCTGATGTTCGGTCTCAGCATCACGCCGGCCAGCAGTGCAGCCTTGCTGCTCAATCTGGAAAGCGTCTTCACCATGCTGCTCGCCTGGCTGGTCTTTCATGAAGGGGTGGACCGTCGCCTCGCGCTCGGTGCGGCCGCATTGATCGCCGGCGCCGTTCTGCTCGCTTTCCCAGCCGATGGCACCACGGCGGTCTTCCAGGCCTCTCTGCCCGGTTCGCTCCTCATCGCCGGCGCCTGCCTATGCTGGGCAATCGACAACAATTTCACGCGCAAGCTGTCCGCGGCCGACCCGGTGCAGATCGCCGCGGTGAAAGGCTTGGCGGCCGGCAGCGTCAATCTCGTGCTAGCATTGATGCGCCATGCCCGCCTGCCGGACCTGCCGACCCTGGTTGCGATCGGCTTCATCGGGCTGTTCTGCTACGGAATCAGCCTGGTTCTCTTCGTTCAATCGCTCCGGCAGCTCGGCGCGGCGCGGACCGGTGCCTATTTCGCAACTGCACCCTTCATCGGCGCCAGCTGTGCTTTCCTGCTTCTTGGCGAGCCACTGACCTTGCTGTTTGCGATGGCTGCCGCCTTGATGGCGCTCGGCTTATATCTGCATCTGACGGAGGCCCATGAGCATGAACATCATCATGTCCCCCTCGACCATGATCACCGCCATCGCCATGACCTGCATCATCAGCACCAGCATCAGGCGGACGACCCGGCCATCGATACCCAGGGTATGCACCGGCACGCCCACCGGCATGATTCCCTGACCCATCGTCACCGGCATTTCCCCGATATCCATCATCAGCACACGCATTAACTGTTTCGCTGATGCCTCCGCTCAATTATCTTCGGGGAACCGAGGGAGATGGGCGAGGCCGGAAACAGACAAGACGAGGGACGGATTAACGTTTACAACGGCTTAATACTTCTTCGGCACCATACGGCCATTGCCGGATCAGTTCGGAGTATGCTTATCACGATGACCGCCGCGGATAGCAGCCAGCTTAAAAAGATTCTCATTGCCGATGATCACGTGATGATCATCGACGCGCTTTGCGCCTATCTCAAACGGCATGCGCCGCAGGCGGAGATTTTTACGGCCGGCGATATCGACAAGGCTGTTGCCTATCTCACCGACAACCCGGATTGCGACATCGCCATTTTCGACTATGTCATGCCGGGCGTGCAGGGTGTCGATACCTATAAGCAGATTATCCAGCGCTTCCCTGGCGTGAAGGTGGTCATCCTATCCGGCCATGTGGAGCGGGATCTGGTGCAGGCGCTGATTGCGGCGGGCGTGCACGGCGTCTTGCCGAAAACCATGCCGAGTTCGACCTTGCTCAGCGCCGTCAATCTGATCTTGTCGGGCGAGACCTATGTTCCCTGGCAGCTGCAGCAGACGAGCAGTCCCGCGGAAGCCGTGGCTTCGACCGGCATCAGCCTGTCACGCCGCGAGCAGGAAGTGCTGGATTGCGTCAAACAGGGCATGACCAACAAGGAAATCGCGCGCTCGCTTGACCTTCAGGAAGTGACCATCAAGCTGCATATCGGCTCGCTTTGTCGCAAATTCGAAGTCACCAACCGGACCCAGCTGGCCGTCAAGTCACTCCATCAGCACCTGACCTGATTGACCGGGGTCGCCTCCGCGAGCGATTGACGGACGACCGCCAGGAGGTCATGCGGCGTGATCGGCTTCATCAAGGTGGCCGTTGCGCCAAAGCTTTCCGCCACCGGCAGATAATCGCGGCCAATCATCGGCGTGCCGCCGGAAATAGCGACGATCGGCAGGTTGGCGTTCAGCTTCCGGGCCGCACGGATAACTTCGAGCCCGTCATTCACCGGCATGAATATATCGGTGATGACAAGGTCGGGCAGCGCCTCCCGCAAACAGGCTATTCCCTGCCCGCCATCGGCAGCCTCGCGCACGAGAAACCCGGCGCGGGTAAGGACGACGGCGAGAAAGGCCCGTACATCGGCCTGGTCCTCGACGATCAGAATATTTAGCATCTAAACCTCCATGCCTCGCCGCTCGACGGTGCATCTCACGGCGATGCAGGCACCCTAGTTCGATGCGCCGCCCTGCGCAAAGATGCGTCGGTCTATTCGACCTGTACTGAGGTATAGAGCGCCGGGGCTTGCCGGGGCATCGCCCTCAGCTTTCGCCGTAATCCGGCCGGCCCGCGGCGGCGCGGTGTTCCAAGGCATGACGGACCTCGCGGACAACGTCCTCCTGGCTGAACGGCTTGGCAATCAGCCCATCTATCCCTGAGCTGCGCAGAAGCGGTTCCGACACCATCTCAGCGCGTCCCGTCACCAGGATCATGGTGCCGGCAAACCCGGCGCGGCGGCAGGCAGCCGCCAGGTCGATGCCGTTCAGTTCCGGCATCGTCATATCGGTGATGATGAGATCGAAAGCGGACGGGTCCTCCACGACCGAATTGCGCGCCGTCGTCGCATCGGGGCAAAGCGTGGCGTCACAATCGAACCGGTCGAACATCTTCTGCAGGACCGTACCCACGGCAATATCGTCATCGACAATCAGGATGCGAATCCCGGAAAGAACCAGTGAGGATACCGCCGTCTTGTCGTCGGCGGCATCCGGGGCCGCCGGCGCCACCGGAAGCAAGATATTGAACTCGCTTCCCGCGCCTAGCCTCGACTCGACGGCGATGGCGCCCCGATGCGACTTGACGATACCGATCACCGAGGCGAGACCGAGGCCGGTGCCCCTGCCCTGTGCTTTAGTCGTGAAAAATGGATCAAACATCCGTTCCATGGTGGTGAACGGAATGCCGGTACCGGTATCGGCCACGCGAATGCGCAGATACTGTCCAGGAGGAGACAGAATGCCGATCCAGGCCTTGCTTGTCTCGCTGTCGACCTGAACGACGCGGATGGGATTTTCCGCGACATGATGCGCCAGTTCGGCCAGCAGCCCCTCCGCGCAGCCGCCGTCGATCGTCACCGTGCCGATTTCCAGCGAAACATCGCCGCCATTGTCTTCCGTGGCGTCGCTCGCGTTCAAAACCAGATTCATGATGACCTGGGCGAGCTGGGTCGCATTGCCGCGGATTTGCGGCAGGGAGGGCGGTATGGAGCTGCGAAAGCGATGCCGCTGCGGCAGCGCGGAAGCCAGCATCTGGATCGTCTCCATGGCGACCTGATGAAGATCGATGATGGATTGCCGTTCCATATCAGCGCGGCTGAAGCTGAGAATGCGCTTGACCAGATCCTTTCCGCGTTCGGCGGCCCCGACAATTTGCCCGGCAAAGCCGGCCTGTTCGGGCTGCATCGCCAGATCCTCGCGGAGCAGATGGGCAAATCCGCTGACAGCAGCGAGAATATTGTTGAAATCATGGGCCACGCCACCGGCCAGCTGCCCGATGGCTTCCATTTTCTGCGATCGCAGGAATTGTTCGCGCAGCACCTCGTTCTGCCGCTGGGCTGCGCGCCGATCGGTGATATCGCGCACCAGCACGACGCTGCCGCCGTCGTTGCGCGGCGTGATGGAAAGATCCCAGTGGCGCGCATCCTTGTTACCGCGGGCGACGGCGATCTCCTGGCTGATAGCTTCGCCATTCTCCGGGCTGGGGAGCGGTACGGCACCAATTGCGGGAACATCGGACCAGGATCGGCCAAGGATGATTTCCGGCGACAGAATGCCGAGCAGACCGACAAGGGAACGATTGGCAAACTCGACCGTGCCGTCAGGCGCCACCAGCGCGATACCGTCGCGCGTTGCCTCGATGGCGCGAATGCGTGTCTCCAGCAGGGCGCGTGTCCGGATATTCTGTTCGTGAAGACGTTCCGTCCGCTTCAGCTGCGCAAGGCTCATCAAAATCAAGAACAGGCCGGCGAGAAGAGCTATGCCGAGAAGAACATTGGTCACCTCGAGATTGCCGACGAGATGCGTGCGCTCGTAGAGCAGCGGATCCTGAATGAAGACTTGCTGCATCATCCGGGCAACGACCAGGTTGAGATCTTCCGCATGTTCGATAAAGGCGACAATGCTGTCGCCGTTGCCAATTGCAGCCTTATGCAGATCCGCATCGAGCAGCGGAAGAGCTCTGTTGATCTCTGTCGAAGCGGCGGAAACAGCCGGCAGCTCGCGGACACCGACGGCCTCCGACGAGGTGTTCACGAGGCCGGCGCGGCTCCAAAATACGTCAAAGCTGGTCTGCAGCTTCTCGAGCGCCGCCTGTTCGGGACGAGCACGGAAGGCTTCCGCCGTCTGCAACGTCTTCAGATATTCGATCTGGATCTCGGCAATGATCCAGGTGCCGGTGCGGTAAGTGTGGAAAAGAGCGTTGCGCTCTTCGTTCAGGCGATAGACGGAGGCAGCCGCCGCAGTCGTGAAGAGGACCGCAGCAACAAACAGGATCATTCTGATGACTTGAGGCCGGCCCAGCAGCCCAAGCAAGGGCCTATCGGGCACGGAACAACCCTATCTTTGCCATTGGCCGCCGTCCGTTATTGGATTGTCATGGCCTTCAATTGCCAGATCATTTTCGACTGTATCTCCGGCGTATTAAGCGCCGGCCGACCGGTCAATGGATAAATGACCCAGAGCGGCCCCTTGTCACGCACCGACATCGGCTGATCGTCAAATGCGTAGGCGACGATAACGTCGTCGCTTACCGCATCGCCGACAGGAATTTCCACCATATAGTCGTTGAGCGCGACGGCCTCGATGGTTTCGCCCGAGGCGCCTACGGCTTTCAGCAGATCCGCCAACCTGACGCCTGTCAACCGGTGGACGCCATCGAACCAGGGCGTCGCCGTCTCGATCGTGGTGGCCGGCATCTTCTTCAGCATAGCCATATCGAACTGGGCATGAGCGGCGACGACCTCGCCCTGTTGAGAGGCGTCGCCCCGTAGAGGGAGGTTGCCTTGGGCGATCGCGCCCGAAATATCGAGGAGGACTTTATCGGTTGGCTGAGGCAAGCCGGAGGCGATCGCCGGAGCGGCCATGACGGCGGTGAGCCAGAAGGCCAGAAGCGACTTGCGCCAAAAATTGGGGGGCGTCATCAGCAGAGCTCCAAATGACCTTGGGTCCCCTGGTTATCGATCTCGGTGCCCGAAAAGCCAAATCGGCAGCCGTATAGCCACCCCATACTCAAGTATAGGTCTGAACAATTGATGAAGCCGCCACCCCGCGCCCCATCGGGAGCAAGGCAACGGTTGGTGGAAGGAGGGCTGCTCGCGCCGGGGAAACGGCCTAGCCGGCACGCCTCAGAGGCAAGGCGACGACCGTTGCCGGCTGCAGCATGGCCGCGGCCTCACGGACCGCCGACACGGGCAAGGTGACGCAGAGGCCCGGCTGTTCCAGGCGGATGGCTGCCGAGGGATCGCCGGGCAGCTGACCGTTGAGGTCGGTTACCGGGATGCCCTCCTCATGGCCGGGCAATCCGTGGAGGCGCAGATACCCTTCGGCGTCCCGGCGCAAATCGACTTCGAGCGAAAAATGCCGCCAGATCTCGGTCTCGCCGCGCCGCCAATCCTCGCGGCATTGGCGGATCAGATCGATCTCGATATCGACATGCACGGTTCGGCTGGCGAGCGGGGATTTTGGCGCAGGACGAAAGGGTACGACCCGATCATCGTCAATCCGCATGGCCTGTCCCTCCTCGGGGAGCTCGGCGCGGACGGACAGCGGGTCGGGCGCCGCGACCTCCGCACCGTCCCGCAAGATGCGATATGACTCACGATGCCCCCGGCTTCAAGAGGTAATTCAGCCATTTTTGCTCAATTTGCGATCAGGAAGATTTGACCGGCATTTCACTAACCCGGTCGGGGCGCGCTCGGGTGCCTGGACGAACGATGACAACAGGCAACGGCCGGCCTCTCGACCACGGCGGCGGAAGCGCCTAACCTAACCTTCCTCCCCTTCCCGTCCCGCCACCAATGAGGATAGCCCCGCGATGTCTCATTCCATGATCTATACCCGGCTCGGCAAGAGCGGCCTGCGCGTCTCCCGCCTCTGCCTCGGCACCATGACTTATGGTGCCACAACCTGGCGCGACTGGGTGCTGGATGAGAAGGCGGCGCGGCCCTTCTTCGAACGGGCGATCGAGGCCGGCATCAACTTCTTCGACACGGCCGACGTCTATTCCCTGGGCGTCAGCGAGGAGATCGTCGGCCGGGCGATCCGCGACCTGGTGAGCGACCGCGAGGACGTGGTAATCGCCACCAAATGCTTCAACGGCACCGTCGGCGACAAGCCGAACCGGCGCGGCCTTTCGCGCAAGCACATCATGGATGCCTGCGACCGCTCGCTGCGGCGCCTCGGCATGGACTACATCGACCTCTACCAGATCCACCGGTTCGACCCGGAAACGCCGATCGAGGAGACGATCTGCGCCCTGCATGACCTCGTCCAGGCCGGCAAGGTCCGCTATATCGGCGCCTCCTCGATGTATGCTTGGCAATTCGCCAAATACCTCTACAAGGCGGACCAGCTGTTCCGCACCCGCTTCATCTCGATGCAGAACCATTACAATCTGATCTACCGGGAGGAAGAACGCGAGATGATGCCGCTCTGCCGGGAGGAGGGGATCGGCTGCATTCCCTGGAGCCCGCTCGCCCGCGGCTTCCTGGCCGGCAACCGGCATCGCCAGGGCGGCGGCGATACCACGCGCTCAAAGAGCGACAGCTACGCCACCAACCTCTATTACCGCGACGACGATTTCGCCGTCGCCGACTGTAACGTAGAGGTCGCCAAAAGGCTGGATTGCAAGCCGACGCAGGTCGCTTTGGCCTGGGTCCTCAGCAACCCCGCCGTCACCGCGCCGATCATCGGCGCCAGCAAGCTCAGCCATCTCGAAGATGCGCTGGAGGCGCTGCACATCACCTTGTCGATCGAGGACAAGGCGGCCCTGGAAGAATCCTACCGCCCGCATCCGGTCCTCGGCCATCAATAGGCCCGGCCGGACGGCCTTCCGCGACCGAGCGGACGGGAAGGGATCAGCCGCGGCTGGCTGTCGCTTCCTGGACCAGATTGCGGAAGGTCTGCAGGTCGGCCGGCGCGACATCCGAAACCGCCCAATAGGTCACGTCGCCAGCGGTCCAATAGAGCACGTTATACCCCCGGATGCTGAGCGCTTCCGGCTTCGTCTCGCGCTCCTCCCCCGCCAGGACGGGACAGGCGAACATGTTGATCAGATGGGCACGGTGGCGATAGACCAGGGCCGCCACCGGCCGCCGGTCGAGGTAATCGAGCCGGCCGCCCATCAAGGCAAATCCCTGGGTCGAATAGTCGGCAACCGTCGGCGCGACATCCACTTTGCCGTCGAACCAGGGCTTGACCGTATGCTGGTCGGCCGAGGCGATATCGGTCAGATGCGAGGCCATCAGCGAGCGGATATGGCTGGCCACCACTTCTTCAGCCATGCCATGGCCCTCGGCATGCGGCATCAGCCAGTAGGTGGTGGCGCCGGAAACCACGGCGACGCCGGCGATCGATGCGGCCAGTGCCAGGAATTGGCGGCGGCCCCATTTCCGGCTGCCGGCACCCCGGTCCCTCTCCTGCCGCGCCATCGGGACCACCACCAGGTCACTGCCCCTTGCTTCGGGCGGCAGCGCCGGCTGGGGAAGCGGCCTGGTTGCCAGCATGAGCGTCATCCGCTCTCGCAGGTCGGCCGGCGCCGGATAGCGCTCCAGGCTATTGCGCAGGTCGGCCGTCAAATTCGCCAGCCGGTCATGCTTTTCCTTGCATGACCGGCAATGAGCCAGATGGCCTTCCAGCGTCAGCGTGCCGGAGAGGTCGAGCTCGCCGTCGATATAGGCGTTCAGCAATGTTGCGATGCGATCACAGTCCATGGGCCACCTCACCGCCGAGCCGCTGTTCCAGATGTTTGAGCAGGTGGTCGCGGCCACGGGCCAGGCGCGACATCACCGTGCCGATCGGGATCTCGGCAATCTCGGCAATTTCCTTGTATGACAATCCCTGCAGATCGCGCAGAACCACGACTTCGCGATAGGCCAGGGGCAAATTCTCGACGGCGCTGTTCAGATGCTTGCGCCGCTCCTTATCGTTCAGCTGCGTTTCGGGGGTCTCGACGGCCTTGGGATGCAGCGCCACGACAGTGGGTCGTCCGGCGATTTCGGCAATGGCTTCGTCTTCCATAAAGGTGAGCTGCTGCGAGCGATTGACCTTCAGCCAGCTGAAGCAGCAGCGCCGGACGATGGTCAACAACCAAGCCCGCGCCTCCGGCCCGCGATAGGTGGCAAAATGCTTCAGGGCCTTGAGATAAGCTTCCTGGACCACATCTTCGGCATCGCTGCGATTGCCGGTCAGCCAGCGCGCCAGATTGAAGGCATCGTCCAGATGCGGCAGCATCAGCTGCTCGAAAGCGTCGCGTTGGGTCGGGTCGGTCAAGGTCAGGCTCCTGATTCCGTCACAGGTTAGACTGTGTCACACCCACGCTTATTCCCGGCCGTCTCGAATCCGGGCTTGGCATCGCCATTTTGCCGGCAGTCGTTTCTTTAAGGAAAAATTAACTATACCAAGGCGTTGCCGAAACCGTCGCCGACCCCGCAGTTAAGGACGCTCACCCGCGCCGTTCAATCATGATTTCGCCAAATCGTGACAAAATTCTGCAGCTTGGCGGCATCGAGATCGGAAACCACCCACACCACCATACCGCCTTCCTGCCAATGGAGAATATTGAAGCCGCCTTTGTCCAGCTGCCGCGGCTCTCCACCTTCGGCAACCTCCGACGGCCAGATCAGGACATTGATGAGATGCGGGCCGCTGCGATAGACCAGCGCCGCGACGTTGCGGTCCTGCAGGTAATCCAGCCGTCCGCCGACCAAGGGGAAGCCTTGATCGGCCAGGTTCTTGACCGGCGGCGCAAAGTCGACCTTGCCGTCGAACCAGGGTTTGACGTTGTGCTGATCATTGGACGCGACGTCGAGAAGGTGCCCGGGCTGCATCGACCGAACATGGCTGGCAACCACCAGATCGGCGATCTCGGTGGTCGCCAGCGGCTGGAAGAACAGCAGGATAGCGATGGCCGCCGCGGCCGCGCCGGCGGCAAAGCCAAGCGCCGGGCGCCACCAGGGGGCGAAGGCAAGCCACGGCCGCCGCCGGGTATCATGCCCGGCCTCGGATAACCCGCGGTCTGGCAAGCCGGCCTCGCGCCCAGCCGCACGGGCGGCGCTTGCCAGCGCCTGGTCGAGCCTCTGCCCCAATACCGCGGAAGCCTTGTGATAGCTGGCCCGATCGCGCAGCGTCCGACGGGTCTCCACCAGCCTCTGCCAGGCATCGCGGCAACATGCGCAGCTTTCCCGGTGCCGGGTGATGGCGATTGATTGCGCAGCGTCGAGTTCGCCGTCGAACTCGGCCTGCAGCAGCAAAACCTTGTCGCAGCCGTCCCGCATGCTCATCTGGCCGGCTCCTTCACGCCTGCAGCCTCGCTCAGCAAGCGCCGCGCACGCCATAGCCGCGACATCACCGTGCCGATCGGCACCGCGGTGATTTCCGCAATCTCGCGATAGCTGAGTTCCTCGAATTCCCGCAGGATGATGCATTCCCGCAGCTCGACCGGCAGGGCGCCCAGCAGGGCGTCGATCTCCCGCCGCGTCTCCTGCTGCATCAGCAAGGATTCCGGATCGCCTGCCGGATCGACGAGATCGATACCCCACGCGCTTTCCGCGTTATCCGACGCGTCTTCATGCAGTTTCACCATATGAATGCCCCGGGTTTTCTTCATCACTGCATAGGCGGCGTTGCGCACGATCTGCAAAAGCCAGGCCCGTGCGTTCACGCCGCGAAAGGACGGGTAATAGGAGAAAGCCCGCAAGACTGCTTCCTGCACGACATCTTCGGCCTCCACCGGATTGCGCAGCAGCCAGCGCGCCAGATTGGCCGCGGCATCGAGATGCACCAGCACCTCCGCCTTGAAACGCGCCGCGCCGGAATCGTCGCTCACGGTCCGGTTCCGCTCATGGCGAGATCGGCGATCCCGTGACGCAAGGCTCCTGCCACATCTTTCACCCCCCGCTTGTTTTCGCTCCACATGTCTTCCTGGCCGCCCTTTCGCCCGCTGCGGATCGCGTTTTGCCGGCGGGATCTCCGGCACGGAATTTTTCCGACCGGCACAGGCAATGGCGGACCAATAGGGACAGATCGGCGATAAGGATAGTTTATTCGTCCCGGCCGAGATTTTTTTCAAAAAAAGCTGGGAATAAAAAAGCTGCGAATAGTCCCGGCCCGTTCCTGATCTCCGCCTTCGATGCATCAGCCGATGCAGGTAATCCCAATACCAACAGGAGACGGAACATGGACAATTTCAAAGAAGCCGCCCTCGCGGCAGCGAGCGAGACGGGCACATCGCGGCGTGGCTTGCTGAAATGCGGCGCCTGGGCAGGTGCCGGCATTCTCTGGACGGTCGTCGGCGGCATCCCGCGCTCAACCGGCTTGGGCTTCGGCCGGCCGGCGCAGGCCGCCACCGGCCTCAGTTTCGTGCAGATCAGTGACAGCCATATCGGCTTCAACAAGGCGCCCAATCCCGATGCCGCCGGAACCTTCACGGAAGCAGTGGCCAAGGTTCGCGCCCTGGCGACGCAGCCGGCCTTCATGATCCATACCGGCGATGTCAGCCATCTTTCGAAACCGGGCGAGTTCGACACCGCCGCGGAAATCATCAAGGGCGCCAATCTCGACGTGCATTACGTGCCGGGCGAACATGACGTCCTGGCCGACGACGGCAAGACCTTCTTCGAGCGCTTTTCGAAGGATGCCAATGGCTGGTACAGCTTCGATCAGAACGGCGTCCACTTCGTCGCATTGGTCAATGTGCTGGGTTTCAAGGCTGGCGGTTACGGCCATCTCGGCGACGACCAATTGAAATGGCTGGAGGCCGATCTGAAGCCGCTTGCCGCCAGCACGCCCATCGTCGTCTTCACCCATATCCCCCTCTGGCTGGTCTATGCCGATTGGGGCTGGGGCACCGATGATGCCGCCCAGGCGATGACCTATCTCAAGCGTTTCGGTTCGGTCACCGTCCTCAATGGCCATATTCATCAGATCATCCAGAAGGTCGAAGGCAATGTCAGCTTCCATACCGCCAATTCTACCGCCTTTCCCCAGCCGGCACCCGGGACCGCACCCAATCCCGGTCCGATGAAGGTGGAAGCCAGCCGGCTGAAATCGCTGCTTGGTATCGCCGAGGTCAATCTCGTTTCGGTGAACCAGCCGCTCGCGATCGTCGATACGACACTCAACGCATAAGACGACGGGGAAGACAGGCCATGCATGAGAGCAGAAAAAAACTGGCCCCACGCGCCACCTTCTGGCTGGCGGCGATCGCCGGTCCGCTCCTGATATCTGGCCCGGCGCAGGCCGAGCCGCCGGACCGACCGGGCACCGAAGGCCCGGTCTCAACCACCGAACCGACAGCGGCGCCACCATCGGCATCGGCCTCTGCAAGCCAGCAGACAGCATTACCGGTGCGGCATGTCGACATCGATAACTTTGACTTTTCCCCCATGCAGCTGACCGTCGCCGTCGGCACTGAAGTCACGTGGACCAACCACGACGACATTCCGCATACGGTGGTCAGCAGCGACAACCCGCCAGCCTTCAAATCGCCGCCGCTTGATACCGATGACGCTTTCTCCGTCACCTTCGCCAAGCCCGGCACCTACACCTATTTCTGCTCGGTTCATCCAAAAATGGTTGGAACCGTCGTGGTGCAGGCGAAATAGGGACGGGCACGCCCCTCTTTGGCCCGCCTCCAGTCGCCCCGCACCGCCTGGAAGCGGTAATCTGTCGCGCAATGGTCGTCTGTCCCCGATTTGGCGATCATTTGCCGGCCGGTTACCGCTTTCGGGCCTCATATACGGGAGCACCCGTTTGCAGGACCGATCCAGTCAAGCCGCCGGCGGAAACCTGTCGGGCCCGGGAATATCGGTAAAGCATGGGCGGTCATGGGAGATGGAGCAGCGCCGTTCCCTCCGGCGTTGCGTGCCCAGCCCTGTCAGAAAGGAATTCATTATGGTTAAGCCGATTTATGGTGTTTTCATCGCCGGAATGGCCGCCCTCCTCGCCGGCGGCCTGCCGCAATACGCGCATGCCTTCGGGTCCGACAACAGCAGCAGCACCTCAACGCCCAGCCCGACGGCCACCAAGAGCAGCAGCAGCGCCTATGACACGGCGCTGAACAAGATCAATGCCGGCAATTACCAGGATGCTATCCCATTGCTCCAGCAGTCGCTGACGCAGGACCCGAACAATGCCGATGCGCTGAACGAACTCGGCTTCAGCCTGCGCAAGACCGGCCGGCTGTCGGAATCGCTGGAGGCCTATCAAAAGGCCCTGGCGCTCAATCCCGGCCATGTCGACGCCAATGAATATCTGGGTGAGCTTTATCTCCAGATGAAGCGGCCGGACCTCGCGCAGAAGCAGCTCGATATCCTCGCCAAGCTCTGCCCCTCGGGTTGTGAGCAGCGCAGCGACCTCCAGCAACAGCTCTCGGCCTTCAAGAGCTGATCGGCCGCGGCCATCTTTTTACGTGGACAGGTGCCGCGGCCGATCGAGCGCAGCAAAGGTCGCGGCATCAGCAACAGGGGCAACCGTATCGACGACGGTTGCCCCTGTCAGCATTTCCGGTACCGCGAAGCGATTCCGTGTAAAGCGATCCGACTTTATATCAGGCGATCGCCCGCACCGCCTCGTCATGGATGAGGCCCATGATACGGCGCTTCAAGGCGATGAAATCCGGCGAGGTCAGCAGGTCGACGGAACGCGGGCGCGGGATGTCAATCTTGATCATCTCCTTGATGCGCCCCGGGCGCGCCGTCATCACATAGACGCGGTCTCCCAGCAGGATCGCTTCGTCGATATCATGGGTAATGAAAAGCACCGTCTTGCGCGACTGCTGCCAGATATCCAGCAGCAGCTCCTGCATCAGCGAGCGCGTCTGGCTGTCGAGCGCGCCGAAGGGCTCGTCCATCAGCAGGATTTCCGGATCATTGGCCAGCGCCCGCGCCAAGGCGACGCGCTGCATCATGCCGCCCGAAAGCTGCTTCGGATAAGCCTTCTCAAAACCTTCCAGGCCGACCTGGGCGATGAAGCGCCGCGCGATCGCCGCCCGCTCGCTTGCCGAGATACCGGCCAGTTCCGGGCCGAACTCGACATTCTGCTGCACGGTCAGCCAGGGATAGAGCGTGTAGGATTGGAACACCATGCCGCGGTCCTTGCCCGGCCTGGTGACCGCCTTGCCGTCGAGCGTGATGCTGCCGCTGGTCTGCCGGTTGAGGCCCGCCACCAGTCGCAACAGGCTCGACTTGCCGCAGCCGGACGGACCGACGATGACGGCAAACTCGTTCTCCTCGACATTGAGCGAAATCCCGTCGAGCGCGGTAACCGCATTGCCGCTCTTCGGCGTGAAACGCAGATTGACGTTGTTGATTTCCAGCTTTGCCATGGAACGCGGTTACCCTTGGATGGTCCAGGGAAGCAGCTTTGACCGCATCACCTTGAACAATTGATCGCTGATGAGGCCAAGGAGGCCGATCACCGCGATGCCGAGGAAAATACGGTCGGTGAAGAGGCCGCGCATCGAGTTGAGGATGAAATAGCCGAGCCCCTTGTTGGCAGCGACCAGTTCCGCCACCACCAGATAGGTCCAGGCCCAGCCCAGAGTCACCCGCAAGGCATCCATGACACCGGGCATGGTCGCCGGAATCAGGACCTTTCGCACCACCTGTCGCCGGCTGGCGCCCAGCGTATAGGAAACATCCAGCAGATCATGCGACACGGCGCGCGAGACGTCGGCGATCAGAATCAGCTGCTGGAAGAACGTGCCGATGAAAATGACCGCGACCTTTTCCGCCATGCCGATACCGATCCACAGGATCAGCAGCGGGATGAGCGCCGAAACCGGCAGATAGCGTACGAAATTGGTAATGGGCTCGATCGCCGCCTCGGCGATCTTGAAACTGCCCATCAGAATGCCGAGCGGCACGGCGAAGATCGAGGCCAGGATGAAGCCGGAGAGAATCTCGTAAAGGCTGACCCCGGTATCGCGGAACAGCGAGCCGTCGGAAACGCCGTCGATGCCGGCCTGGACGACGGCGACCGGCGTCGGGAGGAAATCTTCGCGTACCAATCCGCCATAGGAAAGCACGCACCACAGCGCCAGGATCAGAAGGGCCACCGCCGCACTTACCGTCAGATAGGCGCGGCGGGAAATATCCTTCTTCGGCGCGAAATAAGCGTCGAAGGACATCGGCTTACTGATTGACGAAGTCGTAATCGATGAGCTGCGCCGGCGTGGTCTTCACCTGCACCTTGCCATGTGACGACCAGACGTCGATCGCCTCCTGCACCGTCTGGGTCAGCGGACCGGGCTTGTCTTTGGTACCGAAGAAGGTCTTGTTGTCATCGGCGCCATAGAACTTGATGCCGGTCAGCGTGTCCTTGAAATCCTTCGGGTCCTTCAGCCAGCCGCCGACACCCTTGGCCATGATGGCGATCGATTCATCCGGGTTGGAGCGGTAATAGGCAACGGCTTCGTTCCAGGATTTGACGATGCCCGCGACTTCCTTCTCATGCGCCTTGACCCAGGCGGTCTTGGCGATCAGTGCGTCGGTGATGAGGCCGGGGGTGGTCGAGCTGTCAACCAGCAGGTGGCCGTGATCCGTCGCCTTGCCCTTGCTGAGCCAAGGCTCCCAGGTGACCGCCGCATCGACCCGCTTGCTGACGAAAGCGCTGCCGGCATCGCCGGCCGTCATGTTGACGACATTGAGATCGGATTCTTGCAGGCCGGCCTTGGCCAGCAGCACATTCAAATAGAATTCCGATACCGAGCCTTCATTGACCGCCACCTGCTTGCCCTTGAGGCCGGCGATGCTGGTGATGTCCTTGCTGGCGACGATGCCGTCGCCGCCATTGGAATCGTCGATCGCCACGACATACTGATAGTCGTCCGGCTTCTTCATATAGAGCAGGGCCGTGTCCACCGTGCTGGCGATCATCTGGATCTGGTCGGCCATCAGGGTCGGAAAGCGCTCTTTCGGATCTTCCATGACGACGAGATCGACATCGACGCCATTCTTGGCGAAGAAGCCTTTCTCCTTGGCGATGTAAAGCGGGCCATAGCCGACCCAGGTCGAATGGGCGATGGTGATGGTATCGGCGCTGGCCGGGGCAGTGCCCGACAAGCCGCCAAAGCTCAGTCCCGCTGCGACAGCGAGCGCCAAACCGATGATGTTGCGCATGTGACAATCCTCCCAATTGGCGGGACCGGATTTGCCCGGTTCCCCCTCTTCCACGTGATCGATGGCGTGATCATCAACGGCTGATGGGTTCGAGCCGGCTGCGCGAAACAGCTTGCTGTTTCGCCACGTGCGACCGGAATTGCCTATCAGCTTCTGAGATCGGCCTTCCTCTCCCCGCACGCCTGGCCCGCTGTTCTCTTGTCAGCTTCGGCCCGAAACGGCTTGGCATTCCCGCGGAGCAATCGTCGGGGAACGTCAAGGCAGTCACAATACGGTAAGATGTTTGGCGAGACCAGATGAAGCGGCACAGTCCTCCGTTCGCGCGGGCCGTTTTTTCTGATCTTCGGCATCGGCTTGTCCAATCCAATCGACTGGCGCGCCCTGGTGGGGGGGCCGGCGGAGATGGCGAGACCGGTCTGGCAACGTGGCCCGTACCTCCTCCGTCTGGCACCCCCGCCCTGCTCACCGCGCGATTGTCTCTCTATGGCCATTCATGGCGCCTTTCAGTGGCCTGGGTTTCTTCGCACTGCGGCATTTGTCCCAAAGCCATTCGCGTAGCATCGAGTCGCCTGGCGCGTGCTACTGTGGCGTTTTGCCGCAGATCCGTTTGCCGATAGTGGCGCCGCGGGCAATGGTACATGCTGCTCATTCGAGCGAGATCAATGAGATAGCCTCGATCAAGCCGCACTTCTGTTGTGACATGGCCACAGGCGTTTCGGAAACACGCTTGTGTTTACTAATCGAGGTTGCTTCCGGGAGACGGGCAACGGATCATTGCTGCGTCGCAACAAAACGGCGATGGGGCGCATGATGGATTCCGGCTGGCAAGCCTTGCAGAAGCTGATCCGAAGCTGGCGCCGAAGCTTTGCACGGCAGGCGCCCGGCGTAAGCAGGGCTGGCGAAAGCGACTTCAGTGCGAACAACGAGCTGGCGGGCCAACAGATCGGCATGCCCGTTCAGATCCTGCGACAGGAAGAACAGGTCGCGCCGGCATCGTCTACAGGCATGGCCGCCGCTTTGCCGCCGATACGGCGACAGGTATTGCTGCCCGCATACCGGCCACCGCTGCAACTGCCGCCGCCAAGCGCCGCCGCTTCTGCCAAGCCTGATCCCCATAAGCGCGGCATGCCAGCGGCGAATCCAAGAACGGGACGGCGCCGCGCTCTGTCGGCGGCAACCAAGCCGCAGGCGGCCAATCGGCCCGGTCGGCGCATCGCGCTTGCCCTGCAAGGCGGCGGTGCGCATGGCGCCTTTACCTGGGGCGTTCTGGACCGCCTGCTGGATGAGCCGGAGATCGATATCACCGCCATCAGCGGCAGCAGCGCCGGCGCGCTCAACGCCGTTGCGCTGGCGAGCGGCCTGCTGGAAGACGGACGCGCCGGCGCCAAACGCCGGCTCGAACAGTTGTGGCGCCGCGCCGCCGGCCTTGCCGAATTGAGCAGCCTGCCCTCGACGCCGCTGGAGCGGCTGGCCCCCAGCCTCGGCGTCGAGTGGTCGCCCGGCCATATGCTGTTCGATATCTTCACCCGCTATGTCTCGCCCTATCAGTTCAATCCTTTCGGCATCGATCCGCTGCGCCAATTGCTGCATGACCTGATCGACATCGGCGCGTTGCGGCGCGACGAGGCCCTTCCCCTCTTTATCGCAGCAACGCGGGTCGACAACGGCGAGATGCGCCTCTTTGAAAACCGCGACCTCAGCATCGATGCGATTCTTGCTTCGGCCTGCCTGCCGGCCATCAACCAGGCGATCAAGATCGATGACGGCTATTACTGGGACGGCGGCTTCAGCGCCAATCCGCCCCTTCTGCCCTTGGTCAGCCACAGCCTGTCAAGCCCCGGCCCGGCCGCGGAGATTCTGCTGGTGCGCATTGATCCGGTGCAGGACGATCATATGCCGATCACCGCCGGCGGTATTCGCAGCCGGCTCAACCGGCTGATGTTCAATGCGCCGCTCAATGCCGAACTGCGGTCCTTGCGCTGGCTGCAGGATCAGCTCAATCAGCCGGCCCTGGCGCAGAGCCCGCTCGGCCAGCAGCTTGCGACGCTGAAGCTGCACAGCCTCAGCGCCGACGAGGTGATGCGCCAACTCGGCAGTGCCAGCAAATTGCGGCCCGATCTGCAGCTGATCGAACGACTGCATCAGCTCGGCAGGGAAGTCGCCGATGAATGGCTCGGCCAAGCGGTGTCCAAGCCAGGCCCGGCCGACGCCAGAATGGCACAGCAGGCCTGACCCGCGGCCATGTCAGGGTACCGGATAGCTGAATGCCGTCAGCGGGACCCATTGGCTCGGCGAGCCGATCAGCTTCATATCATAACCGCGCCGATCGGTGACCACATGGAGATCGCCGCCGGAGGTCGCGTCATGCAGCGAAACGATGAGAACCGGGGTCGCGAACTCGCCTCGTCGGCACCGGCTGCCGATTGCAGCACCATCAGTATCAAACCGGCAAACCACAAGCGCTGCACCGTCGGCGTTCCCGGCAAGTGATTGGATCCATCATAAGGCGCCGTCCGCGCGCCGTCACATCACCCGGTAGAATCAGCGGGTGAAGTCCATCACGGCTGAAAATCGGCATTCGGAAGGCACGGTTCACCAGCGTCAGAAGTGGGCATCGTCAGTCGCGTCCCGTGTGATGGCCGACCTAGTGCCGCTCCGGTGGTTTTCAGTTCCACGTGCCGGGCACCTTAACGTCTCGCCAAAAACTTTATCCAGATGGTCATAATTTCCGTGCGCGCATGCGACAATCGGCGCGGTCGGGGGCGGTCCGCTTTCGTGTTGAACTGACGTTCAAATGTGTATCATCGGGGTCGGTCGGGGCTCGGCTCGAAACCGGCCCATATCGATTGCAACAACGTGCCGGGGTGACAGGCCATGCAACATCCACTGCTCGCGCTGGCGGATGCGATCGACAGCTATATCGATACCTGTCCCTTGCAGCACCGCGAATTGGTCGATATCCGTCGTCGCTTGCGTGAACGTTTGCGGCCGACGACGGTGGCGCCGATCGCGCCGACCGCGGAACGCCCGCGCGGCACAGAATTGCAGCCTGCCCTCGATCTTGCGCGCGATCAGGGCGCCGGGGCCATCGTCGATGCACTAGGCGCTGCCGGGGCCTACCTGGAGTGGGTGAGTTACGATTCCTATCCGGCTGCCGATATCGGCTCTCATTTCCCGCGTCGCCACCGTTTCGCCAGCCTCATCGGCCCGGTGGATCCCAGCTGGTCGCATGATTTCGACTGCGGCCTGCTGTGGATCGCGCCGCAGACATTGTATCGCGACCACCACCATCCCTCGCCCGAACTCTATCTGCCGCTGACCGGCCCCAGCCTGTGGCGCTTCGGTACCGATCGCCCCTGGATCGAACGGCAGGCCGGCGAGTTGATCTGGAACGGCGCCAATGTCGTCCATGCCACCTTGGTCAAAGAGGCGCCTCTGCTGTGCCTCTATGCCTGGACGGCCAATGTCGATGCGCCGGCGCAAGTGGTCCGCGCCGCCGACTGGCATGACATCGAGACCGACCTGGCACGGACATCCTATCGATAACGGAGAAGGTCTCCTGCCTGGCGCTACGCGCCTGGGCCATGAATGCCGCCTTTCGGTCCCGTCGCCGGCACGACAGGAATCTCAGCTGCGTGCCTCCAACTGGTCGAGCAGCCGATAATATTGGCTGGCGAACAGCACGCCCATTTTCCTGAAAGCATGCAACGCAAAGCGATCCGGCACCGACACCGGCAGCGGCAGATCCTCGACCGCGGCGCCACCGACGAACTGGGCCATCACCTTTCCGAGGGTCGTGCAGGCCGCCACGCCGCGGCCATTGCAGCCGAGGGCCGCATAGAGATTAGGCGCCAGAAGATGAATATGCGGCAGCGAATCCTTGGTAAGCGCGACCTTGCCGCTCCACAGAAACTGGATCGGGGCGGCCGCAGCGCGCGGAAACGTCTTTGCGATCGTGGCCCGCAGAGCCGAGGCCTGCTCCAGCGTCGGATTGTCGTCTACCGGGCATCGCCCGCCCATGATCAGCCTGCCCTCATGGTCGAGGCGAAAATAGAGCAGCAGCCGACGCGTATCAGTGGCCCCCTGGCCCCCGGGAATAATGCTTTCCCGCACCGCCTTATCCAGCGGATAGGTCGCGATCTGGAAGCTGGTCACGGGCACGACGGTTTGACGCAGCCCGGGCCAGAGATCGTCCGTATAGGCATTCGTCGCCAGCACGACCTTATTGGCGGTGATGGTGTGGCTGCCGAGGTCGAGAAGCCAACGGTCACCCGCGCGCCCAAGACGCCGGACCGGCGAATAGGCGTGAATCGTCGCACCTTCCGACATTGCGGCGGTAGCCAGCCCCCGCGCATAGCTCAGAGGCTGCAGCACGCCGCCGCGCGGATCATGCCAGCCGCCGACATAGAGCCCCCGGGGGCTGCCGATCATGGCGGCGATCTCCTGGCGATCCAGGAGCTTGGCGGCCACGCCGCGCGCCGCCCATTGCGTTGCCCGCGGCAGGACGATTTCCTGATAGGCCTTCGGGCCGTGCGCCGCTTGAATCCATCCGCTATAGATCGGATGGCAATCGATCTTATAGTTCGCGATCAACGACGCGACGAGATCGGCCCCGTCGCCCATGGTCGCAACCATGGCCGCCCCGAGCCTGGGGCCGAACATCGCCTCTAGCCTGTCGGGATCGAACTTCAGCCCGGCAATGATCTGCCCGCCGTTGCGGCCCGAGGCGCCCCAACCGGGCTCCGAAGCCTCGACGACCGTGGTGTCGACACCCGACCGGGCCAAGTGTATGGCTGTGCTCAATCCGGTATAGCCCGCGCCGACAATGGCGACATCGGTCACGCCGCTCCGGCTGACCGGGTGATACAAAGGCGCCTTGCAGGCCGTGGCCGCCCAGGCGCTGGCGGGCAGCACGGATTGTGGGGTGACATGCATGGATGCAATCCTTCGCTGCTCCGGGAGTCCCGCTCGCCGGTCGACCTATGCCGGCGGGACGGCAAGCCTCGTCTGCCGATCGGCAGGGGAACTGATACGATGGCGATTATCCCGGCCGGAACCGCAAAAGAGTCGAACAGGTATGACCTGCAGTCATGCTCCTTTTAAGCCGGTCGCCGGGCGCAGCTGGTCTTCCATCGACCTCATCTCGGAAATCAGCCATTCCTTGACGAGAATCGCGGATTGCCGCAGCGGACGTTTCGTCGAGGCGACGATGTCATAGCTGAGCCCGGTCCTGAGTTCCTGGCGCCCGGCGCGGACCAGCCCGTCTCCCAGCAGTTCCAGCCCGACCACGTGGAGCCAGCCAAGGGCCATGGCGCGACCTTTGAGCGCCGACTGGACCACCAGGGTATAGTCAGAGAAAGTGATATTGCGCGCGTCTTTCGGGGCCGGGGCCCCGGTCTGTTCAAGAAACCGCTGCCAGGGTACCCGCATGGTTCCGGCGAGATTTGCGAACATATGCGGGCAATCTTCCTTTGCCTTCAGCAGCGTGCCGTGACGCTTTGCATAATCCGGGCTGCACACCGGGACAACGATCTCATCCATCAGCTTCCAACTATGCTGGTCGGCATTCGGCGGATGGTTGTGGCGGATGGCAAGATCGACATCGTCGAAGGGACCTACCGGTTCGCCTTTGACGAGCTGAAAACGCAAATCGATATTGGGGAAAGACGCCTGGAACCGATCCACCATGGGCACGAACCAATGCACGGCAAAGGCCGATGATATGGAAATCGTCACCATGCCGGTCTTGCCTTGCCGGACCCTTAATTCATCAAGCGCGGCCTCGATCGTCTGAAATCCCTGCCCGACCGCCTTGTAGAGCATTTCGCCGTCCTCGGTCAGTTCCAGACCGGTCGGGCCGCGCCTGAAGAGCACCGTCACCAGATGCGTCTCCAGCCGCTTTATCATCCGGCTGACGGCGGATTGGGTCACGTTGAACTCGGCGGCGGCGCGGGTGAAGTTCAGATGCTTGGCGGCGGCTTCGAACATGAAGAGCGCGACGGTCGACGGAAGCGACTTTCTAAGGGACATCCTTCTCTTCCAGAACGAAGTGGGCCTGCTGCCGGTGGCCGAAACCGCCGACAACCACCGCTACTCTCGCCGCAATCGCGCTGCTTTTCCAGCCCGGTTCTGCAGCTGCCCCGTATCTGCGATCCGCCGCCCCGCTTGGGCGCGCGAGACCGAGAGGGCCCTCAGGAGAAGGCCGTGGCCATGGGCTGCAGCCGGCGCGTCATCCGGCTGCCGCAAAGTCCCGTTCCATCAGCTCGATAACGGTAGCCGTCTTCCTTTTAGCCGCCGTCTGCAGCGCCTTCGGCAAATCTGCCAAAGCGCTCACCCGCACCGATTCACAACCAAAACCTTTCGCCAGCAGATGAAAATCCGGCGTAAAGATATCCACCCCGATCGGCCGAATCTGGTGCGCCGTCATATAGGATTTTATCTCCGAATAGCCGTGATTGTTCCAGACCAGGACGATCACCGGCGTCTCAATTTCGTGTGCCGAGGCCAGTTCCTGGATCGAAAACTGCAATCCGCCGTCGCCGACGACACAGACGACGGGCCGATTTGGCGCCGCCAGTTGCGCACCGATCGCTGCGGGCAGCGCATAGCCCAAAGTGCCGTAACCCGTCGAAGAGCAGAACCAGGAACGCGGCGCCGGCGCGGCATAAGCGACGCAGCCGGCATAGACCGGCTGTGCCGAATCGCCGACGATGATTGCCTCCGGCAGACTATCGCGAACGCTATCGAGGACCGCCAGGCAGCTCTTGTAGAGCGGACTGAGTTCCGCTTGCACGGCATCGCGCGCTTTTGCGGCGCGTGCCGCACCGGTGCCCTGCCGCCGCGTGACCAGCGGCACAAGCGCCGCCAGGGCTTCGCAGGCATCGGCGACAATCGGCAGATCCACCAGCCGCGTGCGGCCCATCTGGACCGGGTCGATATCGATGCGAATGCTCTTGCCGCGAAATTTGGCGCCGCCATCGCCGTTGAAATCGTAATCGGTCGGACCGAATTCGGTGCCCACCGCCAAGACCAGGTCGGCCGCCTCGATCAGCTCGATAACCGGTCTCATCGCCGGACTCGACGGCACCGCCAAGGGATGGCCGACCGGCATCAGGCCGCGGCCATTGACCGTCATGACGGTCGGGGCGTCGAGCTTTTCCGCCAGTTCGCGCGCCAGCGGCCCGCTATCCTGCGCACCGCCCCCGACCAGCAGGACCGGCGTCTTGGCATCGTACAGCCAACGGGCAGCCTCCTGCAGCGCTTTTGTGGCTGGAGCGGGCTTCGACGGAAAGGCAGCCTGCTTGATGGGCGGCAGCTTGTCGGCCGGGGCCGTGATGATGTTCAACGGCAGTTCGATATGAACCGGCCGCGGCCGGCCGCCGGTGAAGACGGCAAAGGCCCGCGCCACGACGAAAGGCAGTTCATCGGCTGTCGTGACCGTATGGCTGAAGGCGGAAACCTGCCTGATCAATTGCCGTTGGTCCTGCAGTTCATGCAGCCAACCGTCCCCGGAGCCGATCTGGCCGAAGGCGTTGACGGCGGAGATCACCAGCATCGGAATGGAATCGCCATAGGCCTGGGCCATTGCCGTCGCGATATTCGTCATGCCGGGTCCGGTAATAATGAAACAGGCCGCCGGTCGACCGGTGACCCTGGCATAGCCGTCCGCCATGAAACCGGCGCCCTGTTCGTGACGCGGCGTCACGTGGCGCAAACGGGTCTTCGGCAGGCCGCGATAAAGCTCCACCGTATGGACGCCGGGAATGCCGAAGACGACCTCGATGCCGTAAGCATCGAGCAGTTCCGCGAGATACATGCCGACGGTGTTCATCTCATCCTCTTTCGCTGGAGTGCCCAGAACATGCCGAGAACCTGCCCGGAGCCTGCCGCTGCATTGCGCGCTAAACCGCTTCGATGATCAGGGCATCCGCCGCGACGACGCCCTGCCCTTCCGGAAGAACCATGATGGGATTGACATCGATCTCGGCGAGCGTTGCGATGTTTGCCTCGGCGTATCGCGCAACGGCCTCGATCGCCGCGACGAGCGCCGGCAAATCGCCCTTCGACCGCCCGCGGAAACCGTCAAGCAGCGGGAACGTCTTCAGGCGTCGGATCGCCCGCTCGATATCCGCCTTCGTCGTCGGCAACAGCAGCCGGCTGGCGTCACGCAGCAACTCGACGAAGATGCCGCCGGCGCCGATCACCAGGACCGGGCCGAAATGCGGATCGGTCGTGATGCCGACGAGGATTTCGGCGACGGCGTTTTCGACCATCGGCTCCAAGAGGAAACGATCGATCTTCAGACCCGGCTTGTAAGCGCCGACCCGCCGGGTGATTTCCTCGCCGGCAGCTGCCACGGCATCGGCGCCCCGCAACCCAAGCATGACGGCGCCGGCTTCGGTCTTGTGCGGCAGCCGGTCGCTGACCGCTTTCAGCACCAGGGGTACGGAAAACGCAGCGGCGGCATCGCGCAAGCCGGCGAGGTCCGTCACGCGGCCTGCCGGCACCGACAAGCCGCTCTGGGCGAGCCGCGCCTTGCTCGCCACTTCGTCAAGCGTGCGCCGGCCGTCACCGCGTTTCCTGGGGCCAAGCGGGATTGCCGGCAATCCCGTCTTTCCCGCATTTTCCTTGATCTCGGCGTAATCGGCCATGCGTCCCAGCACCTCGAAGGCATCATGCAGGCCCTGCAGGGGAATGAGACCTTCTGCCAGGACCATCTGGCGCATTTCATCAGGCATGGATTCCGGATTGACCGAGATCACGGCGCCCGGCAGGCCGGTCGCCCGGCTGGCATTGGCGATCGCCCGCACCATGCCGACATGCGCCTTGTCGACACTCCGGTCCCCCGGCTTGCGTCGGCCATGGTCGATGACGATCGCCGCCTGGTCGTAGCCGCTGCGCATCATCTCCGTGAACATCGGGGTCAGCAGCTGCTCCTGCCCCCAATAGCCCGCGGTGAAGTCCAGTGGATTGCCGGCGGTACCGTAATCGGGCAGAAGCGCTTTTACCGCCTTCGCCTGCTGTTCCGAAGGCGGCGGCATCTCGAAACCGGCGGCGCTTGCAAAGTCAGCCGACATGCCATTGTCGCCGCCCGAGCTGGAAAAGACGGTCAGGCGGCGGCCGCCGGGCTGGCGGCCCACCGACAGGCCCTTCAGCAGTTCCAGGAAACGCGGCACGGTATTTGTCGTCAAAATACCGAGATGTTCGAAGAGCGTATCGTAGAGGTCGTTCTGCCCGGCCAGCGAACTGGTATGGCTGGCCGCCACCCTGGCGCCCATCTCCGAGACGCCGACCCGCAAGGCAACCAGCGGAATGCCCCGGGCCAGCGCCTTGCGGCAAGAGGCGGCAAAGGCCGGGACGTCGCGAATGCCTTCAAGGAAGAGGCCGATCACCGTGACCTTCGGATCGTCGACCAGCACATCGATGTAATCCTCGAAGCCCAGCACAGCCTGATTGCCGGCACTGATGATGTAGCTGAACGGCACTTCCCGCTGGTTCATCGACAGGTTGATGCAGAGATTGCCGCTCTGACCGATCACCGCGGCGCCGCGCTCCGCCGTACCCAGGGGGTAAGAGGTCGGCCAGAGGCTGCCGTGGTTTGCGTAGTTGATCACGCCGAAACAATTCGGTCCGACGATCGCCAGCTCACCGGTTGCCGCCAGAAGCGCCCTGTGGCGCTCCATGCCAGATTCGCCCAATTCGGAAAAACCGGAGGCATAACAGACGGCACCGCCGGCCCCCAATTTCGCCAGATCCGCCACGACCTCGATCGTGGCCTCCGCCGGCACGCTTATGAAAGCCGCATCCGGTGCGGTCGGCAGGTCGCGCACATGCGGGACGCAGGCGATCCCCTCCAATTCGAGCTTCTTGGGATGCACGGCAAGGATCTGGCCGTTATACCCCGCTTCCTTGCAGCAACGGATCGCCAGGCCGGCACGATCGCCGCCCAGGAACACGATGCTGCGCGGCGCCAACAGGCGCCGCAAATTTCGCCGGCGCGCCGCCGTTAATTGCCCCGTATCAACCAGGCCCGCCTGATCCAAGACAGTCTCAACCAAGATTCGATCCCCCGCAGCTGATGGAAAGCGACCCGATTTCAGGTCATGATTGATCGCCGCCAAGGCGCAACCGCTCCCCGATACGGGGCGGCGTCCCGGCAGATGCGTCTATTTCTTCGCCCGCAATGACTGCCAGTCGGCATCCGACATGTGCTGGCCAATGAAGTTGAACTGCCCGGCCCCCTGCAGCCACTCGCCGCCATCGATGGTGACCACCTCGCCATTGATGTAGCCGACGTCGTCGGCCATGAGAAAAGCGGCGAGATTGGCCAGTTCCTCGTGACGCCCCGCCCGCTTGAGGGGGTTCTTTGCCTCGAAGGCAGCCGCCAGTTCCGGTTTCGGCACTAGGCGTTCCCAGGCGCCGGCGGTGGGAAACGGCCCGGGGGCGATGGCGTTCAGGCGGATGCCGCGCCCGCCCCATTCGACGGCCAGCGACCGCGTCAAGGCAAGCACACCTGCCTTTGCCATGGCCGAGGGCACGACATAAGCCGAACCGGTCCAGGCATAGGTGGTAATGATCGACAGGACGGTGCCCTTGGCGCCGGCGGCGAGCCACCTTTTGCCGCAATTCAAGGTCACATAGGCCGAGCCATGCAGCACGATGCCCAATACCGCGTCCACGGCCCGCGGGCTCAGCGACTCGCTCTGGGCGATGAAATTGCCGGCCGCATTGTTCACAAGACCGGTCAGCGGCGCACCCTGCCAGATCCAGTCGCAAAGAGCATCCACCTGCGCGGCATCCCGCACATCGCAGCTCTTATAGGTGACGCGGCCGCCGGTCTCGTCCATGAGTGCCGTCGCGGTCTCGACCAGGACATTCTCGCGCCGGCCGCAAATAACGATCTCCGCGCCCAGCGTCAGGAAATGATGGCCGATTGATCGACCGATACCGGTGCCGCCACCGGTGATCAGGATGCGTTGGCCGGCCAGGAGATCGCTCTTGAACATCAGGTCCTCATGTTTGAATTGGTTTTTGTCGTGTCTTCTTCCGCGATGCTGCGCCCGCGGCGACCGGTTGGTCGTTGCCTGGCGCGCGCCCCTCTCCGGCGGCGCCTGAAGACTTGGCGTTGCCGCCAAGGATGGAGTCGGTCGCCGCCTTGATCGCGGCGTCCTTGCGCTTTTTCGAGGGTTGTTCGCCGAACAATCCGAGCACCCAGTCGCAGACGATCTGGTTTGCTTCCTGCAGCGAATAGGCGCCCTTGTCCATGATCCAGCCGATGTAGAAGCCGTCGACCATTTGCGCATAGGTCAAGGCAGCACGCTTGGCATCGATCTCGATGCCTCTTTCCGCCGCCGCCTGTTCCATCATGCGCTGGATCCAGGAGCGATAACGCCGGTACAGTCTGGAATGCAGTTCGTTCATGCTGGCATTCCAGGGGGCGACCCCGCAGAAAGCCAGCCATACCAAGGCATTCTCCCGGCTGTTTGCCGGGCGGGTGAAAGTGACCGACGTCGCCGCCAGGAGGCGCTGCAGCGGGTCATCGCCGACCGCGCGGATCGCTTGCCTGGTGTCTTCATCCGCCTGGGCCGTCTGGTGACGAAAGGCTTCCAGAAGCAAGTCGTCCTTGCCTTTGAAATAATGGCCGATCAAGCCACGGGATAGGCCTGCCGCTTCGCAGATCGTCTGCACCGTCGAGTTATTGAAGCCAAGGCTGGCGATCGACTTGATCGTGCCCTGGATCAGGTCCTGGCGGCGAGCGATGATTGTCTTCGTGCGTTTAGCGGCAATGGCCATGAACTAGCTCCGATATTCCCTCAAAACATCCCGCGCGATGATATCGCGGTGGATTTCCGAGGTACCTTCCCAGATTCGCTCGATTCGCGCATCCCGCCAGAAACGCTGTACCGGGAAATCCTCCATCATGCCCATGCCGCCGAAGATCTGGACCGCATGGTCGGTCACGCGGCCGATCATTTCGGATCCCTGCAGGTTAACGATCGAGGCTTCATGCCGGGTCAGGCTTCCCTGATCCATCTTCCAGGCCGCTTCGGTCACCAGCAGCCAGTTCATCTTGATGTCGCTCGCCATATCGGCGATCTTGAAGCCGGTACCCTGGAATTCGCCGATCGTCTTGCCGAAGGCCTTGCGGGTCGCCGCCCATTCACAGGCCATCTTGAAGACCCGCTCGGCCCGGCCGACACAATGCGCTGCCAGCATGACCCGGCCGGAATAGAGCCAGTCATTGGCGAAATCGAACCCCTTGCCCTCCTCGCCGAGGATCTGGCGGGAATTGAGCCGGACATCGTTGAGATAGATCATGTTCGGGTTGTAGCCGCGCGTACAGATCGACGGCATCGGCTTCACCGTCACACCGGGCGTGTCCTTGTCGATCAGGAAGGCGGTGAAGCGCTTGCGCGGCCCCTTCGGCGTCTCGTCCATGCCGGTAACGGCAAAAAGCACCATGAAATCGGCGACATCCGCGTGCGAGATGAACTGCTTGACGCCATTCAGGATCCAGTCGTCGCCGTCGCGGCGCGCACTGGTGACGATCGCCTTGGCATCGGACCCGCCACCCGGTTCCGTCAAGGCAAAGCAATCCATCCGCTCCCCGCGGATCACCGGCATCAGGTATTTTTCGATCTGTTCATCCTTGCAGGCCAGCAGAATCTTGGTCGGCCGCTTGACCAGGAGCGACAGCGCGCTCGACGGCCTGCCGAGCTCACGCTCGACCAGGGCCATGGTCTGATAGTCGAGTCCGGCACCGCCCAGTTCAACCGGCATGTTCATGGCAAGAAAGCCGGCATCCCTGGCCTTCTTGCTGATGTCCTTGGCGAGATCATCCGGTACGCGACGCAGTTCCTCGACCAGGTTCTCATGCGGATAAAGCTCTTTCTCCACGAAAGCGGCCAAAGAGTCGATCAGCGCCTGTTGTTCGAATGTGAGGCTAAAATCCACGGCAGAAAACTCCCTGATTGATAGGCGTCGTGTCAGCGACCGACGAAATTCGGCACGCGCTTCTCATTGGCGGCGGCAAGCCCCTCGGCATGATCGGCGGTCTTCGCACAGATCTTGCCGGCGCGTTCCTCCTCGCTCAGCTGTTCGGCGAAGGTCCGGCGATGGGCGGCATCGAGCAGATGCTTGGCAAGGCCGGTGGCAACCGTCGGCGTCTTCGCCATCCGCTCCGCCCAGGCCATGGTGGTTGCCTCGAGCTCGCCTTCCGGCACGACTTCCGTCACCATGCCGGCGGATTTCGCCTTGGCCGCATCCCAGGCATCGCCCGTATAGACGAAGAGCTTGGCGGCTTCGAGGCCGATCAGGCGCGGCAACAGCCAAGAGCCGCCGCAATCGGGCGGATAGCCGACGCGCGTGTAAGCGCAGATGAATTTCGCCCGGGCCGAGGCGATCCGGAAGTCGCAGGCCAGCGCCATGTCCAAACCGGCGCCGACCGCCGCCCCGTCCATCATGGCGATGGTTGGCTTGGCCAGCTTCGCGACTTCCTGGACAAGCTGGATCGCCTCGCCGACCCAATCGTGATCCGGATGGGGATTTTTACCATTGGCGATCTCCATCCATTCCTTCACATCCGCACCGGCGGAGAAGGCACCTCCGCGGCCGGTGAAAACCACCGAGCGGAGATGCTCGGCCTTGGCCGCTTCCCGCACCGCCTTGCGCAGGCCGATCAGAACGCCGAGATTGATGGCGTTGCGCGATTCCGGCCGGTTGATGGCAATGATGCGAACGGGGCCGCGGTCTTCCACCTGAACGATGTCACTCATGACGATTCCTTTCGATTAGGATGGGCGGCGCTTGCGCCGCAGCATGACAATGTGGCCAATCAGCGGCGGGACCGTGGTCAGCACGATCATCAGGGACGAGATCGCCGCAATGGTGGGGTCGATCTCGTTGCGCAGGCTGGCGAACATCAGATTGGTAAGGGTTGCACCGTCGCCGCCGGACAGCAGGCTGGCAATCACCACTTCGTCAAAGGCGACGATGAAGGAGAAGAAGGCGCCGGCGATCACCGAAGCCCGTATCTGTGGCAGCGTCACCGAGAAGAAGGCCTTGAGGCGCGATGCGCCAAGCGAGCGCGCCACCTGCTCCTGGTTGAAATCGTAGCCTTTGAAGCCCGCCGACACCGTCACCAGCACGAAGGGAACGGCCAGCAGGGTATCGCAGAGCACGAGGGCGGGCTTGGTATTGACCATGCCGAGCTGGGCGAAGAGAAAGAACGCGCCGATGGCAATCAGGATCACCGGCACCATCAGCGCGGCGATCAGCACTGCATAGATCGCCTGCCCGAAGACAAACCGGCCGAGGTGAAGGCCATAAGCCGCCGCCACCCCGATCGGCGTTGCCAGCAGCACCGTGCAAAGACTGACCTGAAGCGACACCCAGGTGGCACCCAGCCATTGCGATGAGGTGAAGAAGCTTTCGTACCAACGGAAGGACCAGGCCGGCGGCGGAAAGGCGAGCGAGTTCGTCCCGGAGAATGACATGGGAATGACGATCAGGCTGGGCAGGACCAGGAAGAAGATCGTCAACCCCGTCAGGCCATAGAGCCACCATCTCTGCCAATGCGTGATATGGCTTTCCATCCGCTGCCTCCTCTAGCCCAGGCGCCGGCGCCAGCGGCTCAACAGCAGCTGACTGAGGACGAGAATGGCGAGCGTGAACGCCAGCAGCACCACGCCGAGGGCGCTGGCCGGCCCCCAGGTGGGAAACAGGTGTACCGAGGTCTCGATACGCTGGGCGATGAACTGCACCCGCCCACCGCCCAGGATGGCCGGCGTGATGTAGAAACCGAGGCAGAGGATGAAGGTCAGCACCAGGCCGGCAATCAGCCCCGGCAGCGACAGCGGCAAATAGATCTGCCAGAAGGCTTTGACGGGCGAGGCGCCCAGATTGGCTGCCGCGCGCAAATAGGTGCCGTCGATCGAGCGCATCGAGGCGTAGAGCGGCAGAACCAGGAACGGCACCATGATATGCACCATGCCGATGATCGTGCCGGTCAGGTTGTTCACCAGCGGCAGCGGCTGGTGAACAAGGCCGGAATCGACCAGCAGGGTATTGACGATCCCGCGTCGCTGCAGAAGCACCAGCCAGGCATAGGTACGCACCAGCAGCGACGTCCAGAACGGCACCAGCACGCCGAGCATGACGATGCCGGACCATTTCTGCGACATCTGCGAGAGACAATAGGCCAGAGGATAGCCAAGCAGCACGCAGATCGCCGTCACCAGGGCACTGGTCTCAAAGGTGACGATGAAAATCTGGATGTAGGCACCCTCGTTCCAGATGCGGCTGTAGTGTTCGAAAGTCGGACTGCCGCCGGCGTCGATGAAGGAGAACCAGAACAGCCAGCCGATCGGCAGGCAGAGCAGGAAGAAAGCCAGCAGGATGCCGGGCGAGCACAGCATCAGCAGCTGCCGGTTTTCCCGACGCCGGTCGGCCTCCAGCGCGGCGCCGTTCAGCAGAACCTGATCCTTATGCCAAAGACCGGCCGCCATCGTCATGATGCATCACCCGGTACCAGCAGCGCGTCCTCCGCGGCGAGCCCCAGCTCGATGGCGCTTCCCGCCACCGGTATGCCGCGGCAATCGAGCTGCCGGTTCGGGATGCGCGCCTGTATTTCGTGCCCGCCGGCCAGGATGATCGTGAGGAGAACGCTTTCACCCTGGAAGACGGCGTCCTCGACCACGCCGTCGAAGCGATTGACTTCCCTCCCCAGTGGCCGCGACGAGAGGATGAGTTTTTCCGGCCGCAAGAGCAGTAGCGCCGGCCCATCCGGCGGCGGCGTTTCCGTGATTTGCAGCTTCATATCGCCGTAAAGCGCCGTGCCGCGATCGACGGTCACGGGAACGAAGCTGGATTCGCCGATGAATTCGGCGACGAAACGGTTGATCGGCCGTTCATAGAGCTGGCGCGGCGTATCGAATTGGATGAGGCGGCCACGCTCCAGGACGGCAACGCGGTCCGACATGGTGAGTGCCTCACGCTGGTCATGGGTGACGGCGATCGTCGTCATGCCCAGCCGGTCATGCAGCCGACGAATTTCGATCTGCATGCGCTCGCGCAGCTGCTTGTCCAGAGCCGACAGCGGCTCGTCCATCAGCAGGATGCGCGGCTCGAAGACGATGGCACGCGCCAGGGCGACGCGCTGCCGCTGGCCGCCGGAAAGCTGATCGACGCGTCGGCTGCCGTAGCCTTCGAGCTGCACCAGTTCCAGCACATGCTCGACCCGCGCGGCGATCTCGCCTTTGGCTGTCTTGCGGAGACGCAACGGGTAGCCAATGTTGTCGCCGACGCTCATATGCGGAAACAGGGCATAGTTCTGGAACACCATGCCGATTTCGCGTTTGTGCGGCGGGAGGCGCACCACCTCCGTATCGCCAATGCTGATCGAACCGCCGCTTGGTCGGGCGAAGCCGGCGATGGTCATCAATAACGTGGTCTTGCCGGAGCCCGACGGGCCGAGCAGCGTCACGAACTCGCCCTCTGTGACCGACAGCGAGACGTCATCAAGAGCGCGAACTGGACCGTATAGCTTGACGATATTTCGTATCGTCACGGGGAGAGCCCGGCTCGGCGCCCGAGCGTCAATTCGACGAGTCATGCGGATTTCCGGCGCTGCGATGTTCATGGGATCACGACGAAAAAGCGGGGCGGCCGACGGATGCCGGCCGCCCGCGATGGATGTCATTTCTGGATGAAGGCGTCCCAGCGTTCCTGGGCAGCCTGACCATGTTCCGCCCACCAGGGCTTGTCCATGACCACCTGCAGCGCCATATTTTCCGGCGATGAAACCGACCGCTTCATCATCTCCGGCGTGATCTTTCCGGTCTCATAGGCCTTCTGGTTTGCCGGGCCGTAGGGGATATACTTCGGCAGGTCGGCCTGGAATTCCGGCTTCACGAAGTCATTGATGACCTTCATCGCCAGTTCCTTGTGCTTGCTGCCTTTCGGCACGACCAGACATTCGACGTCCATCACAGCCTGGTTATAGGTATAGTCGAAGGGCGCGCCTTCCTTGATCGCCGCATCGATGCGCGAGACCCAGATGGCCAGCATGTCGACCTCCTGGTTCTGCGCCAGCTGCGCCTGTTGGGCGCCGGATTGCCACCAGACCGCTACATCGGGCTTTATTTCTGCAAGCTTCTTGAAGGCGCGATCGAGGTCGAGCGGATAGAGCTTGTCCTTCGGCACACCGTCCGCCATCAGCGCCATTTCGACATTCATATCGGGGCCATAGCCCGACAGCGCGCGCGTGCCCGGGAACTTCTTCGTGTCGAAGAAATCGGCCCAGCTCTTCGGCGGGTTGTCCTTATAGGTGTTCTTGTTCCAGGCCAGCACGCTCGAATAGGCGGTGAAGCCCACCCAGTTTGCCTGCACCAGGTCCTTCCGAATGCCGTCGGCATGGATGACGTTGTAATCCAGCGACTCCAGCAGGCCTTCATTCGCCGCCTGCTGGCATTGGCCACCATAGAGCTCGACGACATCCCATTGCACCGCCCCGGCTTTCACCTGGGTCCGGATATCGGTGATTCCACTCAGCGTGAACTCATTGATCTTGATATTCAGATCCTTGGCCGTCGGATCATAAATGGCCTTGCGCAAGGCCTCCTGATACACGCCGCCATAGGAAGCAACAGCCAGGCTGTCATCCGCCCAGGCGGGCAACGTGACAGCAAGGCTCAGCACTGACGAAACCGCGAAAGCGGCCGCCCCAAACGTTCTCATGATTGTCTCCTCCGCACTAAGCGGCTGTCGACTTCTGGTCGGAAAAATTCCGGATCGACTGGGGCCGCTTATCCAAACTGTTCCATATATTTGTTGGACGTTCAACCAAAATATGGCGACAAAATCGCTTCTCGCAGTGCGGGAGGTCAGGAATATCGTCTGATTGCCGGGGCTATTCGCCGCGCCATTGCGGCGCACGTTTCTCGAGAAAGGCCCGCGGCCCCTCCTTGGCGTCTTCGCTCTTCCACATGCGATCGAGGAGCGGCAGTCGCGTCGTATCGATCCGCGTCATCGCCATGGCGTCGGGCAGCGACCGGCCGTCAATGGCCTGCATGACTTCCTTCAGCGCTTGCAACGCCAGCGGCGCTCCCTCGGCGATTTTCGTCGCCAATGCCAGCGCTTCCTCCTGCAATTGCCCGGGCGATACCACCTTGTGGGCGAGGCCCCAGCGCAACGCTTCCGACGAGGGCATGCGCCGGCCGCTCAGGATCATCTCCATCGCCACGTTATAGGGAATGCGCCGCGGTAACCGCTGCACGCCACCGGCATCCGGCAAAAAGCCGCGTTGCATTTCCGGCAGTTCGAAATACGCGTCCTCGGACATCAGGATGACATCGGCGGCGAGCGCGATTTCGAATCCGCCGCCGATCGCGGCCCCGTTCACGGCGGCAATCAGCGGCTTCTTCAGGTCCCAGTATTGGGTGATGCCGCCGAATCCGCCGGCGCCGTGACCCGCCCCCTCGCCGCTTTCGGCGGCAGCATCGCCGGTCCCCTGCGTGGCCTCGACAAAGTCCCAACCGGCACAAAAGACACGGTCGCCCTGCGCCGTGATAATGCCGACCCGCAATTCAGGATCCGTGTGCAGAAGACTGGCTGCGGCGTGAAGCGCCTTGCTCAGCGCGCGGCTGATGGCATTCACTTTGGGGCGATTGAGGGTGATTCGCAGTACGCGGCCGATCCGCTCCGTTTCGACAATCTCCGCCATTTCACACCTAACAATATTGGACGTTCGTCCAATATTGTTAGGTGCCGCCAGGGAATGTCAAGGCGGCGGGCCACCACGGCCGGGCATCGATCCGCAGCACGGCTGAACGACCTGCGCCGCTGTCGGTAGACCTCTTGCCCACCGAGCGGATATGTAATCTCCTCACCGCTGCAGCAAACTCACGATCGGACGGGGCATGACGGTAAAGCTGACCGAGCGCGTCAAAAGCTTGGGCCATATCGCCAGCCTGGTGAACGCCGGCAGCGCCCTGCCCGAGGTGCTGCAGCTGATCGTGACTGCCGTGTGCCAGCGATCGGCCTGGTCCAGCAGCGCCATCATGGCGGTCGACGAAGCCAGCGGCTATTCGGTGCTGGTCGCCAGATATGATCCGCTCTTTTCCGGCCGCGACAGGGTCTCCGTCGATCGCTGGCTGCTGGAGACCAGCCCGGTGAAGTCGGTGCTGGAGTCGCGCCAGGCACTGATCATCGACGACGCCCAGAAGCTGCCGCATTCCGCCGGCTATCACCAGGAGGCGGTCGAGCGCGATTATCGCACGGTCGTCCTGCTGCCCTTCAGCACCAAGGACGAACAGGGCCGCAACATGGTCCTGTCGGTGCACGCCCATGCCGTGCGCAAGGTCGATGCCGAGGAAATCGCTTTTCTGGAAACGGTGGCGCTGCTGGGGTCGCTCGCCGTGGAAAAGGCGCATCGCCTGTGGCTGGAGGCGCAACAGAACAACTGGCTGCGTCAGGCGCTGGACATTCATCAGCATGCGATGGAGCATGTGCTTTCATCGGAAGATGCGCGGTCTTTCATCGAACTCTGCGAGCGCCATCTTGATCGAACCCTGCTGCTGGTCGATCTCACCACTAATCAACTGGTCACCGCGCGCGGTCGCGCCACTGCCGACCGGTCTGCCACCGATCTATCCGCGGCCCAGGCGTCGAGCGTGAGAGCGCGCGGCGCGGCGCGGCTGGAACGCCCCTCGACCGAGACCTACCGGGAACTGGCGCGGGCGGTGCGCGACGCGGATATCGGTCAGTTCGAAACCGTTCGGCGCATCGCCCTCACGTCTTCGGATCCATCGCAAACAGTCGAGGCCATCATCGAACCCTGCATTGCCGCCGGGCAGGTGTTGGGAGGCATCGTCGTGTTGACCGATGGACGGCCGCTCGATCCCATCGAGGCCCTGACCGCACAGCAGTTGCGGGCGGCCTTTTCCATGCTGCTGCTGCGGCACCAGATCCGTTTCGATGTTCAGGCAGAGACGCATGGCGAGTTCTTCTCGCGCCTTTTCAGCGGCGATTGGCGCGATGAAACCGCCACCCTCGCCAGGGCTCATCACCTGCGGCTGCCGCTCGATGAACCGGCGCGCCTTGCGGTAATCGCCCTGCCCCTCAATGCCGCGGGCAAGGGACCGGGTGCAAGCAGTGACGATATCGAGCAGGCTCTGGCCCGCATAGCCCGACAGCGCCTGCCCGGAGCGACGGCATTCGCCGAGGCTACCGCGCAGGGCGCATCGAATGGTGAGCGTCATTACGTGGTCTTCCTGCCGGAACGCCGGATGCAGAAGACACAGCAGCTTCTCGAACAGATGATCGATGAGGTCGAGTGGCTGTCGCAAGCCAAGGCGACCGCCTGCATCAGCACCCAGTGCCTGCACCTGGAGGATTATCGCGACGCCCGCCGGGAATGCGACCGCCTGCTGCAACTGGCGGTCCGCGTCGGCCGGCATGGCATCGTCGACAGCAGCGATTTCGGGCCGCTGGCGCGGCTGATCGCCGTGGCCGATGCCAAGGCGCTGCGCGGTTTCGTCGAGGAGACGCTGGGCGCCGTCGAGGACTACGACCGCCAGCATGACGGCAGTCTGCTTCCCACCCTGGACCGGTTTCTCAGCAATAGTGGACGCTACCAGGCAACCGCCGATGCGCTGGGTATCCATGTGACGACGCTGCGCTACCGTCTGCAGCGCCTGGCCGATCTGTTCAGCCTGGATCTCGAAGACCCGGATACGCGGACCTCCCTGATCGTTGCCCTGCGGGTGCGCAGCACATTCGGACCGCGAAGCCAGCCAGCCGGCCAGTAGTTCGCCGTTTCATAGCATAAATATGTCGCATCTTCCTATGAATCATAGGAAGAAAGCCGCAGTCTGCGCCGCCATCCTCATCTGATCGAACCCGTCAGGTGGAAGGGCCGTCATGTCGGCAGCAGCAGCGAACATCGACACCCGAGAATTGCGTCGCACCCTCGGCTGCTTCGCCACCGGCGTCACCGTGGTGACCACCCTGGATCGCGACGGCCGCCCACGGGGCATGACCGCCAATTCCTTTACCTCGGTCTCGCTGGAGCCGGCCCTGATCCTCGTTTGCGTCGCGAAATCGGCGCCGATCATGGCGGTGCTGGAGAATGCCGGCGGCTTTGTCGTCAACATCCTGGAAGAGCAGCAACGCGATCTGTCGCAGCGCTTCGCGACACCCGGCATCGACAAGTTTCAGGGCGTCGACTGGCGCGCCGGGTCAAGCGGCGCGCCCATCCTCACCGAGACGCTCGCCCATCTCGATTGCGGCATGCATCAACGCGTCGATGCCGGCGACCATGTCATCCTGATCGGGCAGGTGGTGGATTTCGCCCGCAATGACGCCGCGCCCCTGATCTTCTGCCGCGGCACCTATGCCGCCGTCGCCAATCCGGCGCTGCAACGCGCCTCCTCCTCTCCGCAATCCGGCGCCGTCGCCTGAAACGACGTCAACTGCGCCCATTCGCTCAAGCAAAAGGAAGCCGCCATGAAATTCAGCCTCGCCATCAACATGGAACGCATGAGCCCGGACATCGACATGAAAGATATCGCGCGCCATACGCTGGAAATGGTGCAGATGGCGGAGCTCGGCGGCTTCAATATCGCCTGGGCGGCGGAACACCATGCCATCGAGATGACCATCGCCCCCAATCCATTCCAGCTGCTGGGCTGGTGGGGAACGCATACCAACTCGATCCGGCTCGGCACCGCAGTGGTGGTGGCGCCCTATTGGCATCCGATCCGGGTTGCCGGCGAAGCCGCCATGCTCGACCTCCTGACCGACGGTCGCCTGGAATTCGGCATCGGCTGCGGCGCGTATCAGCGCGAATTCAACCGCATGGCCGGCGGGCTCAAGGCACAGGACGGCGTGCCCTATATGCTGGAAATGCTGCCGCTGTTGAAGCAGCTCTGGCAGGGCGACGTCGAACATCACGGCAAATACTGGTCCTTCCCGAAGGCGACCGCCTGCCCGAAGCCGATCCAGACGCCGCATCCGCCGCTTTGGGCGGCGGTGCGCAACCCGGTCTCCTTCGACTGGGCCGTGGCTAGCGGCTGCAATGTCATGACCTGGGCGCTGACGCGGGACTTTTCCGAAGTGGAAACCTACAAACAGCGGCTGGAAGATTCCCTCGCGAAAGCGCCGGCCGGCACCAAGCGGCCGATCTTTTCCACCATGCGCCACACGGCCGTCTATGCCCGCGACAACGACTGGCAACCCTATGTCAACTCGCTCAAGCGGGTTGCCGGCCAGTTCGAGAACCTGTTCCGCGAGATGGGCGAAGTCAATAACGGCTTCCCCGAGGAAATCGACCTCGCCGCGCTGGAGCACCGTGCTGAATACGATGCCACGATGCTGCGCACCAATCTGATGTTCGGCACGCCGGAAGATGTCATCGCCAAACTTAAGCGATACGAGGCACTGGGGGTCGACAACTTCATCTATTACGCCTCCTACGGCCTGCCGATGGATCTGCAGCAGAAGTCGCTGAAGCTCTTCATCGACGAAGTCATGCCGGCTTTCGCGGAAGACAAAGCAAAGAAAGTCGCCGAATGAACCTGACGGGTCGATGCCAGTCAACGATACCGGCAGGGATCGACCCGGTCCGGCCTTCGCCACCGATAGAGACGTTTTGCAAGACCGAGTACGGAATGATCGACGCAAGTGAGACGAGAACCCCTGGATCGCTGCGCATCGACAAGCGGTCGACGACCTTGCGCCAGCAGGTGCTGGAGGTCTTGCGCCGCGCCATCATCGACTCCCATTTCAAACCGGGCGAGCGTCTCGTCGAGCGGGAATTATGCGAGATGACCGGCGTCAGCCGGACCAGCGTGCGGGAGGCGCTGCGCCATCTGGAATCGGAAGGCCTGGTGCAGAACATTCCCAATAAGGGGCCCAGCGTCGCTAAAGTAACGGCCGAAGAAGCCCAGCAGATCTATGAGATCCGCGAAGTCCTGGAAGGACTCGCAGGCCGTCTTTTCGCGGAACGCGCCACCGCCAAGCAGGTCGATCGGCTGCAAGAGGCGCTCGCCAAATTGAAAGACGCCTTCTCCATCGGCGAGACGCGCCACATCGTTGCCGAGGCGACGAAGTTCTACGACGTCATGTTGGAAGGCTGCGGCAACGACCTCATCCGCGACATGATCCGCTCCTTGCAAGCCCGCGTGGTGTTTCTGCGCGGTACCTCGATGTCGCATCCGGGACGCGCGCCCGGCAGCTTCGGTGAAATGACCCTGATCGTCGAGGCGATCTGCCGCCGCGATGCCGGCGCCACCGAAGCCGCCTGCAAGCAACACGTCCGCCAGGCGCGCGATGCCGCGCTCCGGATGCTGTACCGGGAAGACGGCTCCCATGCCGGCGGCACCGTCTTCTCGGACCAGGAAGATTTGCAGCGCGAGCGATTGACGCTGCCGCAAAACCGTGGATATTAGACCTTATGTATGATGGTATACCATCATACTAGACGACCGAAGACTGCAAGATGCCACTTAATACATTGATTTGAAAGAGAAAGACGATGAGTCTCGAACTTCGCAAGATTGTCACCTACAGCGAAAACATCTTCATCGAAGGTGGCAAGGCGGGCGCGACGCCGGTGCGGATGGTGGCGGCCGCCGCGATCCTGCGGAATCCCTGGGCGGGGCGTCCCTTCGTCGACAACCTGCGCCCCGAGATTCTTGCCATCGCACCGCAACTGGGGCAGCATCTGGTGCCGATCATCCTGGAAAGCTGTGGCGGCAAGGACGGCGTCGAGGCTTATGGCAAGGCGGCCGTCGTCGGCACCAGCGGGGAGATCGAGCACGCTTCCGCCCTGATCCACACGCTGCGCTTCGGCAACCTCTTCCGCGAAGCGGTTGGTGGCAAGAGCTATCTCAGCTTCACCAACAAGCGCGGCGGTCCCGGCTGCGCCATTGCCGTGCCGATGATGCACAAGAACGACGAGGGGATGCGCTCGCATTACCTGACCATCGAATTCACCGTCAACGATGCGCCCGCACCCGACGAGATCGTGGTCGCGCTGGGTGCCGCGACGGGCGGCCGCCTGCATCCGCGCATCGGCGACCGTTACATCGACATGAAAGAGATCGAAGCGGAGAAGGCCGCGCGGGCATGAGCCAGGCAACCGGCAGTCAAACAACCGGCCAGACAAGCATGCCGCAACCGCGCGTCATCAACGGCAGCCGCTATTTGATCGAAGGAGAGGGTCATCCCATCGTCCTGATCCACGGCGTTGGCATGGATCTGACGATGTGGGATGCGCTGGCGGCGCTTCTGCGCCGCTCGCATCGCGTCATCCGCTACGACATGCTGGGCCACGGTGAAAGCCGCAAACCGGCCGGCCCCTATCGCCTGGCGGATTTCGTCGCACAGCTTTCGAGCCTGGCCGCCGATCTCGGCCTGCCCGCCTTCGATCTCGTCGGCTTTTCCATGGGCGGCCTGATTGCCCAGGCCTTTGCCCTCTCTGAACCCGATCGCGTCCGGCGCCTGGTCCTGGTCAATACCGTCTTCAACCGCACGCCTGAAGAGCGCCGCGCGGTCAATGCCCGGGTCGATGAGGTCCGCAGCGGCGGCTATGCGGCCAGCGTCGCCGCCGCGATCGACCGTTGGTTCACGCCGTCCTTCCGAGCCGGCCAGGCCGACGTCGTCGAGTCCGTTCGGCGGCACATGATGAACAACGATCTTGATGCCTATGCCGCGGCCTATGCGGTCTTCGGCAATGCCGACGCGGAGCTGGTCGACCGGGTTGCCGCCATCCGCCAGCCGAGCCTCGTCATCACCGGCGCCGACGATCAGCGCTCGACCGCCTTCATGGCGCGCGCGCTCGCCACCTGCCTTCCCGCGGCGCGTCTCGACATCATCGACGGACAGCGCCATCTGACGCCGCTCGAAGTGCCTGAGCGCCTTGCCGCGTCGATCGACCGCTTCCTCTCGCTCCCCGATCAACAAGCCGCGCAGGCCGCGTCATGACCGAGACCCAGACCTATCAGATGTTCGTCGATGGCCGCTGGTGCGATGCCGCCAATGCCGCCACCCTGGAGAGCGTCAATCCAGCGACGGGCGAGGTCTGGTGCCGCTTCCCCAATGCCACCGCCGAGGATGTCGATCGCGCCGTATTGGCGGCGCATCGTGCCATGACGCAAGATCCCTGGTCGCGCATGACGGCGACGCAGCGCGGCAAGCTGCTCTACCGGCTGGCCGATCTTGTCGGCGAGCGGGCAGATCGGCTGGCGGACATTGAGACCCGCGACACCGGCAAGCTGATCCGCGAGACGCGGGCCCAGATCCGCTACGTCGCGGAATATTTCCGCTATTTCGCCGGTGCGGCCGACAAGCTGGAAGGCTCCACCCTGCCGATCGACAAGCCCGACATGTTCGTGATGACGGTGCGCGAACCGATCGGCGTCGTGGCGGCCGTCATCCCCTGGAACTCGCAGCTGATGCTGACGGCGGTGAAGATCGGCCCGGCCCTCGCGACCGGTAATGCCCTCGTGCTGAAAGCGTCGGAGCATGCGCCGGCCCCGCTGCTGGAACTGGTCAAGCTGTGCGAAGAGGCGGGCTTCCCGGCCGGCGTCGTCAACATCGTCACCGGGCTTGGCGATCCTTGCGGCAAGGCATTGACAAGCCATCCTCTGGTCGCGCGCATCGCCTTTACCGGCGGCCCCGCGACCGCGCGCCATGTCATCCGCAACAGCGCGGAGAACTTCGCCACCGTCACCCTGGAGCTTGGCGGCAAATCGCCGATCCTGGTCTTTGCCGATGCCGATCTCGACAGCGCCGCCAACGGCATCATCGCCGGCAATTTCGGCGCCAGCGGGCAAAGCTGCGTCGCCGGAACCCGCGTCTTCATCCAGGACGAGGTGTTCGACCGGGTGCTGGAAAAGGTCGCGGCACGCGCCCGCGATATCCAGATCGGCGACCCGCTTGCCACCGAAACCGAAATGGGACCGCTGGCGACGCGCGGGCAGCTCGATCATGTCGAGTCCGCGGTGCAGCGATCGCTCAGCGAAGGTGCACGCCTCGTTTCCGGCGGCCGTCGCCCCGCCGGCCGCGCCCAGGGCTGGTACTACGAGCCGACCATTCTCGCCTGCCCGGACCAGCGCGTCGCCAGCGTCCGCGAAGAGCTGTTCGGGCCCGTCCTGAGCGCGCTGCGCTTCAAGACCGAAGCCGAGGCGGTGGTACTGGCCAATGAAACGGAATTCGGGCTTGCCGCCGGCATCTTCAGCCGCGACGCCGCGCGCAGCCTGCGGGTGATGCGCCAGCTGCGCGCCGGCATCGTCTGGATCAATACCTATCGTGCGGTGTCGCCCATGGCCCCCTTCGGTGGCTACAAATCCAGCGGCGCCGGCCGCGAGGCCGGCATGGAAAGCCTGCTCGATTACACGCGCGTCAAGACGGTCTGGCTCAACACCAGCACCGAACCGATGGGCGATCCTTTCATCATGCGCTGACCGGAACGAGACGGATGATCTACGAGCATCGGACCTATCGCCTGCGCAACGGAACCGTCCCGGAATATCTCCGGCTGGTGGAGCGCGAAGGCATCGCCATCCAGCGCCGGCATCTCGGCGAACTCGTCGGCTATTTCACGTCGGAAATCGGTCCGCTGAACGAGATCCTGCATATCTGGGCCTTCGCGGACCTGGCCGATCGTACGCAGCGCCGCGCTGCCTTGGCAGCCGATCCGGCCTGGCAGGCCTTCCTGCCCAAGATCCAGGTCCTGATCGAATCCGGCGAGAACAAGATTCTGAAATCCGCTTCCTTCTCGCCACTCGACTGACCAAAGGAGGCCGACAGGAACGGAGCAGATGGGACGAGCCTGATGGAACGAAAGCCGGGCGAGGGGAAGCCGGGCCGGAAAGTACCACCGATACCGCATGACTAAATCGATCAAAAACAACTGGGAGGGTTTAACAAAATGATTTCACGTCGACACTTACTGCAATCTGCCGGCATCGGCGCCGGTGCTCTTGCGCTTGGCGCATTGCCCACCTCGCGCCTGCTGGCCGCCGGCAACCTCACTTTCGTGAGCTGGGGCGGCACCACCCAGGACGGACAGAAAGCCTCCTGGGCCGAACCGTTCGCCAAGCAAAGCGGCATGGGCGTGCTGCAGGATGGCCCGACCGATTACGGCAAGCTAAAGGCCATGGTTGATGCCGGCAATACCGTCTGGGACGTCGTCGATGTGGAGGGAGACTATGCCTTCCACGCGGCGGAAGCCGGCCTGCTGGAGCCGATCGATTACTCGATCGTCAAGAAGGAGAATCTCGATCCGCGCTTCTCCTTCGAATACGGCGTCGGCAGCTTCTATTATTCGTTCGTCCTCGGCTACAACAAGGACGCGGTCGGTTCGAAAACGCCGGAGGGCTGGGCCGACATCTTCGATACGACGAAGTTTCCCGGCAAGCGTTCCTTCTGGAAATGGTCGAGTCCCGGCGTCCTGGAAATGGCGCTGCTGGCCGACGGCGTGCCGGCAGACAAGCTCTACCCGCTCGATCTCGACCGCGCCTTTGCCAAGCTGAGCTCGATCAAGAAGGACATCCTGTGGTGGGCGAGCGGTGCTGAATCGCAGCAGCAGCTGGCCTCGGGCGAGGTCGCGCTCGGCAAGTTCTGGAACGGGCGGATGTACGCGCTGGAGCAATCCGGCGCCAATACCGGCATTTCCTGGAAGCAGAACATGGCGCTCGCCGACATTCTCGTCGTACCGAAGGGGACGAAGAACAAGGAAGCAGCGATGAAATTCCTGGCGCTGGCCGCCAGCCCGGAAGGCCAGGCGGCAATGGCAAATGCCACCGCCTATGCCCCGACCAACACGGCATCTCTGCCCATGATCGACAAGAAGATGACCTCGACCCTGCCTTCCGAACATGCCGATAGCCAGATCACGTTGGATATGCGCTATTGGGCGAAGAACCGCGACGCCATTGGCGAACGTTGGTACGCCTGGCAGGCCGCCTGATCGTCAAACACTGTTTGCGGCAGGATAACCAAGCTTTATCCTGCCGCATCCGTTCCTTCGGTTCGCTTATGGACACCATGTTTGAGGCAATCAGCACGGCCCCCTATCGCAGCTCACGGTTTCCGCGTTTGAGGTTGGGCGGGCTGCGGCCGGCCTTGCCGGCGCTGATTTTCCTGTTCCTGTTCATGGTCGTGCCGCTGTCGAGCCTGCTGCTGCTGAGCTTCACCACCCCTGAAATCGGCCTCGGCAATTATACGAAGCTGCTGGCGGACGCCACCTATGGCCGCGTCCTGCTCAATACCTTCAGCGTCGCCGGACTCGTCACCGTCGTCTCCCTGTTGATCGGGTATCCGGTTGCCTGGCTGCTCGCCATCCTGCCCTCGCGGGTATCGCAGCTGCTTTTCGCCATCATCCTCTTGTCGATGTGGACCAACCTGCTGGCGCGCACCTATGGCTGGATGGTGCTGCTGCAGCGGACGGGCGTGATCAACCGCCTGCTCCTGCATCTCGGCCTGATCGACCAGCCGCTCTCCCTCATCAATAATCTCGCCGGCGTCACCATCGGCATGACCTATATCATGCTGCCCTATATCATCCTGCCGCTGCATGCGACGATCTCCGCGATCGATCCCGCCATCATGCAGGCCGCGGCAATCACCGGGGCGCGGCCGCGCCAGATCTTCTGGCATGTCATGCTGCCGATGTCGCTGCCCGGCATCGGCGCCGGCTGCATGATGGTCTTCGTCATGGCGCTCGGCTACTACGTCACGCCGGCCCTGCTCGGCGGCACGTCCAATATGATGCTGGCGGAAATGATCGCCCAGCAGGTGCAGTCCCTGCTGAATTGGGGTCTCGGCAGCGCCGCCGCTTTCATCCTGCTGGCCGTCACCCTGGTCTTCTATGCCGTCTACATCCGGGCCGTCGGGCTCGGTCGGTTGAGGTAGCGCCATGCTGCTCAATCTCGACCGCATGGGTCCGGGCCGCTATGTGCTCTATACGATCGGCGTATTGACGGCGCTCTTCCTGCTGCTGCCGGTCGTGTTCATCGCTCTGCTCTCCTTCGGCTCCTCGCAATGGCTGCAGTTTCCGCCGCCGGGCTGGACCCTGAAATGGTACCAGGCGATCCTCGACGATCCGCGTTGGCTCGATTCGATCTGGACCAGTCTGAAGGTCGGCTGCTGCGTCATGGTGCTGTCGGTGCTGATCGGCCTGCCGGCCGCTTTCGCCCTGGTGCGCGGGCGCTTTCCGGGACGCACCCTGCTGCATGCCTTCTTCATCAGCCCGATGATCGTTCCCGTCATCATCCTGGCGATCGCCCTCTATGCCTTCGTGCTCAAATTCGGCCTCAACGGCACCTTCATCGCCTTCGTCGCCGCCCATCTGATCATCGCCCTGCCCTTCTCCGTCATCTGCATCGTCAATTCCCTGGAAGGGTTCGACCAGTCGACGGAGAAAGCCGCCATCGTCTGCGGCGCCACGAAGATGGAAGCGATCCTGCGGGTAACCCTGCCGGCGATCCGGCTCGGCATCATTTCCGCCGCACTTTTCTCGTTCCTCGCTTCGTGGGACGAGGTCGTTCTCGGCATCTTCATGGCAAGCCCGGAGCTGCAGACGCTCCCGGTCAAGATGTGGACCACCTTGCGCCAGGACCTGTCGCCAGTCATTGCCTCGGTATCGACATTGCTCATCTTTCTCACCATTGCCGTGATGCTGATCGCGGCTTTCCTGCGCCGGAGATTCGCGAGATGACGGAACGGACCATGCCACTCGTCAGTATACGCAACCTGGTCAAGCGCTTCGGTGCCGTGACGGCGGTCGACGATGTCTCGCTGCAGGTCGGCGAGGGCGAGTTCCTGACCTTTCTCGGCTCGTCCGGCTCGGGCAAGACGACGACGCTTTTCATTGTCGCGGGATTTGAAGACCCGAGTTCGGGCGAGGTCGAGATCGACGGCCGCTCGGTCCTCTCGGTGCCGCCGAACGAACGCAACATCGGCATGGTGTTTCAGCGCTACACGCTGTTTCCCAACATGACCGTGGCGCAGAATGTCGGCTTCCCGCTGCTGGTGCGCCGCCGGCCCAAGGCGGAGATCGGCAAGGCCGTCAACGACATGCTGGAGCTGGTGCAACTGGGCGCCTATGCCAAGCGGCGCCCCAGCGAGCTCTCCGGCGGACAGCAGCAACGTGTCGCGCTGGCGCGCGCGCTCGTCTACAAGCCCCGCATTCTGCTGATGGACGAACCCCTGGCTGCCCTCGACAAGCGCCTGCGCGAGGATATCCAGCTGGAAATCCGCCGCATCCACCGTGAGCTCGGCGTCACCATTCTCTATGTGACGCATGATCAGGAAGAAGCCCTGCGCATGTCCGACCGCATCGCCGTCTTCAGCCATGGCAAGATCGTGCAGATCGGCAACGGCGCCGATCTCTATGAGCGACCGGCCGATGCCTTCGTTGCCGGCTTCATCGGCAATTCGAACTTCCTCTCGGGAACCGTCGTCGCGAAACACGCCGACCAGGTCGCCGTTCGCCTCGCCGACGGCACGACGATCCGCGGCAGCAGCGCGGCCGCGCTGCCCACCAACAGCCAGGTCAAATTGATGATCCGGCCGGAGCGGCTCATTCTGTCAGCGGAACCGATGCAAGCCGCCGCGGGCTGCGATCAATCGCTCGACGTGACGTTGCACGACACCACGTATCTCGGCGATATTCTGCAACATGATGTCGTCACCGCCTGGCGGCAGGACCTGACGATACGCTCGACCCAGCGCCTTGAGCGCCTGCCACGCGGCGAGCCGTTGAAGCTGCATTTCTCCAGCAGCGATGTGATGGTTTTCGCCGACGACCGGCGCGCCTCGGCGTGATGAAGTGCCGACGCTCTTTGTGAAGGAAAACCAATCCTGATCGCTGCGCCGGACGATGGCGCCGGATTTCTATGACGACTGAAGGGCTATGACGGCTGCTCGGGTTGCTGCTTCTTCAGCAAAGCGAGCGCCAGGTTTGCGGCATTGGCGACATGCTCCGCGCAGCTCTTCGCCGCGGCGTCGGCGTCACCCTTGTTGATGGCGGCGAGGATCTTCCGCATCTGCGCCATGCCGGCGCGCCGGCGATTGGGCGAGGAGACGGTCATCGCGCGCAGCCGGCTGATGCGGCCATTCAGCCGCTGCACCATCTCCCAGGCAACGGTCTTCCTGCCGCTTTCGAACATGATTTCGTAGAACCGGTTGGTTGCCGCGAGCACCGCCCGGAAATCCTCGGCGCCGTAGGCGTCATCGATCTGCTGCAGCGCCTGGCTCAACGCTGCCTTCTCGGCCGGCGTTGCATGCCGCGCGCAAGCGGCGGCGGCGGCGGATTCCAGCTGCGACCGGATTTCATAGACCTGTTCCACCTGATCGGGATCCAGGCTGGCGACGACCGGTCCGTGGAAGGGAACATTCTGGATCAGGCCTTCCGTCTCCAGATGACGGATGACTTCCCGCACCACCGAACGGCTGACCCCCAATTGGGCGCAGAGATCGCGCTCGGTCAGGCGCTCCCCCGGCTGGAAGCGCAATTCGAGGATCGCCGAACGGACGCGGTCCAGCGCCAGCGCCCGCAAGGTTTTTGGTGTTTCCCGGATTCTGAGATCGCTAAACGCGTCGGCACCCGCCACCGCACTCACCCTCGAACGTCATGGCTCTGTATACCATCATCTCGAATGATTCGGCGAGACCACGCCAAGGGCGTGAACGGAGGCAGCGCCCGTATCCCGCAGGCCGCTCGCGGGCATCGCGATGCGATTGCGTCGGAAAGACCGCGAAATTTCCGCAGCGGAGCGAATTGGGATTTTCAGGGAGTTATCGAGTTCCTGGCTGGGGCGCCAGGGATCGAACCTGGGAATGGCGGTACCAAAAACCGCTGCCTTACCGCTTGGCTACGCCCCAACTGAGCCGGGGACGGAACTGCCCGGCGAAGCGGCCGGTAACATAGCAAAAGCCGGCCGTTGTGCAACCCTGAAGGCGGCGGGAATTTCCGATTGTTTTCAAGGGCGAGGCCGTCCCGCAGCCCATCCAGGCCAAGCCGGTAACGGGCGTCAGCCGGCGATCCGCGCCGCCGCCAGCCACCAGCCGGGCTGCTGCCGGGCGATCGCCTGGCGCGCCGCTTCCGCTGTGGCGCCATCCGGATAGAGGCCGAAACAGGTGGCGCCGCTGCCGGACAGGCGGGCCAGGAGGCAATCCCCGGTGGCGCCGATCGCCGCCAGGACATCGGCGATCGGCGGCGCCACCGAGATCGCCGCGTCCGTGAGATCGTTGCGGCAGTTCTTCAGATAGGCCGCGAGATCGGCAACGCTTGCGGGCGGGGTGGACCAGCGGGCCGGTCGGGAAAAATCGCCGCGTCGCGCCTTGAAGACCTGTGGCGTCGGCGTCGGCACCTTCGGATTGACCAGCAGCAGCCAGGCGGCGGGCAGGCGTCCGGCCGGCGCGATCTCTTCGCCGATGCCGCCGATGAAAGCCGGCCGGCCATCGACGCAGACCGGCACATCGGCGCCCAGCGAGAGGGCGATGCGCTGAAGCCGGGCAGCGTCGATATCGACGCGCCAGAGTTGACGAAGGCTCGCCAGGGCGGCGGCGGCATCGGCCGAGCCGCCGCCGATGCCCGAAGCGATAGGTAGCGACTTGGTCAAATGGATATGGGCGTTGGCAGCGATACCGGCTTCCGCCGCCAAAGCGCGCGCCGCGCGCAGCACCAGATTATCGGCTTCCGCGGCGAGCCCGTCGGCAAAGGGACCGTCGATCGTCACGCGCAACTGATCGGCTGCCTCGACCGACAGCAGGTCGCCGGTCTCGGCGAACACGATCAGGCTGTCGAGCAGATGATAGCCATCGGCGCGTTTGCCGACGACATGCAGATAGAGATTGACCTTGGCGCGCGCAAGGCGGCCGGATTCGGCGCTCATCGAAGGAGAGATCGTCATGCTGGGATGGTTCGGCTAACAGGCATCCATGACGGGTCAGCCGGCATTCTGCTTGATGGTGCCGCCCGAACTGCCGTTCTGCCCGCCATCCGTACCGCTTTGGCCGCCCGTCCCCTTGTTGTCGCCGGGCGCCGGCGCGGTGCCGGCCGGCACCGGTGCCAGACCGTCGCGCACCTTGCCTTCGATGATTTTGACCTGGTCATCCTCGGGCCTGAAGCTGAGGGCACGGCTCCACTGGAAACGCGCCTCGATATGGCGCCCGGCACGCCAATAGGCGTCGCCCAGATGGTCGTTCAAGGTCGCATCCTGCGGCGACAGCGCCACCGCACGCTCGAGATATTTGACGGCATCCTGATAGTGGCCCAGCTGATAATGCGCCCAGCCCAGGCTGTCGACGATGAAGCCCTCTTCGGGCCGCGCATCAACCGCGGTCTGCAGCATCTTCAGGGCTTCGTCGAGGTGCTCGCGCCGCTCCACCCAGGTATAGGCGAGGTAATTGAGCACGTAAGGCTGGTCCGGCGACAGTTCCAGCGCCTTCTTGAAATCCGCTTCGGCCTTCGGCCATTGATTCGACCGCTCATAGGCGGTGCCGCGGAAATAGAACAGCGACCAGTCATTGGGCAGCGGATTGGCAATCCGGCCAATGGCCGTCGTATAGGCATCGGCCGCCGCATCGAATTTGTTGGTGCCGCGCAGCAGGTCACCGAGAAGCTCAGGCGCCTCGACATTGTTCCTGTCGCTGGCGGTCATGTCGCGCAGCAGCTTTTCCGCTTCGTCGTTTTTATCTTCGCGGCGGAGGCAATCGGCGACCGAGAGCTTTGCCGACCAGGAATAGATCGAAGCGGCATCGATGCTGCGATACATGGCGATCGCATCGTCGTAACGGTTGGTGCGCCGATAGATATCGCCGGCCAGGACCTTGGCGATATCGAGATCCGGCTTGAGATCGAGGCCGAGGCGCGCGAACAGCAAGGCCTCGTTATAGAGGTTTTCCTGCAGCAGCAGCACCGACATGCCGGACATCACCCCGGCGACACCATCGGCAACCGATGCCACCGACGGCTTCTGCTTCTCGCCCGAGCGCAGCGATTTCTCCAGCGGGCCGGCAATCACGTCGCTGTTGCCTGCATTGCTGGATTCAAAGCGGTCGAGCAGCTTCTCGAGGCCGGCCTTGTCGCCGCGGCGCACCAGGAGATTGCCATACATCTGCAGCAGCAGCGTGGGGATGGCGCTCGATGCATCGGTCGCCTGCTGATAACTTTTCAAGGCGTCGTCGGGATGGCCGAGGAAATCTTCGATCGCCGCCCGCTGGATCATGGCGAAAGGCGCAAAACCGGGCTCGCTTTCCAGCGGCTTCAGTTCCTTGAGGGCGGCGGCAACCTGCTTCTGGCTGCCGGCGATCAGCCAGGCCCGCATCATCGGCCCGGCATATTTGCCGATCTGCTGATCCGGCAGCTTTCGCGCCGCATCCAGTGCCTGATCATATTGTCCGTGCTTGATCGCATCCTGCGCCAGGAGGACGGTCACCAGCGGCGCCAGGGCAGCCGCTGCCGGCTGCTTTTCCCTGGCCTGCTTGGCGAGCTTGATCCCCTCGCCGATGCGCCCGTCGCTGATCTCGGCATAAAGGGTCGCCTGGATGAGGCCGGGATCGCCGGGACTGGCCGTAAGCGCCAAGGGCAGCAGGTCGGCCGCCGTCTTCATGTCGCCCCTGTTCTTGGCGTTCATGCCGGCGAGAAACGCACCCGAGACGCTCCAATCCATCTTGACGTCCTGCGCCCTGGCGGGAGCTGGCGCGAGCGGCACCAGGGATGAGGTGGCCAGCAGAGCGGTCAGTAAACTGACAGCGACGCGACCCGAAAAACGGCGACGGGGAAACGGGATGGGCTGGAATGAAGCCATTGCGACCAAACGAAAAATGAGTGGCGAGAAGCGAACCGCCGCGCCTGCCCCAGGGCTTCCGCGCCGCAATCACACTTCGGATCGTTCAGTCTTAGCAGGAACCGTCGGGCTTGAATAGCAGGCCGCCACCCCGAAAACGGGGCGGCGCCGATCACAGTTTTCTGACCCTTAAACCTTACATATTGGGATAGTTGGGTCCGCCGGCCCCTTCCGGCACCACCCAATTGATGTTCTGGGTCGGGTCCTTGATATCGCAGGTCTTGCAGTGGACGCAGTTCTGCGCGTTGATCTGCAACTTCGGGTTGGCGCCGTCATTGTCGCGGACGATCTCATAGACCCCCGCCGGGCAGTAACGCTGTTCCGGCGCATCATAGAGCGCCAGATTGACCTGGATCGGCACATCCTTGTTTTTCAGCGTGAGATGGGCCGGCTGGTTTTCCTCATGGTTGGTGCCGGAGAGGAAAACCGAGGACAGGCGGTCGAAGCTGACCACGTTGTCCGGCTTCGGATAGGCGATCTTGGGCGCTTCCGAGGCCTTCTTCAGCGAGAGATTGTCGGGCTGCTTGTGATGGAAGGTCCAGGGCGCCTTGCCCTTGAAGACGTAGGTATCGATCGCCGAATAGACGAGGCCGGCCCAGAAGCCTTTATGGAAACTGGGGCGGATGTTGCGCACCCGGTAGAGTTCGTCCCACAGCCAGCTCTGCTTCAGCTTTTCCGGATAGGCCGTGACCTCGATCGGCTTTTCGGCCGCGGCGCCGGAGAGCAGCGCATCGAACACGGCCTCGGCCGCGGTCATGCCGGATTTCATCGCCGTATGGGTGCCCTTGATCTTGGGCACATTGAGGAAACCGGCGGTGCAGCCGATTAGCGCGCCACCCGGGAAGGTCAGCTTCGGGATCGACTGGAAGCCGCCTTCGTTGATCGCGCGGGCACCATAGGCAATGCGCCGGCCGCCCTCGAAATAAGGACGGATCGAGGGGTGCTGCTTGAAGCGCTGGAATTCCTCAAAGGGCGAGAGATGCGGGTTCTGGTAGTCGAGGCCGACCACGAAACCCACCGCCACCTGGTTGTTCTCCAGGTGATAGAGGAAGGAGCCGCCATAAGTCTTGCTGTCCATCGGCCAGCCAGTGGTATGGATGATCTTGCCCTGGCTATGCTTGGCGGGATCGATTTCCCACAATTCCTTGATGCCGATGCCGAAGGTCTGGGGATCGACGCCGTCACGCAGATTGAACTTCTCGAACAGAGTCTTGGTCAGCGAGCCGCGGCAGCCTTCCGCGAAGATGGTCTGCTTGCCGTGCAGTTCAACGCCACGGGTATAATTGCCGGTATGCTGGCCGTCCTTGCCGATGCCCATGTCGCCGGTGGCGACACCCTTCACCGCGCCGTTCTCGTCATAGAGAACCTCGGCAGCGGCAAAGCCCGGATAGATCTCGACGCCGAGTTCTTCCGCCTGGGTGCCGAGCCAGCGGCAGAAGTTCCCCAGCGAAATGATGTAATTGCCCTCATTATGCATGGTGGGCGGGGTCGGGAGGCGGATCGACGAGGTCGCCGTCAGATAGAGGAAGTAATCCTCCTTGGCGGGTGTATTAAGTGGTGCGCCCTTTTCCTTCCAGTCGGGAATGAGCTCATTGAGCGTGCGCGGCTCGAGGACGGCGCCCGAGAGAATATGAGCACCGATCTCGGCGCCCTTTTCGATCACGCAGACCGAAACCTCGTGGTTCTTCTCCGCCGCGAGCTGCTTCAGGCGGATCGCGGCGCTCAGCCCCGAGGGGCCGCCGCCAACGATCACCACATCATATTCCATAACCTCGCGGTCCATTCTCCCCTCCTGGCACTCTCGGCCTAATGATCCAGTCCAGGGCCGGCACCCGATCGGCCGGCCAAAGCTGGCAAGGTGTTACAATGATGACCGGCCGCTGACAACTGCACCCAGCGCTGGCGGCAGCCATGGGCGCATGCACCGGCAGCAGGGCTCGCCCTTTCCGAGGACAACCTCTTGAGCATCCACATCTAGGCGACGGCATCCACCGATGCTAGGTTGGCCGCATGCAAGCGCCAGCCTCCGACCTGCCGGATCCCCTCACCCTCCTGAAGCTGTATATCGAGTGGGGCGCCGACGAGGCTGTTGAGGAGACGCCGCAAAGCCGCTTTGGGGCGACCGGCTGGGGCAATCTTCCCGGCACGGCAACGCCGGAACGCTCCGCCAAATCTGCCGGCGTCGCGGATCGGGCCGGGGAAGCTTCCCGGCCGGCACCCGTCACGCCGGCCGCCGCCGGCCGGGCCGCCGGTGAAACGGCAGTCACGCCGCGCGCCAGCGAGGCCTTGCGGCGGCAATCCACTGACAGCGTTAACGGCGCCGAACCGGCGGTTATCCTGAATGCCCGCGAGGCCGCGAAAGCTGCCAACGATCTGGCCGCCTTGCGCGAGGCCCTGGCCCAGTTCGACGGCTGCGCCTTGAAGAAGACGGCAACCAACCTGGTCTTCGCGGATGGCAATCCTGACTCCCGGGTCATGCTGATCGGGGAGGCGCCCGGTGCCGATGAGGACCGGCAAGGCAAACCTTTTGTCGGCGTCTCCGGCCAGCTGCTCGATCGGATGATGGCGGCGATCGGCCTCGACCGCAGCACCTTCTATATAACTAATGTGTGTTTCTGGCGGCCGCCGGGCAACCGCAAGCCAACCGAAGCGGAGCTGGCGGCGCAACTTCCCTTCGTCACCCGCCATATCGAACTGATAAAGCCGAAGGTACTGGTGCTGGTCGGCGGCTCTTCGGCGCAGGGACTGCTTGGCCTCAATGACGGCATCACGCGACTGCGCGGCCGCTGGTTCGACTATGCTTCGCCGGGCCTCGCGGCACCGATCCCGACCATCCCCATCTTTCATCCTGCCTATCTGCTGCGTCAGCCCGGCCTCAAACGCGAAGCCTGGCGCGATCTCTTGAAGCTGCAAACGCGTCTTGCGAGCCTCACCAGCTGAATCCGGGCACGGCTGAAACTGCAAACCTGTCCTGCATATCGGACGGGCATTTTGCCCCTTGCCGCGATCGCCGTTAACCAAAAAGCCAGGGCACCGCACGCGATAGTTCGCGCCGCTCACACGAAGAATTTATTTGTTAACCACAATATATAGTACGAAAATTTATTCCTATATCAATATATAGACGTTAACCTGGTTTGAAAGGCTGGACTCAACCGCCTCGATCCACTAGTTCTGACTCTGGGAAACGCACGTAGAGATTTGGTTCAACCTTCGTCCTGGCCGGGCCGGGACGTCAATCAAGGGGACGACGCCTTGATGGGACATCATTGCAGATACGGCCGTCGAGCCATTTTGGCTGCGACCGCGATCACAGTGTGTGTGCTTAGTGCCGCCACCTTACCGAGTGCGGCTTCGGCGCAGGACGCTGCTGCCTCACACCGCAATCCTTATGCGCCGCTGGCCGCCGAGCCGGCTGGCGATGCGAAGGCCGGCGACAAGACCGCTGCGCTGCCGTCGCCGAACGATACGGTCGACGTCAGCGGCACGCAGCTGCCGCGGCCCATCGACCAAGTCAATGCGGACCGCTACCGCGAAATCTTCCGTGCCCAGGCGCGCGGCGATGTTCAGGCTGCCGACGAACTGATCGGCCAGCTTACCGACCAGTCCTTGCTGGGCGAGGTTCTAGCCGATCGTTATCTGTCGGTCTCCTATCGCAGCAAGCCGAAGGAACTGGCCGACTGGCTGAAGCAATATGGCGATCTCGCCGAATCCAGCGATATCTATGCCCTGGCGCAGAAAAAGGGCGCCGGCAACGTTACCAAGCCGCATATCGCCAATGTGGTGCGAATCGGGTCGCCCGACGAAAGCGTCATCGACAACGATCCCGAATGGAGGGCAGGCCTGGCTTCCTGGCGCGCGCGCGATTACGGCGCGGCAGCCACCCATTTCGCCGCTTCCTACGACAATGTCAGCGATCCCTGGAACAAATCCGCCGCCGCCTATTGGGCGAGCCGGTCGGAGTTGCGCGCCAAGCAGCCGACCAAGGTCAGCGCCTGGCTGATCAAGGCGGCCAAGCAGCCGCGAACGTTCTACGGCCAGCTGGCGATGCATGCGCTGGGCGCCGATAACGACTTTGATTGGCGCACGCCGACCTTCAACAACCGGCAGGCGGACGTCATCATGCAGAGCCGCGGCGGCAAGCGCGCCTTGGCGCTGCTGCAGGTCGGTCAGGTGAATGCTGCCGAGCGCGAATTGCTGGTTTTGCAGCAGAATGCCGATGACGAGCTGTCCGAGGCGCTGCTGTCGCTGTCGCAGGCGGCGCGCATGCCGTCTCTGGCGCTGCGGATCGGTGCCAATACCCGTATTCTGCAGAACAAGATCATCACGGCAGCGCTCTATCCGCTGCCGTCGTGGCGTCCCTCGGCGGGCTTCGACGTCGACCGCGCCCTGCTCTTTGCCATCATGCGGCAGGAATCGGGCTTCAACCCGGCCGCCGTCAACCCGGCCTCCGGTGCGACTGGCTTGATGCAGCTGATGCCGTCGACGGCGCGGATTGTCGCCGGCAAGCAGCAGGCGGCTGCCATCACCGATCCCGTCGTTTCGATGGATATCGGCCAGCGCTACCTGAACGCGCTCACCCAGGACGGCAATGTCGGCAACGACCTGATCAAGATGATCGCCTCCTACAACGCTGGCCCCGGCAATCTGGCCAAATGGGCGGCGGCAAGCGATGCCCGGAAGGATCCCTTGCTGTTCCTCGAGATGCTGCCCTCGGACGAGACGCGGCTTTTCACCCAGCGCGTCGTGGCTGCCTATTGGGTCTATCGTCAGCGCTTGGGTCAGGATACGCCGTCCTTGGAAGCGGTCGCCAGCGGCGAATGGCCGAAATACCAACGCCAGGAATTGGCTAAGGCGACTAAATAAGAACTACGCCATATTGGCGCGGATTCAAGCGGACGAGGCATGACATAATGTCTCGTCCGCTTTGTTTTTTCGGCGCTCCCTGCGGTGCCTTGACGCGGTGCCCCGATCGCGGGATTCTCCCGGCATGCCGAAGATCGATGAATCCAGGCCGTTTCTGGCCGTCAACATTGCCATCCTCACCATATCGGATACCCGCAGCGAAGCGGATGACCGGTCGGGCCAGACCCTGATCGAACTCATCACGCGCGACGGGCATAAGCTCGCCGCCCGCAAGATCGTCAAAGACGACATCGCCGAGATCGTCGCGCAGCTCACGGCCTGGGTCGCAGATCCCATCGTCGACGTGGTGATTTCCACCGGCGGCACCGGAGTGACGGGCCGCGATGTGACGCCGGAGGCCTTCGAGCGGGTGATCGAGAAGAAGATCGACGGCTTCGGCGAGCTCTTCCGCTGGATCTCCTATCAGAAGGTGGGAACCTCGACGATCCAGTCGCGCGCCGTCGGCGGCGTCGCCGGCGGCACCTATCTCTTCGCCCTGCCCGGCTCGCCCAGTGCCTGCCGCGATGGCTGGGACGAGATTCTGAAACACCAGCTCGATAACCGGTTCCGGCCCTGCAACCTGGTCGAGCTGATGCCGCGTCTGCAGGAACATCTGCGCTGACAGGCCGGCGCCAATCCAAGCAAGCCAGCGGCCCAAGCAAGCATTCGGCCGGACGATAAGGGGAAGTTCATGAGTAAAGGGATCGGTGGATCGACGGCGGCCGCTGAATTGGCCGCGCTCAGCCCGTGGGGGGAACAGGCGCCGGCGATCTCCGCCGCCGAGCGCCAGGCGCGCCTGGACCGGGCGCGGCAGCTGATGGTGGCGATGGGCGTCAACGCCCTGCTGATCAATGCCGGGGCCAGCCTGCACTACTTCGCCGGCGTGAGCTGGGGGGCCAGCGAACGCCTGGTCGCCATGGTCCTGCCGCTGTCCGGCCGGCCGGCGCTGATCTGTCCGGCTTTCGAACGCGGCTCGCTGGAAGCCGAGTTGCTGATCGATGCCGATCTCCGCCTGTGGCAGGAGGACGAGGATCCCTATCTGCTGGTGGTCGATGCACTGCAGGAAAAGGGTGGGCAGCGCCTGGCGCTCGACCCGCTCGCCGCTTTTGCCATCTATGCCGGTCTCAAGCGCACCGGCGCTGCGCTGGAAATCCTCGATGCCACCAGCATCATCGATGGCTGCCGTGCACGCAAATCGGCCGCCGAACTGGCGCTGATGCAGCAGGCCAAGAACATGACCCTGGAAGTGCAGCGTCGCGCCGCCCGCATTCTTGCCCCCGGCATCACCACCGGCGCGGTGAAATACTTCATCGACCAGGCCCATCGCGCCGTCGGCGCCGGCGGCGGCTCGACCTTCTGCATCGTGCAATTCGGCCAGGCGACCGCCTATCCCCATGGCCTGCCCGGCGAGCAGCGGCTGCAGGAAGGCGACATGGTGCTGATCGATACCGGCTGCCGCGTCCAGGGCTATCACGCCGACATCACCCGCAGCTACGTTTTCGGCACGCCGACCGCGGAGCAGCGGCGCATCTGGGATCTCGAGCACGAAGCCCAGGCCGCCGCCTTCGCCGCCGTCAGGCCCGGCAGGCCCTGCCACGCCGCCGATGACGCGGCCCGCGCCGTGCTCGCCAAAGGCGGTCTCGGCCCCGATTACCAATTGCCCGGCCTGCCGCATCGCACCGGTCACGGGATCGGCCTCGCGATCCACGAGGCGCCTTACCTGGTGCGGGGCGATAACACCGAACTCGCACCCGGCATGTGCTTTTCCAACGAACCGATGATCGTCGTGCCGGATCGCTTCGGCGTTCGCCTCGAAGACCATTTCTATGTCACCGAGACGGGAGCCGCCTGGTTCACCCAGCCGCAGCACAGCATCGACGCGCCGTTCGGTTGACGGCGGCACTTCCGCCCACTATCGTCGCCCCATGACCAGGATGCCACGCCACCAGCAGCATTATTTTACGTCGTCCCCATAGGGCGGCGCGATTGGTCATGACCTGACACAAGCAGCCGCCGCAAGGTCGGCGACAAGGTTCAGGTGAAGCGGTCTCCGGCCCCCGGCAAACTATCTGGGCCAAATGGAGACCTGCAATGACGACCGACCGGCATTCCCTTGCCCCCGCCACTCCCTGTGATCGCGCCAACTCCTGCGATTCCGCCATCCGTCCCCTGCGGCCTTCGGACCGCCGGCGTCATGATCAGTTGGTGGCGGAACTTGACCTGCTGCATCACGAGGCCTTGCCCGGCCTCATCAAGCCGCCTGCCGAGGCCCGCGTTCCCGATGACGAATTCGCGCGCCGCCTCGGCGATCCCGCCGTCTTTCTGCGCGGCTATGAATCCGGCCGGATGCTGGTCGGGCTGATCCGGGCGGTGCTGAAGGAAAGCGCGGAAGGCCGCGCCCATCGCGCCGCGCGGGTGGTGCTGATCGAGGAATTGATCGTCGACCGCCAGGCCCGCGGCAACCGCATCGGCTTTGCCTTGCTGCAGGCGGCCCGGCAATGGGCGCAGGGTCTCGCCGCGACGTCGATCGAACTCAACGTCTATGCCTTCAACATTGCGGCGATGGACTTCTACACCGCCGCCGGCTTCGCGCCGCGCAGCATGGTCTTGAGCCGCGCCCTCACCTGACCGGGCGGCGCGCCCGCCGCGCGGACAAGAGCCGGGCATGCGCCTCCGTTTATTTTGTTCTTTATTTGTTCTCACTTTGATGCCAAGATTTCGGCACCATGAGTGTTCCCAAACGCATCTCCAACAACTGCTTCGATTTCGGCGACCTGACGCCGGCGCCTAATCCCACCTTGCCCAGCAAGGCGCGCAAGGGCCGCGGGGCGGTCAGCAACCATGCCGGCCGCTTCGAGCCCGGCGAGCGGCCGCTCGAGGATGACGGCTGGCTGGTGCAGGAAGAAGACAGCGATCAACCGCCGCTGCGGACCACAGTCGGGCTCGATACCAGCAAAACGATCATCAGCCGCAATGATTCACCGGATGTGCCGTTCTACCAATCCATCAACCCCTATCGCGGCTGCGAGCATGGCTGCATCTACTGCTTCGCCCGGCCGACCCATGCCTATCTCGGCCATTCGCCGGGGCTCGATTTCGAGAGCCGGCTCTATTACAAGCCGAACGCCGCCAAGCTTCTCGAGAAGGAGCTGCGGCGCCCGGGCTACCGGCCGCAACTGATCGCGCTGGGCACCAACACCGATCCCTATCAGCCGATCGAGCGGCGCTACCGCATCATGCGCAGCATCCTGCAGGTGATGTCGGATTTCCAGCATCCGATCGGCATCACGACGAAATCGGCCAATATCCTGCGCGATCTCGATCTGCTGACCAGCCTGGCGCGGCGGCGCCTCGTCCATGTGGCGATCTCCGTCACCACGCTGAGCGGCGATCTCGCGCGCAGCATGGAGCCGCGGGCCAGCGCGCCGCATCGGCGGATTGCCGCCATCAAGGAACTGACCGGCGCCGGCGTGCCGGTCAGCATCTCGGTGGCGCCGATCATTCCCGGACTGACCGATCCGGAAATCGAAGCCATCATCGCCGCCGGCATCAAGGCGGGTGCACGCGGCGTCAACTGGATCCTGCTGCGACTGCCCCTGGAAATCAAAGGGCTGTTCGAGGAATGGCTGCAGGCGCATGCCCCCGACCGCGCAGCCCATGTGCTCAACCTGATGCGCGAATGCCATGGCGGCCAGATCTACAGCAGCGCTTTCGGCAGCCGCATGCGCGGCCAGGGCCCCTATGCGGAGATGATCAAGCAGCGGGTCGAGCAGGCGGCCAAGCGCCACGGCGTTGGCGACCGCGACTGGCGGCTCGATCTGTCGCGTTTCCGGCCGCCGGCGGGAACCTCGACACAGCCGGATCTCTTTTCCGCCTTCGGCGCCCCGGACTGACGCGCGGGCAGCGGCCTTGATCCGGTGCTGCTCACGGGGGGCTGCTCACGGCACGCCACCATCATGGGCAAACCCCGGACAGCGCTGCCGAAACGGGGCATGTGCGGGACGCCGGCGGCGAACCGTACCCGCCCGACGATAGCCGCTGGACGGATAACCGCGGAGCAGGCAGGCGCTGTGCTGTTGCGCTCGCGCGCTGAATCGGGCAAGGCTGCGCTGGATAACAGCCCCCGGAAACCGCCAGCGAGTCCGTCCCGATGCGCCGCCCGCTCCTTCTTGTCTGCCTGCTGAGCCTGTTCATTCTGCCGTCGGCCGACCCGGCAGACGCGGCTGCCCCCAGCAAGCCCGTCAGTGATGCCATCAACAAGGGTGCGACGGACGGTTCCGGCTGCCTGCCGCAAGGCGACAAGGCGACCTTCGATACCTTCCGCGGCTGCATCGCCCAGCACACCAAAGCCCCGGCCGTCAAAGGCGCGCAGGCCGACGCCTATCGGCTGGGCCTGCAGGCCCAGTCATGGCTGCTGGTCAATCTGCAATCGCTGAAGGCCATGGATGCGGCCGACAAGGCCAGCGGCGATGACAAGGCTGCGGCCGAGAAATCCGCCAATGTGCTGCAGGAAGCGGCGCACGACTATTTCGTCACGATGCGGGGCCTGCAGGGCAAGGTGAAGGTCGATGACGCCTCCCTTTGCGGCGCACTCGGCTTGCCCTACGAGCAACTCAAGGACTACTTCGATTTCTATGATCACTGGCAATAGGCGCCGTTAAGGCAACCGGGAACCGGAAAGCGGACGAGCGAGCCATATCATGCCGGATCTGTCGCATGAACTTGCCTTCGGTTTGCAGCCGCATCTGGACGGCGGCCGCATCGTCTGCGGCATCGACGAGGTTGGCCGTGGCCCGCTGGCCGGACCGGTTGTCGCCTGTGCCGTGATCATCGATCCGGCAAAGCTTGATCCCGACCTGGCCGGGCGCATCGATGATTCGAAGAAGTTGCCGATAAAGACCCGTCAGGCGCTGCATGACGCGCTGTGTGCCGCCGTGACCTATGGCGTCGGCCAGGCCAGCGTCGCCGAAATCGACGAGATCAACATCCTGCAGGCGACCTTCCTCGCCATGCGCCGCGCCGTCCGCAAACTGCCGGTCAAACCGCATATCGCCCTGGTCGACGGCAACCGGCCGCCGAAGCTTTCCTGCAAAACCGAATGCCTGATCGGCGGCGATGCACTCTCCCTCTCGATTGCTGCCGCTTCAATTATCGCAAAAGTGGTGCGCGACAAGATCATGTGGGAGCTCGCCAAACGGCACACCGTATATGGGTGGGAGACCAATGTCGGCTATGGAACCGAGGAGCATCTGGCCGCCATCGCCGCGCATGGGGTCACCCGGCACCACCGAAAATCTTTTAGACCTGTTTCTCAGAGTCTTAGCATAACAGACTGACTCTTATCACTTTTTGCGCTTGACTTGCCGAGTCGCCTGACTCAGGATCGGCGCATGAAAACGAAGCAGCCGAAATCCTCCGCCCCCACCTTGCCGCTGGACAGCATCCTGCGGGGCGACTGCATTTCCGCCATGAACGCCCTGCCCGCCGGCTCGGTCGACATGATCTTCGCGGACCCGCCCTACAATCTCCAACTCGAGGGAGAGTTGCATCGGCCGAATAACAGCAAGGTCGATGCGGTCGATGACGACTGGGACAAGTTCGCCGATTTTGCCAGCTATGACGGTTTCACCGAGGCTTGGCTGAAGGCCGCCCGGCGCCTGCTCAAGGACGACGGCACCATCTGGGTGATCGGCTCCTATCACAACATCTTCCGGGTCGGCGCCAAGCTGCAGGATCTCGGCTACTGGATGCTGAACGACGTCGTCTGGCGCAAGACCAACCCGATGCCGAATTTCCGCGGCCGGCGCTTCACCAATGCCCATGAGACGATGATCTGGTGCTCGAAGTCGAAGGACAGCCGCCACGTCTTCAACTACGACTCCATGAAGGCCCTCAACGACGATCTGCAGATGCGCAGCGACTGGCTGCTGCCGATCTGCACCGGCAATGAGCGCCTCAAGGACGAGGCCGGCAACAAGGGCCATCCCACGCAGAAGCCGGAATCGCTGCTGCACCGCGTGATCATGGCCTCGACCAAGCCCGGCGACGTGGTGCTGGATCCCTTCTTCGGCAGCGGCACGACCGGTGCCGTCGCCAAGCGTCTCGGCCGCCGCTGGATCGGCCTGGAACGCGATGAAAACTATATCGCCCTTGCCAAGAAGCGCATCGCCGCCGTGCAGCCCGTCACCGACGTTTCCCTGCTGCATACGCCCTCGAAGCGCGAGGAACCGCGCATTCCCTTCGGCTGGCTGATCGAACGCGGCCTGCTGCCGCCGGGCGAGGTGCTGCACAGTTTCAACGGCCGCTGGACCGCCAAGGTCCGCGCCGATGGCACATTGATTTCCGCCGACCACCGCGGCTCGATCCACCAAGTGGGCGCAGCCGTTCAGGGGGCGCCAGCCTGCAATGGCTGGCAATTCTGGTGCATTCAGCGCGAGGGACAGATGCTGCCGATCGATTACCTGCGGCAGCAGCTGCGTGCCGAGCTGCACTGAGATCACGCATAGGGGAAACAAGGGGGCGCGGCTGTTCTAGAGACCGCGTCCTGACGTTCCAGTACTCCGTTAGGTGCCAACTGCCCGGCCGGTCGCAAGACCAGTCGGGCATTTTTTTGCTCTGACGGGGCTGAATAAACCAGGCCGAACAATATAGGGCCGGATAAGTGGACTGCCGGCCCATGGCGTTCCGGCCCTGGAAACGTCGCCGCGCCGACCACATGCTGCGCGGACAAGGGAGAACGCGACATGTTCCACGGCATTCATTGGCAGGCATTCCTGATCGCCTCTTTCGTGCTGGCGGCCATTCCCGGGCCCGGCATGCTCTATGTCCTGGCGCGGAGCCTGCAGAGCGGCATGCGCGACGGGTTGCTGTCGACGCTGGGGACGGCTCTCGGCGGGTTGGTGCATGTGGTGGCGACTGCCTTCGGCCTGTCGGTCATCCTGGCGACCTCGGCCAGTGCCTTCATGACGCTGAAATGGGTCGGCGCCTTCTACCTGATCTTTCTCGGCCTGAAACAGCTGTTTGCGGCGCGCGCCGACCGGGCCGCGATCCTGCCGGACGACCTCACCGCGCTGCCGCCGAAGCCGACCTGGCCGGCGATCCGTGACGGCTTCTTCACCGAGGCGCTCAATCCGAAGACGGCCTTGTTCTTCCTGGCGCTGCTGCCGCAATTCGTGGCGTTGGACGATGCTCCCCTGGCGCCGCGGCTGATCCTGCTCGGCCTCATCGTCGTTACCTTCAACAGCACGGCCGATATCGTCGCTTGTGTCGCGGCCTCGCCGCTCGGCCGCTATCTGCGCCGCCGGCCGAAGGCGCAGCAGCGGCTCAGCCAGGCTTCCGGCGCGACCATGATCGGGCTCGGGCTGTGTGTGGCGGCAGCCAAGCGCCAGGCTTCCTGAATATTTTTTCCGACGCTTGATCTCTTAAAACGTGAACCCGTCTCTAGGCTTCCTGGCGCGTCGTCGGTCCGATTGCCGTATCGGCAGGGCCGGCAGCAGGGTTCGGCCTTGCACGCCAGCGGCGGTTGAGCCAGCGCCGCAGCGGTTGCTCAACCCCGTAGAAACTGACAAGGCCGCAGCCGACGGCGCCGGCAACCAGCAGCGGACGCGGCGCGGCGTGGATGAGCTTGTAAAACGGCTGCTGCCAGAGATAGAGCGAGAAGGACCAGAGGCCGATCTGGCGAATCGGCCCCAGCGACAGCAGCTGCCGCAGCCAGGCAGGTGCCTGGTCGATTGTCGCCACCGCCAGGCTGAGGCAGAGCGAGCCGATGCTGTAATGCACGGCATCCGGAAAGACATCGAGATTGAGCACGACGCCGAGGCAGCCGGCAAGGATCGGCAGCCAGCCGGGCACCGGTTGCCCGCGCCGCTGGACCACGAGATAGACCGCCGTTGCCATCAGGATCGAGGCGATGCGGGTATCGGTCCGCCAATAGACCATGTAATAGTCCAGCCCCATGGCGCTCTGGATGATGCCATTGATCGCGCAGACCGCAGCGGCCGCAGCAATGATCGGCAGGGGTGCGAGCCGCAGGCGGCGGCTCACCAGGGCCAGCAGGCCGAGGAGGATATAGGCCCATTCCTCGATGCACAGCGACCAGACGTGCTCGAGCACCGGCATGCGATGCAGATAGAGGCAGACATAGTTCAGCGACAGCGTCAGCGCGCTGACGACGTCGACCCAATGCACCTGCAGAGGGCCGGGTTCGCGGAAGACGAGCCACATGACCAGCACGAAAGCCACCATGCCCGGCCAGACACGCGCGATGCGACGACGATAGAAGAGATCGAGCGGATAGCGTTCGACGAAGAGAATCTCCGCCATCAGCCGGCCGCTGAGGACGAAGAAGAGCTCAACGCCCATGCGCCCGTTATCGATGAAACGCAGCGGCAGGAAATGGCCGAGATAGACCGTCAGGATGGAAATTCCCCGCCAGCCATCCAGGTATAGCAACCTGTGGCCGGTGGAGATCGCACCGCCGGGCCTCTTCTGATCTGTCATCACTTGCAAGGCGAGCAGCCTGTCCCTGGCCGTTTGCGCATCGGTGATGCTGCAACGGCGGGACTTTCCGATGGTTCCCGACCTCGGATCGGCAATGCGGCCGCGCACCCGCACCCGACGGCGCGAGAGGCGCACGAACCGGCAACGCGGAACGGAAGCTAGGCTTTCGCCGCGCCGACGGATTTGCCGATGGATTTGAAAGCCAGCGCGACCACCTTGCGCATCACGCTCGGCAAGGCATAGTCGTCCAGTCTGTCGGCCTGCACCCAGACGATATCCGGCAATGTTTTTTCGCCGCACTTCGGGACGCTTGTATGGGCGAGCCGCAAGCGCAACTCAAAGTGCGTGAACACATGCCGCACCTCGCCGGCCGCGACGTGCCAATCGGCGGCAAGGGGGGCCAGAGCGAGGGCCGCCGCGTCGCTCCAGGTCTCGCCCCGCCAGTCGGTCGAAGGAATCTCCATCATGCCGCCAAGCAGTCCCTTTTCGGCCCGGCGGCGCAGTCCGATCGCGCCATCGTCGTTCGTCATCCAGAAGGCCACGCCATGGCGGACGGGACGGTCGGCCTTGGGCAGCTTGCGCGGATAATCCTCGGCATCGCCCGCGGTGAAGGCCGCGCAGTCGGGCCGCCAGGGACAGAGCGCGCATTTCGGCCGGGTCGGCGTGCAGATGGTGGCGCCGAGATCCATGATCGCCTGGGCATAGTCGCCCGGCCGCCGCTGCGGTGTCAGCTCCGCGGCCAGGGCGCGCAGTTCGTCCTTGGCCTTGGGGAGGGGCGTGGCGACGCGATGAATGCGGCTGATGACACGCTCGACATTGCCGTCGAGAATCGTCGCCGGGCGGTCGAAAGCGATGGCGGCGATGGCCGCCGCCGTATAAGGACCGATCCCCGGCAGGGCCAGCAGTTCCGCCTCATCCGACGGAAACCGGCCGCCATGCGTGCGCACCACCACCTGGGCGCAGCGATGGAGATTGCGGGCGCGGGCGTAATAGCCGAGCCCGGCCCAGGCCGTCAGCACGGCATCGAGATCGGCGGCGGCGAGGTCCTCGACCCGCGGCCAGCGCGCGAGAAAGGCGTCGAAATAGCCTTTGACGGTGGCGACGGTGGTCTGCTGCAGCATGATTTCCGAAAGCCAGACCTGATAGGGGTCGGGCAGCTGCCCCGGCAAGGCCCGCCAGGGCATCACCCGCCGATGCCGGTCATACCAGTCGAGCAGCGCCTTTGGCGCCGGGGTCGGGGCCCGGGCCGGCGCTGGCGGAGGCATCGGCGTGTCTCTCGGCGCTTTGCGGGAGGGCGCGGTTCTTGTCTTCATGGCGAGCGGCACCTTAAACTCGGTCCATCATGACGACAAATGCGAAAAAGCCGGCCAAAGCCAAGCCGGTCACAGCCAAGACGGCGCCCGCCGAAGCGGGTGCAGGCGCCGATGCTGCAAGCGCCGCGCGAAAGCCGGCCAAGACAACGGCGTCGAAGACGCCGCCCGCCGAACGGCGCGGCTCGCTGGCGGCTCTGGCCGTCAATGTCCCGGCGATTACCCGGGCGGCGATCGGCAGCCGCGGTTTCGCCGAGGCCGGCCTCATCACGCATTGGGCGGAGATTGTCGGCGCCGAACTAGCGCGCGGCTGTCAGCCGGACCAACTGCGTTTCCCGCGCGGAAAGGACGGTGAGGGAGAAAGACGCGGCGGCACCCTGACCCTGCGCTGCATCGGCGCCATGGCGCTGGAACTGCAGCACCAGACGCCGCTGCTGCTGGACCGTATCAACAGCTATTTCGGCTACCGCGCCGTCGCCCAGCTCCGCCTCATTCAGGGCAGCCTGCGCCGCCGGCCGCAGCGCAACGCCGCCAAACTGCCCCCCCTGGCGCCGGCCGACCGTGCCGCCACCGAGGCCGATCTTGCCGCCCTACCGGAAAGCGACGTCAAGGATGCCTTGCGGCGACTCGGGGATGCCATCCGGCAGCGGTCAAAACTGCCAAAACGCCGCTGATCGACCCATCACGCCGTGCGACTCGCGGGAATCCCTGGCTTCACCCTAAGGGGCCGGAATGACTCACTAAATTGTGGCAAAGCCCGACTCCGGCCAGGGGTTGTGCCAACCTTGCACCGGGGCCCGAATCCTGCCAAAACCGGGCGGGGTGGGTTTCTGCCACCGGGCGCATTCCTTCGACTTTGTCGCTGGGATCAGCATCGCAACGTCTCGCCGCGTGATACCGGTGAACGTCGCCGGGCCCGATGGCAACCACGTGGCAAAGGTGCTGATGTGAACAAGAAGTTTCTGATCGCCCTGGCGGTTCTGGTGATTGTGGTGGTTGGCGGCCTCGCTGCCTGGCAGTTCTGGCCGGGCCAGCCCGCCGTGACGCAGACGGTCGATACGAGCAAGCTTTCGGCGATGCCCGACGTCCATCCCGACGACATTATTATCGGCGACGAGAAGGCGCCGATCACCATCATTGAATATTACTCGCTGAGCTGTCCGCATTGCGCCCATTTCGCCGAGGATATCTTCCCCCAGGTGAAAGCCGCCTATGTCGACACCGGCAAGGTGCGTTTCGTGATGCGCGACTATCCCTTGAACAAGCAGGCCCTGCAGGCCGCCCTGCTGGCGCATTGCCTGCCCAAGGAAGCTTTCCTGACCATCACCGACGTGCTGTTCAAGTCGCAGGCGAGCTGGCTGGTGGAGGATGCGACACAGCCTTTGGCCGCCGTGGCCAAGACCGCCGGGATCGACGACCAGAAATTCGCCCAGTGCCTGAGCGACAAGGCGGCGCAGGACAAGATCATCGCTTCGCGCAAGGAGGCGGAAGAGAAGTATCAGATCGATGCGACGCCGACCTTCCTGATCATGGATCAGAAGATTTCCGGCGCACGCGAATTCGAAGTGATGAAGCAGCTGATCGACGCCGAATTGCAGAAGATCAAGTAAGAGGATGAGTGATGGCGCCGGTTGCCGGCGCCATCGCCTCACCGGATAGACGGGAAACACGCAGCCTTGGTTCATTTTACAAAACTCCGCTTGCATGGCTTCAAGTCCTTCGTGGACCATACCGAGCTGTTGATTCAGCCGGGCATGACCGGCATCGTCGGACCCAATGGCTGCGGCAAATCCAATCTCGTCGAGGCGCTGCGCTGGGCCATGGGCGAAACCTCCGCCAAGCGCATGCGCGGCAGTGAAATGGACGACGTGATCTTCGGCGGCAGCGGCAATCGCCCGGCCCGCAACGTCGCCGAAGTCACCATCTGCCTCGACAACGCCGACCGCAAAGTCCCCGCCCAGTTCAATGATAATGACGAGCTGGAAGTCAGCCGCCGCATCGATCGCGGCGAAGGCTCCAGCTATAAGGTCAATGGCAAGGACAGCCGGGCCCGCGACGTGCAATTGCTGTTCGCCGATTCCGCTACCGGCGCCCATTCGACCGCTCTGGTGAGCCAGGGCCGCATCGGCGCCATCATCAACGCCAAGCCGACCGATCGCCGGTCGCTGCTGGAAGAAGCTGCCGGTATCACCGGCCTGCATTCCCGCCGCCACGAGGCGGAACTGCGCCTCAAAGCGGCGGAAGCCAATCTGGCCCGTCTCGACGACGTCATCGTCACCCTGGAAAGCCAGCTTTCCGCCTTGAAGAAACAGGCGCGCCAGGCCTCGCGCTATCGCAACCTCAATGACCAGATCCGGCGCGCCGAGGCCTCGCTGTTCCATCTCCTCTGGCAGGATGCGGCGCAGCGCCGCCAGGCAGCGGAAGAAACGCTGACCGCGGCGGAAACCGCCGTCGTGTCGCTGACCAGCGCCGCCGTCATCGCCGCCACCCAGCAGAGCGAAGCGGCCATCGTCCTGCCCGGCCTGCGCCAGGCGGAAGCGGAAGCAGCCGCCGAGTTGCAGCGCCTGACCATCGCCCGCGCCCAGCTTGACCAGGAAGAGCAGCGTGTCGCCAGTGCCAAGGCCGATGCCGAACGCCAGCAGCGCGATATCGAGACGGATACCGCCCGCGAACGTGCCCTCGCCGAGGATGCGGTCCAGGCACAGGAGCGCCTGCTTGAAGAGCGCGCCCAGCTGGAAGAGACCGCCGCCAGCGAGATCGCGCAGACGGAAGAAGCCGCCGCCGCCGTTTCCGAAGCCAATGCCGAGGTCGATGCCTGCGAAAGCGACCTGTCGCAATTGACCCAGACGGTGGCCGCCAGCGAGGCCCGCCAGGCCGCCCTGCAGCGTCGTCTTGGCGAGCTCAATCAGCGGCTTGACCGCCTGCGCATGCGGGCCGGCGAAGTGGCACTGGAAAAGGAACGCCTCGCCGCCGAAATCGACAACGATATCGAAATGCTGGCCGCGCGCGATGCCGCCGGCCAGGCCGAGATGGAGCTGGAGCAGGCGCAGCAGGCGCTGACGGAAGCCGAAACCGGACGCCAGGCCGGCGCCGAACGCGAAGCGCAGTTGCGGACGAGCCTGCAGCAGGCTGAGGCCGTGCGGGCGCGCATGAAGGCGGAAATCGAGGCCCTCTCCTCGCTGCTGGCCGAGGCCGAATCCGATATGTGGCCGCCGGTGGTCGATCTCATCACCGTCGCCAGCGGCTATGAGGCGGCTCTGGGCGCCGCCCTCGGCGATGATCTGCAAGCATCACTGACGGAAGGGGCGCCGGTCCATTGGCGCGATCTGCCGCCCGATCCCGCCGCCCCCGCTTTGCCGGCCGGCGCGGAGACCATGGCCCAGCATGTCACCGGTCCTGCCGCCCTGCTGCGCCGCCTGAGCCAGATCGGCGTCGTTGCCGATGAAGCGACGGCGCGTCAGTTGCAGGCGCAGCTGGCGCAGGGCCAGCGTCTGGTCACCCGCGACGGCGCCATGGTGCGCTGGGACGGTCTGACGCTGGCGGCCGGCGCGCCCACCGCCGCCGTGCAGCGCTTGAAGCAGAAGAACCGCCTCGCCGATCTGCAGGGCGAGCTCGTCGGCGCCGAGGAAAACTGGGCGATGGCCCAGCAGACGCATGAAGATGCCAAGGCGGCCATCGCGGAGCTGACCGCGCGCGAACAGACGGCGCGGCACAGCCTGCAGGCGGCCTATAACACGGCCCGTCAGGCGCGCGATCAGTTGAGCCGGGCGGAACAGACGCTGTCGCGCCTCAGTTCGCGCCGTGAAGCCCTCGACCAGCAGCGTGAATCGGTCGAAGCCGATATTTCCGAAGCGGCGATGGAACAAGCGGCGGCGGAAGACGAAATTGCCAATCTGCCCGATCTGCAGGCCGCACAGTTGCGTGTCGCCGAGTTGCGTCCCGTGCTTGCCGAAAAGCGCAGCAAGCTGGTCGAAGCCCGCGCCACGGATGAGCGCTTGCGCCGCGAGGCCGATCAGCGCCAGCAGCGCCTCATGGCGATCGCCCGCGACATCGAATCCTGGCAGAACCGCGCCGGCAATGCCCAGCGCCAGTTGGAGACTTTCGCCCAGCGCCGCGAGTTGGTCGTGGCCGAGCTGGAACGCCTGGAAATGTTGCCGACCGAGATCGCCGAGCAGAAGATGGCTCTGCTCGACCTCATCGAAACGGCCAGCTTCGCGCGGCAGCAGGCTGCCGATGCCCTGGCCGAAGCGGAGACCAATCTTTCCCAGGCCGACCGCGCCTTGAAGGGCGAGGAAGGCCGTCTGGTGGAGGCGCGCGAGAACAAGGTCCGTGCCGAGGCCGCCATCGCCCAGGCCCAGGAAGCCTATCAGACCCTGACCGAGCGCATCCGCGAACGCCTCGAATGCTCGCCTGAGGAAGTGCTGGCTCTGGCCGAGCTGGAACCGGGCGAACCGATGCCGGAACGCGACCAGATCGAGCAGCGGCTGCACCGCCTGATGCGCGAGCGCGAGAATATCGGTCCGGTCAACCTGCGCGCCGAAGCCGAATCCGACGAGCTCGACCAGCAATTGAGCGGCATGCAGGGCGAGAAATCCGATCTCATCAATGCCATCTCGCGCCTGCGCCAGGGCATCAACAGCCTCAATCGCGAAGGCCGGGAGCGTCTGCTGGCGGCCTTCGAACTGGTTAACGGCCATTTCGAGAAGCTGTTCACCGATCTTTTCGGCGGTGGCCGCGCCCATCTGAAGCTCACCGAGGCGGAAGATCCGCTGGAAGCCGGCCTCGAGATTCTTGCCAGCCCGCCGGGCAAGCGCCTGCAGGTCATGTCCCTGCTCTCCGGCGGTGAGCAGGCCTTGACTGCTTTGGCCCTGCTGTTCGCCGTCTTCCTGGTCAATCCGGCGCCGATCTGCGTGCTCGACGAGGTCGACGCGCCGCTCGACGACGCCAATGTGGAACGCTTCTGCAACTTGGTGCAGTCGCTGGGCCGCAGCACCTCCACCCGCTTCCTGGTGATTACCCACCATCGTCTGACCATGGCCCGCATGGATCGCCTGTTCGGCGTCACCATGGCGGAGCGCGGCGTCTCGCAATTGGTCTCGGTCGATCTGCAACAGGTCGAAGAGCTGAAAGCCGCCAGCTAAGCGTTACTGAAAGGCCTTTTGCCGGGGTGCGACAAAAGGCCTTTTTATTAATGTTTTCAGTCGGTTAGATTTCCCTGAATCAACTTGACACGAGTCAGGCCCGCCCGTATGTTTCGCGCGCCTGCGCGCTGCTGAGGGGTGGCGTGCGGGTGGCGTTTGCCAAGGGGATATCTCGAGGTTCCACAGCATGACCGAGAAAGACCCGGAGCGGCTCAAAGAGTTCGAAGCGCGGCTTAAATCAGCGCGCGAGCGGATCGAGGGCCCGTCCGGATCGGACATGCAGAACGCGCCCGGCGACAGCAAGATGGCTGCCGCGGGCCTGCGGATGAGCCTCGAGCTGGTCGTCGGCATCGTGTTCGGTCTCGGCCTTGGTTGGACTCTCGACCATTGGCTCGGCACCAAGCCCTGGTTCATGATCATTTGCATGTTCCTCGGGCTCGGTGCCGGGATTTCGAACATCATGCGCTTCGCCCGGACTCTGCAAAACGGCCAGAAATAGGATTCATGCAACCGGCATGGCCGGCTGCAGCGCGGGCGCAAGTCCGGCAGGAAAACGACAGGGCCTTGGCCCTGCTCAAATCAACGGGGTCAGGCGACCCCGCAAGGAATGGGGTTGGCACCGTGGCCGCAGAACATGAGAGCCCGTTAGAGCAGTTCAAGATCGAGCCCCTTGGCGGCGAGATGCATCTCTTCGGCTACGACGTCTCGTTCAACAATTCGGCGCTCTGGATGCTGATCGTGATCGGCGTGATCACCGCCTTCATGCTGGTCGGCATGCGCAAGCAGGCGATCGTGCCGGGCCGCTGGCAGGCCTTCGTCGAATTCCTGCACGATTTCATCGCCAATATGCTGAAAGAGAACGTCGGTCCCGAGGGCAAGAAGTATTTCCCCTGGGTGTTCTCGATTTTCGTCTTCGTGCTGTTCGCCAATCTGATCGGCCTGCTGCCGGGCGCCTTCACGGTCACCAGCCACATCATCGTCACCTTTGCGCTTGCGTTGATGGTCTTCATCACCGTCACCGTCATCGGCTTCGCGCGCCACGGTTTCCACTTCCTGTCCTTCTTCGTCCCGAAGGGCGCGCCGGTCTGGCTGCTGCCGCTGATGATTCCGATTGAGATCATCTCCTACTTCATCCGTCCGCTGTCGCTGTCGATCCGACTTTTCGCCAACATGGTGGCCGGCCACGTCATGCTGTTCGTGCTGGGCAGCTTCGTGGTGCCGTTGGGCCTGGTCGGCTTCTATGTTTCCGGCCTGGTGCCGCTGGCGGCCATCACCGCCATCATCGGTCTCGAATTCCTGATCGCCTGCTTGCAGGCCTATGTGTTCGCCATCCTGACCTGCATCTATCTCAACGACGCCGTTCACATGCATCATTGAGATCGGGCCGGTTACACGTATCAACCTAACTTTTCCAGAAGAGGACTTTCAAAATGGACGCACAAGCTGCTCGTTACATCGGCGCCGGTATCGCTGCTCTCGCCCTCGGTGGCGCTGGTATCGGCCTCGGCATCCTGTTCGGCAACTTCATGAACGGCGCCCTGCGCAACCCGGCCGCTTCCGCGAAGCTGTTCGGCAACATGATGCTGACCTTCGCCCTCGTCGAAGCGACCGGTCTGATCGCCTTCGTCGTGGCGATGCTCATCCTGTTCGTCTAAGACCGAATCATTACTTCTGGCCCTGCGCGGGCAGCCACCCGATCACGTCGATGACCCGGTTGGCTGCCGCGCCGCGGCGGAGAGAGAGCCATGCCTCAGCTCGACGTAACAACTTTCTCGCCGCAGCTTTTCTGGCTGGCGATTTCCTTCATTGTGCTTCTGGTCCTGATGTCGCGCCTGGTCCTGCCGCGCGTCGGCAAGGTACTGGGGCAGCGTGAGGAACGCATCGGGGGCAACCTCGAAAAGGCGGAAAAGCTCAAGGCCGAGGCCGATGCCGTCCTCGCCGCCTATCACAAGGCGATGGCCGATGCCCGCGCCCAGGCACAGGCGGCCTTGACGGCCGCCGGTGCGGAAATCGCGGCCACGGCCGCAGCCCGCGAAGGCGAATTCGCCAAGAAGCTGGCGGAGCAGACTGCGGCAGCCGAAGCGCGCATCAAGGCCAGCAAGACCGAGGCTCTGGCCGAAGTGCGCAATGTCGCCGCCGATCTGGCCGCAGCCATGACGTCGAAACTGACGGGCATCGCCGTCGGCAGCGGCGATACGGCGACCACCATCGACGCTGTCCTCAAGGAGCGCAACTGATGGAATGGATCAATAATCCGCATTCCTGGGTCAATATCGGCCTGCTCATCTTCCTCGTCTTTGCCGGCCCGAAGATTTGGCGCGGTCTCGCCAGCTTCCTCGACCAGCGGTCGATGAAGATCAAGGCGGATCTCGACGAAGCGCAGAAGCTGAAGGACGAAGCCCAGGCGCTCCTGGCCGAGTATCAGCGCAAGCAGCGCGATGCCCTGAAGGAAGCCGAGGAGATCGTCGCCAGCGCCAAGGTCCAGGCCCAGCGCGAGATCAAGGAGGCCGCCGCCAATCTGGCGGCGAGCCTGTCCCGCCGCGAAGCCGCTGCCCTGGAAAAGATCGCCCAGGCGGAAGCCCAGGCGGTGGCGGAAGTGCGCCGCGAGGCCGTCGATGTGGCGACCGCGGCGACCAGCCGCCTGATCGCCCAGGTCCTTGACGACGCCAAGGCCAGCGCGCTGATCGACCAGTCGATCGCCGAGGTCAACCGCCGCCTGCACTGAGCAGCGACGCAGAAAACGCAAAAAGGCCGGCCCATCGAGCCGGCCTTTTTGTTGCCTTCACCCAGACCCGCGGTGCGACAGCGTATGGGAACCGCCGCCAGTAAGGTGTTGACGCGAGTGCTTACCAGCTGGCTGATCCGCGTTGGCCCCGAAGGACCCGATGTCGTGCCCCTGCTCGGCCTCAATTTGAACGCGAGCAGCGAAAAGGCCCTCTTGCTCCGGCTTGGCCTGCTTGGCGACTCAAGAGGGGCTATATAGCCGGCTGATCGATCACCCAGCGACACCCCAACCGCTCTCCGGCAAGGTCCTGAGCAGGTCGATAAAGGCCCGTAGTCCGGCGGGGACTTGGCGATGGCCGGGATAATACAGGAAGAGACCCGGATAAACTGGGCACCACTCTTCCAGCAACGCACAGAGTTTTCCTGTCTCCAGGTGTGGCGCCGCCAAGCGCTGCGGAATGAAAGCAATCCCCAAGCCCGCCAGCGCGGCCTCGACCATCAGCTCCGTGCGGTTCAGCATAAGCGGCCATTTACGTCCACGGCAATGGCATGGCCGCGTCGCTCGAATTCCCACTTATAGAGGCGGCCGTTCGGGGTACGAGATCGGATACAGACATGCCGCGCGAGATCGTCCGGCGTTGTCGGGCGCTGGCGCGACGCGAGATATGACGGCGCTGCGACGGGAATCATGCGAGATGGTCCGCCGATGCGCACCGCGACCATGTCGAGGGGCACGGCCTCGCCCAGCCGGAAGCCGGCATCATAACCTTCAGCAACGATATCGACGAAGGCCGGCTGAGCGACGAGTTCCACTATCATTTCCGGAAAGCGTTCCAGAAAAGCCGGAATAACCTTCTGCACCAGCATCATTGACACCGTCTCTGATGCGGTGAGCCTCAAGTTGCCTTTCGGCTGATCGCGCCCCGCGTCGATCTCGGCCAAGGCATCATCGAGATCCTGCAGAATTGGCCGGAGGCGGGCCACCAGACGCTCGCCTGCCTCGGTTGGCGAGACGCTACGCGTCGTCCTGTTCAGCAACCGGGTCCCGACCCTTGTCTCCAAGCCGCTCATCATGTGGCTGATGGTCGATGACGCCATATCCAGTTCGTCGGCAGCTTTGCGGAAGCTTCTATGCCTCGCGATCGCCGCCAAGGCCCTCAACTCGGCCAGTGACGGCTGTTCATACATGGCAAATCCGCATCATGTCATCCAAGATTACCCCGCTTATTTCAATCAATCTATATACCCACATTTGCAGCGTATCCACCTTCCCTTTTGGAGATGACATGGCCCGTACTTGGCTCATTACCGGCATCAACAGCGGCTTCGGGCGCGAGATGACTGAGCAACTTCTCGCGCAAGGCGATCGCGTCGCCGGCACCATCCGTAAGCTGGATGCCGTTGACGATCTCAAGGCGAAATATGGTGACCTGCTTTGGACAGCCCAGCTCGACGTGACTGATGTCTCGGCTATCCGCGAGGTCGTGAGCAGGGCATTTGAAGATATCGGAAAGATCGACGTCATCGTGAACAATGCCGGCTATGGGCTGTTTGGCGCGGCGGAAGGGCTGGCCGACGAACAGATCATGCACCAGATCAACACCAATTTGGTTGGACCAATCCAGGTGACGCGCGCTGCCTTGCCATATCTTCGCTCCCAGGGCGGCGGTCGAATCTTGGCGCTCTCTACCTATGGCGGCCAAGCGACCTACCCGGGCGCATCGCTCTATCATGCGAGCAAGTGGGGCCTCGAGGGCTTCTTCGATTCGATTGCTGGCGAGGTCGCGCCCTTCAACATCGGCGTGACGATCATCGAACCTGGGGGTGCTCGCACCCAGTTCCGCAGCACCGCCGGCGCGTCCATGGGTGCTGAGCCTGAAGCCTATAAAGGTACGCCAGTTGGCATGGTCCGCACCGTTCTCAGCGATCCGGCTCGCGTTCCAAACGGGGATCCGTCTAAAATGGTCAAGGTCATGATCGACAGCGTAGATCAAACGCCGGCGCCCAAACGAATCGTGCTCGGTACTGACTCCTACACAATAATCCTGAAGGCACTCAGCGAACGGCTCGCAACCGTCGAGGCGCAGAAGGATCTCGCCGCTTCCACGGATTTTCCCGCGGGAAGTTGACACGCCACGCGAACGTAATGCGCGCGCTGATTCAGCGGGGTGCCGCGGCGGGCGAACCTATGATCAGGGAAAATCGCTGCTCGATATCAACGTCACCCAATGAGAGGTCGGACGGTGATCGTTTAATTTCGAGATCTACGATGGGCGGTTACCGCGTCGCACTACCGCCTGTTCGATGAGCTTGTCGAGATAGGCACTATCTGATGGCGCCGAAACCAGAAGTAAATCTGCGACCAGGGAAGAATGTGCGACGAGCGCGGCCGCTTCGATTATTGGGACGGTTACCGACCCAGCAGAAAGGGCTCTCTGGACCAGGGGCGTGGCTAATTCTCCATGCGTTCCGGTTGTGCTGTCTGGCAACGGCGGCAATTGACGATCCGGAAGCGAGGACTCTGCAACGATGCCTCGCTTCTCTTCTTCACTCCATCGCCGCTGCTGGCGGCGTGGCCCCGATGTTACTCCGCCCATCTAAGTGCCACTAAAGAAATAAATGGGCACTAAGCTGCCCAATAGGGGTATTTTAGATCGAGCAATATGGATTGGAAGGCGGCCGGGGCCGTATGCTCACGGTGGTGCCAATCCACCGCGGGTAAGACTCTGCGCGGCTGCGGCGCGCAGGTTCCCTTCAGGCCGCATTCAGCGCCGGCGCCCGCGTGCCGCGAATCTCAGCCAGGATGTGGCCGAAGAGGGCCACCAGGACGATCGCACCGCCGATCTGGGTGGCGTGGGATGGAACATCGTTCATGAAAAGCCAGGTCCAGAGCGGCGTCAACGGCACCTCCAGCGCCGTCAACAGGCTGGCCGAGGCGGCGGAGATTCGCCGGGTGCCGACGACATAGAGCGCCAGCCCGCAGGCATTCTGAACCACGCCGAACAGCACGATGAGCCCGAAATCGGTCGCCGTCACCTGGTGCAGGTCGACAAACCACACCGTCACCAGCGAGCAGAGAAAGGAGCCGCCCGCCATCGCCGGCAGCATCTGCACCGTGCGATAGTGGCGCATGATGGTGCCGAGGCCGGCAACCGTGAGCGCCATCATGACGGCGAGCGCCTTGCCCAGCAAAGAACCGCCACCGCCGCTCCCCGCCACCATATAGAGCACGCCGCAACAGGCGACGAAGCTCGCCATGAGCGTGCCCCAGCCGGCGCGCTCGTGGATGAAGAGATAGGCGAAGCCGGCGGTCAGGAACGGCGCGGTGGCATAGATCACCATGGCGTCGGCGACCGAGGCATAGCGGATTGCGCCCAGCCCGCAGATCATGCTGGCGCCCGCGAGCGCCGCTGCCGCCAGCGTCGGCCACCTTATGTTCATCAAGACGCGGATTGCCGCGCGCCGCTCAACTGCGGCGAAGATCAGCATCACCGATGCGCCGGATACCAGGCCGCGCAGGAAAACAATCGTCATCAGATCGGCTTTGATCGACAGCATGAACAAGCCGCTGAGCGACCACAGCAGCGCCGAAAGCGCAACATAGGCCAGGCCCAGCCGGCGCTGCTTTTGATCATCAAGGGTCACGGGAAGGACCTGCGCGAAGAGCCTGGAAGTTGGACGGGAAACATCCCTTATCATTCCCAGGACTTATTGCCAAAGGACTTATTGCCAATCGGGCCGCGGCCGCGGGCAACTTTTGTGACCGCACTTCGGATCGGCCGCGGCTATGCGTGGATCGATCCGACCGCCGCCACCAGCCGGTCGATCTCCTCTTCCGCGTTGTAGTAGTGCACCGAGGCGCGCACCACATCGGCCAGATGCCGGGCGGTCATGTCGAGATAGGTCGATGAGCGGCGGGAAACCGAGACATTGATCCCGCTCCTGGCGAGGCCTGCCTTGATATCGGCGGAGGCGACGCCTTCCCTGGTGAAGGTGACGATGCCGCCCTGCTCTTCGCCGATATCGCGCACGATGACCCCCGGCAGGGCCGCCAGTTTCTGCCGCAGGATCGCCGCCTTGCGGCGCAGATCGGCTTCGATCGCCGGCAGGCCGATCGCCAAGGCGTAGTCGACCGCGGCGCCGAGGCCGAGCACGCCGGCCACCGAACGCTCCCAGTTCTCGAAGCGCTTGGCATCGGGCAGCATCTCGTAGCGATCGGCGGCCACCCAGTTCGCCGCATGAAGATCGAGAAACGGCGGTTCCAGCCGGTCGAGCCAGGCCCGCCGCACATAAAGGAAACCGGTGCCCCGCGGTCCCCGCAGATATTTACGGCCGGTGGCAGAGAGGAAATCGCAGCCGATCGCCTCGACATCGACCTGCAGCTGGCCGACCGACTGGCAGGCATCGAGAAGATAGGGAATGCCGTGTGCGCGGGCGATCGCGCCGACCGCCGCCGCCGGCTGGATGAGGCCGCCATTGGTCGGCACATGGGTGATGGCGATCAGCTTCACGCGCGCATCGATCAGATCGCGCAGCGCCGTCACGGAGATCTGACCGTGATCGTCATTGGGCACGGCAAGGATTTCGACGCCCTGCCGCCTGGCGATCTGCAGGAAGGCGATGTAGTTGCTGGCATATTCCGCGACCGAGGTCAGGATACGATCGCCGGGCTGGAAGCGCAGCGAATAGAACGCCATGTCCCAGGCCCGGGTGGCATTCTCGATCAGCGCCACTTCGTCCGGCGCGCAATTGATCAGCCGGGCGATCGAGGCATAAACGGCCGCCTGCTGTTCCGCGGCCTTCGCCGCCGCCTCATAGCCGCCGATCATGCTCTCCAGCTGCACATGCCCGATCTGGACATCGAGCACCGGCTGCGGCGGCAGGGATGAGCCGGCATTGTTGAAATGCGCGACATGGCGGCAGCCGGGCGTCTCGGCGCGAAGGCGCTGCAGATCGATGCTCATGGATCGCGCTCCTCTTGAGTCGACGCTTTCAAAAAACAATATCCGCCGCCGGCCACAAGGTCACCGTGGAGCTGCCGAGGACGCGATTGTGATGGGCGATGATCTGCGCCGCCGTCAAGCCGCCGCCGTCATAGGTGGAATGGGCATCGGCCGCGAGAATAACGTCATAGCCGAGATTACGCGCCACGCGACAATTGGTGTCGATGCAGTACTCGGTCTGCAGGCCGGCGATGACGAGCTGCTTTACCCCCGCCTCCTTCAGCCGCAGATCCAATTCGCCGCTGACGAAGGCGCTGGAGGTCTCTTTTTCGACCACCGGCTCGCCGGCGACCGGCGCCACGGCGGGGTGATGATACCAATCGGGCGACAGGCGTTCGAGCTCGCTGCCCTCCTCGTGATGCTGCACATGCAGGACGGGGACGCCGGATGCCCGGGCGCGCCGCAGCAGATCGGCGCAGCGGCCGATGACGGTCTCGGCCTCATGCAGACCCTGCGGTGCGTTGATCAGGCCGAGCTGAATGTCGATGAGAAGTAGCGCCGTTTTGCCGCTGGATTGCGCCGTCATGATTGCCTCACTCACTGCACGCGATACGCCAAAGTCCAAAATGCGAATCGCCGTCTATCTTATGGAAGAGCGGCGGAGGCTTGCAACAATGCATGCGAAAAGTGGAGGGCAAAGCCCTCCACCATTCCGTCCGGGCATTTCCGCGTCGGTCTTGCGGACTATTCCGCCGCTTTCTTCGCTGCGTCGGGCTTCCAGCGCAGCACCGGATTGCGCGCGGCCAGGGTCTCGTCGAGGCGGCGGCGCGGCGTGTGATAGGGCGCGTTCTCGAAATAGGCGGCATCGCCCGCCTTGGCCCGTTCGGCCAGCCCCTTCACCACCTGGATATAGTGGTCGAGCCCGTCCTTGCTCTCGGTCTCGGTCGGCTCCATCAACAGCGCGCCATGCACCACCAGCGGGAAATACATGGTCATGGGGTGATAGCCTTCGTCGATCATCGCCTTGGCGAAGTCGAGTGTGGTGACACCGGTATCCTGCAGGAATTCGTCGTTGAACAGGGCCTCATGCATGCAGGTGCCGGGAAAGGCCGGCGTCAGCGTGTCCTTGAGGCCCGCCAGGATGTAATTGGCATTGAGCACGGCATCGCCCGATGCCTGCCGCAAGCCGTCCGCGCCGTGGCTCAGCATATAGGCCAGCGCGCGGGTGAACATGCCCATCTGGCCATGGAAGCCTTTCAGGCGGCCGAAAGCCGTGCCGCCGGCATCATGCTCCTTGAGGTCGAAGCCATTCGGGCCATGCGTGACGTAAGGCAGCGGCGCATAGGGCGCCAGGGCCGCCGACAGCACCACCGGGCCCGCTCCCGGACCGCCGCCGCCATGCGGCGTGGAGAAGGTCTTGTGCAGGTTGATGTGCATGGCATCGACACCGAGATCGCCGGGCCGGACGCGGCCGACGATGGCGTTGAAATTGGCGCCGTCGCAATAGAAGTAGCCGCCGATCGCGTGGATCGCATCGGCGATGTCGATGATGTCGTTCTCGAACAGGCCGCAGGTATTGGGATTGGTGATCATGGTGCCGGCGACATCCGGGCCGAGCTTGGCCTTGAAGGCCTTGAGATCGACCCGGCCGCGCGCATCGGCCGGCACCGGATCGACCTCGTAGCCGCAGGCCGCTGCCGTCGCCGGATTGGTGCCATGGGCCGATTCCGGCACCAGGATGCGCTTGCGCGCATCGCCCTTGGCCAGCAGCGCCGCGCGGATCGTCATGATGCCGCAAAGCTCGCCATGGGCGCCGGCGGCGGGCGACATGGCCACCGCCGGCATGCCGGTCAGGGTCTTCAGCCAATGCGACAGGTGGTCGATCAAGGCGAGCGCGCCCTGCACCGTGGAGACCGGTTGCAGCGGGTGCAAGTCGGCAATGCCAGGCAGCCGCGCCACTTTCTCGTTGAGGCGCGGATTGTGCTTCATGGTGCAGGAGCCCAGCGGATAGACATTCATGTCGATCGCGAAGTTCTTCTGGCTGAGCTTGGTGTAGTGGCGCACCACCTGCGGCTCGGAAAGGCCGGGCAGACCCACCGCCTGTTTGCGCTTGAGGCCGCCGAGGCGGTCCTTATGCTGCGGCACGGCCGGCAGATCGACCGCCGTGCGGCCGGACGCATCCTGTTCGAAGATCAGCGGCTCTTCAATCTGCAGCGCCTTGTTGCCGGAAATCGTGTTCATGACAGCACCTCTTTCAGCGCCGCTTCCAGCGTCGCGATATCTTCATCCGTTACCGTCTCCGTCGCGGCGATGAGCAGCAGGTTTTCCAGCTCAGGCTTATCGGGCGACAGCCGCGAGACCGGCACACCGCCGAGAATGCGGCGCTTCGCCAATTGCTCGACCGCGGCAGCGGCCGGTTGCGCCAGCTTCACGGTGAATTCGTTGAAGAAGGCCGGCGTCAGGACCTCGATGCCCTTGATCGCCGCCAGCCGGTCCGCGAGACGCGACGCCGTCGCATGATTGAGCTCGGCAAGCTGGCGCAAGCCGGCCTCGCCCAGCAAGGTGAGATGGATGGTGAAGGCAAGGGCGCACAGACCCGAATTGGTGCAGATATTGCTGGTCGCCTTCTCGCGGCGGATATGCTGCTCGCGGGTCGACAGCGTCAGCACCCAGCCGCGCCGGCCTTCGGCATCGACCGTCTGGCCGGCCAGCCGCCCCGGCATCTGGCGCAGATATTTGTCGCGCGTGGCGAAGAGGCCCACATAGGGTCCCCCATAGCCGAGCGCATTGCCGAGCGACTGGCCTTCGGCGGTGACGATATCCGCCCCCATCTCGCCCGGCGGCGTCAGCAGGCCAAGCGAGATGATCTCGGTGACCGCCACGACCAGCAGCGCCCCGGCGGCATGCACCGCCGCGGCGAGCTTCGTATAGTCGCGCACATTGCCGTAGAAGTCGGGATATTGCACGACGACGCAGGACGTGTCCTTGTCGACCAGCGCCATCAGGTCTTCGCCGCCCTGCGGTGCCGGCGGTGGCGTCACCACCTGAAAGCCGGTGTATTTCGCCAGCGTTTCGATCACTTCGCGGTAATGCGGGTGCAGGCCGCCGGAAATCACCGCGCGTTTGCGCCGGGTGATGCGGTTGGCCATCTGCACCGCTTCGCAGGTCGAGGTGGCGCCGTCATACATCGAGGCATTCGCGACATCCATGCCGGTCAGCAGCGCGACCTGGCTCTGGAACTCGAAGAGATATTGCAGCGTGCCCTGCGTCACTTCCGGCTGATAGGGCGTATAGGAGGTCAGGAACTCGCCGCGCTGGATCACGTAGTCCACTGTCGCCGGCACGTGATGTCGGTAAGCACCGGCACCGAGAAAACTCGGACAGGAAGCGGTACCGAGATTCTGCGATGCGAAATGCTGCATCAACCGCTCGACCGCGAGCTCGCCCTGGTGATGGGGCAGTTCTGCGATGGGCGCCTTCAGCAGCGCCTTCTGGGGAACGTCGGCATAGAGGCTCTCGACCGAGGGCACGCCGATCTTGGCGAGCATTTCCCGTCGGTCGGCTTCGGTCAGCGGCAGATAGCGCATGATGGAATGTCCGTTTGACTGATGCGTGTCGGCGACGGCCCCGCACCGTCGCCTGATCCGTTACTGGCAAAGCGCCTTATAGGCGGCCTCGTCGAGCAGGCCGGCGAGCTGGCCCTGATCGGCGATCTTCAATTTGACGAACCAGCCTTTGCCCTGCGCATCCTCGTTCACCGTCGCCGGGGCATCGCTCAGCACGGAATTGACCTCGATCACTTCGCCGCTGACCGGGGCATAGACCTCGCTCGCCGCCTTCACCGATTCGACCACCGCCATCTCCTTGCCCTGCTCGACCTTGCGGCCGACCTCCGGCAATTCGACATAGACGACATCGCCCAGCTGCTCCTGCGCGTAAGGCGTAATGCCGACCGTCACGGTATCCCCCTCGATACGCACCCATTCATGTTCCTTGGTGTAGCGCAGATCGCTCATCACTCACTCCCTGTTGAGACGTCTTCGACTGGCAGCGCAGTCATTCACAAAAAAGACAGCCGGCTTCGACTGGCGGCAAAGCAAAGCTCAGCCGCGCCGATAGCGATGCGGCACGAAAGGCATGGCAACGATCTTCGCCGGCAGGGCCTTGCCGCGCACCAGCAGCTGCACGGCGGTGCCGGGCGTCGCCTGGGCCTTGGCGACATAGCCCATGGCGATCGGACCGTTGACGCTGGGGCCGAAGCCGCCCGAGGTGATCTCGCCGATCACCTGGCCCGCGTCATCGGCGATTTCGGTATGGGCGCGTGCCGGTGCCTTGCCTTCTGGCAGGATGCCGACACGCTTGCGGCTGATGCCGTCTGCCCATTGACGCTGCAATTGCCCGGCGCCGGGAAAGCCGCCCTGCTCGCGCCGGCGTTTGGCAATCGCCCAGCTGAGATCGGCTTCGACCGGCGTCGTCGCCGTGGTGATGTCATTGCCATAGAGACAGAGCCCGGCTTCCAGCCGCAGCGAATCGCGGGCGCCGAGCCCGATCGGCTTCACCTCCGGCTGCGACAGCAGCAGACGGGCAAAAGCGACCGCGCGATCCGCCGGCACGGAAATCTCGAAGCCGTCTTCGCCGGTATAACCGGAACGGGTGGCGATGCAGTCCGTGCCGCCGATGCTGAGGTGACGCGCCGTCATGAAGGTCATGGCCGCACTCTCCGGGGCCAGGCGCGCGATGACGGCAGCGGCCTGCGGCCCCTGGATTGCCAGCAGGGCGCGGTCGGCGAGTTCCGTCACCTGGCAGCGGTGGCTGAGATTGGCTTTGAGATGGGAGAGATCCTGCGTCTTGCAGCCGGCATTCACGACCATGAAAAGGTGGTCGCCGGATTGATCGCTGAGGCGGCTGACCATCAGGTCGTCGAGGATGCCGCCCTGATTGTCGGTGAAAAAGCTGTAGCGCTGGCGGCCCGGTTGCAACCCCAGGAAATCCGCCGGGCAAAGCCGCTCCAGCGCGCTGGCAGTCGCCTCATGACTTTCCGCCTGCAGGCGCACCTGGCCCATATGCGAGACGTCGAACAGGCCGGCGGCGGCGCGGCAATGCAGATGTTCGGCGAGGATACCGGCGGGATAATTGACCGGCATCTCATAGCCGGCGAAGGGCACCATCTTGGCCCCCAGCTCGACATGCAGATCATGGAGCGGCGTACGGCTCAGTGGAGCGTTGGAATCCAAGATATCCTCCGACAGATATTGCGGGCACATCGCAATCCGCCTGGGATGATCCATACGGGATGGCGATGCGTCCCCCCTCTGTCCTTGGAACCTGAGAGATTGGCCTAGCGGCTATCCTGCATTGCCAGCAGGTCGGCCGCATCGGTTTACTCCGTCGGTGAGGCGTGCCCAGGTGTGGGGCCGCCCGCTTTCCAGAGTGTTGACCCCGCTGCGGTCCTTTTGCCTGAGAGTTTCCGGGGGCGGTTGCTCCTTCGGCGCCGGCCGATGATCGCTCTGGTCACCGGACGGTCTCTCCCTCAGCGGGTTACCTTCGGGCCAGAGGATGGGCCGGCGACAAATATCCGTCAAGCGGCAATTTTTATACAGATAGCGGCATATGAAATGCCGCTATCCGTCTTTTCCGGTCCGAGCCGCCGGCCCTGGGGCCGGCGGTTTTCGCCACTGGATTTCGTTATTGGCGCCGATTGCGCTTGTTGTATTCGAGCTGCTCTTTGGTCAGATCGAGGCCGATATAGATCCGGTAGTAGTCGCCGTTCTCATTGGCTTTGGGAAAGACCTTTATCGGGTCGATTTCATCGATGGTGATGTTGCCGACCTGGCCCTTGCTGAAATCAATGTCGACGTCGAAGACATCTTTCTTCAACCGCTCGCCGCCGGGACCGGTGATGGCGACGAAGTATTTGAAACTGGCCTTGTCGCCGGTGAATTTCGGCCCGCGCGTCGCAGCAAGCTGGAGCTTGATCGCGGTGCGGATGTAATTCGGACTCTCGTCCTCCGAATAGACGCAATAGCTCGTGAAGGTATCGACATGCGCCTCATAGGCGATGTCGGAGAGATCCGTTCCGTTGCCGGCAAATTGCGTCAGGTACTGGGTTTGGCTCGGAACGAAGATACCCGGGCAAGGCGGCGGCGGACCTTTGCTGTTCGAACCGCAAGCGGTCAAACCGCCTGCCATGACGGCAAGCAAAGCCATCGCCGGCAAGCGCCTGCGACGCAGCAGCCCTTGCAGCAGCGTCAGGAAGGCTCGGCCCGACTCCGCAAGGTCAGGCACCGAATTTTCGGGAGACAGGCTCATCAACGATCCTTGTTTGTCAGATGGGTGCGATAGCGTCGCAGGATGTCACAGCTTGCTGTGGGTCCCGTCGCAGAAGGGCGGCGTGCCGGAATGCTTGCAGCCGCAAAAGAAGACCGTCTTGGTCTCGGTGGCGTCGAATTTGACGGGCGCGAAGCCGCTGCCCATATGCGAACCGTCGCAGAAGGGCTGCTTCTTGCTCTTGCCGCAGGCACACCAGAAATAGGATTTGCCGGCCGTCACGTCGACCTTGAACGGTGCCTTCTGGGCAATCTGCGCTTCGCTCATGATACGTCTCCCCTGCCGTCGCTTCCGTAACCGGCGCTTGCCCGGCAGGCCCGATCCCGGCCGCCGGTGTAGCGCTTCCTTAAGTCGCTCCGCGCCCGCCGATAAAGCCCGGCCGCCCCTGCGGGGAACGAGGTTAATGCGCCGGAACTCTAAAGAACCGGCCAGGGTTAAACAAGCGCCCAAAGCTGCGGCGAAGGGCCCGGGCCGCCCCCATTCCGGCACTTCCGACAGGCAGCGGAAAGCCGCAAATGGACATGTGGCGGGTCGGAACCGGGCGAACCGGCCGGCCTGTGCTCGGCTATCCTGACAATCGTCGGATCGATCCTGAAAAGCCCTGCTAAATGCAGGTGATAACAGCGGAATTGTCGGTTGCCGGAATGCTTGAAACTTCTATATTCCAGGGAAGTGAAACCGGGAACCTGACCATGCAAAAACCGAACCTGACCCTGCATCTGGCGGCACCGCGCGGCTTTTGCGCCGGTGTCGATCGTGCGATCCAGATTGTCGAGAAGGCCTTGGAGCGCTTCGGTGCGCCGGTCTATGTCCGCCATGAGATCGTCCATAATCGCCACGTCGTTGAAGAGCTGGAGCGCAAGGGCGCCATTTTCGTCGAGGAACTCGACGAGATTCCGGGCCAGTTTCCTGTGGTCTTTTCCGCCCACGGCGTGCCGAAGGTGGTGCCGGCGGAAGCCGAGCGCCGCAACCTGCTTTACCTCGATGCCACCTGCCCGCTGGTCAGCAAGGTGCATCGCGAGGCGGAAGGCCATTACAATGTCGGCCGCCATATCCTCCTGATCGGCCATGCCGGCCATCCGGAAGTAATCGGCACCATCGGCCAGCTGCCGCCGGGCGCGGTCACCCTGGTCGAGACGGTCGAGGATGTCGCCAAGGTCGAACTGCCGCAGACCGACAACCTCGCTTACATCACTCAGACCACGCTGTCGGTCGACGACACGGTCGACATCATCGACGCCTTGCGCGCACGCTTTCCGGCACTCCATGGGCCGCGCAAGGAAGATATCTGTTACGCCACGACCAACCGGCAGATGGCGGTGAAGGCGATTGCCGGCGATTGCGATCTGGTCCTGGTCATCGGCGCGCCGAATTCGTCGAATTCGCGCCGCCTTGTGGAAGTGGCGCGCGTCGCCGGCTGCACCAATGCGCATCTGGTGCAGAAAGCGGCGGAGATCGATTGGAACTGGTTCGAAGGGGTGAAGAGCGTCGGCATCACCGCCGGGGCTTCGGCGCCGGAGATCTTGGTGCAGGACGTGCTGGATGCCATCAACCAGCGCTATAACACCGTCATGGATGAGCATCCGGTCACGACCGAAACCATCCATTTCAAACTGCCGCGCGCGCTGACCGCCTGATCCCGCCACAGGTTCAGGGCAAGCGCGTCAGGCCTTGGGGGAATGACGGAACGGCTGCGGCAGCACGATCGTCCGAAACAGAAGCGATAGACTTCTGTTTCAGACGTGAATCGCGCTCTCCTCTGAATAAGGGCCGTTCCCGCTTTAACGGACGCGTTTGATTATTCATGGCTGTTTATACTGAAGTTCCTGACGGCGATCTCGCCGCCTTTCTCGAGCTCTATGACCTGGGGCACGTCGTCTCCTGCAAAGGCATTGCCGAAGGCGTCGAGAACAGCAATTACCTGCTGCAGACGACGCAGGGCAATTTCATCCTGACACTCTATGAGAAACGCGTCGCCCGCGAGGATCTGCCCTTCTTTCTTGGCTTGATGGATCATCTGGCCGCCAAGGGTCTCAGCTGTCCGACGCCGATCAAGGCGCGCGATGGCGAAGCCCTGCATGAATTATGCGGCCGGCCGGCTGTCATCGTCAGCTTCCTCAAAGGCGTCTGGCCGCGGCGACCGACCGAAAAGCATTGCCAGCAACTGGGCGCTGCGCTTGCCGATCTCCATCTCAAGGGCCACGACTTCGAGATCAAGCGCGCCAATGCGCTGTCATTGGCAGGCTGGCACAAGCTCGTCGAGGCAACCAAGGCGCGCGCCGACGAAGTGGAACCGGGTCTCGGCTCGGTGATCACCAAAGAACTCGCTTATCTTGAAGCGAACTGGCCGACGGATCTCGAGATCGGCGTCATTCATGCGGATCTTTTCCCGGACAACGTCTTCTTCCTCGATGACCGGCTCTCCGGCCTGATCGACTTCTATTTTGCCTGCACCGATTTCCTCGCCTATGACCTCGCTATCTGCATCAATGCCTGGTGCTTCGAACTGAACGGCAGCTTCAACGTGACCAAGGCGCGGCTTCTGGTGAAGAGCTACAACGCCGTGCGGCCGATCCCGGCGGCGGAAATGCAGGCCTTGCCGGTTCTCTGTCGCGGCAGCGCCCTGCGCTTCCTGCTGACGCGCCTCTATGACTGGCTGAACCATCCGCCCGGCGCCTTCGTCAAGCCGAAGGACCCGCTGGAATACCTGCGCAAGCTGCGCTTCCACCAGCAGGCGACCAGCGTCGCCGCCTATGGCGTGGACTGACCGGCTGATCAGGACGCGACTGCGCTATAGCCTTCGCTACGCCAATCGGATAAACAGCCGCAGATGAGCGAGATACAGACAGACTCCGGCGCGGCGAAGATCGTCGAGATCTATACCGATGGCGCTTGCAGCGGCAATCCCGGCCCGGGCGGCTGGGGCGCCATCCTGCGCTACGGCGCAACGGAAAAGGAACTCTCCGGCGGCGAAACCCCCACCACCAACAATCGCATGGAGCTGATGGCGGCGATCATCGCCTTGGAAACGCTGAAGCGGCCCAGCGAGGTGGCGGTCTATACCGACAGCCAGTATGTGAAGAACGGCGTCACCACCTGGATGCACGGCTGGAAAAAGAACGGCTGGCGCACCGCCGACAAGAAGCCGGTGAAGAACTCCGATCTCTGGCAGCGCCTCGATCACGCCGCCAAGCCGCATCGCGTCTCCTGGCACTGGGTCAAAGGCCATTCCGGGCATCCGGAAAACGAACGCTGTGACGCCCTCGCCCGCGCCGCCATTTCCGATCTGCGCAACCAGGATATCCTCTGACGGCGTCAGCCCTGAGCGGCTGGAGCGCGATCGTTCGTTTTAAGTGGACGCGGATCGAAGCACTTCGTGATTTCGGTCTGAAGCGATGCGGCTCTAACGCAACAAGACCAGTTCCGGCGCTTCGCCCGCGCGGAAATGAACCAATGCGTTCTGCCCGAACTGCCGGCCGAGGGCCATAGCCGTGTCGATCGCAAGATCGAAGATGAAGCAGCTCTGTTCCGGCCGCCAGGCGCCCGCAGGATCGCGTCCCTCGGCGGCAAGCGCAAAGAGCTGACGATCGGCAATCCAGCGCCAGAGCGCGCCTTCCCGTGTTTCGTTTTCCGGATCGCTGAGCGCGACGCTTTCCGGGTTCCAGGCGGTAAGGACGATCGCCTGCTCGGCACCGTGACGTTTCAACAAGGCGTCGGCGGCGGGATTTTTCTCGCCAATGCGCAGGATGATCTCTGCATCTTCTTCGAAAACGGCATAGTCGGTTGCTTGATAAGCGGCAATCAGCGCCGCATCGATTGCGGTCATCTCGCTCCTCCTCCCTCGGATTTGCGCGCGGTCAATCATATCAGATGCCTCATACGAAGCGCGACAGCACCTCAAGGAAGTCATCGCCATAGCGCGCCAGCTTGCGCTCGCCGATCCCGGGGATGGTGAGGAATTCGTCGAAGCTCTGCGGCTTGCGATGGGCAATCTCGATCAAGGTGGCGTCGTGGAAAATGACATAAGGCGGCACGTTCTGCTCGGCAGCGAGATCGCGGCGCTTGGCCCGCAGCGCGTTCCACAACTCGGGATCGACACCGCCCGGGCCGAGTTGCATGGCATAGCTGCGGCGCGATTTCCGCCCGCCCAGCTTGACCGTCGGCTTGCGTAGAATGAGGCGTGTCTCAGCTTTGAGGATCGGTCGCGCCGAAGCATCGACGGCGAGTGTGTTGAAGCCGTCGCCGTCGACCTCGATGTAACCCAAGGAGACCATCTGCCGCGCCAGCAGCTTCCAGTCATTGACACCGAGATCCTGGCCGACCCCGAAGGTCGGCAGCTTGTCATGGGCGTATTGCGCGACCTTGTCGGTCGTCTCGCCACGCAGGACGTCGATAAGATGGCCGACGCCGAAACGCTGGCCGGTGCGCAGGATCGCCGAGAGCAGCTTCTGCGCGGCGACGGTTGCATCCCAGGTGGTGCCGGGTTCCTGGCAGATGTCGCAATTGCCGCAAGGCTTCGATGCTTCGCCGAAGTAGCTGAGCAGGGCCACGCGCCGGCATTCCGTTGCTTCGCAGAAGTGCAGCATGGCATCGAGCTTGCGGCGCTCCACCCGTTTGCGCTCGTCGGGTGCGGTCGATTCGGCGATCCGCCGGCGCAGCATGACGACATCGGCAAGACCGAAGGCCAGCCAGGCCTCGGCGGCGGCGCCATCGCGGCCGGCACGCCCGGTTTCCTGGTAATAGGCCTCGATGCTGCCCGGCAGATCGAGATGCGCGACGAAACGGACATCGGGCTTGTCGATTCCCATGCCGAAGGCGACCGTCGCCACCATGACGATACCGTCTTCGCGAATGAAGCGCTCCTGATTGACGCGGCGCAGATCGGCGCTCATGCCGGCATGATAGGGCAAGGACGTGATGCCCCGCTCCGTCAGCCAGGCCGCCGTCTCTTCCACCTTCTTGCGCGACTGGCAATAGATGATGCCGGCATTGCCCTGCTGTTCGCCCTCCAGGATCTGCAGCACCTGGCGCTTGGCGTCGGTCTTTTCGACGATGCGGTAGCGGATATTCGGCCGGTCGAAGCTGTCGATATAGATCGCCGCCTCATCGAGGGCCAGGCGGTGGCGAATTTCCTGTTGCGTTTCGCGATCGGCGGTCGCCGTCAAGGCGATCCGCGGCACATCGGGAAAGCGCTGATGCAGGACCGAGAGCTGGATGTAATCTGGCCGGAAATCATGCCCCCATTGCGACACGCAATGCGCCTCGTCGATGGCGAAGAGTCCCACCTTCAGGGTTTCCAGAAGCTCGAGGAAACGCGGCGTCAGCAGCCTTTCCGGCGCCACATAAAGCAGCTTCAACTCGCCGCGGCGCACTTGCCGCACGATATCGCCCATTTCCTCGAAACTGAGACTGGAATTGAGGAAGGCAGCCGCGACGCCCATCTGCTGCAGTGCCGCCACCTGATCCTGCATCAGGGCAATCAGCGGCGAGATGACGATACCGATGCCATCGCGCAGCAGAGCCGGAATCTGATAGCAGATCGATTTTCCGCCGCCGGTCGGCATCAGGACCAGGGCATCGCCGCCACCCGCCACATGGGCGATGATCTCCGCCTGCCGGCCGCGAAAAGCCTGGTGGCCATAGATCCTTTGCAGCAGATCGAGCGCCGGATCGGCCTCTTGTGTGATCGCCCGAGCGGGCATGCTTCCCCCGAATCGAATGGGCCCCGAATCGAACAGGGACGGCGACCTGACGTCGCCGTCCCTGTCTTTAGAGCTTATCTGCTCCCCGATCGCAATCGCCTCTATCCCGGCGGGAGAGACGGGCGCCCCGGATCAGAGCAGTTTCAGCACGGCTTCGGCGCTGGAGACTTCGAAAGCACCGGGGGCCTCGACATTGAGCGCCTTGACGACACCGTCATCGACCACCATGGCATAGCGGCTGGCGCGCAGCCCCATGCCATAGCCCGTACCGTCCATGGTAAGGCCGACAGCCTTGGAGAAATCGGCATTGCCATCGGCCAGCATCAGCACCTTGTCGGTGGCGTTCTGCTGCTTGCCCCAGGCATCCATGACGAAGGCGTCGTTGACCGACAGGCAAGCGACCGTATCGATGCCCTTGCTCTTGATCTGGTCAAAGTGATTGACGAAGCCAGGCAGATGCTTGGCCGAACAGGTCGGGGTAAAGGCGCCGGGCAAGGCGAAAAGCACGACCTTCTTGCCCTTGAAAAGATCGTCGGTGCCGACGGTCTGCATGCCGTCCTTGTCCATGTATTTCAACGACACATTTGGAATGCGGTCGCCAACCTTGATGCTCATCGCCTGGTCCTTTCTGCGAGATGGACATGTGGCTGGAAACATAGGCAAGGGCGACGGCGCTGCCAAGTCCGCAATACTGCTGCAATTATTACGGTTTTAGACGTGCCGGGCGGCAAGCTGTCAGGATCCCGCGGCGCGGGCGACCGCCTTGAGCACCGCATCGCTCGTCAGCAATTCAGGCAGGATGATGCCGGTCGTCGCCGCCGGGCCATAGACGATGTTGAAGGGAATGCCATAGCGGCCATGGGCCGCCAGATAGCGGGCGATGACATCATTCGGCTTGGTCCAGTCGGCCTGCATCCGCACCAGGCCCGGCTGCTGCAACCGGTCGGCAACCGGCGGCTGATCGAGGACGAGACGCTTATTGGCCTGGCAGGTGACGCACCAGGCGGCGGTCACATCGATGAAGACGACCTTGTGATCGCGGACCAGCTCGGCGATGCGCGCCTCGTCGAACGCATCCCATGCCGCTGCCTCGGTTGGGTTGGCCCCGCTATCCAGCCAGCCAAGGCGCGCGGCAAGCACCGAGCCCAGCCACAGGGCCGAACCGATCAGCGCCAGCGCCAGGCCACGCTTCAGCCAGACCATCCAGCGGCCCGGCCGCGGCAACCAGGCGGCCAGCCGGGGCTGGCCGGCGACCAGCAGATAGGGCGCCGCAAGCCCGATGCCCAGAGCGACGAAGATCGCCAGAATCTCGCCGCTGCCACGCGACAGCGCGAAGCCGACAGCGGTGCCGACGAAAGGCGCAGAACAGGGTGTCGCCAGCAGCGTCGCCAGCATGCCGATCAGGAAGGACTTGGTCAGCGGATGGCGGTCGCTGTCCTCAAGATCCACGGTAACGGTGCCGGCAAAACGCGGCATGGAAAATTCGAACCAGCCGAAGAGGTTGGCGGCGAAGCCGAGGCATACCAGCAGCATGAAGCCGAGGAACACCGGTTGTTGAAACTGGATGCCCCAGCCGATAGCGGCACCCGACAGCTTGAGGCCGATGAGCGCAGCGGCCAGCAAGATGAAGGCGGTCAAAATACCGGCGGCGGTCGCAAGAAAGCTGAGGCGAATGTGCTGGCGCTCCTGGCCGGCATGATCGGCGAGTCCAGCCAGCTTCAAGGCGAGGACGGGCAGCACGCAGGGCATGACATTGAGGATGAGGCCGCCGAGCAAGGCGACACCGAGAATCGGCAGCAGATGAAGCCAGATCGACCGGTCGCCGGGCCGGTCAACCAGCAGCCCCGTCGTCGTCGGCCGCGCCTTGACCTCCAAGCCGCGCTGATCGTCGGTGATCGTCAGCGTCAGTTCGGTGTTCTTCAGCTTCGGCGCCGACGGCTCGGCCTTGACGGGAACAATCAGCCGGGCGCTCAGCGCATCATCGGCGATATCGACCAGCGGTGCGCCGAACTGAAGGCTGTTGGGCCCCTCGATCAGGATATCCGGCCCCAGCAGCGGCAAGCTGTCGGAAGCAATATCGGCCACCAGATCGCCGTCGCGCGAGACGCCGAGCTGCGTCAGCCGCAGGCCGCTGGCGGCGCCGTTGCCGGGCACCAGGGCGCGGAAACGATTGATCAGCGGCGCATCGTCGCTGAGATCGGCGGGTGCTGCCGGAATCCCCAGAACGAGCTGCGCCTCTTCGGGAATGCAGACCGTCGCGCAGACCAGATAATGGATCTGCGCCCGGATGGTCATCGGCTGTCCGGGGATTTCCGGATGCGCCGCGATCGGGAAGACGACCTGGTCTTCATAGCCGAAGGTCTGCAGGCCGAAGAGCTGGAAGCGATGCGCGATCGGCCATGACAGATCGGCATCGGCCAGGTTCTTCGAGCCGGTAAAATCGATCGTCAGCGGGAAGCCGGCGTCGCCGGGACTGCGCCAATAGGTCTTCCAGCCCGGCTTCAGGGTCATTTGCAACCCGAGCGGAACGGTCGTCAGGTCACCGCCACCGGTCACCGCGGAAATCAGCCGGGCCGCCGCCTGATCGTTGCTGACCGCGTCGCTGGCGAGGCTTTCCGCCCGGGCCGGCATCACCACCGTTGCGACGAAGCAGACGAGAATCGCGAGAACCATCAGGCCGCGGAGAATCAGACTTCCGCTCTGCCGATTTCTGCACGCAAAAGCCCCGCCATCTGCAACTGCCGACCGATAGCTGGGTTTACGATTTGCCAATGAGTTCGGGCTCATGATCATCCTGGCGTTCTCACGCCAGATCGACCGGCGATGCCTGACAGATATAGGTGATGTCTTGTCGGCTTTCACTTTGCCAACTAGAGTACGTTCATGAAAAGAGGTCTTTTACATCAAGGCTTTATGACTGGGCAACTGCTGGTCGCCATGCCGCAGATGCGGGACGCGCGCTTCACCCGGACGGTCATCTATATGTGTGCCCATACCACCGATGGGGCCATGGGCTTGATAATTAACCGATTGGTGGGGTCGTTAACCTTTCCCGACCTGCTGGAGCAGCTCGGCATCGATGGTCCGGTAAAAGGCGAGCATATACGAATCCGCAGCGGCGGCCCGGTCGAAACCGGCCGCGGCTTCGTGCTGCACAGCTCGGATTATCAGGAAGACGCCACCTTACGGGTCGGTACCGAGGTCGGGCTGACGGCAACCTTGGATATTCTGCGCGATATCGCCGCAGGCGGCGGCCCCAAGCGCAGCCTGCTCGCCTTGGGCTATGCCGGCTGGGGTCCAGGTCAGCTCGATTCGGAAATCCAGGCCAATGCCTGGCTCTGCGTCCCGGCGGATGAAGAGCTGATTTTCGACGATCAGCTGACCGACAAATGGGAACGCTGCATCAGCAAGCTCGGCGTCGACTTCACCCTGCTATCGGGCGATGCCGGACACGCTTGAGCGCACCGCCATCGCCGGCGCGCGGAAGCCGCGCGAGGCCAGCAGGTTTTCCAAGACCAGATCGAACAGCATGTGATCCTGCCAGCGGCCGTTGATCTTCAGGCAGCTATGGGCGAGGCCGATCTGCTGAAAGCCGTATTTGCGCAGCAGCAGCTGGCTGGGCTCGTTATGGGCGAGGCAGGCCGCTTCGACGCGATGCAGATGCAGGTCGTGAAAGGCGAAGGGGAGAACCAGGCTAAGGGCCGCCGACATCAGGCCGTGCCGCGTATAGGTTTCGCCGAGCCAGTAGCCGATATTGGCCGCCTGGGCCACACCACGCCGGATGCCATTGAGATTGACGCCGCCGACCAGGCGGTCGGTCGTCAGCCGATCGCCGGCACCCGTCGCACCGCGCCGTTCGAAGATGTGGAAGCCATAGGCGATATCAGCCCGCCAGTCGCGGGCCATGCGGTTGGTGCGGTCACGATAGTTGTTGCGCGAAACCGCATCCTCGCCCCAGCTCGGCTCCCAGGGCTCCAGAAAGGCCCGGCTGGCGCTGCGCAGCTTGCTCCATTGCGGGTAGTCGCGCAGCCGTGGCGGCCGCAGATAAACCAGATCGTTTTCAAGAAGCGGTGGCGGCGGCGAATAATGCGGTCCGGTCCCGAACATGCCGCCGCTCCCGATCAGGCGAAATGCGCCCGCAACTTGTCGTAAGCCATGACCTGACCGACCGGTCCCAGGCTGACGAGGGTGGGCGCCGATTGCAGGAAGCGCTTGGTGACACGACGAATGTCCTCCGGCGTGACGGCATCGATCTTGGCGACGATCTCGGAAACCGGGATTGGCCGGTCGAAGATCAGCACCTGATTGGCAAGCTGTTCGCAGCGCGCGCTGGTCTTCTCGCGTGACATCAAGGTGCCGGCTTTCAGCTGCACGGCGGCGCGATAAACTTCTTCATCCCTGAGATCCTGCGGCAATCTTGCCAGTTCCTCGCAGATCACCGGCATCATTTCCGCAACCTCTTCCTCGCCGGTGCCGGCATAGATGCCGAAAACCCCGGTATCGTTGAAGGAGGTTGTAAAACTGTTGATGCTGTAAACGAGGCCGCGCTTTTCCCGCACTTCCTGGAACAGGCGCGAGGACATGCCACCGCCAAACAGCTGCGACATCACCGAGGCGGTGTAGTGGTCTGGATCGGTATGCGAGATCCCGTCGAAGCCGAGCACCACATGCACCTGCTCAAGATCGCGCTCCAGCCTGAGATCGCCGCCGCGATAGGCTGCCGCTTCGGTCAGCGGCGCCGAGCCGACCGGCAAGCTGTCGAAGGCCTTGATCGCCAGCTCGACCAGACGATCATGATCCACTTTGCCGGCGGCGCAGAGCACCATCTGGTCGGCGCGATAGCAGCCGCGCAGGTAATTGGCGACAACATCGCGCGGCAGGTCACGCACGATATCGGCGCGGCCCAGAACCGGGCGTCCCATCGCCTGGTCGGGATAAGCGACTTCCTGGAAATGATCGAAGATGATGTCGTCGGGCGTGTCTTCCGCCTGGCCGATTTCCTGCAGCACGACGGCGCGTTCGCGGGCGAGTTCAGCCGTTTCATAGGCCGAGTTCTGGATGATATCGGCAATGATATCGACCGCGAGCGGCACGTCATCGGCAAGGACGCGGGCGTAATAGGCGGTCTGCTCGCGGCCGGTATAGGCGTTGAGATAGCCGCCCACCGCCTCGATCTCGACAACGATATCGCTGGCCGTCCGCCGCTTGGTGCCCTTGAAGGCCATGTGCTCGAGGAGATGCGCGACGCCGTTATGGGCCGCCGGCTCATGGCGCGTTCCCACCGCCGCCCAGACGCCGATCGCCACGGTTTCCACGGATTGCATATAATCCGTGGCGACCCGGAAACCGTTCGGCAGGGTCGTCACGCGTACCGTGGAAGCTGGATCGGCAATACGGGCTTGGGCAGTTTGGGCTTGCGCCATTCTCTCTCCTTGCAGGCCGGCCCGGTGTTGGGTCGGCGCGTCATAAATATTAACGAATAAGGTCGTCTCACCCGCGCCGCTGCGCAAGGACAAAATCTTTCACCCGCGCCAGATCGTTCGGCAGGACCGTCATGCGCTCCGGCCGATCGTAGAGGTCGGCGAGGTGTTCCGGCAAGGGTGCGCGTTGCCCGGTCGCCCGGGCGACGGCATCGGGGAATTTGGCCGGATGGGCCGTACCCAGGGCAATGATCGGCGTTTCCGGGTCGCGCCGCTTGGCCACCGCCGCCGCGAGGCCAATGGCGCTATGGGGATCGATCAGCTCGCCTGTGCGGCGGTAGAGGTCGCGCATGGCGGTAATCGTCGCCTCGTCATCGAAGGCCGCGGCGGCGAACAGCTTGTCGACCAGGCCCCAGGTCTGGCGCGGCGCCGTCAGCTTGCCCTTGGTGCGGAAATCGTTCATCGCCATCGACAAAGCGGCGCCGTCACGGCCATAGAGATCGAATAACAGGCGCTCGAGATTGCTGGATACCTGGATATCCATGCTGGGGCTGAGGCTGGGCTCGACCGCGGTGATCTCCATCGCCGCATCGTTGAAGAAGCGGGTCAGGATATCGTTGCGGTTGGACCCGACGATCAGCGGCGCAAGATCGAGGCCCATCTGACGGGCGCCATAGCCGGCATAGATGTTGCCGAAATTGCCCGACGGAACGGAGAAGCCGACCGGCCGGTCCGGCGCGCCCAAGGCCACGGCGCCGACCACGTAATAGACGATCTGCGCCATCACCCGCGCCCAGTTGATGGAATTGACCGCCGACATGTTCACGCGGTCGCGGAAGGCATGATCGTTGAAAAGCGCCTTCACCATGTCCTGGCAATCGTCGAAAGTGCCTTCAATGGCGATGTTGAAGACATTGGCCGAGGGGATGGTCGTCATCTGCCGACGCTGCACTTCCGACACCCGGCCTTTGGGATGCAGGATAAAAATGTCGATGGCGTCGCGGTCGCGGCAAGCCTCGAGCGCCGCCGAGCCGGTATCGCCGGACGTGGCGCCGACGATGGTGACGCGCTGGCCGCGCTGTTTCAGGACATGATCATAAAGCCGGCCGACCAGCTGCAGGGCGACGTCCTTAAAGGCCAAGGTGGGCCCGTGGAACAGCTCCATCAGCCAGAGCGAATGGTCGATCTGCTTCAGCGGCGTCACCGCCTGGTGCCGGAAGGTGCCATAGGCGTTGCGCACCATGGCGGCGAAATCGGCTTCGCTGATCTTGCCGCCGAGGAAAGGCAGCATCACCGCCGTGGCGATCTCGACATAGGATTTGCCGCGCAGTTTGGCAATCGCAGCGCGATCAAGCTGCGGCCAGGCCTGCGGCACATAGAGGCCGCCGTCGCGGGCAAGGCCCGCCAGCAGAACATCGTCGAATTCCAGCGCAGGGGCTGCGCCACGGGTGCTGATATAACGCACGGTCTTAATCCTCTGTCACGATAGGCCTGAAACTACTGGCCGGCCATGTTCGGGGCAAGAAGCCGCCAAGGCCAATGAGAAATTGGCCCGGTATCGATGCGGCGGGCAAATGCCCCCATAATATCGCGCAGAATACGGCGTCATTCCCCGAGGTAGCGGCGCTTGAGATGCGCCTTGAAGATGTTGCTGTCGAGCGGCCGGCCGGTCGCCTTGGTGACGATTTCCGGCGTCGACAGGCTGGAGCCGAGGCTGTGGACATTTTCGGCCAGCCAGGTCCGTAACGGCGCGAAGTCGCCCTGTCCGATGGCGGCGGGAATCCCCGGCTTGGCCGCCACCGCCGCGGCAAAGATCTGCGCTGCCGTCATCGCCCCCAGGCTGTAGCAGGGGAAATAGCCGAAGGCGCCGTCGAACCAGTGGATATCCTGCAGACAACCCTCGCGGTCGCTGGGCACCTTGAGGCCGAGCAGCTTTTCGAAACCTTCGTTCCAGGCGCCGGGCAGGTCGGCCACCGACAGATCGCCGCCGATCAGCGCCTGTTCCAGGCGATAGCGCAGGATGACATGGGCCGGATAGGTGACTTCATCGGCATCGACCCGGATGAAACCCGGCTGCACCTTGGTATAGAGGCGCCGCAGATTGTCCGGCGCCAGCGCCGCCTCATGGCCCGGGAAGGTTTCCATCAACAGCGGCGACAGATAGGCGAAGAACTCGGCGCTACGGCAGGCCTGCATCTCCATCAGCAAAGACTGGCTTTCATGCACCGTCATGCCGCGCGCCTGGCCGACCGGCTGCAAGCGCCAGGAGATCGGCAACTGCCGCTCATACAGGGCATGGCCGGTTTCATGGACGATGCCCATCAAGGCGTAGACGAACTGGTTCTCGTCATAGCGCGTGGTGATGCGGACATCGTCCGGCGTACCGCCGCAGAAGGGATGCAGACTGGTATCCAGCCGGCCATGGGCGAAATCGAAGCCGAGCGTCGCCATGATGCGCTGGCCCAGCGCCTTCTGCTGCTCGATCGGGAAGGGTCCGCGCGGCTCGACCGGCGGCTCCTGGCTGGCCTGGCGCGCCAGCACCGCGGCCAGGAAATCCGGCAGGAAGGCCGCATAATCGGCGAAAATCGAATCGATCGCCGCCACCCGCGCACCGGGCTCATATTGGTCCATCAGCGCTTCATAGGGCGAACAGTCGAGCTGGACCGCCTTGGCCTCAGCCGCCCGCCGGGTCAAACCCAGCAGGGTCTCGAGATAAGGCTTCACCCCGGCAAAATCCGCCATCGGCCTGGCCTGGCGCCAGGCGGCCTCGCAGGCGGCGCTGGCCTTGGTCAAGGCCTCTACCAGATCACCATCGAGCGCGGTGGCATGTACATAGAGCCGGTGCATCTCGCCAAGATTGGCGCGCTGCCAAGCATCGAGTTCGTTGCCATCCGCTGCTTCAGCCAACAGATCACCGGTGGCGCTGGCGGTCAGCATTTCATGGCTGACGACATCAAGGGCGGCGAGCTGTTCGGCGCGAGAGCTGTGGCCGCCATCCGGCATCATCGCCGACATGTCCCAATGCAGCATGCCGGCGGCCTCGCGCAGGGCCGACCAGCGGCGGAACCGGCCTTCCAGCCGGCGATAGGCATCCATGGCGGTCATGTGATTAGCGCTCCTGTGAAGGGGGCTGCACGGACGTCGGCTGCGTCCCAGGCTCGATGGGGGAACGCAGATGATAGATCACATAAATGACGATCAGAGCCCCCGCCAGCAAGCCCCAGGTAATGGCATATTGCAGGTGGTCGTTGGGCAGGTTGATGCGCGTCTGCCCGCCCAGCGGATAGGTACCCGGGATGTTGCCGGCCGCCGCCTCGACATAAATGTCGCTACGGGCCTGCAGCCCCGCCTTGGCGACCATGGCCGGCAGATCGAGAAAGAACCAGACGTTCTTGTCCGGCTCGTTGTCGGGCTGCATGAAGGACTGGTGCTGGGACAGCCGCACCACGCCGTCCATTGTCACCTCGCCCGTGAGCTGGCCCTGCGGCCGGCTATCCGGCAGTTTCTTGGTCTCCGGCACCCAGCCGCGATCAACCAGGACGGTACCACCGGCATTCAGAACCATCGGCGTGACGATGTGATAGCCGACATTGCCGTTCATCGACCGGGCGGCAAGATACATTTCGTGATCGTGTTGAAACTGGCCGATGAGGCGAACCCGGCGATATTCGGCATCACCAAGATCGCTGCCCACCGGCGGCAGATCGATGGGGGATGCTGCGACACGCGACTGGCGGTCGGCGATCAGCCCTTCCTTCCAATGCAGCCTTTGCACCTGCCAGATCGACAGGCCGATCATGATCAGCACGCAGGGAATGGTGAAGAGGGTCGGCCAAAGGGTCGGCCGAAAGACGCGTTTGCTGGATGACATGGTCACGCTCTGAAATCAGGCCGGGCGATCATCGGCCGGATGATCCGTGGCCGGATGATCCGTGGCCGGATGATCGGTTGCCGGGCGATCGCGGCGCGGGGAATCGGCGGAGAAGCCGGCTTGCGGCAGATGGCGGTATTGCAAGGCAACCAGGATGCCCTTGGCCGGCCGCAGCAATCCCAAGGAGCCGCCCAGGATCAGCACCGAGGCGAGCAGCATCAGCAGCCAGGGGGCGAGATCGAACCAGACCCAGAGGGCAAAGACGAAAGGCACCGCAAGGGCGAGCACGATGAACATGACGAAGACGGCCGGGCCGTCGCCGCTATCCGCAGCCTTCAGTTCCAGACCGCAGACCTCACATTTTTCGACCAGGGTCAGATAGCCGGCAAAAAGCCTGCCGCGTCCACAGCGTGGACAGCGGCAGGCCAAGCCGGTGGCGATCGGTGACGGACGGGAAGCGCTCATCGGTTCAGGTCGCGATGACGCTGTCGAACAGAACGCTTTCCCGCATCACCCCTCGCTTACTCTGCGTTGAAGGGGCCGGAACCGCCGCCCCAGATGTAGACGAAGATGAACAGGAACAGCCACACGACGTCGACGAAGTGCCAGTACCAGGCCGCCGCTTCGAAGCCGAAATGGTGGTCCGGCTTGAAATGGCCCTTCAGGGCGCGGAACAGGCAGACCGCCAGGAAGGTCGTGCCGACGATCACGTGGAAACCGTGGAAGCCGGTTGCCATGAAGAAGGTCGAGGCAAAGACCGTGTCCTTGAAGCCGAAGGCGGCGTGGCTGTACTCATAGGCTTGGCAAGCCGTGAAGCTGAGGCCGAGGAGAACGGTCAGGGTCAGGCCCTGGATCAGGCCCTTGCGGTCGCCTTCACGCAGCGCATGGTGGGCCCAGGTGACCGTGCAGCCCGAGGTCAGCAGGATCAGCGTGTTCAGCAGCGGCAGTTCGAACGGATCGAACGGGCGAATGGTCTTCGGCGGCCAGACATGGCCGATGGCTTCCTTCGGGAACAGGGAGGCATCGAAGAAGGCCCAGAAGAAAGCGGCGAAGAACATCACTTCCGAAGCGATGAAGAGGGCCATGCCGTAGCGCAGGCCGATCTGCACCACCTTGGTGTGATGGCCCTGGCGCTCGCCTTCATCGACGATGTCGGAGAACCAGAAGAACATGGTGCCGAGGATGAAGACGATACCGGGCACGATCCACCAGACCGGCGGCAGGCTGCCCAGCTCCTTGCCGTGCATGAACTGCACCATGCCGAAGGTGAACATGAGACCGCCCAGCGAGCCGGTCAGCGGCCACGGGCTGGGATCGACCAGATGATACGGATGATTGGCCTTGTGGGCGCCGTCTGATGCACTCATTTCCACTCTTCCCTTTTCTCACCGCCGCATGACACGGCGGCTACATCCCCATTTGCCGCCCGCCGGACCCAGCCGCCGGGCAACTCGATGATCAATTTACTGAACTCTTCTGACCGTTGCCAGATACCGCATTCCCCGTCGGCGTCGCTGCCCCCACTGTCGCCGCGGCCCCCTGGTCGGCGGCGCGGAAGAAGGTATAGGACAAGGTGACGTCGTTCATCTGCGACAGGGTCGGGTCCTTGGCCATGTCAGCGTCGATATAAAAGCTGACCGGCATATCCACCTTCTGACCCGGCTGCAGCGTCTGCTCGGTGAAGCAGAAACAGGCGGTCTTGGTGAAATAGCTGGCGAAGGGATCCGGCGAGATGTTGTAGGTCGCCCGCGCCTTCACCGGCACCTTTTCCAGATTCTCAGCCTCAAAGAAAGCGAGATAGCTCTTACCGACCTGGACCCGCATCTGATTCTGCTTCGGCGCAAAGCGCCAGCCCAGCCCCTTGGCGACATCGGCGGTGAAGGTCACCGTCACCATGCGGTTGACCGCATGCGAGGTGGAATCGGCGCTGGCGATGCGCGGCGTGCCCTGATAGCCGGTGACCTGGCAGAACAGGCGGTAGAGCGGCACCGAGGCATAGGCAAGACCGACCATGCCGACAACCACCGCCGTCAGCACCCACATGGTGCGGCGGTTGCGGCGTTCGCGTTGCGACAGGCGGGTTTCGGCGGACATCGCTTCAGCTGCCCTTCAGCTTGACGATGGTGATGGCATAGATGACGACGCAGAACGCAACGAGGGCGAGCATGACCGCCCAGTTGCGGCCGCGCTGGCGGCGGCGGCGTTCGGCGGCCACGGCGGGGTCGATCTTGCTCACGGTCTTTGCCGGTTCGGCCATGGCGCTCACCCGACCGCCACCGACTGCAGGCCGCGCAGGAGATTGCCGACCAGGGCGATGACGCCCGGATTGCGATCGATCATCAGCAGCGAGAAGTGCAGGAAGAGATACAGCAGCGAATAGCGGAACATGGCACGCGCCGGCCGCATATCGATCTCGGCACTCTTCAAGACGCGCCATGCATGGCGGATGAAGCCGAGATTGAGCACCACCGCGGCCACGGCATAGACCGGGCCGGCGACATGCAGCAGCGCCGGCACCAAAGCGACTGGCAGCAGCAGCACGGTATAGACCAGCATCTGCAGCTTGGTGGAACGCGCGCCCGCCACTACCGGCATCATCGGCACGCCGGCCTTGGCATAGTCGCCTTCGCGGTAGAGCGACAGCGCCCAGAAATGCGGCGGCGTCCACATGAAGATCAGCAGGAAGAGCGAGATCGAGGCGAGGCTGATATCGCCCGTCACGGCGGCCCAGCCGATCATCGGCGGAAAGGCGCCGGAGGCGCCGCCGATGACGATGTTCTGCGGCGTGCGGCGCTTCAGCCACATCGTATAGATGACGACATAGAAGAAGATGGTGAAAGCAAGCAGCGAACCCGCCGCCCAGTTCACCGCCATACCCATCAGCAGCACCGACAGGAAGGACAGGACCAGGCCAAAGCCCAGCGCTTCATTGGGATCGACATTGCCGGCCGGGATCGGACGCGACTTGGTGCGCGACATGATCGCGTCAATATCGCGATCGAACCACATATTGATGGCGCCCGAAGCGCCGGCGCCGACGGCGATGCAGAGAATGGCGACGGCGGCGATCAGCGGATGGATCGCGCCCGGCGCAACGACAAGACCGGCAAAGCCGGAGAAGACGACAAGCGACATCACCCGCGGCTTCAACAGCGCGATGTAGTCGCTGACCCTGGGCCCGGCAATCGTTCCCGAGAGGTCGCGAAGCGACAGCTCAGGCTGGGCGGTGATATGAAGGCTCTCGTCGGCCACAAGAAGTCCAATTCACAGCAGAAGAAGAACGTAACGACGCTACGGCGCCAGAGCGGCGACGGCGGGAAATCCCGCCGTCGCCTATCGCTTTAGTGACCGCCGGCGGAAGCTTCGATCCGCGGCAGTTCCTCAAAGGTATGGAAGGGCGGCGGTGAAGTCACCGTCCATTCCAGGGTCGTGGCGCCAACGCCCCAGGGATTGTTGGCATTGATCCGGCGACCGAAGAACACCGTGTAGATCGCGACCACGAAGAAGAACAGGGTCGCGCCATAGGAAAGGAACGAACCATAGGACGACACTTCATTCCAGAAGGCGAAAGCCTCCGGATAGTCCGGGTAGCGGCGCGGCATGCCGGCCAGACCCAGGAAGTGCTGCGGGAAGAAGGTCAGGTTGACACCGATGAAGGTCAGCCAGAAATGCAGCTTGCCCGCCCATTCCGGATACTGCCGGCCCGACATCTTGCCGATCCAATAATAGTAGCCGGCGAAGATCGAGAACACGGCGCCCAGCGACAGCACGTAGTGGAAGTGGGCGACCACGTAATAGGTGTCGGTCATCGCCACGTCGACCGGCGCGTTCGACAGAACGACGCCGGTGACGCCGCCAACCGTGAACAGGAAGATGAAACCGACCGCCCAGAGCATCGGTGTCTTGAAGCTGATGGAGCCGCCCCACATTGTGGCGATCCAGCTGAAGACCTTGATGCCGGTCGGCACGGCAATCACCATCGTCGCCGCCATGAAGTAGGCGCGTGTATCGACATCGAGACCGGCCACGAACATGTGGTGGGCCCAGACGACGAAGCCGACGGCACCGATCGCCACCATGGCGCCGACCATGCCGAGATAGCCGAAGATCGGCTTCTTCGAGAAGGTCGAGATGATCTGGCTGATCATGCCGAAGCCCGGCAGAATCAGAATGTACACTTCCGGATGGCCGAAGAACCAGAACAGGTGCTGGAACAGCAGCGGGTCGCCGCCGCCTTCCGGACGGAAGAAGTTCGAACCGAAGTTACGGTCGGTCAGCAGCATGGTGATGGCACCGCCGAAAACCGGCAGCGACAGCAGCAGCAGGAAGGCCGTAACCAGCACCGACCACACGAAGAGCGGCATCTTGGCCAGCGTCATGCCAGGTGCGCGCATGTTGAAGATGGTGGTGATGAAGTTGATGGCGCCGAGGATCGACGAGGCACCGGCAAGATGCATCGAGAAGATCGCCATGTCGACGGCACGCCCGGGCTGTCCGTCAGAGGAGAGCGGCGGATAGAGCGTCCAACCGGTACCGGCGCCGCCATCAACAAAGGCCGAGGACATCAGCATGATGAAAGCGACGAAGGTCAGCCAGAAGCTGATATTGTTCATGCGCGGGAAGGCCATATCCGGCGCACCGATCATCAGCGGCACGAACCAGTTGCCGAAGCCGCCGATCATTGCCGGCATGACGGTGAAGAAGATCATCAGCAGGGCGTGGGCCGAGATCACGACGTTCCAGAACTGGCCGTCGGGATTGGCGTCAGTGCCGAAAAACTGAATGCCGGGATGCATCAGCTCGGCCCGCATCAGGACCGAGAAGGCGCCGCCGATAAGACCGGCGAAAACGGCGAAGATCAGATAGAGCGTGCCGATATCCTTATGGTTCGTCGAAAAGAACCAGCGCGCGATGAAGCCGGGCTTATGGTCGCCATGACCATGGGCGTCGGCGTGGTGAGTGCTAACCGGGCTCATGTCCTGTCCCTCTGTCTAATCTTGCTCAGTTGGCCGCGCCGGCGACAACGCCATTCGGCGTCGTGCTCTGGGCGACATCGGTGGTCGGCGGCGTGCCGTCGGCCTTGGCGAACTTCTTCTTGGCGTCGGCGACCCACTTGTCGAAGTCTTCCTTGCTGACGGCGCGAACGGTGATCGGCATGAAGCCGTGGCGCACACCGCAGAGCTCCGAGCACTGGCCGTAATAGACGCCCGGCTGGTTGATCTTGAACCAGCTTTCGTTGACGCGGCCCGGCACGCCGTCATGCTTCACGCCAAAGGACGGCACGGTCCAGGAATGGATCACGTCGGCACCGGTGACCTGCACGCGGATGGTCTCGCCAACCGGCAGCACAACCTCGTTATCGGTCTGCAGCAGGTAGCGGTCCTTCTGGTCGGCCGGCAGCTTGTCCTTGTCGAGCAGATTGGCATCAAAGGTGAAGTTACCGTTATCCGGATATTCGTACGACCAGTACCACTGATGGCCGATGGCGCGGATGGTGAGGTCGGGCTTGGGAATGTCGAGCTGCTTGTAGAGCAGCGGGAAGGAGAAGATGGCGATGAAGACCAGGATCAGGGCCGGCGCGATGGTCCAGACGACCTCGATCACGGTGTTATGCGCGGTCTTCGAAGGAACCGGATTGGCCTTTTCGTTGTAGCGAAAAATGCACCACAGCAGCAAAGCCAGCACGAACAGCGTGATGATCGTGATGATCGGCAGCAGAATATCGTTATGCAGCCATTCCAGCTGCTGCATCAGATCGGTTGCCGGCGCCTGCAGGCCGAGTTCCTTCGGACGCGGCGCCCCCACCATACCCTCGTCGGCCAAGGCAGCGGCACTCAGCGCAATCCCGCCACCCATGACCATGGCGGCGATGCCGACCAGCCGGGCCATTCCTTGCTTCAAGCTCATTCGAGTCATCCCATCCCTCGTTGATGCCGATCCGGGAACCGGCCTGACGGCCCGATCGATTTCCCCGGTTCAACCTTCCGGCCGCCGCCGCCCTCTGTCCCCCGGATGGTGGGCCCGGTTGGCCCGAGCCTGCCAGCGGAAAAGCCGCGCCGACCGGATATAATCCGATCCTTCGGTTCATCGATCCAAGCCGCTGATTGGCAAGTGACAATGATACCGCAGCCGCGCAAAGCGCAGCCGGGGCTTCCCCGAATTAAGCGGGAACCTACACCCGGCCTTGACATATCTCAAGCATTTCACCACCCGCGATCTCGCCGCAGAAGGCTTTGATTCAACGCAATTCCTTGATGCGACGATCCGTCGCATAAATTGCCGCCGCCGCGCTGGCCGAACCGAGCCTCGACGGGTTCTTTTCGCCACTGCGGCATGTCCCGCCGTTGATTTTAATGTCAAACTTGTGGTCAGAAGCCTAGGCAAAGGCGGGGCTAGAGACCTATATCTAAAGGTCTGAGCGTCAGACCGATTAACCATACGGGAGCCCGCCATGTCATCGCTTGCCATCACTGATCGGCTGTTCTTTGACCGCGCCGGCCTGGATCTCGCGAAAACCCAGCGCCAGGTCGAGGAAGCCTTGAAGGGCGCCGAAGACGGCGAATTGTTTCTGGAATACAGCCAGTCAGAGAGCCTCAGCTATGACGACGGCAAGCTGAAGGGCGCCGCCTTCGACACGACTCAGGGCTTCGGCCTGCGCGCTGTGGCCGGCGAGGCCCACGGCTATGCCCATGCCAGCGATCTCAGCGAACAGGCGATCCAGCGGGCCGTCCAGACGGTGAAGGCGGTGCGCAGCGGCCATGACGGCGATCTCGCTTTGCCGCCGATCGGCACCAACCGCGTGCTGTATGGCGAGGAAAATCCCCTCGCCGCCCTGGAATTCGGCCGCAAAGTGTCGCTGCTCGGCGAAATCGACGCCTATGCCCGCGCGAAGGACCCGCGCGTGAAACAGGTCATGGCCTCGATTTCCGGCGTCTGGCAGGCGGTGCAAATTCTGCACAGCAACGGTCACAGGGTGGGCGATATCCGTCCGCTGGTGCGCCTTAATGTCTCCATCATGGTCGAAGAAAACGGCCGCATGGAAACCGGCAGCCACGGCTCGGGCGGCCGCTTCACCTATGACACGCTGATCGATCCCGCCCACTGGCAAGCGAGCGTCGACGAGGCCCTGCGCCAGGCGCTGGTAAATCTGACCTCAATCCCCGCCCCGGCCGGCGAGATGCCGGTGGTGCTGGGCTCGGGCTGGCCCGGAATCCTGCTGCATGAGGCGATCGGCCATGGCCTCGAGGGCGATTTCAACCGCAAGCAGACCTCGGCTTTTGCCGGGCTCATGGGCCAGCGTGTCGCCGCCAGGGGCGTTACCGTGATCGACGACGGCACCCTGCAGGATCGACGCGGCTCCCTCAGTATCGACGACGAGGGCACGCCCAGCCAGTGCACCACGCTGATCGAGGACGGCATTCTCACCGGCTATCTGCAGGACCGGCAGAATGCCCGCCTGATGGGGATGAAGCCGACCGGCAACGGCCGGCGCCAGAGCTTCGCCCATCACCCGATGCCGCGCATGACCAATACCATCATGCTGGCCGGCGAACATGCGCCGGAAGAGATCATCAAATCGGTGAAGAAGGGCCTTTATGCCGTCAATTTCGGCGGCGGTCAGGTTGATATCACCTCCGGCAAATTCGTCTTCTCCGCCTCGGAGGCCTATCTGATCGAGGACGGCAAGGTGGGGCCCGCCGTCAAAGGCGCGACATTGATCGGCAACGGGCCGGATGTGCTGACCAAGGTCGGCATGATCGGCAATGACATGGCGCTCGACCCCGGTGTCGGCACCTGCGGCAAGGATGGGCAGGGCGTCCCAGTCGGTGTCGGCCAGCCCACATTGCGCATTGACGGCCTGACCGTCGGCGGTACGGCGGCCTGATCGCCGCCCGGCCCGACGAGCCGATATCGGCTGAACGCAAGGGGACGATGGAACTCGTCCCCTTGCTCGCCAATTGCTCACGCTGAAGGGTACTTTGAAGGGTACTTATTGCCCGGTCGCGGCCTTGCGCTCCGCGATGCGGCCAAGGATGGCATGGCGCTGATCGGGCGTGGAGATCACCCAATCACGAATCTCGTCGATGGTACGCAGACAGCCTATGCAAAAGCCCGTCTTGTTGTCGATCTGGCAGACGCTGATGCAAGGCGAGGCCGGGCCGCTTGCCAGCAGCCGGCGCCGTTCTTCGCGTCGTTTCTCGCGCGCCAGCCGATCGGCCGCCAGTTTTTCTGCCGAACGCGGCGCGAGATCGGGACTTTCCGATGCCATATCTCAGTCCGTATATTGAAGACCGCGACATGACAGCGTCCGGCCAAGCTATAATCTTATCGATTTCTTATCATAGCCGATTTGACCTGAACAGGCGTGGTCGGGACGACCCAGCCTTGCAGGCGTCACAGGACCGCAGGTGTCGTCATCCTTAGCTCCTTCCCGCGCAAACGCCTGATTGGTACGACGCGGCTCATTACCGGGCTCATCCTCTTTGCCTATGTGCTGACGCATGACCTCAACCATGCCCTGGGGTTGATCTCGCTGGACGCCATGGAAGCCGGCCGGGAGCCGTTCCTGGCGTTCTGGCACTTCCTGCCGATCCGCATCGCCTTCTATCTCAGCATTTTCCTGCATCTGCTGATCGCGCTCGACGCGCTCTATCGCCGCCGCAGCCTGCACATGTCCGCCGGCGAAGCCTGGCAGTTGGTACTGGGCCTCAGCCTGCCGCCTTTGCTGACGCTGCATGTGATCGCCACCGCGGTCGCCAACAGCCTTTACGATCTCCATGCGACCTATAGTTATGTCGTCTGGACCTTGTGGGTGGCGGTCCCGAGCTATGGCGTCATTCAGGTCTGCGCGCTGACCGTCGCCTGGATTCACGGCTGCATCGGGCTGCGCACCTGGCTGCGGTTGAAACCTTTTTACGCTGCCTGGCGCGATACGCTTTTCGTCGCGGCAATCCTGCTGCCGGTTCTCGCCTTGCTCGGTTTCGTCAGCGCCGGGCATCAGATCGCCCTGTTGTCGCAGCAACCCGCCTGGATGGCGCGGATGTGGGCCATGGCGAATATGCCCGATGCGGCCGAGGTCGCCCGCCTCTACCACATTCGCGATCTGACGCTCGGCGGCTACGGCATGATCCTAGGCCTGGTAATCATCGCCCGCGGGATGCGGCAGATCGTCGAACGGCGCAACGCCGTCACCGTGCGTTATGCCGACGGCCATCAGGTGGTGGTGCGCCGCGGCACCACCCTGCTGGAAGCCAGCCGCATCGGCGGTATCCCGCACGCCGCAGTCTGCGGTGGCAAGGGCCGCTGTTCGACCTGCCGGGTGCGCGTCATTGCCGGCACGACGTTGCTCTCGCCACCCGATTCCCAGGAAATCGCTTTGCTGAACCGGATCGGCGCGACACCGACCACACGCCTCGCCTGCCAGGCGATACCGACAGGCGCCGTCACCATCGCGCCGCTCTTGCCACCAATGGCCGCCCCGCGGCAGGCGCTGGACCATGCCGAGCAGCACCATGGCAAGGAACGCGAGATTGCCGTGCTCTTCGCCGATATTCGCGGCTTCACCCAATTGTCCGAGCACCGGCTGCCTTATGATGTCGTCTTTCTGCTGAACCGTTATTTTCGTGCCATGGGCGAAGCCGTGAACACTGCCGGTGGCCGTGTCGACAAGTTCATCGGCGACGGCGTCATGGCCCTGTTCGGACTGGATGTCTCGCCGCAGGAGGCCTGCACGCAGGCGATTGCCGCGGCGATCGGCATGTCGGCGAATCTCGACCAGTTGAACAAGTTGATGGCCCATGACCTGCCGCAACCGCTGCGCATCGGCATCGGCATTCATGTCGGCCCGACGATTGTCGGCGAGATGGGATTTGGCGGCACCCAGGCCATGACCGCCATCGGCGATACCGTCAATACCGCCAGCCGGCTGGAGAATGCCACCAAGGAATTTGCCTGCCAGCTGCTGATCTCGAGCCGGGTGGCGGAGCTGGCCAAGCTGGACCTGACTGCCGCTGAATCACACGATGTTCCCCTCCGCGGCCGCAGTGAAACGGTTGCCGTCTATGCGATAGCCGATGCCCGCGATCTCGATCCGCGAAGGGCCACGACTGGCCAGCCAATGACCGGGCAACCGATGCAGATTGCCTAAAACGATCCGGCTTCCTGCAGAGCTGGTGATTTCCCCGCATAAGAGGATGTGGTCGTGAAGGCTCTTACTTCGGCAGATTTTCCTCGATCGCCTTCAGCAGTTTCGGATCGTCCGGTGCGACGCGCGAGGAAAAGCCGCCGACCACATGGCCATCCGGCGCGATCAGGTACTTGTGGAAATTCCAGCGCGGACGCCCGTCATCGCCGAGCTTCGCCTCCAGCCATTTATAGACCGGATGCGCGGCAGCGCCGGTGACCGCCACCTTTTCCGTCAGCGGAAAATCGACAGCATAGTTCTGCTCGCAGAACTGCTGAATCTCCGTCGCCGTCCCCGGCTCCTGGGCGCCGAAATCGTTGCTGGGCACGCCGAGAAGGACGAAGCCGCGGTCACGGTATTTCCGCCACAGCGCCTGCAACCCCTTATATTGCGGGGTGAAGCCGCATTTCGAGGCGACATTGACGAGCAGCAGGGCCTTGCCGCGGTATTGGCCGAGCGCCAGATCGCCGCCTTGCAGTGCCTGAAAATCGAAATCGAAAGCTGAGTCCATTTCTGCCACCGCCGTCGGTATGGGTTTGGTCGAAATCATGCCCAGCGCCAGAGGCACGCTACGCAGCAAGGCCCTAATCGTCATATCGCTCTTCTGTCCAAGGGTCGCCGTGATTGTGATAGCCGCGCGTCTCCCAGAAGCCGGGCTTGTCGGTGGCGACAAAATCGATCCGCTTCAGCCATTTGGCGCTCTTCCAGAAATACAGCTTAGGGACAACGACGCGGAGCGGGCCGCCATGCTCGACCGTCAGTTCCTGCCCCTGCCAATGCGTCGCCAGCAGCACGTCGGCATCGGCGAATTCGGCCAGAGGCACATTGGTCGTATAGGTATCATAGCTGGTCAGCACGACGTGCTGCGCTTCCGGCAAAGGCTGCACGACCTGCAGCAGATCGCGCAGCAGCACGCCGCGCCAATGGTTGTCATAGCGTGACCACGACGTAACGCAATGAATATCGCTGACCGACTCGCTTTGCGGCAGGGCTTCGAAGCCGGCCCAATCCAGGCGCAGGTTTTGCTGCACCAGACCGCTGACGATCAAGCGCCATTTGTCGCGCGGGATTTTGGGATGCACGCCGAGGTCGAGCACCGGCCAGTTCTGGACCAGGCGTTGGCCGGGTGGAAGGCGATCTACTTCGCGGCTGGACGTGCGCCCCGTCAGCAGCCGGCCTTCAGCCGCCCATTCCTGCTTTCGCTGGATCAGTTTGTCGCGTTTGCTGCCGGGTGATTCGTCGCCGTTCATGCCGCTCCCTCCTCTGCCAGCTCAAAGCCCTGCGATACACGGTTTCGTCATGCTTGGCGATCCTAACGGTCTGACGGCAGAAACTTCAAAAATACGCATTATCAATAACCTCCCGCCGCCGCATTCGAGGAAATTTTGCGGAATGTTAACCAACAGCGGCCGACAGTCGCTAGGGATCTTTGCCGAGGATTCCGGCGCCGGCGATTCTGTCTGTATTTCGACCAACCGGGCGATCCGCAATCCATCAGAAGAGCGATGAGATGACACTATCAGCTGCCGCACCCAGCCGAAGCCGTCATGCCGAGCCCTTGATGGCCAATGCCGTCGGCTTGACGGATGTGGCGGTCATGGCGATAGCAACCTGCGCGCCGATCACCTCCATGGCCGGCAACCTGCCCCTCGTGATCGGCCTGGGAAGCGGCCTCTATGCCCCCGGCGCCTTCGTCTTTTGCACCATCATCATGACCATCTTCGCGGTCGGCTATAATGCGATTTCCCGGCACATCACCACCGCCGGCGCCTTCTATGGCTATGTCTCTCACGGCCTCGGACAGTCGATCGGTCTCTCCGCCGGCCTGCTGGCCTGCCTTGCCTATATGGTCTTCGAGATCTCGCTGATCGGCATTTTCGCTTATTTCGTCCAGCAATTTCTGCTGGCCGAGTTCGGCATTGCGATCGGCTGGCTGACCCCGGCATTGACCATGCTAGCCCTCAACTGGCTATTTGCTTACTACCGCATCAATATCGCCGCGAAGATCCTTGCCATCTTTCTTAGCCTCGAGGTGCTGAGCCTTTTGACGGTGGTTGCCGCCAGCCTGCTGCTGGACAAGGACCAGTCCTACCATCTGCAGGCGCTCGATCCCCTGGGCGCCTTTCGCAGCATCCAGGGGGGCGCAGCGAGCTTTGGCCTGTTCATGGCCTTCTGGTCCTGGGTCGGGTTCGAAACGACCGGCATGTATGGCGAGGAATCGCGCGAGCCGAAACGCATCATCCCCCGCGCCACAATGATTACCGTCGTCGGCGTTGGTTTGCTTTACGTCCTGGTCGCCTGGGCTTCCATCGTCGGCAATGGACTCGAGCAGAGCATCGCCATCACCCAGGGCACCAATCCGATCGACCTGCTGCTCAATCCCCTGCGGCTGCGCTTCGGCGATTGGATCGCCACCATCTTCCAGCTTCTGACCATCACCGGCTCCTTCGCCTGCGGCCTCGCTTTCCATAATTGCGCGGCCCGTTACCTCTACGCGATCGGACGCGAGGGCGTGTTGTTCAATGGCGACCGCTGGCTCGGCAAGACCCATCCGGTCTATCGCTCGCCTTATATCGCCTCAACCCTGCAAACCGTGTTCAGCCTGGCCTTGCTGCTGCTCTTCAAATTCGACAGCAATCTCGAACCATACGACTTCTATGCCCTGCTGGCGGTGATCGGCGTCATGGCGATCCTGATCGTCCAGGCCGCCTGCTCGATCGCCGTCATCAGCTATTTCTGGTTTACCCGGCGCGATCAATTCCGCCTGTGGCAGACCTGCATCGCACCGGCCATCGGCGCCTGCAGCATGTCCTTCGTGGTCTATCTGCTCTTCATCCACATGGACGGCATCGTCGGAATCAAGCTGGCCGCCAGCGGCCTCTATTATGCGACGCCCTGGATCGTCTTCGGGCTGGCGGGCTTCGGCCTGCTGGTCGCGCTGCTGATCAAGATGCTGGCGCCGAACCGGCATGCTTTGCTGGGTCGCCTCGTTCTGGAGGATATTGTGCCGGCCGACCAACCCGCGTTCCGGCAAACCGGGGCCGAATAGCCGCCCCGGGCCGTTCCGGTCGTAAACCTGCGTATTTGCGACGCCGGACAGCGTCGCTTTTCGGCGATCCTCGGTCGCGGCAATAGCAGCCTCCGAAGGGGCCGGCGCCTAGAAATCTTAACGTGATGAAATCGACCGTGGATCGGGTTGGAGAGCGGGATCGGAATATGGCCGCTGTTTCAGACCGCACTTTGTTCATTGCCTGTGGCGCGCTCGGCCGCGAGATCGTGGCCCTGACCAGCCAGCATGGCTGGAAGGACCGGCTCGACGTCACCTGCCTGCCGGCGATCTGGCACAATTATCCGGACCGGATTCCGGCCGGGGTCCGGGCCAAGATCCGGGCGGGCAAGAGGAAATATCGCCGGATCGTCGTGCTTTACGGCGATTGCGGCACCGGCGGGATGCTGGACCAGGTCCTCGAAGAGGAGGGCGTGGAGCGGATTGCCGGGCCACATTGTTACGAGTTCTTTGCCGGCAACCGGGATTTCTCCCAGCTGGCGGATGAGGAACCGGGGTCGTTTTATCTGACGGATTATCTGGTTCGGCATTTCGACCGGCTGATCTGGCAGGGATTAGCCCTGGACCGCCATCCGGAATTGCGCGATGCCTATTTCGGCAATTACCGGCGGGTGGTCTATCTGGCCCAGACCGACGACCCGAAGCTGCTGGCCAAAGCCGAAGTTGCGGCGGCGCGTTTGGGATTGGCGTTCCTGCACCGGCGGACCGGCTATGGCGAATTGGCCAGCTTTATGGTCGAACAGGTCGATAAGGCCTGACCTGGAGAAGACTGGCCTGAAGATTGAGTTTTGATCCGGCCTGACGGGGACCGGGATGAGAGGGAGACTATGGCGAGCTTGACCATCGTTTATTGGCGGGACATTCCCGCCCAGGTCATCGTCAAGAAGGGACGCGAGACCGCCAAGGTGCAGCTGACCGAGCGTTTCGAAAAGGCGATCGATCGGGCCGCCATGCGCGCCAATCTGCGCGACACCGATTCCTATCTGGCGGAATGGCGCCGTGCGGCAGCCGTCGATGTCAGCGACGAATTGCAGGTCGAAGCCGACAAGGCCGCAGCCGCTCTTGAAGCTGCATATCCCGATGACCGCCTGAAGGTGCTGGTCGAAGCCGGCGGCACCGACGCCGCCAAGACGGAGGGCTGAACGCCATGTATGCCGTTCGGCTCTGGTCGGTGCGCCATGCGCGCGGCCTCAACATGTTCTACAAGGGCTTCGAGAAGGCGATGATCGCCCTCCATCCGGTCTGGAGCAAGATCGGCTATGCGCGTCTGGAGAAGCCCTTCGAGGCCACCGAAAAGGCGGTCAAGGGCTTCCTGTTCGATTGCCAGATGTGCGGCCAATGCGCGCTCTCCTCGACCGGCATGTCCTGCCCGATGAATTGCCCGAAGACCCTGCGCAACGGACCCTGCGGCGGCGTCCGCCCCAATGGCCATTGCGAAGTGAAACCGGAAATGAAATGCGTCTGGGTGCAGGCCTGGGCCGGCGCCGAGCGCATGTCGCCGGGTTCCTCAGTCAAGGTCGGCGTCGATCCCATCGGCGATGTGCAGAAGCCGGTCGATAACAGCATCAAGGGCAAGTCTTCCTGGCTGCGGGTCGTGCGCATGACCAAGAAGATCGGCGAGTTCGCCCCGCCGCCGCCAAAGAAACCGGCCGCTAAACCGACAGCGCCGAAGGCCGACGGCGCCGCACCGAAGAATGAGGGGAAAGCAGCATGAACCCGGATCTTCCCCCGACATGGGATCCCGGCGCGCCGCTGCCGGATAAGGCCGGCCACTCCTCGCAGGGTCGTCTGGAGCGCGTGCTGCGTTCCGGCCGCTTCGCCGTCACCGCCGAATTGAACCCGCCCGATTCCGCCGATCCGCGCGACGTCTATGACCGCGCGGTGGTGCTCTCCGAAGTCTGCGACGCGATCAATGCGACCGACGCTTCAGGCGCCAATGTGCACATGTCCTCGGTCGGCATCTGCTCGCTGCTGACCCGCGCCGGCTATGCCGTCATCATGCAGATTTCCTGCCGCGACCGGAACCGCATCGCCATCCAGGGCGATGTGCTTGGCGCCTCGGCCATGGGCGTGCAGAACATCCTCTGCCTCACCGGCGATGGCGTGCAGGCCGGCGACCAGCCGCAGGCGAAGCCGGTCTTCGATTTCGATTCGACCTCGCTCCTCGAATGCATCCGCGGCATGCGCGATACCGGCAAGTTCCTGTCGGGCCGCAAGCTGACGACGCCGCCGCGGGTTTTCCTGGGTGCCGCCGCCAATCCCTTCGCCCCGCCCTATCAGTATCGCGGCATCCATATCGCCAAGAAGATCAATGCCGGGGCGCAGTTCATCCAGACCCAGTATTGCTATGACGTGCCGCTGCTGAAGAGCTTCATGGCGCAGGTACGCGAACAGGGCCTGCATGAGAAGGCTTTCTTCCTGATCGGCGTCGGCCCGCTGCCCTCGTCGAAGACGGCCCGCTGGATGCGCAGCAATGTGCCCGGCGTGCATATTCCCGATGCAGTGATCGAGCGGATGGAAAAGGCCAAGAACGAGAAGGCGGAAGGCAAGCAGCTTGCCATCGACCTCATCCAGGAGATCAGCGAGATCGAAGGTGTCGCCGGCGTCCATGTCATGGCCTATCGCCAGGAAGAATTCGTCAGCGAGATCATCCAGGCCTCCGGCGTCATGCGGAACCGCCAGCCGCGCCGCGCGCCGCGCCAGGCCCCGGCTGATGCGCCGACAGCAGAATCAACTTCGGGCACGCCGAGCGCCGCCTGAGTGTTACAAGTCAAAAGCTATTTCGTCTGAAAGGAAGACCAATGACCGACACCGTCGTCAGCTCCGCTACCAAGGAAGTCGTGATCGGCTTCGATCGCCCCTTCTGCGTGATCGGCGAGCGTATCAACCCGACCGGCCGCAAGCTGCTGGCCGCCGAAATGGCAGTCGGCGACTACAGCCGTGTCAAATCCGACGCCCTGGCGCAGATCGAAGCCGGCGCCCATATGCTGGACGTCAACGCCGGCATCCCGATGACCGACGAACCGCGCATTCTGGCGGAATCGATCCAGCTGGTGCAGTCGCTGACCGATACCCCGCTGTCGATCGACAGCTCGATCGTCGCCGCCCTGGAAGCCGGCCTTGCCGTCTATAAGGGCAAGGCGCTGGTCAATTCGGTGACCGGTGAAGAAGAGCGCCTGGAAGTGGTGCTGCCGCTGGTGAAGAAGTACGGCGCCGCCGTGGTCGCCATCTCCAATGACGAAACCGGCATCTCGGAAGATCCGGACGTGCGTTTCGAAGTGGCGAAGAAGATCGTCCAGCGCGCCGCCGATTACGGCATCCATCATTCCGACATCGTCGTCGATCCGCTGGTGATGCCGATCGGCGCCCTTGGCCAGGCCGGTCGCGCCGCTTTCAGCCTGATCCGCCGCCTGCGTGAAGAGTTGAAGGTCAACACCACCTGCGGCGCCTCGAACATCAGCTTCGGCCTGCCCAACCGCCACGGCCTCAACCAGGCTTTCCTCTCGATGGCGATCGGCGCCGGCATGACCAGCGCCATCATGAACCCGCTGCATATGGAAGAAATGACCGGCATCTGGGGTGCCGATACCTTGATGGGCCATGACGCCCATTGCGCGCATTGGATCAAGCGCTTCCGCGAGCCGACGCCGGAAGGTGAAGCGGCCGCCGGTGCCCGCGGGCGGCGTGAAGGCCGCCGGCGCGGCGGTGGCGGCGGTGCCGCCGGCGGTGAGACCGCGAGCGCCTAAGCATGAAGCGCCCCTGTTTCCACAAGAGAAACAGGGGCTTTTTCTTGACGCATGATGAGATGAAGCATTGGCCCGTCCGCGTGCTTTCAGCCGGGCGGGTTTGCCGCTAAAGGAATGCGGCAAAGAGAAATTATCTGACCAGTGGCCGAGTGAGTGTGAACCGTGACCGAGACAGCAGAAACCGAAACTGTACGAACCAACGGCAATGGCGACGGGCATGACGACGCCCTGCTCGTTTTCATGCCATCCGGTCGCCGTGGCCGCTTCCCGATCGGCACACCGGTGCTGCAGGCCGCCCGCCAGCTCGGCGTCGATATCGATTCCGTCTGCGGTGGACGCGGCATCTGCGGGCGCTGCCAGGTGGTCGTCTCCGAAGGCGAATTCGCCAAGCTCGGCGTCACCTCCAAGGGCGACCATATGAGCGATTTCTGTGCGGTCGAGCAGCGCTACAGCGACAAGCGCGGCATGAAACCGGGCCGGCGCCTCTCCTGCCAGGCGCATCTTCTGGGCGATCTCGTCATAGACGTACCGGCCGACAGCCAGGTGCATAAGCAGGTTGTGCGCAAGCGCGCCGAAATGCGCGACATCACCCTCGATCCGATCGTGCGGCTCTATTATGTCGAGGTTCAGGAACCCGACATGCATGATCCGACCGGCGATCTGCAGCGCCTCGAGAAAGCGCTGGACACGCAATGGCAGCTGACCGATCTCGACACCGATCTCCGCGTCATCCAGGGTCTGCAGGCGGCCTTGCGCAAGGGCGGCTGGAAGGTCACCGTGGCGGTCCATATGGGCAAGCAGATCACCGCCGTCTGGCCGGGCTTCCATGACAAGGCCTATGGCCTCGCAGTCGATATCGGCTCGACCACCATCGCCGGCCACCTCTGCGATCTTTCGACCGGCGAAGTCGTCGCCTCGTCGGGTCTGATGAATCCGCAGATCCGCTTCGGCGAAGACCTGATGAGCCGCGTTTCATATGTGATGATGAATCCGGGCGGCGAAGTGGAAATGACCAAGGCGGTGCGCGAGTCTTTGAACGATCTCGCCGAGGCGGTCGCCAAGGAAGCCAAATGCACGGTGCGCGACATTCTCGAATGCACCTTTGTCGGCAACCCGATCATGCACCACCTGCTGCTCGGGATTAATCCGATCGAGCTCGGCGGTGCGCCCTTTGCGCTGGCGACGGACGGCCCGGTGATGTTCTGGGCCACGGAGATCGACCTCAAGGTCCATCCCAATGCCCGCATCTATGTGCTGCCCTGCATTGCCGGCCATGTCGGCGCCGATACCGCCGGTGTCATCCTCTCGGAATCGCCGCATGAATCCGAGGAGATGACGCTGATCGTCGATGTCGGCACCAATGCCGAAATCGTGCTCGGCAACAAGCATCGCCTGCTCGCCGCTTCCTCGCCGACCGGACCCGCTTTCGAAGGTGCGCAGATTTCCTGCGGCCAGCGCGCCGCCCCCGGCGCCATCGAACGCGTGCGGATCGACCGGGCCACCTTGGAACCGCGTTTCAAGGTGATCGGCTGCGACCTCTGGTCCGATCATCCGGACTTCGCCAGCCAGACCGAGGCGATCGGCGTCACCGGTATTTGCGGCTCCGGCATCATCGAATGCCTCGCCGAGATGTTCCTCGCCGGCATCATTACCCAGGATGGCGTGATCGACGGTTCCATGGCGGCAATCTCACCGCGCGTGGAGGCCGATGGCCGCACCTTCTCCTACCTGCTGCATGCCGGCTCGCCGCAGCTGAAGATCATGCAGAATGACGTGCGCGCCATTCAGCTCGCCAAGGCCGCCCTCTATGCCGGTGCGCGCCTGCTGATGGACAAATTGGAGATCGACAAGCTGGACCGCATCACCCTGGCCGGCGCCTTTGGCAGCCATATCGACGTCAAATACGCGATGGTGCTGGGCATGATCCCCGATTGCGACCTCGCCAAGGTCACCAGTGCGGGCAACGCCGCCGGCACCGGCGCGCGCATCGCCCTCCTGAACCGCGCCTCCCGCGACGAGATCGCTCGTGTGGTCAAGCAGGTGGAAAAGATCGAGACTGCCGTCGAGCCTAAATTCCAGGAGCACTTCGTCGGCGCGATGGCCCTGCCGCACAAGACGGCGCCCTATCCGCATCTTGCCAAGGCCGTCAATCTGCCGTCGCCCAAAGTTGCAACCACGGGCGGCGATGACGAAGGCGGTCGCCGACGTCGCCGGCGCGGGTGATCGCGACCATCAGCCAAATGATAAGAACCCCGCAGGAGACTGCGGGGTTCTTTCTGTACTTTACTCACCCATACTCGGCTTGATCCCGGCATCGTGCGAGGGCTGCGCAATGCGCCGCAGCGATGCGGAGGATGAACGCCTCGGCGCAGCCGCAGCGGCTTTTCACACAGCCTCAATTGCGGTGATGCCATCGCGGATCCGCATGTTCATCTTCATAAATATTTACACGTGTCCCGAGAAGCAGTTGTCACAACTTTGACTCTTGCTGCCGAGATTGCGGCATGTGTAAGTGGCGTTATCTTCATGCATAAATTGATGCAGCGGTGTCGAGAGAGACCGGCTGCCGGGTGACATAAGCATCGCGCGGGACAGCGCGGTGATGCATTTATGGCGCCTTGCTGTGCGTTCGCCCGCCGAGCGCGCTGATGCTGCTTTTGTGGCGGCAGACGGTACAGCCGGTGCAGGCCAGGCAGTACATCTGAATGCTCATCGCTCCATTTTGCACAGGAGAATGTCAGCGAACCAAACAATCACAGACAGGGGAGGCACAGCCATGGCTACCAGCAAGGGAGCAACCGCGCGTCATCGTCCCGATGAAATCGCGCTCACCAAGTCCTCTGCGGCACGATTGAGCCAGCTCACCGGCGTCAGCGCGGAGAAGCTGGCCGGGCGCAACGTGGCGGAGCTGCGGAAGGATCTTGAATGGATCATCGACCCGAACCTGCTGCTGTTCCGCCGCGTCTGCGGTCGCGTCATCAAGCATGATCCCGTCTCCGGCGAGGATTGGGGGGTGCCCGGCGCCACCGTCCATGTCTATGACACCGACGTCAATCTGTTCGGCTATTTTCCGCTCGGCTGGCAATTCGGCTGGTATTGGCCGTATTTCTATCGGCGCGAAGAGATCGCTCATACCGTCACCGATGCCTGCGGCAATTTCTGTGTGTGGATTCCGCGCTTCGATATCGACTGGATTTTGCGCTGGCGCCACGAGCGTATCTGTTTCCCGGAAATCTTCGTAAAGCCGAACCTGGGCGATCTGTTGAAGCGGCTGCGGGCCTATGTCGAGGTGCCGCCGCATATCGGGCCCGATCCGGATCCCGGCCCGCTTGATTTCCTGCGCGGCGGCGTCGGCTCGGCAGCCGTGCTTGCCCAGGCCGTCGGGACGCGGGCCGCGCGGCAGCTGCAGGCGGATTTTCAACAGGGCGTCGGTCAACCGACACAGGCAACATCATTGCTGGAGCGCCGGGCCTTCACCGCACCCGTCGCACCGCCATTGACGGAGCATGTACTGGAGCAGATCAAGGAACATCTCGGACCGCGCCCCGAGAAGCGCTTCGAGCTGGCCGGCGATGTCGCCGCGGCGATCGGTCCGCGTTCCTGGATCGGCCCGTTCTTGCGCTGCATCGATATCATCGTGCCGGAATTTCTGCCCATCCTCGACGTGCCCGACATCACCTTCGGCGTGACCCAGGATGTCAATGGCGACGGCACCGAGGAGGTGATCTATAGCGAGGGACTCTTCGACACGCGCTGGGATGCGGGCTACATCCCGCCGGTCACCCTGGTGGTGGATGCCGCCGCCTTCGCAACGCCGACCTGCGGACATCAGCCGCCGCTCGGCGCCTGTGCCGAGCCGGAAATCGTCGTGCTGGGCCATATGCCGCTGCAAAATCCCAGTGGCGCCGGCACCTTTCCTTTCCTCGACGCTACCAGCGGCTATGCCGTTCGTCCCAATCGGCCGCATTCGACCGGCCAGGTGGCGCAAGTCCCGGCGGCGGCGGTTCATGCCACGGCGCCCGTCTCCGGTCTGCTCGAATTCTGGGGCTGCAATCATCACCTGAAGAATGGCACGGCAGCCAGCCACTACCGCATCAATGCGCGGGTCAGCACCAATGGTGGCGTCACTTTCGGACCTTCCGCCCCCATCGCCGATACCTGGAGCAACTGGCGCGTGGTGGGCAGCCCGCCGGTACTCGAATACAAGGCGATGACGCAATTGTCCGGCGGCTGGTGGGAGGTCTTGACCCCCGCCGATCAGTGGATTCCCGGCGATCATTATATGCTGCAATGGCATAGCGCGCCGAACGGCCTGGTCGAGATGCAGCTTGAACTCGGGAAGCTGACCGGCGGCACCGTCAACCCGATCGGTTCGGCACCACCCGTCCGCATCGTGGTCGATAACTCCTATCCCGCGCCACAGATCACGGCACTCTCTTGGCGCCTGCCGGGCGGCGCGCTGCAACCCCTGCCACTGAACTGCCCGACCATCTTCCGCAATCACCACGACATCGAGGTTGTGCTCAACGTGCAGGTGACGGCGACGCATCTGCGCTCGGTTCAGCTCTATGGCAGCGGCTGCGGCAACGGCAATCCATCTTTGGCAGGCGGTTTCGAAGCGCTGGAAGGTCTGGCAACACCGACCGCAGGCTACTGGCACAAATCGCCGGGCGATAATGCCGTCAGCCGCCAGGTCGTCTGGTCGGTACCAGCCAGCTTGTCATCCGGTGCCTACGGCTTCGGCTTGACCGCCTGGAGCCGCGCCTTCGAACCCGGTGACGGCCATGTCTATACCCCGACCAACCCGGATATCGGCTACGATCCCGGACCGATCTGGAACTATGCGCAAGTCACCATCGCCATCGTCGATTGAGGCAACACGCGTCTCATCAACGAAACGGCTAATGGCGATAGGCTGATCCTTGAACTGCTTCTCAAAGTGAAAGCCCCGCAGAGAACTGCGGGGCTTTCATTCTTTATCCGCCGTCATATCCGGATGACAAAACTTACGTCCGTAAACGTCAGGCTCCGTAGACGTCAGGCCCTGACCAGCGGCTTGTACTTGATGCGGTGCGGCTGGTCGGCATCAGTGCCGAGGCGGCGATGTTTGTCGACTTCGTAATCCTGGTAATTGCCCTCGAACCACTCGACATGGCTGTCGCCTTCGAAAGCGAGGATATGGGTGGCGATGCGATCGAGGAACCAGCGATCGTGGCTGATGATGACGGCGCAGCCGGCGAAATTGTCCAGCGCCTCTTCCAAGGCCCGCAAGGTATCGACGTCGAGATCGTTGGTCGGCTCGTCGAGCAGCAGGACATTGGCGCCGGATTTCAGCATTTTTGCGAGATGCACGCGATTGCGCTCACCACCCGACAGGAGACCGACCTTCTTCTGCTGATCGGCGCCCTTGAAGTTGAAATTGCCGACATAGGCGCGGCTCGGCATCTTGGTCTTGCCAAGCTCGATTTCATCCAAGCCGTCGGAGATTTCCTGCCACACGGTCTTGTTGTCATCGAGACTGTCGCGCGACTGATCGACATAGCCGAGGACGACGGTGTCACCGACCTTGAAGGTGCCGCTATCGGGCTTCTCCTGCCCGGTGATCATGCGGAACAAAGTCGTCTTGCCAGCGCCGTTCGGGCCGATCACGCCGACGATGCCGCCCGGCGGCAGGCGGAAGGAGAGATCCTCGATCAGCAGGCGGTCGCCGAAGCCTTTATTGAGATGCTCGGCCTCGATCACCACATTGCCGAGGCGCGGGCCGGCCGGGATGGTGATCTGGGCAACGCCCATCTGCTTCTCGTTGCTCTGGGCCAGCAGGGTTTCATAGGCGTTGATACGCGCCTTGGACTTGGCCTGGCGCGCCTTGGGCGATTGCCGGATCCATTCCAATTCGCGTTCCAGCGATTTCTGCCGCGAGCTTTCGGTCTTTTCTTCCTGCTCCAGGCGTTTCTGCTTCTGTTCGAGCCAGCCCGAGTAATTGCCTTCGAAGGGGAAGCCTTGGCCGCGGTCGAGTTCCAGGATCCAGCCGGCAACATTGTCGAGGAAGTAGCGGTCGTGGGTGACGGCCACCACCGTGCCCTTGTAATCCTCCAGGAAACGCTCCAGCCAGGCAACGGATTCCGCGTCGAGATGGTTGGTCGGCTCGTCGAGCAGCAGCATGTCAGGGTTCGAGAGCAGCAGGCGGCAGAGCGCCACCCGGCGCTTCTCACCACCGGAGAGCTTGGTCACATCGGCATCGCCCGGCGGGCAGCGCAGGGCATCCATGGCGATCTCGACCTTGCGCTGCAGGTCCCAGGCATCGGCGGCGTCGATCTTCTCCTGCAGCTCGGCCTGCTTCGTCAGCAGGGTGTCGAAATCGGCGTCTTCCTCGCCCATGGCGAGCGACACGGCTTCGAAATCGTCCAGCAGCGCCTTGGTCGGGCCGACCCCCTCCATGACATTGCCGAGCACGTCCTTGGCGGCATCGAGCTGCGGCTCCTGCGACAGATAACCGACACTGACGCCATCGGCCGCCCAGGCCTCGCCGTTAAAGTCCTTGTCGAGGCCGGCCATGATCTTCATCAGGGTCGACTTACCGGCACCGTTGCCGCCGAGCACGCCGATCTTGGCGCCGGGCAGGAAGCTCAGCCAGATATTTTCGAGGACCTTGCGGCCGCCGGGATAGACCTTGGTCAGGCCCTTCATCACATAGATGTACTGATAAGCCGCCATCTGGCACTCCAACTTCCTGATTTACGGGATTGGCCAGGGTTTTAGCCCAGGCGGGGGCGCAGGAAAAGCCCTGATTGGCGCGACTTTCCGGCGAAGAAAAGGCCCGCCCAGCGAACTGGACGGGCCTCTTTGACAGATCGATGACGGCTGATGCTTACCAGACGTCGATGCGGTGATCCTTGGTTTCGTGAATGAAGAAGATGCCGACCACGAAACAGACCGCGGCGATGATGATCGGGTACCACAGGCCATAATAGATATCGCCCTTGGCGGCCACCATGGCGACGCAGGTGGCCGGCAGCAAGCCGCCGAACCAGCCATTGCCGATATGATAGGGCAGCGACATCGAGCTGTAGCGGATGCGGGTCGGGAACAGTTCGACCAGCATGGCGGCGATCGGGCCGTAGACCATCGTCACCAGGATGACCAGCAACCAGAGGACAAGCCAAGTCATGAAGTAGTTGATCTGCGCCGGATCGGCCTTGGCGGGATAGCCTGCGGTCTTCACGGCATCAGTCATATCCTTGGTGAAGGCGTCGGTCTTCGCCTTCATATCTTCCTTGCTGAGCCCGCCCCCTTCGAAGCTCTCGATCACCTTGTCGCCGATCTTGACACTGGCGACGGTGCCCGCAGGCGCGTCCACGTTCTCGTAATTCACCGAAGCCTTCGACAGGAAGGCCTTGGCGATATCGCAGGAACTCAGGAATTTCGACGTGCCGACCGGGTTGAACTGGAAGGAACAGGTCGCGGGATCCGCCGTTACCGTCACCGGAGCGCTGGCTTGCGCCGCTTCCAGGGCCGGGTTGGCGAAATGCGTCAGGCCGCGGAACAGCGGGAAATAGGCGATGGCGGCAATCAGGCAGCCTGCCAGGATGATCCGCTTGCGGCCGATCCGGTCGCTGAGAGCGCCAAAGATCAGGAAGAACGGCGTACCGATCAAGAGAGCCAGGGCGATCAGAATATTCGCCGTAGCTGCGTCGACCTTCAGCGTCTGGGTGAGGAAGAACAGGGCATAGAACTGGCCCGTATACCAGACCACAGCCTGGCCCATGGTGAGGCCGAGCAGCGCCAGGATGACGATCTTCAGGTTGGACCAGTTGGCGAAAGCCTCGGTCAGCGGCGCCTTCGAGCCCTTGCCTTCCGACTTCATGCGCTGGAAGGTCGGCGATTCACTGAGCCGCATCCGGATCCAGACCGAAACCGCCAGCAGCAGAGCCGAAACGAGGAACGGCACGCGCCAGCCCCAGGCGGCAAAGGCTTCTTCGCCGATAGAGCTGCGCACGGCGAGGATCACCAGCAACGACAGGAACAGGCCGAGCGTCGCCGTCGTCTGAATCCAGCTGGTGAAATAGCCGCGGCGGCCATGCGGTGCGTGTTCCGCGACATAGGTCGCGGCACCGCCATATTCACCGCCCAGCGCCAGGCCTTGCAGCAGGCGCAGGCCGATCAGGATGATCGGCGCCAGAACGCCGATCGCTTCGTAATTCGGCAGCAGGCCGACGATGAAGGTCGAGCCGCCCATGATCAGGATGGTGACCAGGAAGGTGTATTTCCGGCCGACGAGATCGCCCAGCCGGCCGAAGACCAGCGCGCCGAAGGGGCGCACGATGAAACCCGCCGCGAAAGCCAGCAGGGCGAAGACGAAACCCGCCGTGGGATTGGCCGCGGTGAAGAACTGCTTGCCGATAATCGCCGCCAGCGATCCGTAAAGGTAGAAATCGTACCACTCGAAAACCGTGCCCAAGGACGACGCGAACACTACGGTTCGCAGTTCCGCCGCCGTCGGCTCCCGCGTTGCGACTGAAGTAGCTGTGGTCAATATAGCCTCCCGTTTGATGATTGCCCCAGAGCGTCCGTCCGCCGGAGATCCCCTCTGGGGCTCTCCTATTTGTTCGGCGCTGCTTTTCTTGCCCGGTCCAAAGGCCGGGTTCCCCTCGCAATTAATTGACCCTAACATTTCAGGGGCGGTCCCGCAACGCAGCGCATGTGAATATTAGCCTAATCACGCGATGTTTGCCGTAACAGCGGCAAGAATTATAACAAAAGCGGCTGCCATCCCCACTGTGCGGCAACGCACAGACGCTCCACCGACTCGGGGGATGCGGCTTGGCACCCCGGCCCGAAACACGCACTATGCCGCGATGATCACAACCGCATCGGATAACATCAAGACTGCGGAATCGCTTTATGGTAGCAGACAAGACACCCGTTGGCGCCGATGGCGCCGGAAGCAGCCAGCCGCCGCACCAGGATCCGCTGGATTTTGCTGCTGCGCTCAGCCGATCCTTTGCCGCCACGCAGGATGTGGAAGCGACGATCCGGCAGGCGCTGACCCGCATTGTCGAACTGATGCATGTCGAAGCGGGGGCAATTTTCCTGCAAGACGACACCGGGGAAGCGCTGGTTTGCCGCGCCTGCGTCGGCCCGGTCAATGTCGAGGGACTTGTCGTACCGAAGGGCCAGGGTATCGTCGGCCGATCGGTCGCCGAAGATGCCGTTCTCGTCGTCGAACATGCCTATGAGAACGCCGCGTTCTATGCCGAAGCCGACAGGCATACCGGCTTCGTCACCCGATCGATCCTCTGTGCGCCGCTGACCGTCGGCAGCAGCCGCATCGGTGCGGTCGAAGTGCTGAACAAGGCCAATGGCACGATCTTCGACGACAGCGACCAGAACATGCTGAAGGTGATCGCCAGTTCAGCCGGCCTGGCCATTTCCAATGCGCGACTGGCGGCCCGTCTGGTCGAGCAGGAGCGGCTGAAGCGCGAATTGGAACTGGCGGCCGCCATCCAGCGCAGCCTGTTGCCGCGCGCCGATCCGGACCTGCCGATTGCCGGCTTCAACCGGCCGATTCATGAGGTTTCCGGCGATTTCTACGATTTTTTCCAGCTGCCGGACGGGATCATCGCCTTTTGTCTCGGCGATGTTTCCGGCAAGGGCATGAATGCTGCCCTCCTGATGGCAAAGACCGCCAGCTTGTTCCGCTGCCTCGGCAAGACCGTGCATGATCCGGCCCGGCTCATCACCATCCTCAACCGCGAAATCTGCGATACGACCAGCCTCGGCATGTTCGTCACCATGGTGGTCGGTTCCTATGACCCGGCGACCGGCCAGCTGCGATTTGCCAATGCCGGCCATATGCCGCCCTTGCTGAAGCGCGCCGACCACAGCTTCGAGACCTTTCCCGCGAAAGCCCCGCCGCTCGGCATCCTGCGCGATGCCACCTTCGAGACCGAGGCGCTGTCGCTCGATGGCCGCCAATTCTTTCTCTATACGGACGGGATCACTGAATTCCGCTTCGGCCGCGATGAGGAACTCGGCGTGGATGGCCTCAGCCTGATGCTCGACAATGTCCACGGCGACAGCCTGATCGAGCGGGTGGAGCATGTCCTCCAGGAATTGCGCCAGGCGGGATGGCAGGCGCGCGACGACCTCACCTTGCTGGCGATCGATGATGCCCTGGCGGCGCCCGCCGCCGGACGCAATACCGGCGACGGCGGCGAACCCGCCGAAAACGGGGAATTCCTTGTCGGCTTTACGCTGCTGGCCGATCCAAGCCGGTTGAAAATCCTGCGCCCGGCCCTGCAGGCCGCTGCCATGGCCTGCGGCTTCTCGTCGGAGGAGGTGCATGACCTTGTGCTCGCTGCCACTGAAGCGGTCGAAAACATCATGATCCACGCCTATGCCGGGCGACGGGACGGCGAGATAACGCTCGCCATGCATCGTCTGCCCGACGGCATGATGGTACGGATTCGAGACTTCGCACCCAAGGTCGATACGGCTAAGATACAGCCAAGGTCATTGGAAGAAGTGCGGCCCGGGGGATTGGGCACGCATTTCATCCGCACGGTGATGGACGACGCCACATTCATCCCTTTGCCCGACGGCGAAGGCAATTTGCTCGAGCTGGTGAAATACCGGGCCTCCGGCAACCGTGGCGCCAAAGAAACGACGGGTTCGGTGTCGCAAAAACCGACCGAGGGGAAGTAAAGGGATGGCAGTCGGGCAGATCAGTGAACAGGACGGCTATATCGTCATTGCGCTCGACGGTGAGATCGACCTCGAAACGGCGCCGGCCGTCCGCAAGGCGCTGCTTGAGAATCTGAAAAAGGGCCGAAATCTGCTGATCGATCTGGCGAAGGTGAGCTATATCGATTCTTCCGGCATTGCCAGCCTGGTGGAGGGCCTGCAGGTGGCGCGCAAGCAGGGCAACGACCTGGCCCTGGTGTCGGTCAGCCAACGCGCGCATCGCGTGCTGGAACTGGCGCGCCTCGACAAGGTGTTCACGCTGCATGCCGATCTTGCCAGTGCCCTCCGCGATCGGACCTCCGGGACGGCATCGACATGAGGAAGGCCTGATGGCTGCTGTCAGCCGCTTATTTGAAAACATCGGCCGCCGCACGGTTCAAAGCCTTGACGAAGTCGGCTATGGCGCCAGCCTGCTGGGTGAAGCCCTGTTCTGGCTGCTGCTGGGACGGCGCTATCGCCAGCCGGTGCGCGCCGAGGCGACCATGCTGTCGATGCTGGCCTTCGGCGTTTCCGCCTTGCCGATCGCTACGCTTCTCTCCGGCACGATCGGCCTCATGCTGGCGATCCAGAGTCTTTACTCACTCGGTATTTTCGGCGCCGAGAGCTTCGCCTATATCGGCATCGCCTTCGGCGTGGTGCGCGAATTTTCGCCGATGATCATGGGCATCCTGATTGCCGGACGGTCCGGTTCCGCCATCGCAGCGCGATTGGCCACCATGACCATCAACCAGGAAATCGACGCGCTGCAGGTGATCGGCATCAACCCCGTGCGCTTCCTGGTGGCACCCGTCCTGCTCGCCTTGATCGTGACCGTGCCCTGCCTGGCGATGTGGGCCAATCTGGTCTCGATCGTCTGTGCCGGCCTCTATGTCTCTTCCTCGCTCGGCACCTCCTTCGGCGCCTATATCAACGACACGATGGACGTACTGACGACGCATGACGTCTGGCATGGCATCGGCAAATCGGCGCTGTTCGGCATCCTGATCGGTCTCGTCGCGGTCATCAATGGCGCCTCGGTCACCGGCGGCGCCGAGGGCGTCGGCCAAGTGACGACGCGCTCTGTCGTGCAGTCGATCACGCTCATCGTCGTCGCCGATATGATCTTCGCCTATGTTTCGACGCATTGAGGCGTGGACACGATGACCGGAACAGCCGAACATATCCAGCATATCGATCCGGGCCCGCCGATCTGGAAGCCATCGGCCGCCGAACTGGCGGAACGGCCGAAGGTGATCGAAGTCGAGCATCTCGACTGGTCTTTCGGGCCGCGTCAGGTGCTGTTCGACATTTCGATGGATGTCCGCCAGGGCGAGATCATGATCATCATGGGCGGCTCGGGTTCGGGCAAGAGCACGCTGCTGCGCCACCTGGTCGGCCTGATGCCGCCGCTTCCCGGCAGGATCAAGCTGCTGGGTAAGGATTTCGGCGCGCTGAAGCCGATGGAAAAGCTCGATATGCGCCGGCGCATCGGCGTCGCCTTCCAGTTCGGCGCGCTCTTCAGTTCGATGTCGGTGGCGGAGAACGTCAAGCTGCCCCTGCGCGAATTGACCAAGCTCAACGAGAAGACCATGGACATCATGGCCCGCATCAAGCTCGAGGTCGTCAATCTTTCCGGTTTCGGCGATCTGATGCCGGCGGCTCTGTCCGGCGGCATGGTCAAGCGCGCCTCGATCGCACGGGCCATCATCATGGACCCGAAGCTGCTGTTCCTCGACGAACCCTCTTCGGGCCTCGACCCTGCGGTTTCTTCGGCGCTCGACGATCTCATCCTGCGGCTGCGCGAGGCCATGGATATCTCCGTCGTCGTCGTGACGCATGACATTGACAGCGCCTTCAAGATCGGCGACCGCATTACGATCCTCGATCGCGGGCGTATTCTCGCTTGCGAACGGGTCGAGGAGATTCGCAACAGCAAGAACGAACGCGTGCAGAACCTCCTCAACCGCCGCGCGGAGGAAATTGAAGTCGACCCCGGCGAATATTTGCGCCGCCTGACCGGCGATTGAGGAACGAGGCGATCAACATGCGCGATAGGCGAGCGGAATTGATAGAGAAGCGTCAAAGGGACAGAAAGACGACGACATGCGTAGTCATTTCTTGAATTATACCGTCGTCGGCGTTTTCGTTTCCGCCATGGTGGCGGCGCTGATCATCGTCCTCATCCATCTCAGCGGGCGCAGCGGCCCCGCCGACGAATATTCCATCGTCTTCGACAATGTCAGCGACATGAAATACGGCAGCGCCGTACGCTATGAGGGCTATCCGATCGGCGAAGTCGTACGGATCGAACCGGAGCGCAAGGATAACCGCTATCATTTCCGCGTCTTCATCGACGTCAAGAAAGGCTGGCAGTTTCCCAAGGATGCGATCGCGCGCATCGCCGCATCGAGCTTTCTCGCCGCAAAAACGATCGAGGTCACCGGCGGCCAATCACCTGAGCTGATCGCTGTCGGCGGCGAAATCCCCGGCGGATCGCCAGCCGATATCTTCTCGCTGATGAGTTCGGTCGCGGCCGAAATCGGCGATCTCAGCAATTCTTCGCTGAAGCCGATGCTGGCAAAGATCAGCGAGATGATCGACCGGATCGGCCACGGCACCGAGACCAATCTCAACCAGCTCTTCGCCTCGCTCAATGCCATCGCCAAGAATGTGCAGGACAAGACACCGGAAATCACCGACCAGCTGACCCGCTTCACCGAGCAGATGAACGTGGAGATCGCCCAGGTCGGCAAGATGCTTTCGGATCGCAATATCGACCAGATCAACCAGACGCTGACCCATATCCAGGCGGCCTCGGCCAATGCCGAGACAGCGACCAAGGATCTCCGATCGTTGTCGCAGCAGGCGAGCCGGCTTGCCGATCAGCTGACGCAACTGGTGCAGGGCAACAGCAAGAATATCGACAAGTCGATGTCGGATCTCGCTTATATCCTGCGCGCGGTTTCGCAGAATATCGATGCCATCACGCATAATCTCGACGGCACCACCCGCAACATGAACGAATTCAGCCGCCTGATCCGTCAGAATCCGGGCCTGTTGCTGTCCGGCAGTTCGCCGGCGCCCGATTCCGGATTGACGCCGGTTCCCGATGCGCAAAAGGCTCCCTGAGGATGAAGAATTCGAGAATGAAGTTTCCGCGCATGAAATCTGGCTCGCATCCGCTTCTTGCACTCATCATCCTGGGCGGCCTTGCCGGCTGCGCCGCACCGGAAGTGCCGAAGGAACAGTATTTCCGCCTGGTCGCGGCACCCGGTGATGTCCATGTCGGCAAGCCGCTGGATGGCGCCGTCGAAGTTCCACCTTTCGACGCCGATGGCGTGATGATCGAGCGTCCCTTGTTGTTCACCGCCGATGGCGGCCACAAACTCGAGCAGCGCAATTATGCCTATTGGACGAATTCACCGCCGCAGATGCTGCGCGACCAATTGATCACCTATCTGCGGGCCGCGCAAATCGCACCGCAGGTCGTGGCGAGCGAGATGCGGGTCGACGACGTCAAATACACGATCCACGGTACGGTACGGCGTTTGGAACAGACCGCCAATCCGAATGGCGGCACGATCGAGATCGAGCTGGCGCTTCTGGAAAAGGACAGCAACCGCCTGATCCTTAGCAAGGTCTTCCATGTCGACCAGATGACCAATAGCGGCAAGATCGATGATGCCGTCATGGCGCTCAACGAGGGCATGAACAAGATATATCGCGAATTCGTCGATCTCGTCGGCAACCGGCCGGCAACGGCCGGCTGATCGTCGGCACGACGTTTCAACCCGCCATCGACACCGGGATCACCGCCTCGTCGGTCCCCGCTGCCGCACCGGAGATTTCATAATCCTCCGTATGGACGACGGCGCCGTCGGCCCGCAGCAGGATGATGCCATAGGCAGCCGGCTCGGCCACGGACAGGCTGGAATCGGCGACATTCAGGATCATCGGCTGCTGATGCACGGGGCTCTTGAAGATCGAGAAGGCTATGCCACGCCACGAGCCGCTGATGGTGCGATGGATATGGCCGGCGAAGATGTGCCGCACATTGCCGCGGCGGTGCACGAGATCATAGAAAGCGCCGTCATTCACCAGCTTGATCTCGTCCATGCCGGGAAAGCCGACATCATGCGGCGGATGATGCATGAAGATATAGCAGGGGCGGCCTCCTGCTTCGGCCAATTGCCGATCGAGCCAGGCGAGGCGCGCGTCGCAGAGATAGCCCGCCGAATCGGGGAAATCATGAGGCGGCTCGATCAGGGTATCCAGCAGGATCAAGCGCCCTTCCGGCGTCTCGACGACGCTTTGCACATATCCCGCCTCGTCGACGGGAATATCGGCGAAGCCCGCGCGGAAGGCGCCGCGTGCATCATGATTGCCGAGGAGGAGGCTGTAGGGCATCCGGAGTTCGGCGAGAACCTCCCGGAGCCGCGTATACGAGGCGGGATCGCCCCGATGCGTCAGGTCGCCGGTGCAGATGACCCGGTCGGCATCGGCATGGCAGCGGTTGACGTGCCTCACGCCGTTCTGCAGCCGTTCATAAGGGTCGAGCCCGATGATACGCCCGCCCTCGGGCAACATATGCAGATCGGTAAAGACGATCAGCTTGGTCATCGCGGCTTCCCTTCCGTTTGCGCGGCGCACGGCGCGGCGTTTCGGCCGCAGCCAGCGAAATCTTATGCGGCAGGCCGATGATGCTGGTCAACGACAAGAGCATGAAGTTTACCGTTCCCGGGCTTTCATGCTCCCTGGCTTTCATGCTCCTTGGCCATCATGCTCCCTGGCCGTCATGCTCATGGAGGACAGGATCGCCGATGCCGGGGAGGGGCATCCCTTGCTTTCGCAGCCGCCGCTTTCCATATAACGGGAGCACGGTTATCGCACGCGGACATGCTTTGCACCCTGCTGTGCCGACCAGCTACCGCTCAGGCGCTGGAGTAGTTGCCAGTCTCCGGGAATGAGGGCGCGGTGAAGAATCCCTGTATCGATGTCTGCAAATTCGACAAGAAGTCGGATTGGTGCATCGGCTGCGGCCGCACCAAGGATGAGTGCCGGGAATGGAAAAAGGCCTCGAAGAAGCGGCTCAAGGAGATCAAGCACGACCTGCCGCGCCGGCTGAAGAAATTGCAGGAACGCGGCAAGACAGCGGATTGAGCGGCGCATCGGTTAGCCCGGCGCTCCAGCCTCTACTGCGATGGCTGCTGAAAAGAATGGTGGGCCCGGAGGGACTTGAACCCCCGACAACACCGTTATGAGCGGCGCGTTCTAACCAACTGAACTACAGGCCCCACCAGCGCGGTGCCGATATGCGGCATCGCGGTTCATCCGCCGACACAGCCGTTAGCAGGGGGTATCGACGGCTGAGCTATAACACCCCCGCCCGGCTTTGGGGAGGGGGTGCGATGGCAAGATCAGGTATCGAGGAAGCTGCGCAGTTTGCGCGAGCGGCTGGGATGCTTCAGCTTTCGCAGGGCCTTGGCCTCGATCTGACGGATACGCTCGCGAGTGACCGAGAACTGCTGCCCGACTTCTTCCAGCGTGTGATCGGTGTTCATGCCAATGCCGAAGCGCATGCGCAGCACGCGCTCCTCGCGCGGCGTCAGTGAGGCCAGGACCCGGGTCGTGGTTTCGCGCAGATTGGCCTGGATGGCAGCATCGAGCGGCAGGACGGCGTTCTTGTCCTCGATGAAATCGCCAAGATGGCTGTCTTCCTCGTCGCCGATCGGCGTTTCGAGCGAGATCGGTTCCTTGGCGATCTTGAGGACCTTGCGGACCTTCTCCAGCGGCATCATCAGCTTTTCCGCCAGTTCTTCCGGGGTCGGCTCGCGGCCGATCTCGTGCAGCATCTGGCGGCTGGTGCGAACCAGCTTGTTGATGGTCTCGATCATATGCACCGGAATGCGGATGGTGCGGGCCTGATCGGCGATCGAGCGGGTGATCGCCTGCCGGATCCACCAGGTGGCATAGGTCGAGAACTTGTAACCGCGGCGGTATTCGAACTTATCGACCGCCTTCATCAGGCCGATATTGCCTTCCTGGATGAGATCGAGGAATTGCAGGCCGCGGTTGGTGTATTTCTTGGCAATGGAAATCACGAGACGCAGATTGGCCTCGACCATTTCCTTCTTGGCGCGGCTCGCCTCGCGTTCGCCCTTCTGCACGATATTGACGATGCGACGGAAATCGCCCACCGGCAGTTTGACCTGATCGGCGATCGCCGCGATCTGATCGCGCACGTCCTTGGCGTCGTCCTTGTGCTTGAGGACGAAGTTCTTCCAGCCCTTGGAAGTCAGGCGGCCGAGCTTGGCAAACCATTTCGGATCCAGCTCGGAGCCATAATATTTCTGCAGGAACTCTTCGCGCTTCACACCGGCTTTCTGGGTGAGGCGCAGCAACTGGCCCTCCAGCCCCATCAGTTTGCGGTTGAGCCCGTACATCTCGTCGACCAGGGCTTCGATGCGGTTGTTGTTGAGCCGCACCGAGCGCATGAGATCGATCATCTCGAGCTTCATCTTCTCGTAAGCTTTTTCCGAGCGCGGATTGAGCTCTTCGCCGGCGAGAATCGTCTCCAGGCGCTTCACCTGGACCTTGTCGAGCTTCTTGTAGAGGGCGGCGATATTGTCGAAGGCTTCCAGCAATTGAGGCAGCAGTTGCTGCTCCATGGCTGCCAGCGACATGTTGTTCTCGTCGCCTTCACCCTCGCCTTCCGCACCCTCGGCGCCCTCGCCCTCGGCGGCACCCTCTTCCTTCTCGGCTTCCTCTTCCTCGAAGTCAGCGGCACCCTCGCCCAGCAGTTCCTCGCCTTCGCCAGGCACGCCACCCATGGTGGCGTCGAGATCGATGATATCGCGGAGCAGGATCTCGCCGGCCTTCAGGCGGTCGCGCCATTCCAGGATCGCGCGGTGGGTCAACGGGCTTTCGCCGATGCCGCCGATCATCATGTCGCGGCCGGCTTCGATGCGCTTGGCGATGGCGATTTCGCCTTCGCGCGACAGCAGCTCGACGGAACCCATTTCGCGCAGATACATACGCACGGGGTCATCGGTGCGGCCGACTTCGGCATCGTTCAGATTGCCGGTGACCCGGCCTTCCTCGTCATCATCGCCGCTATCGTCGTTATCGGCCTGAGGTTCGCCTTCTTCGGCCTCCTCATTGTCGACGACATTAATGCCCATTTCGTTGAGGAGGGCGAGCGTGTCTTCGATCTGTTCCGAGGACATCTGCTCTTGCGGCAGGACGGCATTGAGCTCGTCATAGGTGACGTAGCCGCGTTCCTTCGCCTTGGCCAGCATCTTCTTGACGGCGGCATTCATGCCATCCATCAGCGGACCTTCAACGCCGTCTTCACGTGGCTTTGCGGGTTCCGATTTGGCCGAGGATTTCGCTGCCATTGACGCCACCTGTTTCAAAAAACGAGTTTCGATATGCCCGCCTGCAGCCGCTTAAGCGAGGCCGCGCAGGCTCAATTCTTGACCGTCTGACCGAAAGCATCGCGGTCGATATCCCGTCGCTTGCTCTCCGCTTCCAGCGCCAGCCGCTGGGCCGCTTCAAACCGCGCCAGGTTCTCATCGGTCATGCTGTTGGTCAGAGCCGTCGCAGCCTCCGCCAGTTCGGCCAGGATGTCGGGCTCCCGCAGCACGGCCATAACGTGCAAAAGCCCCTCTTCAGCAGACTGCGGGTCTGCCGAACGAAGGGTAAATCGATAATCTGCCGTACGCGCCAAAAGGCCGTCCAAAACAGCAGAAAATCCCTGATCCCTCAGATGGTTCTGCAAAGCGGCGGCGTCAAGTCGCGGATACCGGGCAGCGAGGTCTATAATGGCGCCTCGAAGCTTGTCAAGGTCGGCCGCTGCTCCCGTGCCCGAAGCGTTCCCATTGCTGTCGCTTACCGGCATGCCACCGGGGAAATGCAGCAAGGCGACGGCTTCGCCGTGTCGATGAACTAAATCGGGATGATTAAGCAAGGTTACAAGGACTTTTTCGTAAGCGAGCCGGCGCGTACTGGCAACGCCTTGCCGCGCCGGCTGGCCGCCGGTTTCCACCAGATGCGCCGAACGCGCCCAGCGGGGCTGGTTGCGGCCCATTCCGGCGTTAGGTAACTGATCAAATCCTGATCGGCCATGACGAACAAATGGCCGGTCGGTTCCGCTATTACCGCTACCCTGCCCCCCGTTTCTCCGCCGGTTGAAGAGCTGGTCGTAACGGTCCAGCACGTCCTGGCGGTAGGCGTCCTGGATGGATTTGTCGGTAATACGTCCAACCGCCGCCAATAGATCGCGTTTGAAACCGCTGCGCCGTTCCGGCGTGTCCAGCACTCGATCGGCCAGGGCCATGCGCCAGAAGACCTCGACCAGCGGTTCCGTCTGATCCAGGATCTGGCGCATCGCCGTTGCGCCCTGCGCCTTGATCAGGGAATCCGGATCCTCGCCGGCCGGCATCCAGGCAAAGCGCAAGGAAAGGCCCGGCTTGAGGATCGGCATAACCCGCTCGGCCGCCCGCGCCGCCGCCTTCTGGCCGGCTGCGTCCCCGTCGAAACAGAGGATCGGCTCTGGCACCAGGCGCCAGAGGAGCTCGATCTGCTCCTCGGTCAAAGCCGTGCCAAGCGGCGCCACTGCCTGGGGAAACCCCGCCTGGGCCAGGGCGATCACATCCATATAACCTTCGGTGGCGATCACTTCGTTCTTGTCGCGTGCCGCCTTTTGCGCCAGGGACAGGCCGTAGAGCACACGTCCCTTGTGAAAGAGCGGCGTCTCCGGCGAATTCAAATATTTCGGCTTTTCGTCGGTCAGGATGCGGCCGCCGAAGGCGATTACCTGGCCGCGCCGGTCGAGGATCGGAAACATCACCCGGCCGCGGAAGCGATCATAGGTGGCGCCACCCTCTTCCGGCTTGATCAGCAATCCGGCCTCGACCGACAGGGCTTCCGGCACCGACTGCTTTTCCAGATGCGCCTTCAGGGCCGTACGGCTGTCCGGCGCGTAACCCAGGCGGAAACGCTTGAGCGTGTCAGGCGTAAGGCCGCGCTTGCGCAGATAATCGAGCCCGGCTTTGCCGGCGCTGGCGCCGAGATGCGCCTCGAAGAACTTTGCAGCCAGTTCCATGACACCGGTCAGCGTTGCCTGATGCTCGGCACGGTCGCGGGATTCCGGGCTTTCCTGCGGCACCACGAGACCGGCTTCGCCGGCCAGCTTCTCGACCGCATTGCGGAAATCGAGCCCGTCGCTGTTCATCACGAAGCCGATGACATCGCCATGGGCGCCGCAGCCGAAGCAGTGATAGAAGCCCTTATCCTCGCTGACCGTGAAAGACGGCGACTTCTCGTTATGGAAGGGACACAGACCGCTGGCTTCATGGCCGCGACGAATCAAGCGGACCTTGCGGCCGACCACATCGGTGATCGAAACGCGCTGCCTCAGTTCTTCAAGAAAGGATGGGGGAAAGGCCATCCGGCTAGCTAACCCCGCTCGTTGCCGCCCGCTTTGCTTCGTCCGCGATATTTCTGCCGTCAGCCGAGCTTCTGTTTGACTTGGCCGCCCGCCTTGGCGAAATCCATCCGCCCGGCGAAACGTTCCTTCAGGGCAGCCATGACCTTGCCCATGTCCTTGATCGAACTGGCGCCGAGTTCGCCCACCACCTCGTCGATCGCCGCCAGGGCTTCGGCCTCCGACAGCTTCTTCGGCATATAACGTTCGATGACGTCGATTTCGCCCTGTTCCTTTTCGACCAGTTCCTGGCGGCCGCCCTGCTTGTAGAGCTCGATGCTCTCCTGGCGCTGTTTCACCATCTTTTGCAGCAGGTCGATAATGCCGGCCTCATCGATGCCATCGGTAATCCCTTGCGGCCGGGCAGCGATATCGCGGTCCTTGAGGGCCGCCAGCACCATGCGCAAAGTCGAGGTCGTCGCCGGGTCACGCGCCTTCATCGCGGTTTTCAGATCGTCGTTGAGACGTTGCCGCAGCATCTTTCACCCACTTTCGGTCACGGATAAGCGACGGAAACTACACCCTTTCCCCGCCCGCAAACAACTGGATCGAGCACTTTCGCGGCATTCATCCCCAGGAAGTTCGCATTCATCCACAGGAAAATATTCTGCCGCATTGTGACAGAACAGAGGCCGGAATCGGTTGACGACATGGCGGCGGGAGCGTAGAAGAAGCCCTCAGGACATTTTGTCGTATCTTGTCGTAAATCGTCGTCAGTGGACATCACATGCGGCCCGAACAACAACAGGTTCTGATGGATTGGGCGCGCGCCGTCGGGCTCACCCAGATGCATGGCCGCAAGGCGATCTATGAGCGCTTCTGCGCGCTGGTCGAACCCCTGGGCCATAAAGTCCCCAGCCTTCCCGCCATCGACAAGTGGATCGAACGCGGCGTCATCCCCTGGCGCTGGCAGATCGTCCTCAGCGACCTGCGACGACAGGTCGAGGGCGACAGCCCACCGGAAGGCGGCCATGACGCGCCGCGATCCCCGGTCTCCGTCTCCGAGCTTCCGCCTCAAGCCCAGCCGATCACGGCCGAACCGCAAACCGAACGGACAAAACCGATGAGCAGCATCCCGACAAGCGCATCCGCGCCTACGCCGATCAGTGGCGAACGGCCTTTGCATACGGCCCTGCTGATCCTGGCCGACGGAACGGTATTGAAGGGTCGCGGCCTGGGCGCTGCAGGCGCGGCGGTGGGCGAAGTCTGCTTCAATACCTCGATGACCGGCTATCAGGAGATCATGACCGATCCCTCCTATGCCGGTCAGATCATCAACTTCACCTTTCCCCATATCGGCAATGTCGGCGCCAACGCCGAGGATATCGAAACCATCACCCCTGCAGCCCGCGGCTGCGTGCTCTCGGCCGATATCACCGAGCCCAGCAACTGGCGCGCCGCGCAGCATTTCGACGCCTGGCTGAAGAGCCATAACCTGCCGGGCATCGCCGGCATCGACACCCGCAAGGTGACCCGGCGCATCCGCGATGGCGGCGCCCCCAACGGCGTCATCATCCATGATCCGGAAGGGCGCTTCGACATTCCTGCCCTGATAGCCGAGGCCAAGGCCTGGCCCGGCCTCGACGGCATGGATCTGGCGAAGGACGTGACCTGCCGTCAGACCTATAGCTGGGACGAGACCACCTGGTCGCTCGGCCAGGGCTATGGCAAGCAGACCTCGCCCAAGCACCGCATCGTTGCCATCGATTACGGCGCCAAACGCAACATTCTCCGCTGCCTCGCCGCTGCCGGCTGTTCGGTGACGGTGGTGCCGGCGACGGCAACGACCGACGACGTGCTGCGGCACCGCCCCGATGGCGTGTTCCTCTCCAACGGCCCCGGCGATCCGGCGGCGACCGGCGAATATGCCGTGCCGGTCATTCGCGACCTTATCAAACAGGGCCTGCCGGTCTTCGGTATCTGCCTCGGCCATCAAATGCTGGCATTGGCCTTGGGCGGCAAGACCGAGAAGATGGCGCGCGGCCATCGCGGCGCCAATCACCCGGTCAAGGACTTGACCACCGGCAAGGTTGAGATCACCAGCCAGAACCACGGCTTCCAGGTAATGCCGGAAAGCCTGCCGACCGACGTGAAGATCACGCATCAGTCCTTGTTTGACGGTTCGGTCGAAGGCCTGGAACTCAGCGGCAAGCCGGTCTTCTCGGTGCAATACCACCCTGAAGCCTCGCCGGGCCCGGAAGACAGCCACTACCTCTTCGACCGCTTCGTCGCGAAGATCGAACAGCAGAAGGCCGGGGCCTGATCTTGCTGGCGGAGAAACGGTTTCCCCCCACCCTAACCCTCCCCCTCAAGGGGGGAGGGAATGGTGGCGCACCTGCTGCACCCTTTTCCGTCGAGACTTTCTTGACCCCCTCCCCCCTTGAGGGGGAGGGTCGGGGTGGGGGGTTACACATGGCACCGACACGCGCCCGGCAGCTACGCAAAAATCCGACCGAGGCTGAAAGAAAATTATGGTCCTTGCTGCGACAAAAGCAGTTCGACGGCAACCGCTTTCGCCGCCAAGCGCCTATCGGTCCATACATCGCCGACTTTTTCTGTCCGGCCGCCAAACTGATCATCGAACTCGACGGCGGCCAGCATGCGGAGCAGTCGGCAGCTGACCAAGTCCGAACCAACTGGCTGGAGGCGCGCGGTTACCGCGTCCTGCGCTTCTGGAACAACGAGATTCTGACGAACCCGGCGGGCGCATTGACGCGCCTCCACCAAGCCTTCAACGAAACGAGTGACGATCATGCCGAAGCGCACTGACATCAAATCCATCATGATCATCGGCGCGGGTCCGATCGTCATCGGCCAGGCTTGCGAGTTCGATTATTCCGGCGCCCAGGCCTGCAAGGCGTTGCGCGAGGAAGGCTACCGGGTGATCCTGGTCAATTCCAACCCGGCCACCATCATGACCGACCCTGACCTGGCCGATGCGACCTATATCGAGCCGATCACGCCGGACGTCGTCGCCAAGATCATCGAGAAGGAGCGGCCCGATGCGCTGCTCCCGACCATGGGCGGCCAGACGGCGCTCAATACCGCGCTCAGCCTGCACAAATCCGGCAAACTCACCGAGCTCGGCGTCGAGATGATCGGCGCCAATGCCAAGGCGATCGACATGGCCGAAGACCGGCTGCTGTTCCGCCAGGCAATGGACCGCATCGGCCTCGACAGCCCCAAGGGCGATCTCGTCTCGACGCTCGATGAAGCTCTCGACGTGCTCGCCATGGTCGGCCTGCCGGCCATTATCCGCCCCTCCTTCACGCTTGGCGGTACCGGCGGCGGCATCGCCAACAGCCGCGAGGAATTCACCCGCATCGTCGAAGGCGGCCTCAAGGCCTCACCGGTCGGGGAAGTGCTGGTTGAGGAATCCGTCCTCGGCTGGAAGGAATATGAGATGGAAGTCGTGCGCGACCGCGCCGACAATTGCATCATCATCTGCTCGATCGAGAATATCGACCCGATGGGCGTCCATACCGGCGATTCCATCACCGTCGCCCCGGCCCTGACCTTGACCGACAAGGAATACCAGCTGATGCGCAACGCCTCGATCGCGGTCTTGCGCGAGATCGGCGTCGATACCGGCGGCTCCAACGTGCAGTTCGCGGTGCATCCGGAAACCGGCCGCCTGATCGTGATCGAAATGAATCCGCGCGTCTCGCGTTCTTCTGCGCTGGCTTCCAAGGCGACCGGCTTCCCAATCGCCAAGGTCGCCGCCAAGCTTGCCTGCGGTTATACTTTGGACGAACTCAACAACGACATCACCAAGGTGACACCGGCTTCCTTCGAGCCGACCATCGATTATGTCGTCACCAAGATGCCGCGCTTCACCTTCGAGAAATTCCCCGGCGCCGAGCCCATCCTCTCCACCTCGATGAAGTCGGTGGGCGAAGCAATGGCGATCGGCCGTTCCTTTGCGGAATCGGTGCAAAAGGCCCTGCGCTCGATGGAGACCGGCCTGACAGGCTTCGACGAGGTCGAACTGCCCGACGGCAAAGCCGAAATTCTGGCACAGCTTGGCAAGGCAACGCCCGATCGGCTGCTGGTGATCGCCGAAGCTTTGCGGCGTGGCCTCAGCGTCGAAGAGATCTGCGCTGTCAGCAAATACGATCCCTGGTTCGTGCGCCAGATCGCCCATATCGTCGAGGCGGAAGCGGCGATCCGCCGCGATGGCCTGCCGACCACGCGGGCGGAAATGCTGCGCATCAAGAAGATGGGCTTCTCCGATGCGCGTCTCGCGAAACTTGTCGGCCGCAAGCCGCTTGACGTCACGGCGCATCGCCATAAGCTCGATGTCCGGCCGGTCTATAAGCGCATCGATACCTGTGCGGCCGAATTCGCCTCGGCCACGCCCTATATGTATTCCTGCTACGAGGGCGACGGGATCGAACCGGCGGAATGCGAAGCCGAGCCCAGCAGCCGCAACAAGGTGATGATCCTCGGCGGCGGCCCGAACCGCATCGGCCAGGGCATCGAATTCGATTACTGCTGCGTCCACGCCGCCTATGCGCTGAAGGAAGCCGGGCATGAGACCATCATGGTCAATTGCAATCCGGAGACCGTCTCCACCGATTACGACACCTCCGACCGCCTTTATTTCGAGCCGTTGACGGCGGAAGACGTTGTCGAGATCGCCCGGGTCGAACAGCGCAGCGGTAAACTGCTTGGCGTCATCGTGCAGTTCGGCGGCCAGACGCCGCTGAAACTGGCCCATGCCTTGGAACAGGCCGGCATCCCCATTCTCGGCACCTCGCCGGATGCAATCGATCTTGCCGAGGACCGCGAGCGCTTCCAGAAGCTGCTGCACAAGCTGGAACTGCGCCAGCCGGCCAACGGCACGGCGCGGTCACTGGAAGAAGCGGAACAGATCGCCGATCGCATAGGCTACCCGGTGGTCATTCGTCCTTCCTACGTGCTGGGCGGCCGCGCCATGGAGATCGTCCACGAGCCGGCCGGCTTGCGACGCTATATGCGCAAGGCGGTGCAGGTCTCCGGCGATAATCCGGTGCTGATCGATTCCTATCTGCAGGATGCGATCGAGGTCGATGTCGATGCGCTGTGCGACGGCGAAGCCGTGCACGTCGCCGGCATCATGGAGCACATCGAGGAAGCCGGCATCCATTCCGGCGACAGCGCCTGCGCTTTGCCGCCGCATACCCTGCCGCTGGTGGTGATCGCCGAAATCCGCCGCCAGTCGGAAGCCTTGGCGCGCGGCCTCAACGTCGTCGGTCTCATGAACGTGCAATTCGCCGTCAAGGGCACCGACATCTACGTCCTGGAGGTCAATCCGCGGGCCAGCCGTACCGTCCCCTTCGTTGCCAAAGCGACCGGCACGGCAATCGCCAAGATCGCCGCGCGGGTCATGGCTGGCGAGAAACTCGGCACCTTCGATCTCAACGCCCGGGCGCGACATCATGTCGCCGTCAAGGAAGCCGTCTTCCCCTTCGCCCGTTTCCCCGGCGTCGACATCATCTTGGGGCCGGAAATGAAATCGACCGGCGAAGTCATGGGTCTCGACGCCGATTTCCCGCGCGCCTTCCTCAAGGCGCAGATGGGTGCGGGGCTGATGCTGCCACGCAGCGGCAGCGTCTTCATCTCGGTCAAGGACAAGGATAAGGCGGCGATCATTCCGGCCGTGAAGAAGCTCCTGGAAATGGGCTTCGACGTGCTGGCAACACCCGGCACGGCGGCCTTCCTGCGGAACCAGGGCCTGGCCGTCCGCGCCATCAACAAGGTGCATCAGGGCGGCCCGCATATCGTCGAGGCGATGCAGCGCGGCGAGATCAAGCTGGTCTTGAATACGGTCGCCGGCGCCAAGGCGATCGAGGACAGCTTCGACATCCGCCGCACCGCGCTGATGGGCAGTATTCCCTATTACACCACCCTGTCAGGTATCCTGGCGGCGGTGGAGGCCATCGGGGCGCTGGCCAGTGGGGATCTTGAAGTTGCGCCGCTTCAGTCGTACTTTAAGCAGGCGTCCTGAGAGCCAGGATTGCCAGTGCAGCCGGGACGGGCTGCCAAACCATTGAAAGCCCGCCCTTTTTTGGCCCCGCCGGGTGCTGCTTCCGCTTCGCACGCGAAGCACGAAGCCGCCTGAGGGGTGTGTTTTGCTGTTTTGGGTTAGAAAGCATGTCGAAGATCCCGATGACGGCGGAAGGCTTTGTCCGTCTGGAAGAGGAATTGAAACATCTGAAGGGGGTTGAGCGCCCGGCCATCATCCGCGCGATCGCCGAAGCCCGCGAGCATGGCGATCTCAGCGAAAATGCCGAGTATCACGCCGCGCGCGAACGCCAGAGCTTTATCGAAGGCCGGGTCATGGAGCTGGAAGACAAGATCAGCCGGGCCGAAATCATCGATGTCTCCAAACTGTCCGGCAAGCAGGTCAAGTTTGGTGCTACGGTGACGGTGATCGACGAAGATACCGATGAGAAGACGGTCTATCAGATCGTCGGCGAGGACGAAGCCGATATCAAGGCGAAGCGTCTTGCCATCACGGCGCCCCTGGCGCGCGCTTTGGTCGGCAAATCGGTCGGCGATACCGTTGAGGTCACCACGCCCGGCGGCTCGAAAAGCTATGAGATCGCCAAAGTGGTCTTCAAATAGGCGCCCCAGTCATTTTCCGATGAAAAGGCCGGTGCAGATCGCCGGCCTTTTTCTTTGCTGCTATCCATGCGCTGCTTCCGGCAAGACAAGAGAAATATCCTGATGTCCATCACAACAAATACGCCTGATATCGAAATCTATGATGTGCAAATCCGCAACGTGGTGATCCGTGAGGCCTGCCCTGCCGATCATGCCTTCATTCGCGCCCAGGCGCCGCGCCTGACTGGTATCGCCAACCTGCCCGGTCGGCCTGCCATAGCTATTCAGGCTTTTCAGGATGCCTTGATCGAAGCGGCTTTGACATCGCCGCCCGCCGGCAGCCGCACCTTGATCGCCTGCGTGGTGCCGGAGACGCCGCTGGGCTTCATCCACCTGGAGCCGGCGCCCGATCCGCTGCTCAACGTTCCGGCCGGCTATGTCTCGATGGTGGCGGTCGCGACAGGTGCCGAGGGTTGCGGCATCGGCCATCTCTTGATCCAGGCCGCTGAAGCTTGGGCCCGTGAGCAAGGTTTCACCTGCCTCAGCCTGGACGCCTTCGCCAGCAATCAAAATGCCCGTGCGTTCTATGAGAGCCAGGGATTTCACGAGGATTCCGTGAAGCTCTACAAATTGCTGGATTAGCAACCGCGCAAAATCACGCGCTGCCGGCGCGCTCGATCACCAGGATGCGGGCGGCACCGCGTGGATGGGCGACATGCGCGTCGCCGGCTTCAGCGTGAAAAATGTCGCCCACATGCAATCGCACCACATGCTCCCCTGTGGCATTGCGGTAATGCATGTCGACCGCGCCATCCAGCACGACGAAGACTTCCTGGCCATCATTGACATGCCAATGATACGGCCGATCGGTCCAGTGCAGTCGCACGCTGGTGCCGTCCATCACAGCAATATCGCGCGCCTCCCAGGCGCGGCTGGCGGTGAAGGCCGGGGCATGGATGATCTGCATATCGGTCTCGCTGGCGGTTGATCAGCGAAACCTAAATACGCCGCCGGCGGGACGGCAAGGACAGCCATGCCGCAAAAACGGCCATCATCCGGCAGGTCCGATCACCCGGCAGATCTGTGAATCAGCGATCGTCCTTGTCGAAGGGATTCTTGCCGCGCCTTGTATAGAGGCGGAGCGGCACGCCATCGATGCCGAAAGTGTCGCGGATGCCGTTCAGCAGATAGCGGTGATAGGAATCAGGGAGTTCATCCGCCATCTGCGCAAAAAGCGCGAATGTGGGCGGCCGCGTCTTGATCTGCGTCATATAGCGGATCTTCACCCGCCTGCCGCCAACCAGAGGCGCCGGATGCATCTGCTGCACTTCGCCAAGCCAGCGATTGAGCTGTGCCGTCGGGACACGCTTGTTCCAGCGCTGATAGACGTCGAGCACGGCATCCATCAGGCGATCGAGATTGCGCCCGGTCATGCCCGAAATGGTGACAACCGGGATGCCACGGACCTGCGGCAGAGAGAGATCGAGCCGGTCGCGCAGCTTCTTCAGGGCGCTGTTCTTGTCCTCGACCGCATCCCATTTATTGGCGGCAATGATAAGCGCTCGCCCCTCATCGATCACCGAGCGGGCGATGGTAAGATCCTGCTTTTCCAGCATGTCGGCGGAATCCAGCACCAGCACCACGACATGGGCAAAGCGGATCGCGCGATCGGTATCGGCGCCGGACAGGCGCTCCAGTTTCTCGACAACCTTCGAGCGGCGACGCAAGCCGGCCGTGTCAATGAGGCGGATCGGCTGGTCGCGCCACTGCCAGTCGATGGCGATGGCGTCGCGGGTGATGCCGGCTTCGGGCCCCGTCAACAGGCGGTCCTCGCCGATCAGGCGGTTGACCAGCGTCGATTTGCCGACATTGGGCCGGCCGACGATCGCCAGTTGCAGATGCGTCGGCACCTCTACATCGTCATCCGGCAGCAATTCCAGCTCGGCATCCAATGCGGCGATGGCGGCATCCTGCTCGGCCGCGTCCCGCTTGGCATAGGGTTCGAGGGCATCATAGAGGTCGCCCAGGCCCTCGCCATGTTCGGCGGAAATCGGGATCGGCGCGCCAAGCCCCAGCGAGAAGGCCTCCAAGGCACCGGCCTGGCCGGCATGGCCTTCGCTTTTGTTGGCGACCAGGATGATCGGCGTCGTGCTCTTGCGCAGCTGGCGGGCGAAATATTCGTCCAGCGCCGTCAGGCCGGCGCGCGCATCGATCACCAGCAGGGCGACGTCGGCCGAGGCGATCGCCTGCTCGGTCTGCTCGCGCATGCGGGCTTCCAGACTATCGTCGCGCACGTCTTCCAGGCCGGCGGTATCGATCGCGGTGAATTCGAGATCGCCCAGCCGGCCGGAACCATAGCGGCGGTCACGGGTAACGCCCGGGCGATCGTCGACGATCGCCAGGCGCTTGCCGATCAGGCGGTTGAAGAGCGTCGACTTGCCGACATTGGGCCGGCCGACAATGGCAACTGTGAACGTCATGTTTCCAATATCTACCGATTAGCAATCGGCATCAATGATCAGGCCACCGGCAAGCATTTGCCGATGGCCTGAAGCGTTTTCGGTTGAACCACCGACCGCGATCGATGATCCGCGTTTGCCGCCGCGCTTATTTCAGCGCGATCAGCCGGGCGTCATCCGACAGGATATAAACCGTCTGATTGGCCACGACCGGCGGCAGGTGGGTCGGCGCCGGCAGTTCCATCTGCCCCAGGATCTTCCCGGTGTAAGGCGAGATCGAGACGGCGTGGCCCTCGGAACCCGTCACCAGCAGGCGGTCGCTGACCAGCACCGGACCCGACCAATAGATCGGCGACTTATGCGTTTCCGGGTCTTCGAAACGCGGCAGGTTCTGCACCCACTTGATGCGCCCATCCTGGCGCTGCAGGCAGATCACTTCGCTCTGGCTGGTCAGCACGTAAATGAAATCGCCGGCCACCCAGGGACTCTGTGTGCCGCCGATGCTGGCATCCCACAAACGGCCACCGCGCTTGACGTTGATCGCCGTCATGACGCCGCCATTGCTGACAGCGATCAGCAGGTCGCGATCGATCACCGGCCGGCCGCGGATATCGGTCAGCGTCGCCGTGGAATCGCCGCGGGTCTTGCCGGCGAGATTGTCGCTCCACAGGCTGCGTCCGGCGATCACGTCGAAAGCCAGCAGGTCACCCGATGTATAGGCGGCGACCACGACATTGCCCTGGACCGCGGGCGTGGCGCCGCCCAACAGACCGGCCGCTTCTTCAACACCGGCATTGGACCACAGGCGCCGGCCGTCATCGAGCGCATAGACCACCAGCTGATTGTCGAGGGTCACGACGAAAACCCGGCCGTCACTGACCGCCGGCGGCGAGCGCAGGGCAGAGGGGGCCGGAGCCTCCCACACCTTCTTGCCGCTCTTGGCGTCCAGCGCGAAGACCTTGGCGAAGGGCGTGGTGACGATCACCTTGCCCTCGGCAACGGCGACACCGCCGCCGAACAGGCCGTCATCCTCGTCATCCGGCGTCAGATCGACCTGCCAGAGGCTGTTACCGTTCGCGGCGTTGATTGCGCTGACCCGGCTGTCGGCATCCATGGCATAGGCGATGCCGTCCGCTACGACCGGTTCCGCCAGCAGCTTGTTGGAGGAATCCGCCGAGGAGCCGATATCGGCTGACCATACTTCGTGCAGCGCCTGATCGCCGGTCCCTTCCAGATGGTACATGGCATGGGTCTGATTGCCGCCAACCTGGGGCCAGTCGCTATTCACGTAGGGCTTGGGCAGACGCACCTGGACATCGGCCAGCGAACTGTCGGCATCCAGCGTGCGATCGAGGCTGAGGACCGACACGCGCTCGCCCGGCAAGGGCACCTTGGTCTTATCGCAGGCACCCAGCGTCAGGACACCGACAAGGCCGATCAGGGCGGCCCGCAGAGCCATGACGTTCCGCGGCGCGCCAGCACACCGCGCAAGGGCCGCCGGCTGCGCATCATCCCGCTTGGCGCTGTTATCGTCCTGGTATTCCGGTCTTGTCATGACGCTGCCCATAAACTGCTTGCCCGCCAATATGCCGGTCCCCTGTAAGCGGGTCCCGGGATATTGGTTCTTGTATGCTGCTCTCCGGCCCTGGCCTTTTTCTGACGGTATTCAGGCCTTGGCGCCGGAGGCGATGTTATTGCACGCGATCCAGCAACTGCTGGGCACGCAAGGCGGCAGTCTGATTGCCGCCCACCGGCGCTGCCGCCAGTTGCTGAAGTTGCGTGAAGGTTTCCTTGGCCTTGGCCTTGTCGCCCGTCGCCAGCTGCGCGAGCCCGGTGATTTCCAGCGCCGACAGCCGATAAGCATTGCCAGCGGCGGTGAAGGGCTGCACCACCTGCAGCGCATCGGCGGGCTTGTTGGCCTGCAGCTTCAACTGCCCGGCCTGGATCGCCGCCATGCCGCGCATGGCCGCATCAAGCTTGCCGTCCTGCGCCACGGCGCTGAGCAGATCAGCCGCCTTGGCGGGATCCTTCCCCTCGGCGGCACTGGCCGCCAATTCGAAACGCGCCAGCGCGCCATAACCGCCGGACTGGCTGGCAATTGCGTCGAGCTTGGCCGTATCCTTGGCGTCTTTTTGCACCGCCTGCACTGCTTCCACGAAAGCGACGCTGTCGTGTTCCTGCTTGCGCTGGCTGTAAAGCTGCCAGCCCCACCAGGCGGCGGCGGCAAGTACCAACAGCAGCGCGCCGCCGATCACCAGATTGCCGTATTTCTTCCAAAACTGGCGTGCCTGGTCGGCCCGCAACTCTTCGTCGACTTCACTAAAAATATCAGCCACGCCAAAACCTCTTGCGGCTGTTGCCGGCAGCCGTTCCGTCCCGGGGGCGCAATGATGCGGCGCAACCCTGCGCCCAACCCGCCCAAGGGCAAATTTGCGCGCTACCATAGCGACCTAGCCGCCCATCGTCAAAGCGCGAGGCGGTTAAAATCCTGACCGAATCGGACGAATTTTCAGGCTGTTGGCGTGCTTTCCAGCGACTGTCTGGCCGGTACCGGCAGAATCCGGCCAGAAGTGGAACGGTAATTGCTTAGGACAGCAGAGGTACAGTCCAAGACCGGAGCGAGGACAGGTAATGCGTCTCTTGAAACAACGCCAGGCGAACGGAGACCGGACAAACGGGACAGCCGCAGGCCTGTTGATGCCCCTGGCCGCCGTCCTTCTCCTGGGATTGACCGGCTGCGAGATCACCACGGCTGGCGCGGTTTACGGCCTGGTCGAGGGGTCCAGCCTCAACCAGACCGGCAAGACCGCCTCCGACCATCTGGTCTCCTCCATTACCGGCGAGGACTGCAATATCCTCCGTTACCAGAAAACCGGCAGATATTGCCTGAGCTCGGCCGAATTGGCGCAGATGGCTGCCGCCGAGAAGCGGGACAGTGCCGGCTATTGCTATCGTCACCTGGCCCAGGTGGTCTGCTACGACGAGCCCGACACAACGGCCAGCCCGGAGACCCGGGTCCATTGATCGAAGGGACGCACCGGCCGATCACGCTGTCTTGAAACCTTAACGATCTGGACGCCAGTCGGGATTTGCGGAACACTTGGGGCGTTAAGGAAGTATGATCGAGTCGGCTGTTCACCCGGAAACAGGCCGGCGCGATCCGCCCGGTCCGTCGGAGGCTGATGTCCCAACTGGTCCTTCTGGCAGATTATCAACGCAAAGGTCGGCGGGTCTTTTTCAACCGCACGGACCTCAATCTGCTGTTAGCGATTTATAGCCGCCAGGTCGGGCGAGGATTGTGGCGGGACTATGCGATCGACCATCGCAGCAATATGGCGATCTTCTCGATCTATCGCCGCAGTCAGGAACAGCCGCTTTTCGCGATCAATAAGGTCCTTCTGAAAGGCGACAAGGATGCGAATTATATCCTATTGACGCGCAATCGGCAGCTTGCCTCTAGCCGCGACCTGGCGGATGTGATTGAAACGCTCGGCCGTCAATTGGCGGTCGTCGAATAGCCATTCACCCCTATCCCTAGACTTTGCATCAAAATCTTGAGGATTGTGCGTAGCTATCCACAAGATTCTGCATGGCAGCTCTTGCCTCTCAGCATGTTGTGGAGTGAAATGGGCATCACACACAACATCTCGGGCCACCCGCGACATTCAGGAGGCACCCTATGGAATGGACGGAACAGCGGATCGAAACCCTGCGCAAGCTCTGGGGACAGGGTCAGACCGCCAGTCAAATCGCTGCAATTCTTGGTGGGATTACCCGCAATGCGGTCATCGGCAAGGCGCATCGCCTCGGCCTGACCGGCCGACCCTCGCCAATCAAGCGCGAGGCCGGCAGTTCCAGCGCACCGGCGCGCCGCAAGATCAGCACCGCTCGTAGCGAGCGGCCGGCCCGACCGGCGGTGATGGCGACAAGTGCCCAGCCAGCCGGCCCCTCCCTTCACCAGGGCGTTCTCAACGCCCCCAGCCAGGGACCATCCGCCCATCAGGCGCGGCCGGCAACCCAATCCCCAGAGCCCGCCGCGCCGTCCCGGCCGACAGTCGCCAGCAATCCGCAACCGAGCCGAGCCCATGGCGGCAATAAGAGCTGTTCCTGGCCGGTGGGCGATCCCAAACAACCCGGTTTCCATTTCTGTGGTGAGCCGGCCGAGCCCGGCCGGCCCTATTGCCCTAATCACTGCCATCTTGCCTATCATCGGAAGTCGGAGGCGGCCTAACCGCCAGATTGCGCATGATCGCTTCCGACGGCACCAGCCGGTGCAGCCGAGGCCGTGATGCGCGGGGGAAGACAGCGGCCGGCGATCCCAGATCGCCGGCCGTTTCATTTTGCTGTCGATCTCATGACAGCCCGCTAACCGCGCGGCCGGCATCAAGCCCCGCCATCCGCGCAGCCCTCGTCAGCGGCGATGCACGTTGACGCAAAACCATGGAAGGTGCATGAGCAAGCCGGCTCGCCCGACATTTCCTGCCTTTCCGAGCAAGATCCGATGCTGACCATCAACCGCCCCATCTATCAACGGCCCGCGCTGCGTACATGACGCGCATCCTGACGACCGTCTTCTTCACCTTCATCTGCTACATGACGGTCGGCATCCCCTTGGCGGTCCTGCCGGTCTATGTGCATGACGATCTTGGCTTCGGCACCGTCCTGGCTGGTCTTGTCATCAGCGCGCAATATGCGGCGACCCTGCTGACGCGCCCCAAGGCCGGATATATGTGCGACCATGTCGGCCCGAAACAGGCCGTGTTCTATGGGCTGATCGCCTGTGGCGGCAGCGGCATCCTGATGATGATCGCCGCCTTGCTGAAGGGACAGCCGGATGTCAGCTATGGCGTTCTCCTCGCCGGCCGATTGACGCTGGGCTTCGGCGAGAGCCTGGTCGGCACCGGCGCCATCACCTGGGGCATCGGCCAGATGGGTCCGCGCCACACCGCCCGCATCATTTCCTGGAACGGCATCGCCACCTATGGTGCGCTGGCAATCGGTGCGCCGCTTGGCGTCAAGCTGGTGGAGCATTGGGGCTTCGCGTCGATCGGCGCCAGCATCCTGGTTCTCGCACTTTGCGGCATCCTGCTCAGCCGCTTCAAAGCCGCGACGCCGATCATGGGCGGCGAGCAGCTCGAATTCATCCAGGTTTTCGGTCGCGTCTTCCCGCACGGCATGAGCCTGGCGCTCGGCGCCAGCGGCTTCGGTACCATCGCCACCTTCATCACACTCTTCTATGCCAGCCGCCACTGGGCGGACGCCGCCTGGTGCCTGACCATCTTCGGTGTCAGCTTCATCGGCGCACGACTGGCCTTCGCCGGCACGATCAACCGCTATGGCGGGCATCGTGTCGCCATCGTCTCCTTCACGGTGGAGATCGTCGGCCTGATCCTGCTCTGGCTGGCGGCGACGCCGGGCATGGCCCAGCTCGGCGCCGCCCTGACCGGTCTCGGTTTCTCGCTGGTCTTCCCGGCTTTGGCGGTGGAAGCCGTCAGCCTGGTACCGGCGCCCAATCGCGGCGCGGCGCTGGGCGCCTATTCGGTCTTCGCCGATCTCTCGCTCGGCGCCACCGGCCCGATTGCCGGCTTTATCATCGGCAGTTTCGGCTATGCCGCGATCTATTTCAGCGCCGCGATCGGCGTTGCCATCGCGCTCGGCCTCGCCGTCTTCCTGCACCGGCGCAATCACGCGGCAGGCACGACGGCGCCCTGACGCGCGAACACCGGCCAGCCCGGCACCGCGCGCCTACAGGCATTCTTACAGATGCTCGCGCAACTCTTCCTTGCGCAACGGCGAGGCAAGATAGCAGCCGAATTCCTTGGGGAAGTTCGCGCCCACCCGCGCATGGACTTTGCCCTGGCGGCCGAAGAAGGTCATCTCGTCGTTAATCGGACACAAAGCCTCGTGCCAGATATTGGCGTGGATATAAAGCCCCTGCCCGCCATCGAACCAGAAGGTGGTGAAGCTTTCCGGCGTGATGTCATCGCCCGGCAATGCCAAGGTGACGACGAAGGGACCGGGCTCCGTCGGAAAGAACATCTGGCCGCCATCGGAATGATAATTGGCGCGCCACATCAGCAATTCATTGCGCGGCCCGCTGGCCTGCGCGTAATTCACCTTCGACGGCAGCTGGCTCCACCCCAGCACGTAATTGTCATCGACCGCATCATTGCGGGCACGCAAGGCATCGCCCTGCCAGCGAAAGGCGAAAGGTCCCTCGGTGGTGCCGCCCTGGTCGCCCGTACCCGCCTCGACCTGCCGCCAGCCTTGCGACGGCCAGCGTGTGATGTCGATCTTGCGGGCATCCGGGTGATCGATGATCTCGCCATAGCCCTTCAAATTCTCCGGCGTGCCGCGCACCAGGGGCAGGCGATAGACCGGCAGGTCCGGCATGGTCTCGGCGTCGGGCCGCAGGTTGGGGCCGGTTAGCGCTGGATCGGTGATCGCTGAATCAGGTACGGCGGAAACGGTGACGGCGGCGTCGAGGGTTCCATGCATGGCGGCATCCTTGCGAGAAATTCGGTTGGCCCAGTTTCCCGCGAAGCCACCTATCAGTAAAATTAAAAAAGTGAGACAAAAAATACAAAGAAATTTATGGTAGTGCCATGCGCTATGCCCAGCTCCGCGCCTTCGACGCCGTCGCCCGTGCCCGCAGCTTTTCCCGCGCGGCGCAGATGCTGGGCCTGACCCAGCCGGCGATCTCCGTCCAGGTGACGTCCCTGGAACGGGCCTACCGCACCGATCTCGTCATCCGCAGCGGCGCGCAGCTCGGCCTGACGCCGGAAGGCGAGGCGCTCTTTGCCCTCACCCGGCAGATGTTCTCAGCCGAAGCGGAGATCGAGGATCTGCTGGAATCAACCGAGGCCCTGCGGCGCGGCCATCTGCGGCTCGGCGCCGACGGGCCGCATTTGGCACTCGATCTCGTCGCCTTGTTCCGCCGGCGTTATCACCTGATCACCATGGAACTGGTCCTGGGCAATGCCACGCAGACCTTGAATGCCGTGCTGCAATCCTCGGTCGATATCGCCATCGTCGCCAATCCGCCGGCCGATCTCAGGCTCGCCCGCCAGGCCCTCATCACCCAGGACATGATGGTGCTGGTGCCACGCAACCACCCCTTCCAGCCGCGTAAGCAGATCGGCCTCAGGGATCTCGTCGACCAGCCACTGATCTTCCGCGAACACGGTTCCAATACCCAGCGCCTGCTGGAAGCTGCCCTGAAGAAAGCCGGCCTCAATCTGCCCCCGGTGCTCACCGTCGGCAGCCGCGAGGCGATGATCGAAGCCGTCTCGCGCCGGATCGGCATCGGCTTCATCTTCAACCGCGAACAGAACGAAGACCCGCGCAGCCATGCCATTCCGCTGCGCGAACTACGTGCCTCCAGCCGCAACGCGCTGATCTATCTGAAACCGCGCCGCCGCCGCCGCGCCGTGCAGGCCTTGCTCGAGGTGGCCAAGGATTTCGTTTAGCCGAGCGCGGCCTTTCGAAACCGCCCCACAACCTCAATACAGCCGCGTTCGATAGCTTTCCTCCGTCATGCGGTCGGAGGTTTCCGGATCGAGACCGTCGATCTGGTCGGCCAGCACCCGGCCCAGGCTGGGGAAGCCGTCCTTGCCGATATATTTGTCACTGTTCCAGAGATCGGAGCGGATAACCGACTTGCCGCAATGCATATAGGCTTCTTCGACCGTAACGCGGATGGCGGAGCGCGGCACCTTGGCCTGCGCCATCAAGCCTTCCAGGATCGTAGGATCGGTAATGATCTCCGCGCGGCCGTTGACGCGCAACGTCTCATCCCGGCCGGGCAGGAAGAACAGCAGGCCGATCTGTGGATTTTCGAGAAGATTGTTAAGGCCGTCGCAGCGGTTGTTACCGAGGCGATCCGGGACCAGCAGCGTCGTATCGTCGACCACATGCACGAAACCGGGCGCATCCCCCTTGGGCGAGGCATCGGCACGGCCCTGCGCGTCGCTGGTCGCCATCACCAGGAAGGGCGACAGGGAAATGAAATGGCGGCAGTGCTTGTCGAGCTTGCTTAGCTGCTTTTTAAGCGCCCGCGGCGTCGGCTCGCCGTAATAGGCCCGCAGGCTCGCCGCGTCGATAATGCTGTCTGCCGCTTCGCCCGTCGCCATCCCAAACCCTCGTTAGCTGCCTTTGTTCTGCTTCTCCATCACGATAGAAGCGCTGCCGGGCGCGGTCAATTCGCCGAGCACGCCGTCGTCACGCAGCGAGCCGCGAAAGCGGAAGGCGCCGGAGAAGGCGGTGCCGACATTGAGCAGGCCGAACAAGGCGATCAGGCCTCCGGCGCCGATCAGATTGAGAAGCGGGGTTGCCACCACCGTCGCCACGACGATGCCGAGATTTTGCATGACGATACGCAGGGCGAAGATCTTGCCGACATGATCCGGCGCGGTGGTCCGGCGGATCAGCTCAAAGAACGGAATATCGATCATCGGACTGCCGAGCCCGGCCAGAACCGCGCCGATCGACAGCCAGGTGAGATTGGGCGCCAGCAGCCAGGACATATAGCCAAGCCCCATCAGGCAGCGCCCGAGCAGCATGGTCCGCATCACCGGCAGCTGCTTCATATTGCCGAGCGCGAGATTGCAGAGAAGCGAGGCGGCGGCATAAATGCCGATGGTGATGCCATAAAGATCGAGCCCGCCGCTGCTCGACCGGGTGGCGGTCGCTTGCAGCAGCAGGCTGAGACCGATCATCGCGCCGATCATCCAGGAAGCAAAACCGAGCGCCGTTCCCAGCAGATTGAAGCGCAGCCAGGGATGCGTTATCGCCAGGCGCACGGCAAGACGCAGGTCGCTCAGCCAATGCGGTCGCGCCACTGTCAACGGCTGCGCCGGCGGATGGAGCTGCCCCGCCTTCAGCAGCGTCGCAATCGAGATCAGAAAAGTGACGGAATCCAGCGTAAAGAAATGCGTGACGGGCAGGAAGCTGGCACACAGCGCGATGATGCCGCTGGAGCCGATGCGGGCCACCCGCTTGGTGCCGTCGGTCAGGGCATTGAGGGCACGCAATTCGCCGCTGTTGCGCGCAAGGCCCGTCATCGCCACCTGCAGCGTGGGATCGAAGATCGCTCCCAAGGCGGCCATGAGGATCGCCACGCCGTAGACCAGCGGCAGGCTGAGCGGCAGATGCAGGACATCAACAACCGGCAGGATCAGTACGGCGACGACGCGGATAGCATCCAGGGCGACCATCAGGCTGCGGCGATCGAGGCGATCAGCCAACGTGCCGCCGATCATGCCGGCCAGCATGATGCTGAGAGCTTGGGCCGCCACCAGATATGTCGCATTGCCGCCGACCAGACTGACGGCAAACCAAGCCAGAGCCACGCCATAAAGATTGTCGCCGATAACCGAACCGACCTGCCCCGCCCACAACCAGGCGATACGGCGATTGGCGAGCGGGGCGAAGAGTCTCATGGATCAATCCGGCGATACGGGCTTCAGGGCCGGCGGCGGCCAGTCATGCCCCGTCACGCGTCTTGGGCCGGGACGACAAGACCGCTTTCGGTGAAATCGGGACTGGCGAGACGCACGAAGGCCTCGGTGATCTCTTCTGGCGAGGGCCGGGTTTCGGGATTTTCGCCGGGGAAGGCCGCGGCGCGCATCTTGGTACGGGTGGCGCCCGGATCGATCAGGTTGGCGCGGATCGGCGTCACATTCTGCACTTCCTGGGCGTAGGACCGCACCAGGGCTTCGAGCGCCGCCTTGCTCATCGCATAGGCCGACCAATAAGGACGGGGATTCTGCGCCGCACGGCTGCTGACGAAAATCGCCCGGCCGGCATCGGATTGACGCAACAGCGGATCGAGGCTGCGCAGCAGCCGCCAATTCGCCGTCAGATTGACGTCCAGCACCTGCTGCCATTGCTCCGGGTCGATATGGCCGACCGGCGTGATGGGTCCCAGCACGCCGGCATTGCCGACCAGGATGTCGAGCTTGCCGAAGCGTTCATAAAGCGCGGCACCGAGACGGTCGATCGCCTCGAACTCGCGAATATCGAGCGGCACCAGCAAGCTGCTTTCGCCGCTGATACTGCGTACGGCATCGTCGACTTCTTCGAGCCCGCCGACCGTTCGCGCCGTCAGCACCAGCTTGGCGCCCTCGGCTGCGAAGCGCTTGGCGACGGCGGCACCGATGCCGCGCGAGGCGCCGGTGATGAGCGCAATGCGTCCCGCCAGCCGGCCGGAAACGGCCGGTTGCTCCGCCGGGGGCAGTCCCATCAGGAGGCCTTGTCAGTGACCAGCAGCGACAGCTGCGTCACCTTGTTGCCGCCACTCTGGTCGGTCAGCGTGGTCGGATAATCGCCGGTGAAGCAGGCATCGCAATATTGCGGCTTCTCGGCATCGCGGGAGGCATGGCCCATGGCGCGGTAGAGGCCGTCGATCGTCACGAAAGCCAGACTGTCGACGCCGATGATCTTGGCCATTTCCGCCACGTCATGCTGCGCGGCCAGCAGCTTGCTGCGTTCCGGCGTGTCGATGCCGTAGAAGCAGGAATGGCTGGTGGGCGGGCTGGAAATGCGCATATGCACTTCGGTGGCGCCGGCGGCGCGCATCATCTCGACGATCTTCTTCGAGGTGGTGCCGCGAACGATGCTGTCATCGACCAGGATGATGCGCTTGCCGCGCACCTTGGCGCTGTTGGCATTGTGCTTCAGCTTGACGCCCAGATTGCGAATCTGGTCGGTCGGCTCGATGAAGGTGCGACCGACGTAGTGATTGCGGATGATGCCAAGCTCGAAGGGAATGCCGGATTCCTGCGAGAAGCCAAGCGCCGCCGGCACGCCGGAATCCGGCACCGGTATGACGACATCGGCGTCGACGCCGGATTCCCGCGCCAGCTCGGCGCCGATCCGCTTGCGCGCTTCGTACACGCTCTGCCCGTCCATGATGCTGTCCGGCCGGGCGAAATAGATATACTCGAAAACGCAGAAACGCTGCGTGGTGGGACCGAAGGGTCGCATGCTGCGCAAGCCATTCTTGTCGATCACCACGAGTTCGCCCGCATCGATGTCGCGCACGTAATCGGCACCGACGATATCGAGCGCGCAGGTCTCAGAGGCGAGGATATAGGCGCTGCCAAGCTTGCCCAGCACCAATGGCCGGACACCCAGCGGATCACGCACGCCGATCATCACCTCGTCGGCCAGGGCCACCAGCGAATAGGCGCCTTCGATCTGATGCAAAGCATAGATCAGTCGATCGACCACATTGCCGCGCAGATGCGTCGCCATCAGATGCAGAATGATTTCGGAATCGGTGGTCGACTGGAAAATCGCCCCCCGCTTGGTCAATTCATCGCGCAGGGCGTAGCAGTTGGTGAGATTGCCGTTATGCCCGACGGCGAAACCGCCGAACTGTAGATCGGCGAAAAGCGGCTGCACGTTGCGCAGGCCGGCGCCGCCGGTGGTGGAATAGCGCACATGGCCGATGGCGCTGGATCCGGTCAGGCGCCCGATCACCGATTCCTTGGAAAAGTGGTCGGCAACATGGCCGGTCGAGCGGTAGGCGTGAAATTCGTTGCCATCGAAGCTGACGATACCGGCCGCTTCCTGGCCGCGATGCTGCAAAGCATGCAATCCGAGCACCGTATGGGCGGCGGCGTCCTCGTTCCCGAAAATCCCAAAGATGCCGCATTCCTCTTTCAGATGGTCATCGTCGAAAGGCTGCGTGGTCATCATCGCGGGGACGCTCCGGTTCTCCAGGGGAGCCAGGCCAGGCTCCGGTTACCGGCATTGTTGGCTTCCTGCCAAAGGCTGCAGGAAAGCCGGCCGGCGGTCACTGAGCCCCCTGTAACAGGCGCTCCATTTCCTTGCGTTCGGCGTCCTTATACCCCGAACTGTCACCTTGTCCACCCGCTTTCGCGGGTGCCTGACCTGCACCGGATGCACCTGAGGCCGTGCCGGCCCCGGTATTTCCGCCGGCACCTCCATTCGTATTCCCGTTGGACGGGGGAATCGGGGTGGTGCCGTTGCCTTTCATCAGGTTCTGGTAGCTGTCATTGAGGGCTTTGCCCTGTTCCAGTTTCTGCATACTGGTATCGAGGGCTGCGCTGCCCTTATCGACCACGTCAGCGGGCAGCAATGATTTCAAGAAGGTAGCGCCTTCCGCCACCAGCGGCTCGGTGCGCGCCTCGCGAATCACATCGGGACGCGAGGCCGGGTTCGGCATGGCCCAGCTCATGAGGATATAGGCGACGCTGACAACGACGCCGCCGCGCACGACGCCGAAAATCAGGCCGAGCGACCGGTCCAGGGCGCCCAGGGCGCTTGAGCGGACATTCGCTGAAAGGTAGTGATTGACGATCCCAAAGACAACCAGGGCGACAATGAAAATGCCGATTCCGCTGGCTATCTGCGCCAGCAGCGGTTCCTTGATGTACTGGCCGACGATGGGTTCCAGCCGCGGCATGAGGAAAATCACCGCTACCACCGCGCCAACCCAGCTCAGAATCGACAAGACTTCCTTGACCAGGCCCCGCGACAGCGCCAGCAGGGCGGAGATGCCGATGACGGCCAGAACACAGATATCGACAAAATTCACGCGCTGTCTCGTCGCAGTTACTGACAGAGGCCGGCAATTGCCGGAAACAATAGCACAGCTTTTATAACCAACGCCCTACCGCGGTGCCACCGCTCCTCTTTGTCGCATGACCGGCGCGCATCGGACATCCCGGACGATCATTCCGCCACCTGGCGCCCGGCTTTGCCGCCGCCTTTGACGGCCCCATCGAGAGAAAGGGATCGCGACTCGTTATAGAGCCAATCCAGCAGATCCTGCAGATGGCCGATTTCAACGACCTGCAACCCCTCGATGGCCGGAACCGGCCGGCCCGCCTTGGCTTTCGGCCCCTGCGGCACCAAGGCGCGACGGAAACCCAGTTTCGAAGCCTCCCGCAGCCGCGATTCCGCCTGGGCCACCATGCGGATCTCGCCGGAAAGGCCGATTTCGCCGAACACGATCACGTCTTCCGGCACCGGCCGGTTGGACAGCGCCGAGGTCAATGCCAGGGCTACCGCGAGATCGGCAGCCGGCTCGCCGATTTTGAGGCCGCCGGCGATATTGAGATAGACTTCGTTGCCGGCCAAGCCCAGTTCACAGCGCGTCTCCAGCACCGCCAGGATCATGGCCAGGCGGTTGCCGTCCCAGCCGACCACGGCACGGCGCGGCGTCGACATCGGCGAGGGCGCCACCAGAGCCTGCACCTCGACCAGCACCGGCCGGGTCCCTTCGATGCCGGCAAAAACCGTCGTGCCGCTGATATTGCCGCGGCGTTCCGCCAGGAACAGCGCCGAGGGATTGGGCACCTCATGGAGGCCGCCATCGGTCATTTCGAAGACGCCGATCTCATTGGCCGGGCCGAAGCGGTTCTTGACCGAGCGCAGGATGCGGAACTGGTGCCCGCGCTCGCCTTCGAAATAGAGCACGGTATCGACCATATGCTCCATCACCCGCGGCCCGGCGATCTGGCCTTCCTTGGTGACATGGCCGACCAGCAGCACCACGAAACCGCGCGACTTCGCCACCCGAATGAGTTCGGCGGCGCAGGAACGCACCTGGGCGACGGTGCCCGGCGCCGAATCGAGGTTGTCGAGATACATGGTCTGGATCGAATCGATCACCACCACATCGGGCGGATCGGCGCGGTCCAGGCTGGCAATGATATCGCGCAGATTGGTGGCGGCGGCCAATTTGGCGCTGGCGCTGGTGAGACCCAGGCGGCGGGCCCGCAACTGCACCTGTTCCACCGCTTCTTCGCCGGAAATATAAGCGCAGGACAAGGCCGGCTTCTGGCGGCCGAGGGCGGCCACGACCTGCAGCAGGAGGGTCGATTTGCCGATGCCGGGATCCCCGCCCACCAGCAGCGCCGAGCCGCGCACCAGACCGCCGCCGGTCACCCGGTCGAATTCGGCAATGCCGGTCGGCCGGCGAATGGCCGGCGGCACCTCGCCGTCGAGACCGACAAAGTCGATGCCTTTGCCGCGCTTGCCGCTGAGCCCCTTCGGTACGGAGCCGGTGGCGGCTTCCTCGACCAGAGTGTTCCATTCGCCGCAGGCGTCGCATTTGCCGGCCCATTTGCTGAAACTGGCGCCGCAATTCTGGCAGACATAGAGGGTGGTCGATTTCGCCATCAGCTGGCGTCTCCTTCGCAGCGCCATGCCCCGCCGTGATCGTCGGCCGGGCTATGGGGCCAAGCGGGTCCAAACGAGCCGGTCCCGATCCGTATCGTGACTTATAGATCAGGCGGCGAGTCGCAGGCCAGCGGCCGTGCGCGATGACGGGCTAACCCCTGCAGGCTGCATCGGGCCTGCAACAAGGCGGATCAGAGCGGCCGGATCGGCATCTTGATCGGCCCGTCGGCCCGGCCATGGACGAACTGGTCGACGAAACCATTGCCGGAATGGTCGATGTCGCCGGCAGGACCAGTCCAAACGATCCGACCGTCCAGAATCATCGCGGCATCGTCGCCGATTTCACGCAGGCTGTGCATGTCATGGGTGATGGTAAGGGCCGTCGCCCCCAATTCGCCGACGCACTTCTTGATCAGTTCGTTGATCACTTGGCTCATGATCGGGTCGAGGCCGGTGGTCGGTTCGTCGAAGAAAATGATTTCCGGTTCGGCAGCGATGGCGCGGGCCAGCGAAACGCGCTTCTGCATGCCCCCCGACAGCTCCGCCGGATAGAGATCGCCCACTTCCGGGCCAAGCCCCACGGCACCCAGTTTACGGATGGCGATCTGCTTCGCCTCGGCACGCTTCATACCGCGTCCCTCGATCAGGCCGAAGGCGACATTTTCCCAGACCGGCAAACTGTCGAACAAGGCCGACCCCTGGAACAGCATGCCGAACTTGCGCATCGCCGCTTCGCGGACATCCGACGAGGCGCCGACCATTTCGACGCCGTCGATCTCGATCGAGCCCTTGTCCGGCGTCAGCAGGCCGAGGATGCATTTGATCAGCACGGACTTTCCGGTGCCGGAGCCGCCGATCACCACCAGCGAGCGGCCGCGACGCACATCGAGGTCGAGGCCATTCAGGACGACCTTGCGTCCGAAGGCCTTGCTGAGGCCACGCACCTTGATCTTGAGATCGTTGCTCATCGGGCGAAGAACAGCTCCGTGACGATATAATTCAGGATCAGGATCAGGATCGACGCCGTGACCACGGCATTGGTTGTCGCCTTGCCGACGCCCTGGGCGCCACCGAAGGAATGATAGCCGTGATAGCAACCCATCAGCGAAACGATGAAGCCGAAGACGCCTGCCTTGACGAGGCCGGAAATGACATCCAGCGCCCGCAGGAAATCCACCGTGTTCTTGAGATAGGTGCCGTGATTGAAGCCGAGCTTCAGCACGCTGACCAGATAGCCGCCGGCAACACCGATGATATCGGCGATCAGCACCAGGACCGGCAGCATGATGAGACCCGCGATCAGCCGCGGCGCCACCAGATACTTGAAGGGATTGGTGTTGAGCGTGCTCAAGGCATCGATCTGCTCGGTGACGCGCATGGTGCCAAGCTCGGCCGCCATGGCGGCGCCGACGCGACCGGCCACCATCAGACCGGCCAGAACCGGTCCCAATTCGCGGGTCAGCGAGATGACGACGACGTTCGGGATAGCCGCCTCGGCATTGAAGCGCGAAAAGCCGGTATAGCTCTGCAGCGCCAGCACCATGCCGGTGAAGACGGCGGTCATGCCCACGACCGGCAGCGAATAGAAGCCGATCTCGAGCATCTGCTTGCCGATGAGGCGCGGGTAATAAGGCGGCTGGACCGCCAGGAAGACCGATTTGCCGGTGAACAGCGTCACCCGGCCGATCGCCTCCAGGCCGCTGAGGAAGGTGCGGCCGATGGCCTGCAGAAAGCCGATCAAGATCGCGCCTCCGTGCTGCCGGCCGGCATCGCCAGACCCTGATAGACGCGGTGAAAGCGCGGCCCGAGACCTGTCAGAATTTCGTAACCGATCGTCCCGGCATTGCGGGCAAGCGCATCGACATCCTGATGCGGGCCGATGATATCGACAGTCATCCCAGGTTGGGCGAGATCGGACGGCACTGCGCCGACATCGACCGAAAGCAAATCCATCGAAACTCGCCCCACGATCGGCGCGCGATGATCCCCCACATGGACGGCGCCTTGGCTGCTAAGCGCACGGAACAGACCGTCGGCATAACCACATCCGATCGTGGCAATCCGTGTTGGGTGCGCACATTTGTGGGTGGCACCATAGCCAACGAGGGTGCCTGCGTCAACGTCATGGACTTGCAGGATTTTCCCCTGCAAACGCAGAACCGGATGCAACCGATTGGGCACCCCGGGTGTCGGATTGATGCCGTAGAGGGCCGCGCCCGGCCGCACCAGATCGAAATGATAGTCGGGCCCAAGGAAGATTCCGGAAGAAGCAGCCAGCGAGCATTTGACGTCAGATGAAACCCGGTGACGGATTTCCGCCAGACGCGCCTGGAAAACGCCGCGTTGCTGCCGGTTCATCGCCGAACCGGCATCGTCGGCACAGCCGAGATGGCTGATGATCAGTGACAGGGGAAAACGCTCAAGAAAATCCGTCGCCAGCAAGCGCGTCCAATCCTGCCGCCCAAAGCCGAGGCGGGACATGCCGGTATCCAGCTGCAAGACGGCGGGCGGCGGCGGGCCGGCGGCGGCGGCCCAGTTCCACCCAGCCCAGATCTCGACATCGCGCGGGCCGTTGAGAACCGGCGTCAATCCGACCCGCAGCATCATGTCGACATTGTCCGGGGCCAATCCGTTCAGGATGCAGATGCGGGCATCGCGGCCGACCACCCGGCGCAGCACCAGGCCCTCGTCCAGCGTCGCCACGAAAAAATTGCGGCAACCGGCCTGGTAAAGCGCCGGCGCCACCTGGATCGCACCGAGGCCGTAGCCATCCGCCTTCACGGCGGCCGCACAGACCGCCCTCCCGACCTGCTGCTGCAGAAGGCGATAATTCGCGGCGATCGCATGGAGATCGATGGTCAGGATGGCGGCATTCTGATCGTACATCTGGCCTTCCGTCACGGCGCGCAATTGCCGCCTCACTTGGCGCAACGCGGCAGCGCTGTCAACCGTGTCGCCGAAATCGATCTCGGCTGAACCTGCCGGCATCGGAGCTTGCCTGTAACTCGGCCCGCCTGCGACTGGGCCGCCACCGGGGCGGTCCGCAACGGAGAATGCCGCTTAGTGACGTTCCGGCAGATGATCGTCGAGGATGAGATTGCTGAAACGCGTCACGGTGCCTTCGAAATGCAGCATGACCGTGCCGATCGGACCGTGACGCTGCTTGGCGAGAATCAATTCGGCCTTGTTATGCAGCCGCTCGGCTTCTTCCATCCATTGCTGCAGCTTGTCGGTCTCATGATCGCCGGGCTTCTTGCGCTCGTGATAATATTCTTCCCGGAAGACGAACATGACAACGTCCGCGTCCTGCTCGATCGACCCCGATTCGCGCAAGTCCGCGAGCTGCGGCCGCTTGTCCTCGCGATTTTCCACGGCGCGCGAGAGCTGCGAGAGCGCAATCACCGGCACATTCAATTCCTTGGCGATGGCCTTGAGGCCGCGGGTGATTTCCGAGATTTCCTGCACCCGGTTCTCGCCGCCCTTGGCACTGGCCGAGCGCATCAGTTGCAGATAATCGATGATGATGAGATCGAGCCCGTGCTGACGCTTCAGCCGCCGGGCGCGCGTCCGCAAAGCCGGCACCGTCAAAGCCGGCGTATCGTCGATGAAGAACTTCTTCGAGGCCATGAACTGCGCCGCTTCGACGATGCGGGGGAATTCCTCGTCGGAGATCTCGCCGCGGCGGATGCGGTCGGAGGAAATGCCGGAAACATCCGCCATGATGCGGTGCGCCAATTGCTCCGCCGACATTTCCATCGAAAAGAAAGCGACGCTGAACGGTTCCTCGTCGCTCTTTTTCTCTTTCGTCGCATTGAAGCCCATATTGGTGGCGAGCGAGGTCTTGCCCATCGAGGGGCGGCCGGCGAGGATGAGGAGGTCCGAGGGCTGCAGACCGCCCAGCTTCTTGTCGAGATCGTCGAGGCCGGTCGGCACGCCGGTCAGATGGCTGTCGCGCTTGAAGGCGATCTCGGCCATTTCCAGGGCATTCTTGACGACGCTGTCGAAGCGCTTCGGACCGCCTTCGGTCTGGCCGCTTTCCGCCAGGTTGAAGAGCCGCATCTCGGCGCTTTCGATCTGATTGACCGCGGTTACATCGGGGTCATGGATATAGGCGTCGTTGACGATCTCGGCGCCCATGCCGATCAACTGGCGGCGCAAATAGAGATCGAAGATGGCGCGGCCGTAATCCTCGGCATTGATGATGCTGACCACCGACTGCGCCAGCTGCACCAGATATTGGGCGCCGCCGATCTCCGCCAGGGCGCCGTCCTGGTCGAACAGGTTCTTCAGGGTAACCGGATTGGCGATCTGGCCACGCTGCACCAGCTTGCCGATCGCTTCATAGATGCGGCCGTGCAGGGCGTCGGCGAAATGCTCCGGCCGCAGAAATTCGTTGACCTTGTCATAGACCTGGTTGTTGGCAAGGATCGCACCGAGCAGCGCCTGCTCCGCCTCCGTGTTGTGCGGCGGTGTTCGGGGCGCCAAGGCATCGGCCGGCTGTTCGCCGGCCGCCCGCAGGCGGGTGACGTTGCTGTTCTGCACGGTTGTTTCCATGGCGCGACCCTAGCAGATCAGACCCGTGAGCATGGCCTGTGGATTACGTGAATAACAATGATAACAGTAAATTCGTCGGCGCAGATCGTTTCCGCCGAAAGCCCTGCAATTGAAAGCAAAACGGCCACCCCGAACAGGGTGGCCGTAATTGCGACTCGGCGTGAGCCGAGGGGCTTTGATCAGGCTTCGGCTTCGCTCGCCGCCTGTTCGGCTTCCGCCAGCAGGGCGTCGAGGTCCGGAGTCTCGTCGACATCCTTGTTGGCGACGAAGCCGCCGGCCTTCTCCTGCGCCGCCGCTTCGTCTTCCGACTTGGCGACGTTGGCGATGACGCTGACGACCACTTCCGGATGCAGCGCAACGCGCACCGGATGCAGGCCGAGGGTCTTGATCGGCTTGTCCAGAACCACCTGACGGCGATCGATGGTGAAGCCGGCCTTGGTGACCGCTTCGGAAACGTCGCGGGCGGCAACCGAACCGAACAGAATGCCGGTTTCGGAGGCCTGGCGGATCAGGATCACCTTCAGACCGTCAACCCGGTCCTTGATGCCTTCCGCTTCCTGGCGACGCTTCAGGTTGTTGGCTTCGATCTGCGCACGCTGCGTTTCGAAGCGCTGCTTGTTGGCTTCGGTCGCGCGCAGGGCCTTCTTCTGCGGCAGGAGGAAGTTACGGGCAAAACCCGGCTTCACCTTTACCACATCGCCGATATGGCCGAGCTTTTCGACGCGTTCGAGAAGAATGACGTCCATAGTGCCGCCCTCCTTACTTCAACACATAGGGCAGCAGACCGAGGAAGCGGGCGCGCTTGATCGCCTGGGCGAGCAGACGCTGCTTCTTGGTCGAGACCGCTGTAATGCGGCTGGGAACGATCTTGCCGCGCTCGGACACGAAACGCTGCAGCAGCTTCACGTCCTTGTAGTCGATCTTCGGCGCCTGGTCGCCCGAGAACGGGCAGGACTTGCGGCGACGGAAGAAGGGACGACGGCCACCGCCGCCGGCGCCACCACGGCCACCGTCACGGCCGCCTTCGCGACCACCCTCACGACCGCCTTCCTGGCGGGGCGAATCACCAAAGCCGCTCATCGGGCATCTCCTTCAGTCTGGGCTTCCTGCCGATCGCCGCGCGTCGGGCGCAGGCGGTCGTCACGGTCGCCGCGATAACCACCGCCACGGCCGCCCTCACGGTCACGGTCGCCACGGCCTTCGCGATCGCCACGGCCGCCACGATCGTCACGATCGCGGCCACGGCTCTGCAGCATCGCCGACGGGCCTTCTTCCAGCTCCTCGACCTTGACGGTCAGGTGGCGCAGCACGTCTTCATGAATGTGCATCTGGCGTTCCATCTCGATCACCGCCGCCGCCGGGGCGTCGACGTTGAGGAGCATGTAATGACCCTTGCGGTTCTTCTTGATACGGTAAGCGAGGCTCTTCAGGCCCCAGTATTCGCGCTTGGTCACCTTGCCGCCCTGGGCGTCGATGATCGCCACGAACTGCTCGGTCAGCGCTTCCACCTGGGCGGTGGAGACATCCTGACGAGCAATAAAGATATTCTCGTAGAAAGGCATCTCTCTGATGCTCCCTTTGGCTGTTGCACGGTCCGGTGCTGGGGCTGGACAGTGCCGCCTGCCCAAGAACATTGAGGTCAGGAGAAACCGTGTGGCCGCATCAGCTTGCCGGGCCTAGCCGATTCCTCTGGGCGAAGCGCCTGTCTTGGGACGACAACAGCCGCCCGCGACGGAAACCGGCAGGGTTAAGGCGGCGGACTATACACAGGGCGGCTGCGAAAACAAGGGGCAAGGGCGGGCCGGACGCCAAGAAACGGGAGCAAAACCACCGATTCCACACCCTTTGCCCCCGCCCCGCCCCCGCCCCGGGTGGCTGAACGGCCCCGCCAAAGGAATTTGCGGCAACCCAGGGGCAGCTGAGGCAAAACCCGGATGCTTGACTTGCCGCCCCTTGGCATTATGTATGCGCCCCGGATTTTGCCCAGGAGCGAAAGCGGTTGCGGATCGGCGGCGATTGCCTGGCGTTAACCTTTATAAAGATAACGGATTTGGAGCGCTAGATGACGCGGGCTTTTGTGTTTCCGGGCCAGGGATCGCAGGCGGTTGGCATGGGCAAGGCCCTCGCCGAGACCTTCCATGTGGCGCGCGATGTCTTTGCGGAGGTCGACGAAGCGCTGTCACAGAAACTCAGCCGTCTGATGTTCGAGGGCCCCGAGGGCGACCTGACCCTGACGGAGAATGCCCAGCCCGCCTTGATGGCGGTCAGCATGGCCACCTTGCGCGTCCTCGAAACGGAAGGCGGCTGGCGCCTGGCCGACAAGGCAGCTTTCGTCGCGGGCCATTCGCTGGGCGAATATTCCGCCCTGGCCGCCGCCGGCAGCCTCGCCTTGGCTGATACCGCGCGCCTCTTGAAACTGCGCGGCCAGTCGATGCAGAAGGCGGTTCCGGTCGGCGTCGGCGCCATGGCCGCACTGCTCGGCCTCGATCTCGAGCAGGCGCAAGCGATCGCCGCCGCCGCGGCCGCCGCGACCGGCAAGGTCTGCGCTGCCGCCAATGACAATGCGCCTGGCCAGGTCGTGGTTTCCGGCCATAAGGAAGCGGTGGAAAAGGCCGTCGCCCTGGCCGCCGAGCAAGGTGCGAAACGCAGCGTCATCCTGCCCGTCTCCGCGCCCTTCCATTGCCCCTTGATGCAACCGGCGGCCGAGGCGATGCAGGAGGCTTTGGAACAGGCCACCATCGCCATGCCAGCGGTACCTTTGATTGCCAATGTCACGGCAAAGCCGGTCAGCGATCCTGCCACCATTCGCCAGCAGTTGGTTGAACAGGTCACCGGCACTGTGCGCTGGCGCGAATCGGTCATCGAAATGAAGGCGCAGGGTGTGCATCAGGTAATCGAACTCGGTGCCGGCAAGGTCCTCGCCGGCCTGATCAAGCGCATCGATAAGGAAATCGAATCGCTGTCGGCGGGCACCCCGGCGGAGATCGAGGCTGTGCTGAAGGCGCTGTCCTGATCGGCCTCGGGCCGCGGCCCACATACACAACCAGCCATCGATAAAATTACAGGAAAGAGCGAGATGTTCGATCTGACAGGCAAAACAGCATTGGTGACCGGCGCCTCCGGCGGCATCGGCAGCGCCATCGCTGCCGCTTTGCATGCCCAAGGTGCCACGGTTGCCTTATCCGGCACCCGCCGCGACGCGCTGGAAAAGGTCGCCGGCGAACTCGGCCCCCGCACCCATGTCCTGCCTTGCGACCTCGGCGATCCCGCGGCGACGGAAGATCTGGTGAAGCAGGCCGAAGCGGCGATGGGACATCTTGATATCCTCGTCAACAACGCCGGCCTTACCCGCGACATGCTGGCGCTGCGCCTCAAGGATGAAGACTGGCAGAAGGTGATCGACGTCAATCTGACCGCCGGCTTCCGTCTCGCCCGTGCCGCCCTGAAAGGCATGATGAAGCGCCGCTGGGGCCGCATCATCGGCATTACCTCGATCGTCGGCATCACCGGCAATCCGGGTCAGGCGAATTATGCCGCGGCAAAGGCGGGCATGATCGGCATGTCTAAATCCCTCGCCCAGGAGGTCGCTTCGCGTGGCATCACGGTCAATTGCATCGCCCCGGGATTCATCGAAACGGCGATGACCGGCGCCCTGACCGAGGACCAGAAATCCCGTATTCTCAATGCGATTCCGGCTGGCCGGATGGGACACGGCACGGAAGTCGCCGCCGCGGCCGTCTATCTCGCCAGCAGCGAGGCGGGCTATGTGACGGGTCAAACACTGCATATAAACGGCGGCATGGCTATGATCTGATAGGCTTTTTTCGGGTCACCCGGCGGCTGGTCAAAGCCTGGCAACTATGTTAAGTGACCCCGGAAGTGCTTGGTAAGGTGCGGTCGGCACCCAAGTTAGAGGCAGCGGGGGCAAGTTGAGATCCGTGACAACGAAGATCGGGCTTGCCAAAAATTGGTCAAAGGCGATGTCATTTGAATGACGTCACCAGCGTTTAGAAACTAGGCTTCTGGCGGAGGAATCGAGATTGGCTCGATTTCAAGCCCGAGCAGAACCGGAACATCGAGGAAAGAAAGATGAGCGACATTGCCGAACGCGTGAAGAAGATTGTGATCGAACATCTCGGCGTTGACGAAGCGAAGGTCACGGAGACCGCCAATTTCATTGACGATCTGGGTGCCGACAGCCTCGATACCGTCGAGCTGGTCATGGCCTTCGAAGAAGAGTTCGGCTGCGAGATTCCCGATGACGCCGCCGAAAAGATCCAGACCGTGAAGGACGCCATCGACTTCATCAAGTCGAAGGCCAGCTGATATCGCTGCCGGCAGCTGCCCAGGGCCGGACCGATTCCGGCCGCTTGGGCAGCTGGCCCTGGCCCGGCGACCACGACTTGTGTCGTCTTCGGTTTCGCCCGGCCTTTTGATGATTTTTGATAACAGGACTGAAGGATAACCATGCGCCGTGTCGTCGTCACCGGAATGGGCATCGTCTCGCCATTGGGCGTGGGCGTCGAACATGTCTGGAAACGCCTGCTGAACGCGGAATCCGGTATCAGCGGCATTCAGTCCTGCGATGTGTCTGATCTTCCCTGCAAGATCGCCGGCTCGGTGCCGTTGGGTGACACGGCTTCCGGCAAGTTCAATGCCGATGACTACGTCTCGCCCAAAGATCAGAAGAAGATGGATCCCTTCATCATCATGGCGATGGCGGCGGCGCAGGAAGCCGTCGCCGATTCCGGCTGGGTCGCCGAGAGCGATGAGGACAAGGAACGCACCGGCGTCATGATCGGCTCCGGTATCGGCGGCCTTCAAGGAATCTATGAGACCTCGCTGGTGCTGGCCGAAAAAGGTCCGCGGCGCGTCAGCCCGTTCTTCATCCCCTCCTGCCTGATCAATCTCGCCTCCGGCCATGTCTCGATCAAATACGGCTTCAAGGGCCCGAATCATTCGGTGGTGACGGCCTGTGCGACCGGCAGCCATGCGATTGGCGACGCCGCACGTCTGATCGCGCTCGGGGACGCGGACCTCATGGTCGCCGGCGGTGCCGAATCGACCATCTGCCGCATCGGTATCGCCGGCTTCGCCGCCGCCCGCGCCCTCTCGACCGGCTATAATGACAATCCAACTGCCGGTTCGCGCCCCTGGGACAAGGGCCGCGACGGCTTCGTGATGGGCGAAGGCGCCGGCATCGTCATGCTGGAAGAATACGAGCATGCGAAAAAGCGTGGGGCCAAGATCTACGCCGAGCTGGTGGGCTACGGTCTCAGCGGCGACGCCTATCACATCACCGCCCCGGCGGAGAATGGCGATGGCGGTTTCCGCGCCATGAAGGCCGCCTTCAAGCGCGCCGAGATGAATGTCGAAGACATCGACTACATCAACGCCCATGGCACTTCGACGCCGCTCGGCGACGAGATCGAACTCAGCGCCGTAAAGCGCCTGTTCCAGGACCATGCCTACAAGCTGACCATGTCCTCCACCAAGTCCGCCATCGGCCATCTGCTGGGCGCTGCCGGTGCGGTCGAGGCCATCTTCTCGATCCTCGCCATGCGCGACCAGGTGGCACCACCCACGCTTAACCTCGAAAATCCGTCGGAAGGCTGCGATATCGATCTTGCGCCGAAACAGGCGAGGCCGCGTAAAATCCGCGCCGTGCTGTCAAATTCCTTCGGCTTTGGCGGCACCAATGCCAGCCTGATCTTTGTCGGACCGCGCTAAGCGGCACGCCAACGGCCCGGTCATGCGGCTGCACAAATCTTTTCTTGCCGGTCTTGTCATCGCCCTGCTGCTTGTCGGCGGGGCGATTGGCTATGGCAACTGGCTCTGGGAAGATTTCAACAGCGCCGGCAGTCAACCGGTCGACACCACCATCGTTATTCCGAAGGGGACCGGCATCGCCGGTATTGCCGAACTTCTGGCGGCCGCCAAGGTGATCGACAATAAACTGGCCTTCAAGGTCGGCACCCGCGTCGTTTTCGAAGGCCGCCCCCTGAAGGCCGGCGAATACGCCTTCCCGGCCCGAATCAGCCCGCGCGCCGCGGCACAGCTGATGATCGACGGCAAGGTCGTGCAGCACAAGGTGACGATACCCGAGGGCCTGACGATCAGCGAGATCTACGACCTGCTGTCGCAGACCCCACTGCTGGACGGCGACCTTCCGCCGGCCCCCGGCGAGGGCAAGCTGCTGCCGCAGACCTATCTCTATCTACGCGGCGAGACCCGCAACGCCATCATCGACCGTATGCAGCACGACATGGAAGCGACGGTGCAGAAGCTGTGGGCGGCACGCGATCCCGCCATTCCGCTGAAATCGCCGGCCGAAGCAATCGTCCTGGCGTCGATGATCGAAAAGGAAACCGGCCAGAAGGATGAGCGGGCGCATGTCGCGGCGGTCTTCTACAACCGCATGAAGCTCGCCATGCCGCTGCAATCGGATCCGACGATCATCTATACCTTGAGCAAGGGCAAGGGAAAGCTCGACCGCAACCTGACCTATGCCGATCTCAAGATCGACGATCCCTACAATACCTATACGAATGTTGGGTTGCCGCCCGGCCCCATCGCCAATCCCGGCCTCGATGCCCTGACGGCGGCGCTGCATCCGCAGCAGAGCAAGGATCTCTACTTCGTTGCCGACGGCACCGGTGGCCATGCTTTTGCGGCAACCATCGACGAGCACAACAAGAACGTCGCGAAATGGCGCAAGCTGCAGAAGGCCAACAGCGACAACTGAGACACCGGCCCCGCTGGCCATATGGCGCAAGCTTTCTCGCCCCCCGCCTTGGCAGCACAGCCTTTTACATTTCAGGCTTTCTTCGGCAACCGCCGCAGCAAGGGATCGGTCAGGCCCGGTGATAGCGTGCCGATCAGCCAGGCCGCGACGGCTGTCGGCCAGGGAAAGGCAATCCTGGCAGGGTTGCCCGCGAGCCGATCCCGAATCAATCGCGCCGCGCGCTCAACCGGCATCATGAAAGGCATGGGAAAGTCGTTGGCATCCGTCATCGGCGTCTTGATATAGCCGGGCATGACGACGGTGACCTCCACCGCGCTCGGCGCCATCTGGCCACGCAACCCTTCACCCCAGACCTTGATCGCCGCCTTGCTGCCGCAGTAAGCCGGCGCGCCGGGGAAGCCCCGATGTCCGGCCAGCGATGCCATCAGGGCAATTTGCCCGCGGCGGCGCGCTTCCATGCGCGGCAGCAACGGCAGTACCGTGTTAAGGACCCCGTCGACATTGGTGGCAAAGATCGCGCGCACCTGTTCGGCACTCTCGCTGCCGCCATGGGTGCCGCCGGAAATGCCCGCATTGGCGATCAGCAGATCGACCGGATCGTCGCCATCGACAGCGAGCAGATGCGCCGTCGTGGCCGCCCGGTCGGCGACGTCGAGCACAAGCTCGCGCACCGTGGCCCCGCTCGCCCGGCAGAGCGCGGAAACCTCCGTCAGGCGCTCCCCGTTTCGCCCGTTCAGCGTCAGATGGCGGCCCGGAACGGCATAGCTGCGCGCCAGAGCGGCACCGATGCCTGATGTTGCACCGGTAATCAGGACGTGCCGCGGATCGCGCATGTTTTCCTTCCAACGGTTTATTGCGAAAGCTTGCCAGTCTGACCGGCTTCGCCGATGATAGCCGCCGATCGCACAGGAGTCGTCCCGGAAAGCGGCCGCGGGGCTCGCTGGATGGTTCGCACAATCGGCGGATCGGGCCTTGGCCTTGCACGACCGCATGGCCTCCGGCGGCACGGTCGGCACAAGAATGCACCGAATGAGGAGAAGACTCCGTGGCAGTAGCCAGCATGACAGGGTTCGCCCGCAAGGAGGGCGCGATTGCAGGCTTCGCCTGGACCTGGGAATTGAAGAGCGTCAACGGACGCAATCTCGACATCCGCTGCCGCCTGCCCGGCGGCTACGACGTGCTGGAATCCGTCGCGCGCAGCGCCGCTGCCGAGATTCTGAAGCGCGGCAACGTCAATGCCGTCCTGACCCTGAACATTCAAGAGAAGACGGGCACCTTCCGCGTCAATGAAACGGCGCTCGCTCAGGTCGAAAAGATCGTCGCCGATATGCGCCGGCGGCTGGATGCGCCTCCCCCGCGAGTCGACGGCATCCTGGCCTTGCGCGGCATCCTCGAAGTCGAGGACAGCGCGCCGTCGCCGGAAGAGATGGAGACGCGGTTGCAGGCCCTGCAGCACAGCCTCGTCGAGACGTTGAAACATCTGCACACGATGCGGCTGGCCGAGGGTGCGCGCCTGCAAGTGCTGGTGGAAGGGCATCTTGCGGAAATCGAGCGGCTCTGCGGACAGGCCGGCGAGATCGCTGCGTCGCAGCCGGAAAGCCTGCGCAAGCGCCTGTCCGAACAGCTGAGCGAGCTGCTGTCCGCCAACGGATCCGGCACCCCGCTCAACGAGGATCGGCTGGCGCAGGAAGTTGCCTTGCTGGCGACCAAGGCCGATGTGCGGGAAGAACTCGACCGTCTCGCGGCCCATGTGCAGGCGGTGCGGGACCTGTTGCGCCAGGGCGGCGCCATCGGTCGCAAGCTCGACTTCCTCTGCCAGGAATTCAACCGCGAGGCCAATACGCTTTGTTCCAAGGCGGCCGATCTCACCTTGACCACGATCGGCATCGACCTCAAGGCGACGATCGAGCAGCTGCGCGAACAGATTCAGAATATCGAGTAAGAATTGGTGCGATGACGATGGTGACCGAAAGCCAAGGCGGATTTGTCGACGTGCATCGGCGCGGCCTGATGCTGGTGCTTTCCTCGCCTTCGGGTGCGGGCAAGACGACGATTGCCCGGCGCCTGCTGGCGTCGGAGGGCGGGCTGACGATGTCGGTGTCGATGACGACGCGGCCGAAGCGCCCCGGCGAGGTGAGCGGCGTCGATTATCATTTCGTCGATCTGACCGAGTTCAACGTCATGATCAACCGCGGTCAATTCCTCGAATATGCCAAGGTATTCGATAACTACTACGGCACCCCGCGCTACGCCGTCGAGACCGCCCTGGCGAAAGGCCAGGATGTTCTGTTCGACATCGACTGGCAGGGTACCCAGCAACTGGCTCAGGCTGCGCGTGAGGATCTGGTCAGTGTCTTCATCCTGCCCCCCGACACCCAGACCCTGGAACAGCGCCTGCGCTCGCGGGCGCAGGATAGTGCAGAGGTTGTCGCCCATCGCATGTCCAAGGCGGCCGACGAAATGAGCCACTGGGCGGAATACGATTACATCATCATCAACCACGATATTGACGACAGCGTGAACCGCGTGCGCGCCATTTTGACGGCCGAGCGCTTGCGCCGCCAGCGCCAGGTCGGGCTGCCCGAGTTCGTCAAAGGCCTGCGGCAGGGCCGCTAGAGCGCGACAAGCCCGGTTCTCAGGCCGACCGTCCCTCCAGGGCCCGCGCCAGCAGACAGAACTGCTCGACCGTCAGTTCTTCCGCCCGGGCAGTGGGAGCGATCCCGATTTTCGTCAGCACCTGCTCGGCTTCGCCAAAAACGCTCCGCAGGGATTGCCGCAGCATTTTGCGCCGCTGGTTGAAAGCCGCCAGCGTGATGCGCTCCAGATCCTGCTGGCGGGCTGGAAAGGCCGGCTTTTGCCGCGGCACGATCAGGGCGATGCTGGAAGTGACTTTCGGCGGCGGCGTGAAAGCGCGCGGCGGCACATCGAACAGCCGACGGGCTTCGCTCAGCCATTGCACCAGGATCGTCAGGCGACCGTAATCCTTGCTGCGCGGCTTGGCCGTCAGGCGCTCAACCACTTCCTTCTGGAACATCAGGGTCATCGAGGCGATCGCCGGGCCGTGCCCCAGCCAGTCGATCAGCAGCGGTGTCGCAATGTTGTAGGGCAGGTTGGCAACGATGCGGCGGGGCGTTGTGCCGAGCTTGGTGACATCCACCGTCATCGCATCCGCCGGCATGACCTTGAGGCGGCCGGGATAGGCAGCGGCAATTTCGCCCAATGCCGCCAGACAGCGCTCGTCCCGTTCGATGGCGATGACCTCGCGGGCACCATGCATCAGCAGGGCCCGCGTGAGGCCGCCCGGTCCCGGACCGACTTCGATCACCGATCCCGTGGTCAGATCGCCGGCCGCGCGCGCGATGCGACCGGTCAGATTGAGATCGAGCAGAAAATTCTGCCCGAGGGATTTCTTGGCAGCCAGATCGTATTTGGCGATGACCTCTCTGAGCGGCGGAAGGCCGTCTTCCATCGTCACGGCCGCAACACGTCCGTCGACATGGGATCACATCCGCAAGTCGACGACGGCGGTCCGCCGCAGATCGCTGAGATAGCCACGGGCCAGCGTTTCCAGACGCTGCCGTCCCAGCCGGTCGGCAATCGCGACACGCGACAAGCCGCCGCCCTGGCGACTGCAGACGACATAGAGGCCAATGCCCTGGCCTGTCCGAATGGGCGCGGTGGGCAGGCCGATCGGCTGATTGATGGCGCTGCCTTGCAATGCAGGCGCCAGTTCGTCGATGCTCACCGTTCCAAGGTCGCTATAGGCGGCCTCCGGCGCATTCGCTGCCGCCTTTTGCACGTCATCGCAGCTGCGAATGCCCGAGGCAATGCTCTTTGCCTGATCGCTGGCCTTGGCCACCTCACTGTCGGCAGCATTGGGCGGCAGCGTCCAGAGAACCCGCTTCAGCGAAACCGTTCCCGCCGTGGTGCTGCCACCAGCCGCCGGCCGTGTCGCACGCGTCACCGCAATATAGTATCCGCCGATGCCCAGGACCGGGCCGATGATCTGGTTGGGTTGCGAAGTCTGGACTGCCTGCGCCAAGGCCGGGTCAATTTCGTCGAGGCGAAGCCAGCCGAGGTCGCCGCCATCGGAAGCCGATTGGTCTTGCGAGAACTGGGTCGCCAGGGAGGCAAAATCGGCGCCCGCCGTCAACTGATCGACCAGCCGCTGTGCGGAGCTTTGCGCCGCGCTCGCCTGGGCGGGATTGTCCACCGCGAGGAATATCTCCGATACCCGATATTCAAGCTGGCCCTGGCTGGCTTGAATGCGGGCCACCTCCTCGTTGATTTCTTCATCGGTGATGCGAACCGATGAGCGCAGCTTCGTCTGCACCAGGCGGACCCAGCTCATCTCGGCCTCGACCTGGCTCGCCAGCGCAGACATCAACACGCCGGCGCTGGAAAGCTGCGCCTGCATTTGGTCACGGGTCATGCCGTTGCGCTGGGCGATATGATCCAGTTGCTCATCGATCTCGGATTGCGTGACCGTAATGCTTGCTTTTTTCGCTTCCTGCTTCTTCAAGTGATCGTCAATCAATTGGCGCAGCACCTGGGGAACCAATCGCTGTTCGACTTCCGGCGTATCGGGCAACCGCGCCGAAAGCAGCGCGATGCGCAGGCGCATGAGGACATCAAGCTGTGTGATGATGTCGTCATTCACCACAGCGGCAATCTTCAGCTCGTCGGCCTGATCCTGAGCTCGGACAGTTGCCGCCATCTCGCCCATGCCGAGACCGCTGATTACCGCCAAGATGGCAATCCATTTACGAGTAGTTGCCTTGATCATCCGAATTTCACGCTATGACACTTGAAGATAGTCGCCAGCCAGGAGTGCAGCCCGAGAGCTCAACCTAGCTGCCGGATTTGATGCTGCCGAGGTTCTTGAAGCTGATCTGAAAGAACGTTGTCAGACCACTATAGCCATCATCGAAGGTACCTTCGTGCAACGAATAGCTTACGTCGAGCGACAGACCGAAGCACTCGTCAAGATAAGCCAGCCCGGCGCCGACCCCGGATATCTCGCTCTGCTGCAGGTCATAGATGCCGAAGGTATGGGCCGTCCAGTATTTTGCCAATTGTGCATTAAAACCCAATGAGGCGAATTCACGCTTGTGATTGTCGTCGGCCGTCTTGCTGAGCGCGATATAACCGGCGGTCACGCGAAAATCGGTCGGACCGGCCGAAACCTGAACCTCCTGATGCTTCAGATCCCAGCCATGGGTATCGGCCCGGAAGCGGTAGCTCAGATCAAGATACTGGTTGGGCGAGACCGTTGCCCGGCCGACCACATCGGACAAGGACTGGTCGATCCCGCTATTCTTCAGATTCTGGTCGTGATCGCCTTTGAGGAACTGGTAGCTCTGGCCCATGAAAACGTTGGCCTGGCCACTCTGATTGAAATAGCTGGTCCAATTGAGGCCGTAAGTAACCCTGGAGCCGGTATCGTATCGATCGGTCCCGACGAAGCGGTCAGCAGAGAACAGCCGGTTCTCATCGAGCTCGAAGAAACGGCTATCCTCATTCGAAACCTGGCTGGAATTACCGAAACTCGGCGAGGCGACCACCTGGATCATCGGCTCGATGATCTGGGTGAAATTCTCGCCCGGCCGAATGAAGGGATAGCGCCAGAGGATATCCGCCTTGGGCGAAATGCGCGCGGTGGTTCCGCTGAAGGATGAGTCGGAAGCAAAGGGATCGTCGGCCGTCTCGTCGATCTCGTGCGAAGCATAGAACGAGCCTTGCACCGACAGGGTCAGCCTGTAGATATCGCCGAGAGGACTGGTATAGGGCAGCGTCCAGGACGGAGCGCCCGCCAGCCGGAACTGATTCTCGCCATTTCGCCGCACGATATTCATCGTGTCCACGTCGAAGGCGGCCACGGAATTCGCCCACATCGGTTCGCTGAGGAAATTGTAGTCGAGCTTCGGCGTAACGAACGGCGCGGTGGAATTCGACAGATCGTCCCTGGTGCTCTGGAAGGCATAGGTCTGCGCCGAGGCATAGGACCGGCCGAAGAAACCTTCCGCATAGGCGTTATCTTCCAGCCACCTTGAGGTTCCCAGGTGGTAGTGCCGCAGGTAGTCCTTGTCGGTGGTCGCCTTGAAATCGAACCCCGCGCGCCAATTGTCGTCGAGGTCGAACAAACCCTGACCCTCGACATGTCCACGGAAGGCATTTTGATCAACGCTGTTACCGGAATCGCTCTGGCGATCCTCAATGGTCATCGAGCCGCCGAGCGAATACATGCCGTTGTTGATGCGCTGCCGATACTGGATCATGCCGGCCGCTCCCGGCGTCTTGTCGGGTTCCGCAGCAACCCGGAAGATCGGCGTCAGGGTCAAATCCTTATCGGGTCCGATGGTCTGAAAATAGGGAACGCGGAGCTGGAAACCGCTCTTCTTCGAATAGGACATGCCGGGAGACAGGAAGCCCGACTGCCGCTCCACACCGATATCGGGGTGCCGGAACCAAGGCGTCCAGAAGATCGGCACACCCCACATTTCCATCCAGGCATCGTGATAAGTGATGGTCTGGGCGTCCGTGTCGCGAATCACTTCGGCGGCTTTCACCTGCCAGAGCGGGGTACGGCTGGGATCGGTCTGGCAAGGCAGGCAAGGCGTATAGACGGCGCGGTCGAGCCTGGTGTGGGTCGCGTCGATCCGCGTCATCTTGTTGGCCGCGAGCCGCGACTGATCGGCCATCAGGCCGCGGAAGCCCTGCATATAGCCGTCGTTGAAATCATCCGTGATATCGGCATAGCTGCCGAAATAGGTGTCGCCATTAGGCTCCAGGATGGCGACATGGCCGGAGGCGATGATGCGCTTGGTCCGTTCGTTATAGGCAATGGTATCGGCCATCGCCGTCTTGCCGTTCTTGCTGACCTGCACATGGCCGCGGGCAACATAGACCCCGAGATCCTTGTCGTATCCCGCCTCATCCGCGATCATGCGAACCGTGGAATCATTCGGCAATGTGTTCTCTGGTGCGCTCGGCTTCGGCGCCTTGGGGAAATTCAGCTTGCCGGGATTGGCGCTGGGCATCGGCACTGAATCATCCGCGCCGGCGGTCTGAGCGGCGCTACAGGCGAGACTGAGACATAGCCCGAGCATGAGCCGGGTCATGAGATTGCCGGTAAGCCAAGACCGCATCGAACAATCATTCCTTATCACTATTGGACCGGCGACCTAGTGCAGTCTGTCGCCAGCCACCCCCAATATCCCCGCGTGCCGGAGTGGATCCGGACGCCACGCATTCCCCTGATCAATCGCGCTAAACTACCATTTTAGGTCAATTCGTCTACTGATTTCATGGTCTTACAGCCATGGGGCGGACGCTGCCATGGACCGCGAGGAAAGATGACGCGACGGGGACGACTATGCTATTCCTGCAATAATTGGCGCTAGCCGCCTGTGGATAACTTCATCGCAGAGCTCCCGGCGTCGTCCGATATCGATCATCAATCAGCGAGGACACAATGAAGATTGCCTTTGCCAAGCCGGAACTGCCGGCCCAAGGAACCTTGGTGGCTGTCGTCTCCGAACAGCGGAAACTGGGCCAGTTGGCGACGCAGATCGAGAAGCTCGGCAAGGGCGCGCTTTCTCGGGCCTTGGGGGCGAGCCGCTTCAAAGGCAACACTGACGAGATGCTGACCATCCTGGCGCCGGCGGGTATCGAGGCCGAGCGACTGGTCCTGGTCGGCCTTGGCGCGGTGGCAAAACTCGACAACCTCGCCGCGCAGGCGGTCGGCGGCCGTCTGGTCGCCGCGCTGAACGGCGTTGGCGAGAAGGAAGTCGCCATTCAGGTCGAGGCGCCTGCCGGCAGCGGCTTGAGCGAGGCTGCCCTGGCGGCGCAAATCGCCTATGGCGCCCGGCTGCGGGCCTATCGCTTCGACAAGTACAAGACCAAGGAAAAGCCGGAACAGAAGCCGAGCCTGAAGAAGTTCACCGTCCTGACCAGCGACCCGGCCGCCGCCAAGAAGCTGTTCGACCCGCTCGACAAGATTGCCGAGGCCGTCGATTTCGCCCGCGATCTCGTCTCCGAGCCCGGCAACGTGATCTATCCGGAAAGCTTGGCCGAACAGGCACGCAGCCTGAAGAGCCTTGGGGTCGAGGTCGAGGTGCTCGGCGAAAGCGCCATGAAGAAGCTCGGCATGGGCGCCCTGCTCGGCGTCGGCCAAGGCAGCGAGCGCGAGAGCCAGCTCGTCGTCATGCGCTGGAACGGCGCCAAGGACGGCAAGAAGCGTCCGGTCGCCTTTATCGGCAAGGGCGTCACCTTCGATACCGGCGGGATTTCGCTGAAGCCCGGCGCCGGCATGGAAGACATGAAGTGGGATATGGGCGGCTCGGCGGCCGTGATCGGCGCCATGCGCGCCCTCGCCGCCCGCAAGGCCAAGGCCAATGTGGTCGGCGTCGTCGGCCTGGTTGAGAATATGCCCGACGGCAAGGCCCAGCGCCCCGGCGATATCGTCACTTCGATGTCGGGCCAGACCATCGAGGTTCTCAATACCGATGCAGAAGGCCGTCTCGTCCTCTGCGATGCCATGTGGTACACGCAGGAACATTATAAGCCGACGGTCATGGTCGATCTGGCAACCTTGACGGGAGCGATCCTGATTGCCCTCGGCACCCATCAGGCCGGGATGTTCGCCAATGACGATGCGCTCTCCGACCAGCTGACGGCAGCCGGCAAGGCGACCGGCGAGCTGCTCTGGCGCATGCCGCTCGCTTCGGCCTATGACCGGATGATGGATTCGCCTGCTGCCGACATGAAGAATATCAGCGGCAGCCGCAATGCCGGCAGTGTCACCGCAGCGCAGTTCCTGCAGCGTTTCGTGCAGAAGGGTGTGACCTGGGCCCATCTCGATATCGCCGGCATGGCCTGGGCGGACAAGGATCAGCCGACCTGCCCGAAGGGCGCCACGGCTTTCGGCGTTCGCCTGCTCGATCAGTTCATCGCTGCCAATCACGAAGATTGACGGTCTCGGCCTGCCATCTCTCCGAAGAGATGGCAGGCCGCCCTCATGCGGCCACCGGATCATTGATGATGACGGAAATCCGCTTCTACCATCTGCAGCGCGCCAAGCTGGAAGACGTCCTGCCAACCATGCTCGAACGAGCCTATGGCCGGGGACAGCGGGCCCTGGTCGCCTTCGGTTCAGTCGAGCGGGTCGAAGCTGTCGCCGCACAGCTTTGGACCTATCGTCCCGACAGCTTCTTGCCGCATGGCACCAGCAAAGACGGCGAGGCGGCAGCGCAGCCGATCTTTCTCACCGATCAGAACGACAATCCCAATCAGGCGTCTCTCCTGTTACTCTGCGATGGTGCGCAGCGCCAGGACCTGTCCGCCTTCGAACTGGTTTGCGAGTTGTTCGACGGCAATGACGAAGCCGTCGTTTCGGCCGCCCGGCAACGCTGGCGCGATTACAAGGCGGCAGGTCATACGCTGATCTATTTTCAGCAGGATGACGGCGGTCGTTGGGAAGAGAAAGCGCGCGTCTAGCGGAAGGCGTGGCGCTTTTTATATTTCTTTTATGTCAGGCCGGCTGACGTTGGCGTGGCCATATCGCCCCCCTGCATTCCAAACTGGGTCATCTGCAAAAATTGCACATCCGGCTGGTCGGTCTTCGATCCTAGTATTCCTGCAGTTAGCGACTGTATCCGACTGCAAGCCGATGCTGCCTTTGCTTCTCCGCCCCGCATTGCCGTCATGATGATGCTATTGGCGTGCCCGGCGTCTTCATGGATGTGAATGCGTCAGAAATGCGTACCTGTTTGTCACATCGCCTTTGATCCCACCTAGAGGACTTTGCTGATGACCTCCACTTTGACGGCGGCTGCGATCAATACTTGGCGCAAGGGCGAGAGAGAGCGACTGATCGCCTTGCGGCTGCAGCAACCGGCAGCCGAACGCGAAACCTGGACCCAACAGATCATCCACACCCTGGAACCGCTGCTGCGCACGAGCAAGGGCCCGATCAGTTTTTATTTCCCGTTCAAAGGCGAGCCTGACCTTCGTCCCCTGATGCGGCAATTGGCGGCGGCGGGGCTGCCGCTCGCTCTGCCCACGGTCCCCGTCAAGAGGCAGCCCATGGTGTTCCGTCCCTGGACGCCGGGCTGCAAAATGGAACCGGGCATTCTCGACATCCCGATTCCCGCGACGGATGAACAGGTGGTGCCGACGGTTTTCCTGGCGCCGGTGGTCGGCTTCGATGCCCGCGGCTTTCGCTTGGGCTATGGCGGCGGCTACTTCGACCGCACCTTGGCGCATCTGCCGGGTGACCGGCTGGTCATCGGCATCGGCTTCGACTGCCAGGAAATTCCCACCATCCATCCGCAGGGTCATGATATTCCGATGACCATGATCGTCACCCAGTCAGGCCGCGTGGTAGACTGACCGCGGCGCCGCGCCAGGGAGACGCAAACCGGCCATGGCAGAAAAGTCTTCACCGCCGACCTCGCCCGTTTGCTATCTGGCCGAAACACCAGATCGCTATGCTGGCTTTCTGACAGGCGACGAGATTGAAATTTTGATCCGCCAGTGGATTGCGCGATCGCCACGACCGGAAATTGCCGTCCTTCTGACCTCGTTGCTGCCCGGCAAGCCCCCTGGGAACGCAGCGCCCACGGCACCTCTTGATATAACGACGCCGGCAGGCGAGCCTTTACGGATCGAAATTCGTAGCTCCCTGCCGCGTATACGCGATGACGAAATGCATCGCGCCCTGGCACACATCGCCGATTTGATTTGAGCCTCTCACCACAAAGGAATGCATATGGAAAGCGGCCTGCACACGCACCGAGACGGCGCCCTTCTCACACTGACGCTGGATCGGCCCAAGGCCAATGCCATCGATAACAACCTGAGCCAGGCGCTAGGGCGCGCTTTTATCGCCTACCGGGACGATCCAGCGCTGCGCTGCTGCATCGTGACTGCGGCCGGCGAGCGCTTTTTCTCGGCCGGGTGGGATTTAAAAGCGGCCGCGACCGAAGGCCCGGGCGGCGAGGATTATGGCCCCGGCGGTTTCGCCGGGCTGACCGAACTGTTCGACCTCGACAAGCCGGTGATCGCGGCCGTCAATGGTCAGGCCGTCGGCGGTGGCTTCGAACTGGTCCTGGCGGCCGACATCATCGTTGCGGCGGAGCACGCCGAATTCTTCCTGCCGGAAGCGCAGATCGGCCTGATGCCCGATGCCGGCGGCATCTTTCGCCTGCCGCGCCGGCTCCCGGAGGCGATCGCGCTCGAAATGCTGCTGACCGGTCGGCGTCTCAGCGCGCGCGAAGCGCTCACCTACGGCCTCGTCAATCAAATCGTGCCGAGTGATCGCCTCGCCGAAGCGGCCCAAGCGATGGCCACCCGCATCCTGGACGCGGCGCCCCTCGCAGCCATGGCGATCAAGCAGACGCACCGCCTGACCCGGCATCTCGATATTCAAGCGGCCTATTCCCGCCTGCGCGACGGCAGCGTGCTGGCCTATGACCGCTTGCGGCAGTCGGAAGACTATTATGAAGGTGCCAAAGCCTTTGCCGAGAAGCGCAAGCCGCTCTGGAAAGGCGCGTAACAATCGGGAGCTTGCTCCATGCAAACAGAAAAGCCCGATCCGAACCGGACCGGGCTTCTTTGTTTTGATCGGCTTTGCCGTTCAGCTCAGGCGGCCGTGGCAGTGCTTGTATTTCTTGCCGGAGCCGCAGGGACATTCGGCGTTGCGGTTGAGCTTGCCCCAGGTCGAGGGATCATTGGGGTCGATCGGCGTGGCATTGGTGGGCGCCGGCGGCACCAGCGCTTCTTCCGCCTGAGCAACCTGGACTTCGTCCTGGGTGCGGATTTCGATATGCGACAGGACCAGGGTGATCTGCTCTCGCAAGCGCGCCAGCATGGCCTCGAACATCTCGAAGGCTTCGCGCTTGTATTCGTTCAACGGATCGCGCTGGCCATAAGCGCGCAGACCGATGCCGTGACGCAGATGGTCGAGCGCCAGCAGATGCTCTTTCCAGCTCTGATCCAGAATCTGCAGCAGCAGCGATTTCTCGGCCATGCGAAGAACCTCGGGGCCGAAATTCGCTGCCTTCTCCGCCATCCGGCGGTCGACGGCATCGACCAGACGGTCGCGCATGTCCGCGTTGCCGATCCCCTCTTCCTTCGCCCAGTCGCCGAGCGGCAGGTCCAGGCTGAAGATCCGCATCACCTCTTCATGCAGGCCGGCCACGTCCCACTGCTCGGCAAAAGCCTTTTCCGGCACGTAGCGGGTCATGAGGTCGTCGATCACTTCATGACGCATGGCGGCTACCTCATCCTTGAGGTCTTCGGCCTGCATCAGGTCGCGGCGCTGCTCATAGACGACCTTGCGCTGGTCGTTCATGACATTGTCGAACTTCAGCACATTCTTGCGGATATCGAAGTTGCGCGCTTCGACCTTCTGCTGCGCCTTTTCCAGCGCCTTGTTGATCCACGGATGGACGATCGCCTCACCTTCCTGCAGACCCAGGCGCTGCAGCATGGAATCCATGCGCTCCGAGCCGAAGATCCGCATCAGGTCGTCTTCCAGCGACAGGAAGAAGCGCGAGGCGCCGGGATCTCCCTGGCGACCGGAACGGCCGCGGAGCTGATTGTCGATGCGGCGGCTCTCGTGTCGCTCAGTGCCGATGACGAAGAGACCGCCGGCCGCCAGCGCCACTTCCTTCTTGGCGGCGATATCAGCCTTGATTTCGGCGATCTTCTTCTCGCGCACCGTCTCATCGGCAATCTCCGCTATCTCGCGCTCGATCCGCATCTGCAGATTGCCGCCGAGCTGAATATCTGTACCGCGGCCGGCCATGTTGGTGGCGATCACGACGGCACCCGGGACGCCGGCCTCGGCGATAATGAAAGCTTCCTGCTCGTGATAGCGGGCGTTCAGGACCGCGTGGGGGATGTTCTTCTTTTTCAGAATATCCGACAGCAGTTCGGACTTTTCGATCGATACGGTACCGACCAGGACCGGCTGCTTCCTTTGCCGGCATTCCTCGATCAGCTCGGTGATCGCCTTGTACTTCTCGCCCGCCGTGCGGAACACCTGGTCATGCTGGTCGTCGCGCTTGACCTGCACATTGGTCGGGATCTCGATCACGTCCAGATTATAGATTTCCGAGAATTCGGGCGCCTCGGTCATCGCCGTGCCGGTCATGCCGGCAATCTTCGGATAGAGTCGGAAATAATTCTGGAAGGTGACCGAGGCCAGCGTCTGATTTTCGTTCTGGATCGAGACCTGTTCCTTGGCTTCCAGAGCCTGGTGCAGGCCTTCCGAATAGCGGCGGCCTTCCATCATGCGGCCGGTGAATTCGTCGATGATGACGACCTTGTCGTCCTTGACGATGTAGTCGACGTCGCGCGTGAACAGCTTATGCGCCCGAAGCGCCTGATTCACGTGATGCACCAGGTTGATGTTGTGAAGGTCGTAGAGCGTGCCCTGGTTCATCAGGCCGCTGCCGCGCAGCAGCTGCTCGATATGCTCTGTACCTTCCTCGGTCAGCGCGACATGGCGGGACTTCTCGTCCTTTTCATAATCCCCCTCCGCCAGATGCGGGATCAGGCGGTCGACCTTCATATAGAGTTCGGAATTGTCCTCGGTCGGACCGGAGATGATCAGCGGCGTGCGCGCCTCATCAATCAGAATCGAGTCGACTTCATCGACGATCACGTAATTGAAGGGACGCTGCACCATGTCCTGCAGGCGAAACTTCATATTGTCGCGCAGATAATCGAAGCCGAATTCGTTATTGGTGCCGTAGGTGATGTCGGCGGCATAGGCCTGCCGGCGCTCGTCATCGGTCAGGCCGTGCACAATGACCCCGACGCTCAAGCCCAGGAAACGATAGATCCGCCCCATCCACTCGGCGTCGCGTTTGGCGAGGTAGTCGTTCACGGTGATGACGTGAACGCCCTTGCCCTCGAGGGCATTGAGATAGACCGCCAGGGTGGCAACCAGCGTCTTGCCTTCGCCGGTCTTCATTTCGGCAATCCGGCCCTGATGCAGAACCACGCCACCCATCAGCTGGACGTCGTAATGGCGCTGGCCCATGACACGCTTCGCCGCTTCGCGGACAGTAGCAAAGGCATCGACCAGAATGTCGTCGAGATCCTCACCCTTGGCGAGCCGATCCTTCAGCCAGGCGGTGCGGGCCTTCAACTCGTCATCGCTCAGTGCCTGCAGCTGCGGTTCCAGCGCATTGACGTCGGCTACGGTCTTGTTGAGGCCCTTGATGAAGCGATCACTGGCCGATCCGAAGATCCGCTTGGCAAGGCCGGCAAACATGTAAACCTCGATTTTCTCGGACTTTTTAAGATTGGATGCGGGAAACAGATAGGGTCCCCGCTAACCGCTGTCAACTTGACGCGATTTTGCCATCGGGGGTGGCCTTTCCGCTTGTACCCGTTGCCCTGGCGCGGCAAGATGCCGGCCGCCCGACCGCATCAGTGGTCGCCCTGAAATCTCAATAATTTCAAGGGGTAGGCCCCATCCATCGGTTGAGGAACCTCGTCTGACCATGTCCTATTCGATTTCCATCGCGACTCGCCGGCGCAGCCTTTTGCTGTCGACCTCTTTCGCTTTCGGCCTGGCCCTGGCAACCCTGGTGGCCGCAGGCCCGGCCGCGCGGGCGGATGACACGACCCCCGCAGCGCCGGCTGCTCCAGCGGCGGCGCCGGCCGGTCAGCTTCCTGGCGCCGATGCCCCGGCCGCCAAGCCGATCGACCCGAAGACCGTGGTGGCGCGTGTCAACGGCAAGGACATCACCCGCCAGGACGTGATCGATTCGGCCAGCAATCTGCCGCCGCAGATCAAGGCCAATATCGACATGGTCTTCCCGCAGCTGACCGACCGCTTGATCGGCTTGACGCTGATCACCTCCGAGGGCCGCAGCGAGAACCTGCAGAACGATCCCGAAGTGAAGGCGATCGTGCAGAAATTCGAGGACGAGGCGATCCGCCAGGTCTTCCTGACCCGCCTGGTCAAGAGCAAGATCACCGATGATGCGGTGAAGGCAAAATACGATCAGAATCTCAAGGATCATCCGCCCCAGGACGAGGTCAAGGTCGCCCATATCCTGGTGAAGACGGAAAAAGAAGCCAACGACATCCTGGCCGAGCTGAAGAAGGGCACCGATTTCGCCAAGCTCGCCAAGGACAAGTCGATCGACAAGGGCAGCGCCGTCAATGGCGGCGATCTCGGCATGTATTTCACCCAGAACGGCGGCGAGGTCGTGCAGCCTTTCGCCGATGCCGCCTTCACCCTGAAGAACGGCGAAGTGACGCAAAAGCCGGTCCAGACCCAGTTCGGCTGGCATGTCATCAAGCTGGAAGATCGGCGCAAGCAGACCCCGCCGAGCTTCGATGAGCAGAAGGACCAGCTCCGCCAGCAGCTCGCCGAAGACATGGTGCAGAATGAGGTGAAGGACCTGCGCGCCAAGGCCAAGGTGGAAACCTTCAATCCCGACGGCACGCCCGTCAAACCGTAACCGGGCGAACAGTAACCGGGCAAGAACTCACCGCCTTTAGCGATCAGGGGGAATATGGCCATGGCTCATCAGGTTTCGCCGCTAGCGCCGACGGAAACGCCGGTGCTGTCGCCGATCGCCGGCGTCAGGCTGACAGCATTCGAATGCAATATCCGCTACAAGAACCGCACCGATGTCATGCTGATGGAGCTGGCGCCGGGCAGTAGTATTGCGGGCGTGCTGACCAAATCTCTGACGCGGTCGGCGCCGGTCGATCTCTGCCGCAAGAATCTGAAAGGCGGCAAGGTGCGGGCGATCCTGGTCAATTCCGGCAACGCCAATGCCTTTACCGGCAAGGCCGGCATCGACAGCGTCAACCGCGAGGTCAAGGCGACGGCGGCGGCGCTTGGCTGCAAGCCAAGCGAGGTCTATCTCGCCTCGACGGGCGTCATCGGCGAACCCCTGCCCGATGACAAGATCACCGGCAAGCTGCCGGCGATCGTGAAGTCGCTGAAGGCCGATGCCTGGGCGGCGGCGGCGGCGGCCATCATGACCACCGACACCTTCCCCAAGCTCGCCACCCGCCAGGCCAGGATCGGCGACGCCACCGTCACCATCAACGGCTTCTGCAAGGGCTCCGGCATGATTGCCCCGGATATGGCAACCATGCTGGCCTTCGTGGCGACGGATGCGAAGATTCCGGCCGATATCCTCCAGACCCTGCTTGCCAAGGGCGCCGACCGCTCCTTCAACTGCATCACCGTGGACAGCGATACCTCGACCAGCGACACGTTGCTGCTGGTTGCGACCGGCCAGGGCGCTAAGCATCCAAAGCCGGCTTCGGCCACCGACAAGGTACTCAAGGATTTCCGGGAGAAGCTGGAAGATCTGCTGCAGGACCTCGCCATCCAGGTGGTGAAGGACGGCGAGGGGGCGCAGAAACTGGTGACCATCGACGTCACCGGGGCGGCCAGCGCCGCCGCCGCCCGCCGCATCGGCCTTGCCGTCGCCAATTCGCCTCTGGTGAAGACGGCCATTGCCGGCGAGGATGCCAATTGGGGCCGTATCGTCGCGGCCGTGGGCAAGGCCGGCGAGAAGGCCGATCGCGACAAATTGTCGATCAGTGTCGGCGGCGTGGAAATCACCCGCAAGGGCCAGCGCCGGCCGGATTACGACGAGGCGCCGGTTGCCCAGCATATCAAGGGGCAATTGATCAATATCGCGGTGGATGTCGGCATTGCCGCCGGCAAGGCGCGGGTCTGGACCTGTGACCTCACGCACCGCTATATCGAGATCAACGCCGATTATCGGTCGTAAGATGCCGGTGCCGGCCCTGCCATTGGGCCGATTGGCCTTGGACTTGGAGCAGTGTCATGCCCTTTGAGTCGTTGCGGGATTTCCTGAACCGGCTAGAAGCTGCCGGGCAATTGCGCCGCGTCTCGGTACCGGTCGATCCCCATCTGGAAATGACCGAAATCCAGACCCGCCTGCTGGCCGAGCAGGGACCGGCGGTGCTGTTCGAGAATCCGGTCGGCAAGGACGGCAAACGCTATGACATGCCGGTCCTGGTCAATCTCTTCGGCACGGTCCAGCGGGTCGCCTGGGGCATGGACCGGGAACCGGATCAGTTGCGCCAGGTGGGCGAGACGCTCGCCTTCCTGAAGCAGCCGGAGCCGCCCGGCGGCTGGCGTGAGGCCCTGGAGATGCTGCCGCTCGTGAAGACTGTCATGGCGATGCATCCCAAAACCGTCAGCTACGGCCCCTGCCAGGACGTCGTGCTGAAAGGCGACGATATCGACCTCACCAGGCTGCCGATCCAGGGCTGCTGGCCGGGCGAGCCGGCGCCGCTGATCACCTGGCCGCTGGTGGTCACCAAGGGCCCCAACGCCTCCGGAGCGGGCAAGAAACGCGAGGACGACTACAATCTCGGCATCTATCGCATGCAGGTCCTGGGCAAGAACCAGACTCTGATGCGCTGGCTGAAGCATCGCGGCGGCGCCCTGCATCATGCCCGCTGGAAGGCCGAAAATCCGGAGCCCCTGCCGGCCGCGGTGGTGATCGGCGCCGATCCCGGCACCATCCTGGCCGCCGTGACGCCGGTGCCGGAAACGGTCTCCGAATACCAATTCGCCGGCCTGCTGCGCGGCCGCAAGGTCGAGCTGGTCGATTGCAAGACCGTTCCCCTGAAGGTGCCGGCGACGGCCGAGATCGTGCTCGAAGGCCATGTCTCGCTCAGCGACTATCGCGACGAAGGCCCCTATGGCGACCACACCGGCTACTACAATTCGGTCGAGCAATTCCCGGTCTTCACCGTCAGCGCCATCACCATGCGGCGGGACCCGATCTATCTCTCGACCTTTACCGGCCGGCCGCCCGATGAACCCTCCGTGCTGGGCGAAGCACTGAACGAGGTCTTCATCCCGCTCCTGACCCAGCAGTTTCCGGAGATCGTCGATTTCTGGCTGCCGCCGGAAGGCTGCAGCTACCGCATCGCCGTCGTCTCGATGAAGAAGGCCTATCCAGGGCACGCCAAGCGGGTGATGATGGGTGTCTGGTCGTTCCTGCGGCAGTTCATGTATACAAAATTCGTCATCGTCGTGGATGACGACATCAATGCGCGCGACTGGAAGGACGTGATGTGGGCGATGTCGACCCGCATGGATCCGGCCCGCGACATCACCGTGATCGAGGGGACGCCGATCGACTATCTGGACTTCGCCTCGCCCGAGAGCGGCCTCGGCGGCAAGATCGGCCTCGACGCGACCAACAAATGGCCGCCCGAGACCAAGCGCGAATGGGGCGAGAAGATCCGCATGTCGGACGAGATCGTCGAGCGCGTCACCGGCAGATGGGCGAGCTATGGGTTGCCGGGGAGCGGGCGGGCGATTTGGAAGTAGACCAGTTTATTTTCCCAAAACCTGGGCATAGATTTCCGGCTTAAAGCGGACCACGCACCAATCGCCAAGATCGAGAACCGGGCGGCTAATCATGGAAGGCTGCCCTAGCATGAGAGCAATAGCCTTGTCGGCCGAGAGACCGGTTTTCTCAGCCTCCGGGAGCCCGCGAAAGGTTGTGCCGGCGCAATTGAGCACGGTTTCCCAACCTAATTCCTTGACCCAGCTTTGCAAACTGCTGCGATCAATCCCGCCCGCTTTGTAATCGTGGAAGGAAAGGCGATCCTGTGCGACTCCAGCCACGTACGGGCCTTCTTAATCGTGTCGCAGTTTTTGATGCCGTAGATCGTCACGATCATGATCAGTCATCCTAAAAAAATGATCGCGAAATGGGGGGCGTGCAGCCACGCTACGCCTTGATACAGTCAACAAACCACTTAACGATATTCGGCAGGGCAGGCCGGCTCTGCGGAAAGTCCACCCGATCAGAAGGTTGATAGTGTGGGTCCTCCCAGACGTCGCTAGGTTGGTCTGCCAGCGCCCCCACCTTCAGCAACGGCAATTTGGCGAAATGCGCGAAAGCCTCTTCGGCGATCTGGCGCAGTTGCAGCGTCTCCGCCGAGTTCAATTGCAACACAGGGGGACGGGTCCATACCGTTTCACGAATCGACAGGATTGCAGCGGCAATATCATCGGCGTGATGGTATTGGCGGTATTGCCGCCCGCTACTCATCGGGAAGGCTCGGTTCTCCCGCAAAGCCATCAGCATCTGGCCGAGAAAGAGGTGCCGGTGCGGCGCGCCGACGCCGTACAACGTGTGGAGGCGGAGATGCAGGATGCGGTGTTGCAACGGGCCGCTCGCAAGCGCCGTCATCTGCTGCGACAACGCCAGCTTACTCGCCACATATCCGTTGCCGGTGATCATCGGCGATCGGACTTCCATTACCGTCCCGATGGTCATGAAACGCAACCCAGGATAGCCGCCGCCAGCCTCAATCACCTGCAGGGGAAAATCTCGATTGCTGTAGAAGAGCTGGTCGGCAGGCAATGCCGGATCGGTCAGTCCATTGGCAAAGATGATATCCACATCACCCAGGCGTACCTGATCGGCAAGCCAAGCATCGATCTCCGGCCGCCGCCATCCTCCCGCGATTTGCCAGGGTATGGGGACAAATCTCGTCGACCCCTTCGCTAAAATCGCCCGAGCAATAGCCGAACCCAAGTGGCCATGGGCCCCAAAGAGGATGATTGAGCGCAAACGACTATACCAATCAAATCGAAAAAATGGAACCCTGGTTATACTCGTGCGGCGTGAAGGCCGAAAGCCGATTTCCGATAAGCTTGCGCAGAAGATTTAGTGTCGCATCACTGTGGAAAGAGTGGTAAATCGGCAGCAGCTTGGCAATCATGAATGGTCACAGCTACTTAGGTATCTGGCTGACCCGGGCGAAAAAAAATGCGCGTTGTGATCTTATGTGGCGGCTTGGGAACGCGTCTCCGTGAGGAGACTGAGTTCAAACCGAAACCCATGGTTGAAATCGGGGGCAAGCCGATCCTTTGGCATATCATGAAACAATATGAGTTTCATGGTTTCCGGGATTTTCTGCTCTGTATCGGTTATCGGGGTGATATTATCCGAGATTATTTCATCAACTATAAGATGCGATCGCGCGATATCGAGATCGATACCACAACCGGTCGGGTGAAGACGCTTGGCAGCCCAGCGGATGATGTCGCCTGGACCGTGAAACTGCAGGATACAGGAGTCCATTGCCTCACCGGCTCACGAATCAAGGCGGCACTCAAATATATCGAAGACGAGCGTTTTCTGGTGACATATGGGGACGGTGTCGCCGATGTCGACATCTCGGCCGTGATCGAGCATCACAGGCACAGCGGAAAGCTGGCGACCGTTACTGCGGTGCGCCCGTCATCCCGTTTTGGCGAACTCAGCCTAGATGGCGATATCGTCCATTCCTTCAATGAGAAGCCGCAGACCACCGAAGGCTGGATAAATGGCGGCTTCTTCGTATTTGAAAAACGCGCTTTCGATCAGATTCCCGAAGGCGATACCAACATCTCTCTCGAAGCGGGCGTGCTGGAGCATCTAGCCGAGCGTCGCGAATTGAGCGTCTATCGCCATACCGGCTTCTGGCAATGCATGGACACCTATCGGGAACTGTGCCTGCTGGAAGATATGTGGAAGAGCGGGCAAGCCCCCTGGAAAACCTGGTAACGTGCATGCCCAGCCCCACCTTCTGGCAACATAAGAATGTTTTTCTGACTGGCCATACCGGTTTCATGGGCGGTTGGCTGTCGAGCCTGTTGCTGCAATTGGGCGCCCGCGTCACCGGCTATGCACTAGCGGCGCCGACGGAGCCCAGTTTTTGCGCGGCGGTCAATCTGGTCGATCGCATCAATCAATCCGTCATCGGTGATATCCGGGACCTCGATCGCCTCACTGCAGCGCTCACTGCCGCCGCACCGGAGGTCGTGTTCCACCTCGCCGCGCAGCCGCTGGTGCTTCTGGCAAATGCCGAACCGGCCCTGACCTATAGCGTCAATGTCATGGGCACAGTCCATCTGCTGGAAGCGGCACGCAAGGCGCCCTCGGTCAAGGCGATCATCGTCGTCACCACGGACAAGGTCTATCGAAACCACAACCGGGTATGGCCCTATCGTGAGTCCGATACGCTGGGCGGTATCGAGCCCTATAGCTCCAGCAAGGCCTGCGCCGAACATGTGCTCGATGCCTATCGCAACGTCTATTTTCGGTCGCTCGATGACGATCGGCCCGGTATCGGCCTCGCCAGTATCCGCGCCGGCAATGTCATCGGCGGCGGCGATTGGGCCGCCGACCGGTTGGTGCCGGACGCAATCCGCGCCTTTCAGCAGGGCAATGCCTTGACCTTGCGCCACCCAGCTTCCACCCGGCCCTGGCAGCATGTGCTCGACCCCCTGCCGGGCTATCTGACGCTGGCCGAAAGACTGGTGCGTGCGCCTGCAGCCTTCTCAACCGGCTGGAATTTCGGCCCGGCGACCAGCGATGCGCAACCGGTTGGTACGGTTGCCCAGCGCATGGCGGATCTTTGGGGCGACGGCGCGAAGATCGTCATTCAAAACGACGCGCGGATCTTCGAGGAGATATTGCTGGCCTTGGATAGTTCAAAGGCGCAGGCCGAGTTGAAGTGGCAGCCAGCCTGGCCTCTGGACCGGGCACTGGAACGCACTATCGGCTGGTATAAGGACTTTTATGCCGGCAAGGATGTCTGGGCGCTGACCCAAAGACAGATCGCGGATTTGTTGGAAGGAGCCGCTTAAGATGGCGACTAATTGCCGCTTTTGTGGCGAGCATCTGATCGACAAGGTCCTCGATCTTGGTCTGTCGCCGATCTCCAATGAGTTTCGTGCCGCCGCGAATGCCGATCACGAGCCGCAGACCTACTATCCACTCGCGGTTATGATTTGCCGGAAATGCTGGCTGGCCCAGTTGACAGACGTGCGGACGCCGCAGCATTTCAACGCTCATTATGCCTATTTCTCATCATATTCCCAGTCCTGGCTCGAACACTCGCAGCTTTACGCAACGACGATGATCGCCCGGCTGGGTCTGATCCCTGCCTCACAGGTGGTAGAGATTGCCAGCAATGACGGCTATCTGCTGCAATACTTCAAGGCCGCCGGCATTCCCGTCCTTGGCATCGAACCTTCCGCCAATGTCGCCGAGGTGGCGATCCAGACACGCAGCATCCCGACGCTGGTCAAATTCTTCAACCAGCAGACTGCTGAAGAACTGATCGCTACAGGAATCCACGCCGATCTGGTTACTGCCAATAACGTCCTTGCCCATGTGCCCGACCCCAACGGCTTTCTCGCCGGTTTCAAGCGTCTGCTGAAACCACTGGGTACTGTGACCTTCGAATTTCCGCATCTCCTACGCCTACTTGCCGAATGCCAGTTCGACACGATTTACCACGAGCACTATTCCTATCTCTCGCTGGGCATTGTCGAGCGCATGTTGGCGGCCCATCAACTGGAAGCCTATGACGTTGATGAGTTGACGACCCATGGCGGATCGTTGCGCGTCTATGTGCGCCACCGGGGCGCTGCGGTCACCGCGCCATCGGGACAGGAGAATTTGCGCAAGGTCCGCGGCGACGAGGCCCAATACGGCCTGGAGCAAATAGACACCTATCAGCGATTCGGACAGGAAATGCGCAATCGCAAGTTGGAACTGCTTTCTTTTCTGATCGATGTGGCACGCGCCGGCAAACGCGTGGTCGGCTATGGTGCGCCGGCCAAAGGCAACACCCTGCTGAATTATTGCGGCATCGGCCCCGAGCTGCTGCCTTACACGGTCGACCGCAATCCGTACAAACAGGAGCAGTATCTGCCTGGCGTCAACATTCCGGTCTATCCGCCGGAACGCATTGTGCAGGACCGGCCCGATTACGTCCTGATCCTGCCCTGGAATTTGCGCGACGAGATCATGGCACAGTTGTCGACGATCAAGAGTTGGGGCGGACGATTTGTCGTGGCGATCCCCAAGCTTGAGATCCTGTCATGATGTTCATCCCGACCCAATTGTCCGGGGTGACGGTAATCGATGTCGAGCCGATTGCCGATGACCGGGGGCATTTCGCCCGGTGGTACTGCGAAGAGGAATTCGCGCGACATGGCTTGAAACCGCTTGCGGCCCAGGGCGCGATCTCGCGCAACTTGAAGCGCGGCACGCTACGCGGATTGCATTTCATCGAGGCTTATCAAGGTGAAGAAAAGTTGGTGCGGTGTGTTGCGGGTGCGGTCTTCGACGTCGCCGTCGACCTGCGACCGTATTCGCCCAGTTTCAAGGGCTGGACCGCGATCGAGCTGACGGCGAAAAATCATCGCGCCCTCTATCTTCCGCGTGGCTGCGCGCATGGCTTTCTGACGCTCACTGACCATGCTGATGTTGCCTATCAGTTTTCCGAGGCGCATCGCCCCGGTATCGAGATCGGCGTCCGTTGGGACGATCCCGAGATTGGCGTCGTCTGGCCATTCGCACCCGAGACCATTTCTGAGCGTGATCGTACCCTGCCCTTCTTGAAGACAATTTGGCTGCAATCGGACACCATGACGATGGAGCAGCAATGAAGAAGCTAGTTTCAGTCGTCGTGCCGGTCTACAACGAGGAAGGTAATGTCCAGCGCCTGATGGATCGCGTCACCTCGGCACTGAAAAGCGAAGAAGATAGATACGATTTTGAATTCGTCTTCACCGATAATCACAGCCAGGATCTGACATTCACGCTGTTGCAGGAGATGGCGTTCAAGGACAGCCGCATCCGCGCCTATCGTTTCTCGCGCAATTTTGGCTTCCAGCGCTCAATTCTCAGCGGCTACCGTCTGGCGCGGGGGGAGGCCGCCGTGCAGATCGACTGCGACCTGCAGGACCCGCCGGAAATCATCCCGACCTTTCTACGGAAATGGGAAGAGGGCTTTGCGGTCGTCTACGGCATTCGCGCCAAGCGGCCGGAATCACTGCTGATGCAGAATGCCCGGCGCTTCTTCTATCGGCTGGTCGACTTTCTCGCTGATGATAGGTTGCCGCATGACGCCGGCGATTTTCGCCTGATCGATCGATGTGTGCTCAATATCGTCACCCGCATCAATGATACCCAGCCCTATCTACGTGGTGTCATTGCCTCTGCCGGCTTCGCGCAAACCGGCGTCATCTATGATCGGGACGAAAGACGGGCGGGCAAAAGCAAGTTTGGCCTGCTGGACCTGGTGGAACTGGCCGTCGATGCGATCACCAATCATTCCGTTATCCCCTTGAAGCTTGCCTCGTTGATGGGCGTTCTCATCACCGTCGCATCACTCCTTGGCTTCGTCTACTACCTGCTGACGTCGCTTTTCCTCGGCAACTCCTGGCCTCGCGGCTTTGCCACGCTGATCCTTGTCCTGCTCTTCCTGTCTGGGGTCAACGCGCTCTTTCTCGGCGTCATCGGCGAATATATCGGTCGCATCTATCACCAGATCAAAGTGCGGCCTAATGCGATCGTCGAGGCCGCGATCGAGCAGCGTCAGGATATTCCACGCGAGGGTTTGGACAGCATCAACTCGGACGTTTGCTAATGCATGATCGCCGGACATATCTTTCTGAAGAGCAATTGGCTGCATTCTCCCGGACAGGCACCCTGGTCATTCCCCAGTTCTATGATATCGACGAACAGATTACTCCCATTCAAGAATCGATTTACGATATCATCGGTCTGGTGGCCCGGCGTCACAGTTTACCTTTGGAGCGGCCGGTCTTTTCGCCGGACAAGTTTGATGCCGGTTACACCGACCTGATCGCGATCGACCGTGCGATCGGCGGCGAGATTTATGATGCGATCAAGCAGATTCCTGCTTTTCTGCGTCTGATTTCCTGCCAGCACAATGAGGATCTCTTTGCACAGTTGCGCAAAGGCAGCCTGCCCGGAACCGGCGCCGCCAGTTACGGTATCCGCATCGACAATCCAGGCGAGGAAGAATACCGGTCACACTGGCATCAGGAATTCCTATTCCAGCCGCAGAGCATGGATGGCGTGGTGTTTTGGACTTCGCTGGTTGCGTTGACACCCGAGATCGGGCCGGTCCAGATATGCCTCGGATCGCACCTCGACGGCCTGTGCCAGTATACGAAGTGCGGCAACCATGCGAATAAGCCCGGCGCCTATAAGATCGGCATCGTGGATGACGAGATCGTCGCGGCCAGATACGAGCGGATTGCGCCACTTTGCGAGCCGGGTGATCTGATCGTCATAGACTTCCTGACCATTCATCAGTCTGGCTTCAATGTGTCAGACCGAGCGCGATGGTCAGTCCAAACGCGCTTCTTCAATTTCCGCGAACCTACCGGAATGAAAATCGGGTGGAAGCCGTCGGTCACGGCGGGCAGCCAGATCGAGAAGATTTTCAGCGCCCATTTTGTTGAGGACAATTGAATGACGCTGACATGCAATGTCTGCGGGCAAATCTTGCAAAGCCCCCTCTACCAGTCGCCGGATCATCTGTCGATCACGACGATGAACAAGCTGATCGAAGGCCATACCCGGGTTTACTTCTGCGATAGCTGCAGTCATCTGCAGACCAGTGCATTGCCGGACCTAGAGCGCTATTACGCCGAGGAATACGAGATCAATCTCGCCAGCGAAGATGACGATCAGCTGTATAAAGTGAGTGACGGTCAACCGATCTATCGTGCTGAACACCAAGCCGACGTCCTGCGGGCCAAGATCAACTTTTCCGCTGGCGCTCGGGTGCTGGATTACGGTTGCGCGAAATCGGCCACCATGCGCAAACTGCTGAAGAATAATTCGCAGATTGTTCCGTTCCTGTTTGATATAACAGACAAGTATATCCCGTTCTGGGAACGCCTGCCGAAGAAGCCGCAGTGGTCCGTCGCCACACCCGAGCCCAGCTGGGCTGGTTCGATGGATGTGGTGTTGTCATTTTACGCGCTGGAGCATGTTGCCGATCTTCAAGCGGCACTCAGCAATGTGCGGAAGCTCCTGAAGACCGGCGGCACCTTCTACTTCATCGTGCCGAACGTCTATGAAAGTATTGCTGATTTCATCGTCGCCGATCACATCAATCACTTCAGCAAGCAGTCTTTGCACCACCTTCTCGGCAGGGCCGGCTTTGTCGATATCAATGTCGATGACAAGGTGCATGACGCGGCTTTCGTGGTCGATGCCAAACTGGCGGCTGCTCCGGTCAGCTTGCCTAAGCAAGACGAGAGCGCGGCCGCAGCCTGCCGTCAGCAGGCAGCGCAGATGGCGCAATACTGGACGGATATCGTCGGCAAGATTCGCACGTTTGAGTCATCCCTCGCCGCCGACACGGTTACAATGATCTATGGCGCCGGCTTTTACGGCCACTTCATCTTTTCGACCTTGAAGGTGCCCGGTCGCATCGTATGCTTTGTTGATCAAAATCAGCATCTTCAAGGCACCAGCATTCATGGAAAGCCGGTCGTATCGCCTGACGTGCTTCCGGCAGAAGTGAGCGTTATATTCGTGGCATTGAATCCGCGGATAGCCAGAGACGTTATCGGCGCGGTTAAGGCTTTCAAAGGAACGACGTTAAATTTTTTCTATCTGTAAAGGTGGCAGATGAATTTTTCCGAACTAGTTGATCGAATCTGCGCCCAGTCACCCCTACAAGAGAAGAAATTAAGAGCATATCTCGTGACGCGCGACGCGGCATTTTTTTGCGAGGCAAATGATTTCATCGACAGTTACGGAGGGTTCCTCGCAAAGCAGAACATCTCCGTCGACTACGCTGTCGGCGCTTATCTTGAAATGTGCAAAAACATGATGCGATGCCAAGTCGAATTTATGCGATCTGGCAAGTATCCAAGCGCCGCCTTGAATGCCAAAGAGATGGTATACCAGAATTCGACAGAGATGCTTTCCTATATGGTTGGACTAGGGATATCGCAGTTTCTATGGTCGACCCATTACGAGATGTTCAACTTCTTAAAAGCGGCATTTCAGGAACGAGCTGATAACACCGAGTCTTATCTCGAGATCGGCCCCGGTCACGGCCTTTTTTTGGAACAAGCATTGAGGACCTTACATCGCGTAAGTAACCCGATTGCCATCGATATCAGCGAAACCTCGCTCGGGCTCACGCGCAGCATTATCGACTATTCAGTCCCTGATCGTCGCGATGTCCAATACATCTTGGCAGATATATTGGAAGCAGACCTCAGCCAGAAATTCGACTTTGTCACGATGGGGGAGGTGCTTGAGCACGTTGAGCAACCTCAACTTTTGCTGAGGCGAGTAAAGAATATGCTTGCCCCCGGCGGCGGCGCATTCGTGTCGACTTGCGTTAACTGCCCGGCGATCGATCATGTCTACCAGTTCAACACGGTGGAGCAGATACGCGCCTTGCTGACTGATTGCGGCCTGGCCATCAAGCGCGACCTGCCTCTGCCGGTCGAAAAGATGACAGTCGAAGCCGCCGAGAAGAATCGCATCACCATCAACTACTGCGCATTGCTGGAGTAGCGGTCCATGGCAAAGTTCGATGACATTGAGGTTGGACAATTCGCCGAGATGACCCACAAGATGACGATGGAGGATCTCGCACGCTTCGTCGAACTGACTGGCGACGACAATCGGCTCCACACGGATGCCTCTTTTGCGGCGCAGACCAGCTTCAAGAAGCCGGTGGCACATGGCATGCTCGGCGCATCCTTCATCTCGACAGTGATCGGTACCAAGCTGCCGGGCGATGGCGCTTTATGGTTTGCGCAGAACCTCGAATTTCTGCTGCCGGTGCGCTTGGGCGACGAGTTGACTATCCGCGCTGAGGTTCTGCGCAAGATCGACCGGATGAATATCGTCGAACTGCAGACGGATATCTTCAATCAGCACCGGCAGAAGGTCACTACTGGAATCGCCAAGGTCAAGATCGTCGAGCAGGTCGCAGTCGTCCCCAAACTAGCAGAGTCGGGACGGCGGGTTGCCCTCGTTATTGGCGGGTCCGGCGGCATTGGCGGCGCCATCTGCCGAATGCTAGCAAGCGACGGCTTTGATGTTGCCGTCCATTCTTTCCGCAATAAGGGTGCCGCAGACAAGATTGTCGCCGATATAGTTGAGATGGGTGGTTCGTCAGCAAGCTATTCAGCTGACATTAGCTCGCCCTCCGACGTCACGGAGATGGTGCAACGCGTCGTTCGTCAATTTGGCACAATCACGGCCCTGATCAATTGCGCCACCGGCAGCATGGCGCCTCACAAACTTGACGAACTTCATTGGTCGGATGTTGATGAGCAACTCACCACGACAATCCGCGGCGCGTTTAATTTATCTCAGTCCGTGATACCCATTATGGTAGAGTCGGGGCGCGGTAAGATCATCAATATCACTTCACATTACATCGAAGCTCCGGTTGCGAATCTTCTACCTTATATAACAGCGAAGTCAGCGCTCGCGGGCTATTCACGAGCCCTAGCGTTCGATCTGGCACCAAGGGGAATTCAGGTAAATCTTGTTTCTCCCGGCATGACGGATACAGATCTTATCGCCGATGTCCCTGAGAGAATCAGGCTCTTAACAGCTGCTCGCACGCCTCTACGCAGATTGGCCCTTCCAGAAGATGTCGCAGCTGCGGTGTCTTTTCTAGCATCGGACCGCAGTAACTTTGTGACTGGAGAAACCATCCGCGTTAACGGTGGGCAAATGATGTTATGAAAAACATCAAGTATACCGAGATTCTCAAACGAAATCGTCTACTCGCCACCACAGTAGCCGGACCTGCCTGCCGGATCGGTGTTCTATCGAATATCGTCGTCAATCAGCTCGGTGAGGTTCTCGAATATTGCCTACGTTCCCGCGGTATCAACGCCACCGTCGAATTCGGCAATTACGATAATATCACTCAGGATGCCGCGCGGCTCTCTGACTGCAATGTTGTCATTGTCTTCTGGGAGATCGCCGATGCGCTCGATGGCTTTCATGCCAACTCGCATTACATGCCGGAACCGATGCTGATCGAGATAAAGCAGCGCCTCCGTAACGAGATCGACCTGACGCTATCCGCCTTGCGAAGCACCTCATTGGTTCTCTTCAATGCCTTCACCGCGTTGCCCTTTACCGCCGACGAACTGCGCGCCTCGTCTCTTGACGATATGGCGTGCGATTTGACCGGCTATGTGAGGCAGCAGTCATCGCCCAACGTGCTGATGATCGAGACCGATCGAATCATCGCCGCGACCGGCCTCGCGGCTGCAGTGGATTGGCGCCAATATCAGATGGCACACTCGCTCTATGCCATCGATTTTTATAAGGCCTATGCCACCCATGTGACACCCGCTATCGCCTCGCTGATGGGCAAGGCCCGTAAGGTGCTGGTCTTGGATTGCGACAACACGCTCTGGGGTGGGGTACTCGGCGAGGATGGCGAAGACGGTATTCAGATCGGTGGCGACACACCGTCAGGGCGAGCGTTCCAGCAGGTCCAGGCCATCGTCAAGGGCTTGCAGAAGGACGGCGTCATCCTCGCCCTCTGCAGCAAGAATAACCCTGAGGACGTCGAGACTGTGTTGCAACATCATCCGAACATGGTGTTGCGCGATACCGATTTTGCTGTGCGGCGAGTCAATTGGGAGGATAAGGCGGGTAATTTGATGGCGATCGCCGCCGAATTGAATCTAGGCCTCGACAGTCTGGTTTTTCTCGACGATTCGGAGTTCGAGCTTGGCCTAGTTCGCGCCGAACTGCCGATGGTATATTGCGTCAAGGTGCCTACGGCCTTAACGGAATATGCCGCGACGATAAGACAGATGCGCGCCCTCTTCTTTTCGCTGTCACAATCGGCTGAGGATCGCCAGAAGACGCGCATGTATCAACAGGCAGCCGCTCGACGCCAGGCGGAGACGGCATTTACGTCTCTGGAGGATTATCTGCGATCCCTGCATCTACAGATTACGATCATGACCGGGCAGGACGTGCCGCTGCAACGCGCCGCGCAGCTGACCCAGAAGACCAACCAGTTCAATGTGACGACACGGCGTTATACCGAGACCGATATCAGTCGCTTCATCGACTCTCCCGTTCATCAGGTGATCGCCTTTTCCGTCGCGGATCGCTTTGGCGATTACGGTATTGTCGGTCTCGCCATCATCGAGCTCGACCAGACAGCGGGACGCGCACGCCTCGATACCTTTCTGATGAGCTGCCGGGTCCTCGGCCGCAATGTTGAAACGGCCTTCTTTCAGTTCCTGCGCACGTCACTCGGCGCCCGCGGCATCAACACCTTAGAGGCTGAGTTCTTTCCAACGACGAAAAACGCCCAAGTCGCGTCTCTCTTCGAGCAATTTGGTTTTGAGCTTACTGATCAAAATGAGCCTGGGGGCAGAAGGCATTACGTGCTCGACCCTACACGCGCACCGAAAACGCAGATCGACTACATCGAGGTAAAAGCACCATGAAGAACGACCGGATTCGCACCGTGATGGCCGATGTCTTCGGCATAGACGCCGGTTCGATTAGCGAAGACGCATCCCAGGGAACGATCGAGCAATGGGACTCGCTCCGTCATATGAACTTGATTCTCGCTTTGGAAGAAGAGTTCGAGGTGCGCTTTCCCGAGGACCAGATTGATCAGCTCGCCAGTTTCAAACTGATCGCCCTGTCCTTGGACGAGCTCGCCGCAGATCAATGATCGTCAAGAATATCCGCCATCGCTTCAAACTAACCTGGCAGCTATTCAAGCTAGCCAGAAAATATGACGTGCTGATTGAAAAGGCGGTCACGGTCAAATATGTGGACACGGTATCCTTCGGCATCCATTGCACGCTGCAATCCGGAACCTATGTCTACGGTTCACGCAGTGGTAACAAGGTGCGATTTGGCGACCATGTCGCGATCTCCAGCGGCTGCGTGCTGCTGGGCGAAGGTGGTCTCGCGCTTGACGATTTCACGCATCTTGGACCGCGTGTTGTGATCACAACCCAATATGGCGATAGCCGTTCTGATTTGTTGCAGCCGAGCGCGGTGCTGAAATATGCACCCGTCCACCTCGGCAAGGGGTGTTGGATCGGCTCGGGTTCTGTCATCATGCCGGGAAGCACGCTTGGTGATGGTTGCATCGTGGCACCCAATTCAGTCGTCTTCGGCACCTGGAGGAACGGCACATCATTGGCGGGAAATCCAGCCCGGCCGCGGGAGCGGTAGGAGCAACGAGCTATCATGAAACACGGCCGTCCGATCGCCGTCGTCATTTCCCAGCCCATGTTGTTTCCCTGGATCGGGATGCTGGAGCAGATTCGCCTCGCGGATAAATACGTCCATTACGGCGATGTGCAGTTCTCTAAAGGCAGCTTCGTCAACCGGGTGCAGGTCAAGACCAGACAGGGGCGCAACTGGTTAACAGTTCCGCTGCGGGACCTGTCTATTGGCCAGCATATCGATGCGGTGAAGATCGACGACCGCAAAGCTTGGCGAAACCAGCATCTCGAGTTGCTGAAACAGGCCTACGCGACGGCGCCTTATCGCGACGAGATGCTCGATCTGGTGCGCGGCGTCTATCAACAATCCTATGAAACGATCGGCGCTGTCAGCCGTGCATCCTTGCTGGCCTTATGCGGTTATTTCGATCTGCGCAGCGACCGGCAATTCTTCGAGTCGCATGTCCTGGAAATCGGAGGCGAGAGCAGCCAGCGGGTTCTCGATATTGTCGCAAAGCTCCAGGGAACGCGCTACATTACCGGCTGGGGTGCCCGTAACTACCTCGACCATGAGCTGTTCGAAAGACACGGCATCACGGTCGAATATATGGACTATCTGCGGGCCCCATACCCGCAATTGCATGGCGACTTCACGCCCTACGTTTCGGCGCTGGACCTGGTCGCGAATTGCGGCATGGCGGGACGGGAGCATATACGCTCCGCCACACTCTATTGGAAGGAATTCATCTCTCATGGATGAGATCGAGAAGTTTCGCGCCGAAGTTCAGGCGAATATTCGTGGTCTGGCGCAAGATAAGGATGTGCAGGCGCTGTCGCGCATCTGGGCTCGTGAAGTGACACGTCATCGCTATACTTACAATTTCACCTGGATGGGCCGCCCCATCATCCAGACGCCCCAGGATATGGTGGCAATGCAGGAGATCATCTGGTCGGCGAGGCCCGACCTCATCATCGAGACCGGAATCGCCCATGGCGGGTCGCTGATCTATTACGCCTCGCTCCTGGAGCTGGTTGGCGGCGACAGCTATGTGCTCGGCATCGACATCGACATTCGCGCCCATAACCGGGCCGAGATCGACAGTCATCCCATGCGTAAGCGCATCCAGATGATAGAAGGCTCGTCGATCAGCGACGAGACGGTGGCACAGGTGAAGGAGCATATTACGGGCAAGAAGCAAGTTCTCGTGGTGCTCGATTCCAATCACACCCATGGTCACGTCGTCGATGAATTGCGCCTTTATGCGCCTTTGGTGACCAAAGGCAGCTATCTCGTCGTCTTCGATACTCTGCTCGAGGACATGCCGGCCGATCTCATCGCCAATCGCTCCTGGGGGCCCGGCAACAATCCGAAGACGGCTGTCTGGGAATTCCTGAAGCAGAACGACCGCTTCGAGATCGACAAGGATATCGAGAGCAAGCTGCTGATCACTGTCGCGCCCGACGGCTATTTGAAGTGCATCAAGGATTGAGCCTGTGGAAAAAATTCCAGTTTTCGCCCCGTATATCGGCGTCGACACGCTAAAACACGTTACCGATGCCTTCGATGTCGGTTGGCTCGGCATGGGCGCCAGCACGAAGAACTTCGAGGATCGCATCGCCGCTTTCCTGGAGCTGGAAAACCGTTACGTGGTCGCCACCAATACCGGCACCTCCGCCCTGCATATCGCGTTGCGGGCGGCCGGTGTCGGTCCGGGCGACGAAGTCATCACGCCGTCCTTCAACTATGTCGCTGATCATCAGGCGATCCGCATGACCGGGGCGCAGGCTGTCATGTGCGATATCCGCAACGACAATCTCGGCATCGATGTGGAAAAGGCCGCGACACTCATCAACGAGCGCACCAAGGCAATCGTGCCACTGCATTTCGCCGGCATCCCCTGTGACCAGGCAGGCGTCTATCGCTTGGCAGAGCAACACGGCCTACGCGTTATCGAAGATGCCATGCATGCTTTTGGTACTGAGATCGATGGCCGCAAGATCGGTCGCGATGGCGACATCACCTGCTTCAGCTTCGATCCGGTCAAGATCGTCACCTCGATCGATGGCGGCTGCGTCATCGTCAACTCCGAGAAGGAACTGGAGCGGCTGCGGCATCTGCGGCTGCTCGGCGTCGACAAGGACACCACCGAGCGGTACAAGAACAAGCGTGCCTGGGATTATGACGTGGTCAGCGAGGGCTATCGCTATCATCTCACCAACATCATGGCCTCGGTCGGTGTGTCTCAGATCAAACGCGCGGCGGAGTTCATTGCCTCGCGCCAGGCAATCTGTCGGCGCTATTCCGCAGCCTTCAAACCGATCGACGGCCTCCAGGTCTTGAGCGAAGACTTCTATGGCATCTCCCCCTTCATCTACAGTCTGCGGGTCAAGAAGGATCGGCGCGAGGACCTTATCGCCCATCTTGCGGCACGCCATGTTGATTGCGGCATTCATTTCATCCCGGTGCACAAGCACCGATTCTTCGAATCATCGCCGCGTAGCGATATGAGCATCACCGACCAGGTGGTGCGCGAAGTCGTCACCCTGCCTCTGCACTCGAATATGCGGCCCGATTTCGTCGAGCGAGTGATCGACGGCGTTGTCTCTTTCTTCTCCTAACAGCAGCAGATCGGCAAAGATGGCGTCATGTCAAAGATAACGGTTCTCATTCCCGTCCATAATGGTGAGAATTTCATTGCCGAAGCCCTGCGCTCGATCGAGATGCAGGATTGCCGCGACTTCAAGGTGCTGGTCAGCAACAACTGCTCGACCGATGGCACCGCCGCCATCATTGCCGACTTTGCCAAAAGGATACCCATCGACGTCGTCACCCATGCGAAAAAGAAGACGATGGTGGAGAATTTCAACTTCGTATTTGAGAGCGTCATTACACCCTATTGCATGTTCCTTTGTCATGATGATTGCTTGAGCGCGTCCGATGCGCTCAGCACAGCATTGAAGGTCATGGAAGACAATCCTGATGTGACGGGTGTGTTCTGCGATCTCAATTACATCGATGCCAAAGGTAAAGTGCTGATGCGCCGCCCCTTCAATCGTTCGGGCCGATTGACCGGTGACGAACTGGGGCGCGCCTCGATCCTGCAGGCCCGCAATCTCTTCGGCATTCCCGTGCTGATGCGTAATTCCGCCATCGCCGGCCTGCGCGGCACCGAGCAATACAGCTATGTCGGTGACGTGGAATATTACTGGCGGATGTCACAGAAGGGCCCCGTCTACCATGTCCCCCGCGCACTCCTGGCCAACCGCTATCACGGCGGCAACAGCACCTGGAAGCTGTTGTCACTCGCCAAGAAGCAATTCTTTCTAATGGCGGAAAGCCATGGAATCAAATTGTCAGCCTATGACAAGGCGCGGATCTCGCTGACCATCCTCGTCACAGATATCCAGAAGCGGTTGTTCGGTCTCTACGCCCAATACCGGGAAAGAATCAGCTGAAGGCCACTACCCACAAACAGGGCGAATTGTGAATTGGCCGTTCAAAAGCGATAGACGACGTATTCGCCCTGTTCGCAGACCTTCTGCAAGGGAATGTCTGCCGGGTGAGATACTGTCTGATGGACCAGGAAATGGGTCCACCCAGCCTTAGCCGCAGCCTGGGTGATATCATCGGACCAGCGATCGCTTTCGAGCAAATGCTGTTGATCCATGCGCTGATCCCAGCCGGCCTGAGCATGATCATAGGCCGGCACCGAGAAATAGAAATGCTGCCCCATGATTGCCGCAAGCTGGGTGTTTCGATACGGCCGCTTGTAGTTTTCCGCCGGGCTTCGCAGATCGTTCGTGACCGTCACCGAGCCATCGACGGGAATGCAACTGAGCGCAGCGATAAGCTGGCGATTATCCAGCGATTCCCAACCGCGGGCCGGATTGGCCGCGGTGTTGATCGCCATCGCGCCCTCGCGCAACAGCTGGCTGCCAAACGAGGCGACGATGCCTGCGATAAGGAGATAGTGTCCGAAGGAAGACTTGATCCGCCCCCAGCCCGTCGCATAGGCCGAACAGAGCAGAAGCCCAAAGAGAAGCGGCGTGATGCTGGCGACTTGAAACCAGTTGAAATCCGTCTCCGCACTATCCGCCCAGACAAGCGCCGTCATGCTGACGAAAGCGTAGGTCGCCACGATCAGAAGCAGGGATAGAGCGACATCCCGCGACCAGAACCGCCCGCGCGTGAAGGCGATGAGCAGAACCAGTGGTGCCAACAGGATCAGCATATGCTGCAATAGCTTGCCGAGGTTCTTGTTGACATATGGGTCGGCGAAAGGCGCGAAAGCTATATGCAGCGCGCCGCCATCCAGTCCCTGGGCAAATTGAACCATCAGCGCGACGGCAAGGGCAACGACCGGATAGGCGAAATGGCGAAGGCTTTTGACCAGCGCGGCCGGTCTCCAGCCCTGCCGATGGCTTTCCAAACCGGCATCGGCGAAGGCGATGACGCCGATCCAAAGCCCGAGCGTCAGGAAGAACAGCGACTTTACGCATACCAGCAAGCCGATCAGGAATGCGCCGAACAGTCTTGCAGCCGGACGCCGATCGGTGAAGCAGGCCCAGATCGTATAAAGCACCACGACAAGTCCGGCGAGGGTAGCCGTGTGTTGAAAGTTCTGATCGATCGGCAGTTCGGTACCTGCCCCCTTACGCACCATCAGGCTGACCGCCTCGACGAGATGAACGCCGCGGCGGATCGACCAGTGCTCGAAGGTCGAAACGAACATGACGCCGAAACAACAGACCTTGAGGATGGGCGGCGTTGTGCGCGCAAGAATCCCCCAGCAGCCCGCGGCAATCGCCATCACCATCATCGGCATCGTTATCAGGAAGAAGGCAGCATGGGGTGCCGCCCCTGTGAGGCGGGCCAGCGTCGACGCGGCATCGAGGATACCATATTGGTATGGCAGGACGGCGCCCGCATAGGTAAGCGAAGGCGGCGGCAGAAGGTCCGATTGCACCAGCGCATGCACGAGGCCGAGATGAAAGGCGCTATCGACCCCGTAAAAGTATTCCGGTAAGGCGCCGCGGCCCATCCAATAGGCGTAGACGAGATAGGCGCTGCCGGCCACAGCAGCCAAGAGAAGGAATCCAAGCCACGATATGAGCGCGCCGCGAAGATCGGTCTTTGCCTCGTCATCGGCGAAGGTCACCCAACGGCGGGACAGGATCCGCCCGCCGCAACCAATGACGCTGATAGCGCCGATGGCAAGCGGCAATGTCGTCGGTGAGAGATGAAACGCGCGCCCCGTCATCGCGAGCACACCGATGACAATCAAGCTGATGCCCGCGTGCAACCATATTGATCCGGCAGTCCCGAAAACGCTTCTTCCGCCAAGTAGCGCCGCCGGGATGCAAAGTGCCAGGCTGATTAGAGAAACAATAAGCACTGCAGTTGTCGGCGCCGTCCCAGTGAAAAGTAGCCAGAATAGTATGGTCAGCGCAAAGCAGCAGACATTCAACGCGGATATTGCGGCGGCACCGAAAAGAAACGATCGAGTTAGGGTCACGCGTTCCACTCTTGTAGGCGCCATCAGGGCGGCTTTTCGTCTTTCTGAGGCCGCAGATATAACGCGGCACAAGGATGATTGGCGATGTAATTTGTCACCACTTCCGGCATCAATTGCACACTTTGACCAATGGGCTAAGCTGACGATTGACAGAGGTTCAAGGTGCTAGGCCAAATCGTTGGTTCGGTGTGGCTACATCAGATAGCGCATTAGAGCTAACTACGCAGGCCACCGGCCGAGCACGTGATGGCGCCATAATCCCACTTCGATGGGGAGGAGAACGAATTCGCCGAAGGTCAGCTCAATCGGCGCGATCGCCTGTGCCGGGTTCAGTTGTGGGCCACAGGCCAGGGTCAGATGCGCCGTGAAACCGTCCCTTGTGCGTAGGCCGATTTCCGCATCTCTGTGCCGAACGCTGTAAAGAGCCGTCGCAGACCCGCGCCATCGCCGTGCAATACCAGCGCGCACTGATGCCGCCGCGAGGGGACGGTTTCCGATCTGGCGATTGCGTAGAGCGTCACATCGGCTGCCAGCAGTAAGACCATTTGCGCGGCCCGCCGCGCCGCGAAGACGAATTTCGCCCGGAGATAGGGGTTTCGGTCATTCCTTGCAGCGAGATATGCAGCCGTATTGTCGCCTGCAGCAGCCAACGAGGGGATTATCTATAAACTGATTGTCCAACAATGCCGGGCAAAAGCAGCGATGTGATGGGCCGTTTTCGACGCTGGAAGCAGGGCGAAGCACAGCCGGTCCACCAGCCTGCGAAGATGAGGTTCGGCCTGTTGCAGGAAGGAAAACTGGCGTTGCATGCGGCGCCTGCAGTGCTGTTATTGCCCGCAGGGGTGATTCAGAACATATAGGGAACTTTCCTGCAACAACACGGAAATTTGGGAAATGTCTATCGCTCGATGCCAGTCGTTCGAATCGACCCTTCCGCCACTCAGGACTGGTAATTATTCCGCTAACCACAAATTGCGTGCCCCTCAGCGGAGGATGCGGTCCAGGTAGCGGCGGGCCGGTGTGAGATCGGTGCCGGTTCCCCGCGCCGCGACGACCTGATCCGGGCGGACCAGCACCCAGCCGGCGCCGTCGAGGTGGTAGCGGCGCCGCAGCGCGCCGCCGGGATCGGCCCGGTCGTCGAGCCGCAGGATCTGCAAGCGTTCCGTTGAGACATCCGAGATGCCGGCAAGGTCGAAGGGCCGCCCGTCGGCCGGGAACAGCAGCAGCGTGTGCCGTAGATCGGCGAGATAGGCCCAGAGGCGCTGGCTCCCGCGAATTTCACCCCCGATCGTTTCAGCCCCGCCCGTTTCAGCCCCGCTCACTCCCACCCGGCCGGCTGCGTCGCCGGCTGCGTCGCCATGGAGTTCGCCGTCGCGGGCGCGGCTGCCGGGATCGGTGCGGCGCGGCCGCCGGGGCGGGTTGCCGAGCGCCACCAGCGGGCCGGCGCGGTAGACGATCTCGGTTTCCGAGAGTTCGACCTGCAGCTTCGCCTGCACCTTCTTCGAACGGCCAAACACGGCAACGACGGCGCTGCGCAGCAAGGTCATCAGGCGGCCGGTGGCGAAGGCGACGTGCAGGCGCCGGGCGGAACCGTCGACCACCGCCCGGGCAACCGGCCGGCGCTCGGCCTCATAGCTGTCGAAGAGGATGCCGGCATCGCCCACGCCGCGCAGCACATAGGCCAGCTTCCAGCCGAGATTGACGGCGTCCTGGATCCCCGTATTCATGCCCTGGCCGCCGGCCGGGCTGTGGATATGGGCGGCATCGCCGGCGAGGAAGCAGCGGCCGGAGCGATAGCGCGCCGCCAGGCGTTCGTTGATGCGGAAGGCCGAGAGCCAGCTGGGATCGCGCAGCCGCAGGCCCGGCGGCCCGTGGCGGTCGACGGTCGCCTGCAGTTCGTCGAGCGTCGGCGGCGCGTCACCGCCGCTGTCACCGGCCCTGCCCCCGACAACGACGCCACCGCTGCCGCCGCTACCCTTGCGTTCGGCGAAGATGCGCCAGACCGCCTGTTCAAAGGGGAACAGCGCGATGGTGCCGCCGCGGCCCCACCAGACATAGATGCTGCGGTGGTCGAGCGCGCCGCCGTCGATCTTCACATCGCCCAGCACATAGCTGCCGGGCTCGGTATAGCCCTCGAAGGGAATCTCCAGGGCGTGGCGCACCGCGCTGCGCGCGCCGTCGCAGCCCACCAGATAGGCGACGCGCACCTGCTCCCCGTTATCGCTGCCTGCCGCATCGGCCGGGGCAGTCCGCGTGAGCGTGGCGGTGACGCCTTCGGCATCCTGGACGAGGCCGGTCAGCTCGACGCCGCGCTCGATGGTGACGCCGAGGGCCGCCAGCCGCGCGGTCAGGATCGCCTCGGTGCGCGACTGCGCCAGCAGCAAGGGGAAGGGATAGGGGCTGTCGATGCCATCGCCCACCGCCAGCACCGCCAGTTGGCGGTCGTCGGTGCCGACGGTCAAGGCGCGCAGGCGCTGGCCCTCGGCCAGCAGCTGGTCCATCACCCCCATGCCGTGCAGCGCCTCCATGCTGCCGCTCCAGACCGCCAGCGCCTTCGAAACGGTGGCGGGCTGGGCCGCGCGGTCGATGATGCGCAGCGGAATGCCGAAACGCCGCAAGGTGATCGCCAGCGTCAGCCCGGTGGGCCCGGCGCCAACGACTAGGACCTCCGGCACACTCTGTCCAGTTTTCATGCTTGTTCACGTCCCCCAATCGCGGCGGCACCCTGCGGCGACGCAGCCCCGCGCAATTTAGCCAGAGTAGGATTCGTGGCACAACCCGGTAGGATGGCTTCGTCAAAATTTCATGGCAAAGTTGTCAGGGACAAGAGGTCGGGGCCGAGACGCCAGGGACAAGAAGTCGGGACCGAAAGGTCCGGGGAGGTGTTCATGCAGACCCGTATCGCCGCCTGTTCCTGCGGCCAGCTCAGCATCGAGGTGCGGGGCGAGCCGCGCGTCGTCGGCCTCTGCCATTGCCTCGCTTGCCAGCGGCGGACCGGCAGCGTCTTCGCGGCGCTGGCGGGTTTCGACGCGCCCTATACCGTCAGGGGCATGGCGACCGACTATGTGCGGACCGGCGACCGGGGCGCCCGTTTCAGGCTCAGGTTTTGCCCGGTCTGCGGCACGACCGTGTTCCATACGGAGGAAGGCATAGAGGACGCGACCGTCAGCATCGCCGTGGGCGCCTTCGCCGACCCGGATTTTCCGCCGCCGCAAGAGTCGGTCTATGACTGCCGCCGGCATCCCTGGGTACAACTGCCGCCGGGAACCCGCCGCCACGAGAAAGACCCGGCCTGATCCCTCTTCCGGCGCCGGCCTCTCGTTCCGCCACACGGCGAAGGGCTCAGGCCGGAAATTTACGGACGGGCTTGATCCCGGCGGAAAGCCGCCTATTGTATATAGCGGATACGATATAAGCGCATGCGATAAATATACAGGAGCCACCCGATGAAGCGAATCCTCTGCGGCCCGGCCGGTTTCGCCGCGATCGCCCTCGCCGCCCTGGCCGGCACCCTCGCCGCCCTGGCGCCCGCTGCCGGGCAGGCGAAGGGCGACGCCGCGGACGCAACCGCGGCGATCGCCGCCGGCACGCTGCTCGCGGGCTATCGCGACTGGCGGCTCGTCTCGGTCGCGCATGAGGAAGGCAAGCTCAGCGACCTGCGCGCCATCCTCGGCAACGACGCCGCCATCGCCGCCTTCGGGGACCGCCAGATCGGCCAGGCGGGCGGGCGGCCCTTCCCCGACGGCACCGTCATCGCCCGGCTCGCCTGGGATTACGAGAAGCTGCCGGAGGGCGCGGCGGCCTTCGGCCAGGCGCAATCCTATGTAGCCGTGCATCCCAAGAACGGGGTGCAATTCATGGTCAAGGACGCGAGGAAATATGCCGCGACCGGCGGCTGGGGCTTCGCGCAATTCAACGATGGCAAGCCCGTCGCGGCGGCGGCGCTGCAGCCCTGCTTCGCCTGCCACGAGACCGTCAAGGCGCGCGACTTCGTCTTCACGCGCTATGCGCCATGAGCTCTGCATGCCGTCAAGCCGGCGCACCGATCTGAGCGTAGCCGCGCCTTAGCGTATCCGGCCTCTGCGCGGCGGTGCTCTCCACTCGGCGGTGCTGGCGCGGCCACAGCCCCGCGTCCCGGCCGCTTTGCCGCCCCCCGGTTCCATAGGCCATCCGTTCCACAGGCCATCCACTCCGCAAGAGAGACCGGGACAGGGTGGGGCGATGGCGATGCGATGAAAGGAACAGCCTCTATCTATCGCGGCGGCATGGTGTCGAACCTGGTGAGGGCGGGATCGAGGTGGTCCCAGGCATAGCCTCGCGCGGCATAGGTCACGGCCTGCGGGCGGAAGCGCGCGGGATCGTCGAGGCTGGCGGCGCGGATGGTGAAGAGATGCGGCATGGCGGCGAAGGTCATGTAGACCGGCGCGCCGCAGGCCGGGCAGAAGTGGCGCGTCTTCCGGTTGCCGCTATCGGCCGTCATCTCCCAGGACGCGGCCTGGCCGCTCAGCTTCACGCTGTCCCGCATGAAAGTGAGATGGGACAAGTGCCCGGTGCCGCTTTCACGCTGGCAGTCGCGGCACTGGCAGTGATTGGAGAAGACGGCTTCACCACCGATCTCATAGCGGATCGCCCCGCAGGCGCAGCCGCCCGTATAGGCGCCGCCGGACGTAGACTCGCTCATGGTCTCGCTCCTTCTGTTCGTTCGACGCGTTGTCGAGTTAGAGACGCAGCACCACGCTGGCCGAGCCTGCGCGACGCCGGCTTTATGTTTTCTTGTCATGCCCAGACTTGATCCGGGCATCCATAGCAACCGTAAGCGCGCTGCTTCCACCATGGACCCTCGCCGACGCATGTCGGCCTATGCCGACGCGGGTCAAGCCCGAGGGTGACAATGGGGAATGGGGTCAGCACTTTGGCAGCCTCCGCAAGGACGCAAACCTAGAGAGCCAGTGACACGCGCAGCGCGACACCATCCAATTGCTGCTGACTCAGCAACAGCGCCTCACTGCTCCGTGCCGCCCGCGTCCTCGCCGCCACTGAGATCACCAATGGCGTGGACGACCTTCTTCCAGCCATTGCTCATATTGGTATAGGCGGTCGCGTTGCGCGGCAGGACGAAGCCGGCATGGACGAGGCGGAGGCGCGTGCCGCCGCCCTCCGGCGTCAGCGTGAAGGTGACCACTGTCTCGAGCGGCGCGCCATAGCCTTCGTTGCTGTCATGCCCGCCCTTCCAGGCATAGGCGAAGCGGCGGTTGGGCACCACCTCCAGCACCTCGCAGTGGATGGTGCCGTCCCAGGCGCCGGCCGCCTTGGTCTGGTAGGTGAAGCGGTTGCCGACGGTGGGCGCGAAGCCGCGCGGCGCCATCAGCCAGCGCCCCATCAGCGCGCCGCTGGTCAGCGTCTTCCAGATCACTTCCGGCGCATGCGGGAACAGCTCGTCGACGACGATCTCCTGCGTGGCTGGGTCGCGTGAATCAACCCTCAGGGCGGCATCACTCATGGATCGATTTCCTTCAGCAGGCTGCGGAGATTGGCGAAGCGTTCGCGCCAGAAGATGCCGTAATGGTCCATCCAATCGACCAGGGGGGCGAGGCCGTCCGGCCGGGCGCGGTAATAGACGTTGCGGCCCTCCGGCCGTTCGGCGACGAGGCCAGCCTGGCGCAAGGATTTGAGATGCTGCGAGATGGCGCCCTGCGTCACCCCGCTGCCCCGGGTCAGATCGGCGACGGTGATCTCGTCGGTATTGGCGATGCGCTCAAACACCGCCCGGCGCGTCGGATCGGCGAGGGCGCGCATGACGGCATCGATGGGGGCTGGGGTGGCGGCGGTGGTTTGGGTCATGGGAATAGATTAGCAAATGCTAATTGATTAATCAATGCTAATGTTTTACGCGATGCCATGTTAGGCTACGGGTTCGAAGCCAACTGAACGAACTTCACTCGTAATCGATGCTCTGCGAGGGCTTCGGCGGACGGCAAAATCGTTGCAAGGCGCATGCGCTGCCCTTGCGAAAATTTCAGCGACGCAACAAAAGGGGAGTATTGATCAGCTACGCGGCTACTGACGATTACCTGGTATTCATTGTCCAAAGTGAACAGCCCAATTTCAAAGGCTTTGTCATGCATAAGGCAGAGACAGAGCCCATTGCTTAGATGTCCCCTCAAACTATCGTTATCACTCCACCTAGCGATATGGGATCCAACAAGAAAGCTTTCTTCAACAATTGGGCAAGATGGAAAGCAGCATCGATGACCGTAGAGCTTTTTGATCTCGTCGGAAAATTCATCCTGGCCAATACGAGATCTGACTTCCGAAAGCTGCTCGCCAGTATGAACAACTGTCTTTTCAGGTCTGTGCGCCTCTTGCTCCAACATTTCCAATGCAAACATCGCGTCGAAAAGCTTGCTGTCGACTTCTGACAAGTAAGCCCCGTTAAGGCATTGTAGTCGCCCGTTTTGTCGAACAAAGAAAAGGCGCTTCTTTACTTCACCTCGCTGCTTGTTATTGTCGAAATATTCTTCTAATGCCTCCCTCCTGCTTGAGAAGATACCGGCCAGCTTGAGAGGAGTACGGAAAGCTACAAAATTTTTGAGGTCTGCTCGAAAAAAAGATTTCGCAGAAGCCCATGCGCCGGGCTCTGGTGGACGCTCCATTGTTCTGTAGCCGTCTGTCGCAGCCGTCGAATATCCAACGAAAGACGCTTCTTGTTTTACGCCGCGCAAATGAAGAATCACGTCCCCAACTACAATGTCTGATATTTTCGACCAAAATGGCCAGCTACCGGTGCCGCGGCCTTTCTCGACAGGTGCCCATACACACTGGAGGAAACCCCAGCCTAGGCCACCATGCGTTTCGTCACGCGACATCTCTATAAAGGTTGCCAAAAGATAGACCTATCCCAGCGGCGCTTCGGCCGGCTCGCTATCGGTATGATCTTCGTCGCTCGCGAACAACACCTTTTGACCTAAAAGCCGAGACACGTGTTGCATGAGCGAGTCTCTTGCCACCTTGTTCGATAGCCTTCCGTTAGTGCCGCCGACCGAATACATGTGATTGAGTTTCCTGCGAACAGAAATGCCTTCTTGCTCTTCGAAATGATCATCCAGCACCTCGCGAACCTGCGCGAAGTTCAGTGCCGCTATTCCATCTTTACCGCAAACCAATGCCAGGATGCAGTCTCCATACTCATCAGCGATTTTTTGATATTGAATTTGATGGTCGCGGTGGAACGTAAATGCCCAAGGCCCCTTACGGCTGCGAGAGAACTTTATGTGAAGTGGGACTTTGCCACCCAAAACGTAATAGCCCTGCGTGCCCGGATTCAGTCTGGCAACTGTAATGGGGCTAAGACAATGATCGACGATATGGGTTAAGACACTACCATAGTAACGGCTATAGTCTGGCAACATTGCTATCGCCTATTCTGAATAAATTTTACTGAATGGCCGTTTATTTTGTAGAAGAGGCGCGCATCGCCATGGCGATTAAAATAAATCTTTATATGATGCCGTGCGCTTGGTCGCGGCCCCCTACTGAATTCCGTATTCGCAAAAATATTCTTCTTACGACGAATGTGTCTCACTTCCTCGTCCGTATAGCTTTTTGATCTGCTGCCAAACTCGCTGGCCGGGTGAAAACAGATAAAGCCGTCGCTCAAACGAGCATCTTCACTTATGTAGTCGAGAACATAATCTGGAAATAGTTCCCCGGGCAGAGCGGCATGAAGCATTTGAAGCTTGTCGATATCACTTAAGTCGTCGCGTCCAATGATTGACTCGACGTCGGTATCAGCCAACTTAAAGATTCCGAAAGACATCTCTCCACCCTCGAAATCAACGGAAGATCGATCGATTGAAGTTGGCGATGTCGGAGTGGTTTTATGATCAGCCAACCAAACTGGCGCACCCTTGCCAGAGCGCACAGCTTCCACAGCAAGTTTGTGAAACATGAAGCACTTGTTCCAGGCTTCAATCAGTTCCGACGGAATCCAGAGCTGGAAATACGCTTTGTACTTATTGCGACTGCCAAACATACGCGCTCTCTGGATATAAGTATCCTGAGCGAATTTACCCTTCACGCTACGGGTAAAATACATTGAAAGCAAATTTTCAAACGTCACGCCTCGAGAAATGATATTGCCGCCAACTCCAAAAGAGAAAAGGCTAGTCGGACGCAAGAGATCTGAAACGTTTTGCTTGTTACCCTTGGAATTGACGATGACAATTTGGTGTTTGTTTATGTTACGCAAAACAAACTCTACAACGGATTGCGGGTCCTCTCTGTTGTATAGAGGCGCCATACCTTCCAAAAGCTTGCAGTACAGGTGAAAATTCTTGTGTTTTGGATCAGTTAAAACGTCGATGGTCTCGCGGAGTACTTTGACGTCCTCATTGTGCTCGTCAATCTTCCCACTCGTATGAACGAGCATGGAAAAATTCTCAGTCACGCCTCGCTGTTGCTGCTCGGCCACCCCGCACATAAAATGCAAGACCGCATTACGGATTTGTGTTCGCTCATTGCCCTCATCAGCGGCGAATAGGAACAGCTTGTATTCAACTTTGCCGTCTTTGGGAAAGAAGAAGTCTTGGCCGACATATGCCGCGTGAGGCTTGAAGTTGACCCATTTCCATGTGTCGTTATCGAAGGTATTGTTTAAGTCTAGACGCGCAGGTGTTGCGGTTACACCGACATAGTGGCCCTCGTCACCTAGAAGTTTGTAAATAAGCTCATTTATGCGCGTTCTATCATCTTGATTAACTTTTCCATTCGGAGACGCATAGTCGGCTTCGTCATCTACAACTACGAGCTTCTTCATTCGCCGCAAGGCCTCGCAAAGCTTTTCGAGATCTTTTGCGTTTTTCTTCGAAAAAATGACCCACTGTTTGCCTTCTAGCTTTTTGGGGTCGTCTGGAAGTTCCGAGAATTGCTTCGGAGAAGGACTCAAACCAGCACTCCGAAACCTTGATAGATTTTGGTTTAACAGGTCTACACTATCAGTGAGCAGATTGATAACGACGTCAAAATGCTCATCGAGCAGTCGTGCATTGAGTGCGATCATCATCTCTGTCTTACCACTCTGTGGTTCGCCAAAAACGACGAATGATTTCGTACCTGCTTTTAGATTTTCGATCGCCTGCTCGACGGTGGCCTCAATCTCTGAAGTTACTATGCCCTTGGCGTTTAGCGCACGAATCCGGGCATGATATTGATCACTTCCGACATTCCCAACGACCTGCGTCCAATCCATGGCAGACTCCGAGAGCTCCAGCCTGAGCGGATATCGATACTACTTTCTGAACGTGAGAATAACTTCTCTTCTCATACGCATATCCATTGCAACGGGTGCACCGGCTTTGCGTGGCGGGGGCATATAGCGGCGGTTTTCTGGCAGAGCGCGAGCGCGACGCGCGACAAATTTTAGCCCCGCGAGCTCTGCAACCGATCGAACAATCTCAGAATTGCGAACATAGGTACCGCGAATAGTGGAGTCGCCGACGACGTATATCGCTCTACCATCCTCGACTAAAACCCTCGAAACTTCGGAAAGTGCGCCACGCATATCCCAAACATACCTTGCCAAAAGTCCAAGGTTGCGAGTGCTCAGCTTTGACCTCAAACCGAGATCTTTAATCACAGACTGCACAGCAATATCATCAGCAGCAGCATCAAGCGCGGCCTCCGAACCGATACTCTCTGTCCTCGTTTGTCGCAGTTCGTTTACGTTGTGGCCCATCCAGACCAACGAAAACTTACTGCAGCGAATGTAATCTATAGCGTTTAGATATGGCGGCGAGGTCAGGACTAAATCAAACGTGGCGCTCGGATATTTGAGAGCGCGCGCATCTCCAAGCTTCACAGTTGTCCTAGGTCCGCGGTGAGGCATCTTCGACGAGACGCAATTTTTGGCCACTGCGAGTACAGCGCTGGCAAATACATCGAATGGCTTCGCGGGTGCCCTATCAAAACTCCGATGGGGCCGACTATGAGCGAGATCCATCGCGAGAGAAGCACCGCTGCTCTTCGTGATGATCAACCGCGAGAACGCACACCAAAGCGCATCTCTCAGGATTTCCGAACGAACACGACCTATTGCCGATGCTAAAGAAGTGAGCTGCCGCCGGGCATGCTCATCAAACCAGTAGCGAATAAACTGGCGCGTCTCCTCGCAGCTATTAGAAGGATAAGCACTACCGACAGTGAGAGAGACGAAAGTTTTTTGGGCTCGCTCAAGAATTTGCGCTCCCTTGTCGATAAGTTCTCTTTCGTCAATAGCTGTCGTCCAAACTCGCGCCATTAAGACCGCTAGCGGATCGATATCAACACCCGAAGCATGATGTCCATATTCTCTGGCCATCGCGAGCACCGTTCCAGAACCCATCATGGGATCAAGAACTCGCAGTGGTGTCTCAGCTGTCGCGAGCGCGGCTAACGCAATCCCAGGCGCCATGCGAGCCGGAAACGGATGGATTGGGTGACGCCCCAATGCCTCAAAGACAGTCTGCCGATTTTGGCTCATAGATAAGGATGCCTGAGCACCACTCCCCAATCGAATATCACAAGAATACGCGGACTGGCCGTACAAGTATATCTAGATTCCCGCTATATTGGCCCGCCCGAAGCTTCAACAGCGACTACGCTTGACGTGATGGCATATAACCGTATGCACAGCTGACGGCCATGATACCAACGGCTCTCATTCGCTCTATCACGATGGGTGCTGATCAAGGATGATGGCGAGACGGTGTTGCGGGCCAGCGATTAGGCAACGTCCATCATCGCGGCGGCTGCCCCCTCACCCTGTCCCTCTCCCGCCCTGCCGGCGAATGTCGGCCTACGCCGACAGGGGGGAGAGGGAACGCCGTTGCGGATGCCCTGCAAATCGATATCGGCATGATGAGCGCCAATGCGGATGGGTGCTTCGTACAGAGGGACGGCACGCTCTATCCCGGCTGACGGCGGGATATCTCGATGGCGAATGGGGCCTCAGAGATATTTCGGCCCCAGCACCACCTCGCCCGTCTCCAGCAGCGATTTGAGGTTGGAGAGGACCTGCGGCCAGCCTTGCGTGACGGCCTCGATGAACTTCGAGCCGTCGCGCGCCATGCTGTGGGTGACGGTCAGCCTCACCGCGCCCTCGACCGTCTCGATCTCCATCAGGCAGAGCGACCAGCCCTCCGCCTTGAGGTCGGGCATGAACTCGTTGCGCCAGCGGATGCCGAGGCGCTTCAGGGGCTCGAAGGCGGTGATTTCGCCGCTGTCGCAGAGGGTGCCGTCGGGCAGGACCAGCTTCCAGGCGCCACCCGGTTTCCACTCGGCCTCCGGCCGGGCGCCGCGCCAATATGCTTGCGCGAACTCCCGGCTGGTCAGCGCTTCCCAGAGGCGCTCGGGCGTGGTGCGGATATAGGTGACATAGATAAAGCTGCTGGTGCCGGTGTCAGTCATGGCCTTCTCCTTCAAGCTTCTTCTTCAGCGCGGATAATGCGGTCAAGTGGCGGCGCTGGAACTTGCCGATCCAGCGCTCGGCGATCCCGTTGATCGGCACGGGGTTGATGAAATGCAGCTTTTCGCGGCCCTCCCGCCGCCAGGAGACGAGATTGGCTTCTTCCAGGATCGCCAGATGCTTGGCGACGGCCTGGCGCGTCATGTCGAAGCCGTCGCACAGATCGCCCAGCGTCTGGCCGTTCCTGTGGTGCAGCCGGTCCAGCAATTGCCGGCGGCTGGCATCGGCCAGGGCGCGAAACACAGCATCGTCATCGTCCTTCATGCGCGCATCACGTAACTGTTCAGTTGCCTGTTTATAGGGAACTATTTGGTTGCCTGTCAAGGTGAAAAGAGGGGTGTCACCGGTTGACACCCGCCGCGCTGTCGCAGGCCGGCGGGAGGCCGCCTATGCTGGCCGGGAGTGCTGACCCGTCGCCGACCGCAGGGAGGTTCCGCCCATGCCCAAGATCGACATCGCCGCCGTGCCGGAGCGCAAGGGCACGGGCTATCCGCCGCAGTTCAACGCGCCCTGCGCCGCGCGTATCCGGCAGCGCCTGGGCGATGCCAGCGGCCTTACGGATTTCGGCGTCAATCTGATGCGCCTGCCGCCGGGCAACTGGTCGAGCCAGCGGCATTGGCATTCGCATGAGGATGAGTTCGTCTATGTGCTCGGCGGCGAGCTGGTGCTGATCGAGGATGACGGCGAGACAGTGCTGCGGGCCGGCGATTGCGCGGCCTTTCCGAAGGGCAGCGGCAACGGCCATCACATGATCAACCGGTCGGACAGGGTGGCGGTCTATCTGGAAGTCGGCTCACGCCAGCCGCAAGACCTCACCACCTGTTCCGATATCGACATGATGAGCAGCAATGCCGATGGCAGGTTCGTGCATAAGGACGGGACGCCCTATCCCGAGGCATAGGATATCCCCGCTGCCGCACGCTTGCTTCGCGCCAGGTCCATGACGTCAGCAGGGCCGTGACGTCAGCAGATCCGGGCCCTCACGCCGTGCGTGCCGCCTGCAGCAGCATCAGCGGATTGGGCTGCGGCTCCGATACCTTCGCCAGCGTATTGACGTCGCGATGCCGGAACGGTTCCGGCCGGCCGCGCACGGCCAGCGTGGTATCGGAAACGTAGCTCCAGCCGCCATCGGCGTTGAAGGTGATGTCGAGGCGGTAGGCATCGGTGCGGAAGGCGTATTCGAGGAAGTCGGTGGAGCAGATGCCGTAGGTAGTCTGGCCGCGCGCGGCGCTCACCGTCAGGCCCGTGTCGTCGGGCTTGGCGCGGCCCGCGGCGAGAGCGGTCTGGCCGCGCGGGATGCTGAGCGATTGCAGCACCAGCCCGGTCGCCGGCTCCCACAGCCAGTGGCCGACCTGGTCATGGAAGGTGATGTCCTCTTCCGGCGTGTTGATATGCACATGATAGCGCAGGCCGTAGAAGAGCTGCGGCCCGTTGGCCTGCGGGTCGATCGGCTGCATGTCGATGCGCTCGATATACTGCCGCCGCTCCGGCCCCTCCGCCTTCGGGTTGAGGTCGACGCCCTTGGCCCCCTGCCAGACGCCGGCGAGCCGGCGCAGCGGGCCGAGATTGGCCAGCGTGTCCGGATCGACATCCGCCGGTTCGGTGAAGATATCCTCGGGAAAAGGATTCATGCCAGTGCCCCCGTTTGCATTCAGAACCCCGTTCCTGGAGTCGGATCGCTTTACAGGGAATCGCTTCGCGGTTCTATGTAAAGCGTGATGCCGCCTGTCAAAGAGCGGCCGCGATGGCTTCGATCTCAATCACGAATTCCGGCCGCACCAGGCCCGCCACCACGATCAGCGTCGTTGTCGGCGGCGTCCCCGGAAATTGCCGGTCGCGTGCCCGCCTGTAGCCGTCCATATGCTCGCGGCCCGTCACATAGACGCTGAGGCGGACGATATTCGCCATCGTCATCCCGTCTTCAGCCAGGATCGCCGCAATGTTGGCGAAGCAGAGATCGGCCTGCCCTTCGCTGTCCGCGGGAATCGTCTCGTCAGGAGCGATGCCGAGCTGCCCCGCGGTGATCACCAGCCGGTGGTCCGCCGGCACGGCGATACCGTGGCTATACCGCGCCAAGGGTGCGCGGATCGACGCGGGAGACAGCGCACGCATGCCGGTCGTCCTTAGATGGGAAAAGGGCAGATGGTGTGGCCGATGTTAGTCGGGGCCATGACGCGGCGTCAATCAGGGAACGCCGCAGGCGCGTCCGCTCCGAGCACAGGTGGGACCAGCGTGAAGAAGACAGAGCGCGACAAGACTGGTCCTGTCGCTTCTGTCCTTCAGCCGCCCCCTCACCCTAACCCTCTCCCTGACCGCCGGCGAATGTCGGCCTACGCCGACGGGGCGGGACGAGGGAGCAGAGCGCAATGCGCGCATAGTCCCTTCAGAGGGTGAGGGGCTAGCCGGAGCGGCGCTAACCGCCGGGGTGCAGGCCGGGGGCTTCCTGGCCGGTGCGCGCCACATATTCGCTGTAGCCGCCGCTGAACTGATGGACACCTTCGGGCGTCAGTTCGAGGACACGGTTGGAGAGGGCGGCCAGGAAGTGGCGGTCATGCGACACGAACAGCATGGTGCCCTCGAATTCCTTGAGCGCCGCGACCAGCATCTCCTTGGTCGCCATGTCGAGATGGTTGGTCGGCTCGTCGAGCACCAGGAAGTTCGGCGGGTCGAACAGCATCTTCGCCATGACCAGGCGCGCCTTCTCGCCGCCGGAGAGCACACGGCAAGGCTTCTCGACATCGTCGCCGGAGAAGCCGAAGCAACCGGCCAGCGTCCGCAGCACGCCCTGCCCCGCCTGCGGGAAGGATGCGTCAAGCGATTCGAAAATCGTCTCGTCGCCATCGAGCAGATCCATGGAATGCTGCGCGAAATAGCCCATCTTGACGCTGGCGCCGATGGTGACCGCGCCCGCATCCGGCCCGGTGGCGCCCGCCACCAGCTTCAGCAGGGTGGATTTGCCGGCACCATTGGCACCCAGCACGCACCAGCGTTCCTTGCGCCTGAGCTGCAGATCGAGCCCGGCATAGATCGGCAGGCTGCCATAGCCCTTATGGACGTTGCGCAAGCTCGCCACGTCCTCGCCCGAGCGCGGTGGGGTGCGGAACTCGAACTGGATCGACTGGCGCCGCCGGGGCGGTTCCACCCGTTCGATCTTGTCGAGCTTCTTGACGCGGCTCTGGACCTGGGCGGCATGCGAGGCGCGCGCCTTGAAGCGCTCGATGAACTTGATCTCCTTGGCGAGCATCGCCTGCTGGCGCTCGAATTGCGCCTGGCGCTGCTTCTCGCTCAGCGCCCGCTGCTGCTCGTAGAAATCGAGATCGCCGGAATAGGTGATGAGCGTGCCGCCGTCGATCTCCACCACCTTGCCGATGATGCGGTTCATGAAGGCGCGGTCATGCGAGGTCATCAGCAAGGCGCCGTCATAATTCTTGAGGAAATCCTCCAGCCAGATGAGGCTCTCGAGATCGAGATGGTTGCTGGGCTCGTCGAGCAGCATGCCGTCGGGCCGCATCAGCAGGATGCGGGCCAGCGCCACGCGCATCTTCCAGCCGCCGGACAAGAGGCCGACATCCCCGTCCATGCGTTCCTGGCTGAAGCTCAGCCCCGCCAGCACCTCGCGCGCCCGGGCCTCCAGCGCATAGCCGTCCAGTTCCTCGAAGCGGCCCTGCACCTCGCCATAGCGCTCGACAATCGCGTCCATGTCGCCGGCCTGGTCGGGATCGACCATCGCCGCCTCGAGCCGCGCCATCTCGGTCGCCAGCGCGCTGACCGGACCGACGCCATCCATCACCGCGGCAACGGCACTCTGGCCCGACATCTCGCCGACATCCTGGCTGAAATAGCCGATCGTCATGCCGGGATCGATCGACACCTGGCCGTCATCGGGCCGGTCGGCGCCGGTGATCATGCGGAACAAGGTGGTCTTGCCGGCGCCGTTCGGCCCGACCAGCCCCACCTTCTCGCCCTTCTGGATGCCCATCGAGGCGTCGATGAAGAGGATCTGGTGGCCATTCTGCTTGCTGATGTTGTCGAGGCGAATCATGTGGTCCGTGCTGGCTGACAAAGAGTGCGATGTCAGCGCAAAGAGCGCTGACGGGGGTGCGACGTCAGCGCGGAGAGCTGCCAACCTGGCGGGGAATTGACCGAAACGGCCCCTGCCCGGCGGCGCACATCACCGCCGGAACGACGCGATCGCCGCAGGTTTTACCCTGACGCCCCATCCCGATCAACCGCACCATCAAGCTCATGATTTATCTGTGAAATATCCGTTCGCCGGCAGATCGGCGCGCGGCCCGCCGGCGCTGGCTTCAAGCGATCGCAGTTCGGCTTCCGAGCGGATTACGGCAGGCGCCATCGGCGGCCTGCCGGGCATCAGTCGGGCGATACGGACAGCCCCGCGAGAAGCGGCGCGTATGCGGCGAGCCTGCGGGATACGAACTCGGTGAAGAGCCGCACGCGCTTCGTCTTGCGTGTCTCCCCCTGCGTGAGAAGCCAGAGCGTTCCGTACATGTGCAGATCGGTACCCGGCACCCGCACCAGGAGGGGGTCGGCATCGCCGACGAAGCACGGCAGTGTCGTCATCCCGAGCCCTTGCCGCACAGCAGCGATCTGCGCCTCGCCATCCGTGGTCCTGAACGGAACCCCCGTGGTGCGAACCTCGCGGGCCCAATCTGGGATGCCATGACCGCTTATGACGATCCACCGGAGGGGATCAGGCGCGCCCGCACGCCACGCGGCCAGTCGATCGCGGGACATGTAGACGCCGCCGAACAGCTCCGCTCCCTTCAGGCCGTGAAGATTGAGTGGCAGGGTTTTGCGGTCGTAGACGACGCGGATCGCCACGTCGGCCTCTCGGTTGGTCAGGTTTGCCAACTCGCCGGACGACAAGATCTCCATCTCGATGTCCGGATGCAGCCGCGCGAAATCGGCGAAGTCCGGCATGAGCAGGTGTGTCGCGAGGGGCGGCGCCAGCGTCACCCGCAGGAGCCCGCGCACGCTCTGATCGCGCCCGAAGACGCGCGTCTCCAGCAGGTGCGACGACGCTTCCATCTGGCCCGCGAATTCGAGGACCTCCTCGCCCGCTTCCGTCAGGCGGTAGCCCGAAGGCAGCTTTTCGAACATGTGGACTCCGAGGCGTTCCTCGAGCTGGGCGATGCGTCTCAGCACGGTCGCGTGGTTCACACCGAGGCGCTCGGCGGCAGCCCGAACCGAGCCTCCGCGCGCGACGGCAAGAAAGTAGCGAACGTCATCCCAGTCGATCATGGTGCAATCCCGCACCGCGCGGTGCGCCTTCCAAAGCCCATATCTACCACATCGAACAGCAGCACGGGCGGCCATTTCATGGCCCATGCCGACAAGAACGGCCCAATTCCGAACGGGGGACAGCGATCGTCGCGGCCGGCACCAGTCGTCCAGCCGGATCGAATTCGCACCACCGATGTGCGCGCTTCCGCACTCAACGCCTGACGCCGGCGGACCCATCTCCAGGTTCCCGGGGGCCTCCCCGAACGACCAAAGACGGAGCCTGAAAGGAGAAATCATGGGAAAGCTTGAGGGTAAGATTGCAGTCATCACGGGCGGATCGAGCGGCATGGCGCTGGCGAGCGCCCGGCGGTTCGTCGAGGAAGGCGCCTATGTCTTCGTCACAGGCCGAAGGCAGGAGGCGCTGGACGAGGCCGTCAGGCTGATTGGCCGGAACGTGACCGGCCTGCGCGGCGACGCGGCCAATCTCGACGACCTCGACCGTCTGTTCGACACAGTCAGGCGGGAAAAGGGCAAGATCGACGTCCTGTACGCGAGCGCCGGCATGGGCGAAGCCGTCCCGCTGGGCGAGATCACCGAGCAGCATTTCGATGCGGCCTTCGGCCTCAATACGCGCGGCACCCTGTTTACGGTTCAGAAGGCGTTGCCGCTGTTCAACGATGGCGGATCGATCTTCATGACCGGGTCGGTTGCTTCGGTGAAGGGTTTTCCTAGTTACGGCGTGTATGCGGCGAGCAAGGCGGCGTTGCGCTCATTCGCGCGCACCTGGCTCAACGAACTGAAGGGCAGGAATATCCGGGTGAACGTGCTGAGCCCGGGGCCGATCGCCACACCGATGCAGGACCAAGTTCTGACCGCAGAAGCGAAGCGGATGTTCGAATCCCTGATTCCGCGGGGAAAGATGGGTCGTCCTGAGGAAATTGCGGCGGTCGCGCTGTTTCTTGCTTCAGACGATTCGAGCTTCGTGAATGGGGTGGAGTTGTCTGTCGACGGCGGCTTCTCGGCCATCTGAAAATCGGAGAAACATTATGAGCTACGCGATTATAGGATTCGGTAAGATAGGCCAAGCCCTCGCCCATGCCTTCGCCCGCAAAAACATCGACGTGACCGTCGCGAGCCGCAGACCGCCCGAGGCGTTGGCGCCGCAGGCTCGGGCGATTGGACCCACCGTCGTCGCCAAGTCGCTGCGGGATGCACTCGAGGCCGATATCGTCATCTTGGCGGTCCCGTTCGGGGAGCATCGCGAGGTTGCGAAGACCCCGCCGAGCTGGAAAGGCAAGACGGTCATCGACGCGATGAATGCCCAGCTTCCTCCTGAGGAGCTGGACGGTCTCACGTCCTCCGCCTTCGCCGCGAAGGCGTTCACCGGCGCCAAGTTCGTGAAAGGCTTCAATCACCTGGTTGCGGCCACCCTGGCTACGGATCCCATCGTCGAGGGCGGCCACCGGGTCGTCTTTCTGTCGAGTGACGACGAGGACGCGATCGCTCCCGTAGCGGCCTTGGCCAAACAACTCGGCTTCGCACCCGTCAAGCTGGGAAAGCTCAGCGAGGGCGGCGCGCTGGTGCACGCACGCGGCCGCATCTGGGGCCCGCTCATCTTCCAGGATTTGTTCAAAAAGGAGCAGTAATCGATCTACGACCGTGTGTTTTGGCCCCGCAGTCCCCACCTTCTCGCCCTTCTGGATTCGACCGACTGATAGCCCTCCTGATGGGCGATCTTGATATCCTTGGCCGTCACGTCGTTCTGCAGATCGACGAAGGCCTTGCCCTTGCCGTGGGCGGGCGCCGTCCAGCAAGCAGACCCGCCGCAAGGATTTACCTGTGAACCGGATTCCAAAGTTCTGAGATCATCATCCGACTACTGCCAGTCTGCCGCACGGCATATTCCATTCCTCGACGCCGAACACTGGGTTCGGGATGGAAATGGAAGGTTCAGACAATGGCACTCAAGGATATTCTACCAAGCCGTCTCGGTTTTGGGGCAGCGCCGCTGGGCAACATGTTCCGCGACATCCCCGAGGAGGAAGCGCGCGCGACTGTCGAAGCTGCGTGGGATGATGGCATCCGTTATTTTGACAACGCTCCCTTCTATGGCGCGGGCCTCGCGGAAATTCGCATGGGCGCGGCACTTGCCGACAAGCCGCGCCGGGACTTCGTGATCAGTACCAAGGTGGGCCGCCTGATCCTCGACGAGATCGAGGATGTGAGCGCGCGCGACCTTGGTGAGAAGGGCGATGTCTTCAAATATGGTCGCCCCAACAAGATCGTGAACGACTATTCGGAAGACGCCACCTATCGGTCGATCGAAGACAGCCTGAAACGCCTCAGAACCGATCATATCGACATCGCGTGGGTTCACGATATCGCGCAGGATTTCTATGGCGACGAATGGCTCGGCAAGTTCGAGGAAGCGCGAAAGGGCGCGTTCCGTGCGCTCGACCGGATGCGCGACGAAGGTGTGATCAAGGCTTGGGGCCTGGGCGTCAACCGCGTCGAGCCGATCGAGTTGCTGCTCGCGCTCGATGAGCCCCGCCCGGACGGTTTCCTGCTCGCCGGACGCTACTCGCTGCTCGACCATGGCCGGGCGCTGCAGCGCGTGATGCCGACGGTGGTGGAGCGTGGTCTGGGGATTGTGGTCGGAGGCCCCTACAGCTCGGGGGCGCTCGTCGGCGGACCCAACTTCGAATATGCGCCCGCCAACCCGGCAATCCTTGCCAAGGTCGCGGCGATCAAGGCAATCGCTGATCGCTACGGCATTTCGATGAAGGCGGCGGGCCTACAGTTCGCACTCGCCAACCCGTCGGTTGCGGCGGTGATCCCCGGCGCCAGCCGTCCGGCCCGGATCGCAGAGGACAGCGCGGCGCTACGCGAGATCATTCCCGCGGGCTTCTGGGACGAACTGCGCGAGAACGGCCTCGTCAATACGGCCGCCCCGCTTCCCGCCGCGGACTGAGCCACGACCCAAGTTCCATCCTGCCACCCCGGCCGCCGCACCCCGCCGCGACTGGATGGCCCCCTGCGCCTGCGTTTCCGGCGCTTCCTAACCAAGCAAGAGGAGAAAGATCATGGATAATGTGCGCAACGACGACGCCACCAATCTCGGTCGGCGGGACGTGCTTCGCGCCACCGGTGCGGTGCTGGCGGCTGGCGCCACCGGCGGCTTTGCCGGACAAGCGATAGCGCAATCGGACGGAAGCGTGCCATCGGCTGCACGAAACCGCGCGGCGCTCGGCCTGCGACTTCAGGGGGTCCAGCATTTCGGACTGACCGTGCAGAACATGGAACGCGCGTATGAGTTTTACACCGAGGTGCTCGGCGGCACTGAGGTGTTCCGCCACGGCGATTTCCAGGGTGATGCCGTCCAGAACACGCTGCTGGCGGACCAGGAAATCGTTGCCAACGAACTCGGCGTCAATCCGCGCACAATCGGCGTTCCCGACCTTCGGGGCGGCGCGCAGCGGCTCGACGTCCGCTTCATCCAGTTCGACAATGTCGTGATCGAGTTGCTCCAGTACCGCGACGCCGATCAGCCGATGGGCGGCCCCAAGGCCTTTGCCGAACCGGTCCAGCACATGAGCCCGGCCTTCCCTCGGATGATGCATATCTGCTTCCACGTCGCCGATGATATCGATTTCAACCGGTTCATCACCGATCTCGAGGCCGAATCCGCGCGGCGCGGCATGACGCAGGTGCGCGCGAACCGAATCATCCGGGTGAACAGCGAGGCTGAGCGGCGCGCGGCCCCCGAGAGCACCAACACCAACAAGATCGTCGTTGCACCGTCGGACGGCTGGGAGCTGATCTACTGCAAGGGGCCGGAAGGCGAACAGATCGAGTTCGTCAAGGCGCTCGGCCCGGTGAAGCAGCGCTTCGCCAACGCCCTCGCCAAGCGCCAGGCCCAGCGCGCCGGCAAGATTTAACAATCACCAGCATGCCCATGGCCGGGAACGCATCGCAAGTCCCGGCCACCCAACACAAGGGAAGGAGATTTGTCATGCCAATTCGCATATCCACCGCTCTTGCCGCGAGCCTGATGGTTGCCGGGCTTGCCGGTGCGGCGCCCGCCGGGGCGCGGGAAGCCGCGGGGATCCGCTACGCCGATATTCCAGACGGCGCATATTCCATCGTCGCAGAGGTTCGGGCCCAGCCAGGCAAGGAAGCGGAATTGCGCGCCGCCAGCCTGCCACTGATCGGGCTTGTCCGCAGCGATCCGCAGAACCTCGTCTACTTTCTGCAGGAAGATCGTGCGGCGCCCGGACACTTCATCTTCTTCGAAGTGTTCGCCAGCCAGGCGGACTTCGAGGCCCACAATGCCAAGCCATACGTGAAGGCCTGGCTGGCGCGCCTCCCCGAGCTGGCGCAGGGCGGCGTCGAGGTGATGCGCCTGGAAGTGCTGGGGAAAGCGCGGCACTGATTTCCGCCCGGCCGGGGCGCCATCATGCTCCGGCCGGTTCGCGCCGATCAGCAGTGTTCCAGAAATTTCTGCATGCGCGGCACGGCAAAGTCGAGAAACGCGCGGACGCGTGCCGGCAGGAATTGCGATCCGCGAAACAGCGCATGGACATCGTCCACCACGCCAATGTCGCTGTCGGCCAGGAGCTCGACCAGTTCGCCCCGTTCGATCGGCCCGCGCAGATGATAGTCGGCAACCCGAATAATGCCCACGCCGGCAATCGCCATGCGGCGAAGCGTGTCAGCATTGTTGACCAGCAACGACCCGCTCAGCATCCGCTCGACGATCCGCCCGCCCTCACGCATCGGCCAGACCGGCATCGCGCGGCGGAAATTGAAGCCCAGGCAGTTGTGATGAACCAGATCCTCGGGCGTGGTGGGTATGCCGTGGCGTTCCAGATAGGCGGGTGACGCCACGATGCACCGCTTCGTCTCGCCGATCTTGCGCGCCATCAGGTTCGAATCGGCCAGCTTGCCGACACGGATCGCGACATCGGTACGGTCGAGATAGAGATCGACCACCTCGTCCGAGAGCGAAAGATCGACGATCACCTTTGGATAGGCCTGGAAGAAGGCGGGCAGGATCGATTCGAGCGCAGTGGAGCCGAAGCTCACCGACGAGGTGACGCGGACCACCCCCTCGGCTTCCGCGCCGCCATGCGCGATCTGCTGCTCGGTCTCGTCGAGCTGGCCCAGCAGGGCCTGGCTGCGCTCATAATAAAATTGCCCTTCGCCGGTCAGCGCCAGCCGGCGCGTCGAGCGCTCGATAAGTCGAACCCCGAGGCGGGCTTCCAGGCGGGCGATCAGCTTCGACACCGTCGAAGGTGTCATCAGCATCAGCCGTGCCGCTTCGGAAAAGCTGCCAGCTTCGACAACTCGAACGAACACCATCATTTCGCCTGCCCGGTTGTCCATGCCGAAACCTGTAATCTGATTTCCCCGAGACCTTTTTTATCATGCCCATAGGCTTCCGTCAGCTGATCTGTGAAACAAACTACCAAATGCAGTGAAAGGTGACTGTCTAATCAAAGGCGCCACGTCGTGCGATCTGATCTGGCAACGGGCCACCAAACATATCCGGCGGCCCCGAAGGCTCAGAACGAAAGGAACGCCGCTATGTCTGATACGACCGTAAGTAATCTGTTCGCGCCGACGTCGATTGGTGCCATCGAGGTTTCGAACCGCATCGCCATGGCGCCGCTGACCCGTTCGCGCGCGGGAATGGACGGGGTGCATACCCCGCTTGCGATCGACTATTATCGTCAACGCGCCTCGGCCGGTCTCATCATCACCGAAGCGACCAACATTTCACGCCAAGGCCGCGGCTATGCTTATACGCCGGGGATTTACACCGAGGTCCAGGCTGATGTCTGGCGCGCGGTGACCGACGCTGTTCATGCGGACGGTGGCAAGATCGTCGTCCAGCTCTGGCATGTCGGCCGCGTGTCGCATGCCAGCCTGCAGGAGAATGGCGCCGCGCCGGTCGCGGCATCGGCGATACGCGCCGGCGGCACCGTCTACACGCTAGCCGGCAACGAAGCGCCGTCGATGCCACGCGCACTGGAGACCGATGAAATCCCCGGTCTCATCGAGGATTACCGCCATGCCGCCCGGCTGGCGAAGGCGGCCGGTTTCGATGGCGTCGAAGTCCATGCCGCCAATGGCTATCTGCTCGACCAATTCCTGCGCGACAGCACCAATCATCGCACCGACGCCTACGGTGGTTCGGTCGAGAATCGCGCACGTTTTCCGCTCGAAGTGGTGAAGGCGGTTGCCGAGATATGGGGTGCGGACCGGGTCGGCGTGCGCATCTCGCCTCTCTCCACGGCCATCGGCGACACCCCGCTCGATAGCGATCCACAGGCCACCTACGGCTATTTCGCCCAGCAGCTCGGTCAGCTTGGCCTGGCCTATCTGCACGCGGTGGAAGGCCAATTGCGCGAAGCGAACGCGGCCTCAGCGCTCGATTTCAAGGCGCTGCACAAGGCATTCGGCGGCAGCTACATCGCCAACAATGGCTATGATCGCTCGATGGCGATGGCGGCGATCGCCTCGGGCCACGCAGACATGATCTCGTTCGGCCGCGCCTTCATCGGCAATCCCGATCTGGTTGCACGTCTGCGTCGGGATGCGCCGCTCTTCGAGGCACCGAGCGTCGCCTATTATGGCGGTGGCGCCGAAGGTTACACCGATTTCGCAACCTTGGCCGATTGAGACAGCCAGCGCCCGGCTGTGGCGCCGGGCGCATCACCCAACCTATCGGAGATTGAGATGAGCACGTCAGCACCCCTGGCGATGGCGCAGCCGTGGCCGCACGGCACGCAACCGGTCGCCCCCTCCACTCAGGAGTACGGCACGCCCAATCGTGGCAGCACCCTGACGCTTCTGGCCCTGGCACTTGGCAGCTTCGTCATCGGAACGTCGGAATTCGCCAGCATGGGCATCATCCAACTGTTTTCCGCAAGCCTCGGCCTCACCGTGCCGCAGGCCACCGACGCCATCACTGCTTATGCCTTCGGCGTGGTGATCGGCGCGCCGCTGGTCACAATTGCGGCAGCCAGGCTCAACCGGCGGATGCTGTTGCTGGCGCTGATGGCCCTTTTCATTCTCGGCAATCTGCTCTCGGCCATGGCAGACAACCTCGGCTGGCTGATGGTGGCACGATTCATCAGCGGCATGCCGCAGGGCGCCTATTTCGGTGCCGGCGCGGTGGTGGCCACCCATGTCGTTGGCCCCGGCCATGCCGGCAAGGCGTTCGCCATCGTGATGACGGGGCTGACGGTCGCCACCATCTTCGGCTCGCCGCTCGCCACCTTCATGGGGCAGACGCTGGGATGGCGCGAAACCTATGTCGCCGTTGCCGTCCTCGCCACCCTTGCCCTTGCCGCCATCCGGCAATGGGTGCCGCGCACCTCAGCTCTGAACGGTGTGCCGGTAATCCAGGAGCTGTCCGCGCTGCGCAAGCCCTCGGTGTGGGGCGTCATGCTGGTCGCCGCTATCGGTGTCGGCAGCATCTTCGCCGTTTACACCTTCATCGGCCCGATCGTCACCGATGCGGCGCGGCTGCCGGCGGCCATGATCCCGCTCGCGCTGGGCATTTTCGGACTCGGCATGACGGCCGGCAATCTGCTCGGTGGCAGGCTTGCCGACCGGTATCCGGAACGCGGGATCGCGCTCGGCTATGGCAGTGCGCTGGTCGTGATGGCGGCCCTCGCCACAGATGGCACCAACATCTGGCTGCTGTTCCCGGGCCTGTTCGGGGTCGGCGCAGCGATGATGGTAGCGATCCCGACCATTCAGGTGCGCCTGACCGGCTTCGCGCCCGAAGCGCCAAGCCTGATGGGCGCCATGAACCTTGCCTCGCTGAACGCAGCCAACGCCTTCGGCGCCTGGACGGGCGGGCTCACCATCGGCGCCGGCTTCGGCCTGCTCTCGGCGGTCTGGGCCGGCTTCGGCCTCACGCTTACCGGTCTCATCCTGTTCGGCCTGACCCTTCTGGGTCAGCGCCGGGCATCGATAATCCTCTGAGACTCCAAAGCAACCACGTCTAATCTTTGAAAGGAACATCATCATGGCAAACGCCTATGCAAGCATCGACATCGCCCGCAGCCCGGCCGACGTATGGCAGCTCATTGGCGGCTTCAATTCCCTTCCCGACTGGCTGCCCTATATCCCTTCATCCAGCCTGGAAGACGGCGGCCGGGTCCGTCGCATCCGCAACCTTGAGGGCGAGGAGATCGTGGAACGCCTGATGGCGTTCGACGAAGCGGCACGAAGCTACAGCTATCACATCCTGAAGGCACCGTTTCCGCAGGAGGACTATCTGGCGACACTGCGTGTTGCGTCGATCGACGATGGTCGCGCAGCCCGCGTCGAATGGTTCGGACAGTTCGAACCGGTCGGCGTGACGGTCGACGAGGTGACGAGTCTATTCAGGGGAATCTATGAGGCGGGCTTGGCGGCACTTGCCCAACGGCTCGCCCCAAACAAATGAAGGAGACCAACGGCGTTCGGCAACAAGCCCCCGTCAATCAACCTCAGGCACTTACGAACGAAAGCTCGGCACCCCAGGAAGCCGGTTGAGTTATAGAGCTAAGCCCAAAAGTTGTCCGGCTGTCGCGCGAGCCGCATTCAAAACGCGCGATGGCCCTGCACCCGCGTCCGGCAAATTGGCCGCTTACTCCGAGCGGTGATCAGCTTGTCGCCGGCGGAGTCAGAAGTTGGGAACTGAGACGCATACGGCGGCATTTGCACGCAAGCCGACTTGCCATTTCTCACGCATCTCAATGCTAGATCGCGCTCGCGTTCTAAAACGTCCTTACATCACCATGAAGGTGCACGCAGATCAGAGCCGGAAGGAAGAGATGGAGATAACAAGCCCTGTGGGAATAAATAACGGACAGTAGTCAGTATTGGGCGATAACGAGAATCGCCCTCAAAACTACGCTATCGTCGCCTTTTGCATCCGTCACTCCCACTCGATGGTTCCGGGCGGCTTCGAGGTGTAGTCGTAGACGACGCGGTTGATGCCCTTGACCTCATTGATGATGCGGGTCGCGACGCGGCCGAGGAAGGCCGGCTCGAAGGGATAGAAATCGGCGGTCATGCCATCCGTCGAGGTGACGGCGCGCAGCGCGCAGACGTAATCATAGGTGCGGCCGTCGCCCATGACGCCGACGGTCTTCACTGGCAGAAGGACCGCGAAGGCCTGCCAGATCTCGTCATAGAGCCCGGCCTTGTCGATGGCATCGAGATAGACGGCATCGGCCTTCCTCAGGATATCGAGCTTCTCGCGGGTGATCTCGCCGGGGACGCGGATGGCAAGGCCCGGACCGGGGAACGGGTGCCGGCGGATCATCTTTTCCGGCAGGCCCAGTTCGCGGCCGAGCTTGCGGACCTCGTCCTTGAAGAGCTCGCGCAAGGGCTCCACCAGCTTCATGTTCATGCGCTCGGGCAGGCCGCCGACATTGTGGTGGCTCTTGATGGTGACGCTGGGGCCGCCGGTGAAGGAGACGCTTTCGATCACGTCGGGGTAGAGTGTCCCCTGGGCCAGGAAATCGGCGCCGCCGATCTTCTTTGCCTCTTCCTCGAAGACCTCGATGAAGAGACGGCCGATGGTCTTGCGCTTCACCTCGGGGTCGGTGACGCCCTCGAGCTGGCCGAGAAAGAGGTCGCTGGCGTCGCGATGCACCAGCGGGATGTTGTAATGGTCGCGGAAGAGGGCCACCACCTGCTCCGCCTCGCCCTGACGCAACAGGCCGTGGTCGACGAAAATGCAGGTCAGTTGGGCGCCGATCGCCTCATGAATGAGCACGGCCGCGACGGATGAATCGACGCCGCCGGAAAGGCCGCAGATCACCTTGCCGCTGCCGACCTGGTGGCGGATCTTGGCGATCTCGGCATCGCGGAAGGCGGCCATGGTCCAGTCGCCCTTGGCGCCGCAGATCTTGTGCACGAAATTTGAAAGGAGCTTGGCGCCGGCCGGGGTGTGCACCACTTCCGGGTGGAACTGCACGCCGTACATGCGCCGCGTCTCGTTGGCGATGGCGGCGAAGGGGGCGCCGTCGCTGACGGCGACGACCTGGAAGCCGTCCGGCAGGCGCACGACGCGGTCGCCGTGGCTCATCCAGACCTGATCGTTGCCGCCCTTAGCCCAGACGCCGTCGAAGAGCTGGCAATCGGCGGTGATGTTGAGCTGCGCCCGGCCGAATTCGCGGTGGTCGGAGCCGGCGACTTCGCCACCAAGCTGCGCGCACATGGTCTGTTGGCCATAGCAGATGCCGAGCACCGGCACCTGCATCTCCCAGACGATGTCCGGCGCGCGGGGGCCGTCGATGGTGGTCACCGAATGCGGGCTGCCGGAGAGGATGACGCCCTTGGCGCCGAAATCGGCGATGCGCTGGGCATCGGTATTGAAGGGAACGACCTCGCAATAGACCCCCGCCTCGCGCACCCGCCGTGCAATCAGCTGGGTCACCTGGGAGCCGAAATCGAGGATGAGAATGCGCTCTGTCATCGTGCTTATCGCTTTCTAACCGATCTGTCTTTCAAGGCGCCTCGCGGAGCGCCGGTCTTCACGTTGTTCTAGTACGACTGGCACCAGCCGTCATGTGTCACCTCACCCCTACCTTCTCCCCGCTTGCCGACGACTGTCGGCCTACGCCGACGGGACCGGGCGAGGGAGTTCAGCGAGCCTGCTGCCAACCCCAGCGTCAAACATGGCAACGGCATAATGAAGGAACCGAGCATCAGCAGCAGCGTCCCCTCTCCCCTCGCGGGAGAGGGGCAGGGTGAGGGGGTGAACCGCCGTGACGTCATTGCCCCACATTCGAGGCCACCTTCTTAGCGTCCGCATCACCCTCGCAGGCGGCGATCAATGCGTTGAGGTCGCGCCAGCCATAGGCGACGTCCGCGTGGCCCTCGTCCACGCCCGCGGCGACGATCTCGCCACCCAGCCGGTCGTAAAAGGCGCGGAACGGATTGTCGGTGAAGGCCCAGAGGATCAGCGAGCGGGTGCCCTGCGCCTGAAAGCGCCGGGCGAGTGCTGCCGTCAGGCGGCGGCCGAGGCCGCGACCCTGCACCTCCTGGCGGCAATGCAGGATGTAGAGCTCGCTGTCGAAATCGTCGATGCTGCCGCGGGTCAGCTCATGCTCGAGGACCGGGCCGCCATAGACCATGCCCATGACGGCGCCGCCGGTGTCCGCGCCGACCAGGACGGTGCGCGCGGGATCGGCGATGCGTTCCTGCCAATAGGCGATGCGCTTCTCGGCGCTCTTCTCCGCCAGGGTCGCGGCCGCAATGAAATGGCCATAGGCCTGATGCCAGCCTCGTTCATGGATCTCGGCGACGACCGGCGCGTCGTCGAGCATGGCCGGGCGGATGACGAAGCCGTTCATGCCGCCTCCTCCGCATCCGACTGATCCCTGCCCGGTTCATCTCCGCCCGGTTCATCCTCACCCGGCGTATCGACGGTGGCGGTCTTGCGGCGCTGGAAGACGGCGGTGAAGAATCCGTCGGTGCCGTTGCGCGCCGGGGTCAGCGAGAGCGTGTCGCCCGGCACCGGACAGGCGGCCCCCATCACCTCCTGCCAGACTTGCGGCAAGGGGACGAGTTCGAAATCCGGCAGGTGCTCGGCGATCCAGGCGAGGTGGTCGGCATTCTCGGCCGGCAGCAGCGAGCAGGTCGCGTAGATCATGCGCCCGCCCGGCTTCACCAGCCGCGCGGCGCTGTCGATGATGCGGCGCTGCAGGGCGGACAATTCCGCGATATCGCCTGGCTTCAAGCGCCAGCGGGCATCGGGGTTGCGGCGCCAAGTGCCCGTGCCGGAACACGGCGCATCGACCAGCACGCGGTCGAAGCCGCCGGCATGGCGCTTCACCCAGGGATCGCGTTCGGAGCTCAATCCCAGGCGCTCGACATTGAAGACGCCGGCGCGGTTGAGGCGCGTCGCCGCGCGGTCGACGCGGCCCTGCAGCACGTCGCAGGCGACCAGCTTGCCCTTGTTCTGCATCTGTGCGGCCAGCGCCAGCGTCTTGCCGCCGGCGCCGGCGCAGAAATCCACCACGCGCATGCCGGGCCTGGCATCGGCCAGCAGGGCGACCAGCTGCGAGCCTTCGTCCTGCACCTCGATGAGGCCGGATTTGAAGCTGTTCAAGGTGGCGAGCGGCGGGCGGCCCTTGACGCGCAGGCCCAAAGGCGAGAGCGCCGTCGGCACGGCCTCGACGCCGTCGGCGGCCAGCGCCTTGATGGCTTCGGCACGCGTCGCCTTGAGCGCATTGACGCGGAGATCGGTGGCGGCCTCGTCGAGGGTCGCCGCCATCTCGGCATCGAGGCGCTCGCCGAACACTTCCCGAAGCTGTGATTCGATCCAGCCGGGATATTCCAGGCGCGCGGCCTGCGGCTGTTCCGGCGGATTGAGCGGCTGGCCGGCAAGGGCCTTCACCAGACGGCGCTCGCTGTTGTCGAGCATGGCGGGACGATACTGGCCGCCATCGAAGCTGCCGGCCAGGCGATCGGCCGACCAGCCATCCAACAGCAGCAGCTTGGCGATGACGCGGGCGCGCTCGACATCCTTGATCTCGACGCCGCTCTCCTGGGCGACGGCGCGGGCGATCCACCAGTCGAGGGCGGCGCGGCGCCTGAGAACGCCATAGGCATGGTCGAGCACATCGCGGCGATCTTTGCCGCCGATATAGCGGCGGTTGCGGAAATAGGCTGCGGCAGCGCGATCGGCCGGAGCCGTGCCGCCATGAATTTCCTGCAGCAGCTCGATCGCCGCCTGGATGCGCGCCCCGGGCATCATGGCGTCACCTGCCCGGCAGCCACGGTGTTACACGAGAGAGTAGGTCGACCTTCCATGATCGGCGCGGCCATCCGCTCACATGTTCTGCCGGTAGTTCGGCGCTTCGCGTGTGATCTGCACGTCATGCACATGGCTTTCCTGCAGGCCTGCATTGGTGATGCGCACGAAGCTGCACTTGGTCTGCATGTCGGCGATGGTGCCGTTGCCGGTATAGCCCATGGCGGCTTTGAGGCCGCCCACCAGCTGATGGATGACGGTGCCGGCCTGGCCCTTATAGGGCACGCGGCCTTCGACGCCTTCCGGCACCAGCTTCAGCTTGTCCGAGACCTCTTCCTGGAAATAGCGGTCGGCCGAGCCGCGCGCCATGGCGCCGAGCGAGCCCATGCCGCGATAGGATTTGTAGGAGCGGCCGTTATAGAGGAAGACCTCGCCGGGGCTTTCCTCGGTGCCGGCCAGCAGCGAGCCGATCATGACGCAGCTCGCCCCCGCGGCGATCGCCTTGGCGATATCGCCGGAATACTTGATGCCGCCATCGGCGATCACCGGCACGCCGGCCTTGGCGGCGCGCTCGACCGAATCCATGACGGCGGTCAATTGCGGCACGCCGACACCGGCAACCACGCGGGTGGTGCAGATCGAGCCCGGGCCGATGCCGACCTTGATCGAATCGGCGCCGGCATCGATCAGCGCCTGGGCGCCGTCGCCGGTCGCCACATTGCCGGCGATCACCTGGCAATCGTTGCTGAGCCGCTTCACCGTGGCGACCGCATCGAGCACACCCTTGGAATGGCCGTGGGCGGTATCGACGACGATGATATCGACGCCGGCTTCCAGCAGCGCTTCCGCGCGGCGGATGCCGTCCTCGCCGACGCCGGTCGCGGCGGCGACGCGCAGGCGGCCGCGCTCGTCCTTGCAGGCCATCGGATAGGCCTGGGCCTTTTCCATGTCCTTGACGGTGATGAGGCCGATGCAGCGATAGGCCTCGTCGACCACCAGCAGCTTCTCGATGCGATACTGGTGCAGCAGGTGGCGGGCCTCGTCATGGCTGACGCCGAGCCTGGTGGTCACCAGCCGGTCCTTGGTCATCAGATTGGCCACGGTCTCGCTGGGATTGCTGGCGAAGCGCACGTCACGGTTGGTGAGAATGCCGACCAGCTTGCCGGGGGTGGCGCCGTTGCTGCCGCGCTCGACCACCGGGATGCCGGAAATCTCGTGGCGCTGCATCAGCTGCAGCGCATCGGCCAGGCTCTGGTCGGGATGGATGGTCAGCGGATTGACCACCATGCCGCTTTCGAAGCGCTTCACTTTGCGGACTTCCTCGGCCTGGCGGGTGATGTCCATGTTCTTGTGGATGACGCCCATGCCGCCATGCTGCGCCATGCAGATCGCCATGCGCGCCTCGGTGACGGTATCCATCGCCGAAGAGAGCAGCGGAATGTTGAGGGAGATGCGCTTGGTCAGCTTGGTGCCGGTATCAGCCTGTGCGGGCAGAACCGCAGAGGCCGCCGGCTGCAGGAGCACGTCGTCGAACGTATAAGCTTCACGGATCATCATGCCGAACCTCAAGATCATGTCGTCCCGTTCGGCCGATCTTTAGGTAATAGGAGATCGCCCCGGGCACCGCGGGTTGGCGCGCCATCATACACATTGCCGCCCCGCGCACAAGTAGCGGAGCGGTCCATGATGGCGCAGGGGCATCATGCATATTTGCCGGCACGGCCAGCGGGCATATTTGCCGGCCCGGCAGGCGATTTGCACGGCTTTCCGGCGTTTTGCGGTGTGTGCAAGCGACATCCTTCGCTTCCGCTCTCCCTGCCCCCTGCTCCGCATAGGCCGACATGCGTCGGCGGGCGGGGGGAGGGCCGGAAAAAGGGGGTCGTGGCAGGCGGCCTAAATGGGGCTTGCCGGATGCTGAATCGTCACGCCTTCCGGCCGCGGAATTTCAGCGCGACGACATAGATCTCCGCCGAGTCGGAGCGGCTGGCGGCTGGCTTCACATGTTTGACTTCGGTGAAATCGCGCTTGAGGGAGGCCAGCAAGGTTCCCGTCGCCCCGCCCTGCAGCACCTTGGCGATGAAGGTGCCGCCGGGTGCCAGGACTTCCGCAGCGAATTCATAGGCAGTTTCGGCCAAGGCCATGATCTTCAGGTGGTCGGTCCGGGCATGTCCGGTGGCCGAGGCGGCCATGTCGGAGAGAACGAGATCGGCCTCGCCCTGCAGCAGGGCCTTCAGCGCGTCGGGCGCTTCCGGCGCCATGAAATCCATCTCGATCAGATCGGCGCCGGGAATGGGATCCACCGGCAGAAGGTCGATACCGACGATCTTGCCGCCGCCGGCCTTGAAGACCTTCGCCGCAGCGACCTGGGTCCAGCCGCCCGGCGCGCAACCGAGATCGACCACCCGGGCACCGGCCCTGAGGAAATGGAATTTCTCATCGAGCTGCAGCAGCTTGAAGGCGGCGCGCGAGCGGTAGCCCTGTTTCTTCGCCTCGGCCACATAGGGGTCGTTGAGCTGACGCTCCAGCCAGCGCGCCGAGGAGACGCTGCGCTTGGCCGCCGTCTTCACCCGCACGGTGATGCCGCGCCCGGTCGGTGCCGTCACCGTCGATTTGCTGCCGGCCGCCTTGCCGCCGGAACGGGTGCGACCGCCAGTCGGTCGGCGCGTAGTACTCATCTCGGTCTCTCCTTCATGCCGCCGGCTTGCGAGCGGCGGCCTCCTGCGGGCGGGTCATTCGCGATCGCAGGACGATGACGTTGCAACGGCCGCACACGGCGGCCTGTTTCGCTATAAGCGCCGATCGCCCGCAACACCTGATCTTCCGCGATAGCGGACGTTCAGGCGATACCAGAACGATAGGGATGCTGTGAAGATGTCCCCGTCAGCAGGCTCATCAGGATGCCTTCCCGCACGCCGCGATCGGCCACCCGCAGCTTGCCGATCGGCCATTGCCGGCAGATGGCGGTAAGGATGGCGCAGCCGCTGACCACGAGGTCGCAACGATCGAGGCCGACGCAGGGCACCTGCGAGCGATCGGCCAGGCTCTGGCCGGCCAGACGCAGGCTGATCTTCTCGACATCGCCGTAATTGAGATAGCTGCCGTCGACCAGCGCCCGGTCGTAACGCTGCAGGCCGAGCTTGATGCCGGCGAGCGTGGTCACCGTGCCGGAGGTGCCGAGGATCTGCACCTGGCCGCCGGCGATCAGGCGATGGGCGCCGATCGCCTGGGCAAAGGGGGCGAGATGATCGGCCACCTTCGCCACCATCTCCTCATAGAAGGCCAGGCGGTCATCGCCGTCCGGCGCCTCGATGCCGAATTCCTCGGTCAGGGTGACGACGCCGACCGGCATGGAATGCCAGGCGATGATGCGCGGCACCTGGCCCGGCTTCAGCGACAGCCAGCCGAGCTCGGTGCTGCCACCGCCGATATCGAAAACGATGGCATTGGGATGTTCGGGCGTCAGCAGCGGCATGCAGCCGCTGAAGGCGAGCTGGGCCTCTTCGCCGGAGGTGATGATTTCCAGGTTGATGCCGGCCTCGTCGCGGACCCGCTCGACAAAGCCGGCGCCATTGGCCGCCCGGCGGCAGGCCTCGGTGGCGACGGCGCGCGCCAGACTGACCCCGCGCCGCTGCATCTTGGCCGCGCAGACCTTCAAGGCTTCGACGGTTCGGTCCATGGCTTCCGGGGCGAGAATCCCGGATTGCGACACGCCCTCGCCCAGCCGGACGATGCGGGAAAAGGCATCAATGACCTGGAACCCCGTGCCGCTCTGCCGGGCGATCAGCAGCCGGCAGTTATTGGTGCCCAGATCCAACGCCGCCATGATCTGCCCCGGCCGCGCAGGCCGCGCTGGCAAGCGCGCCGTGCCGGCTGCCGGGGGAACTTGATCCAGCAACCACTCATCTCCTGTTCCGACCAGGCAAGCCATTGAAAGAACTGCCAAAAGCAGATCCGCCACGGCGCCTGCGGCCGGGTTTCGTCAAGGCATATCCTACATGGAACCGGTGCCGAGATAAAGCATTGCTGTCGCAGTGCAAAATGGCCCGGTCACCGGTCCGGTTGCCCCGTCCGATCTCCCCCGGGCGGCTGCGGCCGGAGAGCCGGCAGCGCCGCCGGAGCGGCCTGTGGCACAACCCGTCCCGTCAGCCGACAATGCAATGAATCTCGCGCCTTAACAGGCCCCCTGCCGATCGAGCCGGATCGCCGGCAGCCACGCTATTTTGCGGTCCGACGGATGAAAAAGGGGGTTGAAACCAAAGGATACCCTCAGTACATTCCGGCCCGCGCTGCTTGCCGGCGCGGCCGTTGCGATCGGTCTTCACACCGGTTCGCATCCCTGCTGGGGGATCGTCTAGCGGTAGGACTACGGACTCTGACTCCGTCAACCTTGGTTCGAATCCAGGTCCCCCAGCCAAACTTTCTTTTCTATGACATCTACGAGACGGTATCGATCGGCACTGTACGGGCCGGCAGAGCGTCACCAAAAGCGATTGAACGCTATCGCGCTGCGTTCCTGAGCGCGGGCAGCAGCGCTTCCGGTTCAGGCCGGCGGGTGTAGTCGGGATTGACGTCGGCATAGAGGATAATGCCGGACGGCGCGATCACATATCTTGCCGGCATCGGCAAAGTCCATTCGGGATCGTCGTTGATACGCGGAAGATCGATCCCGGCCTTCTGGTAAAACGCCGCCAGGTATTGCGGCAGGCTGAATTTGAGGCCGAATGCGGCCCCTATCTCGCCCCGCGTATCGCAGAGGATGGGATAGGTCAGGCCATTTTCGCGGGCGGATCGCCGGCTGTTGGGCTGGGTCTGCGGCGAGATGGCGACAAGCTGCGCGCCGCGCTTTTTATATGCCGGCAACGCGCTTTGCAGCGCCTGCAGCTCCATATTGCAGTAGGGGCACCAGACACCGCGATAGAAACTGACGATCAGCGGCCCGGTTGCGAGGAGCTCTGACGACGACACGACGCCGCCTTCCGCGTCCTTGAGGCTGAAGGGCGGGGCCTTGTCGCCGGTCTTCATCGCGCGCTCGGCTTGTCCGGAGGCTTTGAGCTCCGCCGTTGCGCGGTGCATGGCCTCGATAACCGCAGAGGGCGCATTGTAGGGAGGATTGCCTGCCTCGAAATCGGCCTTGAAGGCGTCGAGCTTGGCTTGCAGGCCGTTCATGTCGCCGTCCGGGCTGTGCCGCTCATCACCCGCTCCTGCTCTCGTGACGCCAATATCGGGAAGGCTACCGATGCCGCATTTCAGATCTGTTTCGCGCAGTCCGGAATTCCATTGCAGTCGTAACCGTAAATCGCGCGCCTTGCTGGATGGCATGCCTTGGTTGGCATACCTTGGTCCACATGATTGTCCGGCCCCACCGTGGTCGCTGATCAAATCGCGCGCTGTTTTTCGGCCGATCCGCCAACGGTAAGGCGGTGAATCCGCCGGGAAGATCAGGCCCGGCTGGTAGATGCGATGGAGAGGCCGATCACGCCGACCAGGATGAGGCTCAACGCCCAGACCCTGTCCAGGTTGAACCAGCTTCGCGACACGAACTGCAGGCCGAGATAGCGGTAGACGAGCCATGCCGCACAAGCGCCGGCCGAGATCACCGCCACCGCATGCACGACGGACACCAGGACCGCCATGCCGAGATTCGCAGTGGCGAGAATCGCGGCCGCCGCGTGGCCGCGATCGGCTCCGCTGGTCCCGCAAAGCCCCAGATAGATCGGCACGAGGATCAGGCCGGCGCCATGTGCGATCGCGACCACGAAGGACCAGAGCGCCAATTGCGTCGGCTTGATCCGCGCCAGCATGCGCGGATGCCGGGCATCCCGCAGCCGGTAGACGCCGAAGGCAATGATCAGAAGGCTTGCACCCGATTGGATCTGATGCTGCCATTGCACGAGCGAAAGCAGCATCGCGAACGGCAGGAGCATCATGAGCATGGCCAGGAGGTGGCCGGCCGCAAGCGGCCATAGCGAGGCAAGCAGCGCACGCGGGCTCTTGTCCATGAGCCCTGCGGCCACCGCGAGCGGCCATCCCATGCCGGGACTGAACCCGTGATAGAGGCCGCTCGCCACGATGGCCAGCCACAGCCAGGTCACGGTCGAGAACGATCCGTCCAAGTCAAGATCCGCTCAGCTCAGGCCGACGGGTAGCAGAACGAATCCGTCGAGCAGTCGCCGCCCTCCAGCCTGATCTGATGGGCGCGGTAGCCGGCCGGAAAGCCCACCCAGAAATTGCCGTCGAGCTCCAGACCGCCATTCGCGCCGACATTTGCCAGGACCTCGACGCCCGGCACGCCATCCGGATAAAACTGGTCGTCCCAGGTCGAATAGAGCGAGTTGGTCCAGTATACCCGCCTGCCATCGCGGCTGATCTCGACCATTTGCGGGCCACCACCATAGGGCTTGCCGTTCGGATGCGGCGTATGGCGCGCGATGCCGCCGAGATGCACGGAACCGGCAAGCTTCGGCTTGCGTGGATCGGTCACATCATATTGCCGCATCTCGCCCGTCCCCCAGCATGAGACGTAGAGGAACCTGTCATCCATCGAGAGGTCGATGTCGGTGACCAGCGGCGGCACGGCGCCAAAGCCCTGCAGCAGCGGCGGCAGTTGCTCCTTCGGCGCGGGCTCGGGGGGAATGGTCGCCGTCTTCTCGGCGTGGAACGTGCCGCCCTCACGCCACCAGGTCCAGATCGAGGCTTCGAGATTGGTGGTGTCGACGACGACGCCGACAAAGCCGTATTCCTTCACCGGGTCATGGGCCGGACGCACTTCGAGGGCCATCTGATGGTTGGCGCCGAGATCGATCGTCTGCACGTTGCGCCGCCCGCTGAGCTCCCAGAAGTGGAGCCGGTGGCCATATTTGTTCGAGAGAAGGTCTTCTGGAATGAGGCCGTTCTCGAACTGGGGCGGCAGCGCCCACTCGCTCGTCACCATATAGTCGCGCGGCAGGTTCCACCAGAAATCATAGTGCTTAGTTTGCGCGCCGCGATCGATCTCCCAGCGGCCGAGCACGTCGAAGGTCTCGCAATCCATGATGAAAACGCCCGGAGGCCCGTCGGTGCCGTCCTTGCCGCCACCGCCGAGCGTCGAGACGTAAATGCCTTCCGGACCGCAGTGGATGGTGTGAGGCCGCGAATAGCCGGTCTTCCTGAAAATCTCCTCAGGTTCGATAATCTTGTGGATCCTGGCTTGGGTCGGATCCGGCTTGGTGTCGATGATATAGATGCGCGAGGAGCGAATCCCGGGGATGATGAGATAGCGCCGCTCGATGAAAGCGTGCCCGGTGAGCGGAGACAGGGCGGAGGAGCAGGCATTCCAGCCGAAATGATGGAATTCGTCGCCCCTGTTGGGCATCGTCACCGTGTGGACGATCTGGCCGGAGGTCGGTGAGCCGCGCTTGACGTCGATCACCGCGAGTGCGTCGGGCTTTGAGAAGTCGGGGCTGAGCAGGAGCGTATAGGCATAATTCTCAGGCACGGCTTGCATTGCAAGCTTGGGGGAAGCGTAAAAGGTCGGGTCGGGTCTCATCGTCATGCACCTTCAGTATGAAAATGAAAGAGCTATCGTTGTTCACCTTTGCGACAAGCTGGTTGCGCCGAATTAGTGCGCCCTTCGTGCTAAGTGGCCGTCGCGCCGACTTCCCGGGCGCCACGGTGCCGTCAATCATGGGCGCATCTGAAAACCCTACACCCAGGCAGAAGCGTTGCAAATTGGCGCGGCGGTCCGGCCTTGCCGGTTGCGGCAGACGCCTATTGATCGCTTCATGGTAGAACGCTTGATGTTACGTGCTGGTGTCGATTCAGGGCGACCGAGCTACATTTGCAACACGCCGGTGCTTCCCGAGGGGATCAAGGCGTGTGGGCGTGCCGCCAAAGCAAGTGAGAGGCCGCCCTGCCCGGGCCATCCGACGACCACTGCCGATATTGCGCCCAGCCTGAAACGCGTATGGGAACGGCGCAGATATCCGCAGGCTTGCGGCGGCAGCTAGTTGTGCTTGCGTTCGCTGTCGAGCGCATCGAGCGTCCGCAGCAGGACCCCGACGCGATAGGCGGAGGACATCCATTCGGCGAAGCGCGGCGTATTGTCGACCAGCCAGTTGAATGCGCTTTGCACGGCGACGAAGGCGGCGGCGGCTTGCGTGACCTCGCCGAGCGTCAGGCGTCCCATCACGTAGTTCGGCGTGCACAGGACGAGGCCGATGACCGGCACCACCAGCGCGTTGCCCTGGGAAACGATGGTACCGCGCATATACTGCCAGCACAGGCGCTTCCACTGGCCGATCACTTTTTCCTGGGCGGTTGCGAGCGTCGCGGCATCCTCGGCATGCGGCGCCAGGGTGGTGCGGGTGTTGACCCGGGCGACGACATATTTGAAATCCGCTTCGGCCTGGTTCTTCCGCTCAATGACGTCGACCATGGAGCGGCCGACCACCATCATCGACAAGGTGGGAACTGCGGCATAGATGATCGCGGCGGCGACGAGGTAGCCCGGGATGCGCACCGCACCGTCCCAGATGGGGATTTCCAGCACGCCGCCGACATTCCACAGCACGACCACGAAGGTCCCGGCGGAGAGCAGCGAGCTGAGGAGGCCGACCACGAAGTCGATCGGGGCGTCGGTGGCGAGCCGCGCATCCTCGGTGATCCGGTATTCCGCATTTTGCCGTTGGCCGTCGACGAAGCCGGCGCGCTGGTAGCGTTCATCCTCGAGCCAGGTCCGGATGAGGCGGCTGGTGAGCCAGGCACGCCACAGGCGCTGAAACGTCATGCGGCCCCAGACCGCCGCGACAGCCAGGAAGACGCTCGACACGGTGAGGATGAGGAGCGTCTGGACCAGATGCCAGATCTGGCTGGAATCGCGCGCCCCCAGCGCGTTGAAGAAGTCGCGGTTCCAGATATTGAGCCGGTACTGAACCAGCACCTGCAAGACCACGCCGGTGACAAGCATGGTCAGCAGGGCCCATGCCCTCGAACCGCGCCAGAAACCGCTGGCGGTCTTCCAGAAGCGGCGCATGGCCGTGCCGGTGGACAAGGAGCGTGCGATATCGGCTGGCATGGTACTGGCCGCCCCGCTCAGCCGGACCGGGGGCGCGCCGGCTCGCGCGCCAGCTGCGCCAGGCTCATCAAGCCGATGAAGGCGGGGGTGGGATGCAGAATGACCCAGGTTGGGATGCGTTCGACATAGGGGCGCAGCCGCCCCTTGGCGACAAACTGCTCGCGAAACTCCGACCGCGCCAGATGGTCGATGAAGCGTGGCACGATGCCGCCGCCAATATAGACCCCGCCCCTGGCGCCGAAAGTCAAGGCCACATCCCCCGCCACCGCGCCGAGGAACATGCAGAAGGCGTCGAGGGCAGCGCGGCAGGCGGGCGAGCTGCCGTCCAATGCCGCGGCGGTCACCTCGCTGGGTGTCCAGCGCGGCGATGCATTGCCTTCGAACGCGGTGATCGCCTGATGCAGGTTGACCAGCCCGCCGCCGGAGAGGACGCGCTCCGCCGAGACGCGGCCATAACGCCGGCGCAGGATGGCGATGATGTCGTCGTAATGATTGCCGAGGCTGGCCAGGCCGGCATGGCCGCCCTCGCTGGTGACGACGCTGCGCCCCGCCGGGCCGAAGATGACGGAAGCCATGCCGAGGCCGGTGCCGGGCGCGACGATTGCCATCGGCGTCCCCGGAATGGCGCTGCCGGCAGGGCCGATCCGGTGGATCTGCGCCGGGTTGAGATCGGGCAGGCCCGCCGCGGTCGCCTCGAGGTCGTTGACGATCCGCACCCAGGGAAACGAGAAGGTGCGACCGATCTCCTCCTCGTCGAGAAGCCAGGGCGCATTGATGAGCTGGCAGCGGCCGCCCTCGACGGGGCCGGCCGCGGCCAGCAGCGCGCCGGCGATCGGCTCGCCCCCCTGGCTGTTCGCGAGGAAGTCGCGCATGGCGTCGATGGCACTGGCGCGCGCGTCCACCTCGGTCGACCAGGTGGCGCCGATGGACCGCTCGTCGGCCAAGGCGAAGCGGGCATAGGTGCCGCCGATATCGGCCAGCAGGAAGCGGCTCATCCGGCGGTCTCCGCCGCCGCGGTGCCGAGCCGGCGCGCGGCTTCGTCGCGGATCATCTGGGCATACCAATGCGCCGACGCCTTGGGGATGCGCCGCTGGGTGGCGTAATCGACATAGACCAGGCCGAAGCGGTTGGCATAGCCGGCGCCCCATTCGAAATTGTCGAGCAGCGACCACACGAAATAGCCGCGCACATCGGCGCCGGCGGCGACCGCCTCGCGCAGCGCCTCGCCGTAGGACCGCAGAAAGGCGATCCGTTCGCGGTCGATCACGGCGCCGGCTTCATCCGGCTTCTCGTTGGCGCCCGCACCGTTCTCGGTGACGTAGATCGGCAGGCCGTAGCGGCGGTGGACGTCGATCAGGGTGTCGCGGAAGGCGGCCGGATCCTCCTGCCAGCCGATCGGTGACCGGTGCGCCTCGGGCGGCGCATCCGCCCAGGCAAAGCCGAGCGGCGCCTTGACGTCCGCCCGGGCGAAGATCGGCGAGTAGTGATTGACGCCGAACCAGTCGACCGGGCGCCGGATGCGATCGAAATCGCCGGGCTTGATCACCGGCTCCATCAATGCCGCGAGTTCCGCCGGATAATGGCCGAGGAGCTGCGGTTCGGGAAAGGCACGGTTCCAATAGGCGTCGAGCAGCTTGGCTGCCGCCGCATCCCCGGGCGTCGGCCCAATCGGCCGGCTGGGCTGCATGTTGTGGATGGCGCCGATGGCGGCGGCAGGCGCGGCCGCTCGCAGGGCATCGACACCGGCGCCATGGGCGAGGTTCACGTGATGGATCGCCTGGTGCAAGGCGGCGCGGTCGGTCAGCGCGGGCGGATGCCAGGCGAAGCCATAGCCGAACAGGCTGAAGACCGAGGGTTCGTTGAAGGTGGCAAAATGCCTGACCCGGTCGCCGTAGCGGCGGCCGATGAGCGTGGCGTAATCGGCAAACCAGTCCGCCATCTCCCGCACCCGCCAGCCGCCGCGGTCCTGCAGGGCCTGCGGCAGGTCCCAGTGATAGAGACATAGCCACGGCTGGATGCCGGCCGCCAGCAGTCCGTCGATCAGCCGGTCGTAGAAGTCGAGCCCCGCCGCGTTCGGCGCGCCGCTGCCCTGCGGCAGCACGCGCGGCCAGGCGACGGAGAAGCGGTAGGCCTGGATGCCGAGCTGGCGCATCAGCGCGATATCTTCGGCATAGCGATGGTAGTGGTCGCAGGCGACATCGCCGGTATCGCCATGGGCGATATGGCCCGGGACCTTGCAATACGCGTCCCAGATGCTCGGTCCGCGGCCGTCGACCTGCGTCGCCCCTTCGATCTGATAGCTGGAGGTGGAAACGCCCCAGATGAAATCCGCCGGCAGGAGGCGCTTTCGCTCGTCGTCTCTGCCGCGCGGACCGCGCGTGTCGTCCTGGATGGTCATTGCTTCTTTCCCCTTGCCGGCCGCGCGCCGACAGCTGCCGTCAATTCGAGCCCCGCCGGTTCCAACGGTTGCATTACTTAAATTGGCAGCTGGCGCCACATCGCTATTTGACCTGGATCAACCGGAACAGGCATATCGCCGTAGCGGATACCCGAAATCCGGGCTCAATCCGCCACAGGTTCCAGCCGACCGGCGCGCGCCTCCGCCGCCGCGGCGCCATGCGACAGGGAAGCCTGGTCCAGGCCGCGGCCATATTGGCGCGGCGCGCAGCCCATCACCCTTTTGAAGGCGGTGCTGAAGGCACTTTCGGATTCATAGCCGAGGGAGAGCGCGATGACGGAGACGGGGTCGCTGGAATTGGCCAGCCTGTCCCCCGCCAGCAGCATGCGCCAGCGCGTCAGATAATCCAGGGGCGAGGCGCCGACGGTTTCCTTGAAGCGCAGGGCGAAGGTCGAGCGCGACATGCCGGCCTGCTCCGCCAGCTCCTGCAATGTCCAGCGGCGGGCCGGCTCCGCATGCATGGCGTTGATCGCAGCCCCCATCTGCTTGTCCGCCAGGGCGAAGAGCCAGCCGACGCCGCCGCGCGGCCCTTCCGCCAGATGCAGCCGCAGGGCCTGGACCAGCATCATATGGGCGAGGTGCTGGATGACCAGGAAGCCGCCCGGCCGCTGCTCGCGCATTTCCTGCATCATCCGCTCCACCGACCAGCGCAAAGCCGCCTGGTCCGCTTCCTGGCGGATATGCACGATCGGCGGCAGCATGCGCAACAGGATGCCGGCATGATTGCCGGCCAGGGCGAAGCGGCTGCTGACAAGAAAGAAATCGCCGCCGCCATTATGCGAAGCGATGCCGCCATTCATCGCCGTCGAAAAAACCGACCGCGCGGCGACAGGCGTCAGCGACAGATCGCTCGCCAGGCGGAAAGGCCGCCCGCTTGGCAGCAGGAAGCAATCGCCGGTTTCCAGGCGCACCGCCTCGCCAACGCCCTCTACCGACAGCCAGCAGCGGCCGGTGACCACGGCGCCGGACTTGATGCCTTCCTGCTGGTCGGGGAACTGGATCGACCAGTCGCCGCCGGCATCGAAGCCGGCGGACATATAGCTGCGCGGTTTCAGCAGCGACAGCACATCTGACAGCGGATCCATGGACCATCCCGGACGATCGCGAAGGTAATACAGACGCTAGAGCATAGATCGTCTTTCCTCAATCGCCTATGACGATGACAACAGGCCTGCGGCCGGGGTCATGGCGGTCGCAGGAAATGACAGAGAGGGAGAAGTCGTCATGCGTGTCTTCGTCACCGGCGCTACGGGTTTCATCGGCGCGGCCGTCGTCAAGGAACTGCTCGGCGCCGGCCACCGGGTGCTGGGTCTTGCCCGTTCGGATGCCGGAGCCGCATCGCTCGTCGCCGCCGGCGCCGAGGCGCATCGCGGCGATCTCGAAGACCTGGACAGCCTGCGCCGCGGCGCCGTCCTCGCGGACGGCGTGATCCACACCGCCTTCATCCACGACTTCTCCAAGTTCAAGGAGAATTGCGAGATCGACCGGCGCGCCATCGCAGCACTCGGCGACGCGCTCGCCGGGTCCGACCGTCCGCTGGTGGTGACCTCGGGGACCGGGCTCCTGCCGTCCGGCCGCGTCGCCACCGAAGAGGACATCGTGACTTCCGCCGCAATTCCACGCATCGCCTCGGAAGAGGCGGCGGCGGCGGTGCTGAAGCGCGGCGTCCGCGTCGCCGTGATGCGCCTGCCGCCGTCGGTCCATGGCGACGGCGACCACGGCTTCGTTCCGATGCTGATCGGCATCGCCCGCGAGAAGGGCGTCTCGGCCTATATCGGTGCGGGGCTCAACCACTGGTCCGCGGTGCATCGGTTCGACGCCGCGCATCTCTACCGGCTGGCGCTGGAGAAATGTGCCGCGGGCGCCCGCTATCACGGTGTCGCCGAGGAAGGTGTCCCGTTCCGGGATATTGCCGGCGTGATCGGCCGCCGCCTGAACCTGCCGGTGGTCGGCAAGACGCCGGAAGAGGCGGCCGCGCATTTTGGCTGGTTCGCGCATTTCGCAGCGCTCGACAACCGCACATCGAGTGCGTGGACCCGGAACGCGTTGGGATGGCAGCCGAAACAGCCGGGACTGATCGCCGACCTCGACCGGCCGCGCTATTTCGAAAGCTGAAGGCTACATCGGCTTCGGACTGACCGACATCGTCGCCGAGCGCTGCGACGGCGGCATCCGCCTGGGCGAGCCGGTGGACAAGGACATGCTCGCCCTGCGCATCCGCCCGAATCTGCGCATGGCCGCGATTGCCGCGCCGGCCTGTTTCGCGAAATGCCCTCGCCCGAAAACCGCAGGACCTGACGGAGCACACCTGCATCAACCTGCGCAGGCCGACCTATGGTGGCCTTTGGGCGTGGGCATTCGAGAAGAACGGCCGGGAACTCAGGGTGCGGGCCGGCGGGCAGCTTCAAAATCAAACGACGCGGCGGCCGTTTATGCCGCCGTCACTTGTCCTTCGCCGACTTGATGAGGTTGTTGCGCAAGGTGACGACGCCCTTCTGCATCTTGGCGAATTCCTCGGCGTTGAGACCGGATGCCTCCACCAGGTTCATGGTCAGGCCCTTCTCCCGCAGCCGGCGCCCGGCCTCGGTCAGGCTGACCCGCACCTGGCGCTCATCCGCCGGGTCGCGGCGCCGTTGCAGATAGCCCATCCCTTCAAGCTTCTTGAGGATCGGCGTCAGGGTGTTCGATTCGAGGAACAGTTTCTCGCCGAGATCGCTCACCGTCTGGTTGTCCTCTTCCCACAGCGAGACGATGGCGATGTATTGCGTATAGGTGAGGCCGAGCTCCTCCAGGATCGGCTTATAGGCGCGGCCATAAGCAAGGTTCGCCGAATAGATCGCAAAGCACAGGAAATCGGCGAGCTTGGGACTTTGCGGATCGGCGGGGTCGGGGCGGCGTTTCATCGGATCCTCGGCAGTAAGTCGAATTAAGGTTTATTACCTATATATATCGCATCCGATTAAATCGGAAGGGTTGACATTGGAATAGTCCTCGCTATTTAACTCGTATCCGCTATAATCGGATACGATAAAATTTCATTCCAAACAGGACCCAGTCATGACCCCGCTTGAAAAAGTGCTGTATACCGGCAAGACCCACACCACCGGCGGCCGCGACGGCGTCGCCCGCAGCTCCGACGGCCAGCTGGAGATCAAGCTGTCGCGCCCCGGCAGCAACGGCAGCGGCACCAATCCGGAACAACTGTTCGCCGCCGGCTGGTCGGCCTGTTTCATCGGGGCGATGGGGCTTGCAGCCGGCAAGATGAAGGTGACGCTCCCGGCCGATCTGGCCGTCGACGCCGAGGTGGACTTGGGCATGACGGAAGGGGCCTACTTCCTGCAGGCGCGCCTCAATGTCAGCCTGCCGGGACTTGCGCCCGAAATCGCCAGGGCGGTGGTCGATACCGCGCACCAGACCTGCCCCTATTCCAAGCTCACGCGGGGCAACATCAACGTCGAGATCAACCTGGTTTGAGCCCGGCCCTGAACCCGGCCCTGCTTTGAGCCCGGCCCGGAGATAGCCTACCCGCTTCTACCCGGCTGGCCGCCGGCACCCAATGGCTTTCCAGCCAAGGAGAATGATCATGTCCGACCTCTCGCTATCGCCCACCCGCCGCAGCCTGCTGGCCGCCGCTGCTGCCGCCGGGGCCGTCGGCCTGCTGCCCCAGACGCTTTTGGCGGCATCGCAAGACACGACGATCCGCCCGTTCAATGTCAATGTTCCGGAAGCCGACCTGACCGATCTGCGCCGGCGTATCGCGGCGACGCGCTGGCCTGCCCGCGAGACCGTCATGGATCAGTCCCAGGGCGTCCAGCTGGTAAAGCTGCGGGCGCTGGTCCGCTACTGGGGAACGAATTACGACTGGCGCAAGGTGGAGGCGAAGCTCAATGCCCTGCCGATGTTCGTGACCGAGATCGACGGCCTCGATATCCAGTTCATCCATGTCCGCTCGCGGCATCCCAACACCCTGCCGCTGATCATCACCCATGGCTGGCCGGGATCGATTCTGGAACTCACCAAGGTCATCGGTCCGCTCACCGATCCCACCGCCCATGGCGGGCAGGCGGAAGACGCCTTCGACCTCGTCCTGCCCTCGATGCCCGGCTACGGCTTCTCGGGCAAGCCGCAGGGCACCGGCTGGGGTCCCGACCGCATTGCCCGCGCCTGGGCCGTGCTGATGGAGCGCCTGGGATACCAGCGCTACGTGTCCCAAGGCGGCGACTGGGGTTCGGTGATCTCCGACGTCATGGCACGGCAGAAGCCGGCGGGGCTGCTCGGCATCCATGTCAACATGCCGGCGACGGTGCCGGCGGATGTCGCCAAGGCCCTGAACAATGGCGATCCGGCGCCGGCCGGGCTGACAGCGAAGGAAAAGGCCGCGTTCGATTCACTCGATACGTTCTACAAGAAGAATTGCGGCTACGCCGCGATGATGGTGACCCGGCCGCAAACCGTCGGCTACGCCTTATCGGATTCGCCAGTCGGCCTGGCCGCCTGGATGTACGACAAGTTCGCGCAATGGACCAATAGCGGCGGCGAGCCGGAGCGCTCCCTCACCAAGGACGAGATGCTCGACGACATCACCCTCTACTGGCTCACCAACAGCGCGGTTTCTTCAGCGCAGCTCTACTGGGAGAACAACGCCAACAACTTCAATGCCGTGGATATTTCGATCCCGGCGGCGGTGACGGTGTTCCCGGGCGAAATCTACCAGGCTCCCCGCAGCTGGGCCGAGCGCAGCTATCACAAGCTGGTCTATTTCAACGAAGTCGGTAAAGGCGGACACTTCGCCGCCTGGGAAGAGCCCGAACTCTTCAGCGAAGAACTGCGCAAGGCCTTCAGAACACTGCGCAGCTGACATCGCCCATCATAGGAGTGGCCTGCCTGTTCGACCGGGCAGGCCGCCCAACCGCCACCAAGCAATCGTTCATCCACTTTTCGCGCCAAACCAATCCTCGACCTAGGAGAGTTCCCGATGCACGCAGATAAGGACGCAGAGGCAATCAACCTGCATCGCCGCCGTTTTCTCGCCGCCGCCGGTATGGCCGCCGGCGGCGCAACGCTGGCGGCGAGCCAGTTCGGCATGATCGCCGCCGCGCAGGCGGATGCCGCCCAACCCTTCGCCGTGCCTGCCATCACGCCCGGCACGCACACATCCTTCGGTCCGCTGAAGCAGGTCGATGCCGGCCCCCTCACCATCGGCTATGCCGAGGCGGGCCCGGCCGATGGCCCGGCCGTCGTCCTGCTACATGGCTGGCCCTATGATATTCACAGCTACGCCGATGTCGCGCCGGCTTTGGCCGCTGCCGGCTACCATGTGATCGTTCCCTATCTCCGCGGCTATGGCACGACCCGCATCCGCTCGATCGGTGCCTTTCGCAACGGCCAGCAATCGGTGCTCGCCCTCGACATCATCGCCCTCATGGATGCGCTGAAGATCGGAAAGGCGATCCTCGCCGGCTATGACTGGGGTGCGCGCACCGCCGATATCATTGCCGCCTTGTGGCCGGAGCGCTGCAAGGCGCTGGTCTCGGTCAGCGGCTATCTGATCGGCAGCGTCGCGGCCAACAGCCAGCCCTTGCCGCCCAAGGCTGAGCTGGCCTGGTGGTACCAGTATTATTTCGCCACTGAACGTGGCCGGCTCGGCTATGAGAAGAACCGGCATGACTTCGCCAAGCTGATCTGGCAGCTCGCCTCGCCGCAATGGCATTTCGACGATGCGACCTTCGACCGCTCCGCCGCGGCCTTCGACAATCCGGACCATGTGGCGATCGTGATCCACAATTACCGCTGGCGGCTCGGCCTTGCGGCGGGTGATCCGCAATATGACGGGCTGGAGGCGAAGCTCGCCGCCGCGCCGCACATCACCGTTCCGGCCATCACGCTTGAAGGCGATGCCAATGGCGCGCCGCATCCGGAACCGGCCGCCTATGCCGGCAAATTCGCCGGCAAGTACCTGCATCGCCTGATCACGGGCGGCATCGGCCACAACCTGCCGCAGGAAGCGCCGCAAGCCTTCACCCAGGCAGTGATCGACGTCGATGCCTTTTGATCGGGCGCGGAAGGCCGCGCGCAACCGCCCATCGCCACGGCCTCGCACCGGGTTTCGCAACAAGTTTCGCGACGGTTCGGTAGCAGCCCTCGCCTTCATCGCAACTTTTGGATAACGCAACGATGACACTCTTTGTCCTCGCTTATTTAGCAGGCGTCTTCACCATCGCCACGCCCTGCATCCTCCCCATCCTGCCCTTCGTCCTGGCGCGTGCCGATACGCCTTTCCGGCGCGGCGGCCTGCCGATGCTGCTCGGCCTGGCCTTCGCCTTCGCGATGGTTGCCAGCCTCGCCGCTTTCGCCGGCGGCTGGGCGGTGGAAGCAAATCGCTACGGCAGAACCATCATCCTGGCGCTGCTGATGCTGTTCGGGCTATCGATGCTGTTTCCCGCTTTAGCAGAGCGCCTGATGGCACCGGTGGTTGCGCTCGGCTCCTGGCTTTCCCAGCACGCAGAGCGGCGCGGCCGAAGCGGCGGCGTGGCCGCGACGTCCCTGCTGCTGGGCATCGCCACGGGCCTGGTTTGGGCGCCCTGCGCCGGGCCGGTGCTGGGCTTGATCCTGAGCGGCGCCGCCTTGCGCGGCCCCAGCCTCGCGACATCGCTCCTGCTGCTGACCTATGGGCTGGGCGCGGCGACGTCGCTGGCCGCAAGCATGATGCTCGGTGGAAGCCTGTTCGATCTTGTCAAGCAATCGGCACGCTGGGGAAACATCCTGCGGCGCGGCCTTGGCGCAGCCGTGGTGACCGGCGCCGGCATGAGCGAGCTCGGCTTCGATACCAGCCTGTTGACCCGCCTGTCCGCCGCCGGCACGAACCATTTCGAACGGAGCCTCGTCACGATCCTGCGCGATCCGCGCGAGATGGGCCTGAACATCGCCCGGCCAGCCGCGGCTGCACCCACCTTATCGGGTCCGCTCGGTTCGTTGCTGAAGGCCCCGCAATGGCTCAATACGCGGCCGTTGCAAGCCGGCGATCTGCGGGGAAAGGTCGTGCTGGTGAATTTCTGGACCTATTCCTGCATCAACTGCCTGCGGGTGCTGCCGCATGTCCGGGCCTGGGCCGAGAAATACAAGGATCGCGGGCTAGTCGTCATCGGCGTGCACACGCCGGAATTCGCCTTCGAGAAGGAGGTCGGCAATGTGCGCAAGGCGACGGCCCTGCTGGGCGTTGACTATCCCGTGGCGATCGATAACGACTTCCGGATCTGGCAGGAATTCGACAATGAAGCCTGGCCGGCGCTCTATTTCATCGATGCCGATGGCCGCATGCGCCGACAGGTGCTCGGCGAGGGAGAGTACGACGATTCCGAGCGGCTGATCCAGCAACTGCTGTCGGAAGCCAATGGCGCCGCCGTCACCGGCAATATCCTTCCCGTCACCGGCATCGGGCCGCAGGCGGCGGCGGACGAAACGGATCTCTATTCCGGCGAGACCTATATCGGCTATGCCAAAGCGCGGAATTTTGCTTCCGCCGATGGCGTCAGCGCAGACGTTCCCGGCTTCTATCGACCGGACGCGCGCCTGCCGCTCAACTGGTGGAGCCTGGGCGGCACCTGGACGATCGGCAGCGAGTTCGCGACGCTGAACGATATGACGGGCAGGATTGCCTATCGCTTTCATGCCCGCGATCTCCATCTCGTCCTCGGCCCCTCGGTTCAGGTGCAGGCGGTGCGCTTCCGCGTGACGATCGACGGCGCGCCGCCGGGGACCAGCCACGGCTCCGACGTGGATGCCGAGGGCTGGGGAAAGGTGCGCGACGCGCGCCTCTACCAGCTTGTCCGGCAGGCCGGGCCGGTGGGAGAGCATATATTCGAGATCGAATTCTTCGATGCCGGCGTCCGCGCCTATGCCTTCACCTTCGGCTAGAGCCCGATCGTTTCAAGTGGAAGCGGATAGGCTTCCACTTGAAACGTGAATCGGCTCTATCATACGGAATAGCGGCGGCTGCATGCCGCCAAAGGTTCCGCTTCCCGGAAATGTCTGTCGAATCAATCATCTACCGCGGATCGGCGCTTGACCCCGACGTGCTTCCCAGATGCTGTCACAATGGTCAACGCAGCGATTGCCCGCAGCGAGGCCGGATGCGATAACTCGGCCTTCTTTTGCCCGGGAAACGCCCATGCTTTCGACCGACATCATCCGTGCCGCCATTCCCCGCGTCCTCACCGAAGCGGCCTTTCCGGAATTGCCCAACTATTATCGCGGCAAGGTGCGGGATAATTACGACCTGCCGGACGGACGGCGGATCCTGATCTCGACCGATCGCCAGAGCGCCTTCGACCAGGTTCTGGCGGCGGTTCCTTTCAAGGGACAGTTGCTGACCCAGATCGCCCGTTTCTGGTTCGTGGCGACGGCCGATATCTGCCGCAACCACGTGCTGGACTATCCCGACCCTAATGTGGTGGTCGGCCGCCGCCTCGACATGCTGCCGGTGGAAGTGGTGGTGCGCGACTATCTGACCGGATCGACCGATACCTCGATCTGGCCGATGTACCGGGACCGCAAGCGCGAGATGTACGGCATCCGCCTGCCGGACGGCCTCAAGAAAAACGACAAGCTGCCGGCGACGATCATCACACCGACCACCAAGGCTGCGGCAGGCCAGCATGACGCGCCGACCACGCCGGCCGAGATCGTCGGGACCGGCCTGCTGAGCCAGGAGCTGTGGGACGAAGTGGCCGCGGTTTCGCTGGCGCTGTTCGAGCGCGGCCGGCGGATCGCCGCTGAGCGCGGCCTGATCCTGGTCGATACCAAATTCGAATTCGGCCGCGATGCCGAGGGCCGGCTGACGCTGGCGGACGAGATCCTGACACCGGATAGCAGCCGCTATTGGCAGGCCGCCAGCTATGCTGCGCGCCATGCCGCCGGCAGCGAACCGGAGAGCCTCGACAAGGAGTTCCTGCGCCTGTGGATCGCCGGCAAATGCGATCCCTATCACGAGCCGATCCCGCCCATCCCCGAAGCGACGCTGATCGAATTCACGCAGAAGTATATCGCCCTGTTTGAAGCCGTCACCGGCGAGAGCTTCGCGCCGGAAATCACCGACGAGCCGGTGAAGGAACGGATCCGGCGGAACCTGAAGGCCTATTTCTGAAACGATCCGCCGCGCGCTGCGGCGGCTTCTCATTCGCCACGAGCTGCGGCGGCGGTTCTGCGGACGGCGATCAGCTCTGGTCGCCGGCGGCGCCGATCGCCAGGATCTGCGCGAGGCTGAGCGAGGCGGTGAGCGAACGGAAGCCCTTCACCTCGGCATCCTTGATTTCGAAATAGACCGCGGCGTGGCGCTTGAGCGGGCTGACCGAGCTGTCCGAGAGGCCGATCACCGGCACGCGCCGCGCGGCCGCTTCCTCGGTGACCTGGATGGTTTCCTCGGAATAGGGCGCGAAGCTGATCGCGATCAGCAGATCCTGGCGGCCCATGGCCTTGGCCTGTTCATGCAGCAGACCGCCGAGACCGTTCAGCAGATGCGCCGGGCGTTCGGCATGGGGCAGCGCATAGGCGAGATAGGCGGCGACCGGGAAGGAGCGGCGCTGCGCCATCAGATAGACGCAGCGCGCCCGGGCGATGAGATGGATCGCCTCTTCCAGCTGTTCCTCGCTGACGCTCTCCGCCAGATGCTCCAGCGACACCACATTGGCGGCGCAGAAACCCCGCAGCATGGCCAGCGGCGAGGTCGCCGCGCGGGGATCCTTGTCCTGGGTCAGCTGACGCAGACGCTGCGAATAGGATGGCGAGCGGGCGACCAGCGAGTCACGGAACAGAGCCTGCATCTCGCTGAAGCCGGAATAGCCGAAGGCCTGGGAAAAACGAATCAGTGCCGAGGGCTGGGCATCGACATGCTCGGCAAGGCTGGTGACCGTCGCCAGCGCCACTTCATTGGGATGGTCCAGCATGAAGCGGCCGATCTGCCGCAGTTTCGGACTGAGTTCGTCATAACGCGCCGAAATCGCATTGCGCAGCGCCTCGAGATCACCCGGAACATCGCGTCGCGCCATCTTGTCGATTCCATTCTTAAGCTTCACTCTTCCCCCGTGTTTCTGTCGCGGCGCGGTTTTTGTCAATCGCCGCCTTCGCTGTTTGTTACCTGACGGCGCGGCTCCGCCCAGCCATCGACCCGATCCTCAATGCGGTCGCGCCCGCAAGGCATCGCGGAAACCACGGAAGCCGACCGGCTGCAGACCTTCCTCGGCCAGCCAGGCGGCGAAAGCGGGTGCGGCAAAGGCGGCATATTCCTCGGTGCGGATATGCGCGCTGCCAGGTTCGATCGCCTCGATCTCGCCCGGCGCGTTGAAATGCAACGCCAGGAAGGAGAGGCCCGCGGGCAGGCCCGCCAGCATTTCGCGATAGGCGCTTTCGGCGTTGCCCGCCCGCACCCAGGGCGTCTCGCGCAGCGCGTCCATCAGCGGATGATCGATCTCCGCCAACCGATCGGCGATCCAGGGATAGACCGCGAGATCGACCGCGCCCAGATTGGGCCGGTAGTCGATGGCGGCGAAATCGCGCGGGAACATCACCGGCACGCGGTATTCCGCCCCGAGCCGGGCATAGATATTCACGAATTCCGGCGCCAGGGCGGCATATTGATGGGCATCGAGATGGGTGACGTCGATCCCCATGGCAAGCGCGCGGTCGATCTGCGCCCGCATTTCCGCTTCCACCGCTTCCACGTGCGCGCGGCGCCTGAGATCGCCGACATTGTTCCAGAGATAGCCATGCGCGTCCGTCAGGCCGGCGGCGGCGGAGGGCCGGGTCAGCGGCCCCCAGCGATAATGCCTCTTCTCGCTGGTCAAGGTGAGGTGCACGCCGAGATCGAGCGCCGGATCGTTCTGCGCCGCCTCGGCGATCTCCGGGAACCAGGGACAGGGCACCATCACGGATCCGCTGCTGCACACGCCGCGACGGAAGAGATCAAGATAGGCGGTGTTGGCGCCATGGCACATGCCGACATCATCCTCGTGAATGATGACCTGCCGCGCCGAGGCGGCCCGTACGGCAGCCGCCGGCGATGAAGGGGACGCCGCTGTCACGACACATTGCCCTCCGCCGCGATCGCCAGTCGGGTGAGATCGGCAACCATCTGCATATCGCCGCGCGCGGCTTCGGCGGTGTTGCGCACCGGCGCCCCCTGACGCACGGCGGACCAGAAACCGTCGAGTTCGCGCCGGAAGGCCTCGCCGAAGCCGTTGCGATGTTCGGTCACCTGCAGATGATGATCGGCCGAGCGGTAGCTCAGCAGGCGGGTCTGCTGATGATTGAGATAGGGCGAGGGGAACAGCAGCTCGAAACGCCGGTCGTCGAAGAACAGCGAGACCCGTTCGGTATATTCGGCGAGATGCGGCACGGCGACATGCGCCAGATGGCAGCGCGCCTGGCCGCCATTGACGGCGAGCACCGCGCTGCCGCCGCGGCCTTCGCTGAAGAAGCTGCCGGAGAGTGCCTTGCGGCTGGTGAGGCCCAGGTGATCGAGGATGCCGTTCACCAGATTGAGGTCGTGGATGAGGCTGGAGCTGTAGGCGCCGGTGAAGCCTTGCAGCAGGGAACCCTCGAGCGCGCGGCCCATCGCCTTTTCCACCTGGCTTGCCTGCAAGGCCCTGCCCTCGGCAATCATCAGCGCCGGAACGTCCTCGGCCTTGAAGGTGGCATGATGAGCCACAAAGGGCCAGGCATCGGGATCGTTCACCTCGACGCCGATGAAACGCAGCTTGCCGCCCAGGCCGTCGATCTCCTGGAGGAGCAGCTCATAGCTCGGATCGAAGCGCTTCATATAGCCGATCTGCAGGACCTTCCGGGCGGCGTCCCGCTTGGCGATGAGATCGTCGATCTCGCCGACGCCGTAGCAGAGCGGCTTTTCACAGAAGACATGCAGGCCCGCATCCAGCGCCTTGGCGGCGATCTGGCCGTGATGGAAATCGGGACTGGCGATCAGCAAGGCCTCCGCCTGCACCGAGGAGAGCATGCGGTCGAGATTGTCGAAGCCGGCGATGCCATAGCGATCGGTGATGAAGCGGCGGGTCGCGGCGGACGGGTCATAGACGCCGACCACCGCGAAGCGATCGGGAGCCGCCAGCAGATTGGGGATATGCTCGACCTGGGCGATGAGACCGGCGCCGGCAACGGCGATTTTCAAGCGATCCATGTTGACACCCGTCAGGCAGCAATGGTGAAGCCGGCGTCGCGGGCGAAGCGGGCCAGGTTCTCATAGCCCATCTTCGCATAGGTCAGCGGATGGGCTTTCTTCGGGTCCTGTTCCGCCTCGACCACCAGCCAGCCCTGATAGCCGGCATCATGCAGCGATTTGAGAATGGCGGGATAGTCGATGAAGCCGTCGCCCGGCACCGTATAGATGCCGTCCAGCACCGCCCCCATGAAGCTCTGATCCTTCTTGCGGGCTGTTTCGAGAATGGGCTGGCGCGCATCCTTGCAATGCACATGGACGATGCGCCTGGCATGACGCTTCGCCAGGGCGACGGGATCGCCGCCCGAGAAGATCGAATGGCCGGAATCGAACAGCAGGCCCACCGAGGCGCCGGTATGCTGCATCAGGAGATCCACCTCCTGGTCGGTCTCTACCACCGTTCCCATGTGATGATGGAAGGCCATGCGGACACCGAACTCAGCCATCCTGTCGGCCAGCGCCGTCACCTTGCGGCCGTAATCGGGCCAGTCGCCGGCACCCAGTTTCGGCCGGCGGGAGATCGGCGTATCGAATCCGCCGTGGCTGCCGCCGCTGGTATCGGCATAGACCACATGGCTGCAGCCCATATCCTTCAGGAGCTGCAGATGCGCCGTGGCGGCGGCGAATTCATCGGCCGGCGTGCGGTCGCGGATGCGACCGTCATACCAGCCGGAAATGAGAGCGAGGCCGTGGCGCTGCATGATCGGCCGCAATTCGGCTGAATTGCGGGGAAACTTGCCGCCCATTTCGATACCGGCATAGCCGGCCTGCTTGGCCTCGGCCAGGCAGACATCCAGCGGCGTGTCGCCGCCCAGTTCCGGCATGTCGTCATTGGTCCAGGTGATCGGATTGATGCCGATGCGTACGCTCATTCTTGCCTCACGTGAGAATAGGATCGTTTACGAACTTGGTGCCTGCCCGCGGCCGGCGACTTCAATGCGGCGGCGCTTCGACGGGCTCCAGCTCGATCCCGGTGGATTCCAGACCTTGCCGGCCCATCAGTTCTTCCAATTCCGCATTCAATTGCGCCAGCTGCTCACCGCCGGACATGACATGCAGCACCTCGTCGCGGCTGATCTCGCTCTTGCGATAGGTGCCAACACTGGTGCCGCGGTTGAGCAACGTGAAGGTATCCCCCACCGGGAAGGCGTGGTGGATGTTGTGGGTGATGAAAATCACGCCGACGCCGCGCCGCCGCGCCAGGGCGACGTATTTCAGCACCATCGAGGCCTGGTGCACGCCGAGCGCCGAGGTCGGCTCGTCGAGGATCAGCACCTTGGCGCCGAAATACATGGCGCGGGCGATGGCGACGCATTGCCGCTCGCCGCCCGACAAGGTGCCGACCGCCTGGGTCGGGTCGCGCACATCGATGCCGATCTTGCCCAGTTCCTCGCGGGCGATGGCATTGGCGGTCTCGAGATCGAAACGGCGCATGATGCCGCGCCCGCGCGTCGGCTCGCGTCCCATGAAGAAGTTCCGCGTGATGCTCATCAGCGGCACCATGGCGAGATCCTGGAACACGGTGGCGATGCCGAAATCCAGGGCCTCGCGCGGCGAGGAGAAGTCGACCTTCTCGCCGCAGACATACATATCGCCTTCATCGCAGTGATAGACGCCGGAGAGGATCTTGATCAGCGTCGATTTGCCGGCGCCGTTATCGCCCAGCAGGCAATGGACCTCGCCCGGATAGACCGCGAAGGAGATGTTCTTCAGGGCAACGATCGAGCCGAAGAACTTGCTGACATTGCGCAATTCGATCAGCGGCGTGGCGCCTTCGAGAACAACCTGGCTCATTTGCGGGCCTCCGTGGCGCGGCGTCGGATAAAATCGTTGAACAGCACGGCCAGCAGTACCATGACGCCGAGGAAGACCTTGAACCAGTCGGTATCGACACCGGTATAGAAGATGCCGATCTCCACCATGCCGAAGATCAGGGCGCCGAAGACCGCGCCGATCGCCGAACCGTAGCCGCCGCTCAGCAGGTTGCCGCCGATGACCGCGGCGATGATCGCCTCGAATTCCTTCTGGGTGCCGCGCAAGGTATCCGCCGAGCCGGTGGAGAAGACCTGCACGCAGGCGAAGACGGTGGCGACCATCGCGGTCATGATGAAGAGGCTGATCTTCACCCGCGCGACCGGCACGCCGACATTGCGCGCGGCGTTGGCATCGCCGCCCGAGGCGAAGATCCAGTTGCCGAAACGGGTGCGGACCAGGATCCAGGTGGCGACGGCGGCGAGGCCCAGCCACCACAGGATGGCGACCGGTATGCCGTCGACGAAGGGTGCGCCGTCGCTGCGCTGGGCCATGTAGCCGTGCTGCGCCAGCCAGACGAAAATGCCGTTGCCGAGATGACCGGAAAAAAGCTGAACGATGAAGTCGTTCTCGTGATCGTTGGTGATGTTGGGAATCTGGGTGCGGTTGGTCACCAGTCGCGTCAGCGCCAGGGTCAGGCCGCGCAGAATGAACATCGATGCCAGCGTCACGATGAAGGAGGGCAGCTTGGTCTTGATGACCAGCCAGCCGTTGGCCCAGCCGACGCAGATCGCCACCACGAAGGCGGCGAGCACCGCGAGCGGGATCGGCCAGCCGGCCTCCGACACCAGCATGCCGATGACGACGCCGGCAAAGCCGATCATCGAGCCGACGGAAAGATCGAACTCGCCGGCGATCATCAGCAGCGCGACCGCCGAGGCGAGGATGCCGAGCTCGGCCGAGACTTCGAGGAAATTGACGATGCCGGGCGGGCTGAACAGGCCGCTGCTGCCGGCGACGACGCCGAAGAAGACCAGCACCAGAACCGTGCCCGACAAGGCGCCAAGCTCGGGGCGCCGCAGAAGTTTCACCCACCAGTGGGCAGCCGTCAGACGCTCGTCACGGGGTGACGCGCCCTTCCTGGTGACACGCAATGTCAAATCATTCTGCATCTAGCTCGATCCGCATGGAGACGATGTGTTGCCGGATGGCCGATCATCGAGACGGGCTGCCGATGATCATGCCGGGTGATGCCGCTTCGCTGCCGCGCTTGCCCGCATCGTCTCTGCTGGTACAGGCAAAGCGTGGCCGAAGGGCACGGCGGAAGCGACGCGCGCATGGCGCCCGGCGCTTCCGCTGCTGGGTTTAGCGGGTACCCTTCTTCGCCAGGTCGACCACCATGGCGGCGTCCTGCTTGGTGATGAAGGCCGGGCCGGTATAGATCGTCGAAGTCGGCATGGTGCCGTTGACGGCGTTCAAGGTCAGATCGACGACCGGCAGGTAGCCGAGCAGATAGGGCTGGGCGTCGATGCAGAACAGCATGTCGCCCTTGGCCACCGCTTCCAGCACCTCGGTCGAGAGATCGAAGGTGCCGAACTTGATCTTGCCGAGGAGGTCGGCCTTCTTAAGCGCCGCCAGAACCGGTGCCGCCGGCGTCGGACCGAGGGTCAGAATGCCCTGCACATCGCGATGCGCCGAGAGATAGCCGGTGACCCGGGTCGCGGTTTCGGTCGGATCCATGGTCACCGAGACCACTTCCATGCTGCCGCCCAGACCTTCCTTGAAGCCGTTGCAGCGGTCATCGAGGCTGACATTGCCGACTTCGTGGTTGATGCAGATGGCCTTGGTGACGCCGGCCGCCTTCATCTTCTGGCCGGCCTGCTTGCCGGCATCGAAATCGGAGGCGCTGCCGACATAGTTGCGGGCGCCGACATTGGCCACTTCGTCCTGGCCGCTATCGATGACGATGACGGGAATGCCCGCAGCCACCGCCTTCTTGACCGAGGGATCGAGCGCCTTGGCATCGGGGATCGAAACCACCAGACCGTCCGGCTTGGAGGCGACGGCGGCGTCGATCATCTGCTGCATCTTCACGACGTCCCACACTTCCGGCGCGAAGTACTCGACTTTGGAACCCATCACCTTGGCGGCATCCGCCAGGCCGGCCTTCACCACCGACCAATAGACGTCGGATGCCTGACCGTGAGTGACGAAAACGATGCGCGTCTCGGCGGCGGTCTTGGCTTGCGCCGGCTGAGACAGCGAGAAAGCGCCCAGCGTCGTCAGCACCGCAAGACCTGCGACCGTCGCCAGGGATTGAATGCGTGAAATCATTTGAGATCCTCCCCTATATCGGCCAATCCGGGCTTCTTCTGGCGCTGTCGCCACTAGCACGAGGCCAGAGCGACCGGATGGCGGCAGGCCGCATGGCCAAACCGTCGGCAAGCTTAGATGAAAAAATTTTCCAGACAACAGAAAATTGGCATCAATTTTCTATTATCGTTCCATTGCCCGCCAACCGGAAAGTTCAAACGGGTATATCGCATTGCAATAAGTGATGAATTTTAAATTCCGCGCTGCAGGATAAATTTTTCCATATCGATATTGATAAGGAAAAAATATTCTAATAAGGTGCCAACGAAGAGAGTGGACCGATCGCCGCGCGCGCTAGAATAGGGCGGCGTGAAAGGCGATCGGCGCAAGCGGGGTAACATCATGACACGGCACATCACGGCACATCGCACCGGCTATCCGTTCGGCCTGACCTGGGTGACGGAACTCCACGAAGCGACGGATGACACCGGTATCGCCTTCGGCGTCCTGCGGCTGAAAGCCGGCGAGACCTGGACCGAGACGCTCAATGCCGAAACCGCCGCCCTGCTGATGGAGGGCGACATCACGATTCGCCTCGGCAATGACAGCCGGCACTGGCAGCGGCACTCGCTCTTCGATGAAAGTCCGCGGGCGGCCCATGCCGCAGCCGCCGTCACGCTGACGATCGAAGCGAAGGCCGACAGCGAGGTCACGCTTTATCGTTGCGCCAACAAGGCGGCCTTCGCCAGCCGCTTCTATGAGGACGTGCCGAACGAGCATCGCGGCAAGGGCCAGGTCGGCAATGCCTGCCTGCGCTTCGTGCGCACCATTTTCGACCGCCGCAACAGCCCGGCGGAGGCGCAACTGGTGCTGGGCGAAGTGGTCACCATGCCGGGCCGCTGGTCGAGCTACCCGCCGCATCATCACCCGCAGCCGGAGATCTACCATTATCGCTTCACCAAGCCGCAGGGCTATGGGCTGTGCGAGCTGGGGCCGGACGTGCTCAGGGTCAAGCAATACGACACGGTGAAGATCTTCGACGGCAACGATCATCCGCAAACCGCCGCACCCGGCTACGGCATGTATTATGCCTGGGTCATCCGCCACCTGCCGGACAACCCCTATACAGTACCGGAATTCACCGCCGAGCATGCCTGGGTCAACGAGCCCGGTGCCGCCTCGTGGTTTCCCGACGAGCTGCGGGAGAGCGAAGCCGGCGACAGCAATGGCCGCGGCAAGGCCTAAGCGATGACGGCAAAACCGCTGGATCTCATCTGCCTCGGGCGCGCGGCGGTCGATCTCTATGCCGAGCAGCCCGGCGCCCGGCTGGAAGATGTCGGCAGCTTCGCCAAATATCTCGGCGGCTGTGCCGCCAATATTGCCGTCGGCGTGGCCCGCCAGGGCCTCAAGGTCGCCATGCTGACGCGGGTCGGCGACGAGCATATGGGCCGCTTCGTGCGCGAGTCGCTTGCCGCCGAAGGGGTCGATATCAGCCGCGTCGGCATCGACAAGAACCGGCTGACCGGTCTCGTCCTGCTCGGCATCAAGAACCGCAACACCTTCCCGCTGATCTTCTACCGCGAGAACTGCGCCGACATGGCGATCGAGGCTGCGGATATCGATGCCGCTTTCGTGGCCAGCACCCAGGCGCTGCTCGTCACCGGCACCCATCTCTCGACACCCGGCACCTATGAGGCCAGCCGGCACGCCATCGATCTCGCTCGCGAGGCCGGCGGGAAGATCATCTTCGATATCGATTACCGGCCGGTCCTCTGGGGCCTTACCGGCCGCGGCGAAGGCGAGATCCGCTATATCGCCGCCGATTCGGTCAGCGCGCATCTGCAGCAGATCGTGCCGCTCTGCGACCTCATCGTCGGCACCGAGGAAGAGATCTGCATTGCCGGCGGCCGGGACACGGTAATCGACGCCTTGCGCCGCCTGCGCGAGCTGAGCCCGGCCACCTTCGTCGTCAAGCGCGGCCCTTTTGGCTGCTCGGTCTTTCCCGACCGCATCGGCGCCAGCCTCGACGACGGCATCACGGTGGAAGGGGTCGCGGTGGATGTCCTCAACGTGCTGGGTGCGGGCGACGGCTTCCTCGCCGGCTTCCTGCGCGGCTGGCTGCGGGGCGAACAGCTGGAAACCTGCTGCCGCTACGCCAATGCCTGCGGCGCCCTGGTCGTGTCGCGGCATGGCTGCTCGCCAGCCGCACCGACGCGCGCGGAGCTGGACGATTATCTCGCCCGCGCGTCGAAGATCGCCCGGCCGGACCAGGATGAACGCCTGAACCACCTACACCGCGTCACCACCCGGCACCGGCAATGGCCGGAAGTGATGGCGCTGGCCTTCGATCATCGCCTGCAGCTGGAACAGTTGGTTGGCGAATGCAAGGCCGACATCACCCGCGTGCCGGTGCTGAAGCAGCTGATCGGCGAAGCGGTGCTGCAGGTCGCCGCCGATTATCCCGGCCGCACCGGTGTCCTGACCGACGATATCTATGGTCGCGACGTGCTGGAACATCTGACCGGCCGCGGATTATGGATCGGCCGGCCGGTGGAGCTGCCGGGCTCACGCCCCTTGCGCTTCATGGCCGGCAACAATCTCGCTCTGGCGATGCGGCAATGGCCGGCCGAGCATATCGCCAAATGCCTGGTCTTTTACCATCCCGACGACACCGAGGAGATGCGGCGCGTACAGATCGACCAGTTGGCGACCCTGCAGGACGCCGCTATCGGCACCAGCCACGAATTCCTCGTCGAAGTCATTCCGCCCAAGGACATGCCGCCGGCCGCCGATGCGGTCAGCCGCGCCGTCGCGCAGATCTACGCCGCCGGCATCCGTCCCGACTGGTGGAAGCTGCCGGGCCTCGACAACGAGAGCTGGCAGGCCGTCGACGCGCTGATCGCCCGCCATGACCCGCATTGCCGCGGGGTCGTGCTGCTGGGGCTGGAGGCGCCGGAAAATGTGCTGGCGGAATCCTTTGCCATGGCGGCGCAGCATGCGATCTGCAAGGGTTTCGCCATCGGCCGCTCGATCTTCATGCAGCCCGCGCGCGACTGGCTGAACGGGCCGGGCGGCGACGCCGGCAGCGCGCAGTTCGTCGCCACGGTCGCCGAGAGCTATCGCCGGCTGATCAAGATCTGGCTGCGCTACCGCGCGCGCTAGATCACACAAGCTGGAGATCATGCGGGCCAGAGATTGCCCGGCCAACGGCAAGGCCGGCAAAGATCGGCCTATGATGGATTTATCGGAGCGGCCCGCGGTATCCGCGACATGGGCCGAGATGAAGGGGAGGATAACGTGGCGACGATCCGGCTGACCATGGCCCAGGCATTGGTCAAATATCTTGCCGCGCAACATGTCGAGATCGACGGCGGCGAGCAGCCGCTGGTCGCCGGTGTCTTCGCGATTTTCGGCCATGGCAATGTCGCCGGCCTCGGCGAGGCCCTGGCCCAGGCGGCGGACCCCGCGAGCGAAGATCACATCCCGACCTATCGCGCCCATAACGAGCAGGGCATGGCCCTGGCCGCGATCGCCTATGCCAAGGCGAAGGATCGCACGCAGATCATGGCCTGCACCACCTCGATCGGTCCCGGCGCCACCAACATGGTGACGGCGGCGGCGCTGGCCCATGTCGACCGTCTGCCTGTGTTGCTGCTGCCCGGCGATATCTTCGCCAGCCGCCGCCCCGATCCGGTGCTGCAGCAGATCGAGGATTTCGCCAATCCCACGACCAGCGTCAATGATTGCTTCCGCCCGGTCTCGCGCTTCTGGGATCGCCTGACGCGACCGGAACAAGTGCTGACCAGCCTGCCGCAGGCGATCCGGGTGCTGACCGATCCGGCCGAGTGCGGCCCGGTGACCCTATGCCTGCCGCAGGACGTGCAGGCGGAAGCCGCCGACTATCCCCTCGCCTTCTTTGCGAAACGCGTCCATCGGCTGCGCCGGCCGGCACCGGATGCCCGGGAACTGGCGGCCGCCGCAACTACCCTGCGGCAGGCCAAGTCGCCCTTCGTCATCCTCGGCGGCGGCGTGCATTACAGCCGCGCGACCGATGATGTCCGCCGCTTCCTGCAGCAGCATAATCTGCCCGCGGCGGAAACCCAGGCCGGCAAGGGTGCCCTCTCCTGGGACGATCCGCATAATCTTGGCTCGATCGGCGTCACCGGCTCCGCCGCCGCCAACGAGCTTGCCCGCAGGGCTGATGTCATCCTGGCAATCGGCACGCGGCTGCAGGATTTCACTACCGGTTCCTGGGCGCTGTTCGCAGCCGGGGCGAAGCTGATCCAGCTGAACGTCAACGGCCATGACGCCTGGAAGCATCAGGCCGAGCCCCTGATCGGCGATGTGCGGGCCGGCCTCGCGGCGCTGGCGCAGCCGCTCGAGGGTTGGCGGGCGCCCGATGCCTGGGCGGCAAGTGGCGAGAAGCTGCGCCGGTCCTGGCTCGATACCGTGACGGCGGCCACCGCCGCACCGAAAGACGATAAAACCGGCAGCAATCAACTGCCGAGCGATGCGCAGGTGCTGGGTGCGGTCAACCGCAAGGCGGCACCGACCGATGTCGTCGTCAATGCCTCCGGCGGCTTGCCGGGCGAGCTGCACAAATTGTGGAAGACCGCCGATCCCAAGGGCTACCATATGGAATACGGCTATTCCTGCATGGGCTACGAGATCGCCGGCGGCCTCGGCGTCAAGCTTGCCTTCCCGCAGCGGCGCGTCTTCGTCCTGGTGGGCGACGGCGGCTATATGATGATGAACTCCGAACTCGCCACCTCCGTCATGCTGGGCGCCAAGCTCGACGTGGTGCTGCTGGACAACCGCGGCTTCGGCTGCATCAACCGCCTGCAGCAGGCCTGCGGCGGCGCCCCGTTCAACAATCTCCTCAAGGATGCGAAGCGCGCGGAAGAGGTCGATATCGACTTCGCCGCCCATGCCCGGGCGATGGGCGCCATTGCCGAGAAGGTGGCGTCGATCGGCGAGCTGGAAGCGGCCCTCGACCGTGCCAAGAGTTCACCCCGCAGCCATGTGATCGTCATCGAGACCGATCCCGATCGCACCACGGCGGCAGGCGGCGCCTGGTGGGATGTGCCGGTGCCGCAGGTCTCGCGACGCGGCGCCGTCGCCGCCGCCTATGCCGGCTACCAGCAGAAGATCCAGGCGCGCGACGGGGAATAAGAATACCCAGCACAGGAACACCCAACCGGGGACCCAGACCATGACACCGAAACTGCGTATCGGCCTGATCGGGGCCGGCTTCATCGCCCGTTGCCATGCCTATGCCTATCGCGTCCTGCCGATGGTCTTCCCGGAGGCGCCGGCGCATCCCGAGATGACCCTGGTCTGCGACCAGACCCCGGCGCTGGCGGAAGCGGCGGCGCAGCGCTTCGGCTTTGCCCGCGCCACCGACGACTGGCGCCGCCTGGTGGCCGATCCGGAGATCGACGTCGTCGATATCTGCGTGCCATCCAATCTGCACCGGCCGATTGCGCTGGCCGCCATCGCCGCCGGCAAGCATGTCTATTGCGAGAAGCCGGTCGGCCTCGGCGTGGCGGAAGCCCAGGAGATCGCCGATGCCGCCGCCAGGGCGGGACGCCGCTCGCTGGTCGGCTTCACTTATCTGCGCCACCCGATCCTGGGACTGGCGCGGCGCCTGATCGACGCGGGCGCCATCGGCGCGGTCACGCATTTTCGCGGCCAGCACAATGAAGACTATCTTTGCGACCCGCAGAGCCCCTTCACCTGGCGCTGCGATCCGGCGATCGGCGGCGCGGCCGGGGCGCTGGGCGATCTCGGCGCCCATATCATCAGCCTGGCCCGTGCCCTGTGCGGCGAGATCACCGAGGTCAATGCCAGCCGCCGGACGATGATCAAACAGCGGCCGACCACACCGGGCGGCACGGAGATGCGCGATGTCGGCAATGACGATATCACGCAGATGATGGTGCGCTTCGCCAGCGGCGCCGGCGGCTATCTGGAGGCAAGCCGCATCGCCACCGGCAGCAAGATGAATATCGGCTTCGAGATCACCGGCACGGAAGGCGCCCTGCGCTTCGACGGCGAGCGCATCAACGAGCTGCAGGTTTTCGACCGGCGGGCAGGATTAGCGCAAGCCGGCTTCCGCACCATTCTCGCCAATCCCGACCATCCGCCTTACGGCAATTTCATCCCCGCGCCCGGCCATGGGCTCGGCTTCAACGACCTCAAGGTCATCGAGGTCAAGGAACTGATGGATGCCGTCATGACCGGACGATCCGCCGGACCCGATCTTGGCGAGGCGGCGCGCATCAGCGCGGTCATGGAGGCGGCGATCCGCAGCGCGGCAAGAAATGACTCAGAGCGCGGCGGCTGGCTCGCCGTGTGACTCCGTTTTCTGTCTTTCCGGCAGGGCTTCGACCTGTGTGCTTGCCAGCATTTCGCGCCAGCGGGCGATTTCCGCCAGCGCCGCTTCGGGCGGATCGCTGACAATGCGGCTTTCGCCGAGACTGATCTCCCCCGTCTCGCCATCGAGCGACAGCCAGTCGCCCTCGGCCACGGCCTGGCCGGCCAGCAGACATTGCCGCGCACCTTCGTCCATTTCCAGAGCCGTGCAGGCCACCAGGCAGACCTTGCCCAACTGGCGCGCGACAACCGCGGCATGCGCGGTCCTGGCACCGATCGCCGTCAGCGTGCCATCGGCGACGGCAAGCCCGGCAATATCCTCGGTCGAGATGTCGCGGCGGATGAGAATGACCGGCTTGCCATCGGCCGCCAGTTCCTTGGCGCGGCGGCTGTCGAAGACGGCGCGGCCACTCGCCATGCCGGGAGAGGCGGAGACCGCCGTCGCGACGGTGGGGCCGCGATCGAGGAAGCGGGTGAGGCCCGCCTTGGCAAGATCGATATCGCCGACGCGCCTGAGCCCGGTCGCCGCATCGATGATGCCTTCGTGCACAAGATCGATCGCGCATTGCAGCGCGGCCCGCGGCGTGCGCTTGGCGGAACGGGTCTGCAGGAAATAGAGACGGCCCTCTTCGACGGTGAATTCGATGTCCTGGAGATCGCCGCATTCCCGTTCCAGCCGCTTGGCGCCGGCCGCAAGCTCGCCGATGACGCGCGGCAGGCGCGCGGTCAACAAGGCGGCGTCGCCCGGGCTGCGACGACCGGAGACCACGTCCTCGCCCTGGGCATCGAGCAGGAAGTCGACATAGAGGCCCGGCGCGCCGGTCGCGGGATTGCGCGAGAAGGCCACACCGGCGCCGGATTTGCTGCCGGCATTGCCGAAGACCATGGCCTGGACCGTGACCGCCGTGCCGCTGAGCCCCTCCAGCGCATTGAGGCGGCGATATTCCTGGGCGCGCGGGCTTTCCCAGGACTGATAGACGGCCAGCGCCGCCGCCACGACCTGCTCCATCGGGTCGTCGGAAATGCGGGCCTTCGCGCCATGCTGGGCGATCTCGCGATAGCTCTGCGTCAGCCGCTCCAGCGCCTCGCCATCGAGCTCCGCTTCGCCGGCGACTTCCTCGGTCTGGATCATCTCGGTGAGCGCCGCCTCGAACGGTGCCGCCGGCAGGGCCAGAACCACTTCCGCATAGCTTTGAATGAAGCGCCGATAGCTGTCCCAGGCGAGGCGCGGATTGCCGGTGAGGCGGATGAGGCCCCGCAGGCTTTCGGCATTCAGCCCCACATTGAGAATCGTTTCCAGCATGCCGGGCATCGACTTCGCGGCACCCGAACGCACCGAGACGAGCAGCGGGTTGCGCCGATCGCCGAAGCGCCGGCCGGTTCGCGCTTCCAGTCGCGCAATACCCTGCCGCAGACCGTCCTTGAGCGCGCTAATCGCCGCCGTGTCGCCCCGGTTGATGGGCTGGCAAAGCGTCGTCGGCAGAACGAAGGCCGGCGGCACCGGCAGGCCGAGGCGGTTCATCACCGCCAGTTGCGCCGCTTTCGACCCAACCACTTCGGCGCCTATCGGCGTGACGGCAGTTGTGCCCGAATCGATGAAATGAACGGCGATATTGCTCATGCCGACAACTCCTCTAAAACCCGGTCCCGCAGCGTCAGGGCACCATGACTGAGATAATCGGTCGCGGTCTCGATCTGGCGCGTCATCTCGATGCCGATCGTCAGCGCCCGCGCATCGGCCGCCGGCACCGACATCAGGGCGGCAAAAGTCGCGCGCGCCGCCTGATCGGCGCGCTTCTCCGCATTGACCACCGCATCGATCGCCTGCAGGGAATCGACGGCATCCGAACGCTGCCCCAAAGGCAGCAGCGAAGCCGCCTCGATCGCCCGTACCATCTGGCCGACGCTGTCGACGGCGATATCCGCGAGATCCGCCAGCGGCGCCAAGGCCTGCATCGCGTTAGGCTCCGGCAGCAGGCTGAGCAGGAAGGCGCATTCGTCGAAGGCGTCCGCCGCGTTTTCCACTTCGTCTATTACCGGGCGCAGCTTGCCGGTCTCGCGGACCCGGGCGGCGATCTCGCGCGCCTGCACCGTCAGACGATCGGCCTTCTCTTCCAGCCGCTTCGACTGGCGGGCTAAAGCATGGCGGTCGGCCGCCGTCATCGAAGCCGGCGTTGAAATCGCCGCGGCGATCGCCCCCGCCAGCATGCGCGACAGGCCGAGATGCCGCACCAGGACGGTCAGCACGGCGCTTTCCGCCGTCTCGAAGCGCTGCGCCAGATCGGCCTGTATCTCGTCGCGGATAAGACGCGCCGTGCGGCCGGCGGAAAGCCCCGTGCTGCTCTCATGCAGCACATGGCGCAGGAATTCCTGGCATTCGAATTCACCCAGGGCTCGGTCGAGCCGCATGCCATAGGGAATGCGGCCGGCGGCGGTGCGTCCCACCGCCTCGAAGACGAGGTCGATGCCGCCCAGTTCCAGGAAGCCGCGATGGCCGTAATCATGCTGCGCGGCCCAGATCAGGAGGTCGATGGCGACACCCTTGCCGACGAAAGTCTGCAGCGCCTTGCGCGCCTTGTTCCAGTCGATCAGGAAGACGATGCGGGAACCGAGAAAGGCGAGGAAATCCTCCAGCGCCGACTGGCCCGGCGCCTCGAAGCGGCCGGTCAGCATATAGAAGACGTCCTCTTCGCCGAGGCCGGCCGAGGCCTGTTCATCAAGCTTGCTCCAGGCAACCTGACGGTCGGCGAAGAGCGTCATGAAGAACTTCGCGCGCGGGCGATGGACATCGGTATAGGTGATCGTCACGGCGGCGCCGTCGATATGGATGACCAGCACATGGGCATCGGTGGTGCCGATGTCGTTCTGGATGGTCAGTCGCTCGCCGCTGCGCACCGCCGTGGTGCCAAGGCCGGGATGGCCGAAAGCCAAGGGCGCGGTGCGGTTCAGGCCGCGCATGAAGGCGAGGATGCGGGGGCGGTCGGCCGCCTCCACGCAATAAGCGCGGGCACCGTCCAGCACCTCGCCGGCCGCTTCGACCGACAGGCGGTTGATGGCCTTATGCAGATCCATGGTCAGCAGATGAACGCTGTCGCGGCCGTTGCGCCGCGCCGAGGTAATGGCTTTGACATCATCGATCGCGAGGTGGTCGCTTTCCACCGCCGGCAGGTTCTCCACGATCGTCGCGAGGCGCTGGCGCAAGGCTGCGCCTTCTTCCGCCGCGCCGGCTTCGACCGGGGCCAGCATGGCGCCGAGATCGTCGCCGAGCTGCTGCAGCAGATGATGGACGCCCGGCATGATCAGCCGGTCCTGTCCGACATCCTGGACTCCGGCGACCAGATTGTCGTACTGCCCGTCGCCGAGACCGACCGCACGCCGTTCCGCGATCATGAGATTGGGCTTGCGACCGGGCGAATGGGCCTGCAGAACGGCTTCCTGCATCAAGGTCAGGCCAAGCTTGATGCGGTCATTTGCCGCGAGACCCGCGGCCAGCAGCGAGGGCAGGAGCACCGCTTTCTCGCCGAGGCGTTCCATAATCTCAAGCTTGGCTGTCATACCCTGTCTCCCGGCGCGAAAATGCGCTGTCTGACCGGAGACTAGCGATGATGGGCGCTGCGGTACTTGCGGTAAATCAGGTCATGAAAATGTCATCTGACAGCGCTGACAGCCGGTATGATTAACATATTCTCAATCTTGACCCACCTAGCATTTGGCCCGTTCGTTTGATAAGTGGCCATCCAAGGACCCCGCAGATGAAAGGCTGCTGCCGGGGATGGGGATCGGGCGTATCGCCGATCTCTCGGGTGAGGGGCCTGTAGCGTCATTTCTGGTTCGCCAGGGCAGTGGAAAGCGAATAGACCGCACGTGACGAGTTCCGATCGACCGCCCACCAAACGCCGGGAATCATTGCACGCCGGGCAAAGCCGGCTTCTGGAAATGATTGCGACGGGCGCGCTGCTCTGTGAAACGCTGGATCACCTCGCTGCGTTCATCGAAGCGCAAATCGCCGATACGGCCTGTGCGATCCTGCTGGCCGATCAGGAAGACCACCATCTGCGCCTCGGCGGTATCGGCAAATTACCTGCGGCCTGCCGCCGCGTTCTCGACGATACCTCCTTCAAACCGGCTTGCGGTCCGTGCTGTAGCGACATCCACCGCCGGCAGGCGGCCTGCGCCAGCGATATCGCCAATGAACCGGAACTCAAGCCGTTAGGTGCGGCGGCGCGCGCTGCGGGGCTGACCGCCTGCACCTCGACGCCCATCGTCTCGCCGCGTGGCGACAGTCTCGGCAGCCTGGTGCTCTACCATGGACCGAATCCAAACAAGCGCGCGACCAGCCGCGTCGTCAACACGGCGGCCCATATCGCCACGATCGCGATCCAGGCCGAAAGATCGCAGCAGGCTGTGCACCAGCAGCTGCATTTCATGCAACAGCTGGTCGACACGATTCCCTGCCCGATCTTTTTCAAGGACGAACAAGGCCGCTATCTCGGCGGCAATCACAGCTATGAGCAGATGATCGGCGTGGCGCGCGAGGATTTCATCGGCAGAACGGTCTATGACATCGCGCCGAAGGAACTGGCGGACCGGTATCGTGCGGCCGACAACGTTCTCTTCGCCAATCGCGGCACCCAGGTCTACGAAGCGACGGTGCAGGGCGTCGAGGGGTCGGTGCGCAACGTCGTGTTCCACAAGGCCACCTTCTCGCGCGCGAACGGCCAGCTCGGCGGCCTGGTCGGCGTGGTCCTCGACATCACCGACGCCAAGGTCGCCGAAGCGAAGTGGGCGGCGGCGGCCCGGGAGGCGGCGATCGCCAACCAGGCGAAATCCGACTTTCTGGCGCAGATGAGCCATGAACTGCGCACGCCCTTGAACGCCATTATCGGCTTTTCCGAAGCCATGAAGCTGCAGGTCTTCGGCCCGCTGAGCAACGCGTATTACGAGTCATACGCCGCCGACATCTACCAAAGCGGTCACTTGCTGCTGTCGCTCATCAACGACATTCTGGACCTGTCCAAGATCGAGGCGGGCAAATACCGGCTGCATCTGGAGAGCATCGATCTGCGCGGCCTGGTCCTGGGCGCCATTCATATGGTGGAGCAACATGCACGCGAAGCCGAGGTAAGCCTGACGGTGCATCTGCCGGAGAGCCTGCCGCCCCTCCTCGCCGACCGGCGCGCGGTCATTCGCATCATCCTCAACCTGCTCAGCAATGCCATCAAGTTCACGCCGGCCGGCGGCAGCGTGGAACTGCATTGCGTCGCGGAAGGCAGCGGGGCGATCATCACCATCGCCGATACCGGCATCGGCATGGCGCCGGCCCAGATACCGATCGCCCTCTCCACCTTCGGACAGCTCGACAACGCCTATGCCCGCAGCCATCAGGGCACCGGCCTTGGCCTGCCGATGGTGAAGGCCCTGGCTGAACAGCATGGCGGCGTGCTGCGGATCGAAAGCGCACTCGGCAAGGGAACGACCGTCACCGTCCGACTGCCGGGACGGGCCGACCGGATCCGGCAAGACTGATCGGCCGCGGCGCGAACATCGTCCAACGGCTTTTCGCCGCTGCCGATCCCGCTCTATTCAAGATGATGGCGGGCGATTCACGCGTTAGGCGATGCCGCGCAACCCCTTGGTGGCGATGCCCGCGACATAGGGCATCGGCCCAACCCGCGTCGCATCGAGGGACAGGTTGCGCTGGAACGAGCCGGTGAAATCGGCACCGCGCAGATCCGAGCGGCTGAGCTTGGCGCCGCCGAGATTGGCGCCGCTGAGATCGGTATAGAGCAGGCGGGCATCGCGGCATTTGACATTGGCGAGCAGCGCGCCGTGAAAGATGGCCGCCGACAGATTGGCGCCGCTGAAATCCGAATTGCGCAGGTCACAATTGCTGAGATCGAGCCGCACGCCGCGGCGTCCCAGGCTGTCGACCCATTCGCCATGCGCGCGGATGCGGGCCTGCAATTCCGACGAGCTGATGGGCCGCGCCGGGGTGATTTCCACCGTCAGCGGATCGAGCGCCTGCAGGCTGACGGCGTCCATGGTGCTGCCGACGAAGCGGGCGCCGCTCATCTTGGCGCCGACGAAGGCCGCATTGGCGATATCGGCGCAATCGAAACAGGCGCGGCGCATATCGGCATGACGGAACGCCGCATTGGCGATCTGCGCCCCGGAAAAGTCGACACCCGGCATGCGGGCCTCGGAAAAATCGGCATCCTTGATCCAGGCGCCGCGAAAGGCACCCGGCAAGGTATCCGGCGACAAGGTGACATAGGTGCCAGAGAGGTCGGCCCCCTCCGCCGCCACGCGGCTGAGGTCGGCATCTTCGAAACGCGCACCGCGCAGATCGGCGCGCGCCAATTGCGCCGCCGAGAGATCGGATTCGTCGAACCGGCTGCCGCGCAGATCGGCCCCTTTGAGGTTGACGCCGCGCAAGGTGGCATGGCTGAGATCGCATTCGACCAGGATGGCATTTTCGAGATTGAGCAGGCTGAGGTCGAGGGCCGAGAGGTCGCAGCGCTGCAACATGCAGCGCCGCCCTTCCCGGCGCTGACGGCGCCAGTCGACATGCAGTTCGGCGATGCGCCGCAGCGCTTCCTGCGACAGCTTTTGCCCAACAATGGTTTGTGCTTCGGGCCAGGCCCGATTCATGACTGCCTCATTTTCCGATCCAGCTCCCCCGCCGGCCGCGCCGCGCCGTCCGGTAACGGCTTCAGTTACATTTATATTATCGGGATAGCGCTTGAGTCGCCAGGGGCTCCGGGGGGGTGCCGCGACGTTCCCTTGCAGGGCGCCGGTCCACGCTGCCGCCGGTCCACGTGCCGTCCGCCCTGCCCTGGCCAGACTGCTTGCGGCGTGACCGGACTTGGCTGGAACCTCGCCTGGCTCCGACATCCGCTGCCGTCGTTTTGCCACTCCCGGAAAAAGCGAATAGCAGCCATGCGGCCGGTACCTCCGCGCGCGCCGCGTGAGAAAGCATTCCTTAACTTTCGCCGTGTTACCGCCTCGCCCGCGTTAAATTTTCCTGCTGTTCCGCTTTGGGGGTTCAAAAAATGGGTTCACCTGGCTTGTTGTCCCGCTTGCCGCTGTCCCTGAAAATTCTGCTGCCGATCGTGGCATCCGTGGCAATCGGCTACACCGCCTCAACCTGGATCTCGTCGAGCAAAAGCGGCGGCCTGATGGAGTCGATGGCGCTGGATCACGGCCAGGAAATGGCGCAGTCGCGCGCGGCCACCATGCAGGTGATGTTCAACACCAACTACCAGATCGCCTATAATCTGCGCGATACCTATCTCGGCATGCGGCAGGAGAAATCCTTGACCCGCGCGGCCATAGTGGCGGCGATGCGCGCGGCGATCAAAGCCAATCCGCAGCTTGTCGGGGTCTGGGCCGGTTTCCAGCCCGACGCATTCGATGGCGACGACAAGACCGCCGTCGGCAGCGAAGGCGCCAATCCGCAAGGCCGTTTCGTCCCCTATATCTATCCGAAAGATGGCGGCGTTCAGCTCGATCCGATGGTGGCTTTGGACAGCCCGAAGAGTGACGGTGATTTCTATCAAATCCCCTTCAAATCCGGGGAAGATACCGTCCTCGAGCCCTATATCTATCCGCTCGCCGGCAAGGACACGCTGCTGGTCAGCCTGGCGACGCCGGTCAAGGTCGACGGCAAGGTGATCGGCGTCATCGGCGTCGATATCTCGCTCAATCAGATGAACGAGGACCTGACCAAGGTGCGTCCTTACGGCACCGGTTCGGTCACCGTCATTTCCTATGGCGGCCTGTTCGCCGCCGCGATCGATCCCAAGAATCTCGGCAAGCCCTTCGCCGATGCCAGCCCGGTCTTCCCCGGCGCCATTCCGCGCATCCAGAAGGGCGAGAGCTTCAGCCTGCAGGACTACTCCACCTCCTTGCAGACCAATGTCACGCGCATCCTGGTGCCGATGCAGATCGGCAAGGCGCCGAAGCCCTGGTCGGTGATGGTGAACCTGCCGCAGAACAAGATCCTGGCGCCGGCGCGCAGCATCGTCACCACCAATCTCGTCATCGCCGCCGTCGTCGTTCTGCTGCTGGCGGTGGTGATCATGCTGCTGGTGCGCTATGTGGCGGCCAAGCCGATCACCAGGCTGACGGCAGCCGTCGAGACCCTGGCCGACGGCCAGACCAACGTCACCGTGCCGATGACCAATCGCGGCGACGAGCTGGGCGTCATGGCGAAGGCCGTCGAGTTCTTCCGCCAGAAGCTGATCGAGGTCGAGCAGCTTCGCCAGCAGCAGGAGCAGACCGAGAGGGCGGCCGCCGAAGAACGCCGCAGCGTCATGCTCGACATGGCCAATACCTTCGAAGCCAGCGTGAAGGGCATCGTGCAATCGGTATCGAGCTCGGCGACCGAGCTTGAATCCAACGCGCAATCGATGTCGTCGGTGGCCGATGCCAGTGCCCGCCAGGCGACCGCCGTTGCCGCCGCGGCAACCCAGGCTTCCGCCAATGTGACCACGGTAGCGGCGGCGGCCGAGGAGCTTTCCTCGTCGATCCGCGAAATCGCCCGCCAGGTTTCCGACAGCAATTCGGTGGCGCGCGGCGCCGTCGATGAGGTGGCGCGCACGGGCCAGACCGTCGAAACCCTGGCCGAAGCGGCCGGCAAGATCGGCGGCATCGTGCAGCTGATCAACGACATCGCCAGCCAGACCAACCTGCTGGCGCTCAACGCCACGATCGAAGCCGCCCGCGCCGGCGATGCCGGCAAGGGCTTCGCGGTGGTCGCCTCCGAGGTCAAGAATCTCGCCAATCAGACGGCCCGCGCCACGGATGAGATTTCCGGCCAGATCGCCAGCATGCAGTCGGTGACGCAGGAAGCGGTGGGGGCGATGTCGCGCATCCGCCAGACCATCGATCGGATCAACGAGATCTCCTCGGCGATCGCCGCCGCGGTGGAGGAGCAATCGGCCGCCACCCAGGAGATCTCGAACAATGCCCACCAGGCCGCCAGCGGCACGGATGAGGTCAACCAGAACATCACCGGCGTCAGCCGCGCCTCGGAAGATGCCGGCTCGGCCTCCTCGCATGTGCTGCAGGCGGCGGGCGATCTCAGCCGCCAGTCGCAGTCTCTGGCCGTCGAAGTCGACAGCTTCATCGCCAAGGTCCGCGCCGGCTAAAAGCCGCAGCCACGAGCCGCGAAAGGGCAGCCCTCACGGGCTGCCCTTTTTGCTTGGCGTGACCGTTCAATTCGCCGCGATCCAGCCCTGCTTGATGAAGATCGGCTTGAGCGCCGCGGCGATCTTGTCGCCGATATTGTCGGCGTCGTGGCTGACAGTCGTACCTTGGGTTTCGCGAATGGCCTGCGTGCCGCCGCTGACCGCCACCGTGGTCGCGGTGCTGGCGGCGCCGACGGCTGCACCGGCACCGCCCGTCGCCAGCATGCCCGGCGCCGCACCGCTGCTGCCGCTGGCCTGGAAGCCGGCGAGACGCTGCTCGGCCCGCGCCGCGGCGAGATAGGTCAACGCCACCCGAACATCGACCGTGCTGGCGCCGGCGCCGAAGCCGATCACCACGCGCTTCGCCCGGTTGCCCTCATTGATCGCGACGATATTGCCGTCGACCAGGACGGCATTGTCGCCGGCCGGGACCACGGTATCGGCGGAAATGCGCCGCGCCGTCAGGCCCATCCTGGCGATGGCATCGACCAGCGTGTTGCCGAGGGCATCGACGACGGATTGCGCCGCCGCCTGTTGCTGCTGGCTATCGCTTTCGCCGCCGATCGCACGCCGCAAGCGGGCGATGCGGCCGCTATCGAGCGCCACGTCGCCGGGCGCGACCACGAAATCGCGGACCAAGACGACCGCCGGGCGCGGCAAGGCTGCCCCCAGATAAAGCGGCTGTGTCTCGACAGTGGCATGGCTGCAGCCGGCCAGGCCGAGCGCAAGCGAGAGCCGGAGGGCGCAAACAACGGATCGCATCGAGACCTTCATGATCACCGCGCGACTGGATGAAGCTAATAGGATGTTGCCGGATTGACCGGATCGGGCGTCGCGGCTTGCGTCGGCGACCAGCCGGGAGGCATCAGGACCAGGCGCCAGCGCTCACCCCAGCCCTTCGCCCGCACCACATCACGCAGGAGATTGACGAACTCGCCATAGACGATGACCAGCGGGTTGTTCGAGGTCTGCGGATGCACCAGGCCGTATTTCAGAGTGACGCCCTCGGCTTCCTCGGTATAGGTGCCGAACAGGCGGTCGAAGATGATCAGGATGCCGCCGTAATTGCGGTCGAGATAGGCCGCGTTGCTGGCATGGTGCACGCGATGCGCCGATGGCGTGTTGAGGACATATTCCAGCGGGCCCAGCTTCGGGATCAGCGTCGAATGCAGCCAGAACTGATAGACAAGGCTGATGCCGAGCAGGCCGAAGACCAGGAGCGGATTGTAGCCGAGCCAGATGATCGGCAGGAAGAACAGCCAGCTGGCGGATAGCACCGGCGTCCAGGACAGGCGATAGGCCGAGGCCAGGGTCAATTCCTCGGGCGAATGATGCACCGCATGGGTGGCCCAGAGCAGGCGCACGCGATGGGCGCAGCGGTGATACCAGTAATAGGCAAACTCCTCGAGCAGGAAGAGCAGCGCCCAGCTCCACCAGCGATCCATCGGCATGGTCATCACGCGCAGGTCCCAGACCGCGTAACCGACCAGGCCGATGATGACGAGGTGATTGAGGATGCCGGCGAGGCTATGCCCGATCGCGACGATGAGCGACAGAAAACTCTCGCGCCAGGGATAGGCCTTGCCCTTGAACCGCCGATAGAGAAGTGCCTCGACGATGATCGCGACGGCAAAGAACGGCAGGAACCAGATTGCGGCCGACGGATGCTGGAATTGTTCCATGATCCTCCCCACGGTTGCAGCCAGGATACGCCCCGGCCGCAGGGGCGCCAAGCTTTCTGCCGGCCGTCGGCGGGTACGCCGCCGGAGAATAAACGGCGAATCCGCGAAGCCACCACCATGTTGGACGGCGGGCGGCAAATCCGACCGGCTTTTTCCTGGCGCCATGTTTCTTTATGTTGGCTTGATAACCGCGCCGTCGAGGTGGCGGAAGAGCATAGGAAATGCAGTCGTGACGGAGATCTATGTCGATGGCGATGCCTGTCCGGTCAAGGACGAGGTGCTGCGGGTGGCGGCCCGGCATGAGATCCTCACCCATCTCGTCAGCAATCGCTGGCTGCGGGTGCCGGAGACGCCGCTGGTCCGGCGCGTCGTGGTGACCGAGGGATTCGATGCCGCCGATAACTGGATCGCCGAACATGCCAAGGCCGGCGATATCGTCATCACCGCCGATATCCCGCTGGCCTCGCGCTGCCTGAAGGCCGGGGCCGAAGTCCTCGGCCCGACCGGCAAGGCCTTCACCGAGGCCAATATCGGCATGGCCCTGGCGATGCGGGAGCTGAATTCCCAGCTGCGCGATCTCGGGGAAATCCGCGGCCTGAATGCCGCCTTCTCGAAGCAGGACCGTTCCAGCTTCCTGCAGGAACTGGAACGCGTGATCCAGCGCCTGAAGCGGCGCTGACGGCAGAATTAACCTGACGGTAACCATACCGACTTGAATCACATCGCCGCGCCGAGGCGACGCCCGCCTGCGGCAGAATGACGCGACCGCCGGCCGACGAGACTGGCATGCAATCAAAGTTATGAGCCATGCGGAATTGCCCCTGGTAGATGCCGCCGGATCGGGCAATGTTGTGCGCTATCATGTCTGCCGAACCTGATTTGCCGGCCGCCACGACCAAGCGACCGCGCAATTTCCGCATCATCGCCATCGTCATCGCCAGCTCGCTCTTCATGGAACAGCTGGATGCCACCGTGCTCACCACGGCGCTGCCGACCATGGCGCATAGTTTCGGCGTCAAGCCGCTTCATATGAGCATCGCCCTGACCGCCTATCTGCTGAGCCTGGCGGTCTTCATCCCGGCCAGCGGCTGGGTCGCCGACCGCTACGGCGCCCGCAAGGTATTTTGCGCGGCGATCGGCATCTTCACCGTCGGATCGATCCTCTGCGGCCTTGCCCCGGGCCTCACCTTCCTGGTCGTCGCCCGCCTGATCCAGGGCCTGGGCGGCGCCTTGATGGTGCCGATCGCGCGGCTCATCCTGCTGCGCAATGTCGCCAAGAGCGATTTCATCTCCGCCATGTCCTGGATGCTGGTGCCGGCCCTGATCGGCCCCATTCTCGGTCCGCCGATCGGCGGGTTGATCGTCACCTATCTCGACTGGCGCTGGATCTTCTATGTGAACGTTCCCATCGGCATCGTCGGCATCGTCCTGGCGACGATCCTGGTCGCCGATACCAAGGAGCCGCCGGCCGGGCGCTTCGACTATATCGGCCTGATCCTGGCCGGCATCGCGCTCTCCTGCCTTACCTTCGGCGTGGAGATGGGGACGCGCGGCGTGCTGTCGGATCAGGGCATGGCGCTGGTCTTCGGCGCGGCCCTGATCGGTACCCTGCTTTATTTCGTCCATGCCTGGCGCCTGCAGCGCGCGGCCGTGCCGGCCGAGCCGATCCTCGACATGACCTTGATGCGGATCCCGACCTTCAGCCTGTCGGTGATCGCCGGCGGTCTTACCCGCATCACCGGCGGCGCCACACCCTTCCTGCTGCCGATGATGATGCAGCTCGGCTTCGGCATGTCCGCGGCGGAAAGCGGCTTCGTCACCTTCGTCAATGCCATCGGCTTCATGGCGATGAAAGCGGCGGCGACGCCGATGCTGCGGCGCTGGGGCTTCCGCAATACGATGATCTGGAACGCCCTCATCGCCACGGCCTGCATCGCCACCTATGCCGCCTTCCGGCCGAGCTGGCCGCTCTGGTGCATCTATATCGTGCTGCTGGCGGGGGGCTTCTTCCAGTCGCTGCAATTCGCCGCCTATAACACCGTCGCCTATGCCGATATCCCGCGCAGCCGGATGAGCCAGGCAACCAGTTTCTATGCCACCTTCCAGCAATTGATGCTGTCGCTGGGCATCTGTGTCGCCTCCGGTGCCCTGCATATTTCCGTCGCCCTCTCCGGCCATGACTCGGCCGGCCTTGGCGATTTCTCGGTCGCCTTCCTGGTGGTCACGGGAGTCTCGCTGCTGGCCTCGCCGGTCTGCCTCGCCTTCCCGCGCAATGCCGGTGACCAGATGAGGGGCAAGGCTGCGCCGGCACCGGCCAGCGCCAATCTGGCGGCCGCCGAATAAAGATCCTTCTGCCGCCGGTTTTCCTGCATTAATCAAATAGTTAACGGATTTTGGCGCAACCGGCGGCGGCGCGGCCCGGGATTGCGCGAATCCGGGTTGTCAGGCTCTTCCGTCCGGGCTACCTCAAGCGCCGATCAGCCGGCCGGCCCCTGGATGCCTGGCCCTGGCCCCATAGCATCCGTTGAAGCCCGTGACCCTTCTGACCACCGATTTCGATTTCGACCTGCCGGAGACGCAGATCGCCCAGCATCCCGCCAGCCCGCGGGACAGCGCACGGCTGCTGCATGTGCCGCGGCAGCCGCAGCCGCTTGCCGATCTCAGCGTGCGCGACCTGCCCGGCCTGCTGCAGGCCGGCGACCTGATGGTCTTCAACGATACCAAGGTGATCCCGGCCCAGCTCACGGGTACGCGCGCGCGGCCCGCCCAGATGTCACCCGCCCAGATGTCATTGGGGGCGACGGGCGAGCCCGCCACCAAGATCGAGGTGACGCTGCACAAGCGCGACGGCGCCGATCAATGGCGCGTCTTCGCCAAGCCCGGCCGGCGCTTGAAGATCGGCGACGAAATCATTTTCGCCGCGGATTTCAGCGCCGCGGTTCTCGACAAGACACCGGATAGCGAGATTACGTTGCGCTTCAATGCCGGCGGCGCCGATCTGCTCGCCGCCTTGCATCGCCATGGCGAGATGCCGCTGCCGCCTTATATTCGCAAGCTGCGCGCCGCCGACGCCCATGACGCGGAGGATTACCAGACCGTCTATGCGCGCGCCGAGGGCGCCGTCGCCGCCCCCACCGCCGGCCTGCATTTCACGCCCGACCTGCTGGCGGCCCTGGAAGCGCGCGGCGTCGAGCGGCGCATGGTGACCTTGCATGTCGGCGCCGGCACTTTCCTGCCGGTGAAGGCCGAGCGTATCGCCGACCACAGGATGCATGCCGAATATGGCGAGATCGATGCGGCGACGGCAGACGCCATCAACCAGGCGCGGGCGCAGGGACGGCGCATCGTTTCCGTCGGCACCACCTCCTTGCGGCTGCTCGAAAGCGCCGCTGCCGGTGGCGGGACCATGCACGCCTTCGCTGATGAGACCAGCATCTTCATCACGCCGGGCTATCGCTTCCGCTGCGTCGACCTGCTGATGACGAATTTCCATTTGCCGAAATCCACCCTCTTCATGCTGGTCTGTGCCTTCGCCGGCATGGAGCGGATGAAGTCAGCCTATGGCCATGCGATCAAGCAGGGCTATCGTTTCTTTTCCTATGGCGATTCGAGCCTGTTGGAGCGCGCTGAATGACCGAGAGTTCCTTCACCCTGATCACGACAGACGGCAAGGCGCGGCGCGGCCAGGTCCACACCGCCCATGGCACCGTCAACACGCCGGCCTTCATGCCGGTCGGCACGGCCGGCACGGTCAAGGCCATGCTGCCGGAATCCGTGGCGGCGACCGGCGCCGAGATCCTGCTCGGCAACACCTATCACCTGATGCTCCGTCCCGGCGCCGAGCGTGTCGCCGCCTTGGGTGGTTTGCATAAGTTCATGAACTGGCCGAAGGCGATCCTGACCGATTCCGGCGGCTTTCAGGTGATGAGCCTGTCGGATCTGCGCAAGATCAGCGAGCAAGGCGTCGAGTTTCGTTCGCATATCGACGGCCGCAAGCACATGCTGACCCCGGAGAGCAGCACGCAGATCCAGGATCTCCTGGATTCAAACATCACCATGTGCTTCGACGAATGCACCCCCTTCCCGGCGACCACCGACCAGGCGGCGCAATCGATGCGCCTTTCCATGCGCTGGGCGCAGCGCAGCCGTGATGCCTTCCGCCGCCGCCCGGGCTATCTGCAATTCGGCATCATGCAGGGCGGCATCTACGAGCATCTTCGGAAGGAATCCGCCGAGGCCCTGATCGGCATCGGCTTCGAAGGCTATGCGATCGGCGGGCTGGCCATCGGCGAAGGTCAGCAGGAGATGTTCCGCGTGCTCGATTTCTGCCCGGATTTCCTGCCCGAGGACCGGCCGCGCTACCTGATGGGGGTCGGCCGCCCGGCCGATATCGTCGGCGCGGTCAATCGCGGCGTCGATATGTTCGACTGCGTGATGCCGACCCGGGCCGGGCGCACCGGCGCCGCCTTCACGCGCTTCGGCGAGCTCAACATGCGCAACGCCCGCCATGCCTCCGATCCGCGCCCCATCGATCCCGACTGCACCTGCCCGGCCTGCAGCAGCTATTCGCGCGGCTATATCCATCACCTGAACAAGTCGAAGGAAATCGTCGGCGCCATGCTGTTGACCTGGCACAACCTGCACTATTATCAGGAATTGATGCAGGGCCTGCGCCAGGCGATCGAAGCCGGCCGGCTCGCCGATTTCATCGCCAAGTTCCATGAAGACCAGGCACGCGGCGACCTGCCGCCGCTGTGAGCGGCCGGCCTGAAAGGAGATCGAGATGAGCGAATCCATTTACGCCAACCTGACCCAGCTTGGCCACAAGGCCGAGATACCGGCCTCGCCGGAAGCGGCGGTGCTGGAGCGGGTGCAGAACGAAAATCATGACGTGAACTATGTCGTGCGTTTCGTGGCGCCGGAATTCACCTCGCTCTGCCCGATGACGGGCCAGCCTGACTTCGCCCATTTCGTCATCGATTACGTGCCGGATCAATGGCTGGTGGAATCGAAGTCGCTGAAACTCTATCTCACCTCGTTCCGCAACCATGGCGCCTTCCATGAATCGTGTTCGGTCAATATCGGCAAGAAGCTGATCGCCGCCCTGGAGCCGCGCTGGCTGCGCGTCGGCGGCTATTGGTATCCGCGCGGCGGCATCCCGATCGACGTTTTCTTCCAGCACGGCACGCTGCCGGACGGCACCTGGGTGCCGGACCAGGGCGTGCCGCCCTATCGCGGTCGCGGCTAGACCCGCATGACGGCGCGGCGCGATGAGATCAAGGCCGAGGCCTTGAAGCTCGGCTTCGACGCCGTCGGCTTCGCGCCCGCGACACTTGCCGAGACCGCACGCCAGGATCTCGCGCAATTCATCGAGGAAGGCCGTCATGGCGAGATGCAATGGCTGGCCGACAAGGCCGACCGGCGCGGCGATCCCAAGGCGCTGTGGCCGGAAGCGCGCTCGGTGATCGTGCTCGGCCTCAACTACGCGCCGGCCGACGATCCTTTCGATTTCAGGGAACGGCCGGAGACCGGCAATATCTCGGTCTATGCGCGCCACCGCGATTACCACGACACGGTCAAGAAGAAGCTGAAGGCGCTGGGCCGCTGGATGGCGGCGCGCTATGGGTGCGGCATCAAGGTCTTCGTCGACACCGCGCCCGTCATGGAGAAGCCGCTGGCGCAGCAGGCGCGGCTCGGCTGGCAGGGCAAGCATACCAACCTGGTCTCACGCGATTTCGGCTCCTGGCTGTTCCTGGGCGAGGTCTATACGACGCTCGATCTCGGCAGCGAAGATCCGGAGATGGACCATTGCGGGAGTTGCCAGCGCTGCCTCGATATCTGCCCGACACAGGCCTTTACCGGTCCCTACCGCATCGATGCCAGGCGCTGCATCTCCTATCTCACCATCGAGCACAAGGGACCGATTCCGCGGGAGCTGCGGCCGTTGATGGGCAACCGCATCTATGGCTGCGACGACTGCCTCGCGGTCTGTCCCTGGAACAAATATGCGCAGGTTTCCGCGCAAAGCGATTTCCAGCCGCGAGGCGCGCTGACGGCGCCGCGACTGCGCGAACTCGCCGCGCTCGACGACGAAACATTCCGCGCGCTTTTCACCGCCTCGCCGATCAAGCGCATCGGCCGCGACCGTTTCCTGCGCAATGTGCTGATCGCCGTTGGCAATAGCGGCAAGGCCGAGCTCGCCGATTGCGCGATCGCGCTGCTGGACGATGCTTCGCCTCTGGTCCGGGGCGCCGCGGTCTGGGCGCTGGCGCGATTGCTGACACGAGAGGCCTTCCGGGCCCATGCCGCGCGATCCGGCGACGCGGAGGCGGACGAGGATGTCATCGCCGAGTGGCAGGCCGGCGCGGGCGCTTGAGGCGCGGCGCGTTTACGACTCAGCCTCGCCACCCTCTGCGGCCAGATCGACATGCCGCGAGACCGTCGTCGCTTCGCCGAGCAACCCGCGCGGCCGCAACAGCAGGATCGCCACCATGACGACGCCGATGGCGACGATCTGCAGCGCCGCGGCGCGGGCCTGCTGCTCGGGCGGGAAGATGGCGCCGATCAGCGGCCCCGACGCGCTCCACAGCGCCCAGACGAGCACGGCGCCAAGCAGCGCGCCGCGGTTATTGCCGGCGCCGCCGATGATCAGCATCGCCCAGACCTGAAAGGTCAAAGCCGAGACATAGTTCTCCGGCGCGATGAAGCCGATGAAATGGCCCTGGATGGCGCCCGCGAGACCCATGATGGCGCTGCCGAGCACGAAGGCCTGCAGGCGATAGAAATTGGCGTTCTTGCCGAGCGAGGCGGCTGCCGCCTCGTCCTCGCGGATGGCGCGGAGGACACGGCCCCAGGGGCTGCGCGTCAGCCGGTCGAGCGCCAGGAAGACGATGGCGGTGACGATCGCGACCACTGCGAGATTGGCGAGATTGAAGGCGAGCGCATCGCCCGCCAGGGACGCGAAGGGGCGGGGGATGAAGCCGATGCCGAACGGGCCGCCGGTCAATCCCTGGACATTCACCGCGATCAGCTGGATGACGATGGCGATGCCGAAAGTGGTGATGGCCAGGTAGTCGGCGCGCAGGCGCAGGGTGACCGCACCGATGAAGGCGGCGGCAAGCCCCGCGCTCAGCATGGCGGCGAGCCAGCCGACGGCGATCGGCAGATTGAAGCCGCCGAAGCGGCCCGCCGTCTCCGGCGTGGTCAGCAGGGCCGAGGTATAGGCACCGATGGCGACGAAGCCCGCGACACCGACATTGAAGAGCCCGGTCTGGCCCCATTGGACATTGAGGCCGAGACAGATCAGCCCGTAGCTGAGCGCGGTCACCAGGAAGAAGGCGCCATAGCCGATCAGATCCAGCATCACGCCCGCCTTCCGAACAATCCCGTCGGCTTGATCAGCAGCACGGCAATGAGCAGCAGGAAGGCGGCGGCGGCGCGGTAGTTGGCGCCGATCAGCTGCACCGCCAGGGATTCGCCGAGGCCGACGATGAGCCCGCCGATGACGGCGCCGGGCACGCTGCCGATGCCGCCGAGGATGGCCGCAGAGAACAAGGGCAGCAGCAGGTCGAAGCCCATGAAGGGACGGATCTGCACGGTGATGCCCGCCATGATGCCGGCGGCACAGGCCAGCGCGCCGCCGATCATCCAGGTCAGGCGGACGACGCCGGCGACATCGACGCCGGCGACCTGGGCCAGGGCCGGATTCTCGCTGACCGCCCGCATGGCGCGGCCGAGCTGGGTGCGCGAGATCAGCAGCTGCATGGCGACGACCAGCACCAGGGTCAGGCCCAGCATCAGCATCTGGTCCGCCGTCAGGCGGATGCCCAAACCGATCGGCATGGCGATCTGCAGCTCGCGGGAAAAATACGCCGGCTCCGAAGTGAAGGTGAACTCCACCAGGCTGCGCAGGGCCATGGAGGCGCCGAAACTTGCCATCACCATGATGATCGCGTTGCCGTGCCGCCGCAGACGACGGAAGACGATGAGGTCGAGCAACAGCGCCAGCAGGCCCGTCAGCACCATGGCGATGAGACCGGCGACGAGCACCGGCCAGCCGATCGAGAACGGCCCGAGCGGCGCCATGTCCTGGCCGACCAGCAGGCCGATCCCGCTCGTCAGAGTGAGCGCCGCATAGGTTCCCCAGGTAATGAATTCACCATGCACGAAATTGGCAAAGCCGAGGATCGAATAGGTCAGCGTGACGCCGATCGCGCCGAGCCCGATCATCGCCCCCACCAGGATGCCGTCGGCGAGGAATTGCAGGCTCATGCCGGCACGCCCGTGGTTGCGGCGGCAGGCCGGTGGCCGAGATAGAGGGCGGCGACCAGCGGATCGTCGGCAAGGCCCGCCGCCGGGCCTTGGTGGCGATTGCGTCCCTCCACCAGCACATAGGCCCGGTCGCCGATCGACAGGGCGGCGCGGGCATTCTGTTCGACCAGGACGATGCCGACGCCGCTGTCGCGGATGCGCGCCAGATCGGCGAAGACCCCCGCCACCAGTTTCGGCGACAGGCCGGCGGAAGGCTCGTCCAGCAGAAGGACCCGTGGCCCCACCATCAACGCGCGGGCGATCGCCAGCATCTGGCGCTGGCCGCCCGACAGGCGGCCGGCAGGGAGCCGTTTCTGGCGCGCGAGATCGGGAAACATCTCATACATCGCCTGGCAGCGCGCGTGGCGCTGCGCCTTCGGCAAAACCGCCGCCGCCAGCAGCAGATTGTCGTCGATGGTCATGGTCGCGAAGACGTTCTCCGTCTGCGGCACGAAAGCAAGGCCGGCGGCGATCTTGCGATGCGCCGGGAGATGGGTGATGTCGGCATCGCCCAGCACGACACTGCCGCTGCTGATCGGCACCAGACCGGCGATCGCCTTGACCAGGGTCGATTTGCCGGCGCCATTCGGCCCCAGCACCACGGCAATCTCGCCGGCACGCAGCTCGATGCCGGCGCCGTTGACGATGGGCAGGTCGCGCTGATAGCCGGCGACGATATCCCGCGCCGTCAGCAGTGGCGCATCAGTACGGGAAGAGGAGGTCGCGGTCATGCGGCGGCACCGCCCAGATAGGCGTCGATGACGCGCGGATCGGCCACCACCGCTTCCGGTGTTCCGGCGCAAAGCAGCCGGCCATTCGCCATCACCAGCACGCGGCTGCAGAGGCGGGCGATCATGTCCATATTGTGCTCGATGATTAGCAGAGTGATGCCGCGCCGGTTGATCTCCTGCAGGCGATCGATGATTGCTTCCAGCAGGGTCGGGTTGACCCCGGCCGCCGGCTCGTCGAGCAGGATGATCCGCGGATCGGCCATCAGCACGCGGCCCAGTTCCACCAGCTTGCGCTGGCCGCCGGAGAGCACGCGGGCCGGCTGGCGCGCCAGCGGCGAAAGGCCGAGGAATTTCAGCATCTCCATCGCCTTGGCGAGATTGGCCGCCTCTTCCCGCCGTACCGCGCCCGGCCGCAGCCAGTTGGCCAGCAGTCGCTCGCCGCTCTGGTGCTGGGCGGCGGTCAGCAGATTCTCCACCACCGTCATTTCCGCGAAAAGCCGGGGTATCTGGAAGGTGCGGCCGAGGCCGAGGGCAAGACGGCGATAGGCGGGCAGACCGGCCAGGGAATGCTGCTGCAGCAGGATATCGCCGCGGCTTGGCTGCAGGCTGCCGGCCAGCAGGTTGAACATGGTGGTCTTGCCGGCGCCATTGGGGCCGATCAGGCCGACCACTTCGCCGGTGCCGATGGTAAAGGAGACGTCGTCGACCGCCGCAACACCACCGAAGGATTTCGAGACGGATCTGGCTTCCAGCATGTCTTCGCGGTCATTGAGGGCAAGACATGACAAAAACAGCCTAGCCTTGACAATTGGTTCGTGGTGCAGGTGTGTAGGGGAAAATATGGTGGCGGGTGCCATCAGGCAAGATAAATCACCGGGATGCCCCGCCGTGCCACCGAGCGCGCGGCGGCGCGCGCGGCGGAAGGACGGGATGGAGATGGCGATGATAGCCAGCGGGCCGGCAGCGCCGGGGCCAGATGACGGCGAACGGGGCGGTGCGACGCAGCGAGACGGCGCGGAATTCGAGCTTTACGACCTGCGCATCGAGGTGGTGGCGCCGCCGGGTGCCAGGATCTATTGCGGCAGCCAGCCGGGCGATTACTTTGAATTGCGCGGCGAGATGCTGCATCTGCCGCCCGGCCAGGGTTTTTCCCTCTATTCCCTGGCGGCCCTGCTGCCGCTGCTGCCGGCCAAGCAGCGCGCCACCGATCCCAATGACTGGATGTCGACGGACGCGGAGGTCGCCTGTCCCGACCCCAATTGCCCCACCCGCTTCCGGATTCAGCGGCTCGGCAAGCGCCGCTTCAAGCATGCGGAAACCACGGCGGTGCCGCTTCCGCCCTCAGATCAACCGAAATAGCAGACGGATTCCATGACCGCGCAAATCGAGCTTCGCTCCGGCTATCGCATCACCCGCGTCATTCGCGGCGGCTGGCAATTGGCCGGCGGCCACGGCGCCGTCGACCGGGATGCGGCGATCGCCGATCTCGCCGCCGCCGCCGAGGCCGGCATCCTGACCTTCGACTGCGCCGACATCTATACCGGCGTCGAGGAACTGATCGGCGCCTTCCGCACCGATTATGCCCAGCGTCACGGCCAAGCCGCCCTGGAGCGGATCAAGGTCCATACCAAATTCGTGCCCGATCTCGACATCCTGGCACATATCAACCGATCGCATGTACGCCAGGTAATCGAGCAATCCTTGCGCCGCCTCCGCATGGAGCGGCTCGATCTCGTCCAGTATCACTGGTGGGATTACGATATTCCCGGCTGCGTCGAGACGGCCCTGTGGCTGGAGGAACTGCGCCAGGAAGGCAAGATCGACCTGATCGGCGGCACCAATTTCAACACCGACCATACCCGGCAGATGGTCGAAGCCGGCGTGCCGATCGCCAGCATGCAGGTGCAATATTCGCTGCTCGATGCCCGGCCGGAAAACGGCCTCGTCGATTATTGCCGCCAGCACGCCATCCACCTGCTCTGCTATGGCTCGGTCGCCGGCGGGTTCCTGGGCGATCGCTGGCTGGGGGTCGCGGAGCCGAGCGGCCAGCTGGAAAACCGCTCGCTGACCAAATACAAGCTGATCATCGACGATTTCGGCGGCTGGGATCTTTACCAGGCGCTGCTGCGGACACTGCGCAGGGTTGCCGACCGCCACGGCGTCGATATCGCCACCATCGCCAGCCGCGCCATGCTGGACCGGCCGCAGGTCGCGGCGGTCATCGTCGGCGCCCGCAACCGGGCGCATCTGGCAGCCAATGCGCGCATCACCGACCTGACCCTGAGCGCCGAGGACCAGGCGGAAATCGCCGCCATCCTGGCGCAGCGCCAGGGGCCGGCAGGCGACACTTTCACGCTGGAGCGGGACCGCAGCGGACGCCATGGCGCGATCATGAAGTACAATCTCAACAAGCAGGCCTCCTGAGGATTATGGCCGCAGGGGAGAGAGCGGCGGGGCAAAAGACGGATCTCGCCGGCCGCGCCCGGCAGGAGATCATCGATCTGCATGACTTCTTTGCCCTGTGGTTCCGCCCGCCGGCAGAAGCGACCGACCGCCTGGACCTCGCACGCTGCAGGACAGCCCTGGCCCCGGACTTCCGGCAGATCGCTCCGGACGGCCAGTCCCATCCGCGCGCAATGCTCCTGCAGCGGCTGGAAGCGGCCCGGGGCAGCCGGCCTGCCGGTTTCACCATCGAGATCGAAGATATCCGCCTGATCTGGCAAAACGCCGAGGCCGTATTGCTGGATTACGTCGAGAGACAGTATTGTCGGGAACCGAGCAAGGCGGGCGCCGCGTCAGGGGAGACACGGAGACGCGCGACCGCCTTCTTCACGCTTTCAATGGCGGCGCCAAACGGCGTCGTCTGGCGGCATCTGCAGGAGACCTGGCTGCAGGCGCCGGCGATATAGAACGGGTCGATTATCAACAGGGGGGAACCTGACGTGATCCTGAAGAACCTGCTGGCTGCCTCGGTTGCAGCCTCCGCTCTGCTGGCTGCCGCGACGGCGGCACAGGCAGCCGATTGCACCGTCACCGTCGGCCTGGTGATGGAACTGACAGGTCCGGCCGGCGAATATGGCCAGGCCGGCGCCAAGTCGGTCGAGATGGCGTTCCGCGACATCAACGATGCCGGCGGCGTCAATGGCTGCAAGCTGGCGACCGATACCCGCGATTCGCAAAGCCAGGGCAATGTCGCGGTCGATGCGGCGACGCAGCTGGTCCAGGTGAAGAAGGTGCCGGTCATCATCGGCGGCATCATCTCCTCGGTCTCGATCCCGATCCTGATCTCGGTCACCGGCCCGGCCGGCGTGGTGCAGGTCTCGCCCGCCTCGTCCTCGCCGACGCTGACGGCGCTGGGCCGCGAGGGCAAGACCAACGGCGTCTTCTTCCGCACCATCACCTCGGATGCGCTGCAGGGTGTCGCCGCCGCCAAATTCGCCCTCGACCAGGGCCTGAAGAAGCTTGCCGTCATCCATGTGAACAACGATTTCGGCGCCAATATGGTGGCCGAATTCACCAAGGCCTATAAGGCGCTGGGCGGCGAGATCATCTCCGACACGCCCTATAACGAGAAGCAGGCCAGCTATCAGGCGGAAGTCACCGCCGCCCTCAACGGCAATCCGGACGGGCTTTATCTCATCAGCTATCCGGTCGATGGCGCCACCATCGCCCGGCAGTGGATCTCGCAGGGCGGACCGCAGAAGTTCCTGCTGAATGACGGCATGAACAGCGCCGATTTCATCAAGAATGTCGGCGCGAAATATCTCGAGAATGCCTACGGCACCTCGTCCGGCACCAATCCGACCGCGTCGACCGACTACTTCAACAAGGAATACAAGGGCTTTTCCGGCCTCGACCCCAGCAATCCGGCGGCCGACCGCTCCTACGATGCCGGCGCCATCGTCGGCCTCGCCATCGCCGAGGCTGGCAAGGCGGAGCCCGCCGCCATCAAGGAGGCGATCCGCAAGGTGCTCGACCCCAACGGCACGGTCATCCATGCCGGCAAGGCGGATTTCGCCAAGGCGCTGGAGCTGATCAAGGCGGGCAAGCCGATCAAGTATGAAGGCGTCATCGGCCCGGTGCAGTTCGACCAGTATGGCGACATCACCGGGCCCTTCCGCCTGTGGCAGATCAAGGGCGGCGAAGTGACGACGATCGGCGAAATGACCACCGCCGATGTCGATGCGATCAAGGCCAAGACGGGTAACTGATCCGTCGCGCCTGAGCCAGCGAAGGCGCCGTCCACGGACGGCGCCTTCTTGCTGCCGGCCGCATGCTTGCACCGATCCGCAGGCTGAGAGATAACGGCATGCTCAATGCTCCGCCCAACCTCCGGGCCACGGCGCCATCTAGAGGATATCATGACCAGCAAGCCGCGTTTTCCCGACCGCATCCGCCTCGCCCCCGATCTCGAGATCAGCCGCATCGTCACCGGCCTGTGGCAGGTCGCCGATATGGAACGCGACGGAACCCGGCTCGATCTCGACGCGGCGGCGCGGGCGCTGGCGGCATACGCCGAAGCGGGCTTCGACACGTTCGACATGGCGGACCATTACGGCAGCGCCGAGGACATCACCGGGCGCTTCAATGAGCTGGCCGGCAGCGGCAAGGTCAAGACGGTGGAAGGGCACCGTCCCACCGCCTTCACCAAATGGTGCCCGACGCCGGGCGAAATGACGGCGGAGATCGTACGCGCCAATGTGCAGCGCGCCTGCACGCGCATGGCGACCGGCCGTATCGACATCATGCAGTTCCATTGGTGGATGTTCGAGCATCCGGCCTATCTCGACGCCCTGCGCGAGCTGGCGAAGCTGCGCGACGAAGGCATGATCGGCCATCTCGGCCTCACCAATTTCGATACCGACCATCTGCGCCTGCTGGTCAAGCAGGGCATTCCGATCCTCACCAACCAGGTCTGCTTCTCGCTGCTCGACCGCCGGGCCGCGGAAGACCTGTCGGCCTTCTGCCTCGGCCATGGCGTCCGGCTTTTCGCCTATGGCACCCTGGCCGGCGGCCTCCTGACCGAGAAATGGCTCGGCAAGCCGGAACCGCAGGTCGACGACATCACCGACTGGAGCAAGATGAAGTACAAGCGCTTCGTCGACCAGATCGGCGGCTGGGCGGCGCTGCAGGCGATCCTGCAAGCGCTGGACAAAGTCGGCCGCAAGCATGGCGTCTCGATCGCCAATGTCGCCACGCGCTGGGTGCTGGAACAGCCGGCGGTGGCCGCCGTCATCGTCGGCGCGCGCCTCGGCGAAAGCGAGCATCGCGCCGACAATCTGGCGCTCTTCTCCTTTACCCTCGATGCCGAGGACCATGGCCTGATCGATGCGGCCCTGGCGCAGACCAGACGCATTCCCGGTGATTGCGGCCAGGAATATCGCCGGCCGCCTTACCTCACCGCGTCCGGCGATCTCAGCCATCACCTTGAGAGCTTCCCCAAGGTCTTCAAGGCGGCGCCCGTCCCCGGCAAGCCGCAGCGCCAGCGCCTCGATTCCGGCAGCATCTGGGAACCTCTCGCCGGCTACAGCCGGGCGGTGCGGGACCATGACCGCATCCTGGTCAGCGGCACCACGGCGACCCATGGCAAGGGCGAGGTGGTGTGCCGGGACGACGTCGCCAGCCAGGCCGTCTATATCCTCGACAAGATCGCCGCCAGCATCTCGGCTCTGGGCGGCAGCCTCGAAGACGTCGTGCGCACCCGCATCTATCTCCGCGACAAAAACGACTGGGAGGCGGTGTCGCGAGTCCATGGCCGCTATTTCGGCGAGATCCGCCCGGCCAATACGCTGATCGAGATCGCCGGGTTGATCGGCGATTATGCCGTCGAGATCGAGGCCGAGGCCATCGTCAGCTGATCGCGGGACACGGCAAGTCCCACCGTCAGGAGCGCGGCTTCAGCTTGTCGGGATCGTAGAACGGGAACTTGACGACCCGGGCCGGCAGGCGCTTCTGCTGGCCGTCGATCTTGCCGATCTCCACTTCCGTGCCGATGGCGCTATAGGCGGCATCGATGCGGCAGAGCGCGATGTTCTTGTTGAGGATCGGCGAGCGGCAGCCTGAGGTGACGACGCCGACCTGGGCACGGCCGACATGCACGCAGGCGCCGTGGCCGCAGACCTCGCCGCCATCGATCTCCAATCCCACCAATACCCGTTGGGGATGCTCCTTGCGCCGGATTACCGCCGCGCGGCCGACAAACTCCTCATTGCCCTTGAGGGCCACGGTAAAGCCGATGCCGGCCTCGAAGGGATCGGTCTGGTCGTTGAATTCGTAATTGGCGAAGACCAGGCCCGCCTCGATCCGCAGCATGTCGAGCGCCTCCAGGCCCAAGGGCAGCATGCCGTGCTTCTGCCCCTCCCCCCAGATCGCGTCCCAGACCGCGGGCGCGTCCTTCGGATGGCAGAAGACCTCATAGCCGAGTTCGCCGGAGTAGCCGGTGCGCGAAACGAGGACGGGAATGCCGGTATAGCCGCCGATCCGGCCAATGGTGAAATGGAACCACTGGATCTCGTCGACCCGTGGCCGGGCGGGCGGCGTCCAGACCAGATCCTTGAGGATGTCGCGGCTCTTCGGCCCCTGCACCGCGACGTTATGCAGCTGATCCGTGGCCGACTTGACCCAGACATGTTTGAACCCGCGCTGAGCGGCAAGATCGCGCAGCCACTGGCCCCCGAATTCGTCGCCGCCGATCCAGCGGAAGCGCTCGGCGCCCATGCGGAAGACGGTGCCGTCATCGACCATGCCGCCATGCTCGTAGCACATCGCCGTATAGACCACCTGTCCTTCGGCAAGGCGTCGGATATTGCGGGTGCAGGCGATCTGCAGCAGGTCCTCGGCATCCGGCCCCAGCACCTCGAACTTGCGCAGCGGCGAGAGATCCATGATCACGGCCTTCTCGCGCGCCGCCCAGTACTCGGCCTGCGGCCCGGCATTGTTGAAGCGGTTGGGCAGCCAGAAGCCGCGATATTCGGCGAAATTGCGTGTCAGCGCGGCGGTCCGCGCATGGAAGCCGGTTTCCCGCGTGAGGCGTGGTTCTGAGTCTGCGTTCATTCTGAAGGCCACCGCTCGTGAGAAAGTGTTCTGCGCCGCATAGACGCGGACATGAATGTCGGTCGGGTTCCAGGCATTGGTCGCGTCGATATCGTCCGGACAGGCCGACGAGGCGCAGACCAGATCCTTCATCGCCCGCAGCAGCACGTAATCGCCGGGCCGCGACCAGGGATCATCGAGGAAGATCGCGTTCGCGGCATTGACGCCGGTATTGTAGAAGAGGTTGATCGCCTGCCAGCCGCGCCGCCGGTCGAGCCCGAAAGGATCGAGCTGGTTGTTGAAATTTTCCGAGCAGCTCGGATGGCCGGGATAGCCGGCATCCTCGTAGAAGCGGGCGGTGCAGGCGAGGCCGAAGCTGTCATGCCGCCCGACCGTGTCGCGCACCACCTCGCAGAGCGGCTGCATATCCATGTCGAAATATTTCGAGGCGAGGCCCGGCCCGGGATAGAGCTGACCGATCAAGGTGCGTGTCGTCGTCAGGTCGAGGCCGCGTTCCTTGCCCTTCTGCAATTGCGCTGCATCGAAGCAGAGGAAGTCCGAGCACTGGCGGCCGGCGACATCGACGATCTGGATATACTGGCCTTCCTTGACCTCATAGGCCGAGGCGGTGCGGGCATCGATGCGATATTCCGCGACGATGTCGGCCAAGGCCGGCGGCAGCGGCGGCATGGCGGCCGGCACGATGGTGGCGCGATAGATGACGACCGAGAGATCGGTCGGCGGATTGTCGGCATCGACCAGCATATCCCCGCCCGGCTGACCGGTACCTGCGGCGTGGAAGACGGCGTCGACATCGCGCTCGACCCGCAGCGAGACCTTGTCGCCCGGCCGGGTGTCGCCATCGAGAATTCGCGCCGCCCGATCGACACCGGCGGGAATGCCGCGCTGGCGCAGATGCGCGGCGATCTGCGGTCCCGAAAGCCAGTCATCGCTGCCGGCCTGGCCGCTGAGCAGGCGATCGATTCCCGGCGAGGGTCGCGCCGCTTTGAGGCCCAGCGCCGACAGATCCGGCTTGCCGCCGGCGGCGAAGGCGGCGATCTCGCAAGCCTGACGCCCCTCCCGATCGATCACTTCAACCCGGTCGCCGGCGAAGAGGTGAAGGATGACGGCGCCATTGCCGAGCACGCGGTAATGCTCGATGCCGGGATCGAGGCGCGGCAGGCCCGGCTCGCGGACGCGGATCTTCGGTGCTGTTGTGGTGGTGAACATGTCACCCCTTCATCGATGAAGCATGCTGGGCGAAAGAGGCACGGAAGGGGCGCCCATTGCCGTCATGCAACGGGCGCCGTCGTCCTTGTTACTTCTGCTTCAGGTAGCTTTCCAGCGAATCGTCCATTGCCTGCAACCAGGGCGTATGATGCTTGGGCGACAGGTTGCCCGTCATCACCGAGCGATAGCTGTTGTTGCGGAAGCCCATGATGTCTTCCGCCTTGTGATGCTCCCATTCCATGAACATCTTGTTGACCGCCTCGATGTCGAAGCTAGGATAATCGGTGAGGCCGATCAGTTCCTTCACGTAATCGCCCTGGAACCAAATCATCTGCTCGGCGTCTTCGAGGGTTTCCTCGCGGGCGCGCCAAGCGGCACTGTTCTTCTGCATTTCGGCGAGGCTCGGCAGCTTCTGGCGGCCGAGGATGACATCGCGGGAATACCAGGCCTGGGCGTCGAACATGTTGAAGGTATAGAACTGGTCCTGCATGCCGACGTAATGCAGCTTCGGGTTCTTCTCCCAGACCACGCCGCGATAGAGATCGAGCGGCCAGAGGCGGTTGGCCGTCTTCAGGCGCAGGTCATCCGGCAGGAAGGGAAAGGTGTGCTGATAGCCGGTGCACAGGATGATCGCGTCGATCTCCTTGGTGGTACCGTCCTTGAAATAGGCGGTCCGGTTCTCAACCTTCTGCAGCAGCGGCTTCTCTTCCCAGTTCGCCGGCCATTTGAAGCCCATCGGCTTCGAGCGATAACTCGTGGTGATCGACTTGGCGCCATACTTGTAGCATTGCGAGCCGACATCCTCGGCCGAATAGGAGCGGCCGATGATCAGGATGTCCTTGCCCTTGAACTCGACCGCGTCGCGGAAATCATGCGAATGCAGGATGCGGCCGTTGAAAGTGCGGAAGCCGGGGAATTCCGGCACGTTCGGCACCGAGAAATGGCCCGAGGCGACGATCACATGGTCGAATTCCTCGGTGGTGAAATGATCGTTCTTCAGATCATGCGCCGTCACCGCGAACTTGCCGGTCGCCTCGGCATATTCCACCTGCCGCACCGGCGTGCGGAAGCGTACCCAGCCGCGTACACCGGCCTTTTCGACGCGGCCCTTGATGTAGTCCCACAACACGGCGCGCGGCGGATAGGACGCGATCGGCCGGCCGAAATGCTCCTCGAAGGTATAGTCGGCGAATTCCAGCGCTTCCTTCGGACCGTTCGACCACAGGTAGCGGTACATGCTGCCATGAACCGGCTCGCCATATTCGTCGAGCCCGGTGCGCCAGGTATAGTTCCACAAGCCGCCCCAGTCGTCCTGCTTCTCGAAGCAGACGATTTCCGGAATCTCGGCGCCTTTGGCGGCCGCCGATTGAAAGGCCCGCAGCACCGCCGTTCCCGACGGACCGGCACCGATAACGGCAACACGCTTTGTCATGACTCTCTCCCTACACGTACTTCGGCAATCTGGTGATGGCGATCTGGTTGTTATGGACCGGAGGCTGGCCGGCTAGATGCCGGGGCCAGCCTCCGGGTGGTCGATGATCTTCCTCTTTGCCTAGCTGAAGATCCAGTTGGCGATGAGGACGGTGGCGATGCCGCCGAGGAGGGTGAGGTAGGGCAGCATGCCGGCTTTCTTGTGGCCGAGATCGCCCTCCTTGAGGCCCAGGTCCTCCAGCATCTGCTTGGGGAACTTGCCCTTGTCCTGGATGAAATGGCGGAAGCAGAAGACCGGGATGATGAGGGCGGCGAAGCCGAGGCCAGCCCACAGCGCATAGGGGTTCCACACCTTGGCCCCCGCCCCCATGAACATCGCGTTCACGAAGGCAAAGACCGCCCCAAGGGTGATGATGAGGGTCGGCGCCTTATAGGGTCGCTTCACCTGGCCGCTGTCCAGGCGATGGATCCAGCCCGCGTTGAGGTTGAGGAAGTTGAAGATGATATAGCCGCAATTCGACACCGCCAGGATGAAGAAGAACGAGGTGGCGTCGGTCGCGGCGATCGCCAGCACGATCAGGTTGGCGACCAGATCGGTCCACATCGCCCGGGTGGGGGCGCCGTGGTGGTTCACATGGCTTAGATATCGCGGCAGCCAGCCGTCGACCGAGCCCTGGTAGAGGGTGCGCGACGAGCCCGCCATCGCCGTCATGATCGACAGCATCAGGGCGACGATCATCAACAGCACCATCAGGGCATGGATGGCCGAACCGCCGCCCACCATGTCGGCCATCGCCGAGGCCACCCCCGAGCCGTCGACGATCGGTGTCGCCAGCATGCCGTTGAGCCCCAGCACGCCCTGGAAGGTGAAGGGCACCAGGATGAAGAGCAGCAGGCACAGCAGGCCCGAATAGAAGATCGCCTTGAAGGTGTCGGTCTCCGGGTTCTTGAACTCGCTGGTGTAGCAGACCGCAGTCTCGAAGCCGTAGGTCGACCACGCGGCGATGAACATGCCACCCAAAGCCAGCGTCCAGCCGGCGATGTTCCAGCTGCCGGGATCGGGCGCATAGGCCGCCGCCAGCGGCACGAAGGGCGAGAAGTTCGCCATCGACACCTTGCCGCTCAGCAGCGGCACGACGCCGACGACGATCATCGGCACGATCACCAGCAGGCCGAACACCATCTGCACCCGCGCCGTGCCGCTGATGCCGCGATGCTGGATTGCGAAGGTGATCAGCATCAGCACCGCGCCGATGACGAAGGTGCTGTTGAAGGAAAAGCCGACCCCGAACAGGGCGAAGCTTCCCAGGCTGAAGCTGCGCACCGCCGGCGTCAGGGCCGCCGTCGCCGCCTCCGCCGTCATTCCGGCATGGGCCTGGACATAGGCATCGATCGCCGCCGGATCCGGCAGCGGCGCCAGGGCGTTCAGCACATAGCCGGCGGCAATGGCGCAGCCGAGCGACAGCACTGGCGACCAGGCGAACCAGTTACACCACACCGACAGGGGCGCGATCAACTTGCTGTAGCGCAGCCAGGCCGCCGCGCCGTAGATCGAGGCGCCGCCCGACTTATTGGGAAACAGGCCGGCAATCTCCGCATAGGTGAAGGACTGCACGAAGCCCATGATCATCGACACCGTCCAGATCACGAAGGCCGGGATTCCCACCGTCCCGGCGATCCCCCCGATCGAGAAGAGCACCAGGGCTGGTACCCCGCTGGCAACCCAAAACGCGCCCTTCCAGTCAATCGCCCGGACAAGCTCGCCCTGTCCGCTACTCGTTTCACTAAGACTCGCCATGTACCCCTCCCAGAAGTTATCTAACGTCGATTTTGTTGCGGTTCTTTGATCTCTCTTGCTTCCTCAATTGCGGCGAGCCGTTTTCTCCCCAGAACCGGCCCGCCATCCTGATATCGCCATGCCCTATTCCGGATCCCAGCCCGGCGAGGTCGGTGCGCCATCGTCATATTGCGACAGCCACTCGACGACGGTCGGACGATAACGAGTGAGGCCCTTGTAATCGGCGAGTTCGGGATGCAGGTTCTTCAGCACGCGGTGGAACCGGCGGCCCCATTTCGGAATCGTCACCAGTTCCTGCATGCTGATCAGATAGCAGCGGATCGGAAACACGATCGCGTTCGAGCGCGGCAGGCGGAAGAAGGACTGCAGCTCGACCCGGAGATGCACTTTCCCGCCGACATTCTCCGGCGTCACCGTGGTCCGGTCCGGCCCCCATTTGTGATAGTTCTCCGGACTGGTATCGAGACGCGGGTTGATCGTCATGGTCCAGTTGAAGCGCCGCACCGGCTGGCCGTGCTGCAGATTGAGCATGAATTTCAGCGCCCGCTCGAAGACGCCCATCTGATGCGCCAGCGGCACCGGCCCGTGCCATTCAAAGAAATTCATGCCGATGTCGAAATCCAGCGACCAGTCGGCCTGGGTCGTCACCATACCGGCATCCATCCACAGGTTATTGTCGCGCTGATCGAGAATGGCGAAATCGCCCTGGCTCTGGCGGGTGATATATTCCATCGGCTCGTAGGGCAGGGTGCTGGTATCGCCGAAAGTGAATTTGTCGTCGATGCCGAGCGCCTTGTTGACCCAGTGCCATTTGTCGCCGTTCCTGGTCAGCGTGAAAATGTCCGGATAGCTCTTGGACTTGCATTCCATCAGCAGTTCCAGGAGATCCCACTGCGCCGTCATCATATGCGGCAGCGCCTGGCAGCGCAGCGGATCTTCCGCCAGTACCTTGGCCCGGTCCTCCATCTCGCTGACGTAATGCTCGTCGACATCGATCGGGTGCTCAAAGACCGATCCTGTCTTGCCCGGCACATGCGGCTCGATATTGACCGAATACATGTAGCTGTCTTCGGCAAAGGGAAAGGGGAAGCGGCGGATGGCGGCAGGACTGTTCCGGAACGTGAAATCGTCGCGGAACGTCTCTTTCTTGAATGCGATACTCATTTGGCCCTCCCAGGATCGCCGCTATAGCGCGGCGTATCCGATCGTCACATTCGTTGATCGAAGCCGCTTTAAAGGTCGAGGACGAGTTCTCCGCCTTTGAAGCGCGACACGCAGATCATGATCTTCTTGCCGGACTGGCGATCATCATCCGTGAGATAGTGGTCATTATGCTGGATCTCGCCGTCGGCGCTGCAGACACTGGTCTCGCATTGTCCGCAGGCGCCGCCGCGGCAGAGGAAATTGGCGTCGATATTATGCGCCTCGATCGCCTCCAGGATGCTCTGGTGCTCGCCGACCATGAATTCGATCTTCGATTTCTGCAGCCTGACGAGAAACGGCTTGCCGGACGGCGGGGCCAGGAACTGCTCGGAATGGATATTCTCCTCCGGCCAGCCGGCAAGCCGCGCCTTATCGGTGAAGAAGGCGATCATCGCCGCGGGGCCGCAGATGTAGAGATTGGTTCCGAGCGGCTGATGCTCCAGGAGATGATCGACATCGATCATCTGCCCTTCGCCTTCGCAATAGAGATTGACCCGGTTGGCACCGTAGCGCTCCTGCAGCTCCCGCCAATAGGCGCCGTGACTGCGCGAGCGGAAACCGTAATGCAGCTCGAAATTGCCGCCGACGGAGGCCAATCCGTCCATCATCGCCATGAACGGCGTGATGCCGATGCCGCCGGCGACGAAGATATGCTTGCGGCCGGTGCCATTGACCGGGAAGAGGTTGACCGGGTTGCTGAGAATGAGCCTGTCGCCAACCTTCACCCGGTCATGCATAAAATGCGAGCCGCCGCGCGAGTCCAGCACCCGCAGCACGCTGATCTCATAATGGCCGGGATCGTTGGGCGAGGACATCAGCGAATAGGGATTGCGATAGACGACCGGCGCGCCCGCGGCATCGGTGCCGCGCATGGTGACGACGACATGCGAGCCGCCGGAAAAATACGGCAGCGGCTTGCCGTCGACGGAGACCAGGTGAAAACGTTTGACGGTATCCGCCACCGGCGTGATCGCCGCGACCTCAACCGGATGTTCGACATTCTTGCTCATTTGAAGAGTTCCTCCACCGGAGGAATCTCGGCCGGCACTTCGGCGTTGATGCAGACCCCCTGAAAGGCGCCGATCCGGCGCGAATAGTGATCGCGCACCAGCAAGGTCAGGCCGCAATGGCTGCAGACGGCCGGACTGGTCGTCACGTTCTCGGTGATGCCCTTGCAATGCACGCAAGAGACCCGCCTCGCCAGCGAGCCGCGATGTTCGGTACGGATGGAGTTAAAGTTGATCCCGGCATCCGCGCCGACCTGCATGACCTGGCCGATGAAGCCTTCGGTGCCGGCGGCATAGAGCCGCAATCCCATATGGGCGGTCGACAGGATGACCTGCAGGCGCACCAGCAGGGTCGGAATGGTGGGGGCTTCCCAATAGCCGGCGGTTCCCACGGCCCGCAGCGTCGCTGCATGATCGCTGCCCTGGGGGACATAGAGAATTTCCGCCTTGGCGCGGAAATGCGCATCTTTCAGTTCGGGTTTTTCCAGCAGCGCCAGCGCACCTTCTCCGCCCAGGACAAAAAGGCGCCGCTTTGCATATGGATCAATTGTGAGGCCGTGATATTCCGGCCTGCTCTTGATGCCTGATACCAACATGTGTTCGACCCTGACTCTGCCCCGAGACCACACGACAATCGCGAATGGCCTCAGGGCGCTGATAACATCTCCTCGAACCGACGGTATCTGACGCCCGGCTGGATCAGCCGACCGCCGTCCGTTTCTTCTTCTCCGGATCGTCAAACGTAATCGTATGGGCGATGGCGCTCGCCTTCGCATTCTTGCCGCGCACTTCCAGCTTGGTGCCCTGCTTGGCATAGGGCACGTCGAGGCGGACGATCGCCATCGATTTCTTGGTCAGCTTGGAATAGGACGGACAGGTAACGACGCCGACCTTCTTGCCGTCGGCCCAGATCTCGTCACCGGCATCGGTCATCTTGTCGCTGTCGACCAGCAGGCCATAGATCTTGAAGCGTTCCTTGCCCTTCAACCGGGCATGCTCTTCGGCGCCGCGGAAACCGGTCTTGTTGGGGCTGACGGTGAAATCGAGGCCCAATTCCCAGAGCGAATCGCCCGGCGCCTGGTCAGGGAAAGGATACATCTGCGAATTGTCATAGGGATAGAACAGCAAATAGCTTTCCACCCGCAAGAGGTCGAGCACGCTGAAGCAGACCGGGACGATGCCCAGGCTCTTGCCTTCGGCGAGGATCGTGTCCCACACCAGATGGGCATCCTGGCCGCGCACGAAGATCTCGTAGCCGCGCTCACCGGTATAGCCGGTGCGCGAGATGGTAATCGGCGCGCCGAACAAGGTGGCGGGCATGTGGTGGAAATATTTGAGGTCGCGGATGCCGGGAATGTGCTTGGCCAGGAAATCGACGGCGACCGGTCCCTGCAACGAGAGATCATGGAGATCGTCATCGAACAGCACCGCGCAATTGCGGCCGGCCGCCTGCTTGACGACCTCCTCATGCCCCGAGCCCGAGCCATGCACCAGCATCCAGGAATTGGGGCCGGTGCGATAGACGATGCAGTCATCGGTGAAGTGGCCGCGCTCGTTCAGCATGCAGGCATAGACCGCCTTGCCGGGATAGAGTTTGCTGACGTCGCGGGTGGTGATGTAGTCGAGAACATGGATCGCGTGCGGGCCGACCAGATGCACCTTCTTGAGGCCGGAAACGTCCATCAGCCCGGCCTTGGTGCGCACCGCCACATGCTGGTCGAGGATGTCGGAATCATAGGTCCAGGCGGTCCCCATGCCGCTCCAGTCTTCCAGTTTGGAGCCCAGGGCGCGATGGCGATCATTCAGAACGGAAAAGCGCCAACTTAAAGGCATATATCCTCCCGATATTTCATGTAATGATTTTTTATTTCCCACAGGTTAATTGGCATTTCTGAAATTGCAATCGGAATTATCGCGCAGCGCAACAAAAGGGAAAATCGGAAGACCGCAGCCCGGGCCGTTCGCCGCCATTCTGGTGGCGATGCGACCACCGCGTGACTTTCCTGTCGTCAATGCGCCATTCTGAGGCCGGGACGCGATGAGACCGTGCCGCGGTTGCGATACCTGACGACTTTCATCTTCGCCGCCCGGAATGATATGCCATGACTTCAGCTGTGGTAGTGCCGCCGATTGTCAGATGGCTCGGTTCGGCCGACGCAAAGATGGGGTTGCCCGGCCACCGATGGGCCGGGCGCCGCTAGGGAAAAGGACCACATGACGGAAACAGAGTCGTCCTCTCGGTTTCGCCGCAACCTCCAGGGCGAGGTGGACAGCGCCGATCTCTATTTGGCCCTGGCGCAAGCCGAGCAGGACCCGCATCTGCGTGAGGTCTATCGCCGCCTGGCAGCGGTCGAGGAGGCCCATGCCACCTTCTGGCGCAACCAGTTGCAGCGCATCGGCGCCCGCCAGGTCTCGATGCGCCCCGGCTGGCGGACCCGCGCCCTCGCCTGGCTGGCGCGCCGCTTCGGCCCGCAATTCGTCCTGCCGACCATCATGGCCCAGGAGCAGCGCGACAGCGGACAATACGAGACCCAGCCGGACGCCGTGGCGGCCGGTCTCGACGCCGCCGAGCGGTCGCATGACCGCATCGTACAGGCCGTCGTCACCACTTTGCCCGGCGGCCTTTCCGGCAGCAGCCTGGCGCGGCTGGAAGGACGGCATCGCACCGGCGGCAATGCCCTGCGGGCGGCGGTGCTGGGCGCCAATGACGGGCTCATCTCCAATCTCAGCCTGGTCATGGGTGTGGCCGGCGCTATCGGCTCCGGACGGACCATCCTGCTGACCGGCCTCGCCGGGCTGGTTGCCGGTGCCTGCTCCATGGCGCTGGGCGAATGGCTGTCGGTCACCAGTTCGCGCGAGCTCAACCAGCAGCAGATCGGCATCGAGACCGATGAGCTGGAACGCATGCCGGAGGAGGAAAAGGAAGAACTCGTCCTCATCTATCAGGCGAAGGGGCTCGACGAAGTCCAGGCGCGCGCCCTTGCCGAAAAGCTGATGGCCAACAAGGAGACGGCGATCGACACGCTGGTGCGGGAGGAGCTGGGCATCGACCCCGAAGAACTGGGCGGCTCCGCCTGGTCGGCGGCCACCGCCTCTTTCGCCCTCTTCAGCCTCGGCGCCATCTTCCCGGTACTGCCGCTCTTCTGGCTGGACGGAGAGATAGCGCAGGTCGCGAGCCTCGCTTCAAGCGGGGTGGCGCTGGCCCTGATCGGCGCCGGCACCTCCCTCTTTACCGGCCGCAGCCTGGCCTTCTCGGCCCTGCGGCAGCTCGGCACCGGTTTCCTTGCGGCTGCAGTCACCTACGGCATCGGCCGCCTCTGCGGCGTCGCCCTCGGCGGGTGAGCAGGATCGATCGCAAATAAAAGGGGCGCCGATGCGGCGCCCCTCTTTCTCGCGACGACAACCGTGGTTGCCGCTCAGAGCATATTGAGGAGAAACGATTCGGCTCTAGGCGTCGCCGTAGCCGACGATGCCCTTCACTTCCAGGAAATCGTGGATGCCCCAATCGGCATATTCCCGACCATTGCCTGACTGCTTATAGCCGCCGAACGGTGCGAAGGTATCCCAGTCGGGATAGTTGATGTTGACCTGGCCGGCGCGCAGCTGGCGCGCCACCTTGCGGGCGTGCTGGATGTCCTTCGACTGCACATAGGCGGCGAGGCCATAGACGGTGTCGTTGGCGATCTCCACCGCCTGCTCTTCCGTCTCATAGGGAATGATCGACAGAACCGGGCCGAAGATCTCTTCGCGGGCGATGGTCATGTCGGGACGCACGTTGCCGAACACGGTCGGACGCACATAGTAGCCGCGATTGAGGCCTTCGGGCCGGCCGGTGCCGCCGGTCACCAAAGTGGCACCCTCGGCGATGCCGGCCTCGATCAGGCGCTGCACCTTGTTGAACTGCAGCTCGCTGACCACCGGGCCGAGAACGGTATCGGCTGCCTTCGGATCGCCGACCTTATGCGCCTCGGCCGATTTCTTGGCGATGACGAGCGCTTCGTCATGACGGTTGGACGGCACCAGCATGCGGGTCGGGGCATCGCAGGACTGGCCGGTATTGCCGAAGCAGCCTTCCACGCCCTTGGTGACCGCGGTTTCGAGATCGGCATCCGGCAGGATGATATTGGCCGACTTGCCGCCGAGTTCCTGGGCGACGCGCTTGACGGTATCGGCCGCCGTCTTGGCGACAATGATGCCGGCCCGGGTCGAACCGGTGAAGGAGACCATGTCGACATCCTTGTGGCCCGCCATCACCTGGCCAACCGAGGGACCGTCGCCATTGACCAGATTGAAGACGCCGGCCGGCGTGCCCGCCGCATGCATGATCTCGGCCCAGACGAGGCCGCTCATCGGCGCGATCTCGCTCGGCTTCAGCACCATGGTGCAGCCGGCGGCGATGGCCGGGGCGACCTTGCAGACGATCTGGTTGAGCGGCCAGTTCCACGGCGTGATCAGCGCGACGACACCGATGCCTTCCTTGACGATGCGGGTCTTGCCGCGCTGATGCTCGAACTCGAAATTCTCCAGCGCGGTGATGGTCGCTTCCATGTGCGCGCGGCCGGCCCAGGTCTGCGCATCGCGCGCCCAGCTCATCGGCGCGCCCATTTCGTCGGACACGGCCTTGGCGATGTCTTCGGCGCGCTCGTTATAGATCTCGAGAATCCGCTTCAGCAGCGCCAGGCGTTCCGCCTTGCTGGTCTTGGTGAAGGCGGGAAAGGCGGCCTTGGCGGCGGCGACGGCGCGATCGACATCGGCGGCAGTGCCGACAGAGATGGTGGCAAAGGCCTCTTCCGTCGCCGGATTGATGACATCGAGCGTGGCCGGCTTCACCGGAGCCACCCAGGCACCATTGATGTAGAATTTCAGATGATTGCTCATGATCGCGTCCATTCGGTTGAAACGTCGCATCGGCGGGTCGGATGCGCCATGCGGAGGTTCTGTCATAGGCGTCCGGGGCCGAAAGGTATAGGCGAAAGCGACGCCGCCGCGACGCTTCCCCCATGAATTTTTTGCATTTGTCCGCCCCACCCCACGGCCCACCCCCGCGACCTGCCCCGATGGCCCCGGCACTCCGGCGGCCATTTTCGGCCACTGCGAGAGGGGGCCCCGTCGCCAGAAGCTAACCTCTCGACAAGCTAACCTCTAACGTGCATGTGATGAGTCGCCGGGAACAAAGGACCGGGAGGGGGACTTTCTCGGGTGCAGGGCCGCGACCATCCGGCCGCCGCATTCCGCGACTGCAGGTTATCCGCGCGCAGCGAGCCCGCGGATCATCGAATTTGGACCCTTTAACATGGAGGTGTTGCCATGCAGCCGCTTGTCCCCGAAGAGAAGTCCCAAATGATCGCTCATGCGTCTTTTGCGGCAGTCGCCCGGCGTTCGGCCTTGATTCTGGCGGCTTTGCCGGCATTGCTGCTGGTGGCTGCCTGCGCGCCGCAGAATTCTCCGCCGCAGCAGGTCGAGGCGCAAAACCCGAGCGTCACCTATAAATACCGCGGCGACCAGGAATTGCTGGAGGCCAATACCAAGGCCATGACCTATTGCAACCAGTACCATTCCGTGGCGCAAACCCAGAACATCCACAACGAATCCGATGGCAGCAAGACGGTGGTCTTCAGCTGCACCGCGATGCCGCCTGCCCAGGTCGCCACGACGATAACCCCGGGCGCCAATATGGTCTATCCCTATCGGACCGACCAGGAGCTGCTGGATGCCTCGCGCAATGCGGACCTCTATTGTGCGAACCGCGGTTCGCAGCGGGCCGTGGCGACGGTCGTCACGAACCTGGACGGTACCAAGAGCATCAGCTTCCAGTGCACGCCGTGACGTCCTCACGCCGCGACTGAGATAGAAAAGGTCCCGCATGCCGGGACCTTTTCTTTTGCTCTGGAAATACCCCGTCGCGCCCTGCGTGACCGTGACGACGCGCTCTAACTTGCACGACCGCTCAGGGGAGGAAAGGCAAGCGCACACCGCAGATCTGCAGCAGCAATACGCTATTGAGGCCGAGGATCAGCAGCGCCGCGCCGCCGGCGAGGAGCATCGGCACCGGCCGGATCGCAAGTGTGCCCATCACACTCCGCCGGCTGGCAAAAGCGATCAAGGTCAGCATCGGCAGCGGCAGGACGAGGCTCAAGACCGCCTGGCTGACGGTGAAAGCCCGCATCGTATCGACGCCCATGGCGACGATGACGAGAGCTGGCCCGGCGGTGACGAGGCGGCGCAGCCAGATCGGGATGCGCCAGCCGACGAACCCCTGCATGATAACATCGCCGGCCATCGTGCCGACGACCGAACTCGACAAGCCCGACGCCAGGAGCGAGACCAGGAAGACGCCGGCCGCGGCATTGCCGAGCAGGGGTCCGAGCGTGCGATAGGCGGCGCTGATATCGGCAATGGCGTTATGGATGCCGTCATGGAAGGCGGCGGCCGCCATGCACATCATGGCGACGTTGATGAGACCGGCCACGCCCAGAGCGACGACGACATCAAGATTGGAGAAGCGCACCAGCCTGGCCCGGTCGGCCGGCTGCCGCGCCACGATGCGGTTCTGCGTTAGGCTGGAATGCAGATAGATGACATGCGGCATCACGGTGGCACCGATGATGCTGACGGCCACCAGCACCGAGTTGGGACCGCCGAGCCAGGGAATCACCGCGTGATGGGCAACCGCGTGCCAGTCGGGACGGATGAAGAACATCTCGATCAGATAGGCGGCACCGACGACGCCGGCGAGGACGGCGACCAGGGCCTCGATGGCGCGAAAGCCGCAACGCTGAAGCAGCAGCAGGGCGAAGGTTGCCGCCGCGGCAAGGATCGTTCCGACCAGCAACGGCATATCCAGCAGCAAGGCAAAGCCGATCCCGGCGCCGAGCAGTTCGGCCAGTTCCGTCGCCACGGCACCGATTTCGCTGAGCAGCCACATCCCGTAGACGACCGGGGCCGGGAAATGGGCCCGGCAGAGTTCCGCGAGGTTGCGGCCGGTGGCGATGCCGATCCGGGCAGCGAGGCACTGGAACAGCATGGCCACCAGATTGGCGAAGACCACCACCCAAAGGAGTTTGTAGCCATAGGCCGCGCCGCCTTGGATGTTGGTGGCGAAATTGCCGGGATCGATATAGGCGACCGAGGCAACGAAGGCCGGTCCGAAGAGCGGCAGGACGCCGCCGAGCCCCCGCCGTTCGCGGCCAGGCGCGCGGGAACCGGCGAGGGCGGCTGGCTCCGCAAAGCCGGCGCCGCCCGCCATCGAATTCGATGACATCACGTTATTCTCCCCTGTATCTGGCGAACCCTATGGACTGTCGACGCAAGCGAAGGCGGTTCAGCCCTTGTCGGGCGCAATGAACCGGCTGCGGTCGGGGAAGCGGCTGAAGAGCGTTTCCGGGGCTTGGAAATTCGCAGCCAGCACCGAGGCCGGTGTCGCCGCCAGCCATTCGGCAATCGAGATTTCCTGATAGTCGCCGCTGTCGAAGGCGAAGATGACCTCGAGCTCCTCGCCGCCGGCATTCTCGATCGAATGGCCATATCCCATCGGCACGTAGCCGACGTCTCCGGCGCCAAACTCGACCACCTCGGCCCGGCCGCCGGAACCGAAAACGGTCATGCGGGCGCGGCCCTTGACGTAGTACTGCCATTCATTGGCATTGGGATGCCAATGCAGCTCGCGCAGGCTGCCCGGCGTCAGCGTCAGGCGCGCACCGGTCATGGTCGTCGAGATGGGGAATTCCTTCGACGAGACGTAACGGAAGGTACCGCCCGTGAAGACCCGCGGCTTCTGCGAGAGCAGCGGATAGCGATGGGTCAGCACGGTGGTATCGGCCGTGCCGGGCGCCGGGTCGAGCGGTAGCGGCGCCGGTATCGCGCCCTGCGTGATATAGACTTCGCTCTTCGGGAAATCAGCGAAGGTCTCGGCCGGCAAGCCGAAGGTCTTCTGCAGGATCGGGCCGGGTGTATGGCCGACCCAGTCGGAGACGCTGAAGGTACCGAATTCGGAGAAATGGCCATTGTCGAAGGCAAGGATGAAGAGGCAATCCTCGGGGCCGGTACCTTGCAGCGAATGGCCATGGCCGCGCGGAAAGTACCATACATCGCCGGGCCCGAAATCAAGCACTTCCGAGCGCCCGGCGGGATCGAACACGGTCGTCCGGCAGTGACCGCTGATGATATAGGCCCATTCGGCCGCATTGGCATGCCAATGCAATTCGCGCAGGCCGCCCGGCGTCAGCGACATCAACACGCCGGCGACGCCTTCGGAGATCGGGAATTCCGCCACCGTCGCTTCCTTGGCCCAACCGCCCTTGAGTATTTTGCCGGTTTGCTCGCCGAGTGCGAAGCGGAATGGGCCGAAATCATTCGCCGTGCCGGCGCTGGCCGGCTTGGGTGCAGAGGACGCTGTTGTGCTCTGCACCGCAGGCCGCGAATCCTCGGCCTTAGCAATGCCTGTCATCGCGGCAAAGCCTGCTGCACCGATCGCGGCGCCTTCAAAAAGGCGGCGCCTGGAAATGCTGTTCATCGCTTCTTCTCCTGTCTCTGGAAATTTCTGCGGCCGGGATTTCGAGCCTGGGCCGCACGGAAAAGATTTACCCTGGGGACCTGTAACGCCAATGCAATGTCTTCATCATCACATGTTGCCGGAACATCATGCGCTCGCGTGGGGCGCGGACGCGCTATGCGTCGTCGCCCGGATCCTCGGCGACGTGGAACCGACGCCCCTGCTGCGCCGTTGCGACCAGCTCGCCGAGATAGGCGCCGCCATGGCGAATGGCTTCTTCCGACAGGGCCGGGCCGGGCAATACGACACCGCGTACATCGACACCGCGCGCGGCCAGCGAGGTCACGACCTCGCGCATGTTGCCGTGGCCGGTAAGGCCGGCATCCGCGCATTCGATCAGGCGGACCTTGCCGTCAATCCTGATGATCCGCGGCAGCGGACGAATGAGCCGGGCGGCAAATGTAAGGGCGCCGGCGCAGCTCCAGCGCAGCAGCAGGCGCAAAGCAAGTGTCCCGCCATAGCCGAAGCCGACCAGCACGAGCCGGCTGGCATCGATTTGGTAGAAGCGCAGGAGCTCCTCAAGCTGAGGCTCAATGAGATGCACCGCATGATCAAGTGCTGACGTCTCGCCGACAACGCCGGCATGATGCCTTCCCTGCGGCGGGAGACCGCGGGCCGGCAGATCGGGCGGACTGCTCTCTTGGAGCGCGGCGAATGCCGTCGTCGGTACGATCTTTGCCCAGCGCGCGACGACCGGAGTCAGGGCCGCAACGGAATCGCCCGCATCACGCAACAAGACCACCAACGCGCCGGGCGGCTCCTGGGCAACTGGATCAAGCCAGAGCCCGTGGGAAAACTGTAGCCAAGTCATGCTTCGCTCCTCGACAAACGACCGGCTGGCGAGTAGCCAGGCGTCGGCTGATTGCCTTTGAAGCGGATTTAGGCTGGGCCCCTTAATGCGGCAAATGCATTGATCTCACCATGACATGTTCATGGTGAATGTGACGCGCTACAAACTCTTCGTCACCGACAAGACCATGTCACGGAGCCAGCAATGGGCCGGGTGGCGGTCCAGGCGCCGATGCCACAGCATCGTGGTACGCACCTGCGGCGAGTCATAGGGCGGCGCGCAGAGCTGCAGCGGATGGTTGCGGACGAATTCCTGAGCGATCCTGCGGCTCAAGGTTGCGACCATATCCGACTGGGCCAGGATCGGCGCCGCCGAGAGATAAGGTGCCTCCAGCGCGATGCGTCGCGCGAGCCCTTCCTTGGCGAGCCACTGATCGATGAAGCTGGTATCCACGTGACTCGAGGAGATCTCAAGATGCGGCAGCGCCGCGAAGGCTGCCGCCGACAGCTTGTGCTGGCTCGCCGGATGGCCGCGCCGCACCACCATGACGAAAGGATCATCAAGCAACGGCGCCGTGGCGAAGCGTTCGCCCGGACTGCCCACGGTGCTGAGCGCCAGGTCGAATTCGCCGCGATCCAGCCGCTCGACGAGATCCAGGGTTCCACTGGGGCGCAGATCGAGATGGACCGCCGGCGCCGCGGCCGACACCGCGGCAACCAGCGGCGGGACGATGACAACCGCAGCATAATTATTAACCGCGACGGTAAAGCGCCGGTCTGCCGCGGCCGGGTCGAACGAGGCCGGCTCGAGGGCAAGCTGCATCTCGTTCAACGCGTTGCGCAGCGGCAGGGCGAGCGCCTCGGCGCGCGGCGTCGGCGCCATGCCCTCCGGCGTGCGGATGAACAGCTCGTCCTTGAGCATATGGCGCAGCCGCGTTAACGCATGGCTCATCGCCGGCTGGCTGAGCCCGATGCGGCTTCCCGCGCGGGTGACGTTGCGCTCCTGCATGATCGCATCGAACACGATCAGCAGGTTGAGATCAAAAGCGCCCCAATTCATCAGAAACATATATCCGTGACGAGAATGCATTTCAAGCATGCGGCCCGCGCCACCACGTCCTCTCTGCGGAGATTGATCCGCACCAACCGCCGCCGCCATTCGCGGCGGCATAAACGAACAGGAGATTTTCCAATGAAAAAAGTTGTTCCAGCCATCTGCTTTGCCTTGGCCACTGTCGTTGCTGGCAGCACGCTGTCGGCGGTTTCCAGCTACGCCCAGACGTCTTCTGCCGATGAGCAGTCCTGCGGTTCGGCCGACTCCGGGGAGGGTGGCGCACATTGCATGCGCAGTTCCTTGAACCGTGACCGGGCTCATCATGAACGTCAGGACCGCTCGGGAGCGGACACGCGTGGCTGATAAGCCGCCCGCTGCGAAAGAGCGATAGCGTCCTCAGCAGTCCCCCATTTCGCGGGCCCCCCGGCCCGCGAAATGGGGGACTGTGCCCGCATCAGCTGACATTCCGCGACGGCACATGGATACCGCCGCCAAATGAGGTCGCACGACCCCGTTTCGCGCTAGAAGGTAAATGCCAGCTGGGCCCCGAAGACAGCCGCATCGTTCGCACTGGTGCGGCCGCTGGGATTGATGATGTATTGAAAGTCGGGCGTGATGGCGAGCCACGGTGTGGCTGCGACCGTGTAGTTCACTTCCAGCGTCACCTCACCGGTCGTACCCTGCTGCGTGTCGCTGACCTTGCCATAGGCGACCATCAAGGCGGTGGTGTCGTCGGCGCGACTGGCGATCAGGCCCTGATAAGTGGCGCCGGCCGCGAGGAAGAAGGGCATCAAATTGATGTTCTCCTGCGGCTGCCAGGCGACCGCTGCCCAGGGCGTCAGGCCGGTGCTGCTATCCGCCCCACCGTCGCGATAGACCATCTGCTGGGCCATGGCATAGAAGCCGTAATTGCCCGCCTTCTGATGCCCGTTGTTCAGGTCGGTATAGTGATTGCCGGCATAGAAGCCGCCAAAGGAATAGGTTCCGGGCAAGCCGGCGTCGCCCTTGGCCTGATTGAGCTTGTAGCTGACCTGCCCCACTGTCAGCACGCCCTCGTTCGGCTGCAGGCTGAAATGCGTCCCATTGGCGGAGGCCTTTGGCGCGGCGGAGGAAGGGTCGGTGTCGTAGATGCCGGCGGCAAGCTCGATCTGATCGACCGGGGCATAGGAGACCACGGCGCCCCATTCGACCGACGGTGCTGAGGTGAAAGCGGAGGTATTGAGCGGGATGTTCGCGGGATCGCTATTGATGGCGGCGCTCACATAGTCATTGAACACCGGCAGCGCCGCGAACGTGCTGTTCGCGGACAGCCGGCCCAGCTGCAGCTGCAGGCCGCCATTGAGCAAGGTCTGCTGCGCGTAGAGCTGTCCGAGATAGGCACCGTTCGGCTCGTAAGCGTGGGAAACCTCGAAGAGATTGCCGATGTCGCGGTCCGACAGGCTGTTCCCGGCCTGCCACCAAAATTCGGAATGGATGAGAAAGCCCGTAAGGCCGGCAAGCTTGCCGAAATCGATCTCGTTGGTCAGGTTGAACTGGCTGGCGAAGGCCGAATTGTGATTGGAATGCGGCGCACCGCCCGTATTCGTCTGAAAGGTTGCTGTTTCGCCGCCCTGAAAGGTGATGCCGTGATCGGCAAGCGTCGTCCGGTAGCCGCCCCAATCGCCGGTCATCGTCGACCAGGTCCACCAGGGGCCGTCGTCGGCATAAGCCGTACCGCTCAGGCTCAACAAGATGACAAGGCAAACGCCGCTGATACGCCGCATGTCTCCTCCCTGATCACAACCTCATATGTCCTACGGCACGGTGCCGGCTTATGGCGGCGGCATCGCGGAAAAATGGCAGAATGGGCACTGGATATTCCAGGAAATCACCGCCGGGAGCCGGCAGGAAACGACCGTTGAGAATATACTATTTGGTAGCCGCTTCAATGACTGACACCGTGGTGTCGTTCAGCATCAACCGAATAAAACGCCGCAGCGCGTGAAGCCACGGCGTCTTCATCGAGATTGGATGCGAGGGCCGGTAGCCACAGAGAGTTCAGTTTATGGCAGATCAGAATCTGACGTCATGCTGACAACCGCAGAGATCATAGCCGCCTACGACCGCTTCATGACGGGTTAGAATAAGCGATTGGTTTTCAGACAGCCGGCATTTCTTCAGGCCAGCATAGGCGGGCTCAACCTCTGATGTTCAAGGCAGCTTTCGCATGAAGGCGAGAACGACGGCAGCGGAATTGTCGGATGCCAGCTGAAAGAAGGTCCCGAGTTCGTTCTCCCCTTTTCCGCCGCCGGCGAGATCGGACAGGCTGCGGAAAGCAATGAAGGGCTTTGCGTTCAAATAGGCGACATGGGCGACCGCAGCGCTCTCCATATCGACAGCCTCGGCATTAAACGCCTTTTGCAGATAGGTTCGAAAGGCCGCGTTATCGACGAAGGCCTCACCTGATACGCCCCGGCCGCCGACGACGATCTTTGGCTTGCTGGACAGGCACATGTTGGTGCCGGTGCATGCCTGCAACGGGACTGTGCCGGCGATGCTCCTGGCGATGGCGAGGAGGTCCGGATCGACATGAAACCAGTCGATCTTTTCCGGTTCCGCCTGGCCGGTAGCCAACTCGACCGGTTGGGGAAAGATCATGCCGAAATTCGCGACGGATCGTCCGGCGAAACTTGGCAAGGTATAGGTTCCGCTGTTTTCGCGCGCAAAAGCCGATTCGAGATATTCGCGCCATCTCTCGGGAACCACTACGTCGCCGACACTGAGATTGGGATCGATCCCGCCTGCGATCCCCGAAAAGACGATCCTGCTCACCGCGAAGCGGTCCAGCGCAAGCTGCGTGGTCATGGCGGCGTTCACCATGCTGACACCGCTGAGGAAAAGCACCACCGGCTTCCCCTCGACCGTTCCGGTGACAAAGGTGAGACGGCCAACCGCATAGTCCCGTCGATCGTCCAGCTTGCTCTGAAGCTCTATCCATTCCGGCCGGTAGGCGGAGATGATCGCGGTGCGCGGTGTGGCATCGAGGCGCTCTTCGGCCAAGGCGGTGCCGGCGAAGGTGTATGCGAGGAGATAAATCAGCAGTCCGGCAAGGAATCGGTTTGTGCTCATGATACAGGTCACCTCCGCTGTCAAGGGCGGCAGAAGATCGCCCCTGTGGATTACCATTGGGTTTCGAATTCCATGTGTTCGGTTGCAATTGAAACCAGCGCGCCAAGGGGGCTGCCAGTCGGGCAGTCAGGCTGCCGATCGGGCCGGTGGTCGGATTAGAGCGAATGCTTGGCCAGGAATGCGAGGATAAGACCCGCAATCTCGTCGTTGCGCTCATCGAGGGCGAAGTGACCCGCATCGAGCAGATGGATTTCCGCGCCAGGCAGGTCGCGCTTGAATGCTTCGGCGCCGGCAGCGATGAAGGACGGATCGTTCCGCCCCCAGACCACCAGGGTCAGCGGCTTATGTTGCCGCAACCACGCTTGCCAGGCCGGGTAGGCGGCGACATTCGTCCGGTAGTCGTATAGCAGATCAGCCTGGATCTCATGCTGGCCGGGCCTCGACAGGTGGGCAACTTCGTCCGTCCAGCTATCCGGGTTGTAACGTTCGGGATGCGACGTGCCGGCGATGTGACGCTGCTCCGTCGCGGCCGGCGAGATGAATGTATCGACCACGTCGGGATGTGCTTTCGGGTCGGCCCAGTACTTGGCAATGCCGGTCCACTTGACGCCGAGGCCCGCCTCATAGGCATTGGCGTTCTGGATGATGAGAGCCTGTACCCGCGCCGGATGCGCCAGCATGATGCGGAAGCCGACCGGTCCGCCATAATCATGAAGGTAGAAAATACATCTGCTGATCTTGAGCTGGTCCAGAAGGCCTGCGGTCGTCTCCGCCAGATGGTCGAAGGTGTAGGCATAGGACGCGGGCGGCGGCGCGTCGCTCTGGCCGAAGCCCGGGAAATCCGGCGCTACGAGATGGTAGCGCGTGGCAAGCAGGGGAATGAGCGTATCGAACTCGCGGGAAGATGACGGGAATCCGTGCAACAGCACGATCGTCGGCGCGTCCTTTGGCCCGGCTTCCCGGTAGAAGACGCCGATGCCATCGACCATGGCGCGGTGATAGGTCGTTGTGGCGGAAGTTGACGGCAACGAAGCGGCTTGCGCAGGATGACCGGCAACCAACGCGGCCGCAGCCGCCAGAAGAACCCGCGCTTTCACCATTCTTCTCCTTGTACCTGGATCAATGCTGTTCCCGGATCGAAGCAGCCGCGTCCGGCATCGCTGCACCACGGTATTCGGCACCCGTGCCTGGCTCCCGTCAAGCAAACGTGGCACCCACCTCAACAGGCCTTGATCGTCAGCCGCAACATGACGGTCTGGCCGGCGGCGATATGGGCGGGCATTACGGATCGCCTGAGACGCTTCCGCTTTGTCGGCAATCCGCAGCAGCCACGGTCTGGCTCAGAAGCGGCCCTGGTTCCGTGCCAATTCAGCGGCACGCTCTTGCACACGCGCGAAATCGCCAACCGGATCTTTCGTCAGGAGCGTCGGCTGGAAGCGTAGCTCGTCGATCTGCGTTACGCCGGCCTGGTTCAGCCAGGCGCGCAGATAGGTCGAGTGATGATCCACCCCGAAGGCCGGCGACGGCAAATGCTGCGCGTATGCACCGGATGTCAGCACCAGGGTCGCATGCTTGTTCTTCAGCAGGCCAAAATAGCCGGTTTCCGGATTGAGGCCCCACAGCAGGCCGGGCTGATGGATGATGTCGATATAATGTTTCAGGCGATATGGAATGCCGCCATTCCACATCGGCACCGCGAACAGGTAGCGGTCCGCGGAGATGAACCGGTTGGCGACCTCGACGATCTGATCCCAGGCGGTCTTCTGGGCCGCATTCTGGTCCTGGCCGGCGATCACGTTCATCTTGGCCGCCACCTTGTTGCCGTCGAAGGCCGGCAGATCCGCATCCCAGAGATCAATGGTGTCGACCTCCAGTCCGGCATTGCTTGCACGCAAGGCGGCGAGGTAGGTTTCGGCCACCTGGACCGACTTGGACTCCGGCCCGCGCGGGGATGCTTTCAGGAACAGCAGCTTGGTCATGTCTTGCCTCCTATGGCTTAGAAATATCATCGATGGCGGCGAATGGCGGTTACGGAGATCGCCAGCCGTTATGGGCGGCTTGTCCGGCCGTGGTGTGAAAGAAGTGGCATTTTTTCACGCCGCAAAGGCGGGGGAGCTTGCGCTCTGCATTACAAATTTCGACATGGCTACCCCGTCGGTTTGATTTCCGCCGCAGGCGGGATGGGCGGGGGTCCGCCACTGCGCGGGCGACCGCAACTGCCGCACGCGATAATTTTCGCGTGGCAGCGGCGGACTTTCCCTGTTCAGCAACAGCGACAAAAATCGCGACGGCATCAGGGCGGTCCATGCGAGGCTTCCGCGATATCGTTGTAATTCACTGCATAAATCATCGCGTCATCATGGCAATCTGACGCGACTGCGTGCACCTTCCGGTCGACAGCCCCATGTTGCCCTGGAGATCCGGCAGCGGATAAATTGAGTGCATATTTTTTGAAGCACGGCAATTTGTCGGTCGTCATCTTGCCCAGTCCATTCGGATGGAAGTCGATAGCGTTCTACCCATGGCGGGAAGAGTGGCCGGGGCAGCGCCCCGCCACCCCGACGCGGCTCACGCGGCCTTGGTTGGGGTCCGCGCGGGCAGGAAGCCGGCATCGATCTCTGGCCGCGACAAATGGGCCACTGTGTTGACCAGGGTCTTCGCCGCCGCAGCCAGCGCTATTGCGACAGCTGTGTGATGATCGTAGCCAACCGCCCGCAGCGCATTGACGTCACTGTCTGAGACCTGCGTGCGCTTGGATGCGATGGCGGCTGCAAAACGCCGGACGGCCTCAAGCTTGGGGTCCGCCAGCGGCCCGCCGCAGCGCAGCGAAGCGACGATATCTGCAGGAGCGCCGAGCTTGGCGGCAAGCGTGGCATGGACGGCGACACCATAATCCGCGGCATTGGCTCGGCTGGCAGCGGCCATCGCCACCTGCTGGGCGATCGGATCAAGCGAAGTCGCGCCCAACGACTGCAGCATGGTCATATAAGCGCCGAGTACCGGCGGCTCGGCCGCAAGGGCGTAGCCGAGGTTTGGCACGAAGCCGAACACACCGCGCATGCCGTCCAGAAGTTCCTGCGCCGCCGCCGGCGCCGCCGCCTCGTTCAGCATGCCGAAGAGAGCCGGTCCCTGGACAACATCGAGCGTGCGGGCGAGGAAGGCGCGGACGATTGCCGCGACCTCGTCGAGATGCGTCTCGAGCGGGAAATGGCCGGCATCGACGAAGTGGACCTCTGCGTCCGGGATGTCGCGGCGATAGGCTTCCGCACCCGGCGGCAGGAAGAACGGGTCGTTCCTGCCCCATACGGCGAGTGTCGGCGGCTGGTATGCGCGGAAATAATCCTGGAAGCGGGGATAGGCGGCGATGTTCGCCTTGTAGTCGCCGAACAGATCCAGCTGGATCTCATCATTGCCCGGCCGATCGAGAAAGTGTTGGTCAAGCGTATAGCTCTCCGGCGCGATCAGCGTGGTATCCGCCTCGCCATGCGTATATTGGAATCGCGTCGTTTCGGACTTCAGGAAGGCGCGCAGATTGGCGCGGTTTTCCTCGCTCGGGTCCTGCCAGTAGGCACGGATCGGATTCCATCCCGCGCTGAGGCCTTCCTCATAGGCGTTGCCGTTCTGCGAGATTAGCGCCGCGACGCGCTCGGGCCGCGACACGGCAAGGCGCAAGCCGACGGGCGCACCATAGTCGAAGACATAAAGCGCGTAGCGGGTCAGCCTCAGCGCGTTGGTGAAGCTCTCGATCACTTCGGCGAGATGGTCGAAAGTGTAGCCGAAACCCTCGGCCGCGGGAGCATCGGAGAAGCCGAAGCCCGGCAGGTCGGGGGCGATCACGCGGTACTTGTCGGCGAGCCGACCGATCAGGCTACGATACTGGTGGCTTGAAGTTGGAAAGCCGTGCAGCAGGAGGACGACGGGTGCGTCCGTGGGGCCGGCCGCGCGGTAGAAGATGTTAAGAGCGGCGCCTGTGCGGCGATCGTTGACGGAGACGGTCTGATAGCTGGGGAGCATGGACATGGAACCTCCTGGGCGAAGGAAAGCGAGAGAGAAGTACAGTAGTTGTACCGAACGTTCGGTATAATGTGGATGCCGCAGAAGGTTGTCAAGGCTTCCCTTGCAGGAATAAGTTACGCAACATACGTTTGTGTACCGAATGATCTGTAAGTGTCGGAGAAGCTAATGCCCGCTGCCCTGGCGTCGAAGGAAGAGATTGTCGAGCGCCTGTTCACGGTATTCCGGGATCGCGGGTTCGACGGCGCGTCGCTTGCCGACCTGTCGCGCGCAACCGGACTGGGAAAGTCGAGCCTCTACCACCACTTCCCCGAGGGGAAGGCGCAGATGGCGGAGGCCGTGCTCGAGCGGGCCACAAATCTCATCGACACCGCGATCTTGCAGGTGGCCCAGGCGCCCGGTCCACTCAAGACCCGTATCCGCAAGATCATCGCGGCGTTCGACCAGATGTATGCAGGCGGGCGCACCTCCTGCGTGCTTGGCCAGCTGGCGACCGCCTCGATCGGGGCCGACGCTCGGCGCGGCTTGCAAGAGTCCTTCGCGCATTGGATCCGGGCTATCGAGGGGCTGGCAGTCGAGAGCGGGATGCCGCCGGCGCGCGCGCGCCACTTTGCGGAAGATTGGGTAGCGCGCCTTCAAGGAGCCCTGATCTTGCAAGCGGCCAACGGGGATGTGGGGCCGTTCAAGCGGGCGATGCACGCGTTGCTCGAGCTTGCCAAGGAAGATGCCGATCGCGCATGAGCCAAGCCCGTGGCGGCCGCAGCCACGCATCGCCAGCGCCAGCGCCATGGATGCGATCCGCCATCTCATCGAGGCCATCGTGCTGACGCCCGGGGCGAAGAGTTGGTTGTCGAGCTGCGCGGCGAGCTGGCGGCGATCCTGCAGCTCTGCGCTGGCGCCGGGCACCAAAACAAAGAGCCCGGCATTTCTGCCGGGCTCGATATTGATCAAGTAAAGTTGGTTGCGGGGGCCAGAAACCACAGACAGTTCAGACTGCCGCCGATCGAAATTTGAAGTTGTGGCTGGGGCGCCAGGATGTGTGAATCGGCGTGGCACGCGGACCCCCACCTCAGATCGCGGTCAAAGGTTTGAGATAGCGATCAAAATCACGAACATACCGGGGTTCCAACCAGCACAGATCGGGACCCCGGCATGAATAGGATTCGCGACGCGAAATCAATGGCTTATCCGGGATTCCGGAGGGGGGGAACGTTCGAAGCCTATTTATAGCCTATGCATACTCGGATATTCTGCTGCGCTGCAACCTATGTGTGAAACAGCTCCGAAGTGGCACCCCGCTGCTGACCAGAGCTAAGTTGCTGATATTGTGATCACAAGTACGGTCTAGGTGGGGTCCCGATCGGCGCCGATTGGGACCCTCATCATCTTTGGAATTTCGGTAGTCACTTCGTAAGACCAGATGTTTGTCCTCATGATGAGGAAAGGCTCAATACCATGAGTAACCCTCGATTTGCATGACCGCAAGGGCGAGCCATCTCATCAGAGGACAAACATCAGGTCTTACGTCACTTCAGCAGGTTTGATGACTCTCTGGTGGGGTTCTACTTCGGTGCTGATTCACACGAAAGAAGGCCTTGGCGGACCTCGACCCCTGGTTGGTCCAGGCTCGATCGAGCCTGGTCAATTCCTTTGCCAACGGCATCATCAAAGATAAAGCCGCCGTCAGCGCTGCCATCACCTCGCCGTGGTCCAACGGCCAAACCGAAGGCCAGATCACCAAGCTCAAGCTCGTGAAACGCCAGATGTATGGCCGCGGAAAGCTCGACCTCCTCCAGGCTCGCGTCATCGGCGCGAGCTAACTCCGATATCATCAAGAGTGCGTCAGAGCCAATGTTCGAAGCTTATTCACACCGGCGAACAGGCAGCCAATATGAACCTGAGCCATGTGTTGCCAGAACGCGGATACGACGCTAACCAAACGTATTCCGCCATATTCTATGCTTGAACCTGATCAGGGAGAGACACTGAACTGCGTCTGATTGCTAACCAATTGTGTGATTGAGTTGATCGATCCTGTGCCACTACCTTCGAAAATGATCGAGGACCCGTCCTTGAAATCAACGGTGACACCCTGACCGCTCCCTGCGTCGGTTACCGAGCTAATTGCTGCAATCAGGTCCGACATGCTAACACCGCCGCCATCGGTGTCGGGAATTCCGGCGAATTGAAGCAAGTCTGCAGACTTCTCAAAATCCGTAATCGTATCTGTTCCGAAATTCGCCGAAAGATCGAAATAAAACGCGTCAGATCCCGTGCCGCCGGTCAACGTGTCATCGCCGAGCCCGCCTGAAAGAAAATCGTTCCCGGCTCCAGCTGAAATCTTGTCGTTGCCACTCAAACCGTACAGATAGTTGCTATCAGAACTGCCGGTAATAACATCGTCGTGCTGCGAGCCACGAATATCTTCGATACTGATGAGCGTATCGACACCGCCATCGCCGTCGTTCGTCGTCTTCCCCTTACTGAGATCGACGACGATACCGGAACTAGCACTATAGTAATCAGCCTGATCGTAGCCTGCCCCACCGTTCAGGACATCGTTACCGGCGCCACCACTTAAACGGTCGTTTCCGGCAAAAGCAGTCAGCGTGTCATTGCCGTCGCCACCCTGCATATAGTCATAGCCGGACCCGCCGTTGATCGTGTCGTTTCCCGCACCGCCATAAAGCGCGTCGTAATAGCCGCCATTGCCATTGATGACGTCATTGCCTGATGTGCCAATGATGACTTCAGAGCTGTTCTGATTATTGGTGCCTGTCAGGCCGCGTTGGAAAGTAATCGTCGAGAAGCTCGGATTGGTTCCATAAAGAGAATTGTAGCTGCCAAAATCACCCTCAACAACAATCGATCCCTTTCCGCCGAGGAAGTTTTGGATGGTGATGCTACCAGCGGAGAGATCGTAATTACCGTCGACAACGGGAGCTATCGACAGGTCACTTCCGCTCCATGAGTAATAGAAGTCGCCGAGATCGCTGCCGAGCAGGTTTATGACATCGCCGGTGTTATAGCTTCCGTCGACGATCGTGTCGTTGCCGTCACCCACATTGAAATTAAACGTGTCGTTGCCGGCGCCGCCGACGAGAATGTCATCGCCCTTTCCGCCAGTCAGAATATCGTTACCGTCAGCACCGATCAAGATATCTGCGCTGTCAGTGCCCGTTATCATGTCATTGTCGACGGTACCTTGAATGTATCTGTTTTCGTACCCAACGAGCTGAGACGATGCGTCATCCACCACTTGAGCGATGTCGGTGACGCCGCCTTTTGTATAATCATTGACGTCGATGACTGACCCGTTATTGAAATAGATGGTCAGCCGATAGGCGCCGCCTCCCTGCGCGACATCGGTGATTTTGGTAATAGAGCTTTCGAGGTCATCGAGGATGCCGGGGGCGCCCGCGTCAGCGATGGTGAAGCCTAATTTATCTTGCGCGAAATCAAAATCACCGATGGTCACATAAAAACTGGTGCTTGTATCAAACACGAATGTATCGGCGCCACTGCCGCCATAAAGGAAGGCCGTGCCCTTCCCGAACAACGTATCGTCGCCGGCGCCACCGGATAAGGTAGTATTCGCGCCCCAGTCCGCAATGAGAACGTCATCGTAAGTCGAGCCATAGACGTTTTCGATACCGTTTAAGATGTCGCTATTGCCCTCACCATCTTGAAGGGTGCGTCCTTGACTGAGGTCAACGATAACGCCGCTCGAAGCAAACTTGTACGCTGCCATGTCCGTCCCGTCGCCGCCGTTGAGCGTGTCGTATCCGGCTCCGCCATAGAGAATGTCGTTGCCGGCAAGACCGTTGAGGACATCATTTCCTGAGCCACCTGACATGTACTCGTCGCCAGAGCCACCATTGATGGTGTCGTTGCCGCCACCGCCATAGAGCATGTCGTAATAACCACCATTGCCATTAATGACATCGTTCCCGTCCGTGCCAATAATCACCTCAGTTGAATTGGTGTTATTGGTCCCGTTCAATCCACGTTGGAATGTGAACGTGGACAGGGTCGTGTCGGTACCATACCAGGTATTATTGGAGCCGAGATCGATTTGAACATTGAGCGACCCAGTGCCACCCAGGAAATTCTGGATAACGAGTTCACCCGTGTCGCCGAAGTCGTAATTTCCATCGATCGCCTGGGCAACATAGAGGTCTTTGCCATCCCAGGTATAATTGAGGTCGAAGAGGTTGGAGCCAAGAAGCTTGATGGTGTCGCCAACAGCATCGATACCGTTCACCGTGTCAACGCCATCTCCGACATTGAACAGGACCTTGTCATTGCCGGCACCGGTGTCGATCGTGTCGTCACCTGCACCGCCGGCGACAATATCATTGCCAGCGCCGCTTTTGATGACGTCGGCGCCTGCCCCTCCTGTCAGGACATCGGCACCGACACCGCTGGTGATCGCATCCCCAAGGTCATTACCGGTGAAGGTCCAGTTGCTCTTGCCGGTATAGGTGTAGTTCTCGACATTGGCGAAGGCCGTTGTGATCAGCGCCGAAGTCAGAACTGTATCGGTGCCGGCATTAAGTCCCTCCACGATCGCATCACTGAGACTGTCAATATAGTAAGTGTCGTTGCCGAGGCCGCCGACCAGAACATCGGCGCCAATCCCGCCGTCCAACACGTTGTCGGCGTCGTTCCCGATCAGGGTGTTATTGAGCGCGTTACCCGTCAGGTTCAGCTTGTTGCTGCCTGTCTGCGACGCGTCCTCGTTCTCGATATTAGCACCCACCACCAGGGTCGTGGCCTTGGTAAGGCCGAGATCGCCCGCCCGCAGGATCACCTTGTCGGTACCGGCATTGAGGCCCTCCGTCACCGTGTCCTGTAGCTTGGCAACGCCTGCCACCACCAGATCCACCGTGTAGGTATCGTCACCCTTACCGCCGGCGAGCTGATCCACGCCGCCCTTGCCGTCCAGCTTGTTATCGCCATCGTCCCCGATGATGACGTTGTTGAGCTCATTTCCGGTACCGCTGCTATTGAATACATCTGGTCCGCCGATCCCCGCTTGCAATGTCAGGTTCTCGACGTTGGCACCCAACGTATAGCTCGCAATCGAACTGACGACAGCATCCACGCCACCGACCGAACCCGTCAGGGTTTCGGACACGACATCGCCGGCATCGTCGACGTAATAGGTATCGTTACCCGCGCCACCGATCATGGTATCCGCACCCGATGCGCCATCGAGCACGTTCGCGCCAGAATTGCCAGTCAGCGTGTTGGCGAGATTGTTGCCTTGGACGTTCAGAGCCGCCGCGCCAGTTAACGTAACATTCTCGATATCCTCACCTAAGAAGGTCCCGACCGTGCCGAGTGTAATGCTGATGGCGGAGATGATGGTGTCAGTGCCACCACCAACCGCCTCATGAATGATGTCATGTATGTTGTCGACATAATACGTATCGTCACCCGCACCGCCGATCATCACATCAGCACCAAGGCCACCGTTAAAGGTGTCGTTGCCCTGGCCGCCGGTCAGGGTATCGGCACCGATACCACCGGTGATCGTGTCACCCAGATCGTTGCCGGCGAAGGTCCAGTTGCTCTTGCCGGTATAGGTGTACTTCTCGACGTTATCGAAGGCATTCGTGATCAAGGCAGATGTTATGACCGTGTCGGTGCCGGCATTCGCATCCTCATTGACCGTGTCATTGATATTGTCGACGACATAGGTGTCATTACCGAGGCCGCCGACCAGGATGTCGGTGCCGGCACCGCCATCCAGCACGTTGTCGGCGTCGTTCCCAGTCAGCGTGTTGTTGAGCGCATTGCCAGTCAGGTTCAGCTTGTTGCTGCCGGTCTGCGAGGCATCCTCATTCTCGATGTTCGCGCCGACCACCAGGGTCGTCGCCTTGGTCAGGCCGAGATCGCCCGACCGCAGGATCACCGTGTCGCTGCCGCCATTTAGGCCTTCTGTCACCGTGTCCTGAAGCTTCGCCACACCCAGGGCCGCGACCAGGTCTACCGTGTAGGTGTCATCACCTGCCCCACCCGCCAGCACGTCGGCGCCAGCACCGCCATCCAGCTTGTTCTTACCTTCGTTGCCTGTGATGACGTTCGCGAGCTCGTTACCCGTCCCGTCGATATTGCTGGCGCCACCTAGCAATGTCAGATTTTCGACATTGGCGGTCAGGGTATAGCTCACCGCGCTTTTGACCAAGTCCGTGCCGCCAGCTGCACCGGACAGCGTCTCAGATACCACATCGCCCGCGCTATCAACGATATAAGTGTCGTTGCCAGCATCGCCGGTCATCCTGTCGTCACCGCCCTTGCCATCGAGGACGTTTGCGCCGGAATTCCCGATGAGTTGGTTTGCCAGCTCATTGCCGGTGGCATTCAGAGCTGCCGTTCCGATCAACGTTATGTCCTCGACTTCCTGACCAGCAAAGGCAGCACCGCTCAGGTCGAGGCTGATGGTTGAAAGAATTGTATCGTTGTCACCTTCCCCCGCCGCCTCAATAACCCTGTCGTTCACATTGTCTACATAGTAGATGTCATTGCCGGTCCCGCCGATCAGCGTGTCCGCGCCTGCATAGCCATTGAGGGTATCGTTACCATCGCCTCCGGAGAGAGTGTTTGCCGCGGAATTTCCGAGGAGCTGGTTATCAATCGCACTGCCGGTTACGTTGAGGGTCTTTGTACCCCACAACGCTACGTTCTCGATTTCCTGTCCCGCAAAATTTGCCGAAGTGAGATCGATATCAATTGTGCTGGTGATGATGGTATCGAAGCCCCGGCCCGTAGCTTCGATGACCTTGTCGTTGGCATTATCAACGAAATAGAAATCGTTTCCGCTGCCACCCGACATCGTATCGGCGCCAACGCCGCCATCGAGAGTATCATCACCTCCACCGCCGATGATGGTATTGTCTGCTGCATTTCCGGTGGCTGTGATCGCGACACTGAGGCTGGCGAAGTTCATGTTCTCGATGTTTGCGCCCAGGGTATAGCTAAAAGCCTTGGTCGCATAGCTGCTGGAGAAGTCGATCGTATCGCTTCCCTGGCCCGCGAGTTCGATCGCCTTGTCCCCGGCGTTGTCAAAGACATACACATCGTCGCCGAGGCCACCGACCAGCTTATCGACACCTGCACCGCCGTCGAGCCGGTTGTTTCCGTCGTTGCCGGTGACGACATTAGCAAGCTCATTTCCAGTGCCATTTAGCGCGCTGGCCAGCAAAGTGAGATTCTCGACGTTCGCACTCAATGTGTATGAGGTCGCCGTGCTCTTCACTAGGTCTACGCCCCCGGCAGCGCCCGTCAGGCTCTCAACCACCTGATCGTCAGGATCATCAACGATATATGTGTCGTTCCCGGCGCCACCAATCAGCGTGTCGGAACTACCGCCACCATCCAGGATGTTGGCACCGCTGTTACCGGTGAGTTTGTCTCTCGCATCTGAGCCGGTTACATTTTCGACGTTCTTGACAACATCGATCTCGTTGTAGCTCGAAGCCCAGCCGCCGGAGAGATCAACGATGACGCCCCAGTTATCATGGTGGTCCGAAAAACTGATCGTATCGGTGCCCGCACCGCCATCGATCGTGTTATTACCCCCGCCGACCATCAGCGTATTATTCCCGGCATTGCCAATCAGGACATTGTCCAGGTCATTGCCGGTAACATCTATGTTGGCCGTGCCGGTCAGGGTTACGTTCTCGATTTCCTGCCCCCAAAAGCCGCCGGCAGTGAGATCAATTGTAACACTAGACTTGATGGTATCGATGCCGGCACCAACCCCTTCAGTCACTGCATCACCAGCATTATCGATGATATAAGTGTCATTCCCAAGGCCGCCGATCAACGTATCGGCACCCGCGGCGCCGTCCAGAACATCGTTGAAGCCAGACCCCCAAAGGATATTGTCCGACGCGTTGCCGATACCGGTCGCGCCGACTGTAACGTTGTTCAATTCCAGCTGTTCGACATTGGCCTGTAACGTATAGGAGATGCTAGTCGCACCTCCGCCGTAGCTGGCAGACAACACGACACTGTCAAAGCCTTCGCCGGCATTCTCGATCACCTTATCTCCGGCGTTGTCAATGAAGAAGGAGTCATCGCCGGCCCCTCCGATCAAGGTATCGGCACCCGCCCCCCCGTCGAGCAGGTCATTGCCATTGCCGCCGCTGAGAACATTGACGCCTTTGTCACCAGTGATGTCATCCCAATTGGCCGAACCAGTGACATTCTCAATATTAGCAAGCGTATCCTGCGACGTTCCAATATATACCGTTCCGGCGCTGAGATCGACGAAGACTGCATCAGCAGCCGTCGCATATGACACCGTATCGATGCCGGCACCGCCATCGATGGTATTGTTGCCACCCCCGCCGTCGATCACGTTGGCACCGCTGTTACCGGTGATCGTGTCGTCTGAGATTGAGCCTACGACATTCTCTATGTTCTTCAACGTATCGGTCTCGGCACCGCTAATCGCGGTTCCTTTTGAAAGGTCGATCGTAACAGCGGTGCTGTGGTCCGCATAACTCACTGTGTCAATGCCGGCACCGCCATCAATCGTATCGTTACCGGAACCGCCAAGCAGGAGATTATTTCCAGCGCCGCCAGTGAGAGTGTTATTAAGGTCATTGCCAACGGCCGTCAGGGCTCCCGTACCGCTTAACGTGACGTTCTCAATCTCCTGGCCAGCGAATGCGCCAGCGGTCAGGTCGATGCTGACTGTCGAGATGATGGTGTCAGTGCCCGCACCAACGGCTTCCGTTACTGTGTCACCGGCATTGTCGAGGTAATAGATGTCATTGCCGGCTCCACCGGCCATTATGTCCACCCCGAGGCCGCCGTTGATGACGTCGTTACCGCTGCCACCTGTGATGGCGTTGTCGGCCGCATTCCCAGTCACCGTTACCGCCACGGTCAGCGCACTGAAGTCGAGGTTCTCCAGATTGGCTGCCAAGGTATAGGCAAAGGCTTTGCTGGCGTATCCGCCGACGAGATCGACCGTATCGGTACCCTGCCCGGCTAGTTCCGTTATCTTGTCCAGCGCATTGTCGAGGACATAGGTGTCATTACCCAGGCCGCCGGCAAGGCTGTCGGCGCCGGCGCCCCCATCGAGCTTATTGTCACCGTCATTGCCCATGATCACGTTGTTAAGGGCGTTGCCGGTTCCGTTCTGCGCCCCGGTCAATAGCGTGAGATTCTCGACGTTCGTTCCCAGGACGTAGCTCACCGAGCTCTTGACCAGATCCATGCCACCGGCGGTTCCTGCGAGTGTTTCGGATACCACATCGCCAGCACTGTCGACGACATAGGTATCGTTACCAGCACCGCCAGTCATGGTGTCGTCACCGCCTCCGCCATCGAGCACATTGGCGCCAGCGTTGCCCGTAAGTATATTGGCCGCGCCGTTGCCCCTCACATTGATCGCGGCGATTCCAGTCAAGGTAACATTCTCGATTTCCTGACCGGCGAAGCTGCCTGTCGTCAGGTCGATACTGACGGTGGAAATGATGGTATCGGTGCCTTCACCGACAGCTTCGGTCACAGTATCGCCGGCATTGTCGACATAATATGTGTCGTCGCCTTTGCCGCCAGCCATCGCATCAGCGCCAAGGCCGCCATTGAGGATGTCGTTCCCGTCGCCGCCGCTCAGCGTGTTCGAGCTACTGTTGCCTGTCAGCGAATTACTGAGGTTGTTGCCGGTTGCATTGAGTGCAGCGGTTCCAGTCAATGTGACGTTTTCGATCTCCTGACCCGCAAAGGAACCGCTGGTCAGGTCGATGCTGACGGTGGAAATGACAGCGTCTGTTCCGCCGCTGGCAGCTTCGGTGACCCGGTCACCAGCGTCGTCAATGTAGTAGGTGTCGTTGCCGGTTCCGCCAATCATGTTGTCAGAGCCGGTACCGCCGTTCAACACGTCGTCACCCGAGCCGCCGTTCAACGTGTCAGTGCCCGCGCCGCCGTTGATGGTATCGTTTCCGTCATAACCGAGCAGATTGTCGACACCGGTGCTTCCATTGATCACGTCATTGCCGGCCAACGCTTCGATAAGAAGACCGGACCAGTTGTTATTGTAGTAGTACGACATGAAGTCCGAGACGGGGACGTTGAGCCCCGAGGAAACAAAGACGGTCTGGCCTGCGTAAACCGACGTCCAGCTTTTGATCAGCCCGCCTGTCGGATAGCCTGAATAATAGTCGTAGGTAAAACCGGAGCCGGTGAAGGTGTCGGAATATCCGCTGCCATAAACGAGCTTGAAGGTGGAGGAGGTTTCCGTCGCGCTGATGGCAGAGCCAGGCTGGGGCCAATGCGACGCAGCCATGTCCCATCCCGCCCCGGCAACGGCAGTGAACGAAATACTCGCCATTTCTGTAATCCCCCAACCATGATCCCGGCATTTCCGGAGGGCGCGTCACACTCAGACGATAGCTCTACGATACCAGGAAAAATCGCCTAATATAGGAACATCGCATATTGGTGGTATATCCCGCAAGACAGCCATCGCGGTGAATCTTATGTCTGAGGATCCTTTAGCCGCCGTCTACCTTTCACCCGGGCGACGATATCGGTCGCGACGGGTTCTCCGGCCGCACTTTCTGTAGCGCCACTATTGCCGCCAGCCACTATGCATCGGCCCGAGGCAAGGCCGTCGCGTGGCAATCAATTTCCTAACACTCTGATTCCACCCGCTAAACTCCTCCCCGATGGTCAAACCCTCGATCCGGTGGATCTTTTCGCGCAACGCATCGATGGCAGGTGCGGTGGCATATGTGATCGACATGGCGCTTGCATTTCGGTCGGAGCGGGTGTTTTGTTCTTGTTATGTTCTTGCTCTGTGACAAGAGTCAATCGGCTGTCGAGAGCTCCAGAGAAGTTGATCGCCAGTCCCGGCGAAACGGAGAATGTGATTAGGCATGCAATAAGGGCTCTGACGCACTCTTGATGGTATCGGAGTTAGCTGGCGCCGATGACGCGAGCCTGGAGGAGGTCGAGCTTTCCGCGGCCATACATCTGGCGTTTCACGAGCTTGAGTTTGGTGATTTGACCTTCGGTTTGGCCGTTGGACCATGGCGAGGTGATGGCAGCGCTGACGGCGGCTTTATCTTTGATGATGCCGTTGGCAAAAGAATTGACCAGGCTCGACCGAGCCTGGGCCAACCAGGGGTCGAGGTCCGCCAAGGCCTTCTTTCGAACCATAGCCTGGAATGCAGCCACGATCTGACGCGCCTCCACGAGCAGTGGAACACCACGCTCTATTGCGGCGACCGTGACAGTCTCGGCCTTCGAGAGCCCATCACGGTCAATGGTCATGAGCCGCGCGACCGTGCGTGCCGAAGGAGCGCGGGCCAGGGCATTGTCGGTTCTCTCCGCCTGCCGACGACGTGTGGCCCACTCCGAAACGACCCGAAGACAACCCCGGAACCCCTGCCTCTTGAGGCGCCGCCATAGTTCCGTGGCGTTGCGTTGCCCCGCCGCCCATTGCGCGTCAAGCCATTGGAGATGCAACTCGAGTGAGCTCTCGCGGACACGGAAGACATCCGACCGTTGACCGCGCAGGACTTTACGGACAAGGCCACGGCTGTAGCCACTGCGACGCACAATCTCCTTAATGGCCATCCCGTCCTTGGCCAGCCCTAGAATGACGGCGTTGGACTCTTCCCGGCGGAGATAACCATCGTATTGAAGCCGCTCGGCTGCGGTTAGCAGATCGGGGTTGATCCTAGCCGCGCCGATGGCTGCACGGATCTGCCGCATCGACTTGCGGACCGCATCGAGGAAGGCGTGGCTTGCGTTCTCCATCAGATGCCAACGATCAGCGACCTGGGTAGCCTGCGGTAGTGCTTTGGCCGCCGCCAGCGCGTAGCTGCCGCCCCGATCACGCGCGACGATGGTGATCTGCGGCTGATCCGAGAGCCAAGCCTGCGCCGTCGCCGGTTCGCGGTCCGGCAGCAAAGCGATGGTCTTGCGCCGTTCCAGATCGCAGATGATCGTCCCATAGCGCTGATTGCGCCGCCACGCCCAATCATCGATCCCGATCACGGTCGGCGGCACGAAGCGCGGACTGCCGCGTCTTCGGACGACGCGGAGCAGCGTGTCATTGCTCACTGGAAGCATCAGCCTTCGGGCGAAACTGGCTGCCGGTCGGCCGCCCAAAGCAAGCCCGAGGTAATGGACAATGTGGTCGAGCCGGGCAGTGCGCCGTGCCCACGGCGCCAGCAGATCGCCGTCAAACCGCTCGGTGAAGATGCGCCGACCGCAGAGCACGGCATCGCAGTAGAACCGACGTGCCTTGACCAATAGCCGAACCGGACGGCCTGCAATCGGTAAATCGGCCAGACGCCGATGGTACCGGCTATGGATGCGTGCTGATCTTGCGCCACATCCAGGGCACGCACTCGCCGTGCTCGTGGGCCGAACGACGATAACCGCCGTAGCTCCTTCCAGAGCAGCGCCCTCCATAACGAAGCCACGCGGTACCAAGCTCGATGGTCGAAATGCTTGCATGACATTGATCCCCTTATGAAATCAACGTCAGCTAACCAGCCAATTTCATCAACATTGAGTCAGATCCCCCTTTGGACGCCGATACGGGGTCCCGATTGCTTGCTGATTGACACCGCGACAAGGGCACCTGCGGCAACCGCCTCAATATCCGCGTCGAGACGCTGGAAGCTTCAGTGCTGAACGGCCTGCAAAAGCACCTGATGGACCCCGCTCTGTTCAAAGAGTTCTGCGACGAATTTACCCAGACCGTTAACCGGCTGCGAATGGAACGGAGTGCCGAGCTGATCTGCCAGCGTAAGGAACTTGATCGGGTACAACGGGACCTGGATCGTGCCATCCAGGCCATCCTCGACGGCGTCCCCGGCGCACAGCTCAAGGACCGGATCGGCGCCCTTGAAGCCCGGAAAGCTGAGCTCCAGGCGATCCTGGCCGAGGCAACGGAGTCGCCAGCCCTGCTCCACCCCAACATGGCCGAGACCTATCGCAGCCGCATTGCGGCCCTCCAGGAGCACCTACAAGACCTGGAATGCAGATCAGCAGCGATCGAGACCCTCCGCAGCCTGGTGGGTCGCGTAGACCTGGTGCCGGAGAATGGCGAGCTGTCGATTGTGCTGCGGGGCGATTTGGCGGCGATGTTGTCGTTTGCGGCAGATAAGAAGAAACCCGGCACCATTTCTGGTACCGGGTTGTCTGTGTTTGGATCGCAAGGATCGTTGGTTGCGGGGGCCAGAAACCACAGACAGTTTAGGCTGCCGGCTATCGAGATTTAACGTTGGCTCCGTCTCGGCAACCAATCTGTCGGCAAATTACGCATTACCGACATCAACTTGAAGCCAGTCAGCGACATATGAGACAGGCCGGGCATGGCGCCCGGCCTGAAGAAATCGCACCTGTCCGCTCAGTATGCCAGTTCGCCGTGATGGCATTCTGCAAGGTGGTATCGCTTGGCATGGTCGTGTTGGCCGCTGTCGGATTGAAGGTGCCATGGCCAGCACTGTAAGTCGCCATAGCATTGACGAGGGTTGACACGCCGGCATCGATCTCCGTCCCGTCGGAGAGCTTGATCTCCGACAGCTGAGAGCTGGTCTGGTTGGCCAGGAACCAGTTCTTGACGGTGACGCTGTCATTGGTCCCCAAGACATCGATGACGAGGTCCTGACCCGACTGCACCAACCACAGGTTTTGTGCCGTCAAGCCAGCACCGAAATCGAGCTCGCCCGAAGCACCATTGCCACCCGTGCCATTGTTGATGGTGAGCTGATTGGTACGGCCTGTCACCTCTTCGAACTTGTAGGTGTCATAGCCGCCAGCACCGGTCATGACGTCAATGCCGCCCCGCGCGTCGAGGACGTTGTTGCCGCCATCGCCGGTCAGATTGTCATTGAAGGCCGAACCAGTGAGGTTCTCGATGCCCGTCAGAACATCGCCCTGGGCATCGCCCCCGGTATTGGAAGCACCCGCTGTCCGGCGTCAGGGCTCATGAGACAGATTGAAGGGATTGAGTAACGGAGGGTTCGTGTCTCATCGTAACGACGCAGGAGTGAAGATGAGACACAAACCCTCTACCCCGAATAGCCCGTCTGAGAAGGTCGTCAAGGACATCCGCCGGGCCACCCGGAAGCACTATTCCGCCGAAGAGAAGATCCGGATCGTGCTGGATGGCCTGCGCGGCGAATCCAGCATTGCTGAGCTGTGCCGCCGCGAGGGAATTGCCGAAAGTCTGTACTACAGTTGGTCGAAGGAATTCCTCGAGGCTGGCAAGCGGCGTCTGGCCGGTGACACCGAGCGGGCCGCCACCAGCCCGGAGGTCAAGGAGCTGCGCCGGGAGGCACGAGAGCTAAAGGAAGTCGTCGCCGAGCAGGCGCTGGAACTGCGGCTGCTGAAAAAAAGCATGATCGCGGATGGGGGCGACGGCGAATGAGATACCCCGCATCGGAAAAGCTTGAGATCATCCGCCTGGTGGAGCAATCGGCCCTGGGGGTGCGGCCTACCCTGGAGAAGCTCGGTATCCCCCGCGCCACCTTTTATCGCTGGTATGACCAGTATCAACGGGGTGGGCTGGAAGCGTTGCAGGATCGCTCACCTCGGCCGGATCGGGTCTGGAACCGCATTCCCGACGATGTTCGGTCCCAGATTGTCGATCTCGCTTTGGCCGTACCGGAACTGTCGCCGCGGGAACTGGCAGTCCGCTTCACCGACACGAAAAGCTATTTTGTGTCAGAAGCTTCCGTCTATCGCCTGCTGAAGACCCATGATCTCATCACCAGTCCGGCCTTCATCGTCATGAAGGCGGCCAGCAGCTTCACCGACCAAACCACGGCGCCCAATCAGCTCTGGCAGACCGACTTCACCTATCTGAAGGTCATCGGCTGGGGCTGGTTCTATCTGTCGACCATCCTCGATGACTATTCGCGCTATATCATCGCCTGGAAACTCTGCACCACTATGAAGGCCGAGGATGTCACCGATACCCTGAACCTGGCGCTGCAGGCGTCAGGCTGCGACCGGGATACCGTCAATCACAGGCCGCGCCTGCTGTCCGACAATGGGTCGAGCTACATCTCCGCTGACCTGGCCGACTGGCTCGATGATCAGGGGATGAAGCATGTCCGTGGTGCCCCTTATCATCCACAAACCCAGGGCAAGATCGAGCGCTGGCATCAGACCCTGAAGAACCGCATCCTGCTGGAAAACTATTACCTGCCCGGCGCCCTCGAAGCCCAGATCGCCAGCTTCGTCGATCACTACAATCATCGGCGCTACCACGAGAGCATCAACAATCTCACCCCAGCCGATGTCTACTTCGGCCGTGGCCAGGCCATCCTGAAGAAGCGAGAAAGGATCAGGCGCGACACCATCCAGCAACGCCGCTTGCAATATCAAAACGCCGCCGCTTAAACTCAACAACCTGATGAGACAAAGCCTCCGTTAAATCACGGTCCCGCGTGTCTCAAATACTCTGATGACGGACAGTTGGAATGATCAGTCATTGCCATACTCATCTCATGCCGTTTCTTTTGTGCGGCAAATAAAAATAAAAAGCTTCCGACAAATGCAAAAAGCGCGCAAACACAGTCGAGATTTCACTCAAAGATAATTTTCCATTTCAGCCTGTCTCGAGAATCTTATGGGTCGATAATGCTGACGAGCAAAAAGATGACGGAACTGTTGATGCATACTTCTAGAAACAAAAACAGTAACGTGGCGCGCCAGAGAAAAAGCCCAAATGAAACCAATTCGCCAAGCCGAAACTCGAGGAAATGAACTAGTAACCCGCCGAAAAATAAGTCGCTAACTATTACTCCTCCGGTCAGACCCAAAGTGAGAGCAGTATTCTTCATGGGAGAGAAACGGCGCCTAGCGCTCATGCCAAAGCGTCGCTTAAACCGTCCCGGCAGTATGGAGCGGTAGCTAAAAATGGCCGATACAATGAAAATAACCTGCAGAGCGATCGCGCCGGTGTTGATCAGTAAAACCGCGCTATCGATATTATTTCGAGCTGGCGGCAGTTCGTTTGAATTATCAATAATAAAACCATGAAATATGAGGTTAGATAGTCGAGAAAATAAATCCAGCTCATTTGCAAGATTGTCAAATTGCGAGGGGTAAACAAAAGACAACCCGCTAAGCAAGATCCCTACAGCGATAGGCGTCGCCAGAAGCAGAACAAAAAGCCAGCAACGAACTGGCGCATGTCGGCCGATGCTCTGCTCAGAGAGCTTCATTGCCAAAATACTTTCTTTAAGCTGTTTGGATTATCTTCGTTCCCCATCACCAGCGTAGATACACTTGTCCCTCTGAAGATCAATTTATCCAGTTCTTCCTTCGCAATCGCGAGGTAGTCTGGGGGTATCACCAAGTCGATGAGCCATCGATTCTCGCCGCTGTTCCATTCTGTCTCCGTTAGCCTCACTGGATGTCTTCTCAAAAATTGATCTGCAACTTCGTCGGAAAGATTGGCCCAAGTGGCGTAGCCAGCTGCCTGTCCATCAATCCGGAAGATATGAACGTGTCCCAATGCTGCCGGAGGAAATATCAGCCACTCCAGATCACGAATTCGTACAGACTGATGCTGTGCCGAGCGCGTCATGAGAGCAACCATAAGACCGACCGTTTCGAGTCCCTTCCCAGCGCCTTCCATTTAGCCGAAATCCCCCACTCTTCAACACATGCGCCCCGCCAAATGGCGCCACCTATTGTAAATGATGGGCATAAAAGCCCTCATCGCTGTCCACTAGATAGCAAATTCCAGAAAGGCTCATCGGAATTCGATGAATAGAACTTCTATCATTTAATGTAATATACCTGACACTCGCGTGAATTTCGGCTCAATGCACCAATGCTCACGTTTCTGTGAGGCGGGAGCAGAGCAGAGGCCAAACGTGAATAAGTGCTGTTTTCTAGGTAGCAAAAAATCCTTACACTCATAAGACCACGAAAAATATGTTATATTTTTCAGGATGTTATATTTATATCTTCATTTCGCCGGAAGAAGGAATCTGTAAATGGGAATTTTGCCTTATGCTTTATACAAGGCTCGGATAAACTAAATTCAGTGGATATTTCCCTTACAAGAGGTACGAAACTACCGAGACCGAGTTTGAGCAGAGTGGACTGTATACACGAACGCTCAACCTGATATTGTAACATGAGAGGGATCGGGCGCTCGCCATAAGCGCGCCTTGCAACGGACTAAATTGCTCAATGTTTCGCGATGCTTCATCGCGTGATACCCGTCGCCAAACAAGTCGTCGATCCGCATCCCTGCTTCATCTGTTGCATGCCCGTGCGCAATTTCGATGTGCTCTGTTTTTGGCGGATGACGATGGCGCTCTCTGCTGTGTCGCGAGGTCGAAGACACCGCGCTCAAGTGGAGGCTATCGCGGAGCAGGTGCTGCAGAAGAATCCGCAAGGTACTTCGTGCTAAGCAGAGCGCACCTCACCCCATGCACCGCCTCATAGAGATTTTCAGCGATCGAAATACATCGGGCGAACGCAACGTTGTCAAAGGACCACGCCGTAGCTGCGAGTAAAATGCTCGCCAGCAGGATAGAAGATCTTTTTTCCTGGCAGAAAAGGCCATGTGCTTGCGCTATCTGAGAGCCGGCACTGCGACGCAACCGTCAGTGACACTGGTGGGGTTTCTCCATCTCACCACCTAAGCATCATTGTGCATATGGCGATGTATTGCCTCGTTACGTCACGAAGAGATTCTCGGGACAAGCATGCTCCTTCGCTGATGCGCTTGATGTTTATTCGCCTTCGCCTGATGGCCACTGTTTGCGTGCTGATAGGCAAGGCCATCGCTGACGAGCCGCCGCAACTGCCAACACCGCCGACTGCTTTGGTCGCCTTCACGGATCGGTTGGAACAGCATCTAGCCGTCTTCCCGCTTATGCAGAATCAGTGGGAAGATATTTTCTTCCATTGAATCGACAACGTCTCCGCCAGCAAATGGACCGTTGTCGCAGATTACGACATCAAGTTCGACACGCTCGGTGTGCCAGTTAACGGCGCCTGGTTCGACGAAGCCGTGGTGACCGGTTGTCACCAGAGCCGGCAACTCAGCATGCTGTCGGCAACGATTGACGGCAAACTGGTTCGCCTCTCTAGTATGCCTGGCACGACCATCACGGACTTCGTCCTGCAGCATGACAGCCTGCCCGCTGCGAATCCGTGACTGTCGCTGATCCCATGTCGACGATCCAGGGACAGGCGTAATAGTCGCTGATCCGGTCAATGTGAGGTGACATGGCGAAAGTGGTCCAGGTTTTATGTTAGTCTTTTGGTGAGCTGCCCCTTTGGAACGAGGGCGTTTGCCATGAAGCGGAAGCGGTATTCGGTTGAGCAAATTGTCGCCATTATGAAGCAGGCGGAACTGGGGCTTCCGGTCGCCGATCTGATCCAGCAGGTGGGGATTTCGGAGCAGACCTTCTATCGCTGGAAGAAGCATTATGCGGGACTGCAATCGGACCAGGTCCGCGAGCTGAAGCGAGTCACCGAAGAGAACGGACGCTTGAAGAAGCTGGTGGCCGAGCTCAGCCTGGACAAGGCGGTGTTGCAGGATGTCCTGGCAAAGTTTCCCGGCCCGCGCTCATGAAGGACCTGGTGCGCTATGTCAGCACGCATCACAGCTATTCGGAACGTCGGGCCTGTCAGTTGACGCGCCTGCATCGCTCAACCCAGCGCAAGCCGAGCACGCGCGACCTGCGGACTGAGATTCGCCAGCGGATGCATGCGATCGCCCAGACCCGGATCCGCTATGGCTATCGTCGCATCCATGTGATGTTGCGACAGGAGGGGTGGCAGATCGGCCGGAACTTGGTCTATCGGCTGTATCGCGAAGAAGGCCTTGTCTTACGGGCAAACAGCCGAACCGACGCAAGATGCTGGCGCGTCGCCGGAGGCGTTGCCAGCTCCGACAGATCGACAAGGCCTGGAGCCTGGACTTCGTTGCCGATCAACTTGGCACTGGCCAGAAATTCCGTGCGTTGACGGTGGTGGATGTGTTTAGCCGGGAATGCTTGCCAATGTTTTCGGCGGCCAGCCGCTGTCGCAGATGGATCTCGCCGACAGAGTCGTCGCAATTTGCCGAGCCTAGGGCCGCGGGGCGACCGTAGCCGTGACCTCGATAAAGTTCAGCAAGCCCTTCTTCTTCGGCAATGAGTTGAGCGACTACGCTGAGTTCGAAAAGACCTGCCACGCCTCGATCGCAGTCCGAATCGAGAGCTGTATCCGCCGCGGCATCAGCGGCAACGCCGCCAAAGCGACCGAGGGGCTGTTCGTCCATGTCGCGCCCGGCGGCGAGAGGCGACCCGGTAGTGTTTCAGCGTGACGAGGCCGCTTGGCGATCCCGCCGATTAGCTCGCTCCCGACCCTGCGGATCGCCCTGCCGTTCCTTAACCCGGGTCCCGCTCGCTCCCCTGGGACGTCGGCGGTATCAGAGCGTTAGTCATCTCGCCAGTCTGCGGGATAGGCGACCAAGTGTGTCTCTTTCCTCACCCTGATCGCCGCCAGAACCTCAGTCGCATGTTCGTTCGGTCCGCGCCAAGCGCGCTCGTCTCGGTAGAACGTCATGCTGAGCTGCTCGAGGTCTTTCCGTAGCTCCGCCGAGGGTGGCTCCTTGAACCGGACCATCATCGGCGGCCGGTCGACCGGTCCGGCCTGGACCGGCTTTTGGCGCGGCTTGCAGTTGCGCTGGACCTCGAGTTCCTGCAGCTTCTGCCGCCCCTTCTGCCGGAACTGATCACTGCGAGCAGGCCCGTTCAGCACCTCCTTGCCACGCAGCAGGATGCCAAAGATGACCTCCCGGCTCTCGTCGCCGAGGCCAGCCTGTTCGACGAGCATGGCGAGGGCGAGATGCGGTGGCTCCCCGATATCAAGCCGTTCCCTGGCCTCGAGGAAGAGGCTCTCCAGGACATGGTCTTCGACGCCGGTCAACCCGGTCTTGGAGCCGATGCCGCCAATGCGGTAGAGCTCACGATTTCTTACCTTCCTCAAGTTCTGCTGATCCTGGAGCATAGCCTGCTCTGCCCGCCTCGCAGCGGCGGCAGCTTCCTGGTCGACATCCCGTTGGGCTGCTTCGAGTTCTGCCAACGCCTTCTTCTCGGCCTCCCTGGCCTTGATCAGGCTCTGGAGCCTCGGCTTCGAGATCGCCTGCGTCATCCCCGCACCTCTTCCTGATGTCTCGGTGCAGATCCAGTTAGCGGCGTCAGGCGACGCCGCCACCGAAGCTTCAAGAATGCCGGAATCCGCTAACTTGGCCTGCGCCCTCGCGGGCCAATCCCGCGTCGTTCGGCCGTCCGGCCGACGACGCCGAGCAGCCGGCCCCCCGGCTGCGAGCGCAATATACATTTTGCCTCCGGCAAAACGTGATTGCGTGGCTGCCGCCGCCGGCACGGCCGGCCTGATGCCTCTATCTCCCCTTCCGGGGGCGCTTCTCGCGCCCGGAGAGGAGCAAGCATCTTGGCCAACACGTTCGCCCGGGTCAGCATCGTCAAAGGTGACGAATCGGCTGTGGGCAAGGCGGCCTACATCGCCCGCGCCAGCTGGACCTGCGACCGGCTGAGGAAACGGCACCAGTACCGTCACAAGGGGCACGACCTCGTCTCCGTCGAGGTCTTCCTGCCGAAGGACAGTCCGGCAGCTTTCCGCGATCCAAAGCATCTATGGAATGCCGCCGAGGCGGCGGAATTCATCACAGACCGCAAGACCAAGAAGACCCGCCTGCGCAAAGGTGCGCAGCTCGCCAAGCACGTGATCCTCGCCCTTCCACACGAACTTGACGCCGGCGACCGCGATGCACTGCTCCGGGATTTCGTGAACGAACATCTGGTCCGTCACGGCGTCGGCGTCCTTGCCGCAATCCATCGGCCCGACGACCAGCAAGGCTTGAACTGGCACGCACATCTCCTCGTCACGACCCGGTTGATCGGCGCCACGGGCTTCGGAAAGAAGGCGCGGCATCTCAATCCTGACTTCTGTCGGAACAAAGGCAAAACATGGTCGACGTTGCGGCCCGACGACCTGCCCGGGCAATGGCGCCGCTTCCAGAATGACTGGTTCAAAAGACGGGGCCTGCCTTATTCCGTCACCCCGCCATCAGACAATCCGGGCCGGCATCACGGCCCCCGGGGCCGCGCCAATCCGGAGGCGATTGACGCCGAGGAAACCCAGCGATCGATGGAGGCAAAGCGGTGCCTCGGGGATGTCGAGCAAGTGCTGACGCTGGTCACCGGGCACCAAAGCACCTTCACCGAGGATGACCTCCTGGACTTCATCCGGGGCCGTGGCTACGGCACCACCGAGGCTGCCACACTGGCGAGGCTGGCTTTGGACCAGCCGGGCACGAAGCGCCTTTATGATCCGCGAAGCCTGCAGGCGACGGACCGCTATACCTGGCATCTCGCCTGGGACAAGGAAAAGCGGATCCTCGATCTTGCCCGCGAACTCCACGGGAACCGGCAAGCCAAAAAGGCGCGTGAGGCGGCGGGCAACAAGGTGACCAAGGCCGCCAAAAAGCTCGGCCTTGATCTGTGGCCCGAGGAACAAGATACCGCCTGCCACGCCATCGGCGGCCCCCGGCTGATCCTGCTCCCGGGGGAGGCCGATACCGGCGGCTCGGCAGCGGTCAAGGTCATCCGGTCCCATTTTGAAAGCCGGAAGTTCAGCGTGATCGGGCTCTCGCCGACCCGGATGGGTGCCATTGATCTGCGCCGATCCGGCTTTCGTCTCGCTCAAAGCTGGCAAGCCGAACTGGCCTACCAGAGGGCCGGCAAACCGGGCCGGCCGAGCTGGAACAAGGAAACCTGTGTCATCGTCGAAGAGGCAAATCGCCTCGATTGCGATACACTTGCCCGTCTCCTTGATCTTGCAAAAAAAACAGGGGCACGGCTCATCCTCGCGGGCGATGAGGCGCGATCCGGCCGGGCTAATGGGGCCGGGATGTTTCGCGTCCTGCGCAGAAAGCTCGGCTACCCGGTCCCGCGTGATCTCCGGCACTTTCAGAGCGCGTGGGCCAGGGCTACCGACCAGGAATTCGGAGCAGGCCGGATCACCGAGGCGATCGACGCCTATGCAAGCGGAGGGCACCTTCAATGGCACCCGACCCACCAAAAAGCTGAGGACGCCCTCGTCCTCGCCTGGGCACAGGGCGTCCGGAATGACCCGGTCGAGCATCACTTCATCTTCACGGGAACCAGGGACGCCGCCGATGCCATAAACCGGTCCTGCCAGCAAGCACGGTGGCACGGCAAGAAGAGCCAGGTCGCCGAGCTGCCAACGGCCTATGGCAAGCTTCTGCTCCATCAATTCGACTGTATCCAGTTCCACGCAGACTACCCCGAGCACGGCATCAAGGCCGGCATGCGGGCGACCGCATACGGGCTCAAAGATGATATGCTGCGGATCCGAACCGATGACGGGCGCATGCTAACCATCGATTCCTGCCAAGTTCGGAACTGGGGCCTCGGCTATGCCGGCACTGTCCGCGGCTTCGCCGGAGCGCCGGTGCAGAAGGCCTACCTCTTCTATGATGACCCTGAGGCCTGGTCGGCGGACCTGCTGCATGCCGCCTTCGCCCATCACGGGGACAATGTCGAACTCTACCTCTCCAGAGCTCTTACACCAGACAAGTCTGCCCTGGTCCAGCAGCTTTCGAAAATCGACCCGGCCTCGCCGGCGCATAGCTGGCTGATCCGGGAAGACGTTGAGGCGATCCGGTTCGAGACTGCGCGCCATGCGCTTACGTTCTTCCTCCATGGCGAAACCCGCACGCTTGATCTTCGTCTTGCAGCGCATCGACGGACGGCGCGGCGCGCCTTCAACTTGCTGCCGATGGCCGAAGCCGTCACCCTCTATAACCGGGTCGCGGAAATCGAGCAGATGTCCGGGGTACCGACAGAGGTCGCGGAGGGAATTCAGAGCCTGAGACGGCAGCTCCATATCGCTGCGAATGCCGGCGGCTTCCAGCCAAGTACCGGTAAGCCTGCCCCTGGGTTGATCCGGCAGCACCTGCAACACACGACGACACTCCCATCCATCGACGACTTCCGCCTCGAGCCCGGCGACGGTGATATCGACATCCGTGGCCTTCTTCACGATCCGCTCCGGGTATCGCCCAAGGATCGCCGCGTACTCTGCGATGCGCTGTACCGCTCCCGACCACCGGTTCTCCAGGCGACAAGCGAGACCCTTACCAACCTTATGGGCAACATGAAGACGGGGACGGGGCTGTGGTATTTGCTCCATTACGCGAATGTCGTCGTAAAGCGGCTCCGCGCGATCGCACCCCGGGATGAAAAAGGCAAGCGGCGGCGCCTCGACGAGAAGATCGTTGCCTTGGAACTTGTCGCCGATGAAGATGCGTGCCCGCGAATGACACTTGAGTTCGATCACCGCGCGAGGCTTGGCGACGCCGGAATAGAGGATCCCGTCGAGCAGCCGGTCTCGCCATTGATCTCCACCACACCGATCCCCCCGACCGAGACGCGTCAACAGCGCCGCAAGCGGCTCGAGCAAGAAGCGATCCAGCTCGAGCGCCAAATGGCGCACGCCACCGCGCTGGACGAGATCAACCTGCTTCTCGATCTGCGGGAGGTTCGCCTGCAGCTCGCACCGATATATGAGGTGGAAGACAAGCAGATCCTCGCTGCGGCCCGCATGGAGGCCCGCGAGGTTCCGCCCACCCCGATTGAGCCCTCCATCATGCCCTCGCCGTCCTTGCCGCCGCCGAGTAAGCGCCAGCGGCTTGAACTATGTAAAGCCGATCTCCAACGGCGGAAAAAAGAGCTGCGCGTGAGCACGGGACCCGAACGAGTGAGGCTGGTCGCCGATATCCAAGGGCTCCGCATGCTCATCGATCTTCTCACCGACGAGATCGAAGCATCAAAGAAGAGCGGCGCGACTGCTGAGCGCTACGCGGCACCCAAGACAGGGTCGATGCCCGCGCCGGCAGAACCAAGGCTGCCGGAAGGCAAGCCCAAAGCGAGTCCCCAAGAGGCGGTTCCTGCCAGGCAGCCGGCGCGGGGCCACGATCGCGACGAAGACGACTAACGGCAGCAGGCCCCGGCGTCTCGGCCGGAGCCAAAGCCCCCAGCCACCCCGAGGTCCGGTTCGTATCTCCTGCCTGGAAGTGTCCCTCTCCGACCACGTCGTTCGCCTGAGGTCCTGGCCGGAACCATGCCCATCGCGCCGATCCAACATGGAAGCTCCACCGGGAAAGAAAAGGAGCGCCATCATGACCGAGCCGACGTCCACCCAAACCTACGAGATCGAAGAAGTTGATGGCACAGCCATCCTCCGCGTCCTCCGCCGTCTCCCTGGCACCTTGGACACCTCGGACGCCGGGACGAAAGACATCACGCGCATACCCGTTGAGAAGTGGGCGGTGATCCGACCGCATCTCCTGACCCACCTGAGCAAGGTCCCCACCGATCCGCGCCGGCCGTCGAAAACCCGGCCGCTCGTTCGGTTGACCGTACCCCAGGGTCAAGCTTGCGAGACGTTCTTCTTGATCGCAGCATCCATCACGGACGAGAGGGAGCTCGATACCGCCGCCAGGAACTGGTTCTCGAAAGCCATCACGGGTGGGAAGCGGGTTGAGATCGGCTCCATCAGCCTCGCCGCAAATCAGACTCGTCTGGTCGACAGGCGGCTTGAACGATCTGGCATCATCGATTCCGTCGGTATCGTCCGCCTGCCCTCGGCCTCCGTCGACCTGTTCGTCGACCTCCTGCAGCGCTTCGGCCCGAAGGGGCTGTTCGATCTCGCGAGTCCCAGCCGGAAGACGAAAGTCCGCTGGGCGTGGATGCGAACCGGCCTTGGCACCACAGCCGGCTTGATGCCGCGCCAAACCGCGAGCGATCTCCCCGGCTCAGCTGCGACTTTTTTGATCAGTAGCGCTGAAGTCGCCATCAATCATCAGGCATCACTCCGGAACTCTCAGCGGATCGATGCGATGCAGCAGACCGTCCAAACGATCAACGAGAAGATTGATGACGTCTTTCGTCCGGATTTTCTGGCACTCGTCCGTGAACTCGAGCGGGAACTGAGCATCGTCCATCTCGAGAAGGTCTGCTTGCTGCCAAAGAAGCGCCCTCGCCATTGACAGATGATGTTCCAAGCCCCGAGCGGGCCTCCAAAATCGGAACGATATGGATCAGCCCACCACCCAACCAAAGAGGTTTCCCGAATGACGAGCCCCGATCTAGACCGCCCTTACGCTATCGTCAAAACCGACGATGCCGCCATCTTCTTGGCTCCCTGCATGAGATATGCGTGCGACGCCGATCCCGACCATGGTGCACCAGACACTGCCGAACACTTCTACTTCGAACTCTCGCCTGAGGAGTGGCGGGTCCTTGCACCGTTCATCGCGATCTACCTCGAGCCGCTCCAGGCCAGAATTTCCTATGATCGGGGCGCGAACGGTGAAGCCATCATGCGGCTTCCAGATGAGGAAGGAGAAGCGATCGACCTCTTCATATCGGTGTTCCTCGCCGACGTCGAGGATGTCGACCTCCGGTATCTGGAAGCTCGCGCGAAGCAATGGTTCACGCATTACGTCCACTTGGGCGCGGACGGCCATGACGCTTTCCTCGCCGATCAACCGACCTTTTGATGAGTTCGAGGAATTGTCGCCCCTGACGGTGCTGCAGAGCCTCAAGCGCTTCGCCCAGACCAATTGATTTCGCGCCCGCCCCGCTCTCCCGCTCACGGGAGCGGGGCGGTGGCGTTTCTGACCGAGTCTTGTCCCCTCAGGCGAACGCGCTCCTGCGACGACCTGTTCCTCATTTGAAAGGTCTGCAAATGCCCTCGACTTGCGTCTTCCTTCCCGAGCAAATCCTTGCGATCCTCCGCGACAGCGTGAATGAGCTCCAGGACCATCTCCGTGAAGACGCCTTGCTGGCCACGCTCCGCGACAACGGCAACATCGAAATCGGCTTCGATGCTTGCATCATCGAGCCGACAGGAGCGCCGCCATTCTCTTTTCGTTCGCGAGGGATTTTCCTCTGCCGCCCGGGCTTCGCAGAAGGTCAACCGACACGGCTTGATGATGAGAGCCTGCATTTCCTGCTTGGGCGCGCCTGCACGCTCATCGTCCGGCATAGCGGGCTCAGCAGTCACGAGCGGCTTGAGATCGCTGACGCCTTCGCTGCGGCCGCCGGCGCTGAACCCGCCCCAGTCCGAGCAGCTGCCGCGGCCACATGTGGGGATACAACTTCATCCCGGCTCACGGCAAGGCTGGCGCCCGAGCTTGCCACTCTCGATGCCGCCCTTGACCTGTACTTACGGTCCGTCGGCGGCACCTTCCTCGAAGGGCCGATCGCCAATCTGGGCCTTCAGATCGAACTCGCCGAGGGCTTGCTGATCGGGAACGCCTCGACGGTCACCGGGGGCCGCAAAGCGAAGGTCCTGCCGGCTCCCGGTCGCAGGCCCGGCAGATACCAGTCGGCGGTGGAGATCGCCGATATGCTGGAGCTTTATGCCCAACGCGTGTCGCCGTTTCGTTTCGGCATCGAGGCCAAGGTCGACTGGGATCTCGTCCGAACGGCCCATGTCTACACGTTTCATGGGGAATTCGACCGTGCGGGCAAGGTTCGGACGGCACCGGTGCTGATAAGGCGCCGCGGGCGAAAATCCTGGCTCGCCGAGGGCCTGAAACACGACCGTATCGCCGCCGCCGCCGCCACGTGGTCGGAGAAGTTCGATCGCGACCGCTGGCAAGATGTCCATTGGCTCATCCGTATCGGCCTCGCCCATCTCGAGTTTGAGCGGATCCATCCTTTCGCCGATGGCAACGGCCGGATCGGCCGCCTCGCAATGCACCTGCATCTCGCCGAAACCGGGAAGCCGTTGCTGCCATTGGAAGCCGCTATTTGGCGAAAGCGGCAGGAATATCTCGTCGCGATCGACAAAGCGATCACCGGCGGCAACTCCGAGCGCTTCCTTCGCTTCCTACTCAGGGCTGCCATCGACGCGATCCGGATCGGACAGGAACTCCTGGAAGACCTGCACCCGATTCAGCGACGGCTGACCGCCGCGATCCGCGAGAACAAGCTGATGTTGGGCCGATGCAACTTCGGCGCCGCCCAGTTAATCGGACATCTCCTGTTGGAGGTTTGCGATCTCAACTTCGTCCTCGACGTATCTGTGAATACTGCCGCCAGCGCGCTGGAAAAAAGCGGTGATCTCCAGCTGATCGATCTGGATGGCAACCAGCGATGGGTCATTCCTGGCGTGCAGGATGCTCTGAAGAAAGCAATTTGATGAGAAGCAAATCTACGCGCCAGACCGTCGCCTCGTTTCGAGCGACGGCCTGCCGCGCAGGTGCCGGCCAGAGTGACGTCGCCACCGATGACGAGGTAACGACATGCTGCACTACGATCCCCTGCCTGATTGCACGCGGGAATATGTCGAAGACGCGGGCGGCAGCTTGCTGTTCTGTAGGGACTATGACGACGAGATGTTTCACGCGATCTGTTGGCAAGCAAAGAGACTGCTCGTGCGCGTACCAGAGCAGACTGAAGGAGATGTCCATCCTCGGATCAAGGAGCTCGCTCAAGCAGTGCAAAGTATCGTCATTGCAAATATCAAGGTTCCCGCGGCGAAAGAGAGCTTGAACCTACCAAGGTGTCGCGATCTTGCTGAGCTTCGCCAGAAGGTCCTCCTGGAGGTGGCCCGCCGAACCCTGATCGGGGTCGATAAGGACGAAAGCGGCCATTCCACCGTTGTCCTCTGCTTCGTTCCGCCTTCTTTCCGGGACTGCGATCTGATCCTCGATCTGTGACCTCAGTCGCTCGCCCGTCTCCCAGCGCCGCGCTTGCCGCGGCGTTTTTTTTTCGAAGGAAAGCTCGATGCCCATCAAAGTCATACAGACTTCGGTCGCCCACGACATCGCCCAGGATTTGCAGAGTGGGAATAGCCCCTTGTCTCAGGCGATCCGTCCCGATTTTGCGCAGGCAACCGCAAGTCAGTTCGCTTTCAGCTGGCTTTTTATGAAGTTCGATCTTCTAACAGAAGCCGGCCTCGAGCCACTGTGGGCTTTGACCACGATTTTTACTGACAGCAGGCCGGCATATCTTTTGCCCTCTCCGTTCCCGGCGCCGTTGATGCGCCGCAGCCAGGCGCGGTTCGAACGGATTGTCCCGGAAGCGGCTTCCCTCACGAGCCACCAGAAGTTCGTTCTTCATGAGGATATCGCCGGCACCGACACGTCGCCGATCGTCATTGCACATCCTGGCTTGCGCGGGATCGTGGATAGAAGCGATACATGGCGTTGGCTTCACCGTGGCATGATCATCGCCGCCGAACTCAAGACCGAGTTGGTGGCCTTTGATGCTGCGCTCGAGCACTATAACCCGTCCGTCGGATCCAGCCCGGTCCTGGGTCTCGTCAGCACCTTGGGGCACCAAGCCAGTCTCGCTCAATACCTGGCGGCGTCGGGGGCCAAGGCCGACAACTGGGCCGGCATTGCCGAACTGATCAAGACGCGCGATCCGGGTCTCGCCGTGGCCCGGGAGCACTGCGAACGCCTGGTCGAGGCGGAGACGAGTGCGATGGCGACCTTGGAGCTTTTCCGGCCGGTGCGCTATCGCGGTATCAGCAGCTCGATTGCCGAGGAGATCCACGATATCCTTTTCCCTTATTATCTCAATGGCCGGCTTGGTCAGTTCCGGGAACATGATGGCGGGTTTGACCCAGAGACCGGCTTGCCGGGATTGCCATGCAAAGCGTTCCTCCAGCAAAGGCGGCAATTCAACCGGCTCTGCTTTAAGACTTTCCCGGACGTTCATGGGATCGTTCGCGCTGGTCTCGCTCTCCTCCAGTTCCTGAGAATACGGCTGTTCGAGGATGGCAACGTCGACGTGGCGCGTATCCTTTTCAAGCTGCTCCTTGCGGAACGTGGCGTCCCCGAGCTGCCGCTCGATCTCGTCTTCGCAAGGCAGGCCGGCGCATTCCGCAATGCCGTCCAAGTGGCCATTTTCGACCGCGAGACCGTTCAGTTTATCCGCCTTCTCGTCGGGGTCTGCCGCGACGCGATCCGAAAGGGTCAGGAAATTGCGATCGCGGTTCAGGCAGAGATCCTGCGGCTGCGCCACGCCATGGCGCAGATGAACACCGGCGCGGTGGATACGAACCATTTGGCGCTAGCACTTTGCAGCCGCCTGATCGTCGAAGATCACCAGGTGATTTTCGCATGCGACGCCGATCCCCAGGCCGCCATCGCACTTGCCCGGGAGCTCGCCGCGGCCGGCCTGATCGACGAGGTCGAGGTGGATGGAAAACTCTGCTGGTCGCTGCAGGGAATTCGTAAAATTTTATCAGATTCACCACAAGCAACTGATTCATAAATAAAAAAAACCTAGCCAATTTAGGAACCACCGGGATATCGGCGGACCAACATCGCTCTGATGGATGACACAGCCAACCATCAGATGAGGGCCATTTCCCCGGACGAGACCGTCAGTCTCGCCGAGAGCGATTGTGCAACGCCTATTGAGATGCCGGTGGTCGTGGTCGATGCGTTGACGAAGCTGACAGAGCTTCTCGCAAAACAAGCGGCCGCCAAGCTGGCTGCCCGCAGCGAGCCCCGAGACACCAAGCCGGGCGAGATTTCCCGCAAAGCCAAGCCGAAGAACAAGGAAGAAATCCGATGCCCAACGATGCCGTCATCTACGCCCGATACTCATCCGATCTGCAGCGTGAGGCCTCGATCCACGATCAAACCACCGCCTGCCGCGTCTACGCCGCCAAGTGCGGTTGGAATGTCGTCAGATGCTACGACGACCCGGCAGTCAGCGGTGCCAGCGTTGCCAACCGGCCGGGCGTTCAGCGACTGATGGCGGATGCGAAAGCCAAACGCTTTTCGGTCGTCATCGTTCATGCCATCGATCGCCTGGGGCGACGTCTCGCTGATCTTGCGGATATCTATGACCAGCTGGGCTTTCTTGGAATTAAACTCTGTACGCCCGAGATGGGCGAGATTACCCACATGCATATTGCCGTCTTCGGCATGATGGCGCAGGCGCGGTTGCGAGAGACCGGCAGTGCCACCAAAGCGGGCCAGTTTGGCCGTGTGGAAGCGGGCAAGATTCCCTCCGGTATCGCCTATGGCTACCGTGCGCTTCCAGGCAAAGTCGTCGGCAAAATCCTCGAGCGTGGCGAACGCGAGATCGTCCCTGCCGAGGCGGGAATCGTTCGGCGAATATTCGAGGAATATGCGGACGGCAAGACGCCAGAGGCAATCGCCAAAGGCTTGAATGCCGAAGGCGTCCCTGGCCCGACCGGCGGCGCGTGGCTGAATACGACGATCCGTGGACAGGTGGTCCGCGGGACCGGCATCTTGAATAATGCCCTCTATGTCGGGCGACTGGAATGGAACCGCTGCTCCTACGTAAAAAATCTTCGGACAGGTAAGCGGGACCCCCGCCCGAACCCCCCGGAAGAATGGGGCCTCGCCGAAGTCGAGCACCTTCGCATCATTGATGACGCTTTGTGGATACGCGTCAGGGTCCGCCAACAAGAAATTGCCGCGCGCCGAACCGCGATCGAGGCCGCAGGCGGTAATCGGTTAAATGGGGCAAGACGCGCCCAGTTTGTGCTCTCGGGGAAGCTGCGCTGTGGCTGCTGCGGCCACGACTTCATCATCATCGACAAGCATCGCCTTGGCTGCTCGCGTGTCCGATCAGCCGGGACCTGCGCCAATGATCACAAGATCAAACGCCGTGACCTGGAGGCCAGGGTCTTGGTTGGTATCAAGCACGGCCTGATCAATGCCCGTTACCTCTCGCTCTTCAAGGAGAAGGTCGAGGCCGAGGTCGCCAGCGCGACACGGGACCAAACGGGCGACCGGGATCGGCTTCAGCGTGATCTTGCCAAGACCGAGAAGAAGATCGGCAATCTCGTCACCGCCATCGCCGAAGGCGTCGCGTTTGAAGCGCTGAAGGAGGGCTTGGCGAAGCTGGAAGGCGAGCAGGCAGCCATCCGTGCCGCCCTGGCGGAGACGATCGTCGAGGCGCCGCAGATCGACCTGCCGTCGGACTGGGAAGCCACCCATCGGGCGGCGGTCGAGCAATTAGAGGCCCTCCTGGAGGATCCGAAGCTCAGAGATGCGGCGATCATGACGATCCAGAGCCTGATCGAAGAGATCGTGCTGACGCCGCGGGAAGATGGCAGCGGCTTGAAGATCGAGCTCGAAGGTGCGCTGGCGGGCCTGCTGGCGCTGTCCGCCGGCCCCAAAGCAGGACGCCCCCGATCCGGGGATCGGGGGCGTCAACTGTCAGTGGTTGCGGGGGCCAGATTTGAACTGACGACCTTCAGGTTATGAGCCTGACGAGCTACCGGGCTGCTCCACCCCGCGTTATTCTGTTTGGTCTGAGTTTGGGCCC